>Ga0169931_10000003_pt1 | contig 408976 bp, 405 predicted proteins | sample Kivu_15m_20L_FD_129675 | JGI IMG/M metagenome (GOLD analysis project Ga0169931, IMG submission 129675) | Freshwater microbial communities from Lake Kivu, Western Province, Rwanda to study Microbial Dark Matter (Phase II) - Kivu_15m_20L... | ecosystem: Environmental > Aquatic > Freshwater >...
ACCTCCACCGGGGTGCCGTTACCGGTATCGACCGTCCGGAAGCTGTGGTGCGAGGCCGACATCTTGCCGGTCGTGCTCGGCGGCGATGGTGTCGCGTTGGACGCGGGACGCACCCGCCGGTTGGCGACCAAACCGCAGCGGCGGGCGTTACGGGCGATGCACCGCAACTGTGTCTGGCCGGGGTGCACGACCCGGTTCGACCAGTGCCACATCCACCACACCGACCCTTGGGGCCGTCACGGGCCCACCGACCTCGAGGTCCTCGCCCCGGTCTGCTCCCATCACCACCACCAGATCCACGACCTCGGCTGGAACCTCACCCTCGACGACCATCGCAACGTCACCATCCACGCCCCCGACGGACGCACCGTGCAACACCAGCGATTCGAACCGATCGTCGCGTGCTCAACCAGCCGGTTCGCGCCACATGCCGTGCATCAACGGGCCGTCGTCGACGGGGCGGGCCTCCCAGCGCACCTGGAAACCGTGCCGCTCGTAGAACGCGACGTTGCGGGGGTTGGAGGATTCGAGGTAGGCGCCTACGCCGTCGGCATCGCAGCGGTCGAGCACCGGGGTGAGCAGGCGGCCCCCGAGGCCCGTGCCTTGGACGGCGGTGCCGAGCAGGAACAGGTAGAAGTGCGGCCGGTCATGGGGATGATGGGCCCGGACCAGCTCGCCGAGCATCCCGAGCCGGCCGGCGGCCTCGGCGCCGAGATGCTCGACGAGGGAGGCGCCGAAGGTCGGGCCGTCGGCGTCGGTGAACAGCGCAACGTCGGGCGGCACCCACACGGCGGCACCGCCCGACGTCACGTAGGTGTGGCCACGGTGTCGAGCCACCTCCAGGGCGGGCCGGAAGAACCCGTCGCAGGCGGTGGCGACGCGCCGCCCGCGGTCGGGCTCACCGGAGACCCAGGTGATCATTGGGTCATCGGCGAACGCGGTGGCGAGGGTGGTCGCCGCGGCGTCCACGTCGGCGGCCAGCAGGAGCCGGATGGCGCTCATCGCCGGTCCAGTGCCTGGCGCATGCGGTCGACGACGAGCGTGAGGATCGTCGGGGAGGTGGCGAGGTTCAGCCGGGTGTGCCCAACGCCCGGAGGGCCGAAGTCGGGTCCGATCGAGAGTGCCACTCGGGCGTGGTCGAGGAACCAGGCCGCTGGGTCATCGTCGAGGCCCAGGCTCCGGCAGTCGAGCCAGGCCAGGTACGTGGCTTCGGGCAGCGAGTAGCCGATGCCCGATCCGTCGAGCAGTGATGCCAGGAGGTGGCGGTTGTGGTCGAGCACCGCCATGCAGGTGTCGAGCCATGCCCGTCCCTCGGGTGACCATGCGGCGATCGTTGCGTCGATGCCGAGGCTGCCCGCGGTGTCATGGCTGCGGCGGCCTCGCTCGGCGAGGCGCTGGTGCAGCACCTCGCTGCCCGCCAGGGCGAACGCGCAGCGCAACCCGGCGATGTTGAACGCCTTCGACGACGACGTGAGCGTGATCGTGCGTGCCGCAGCATCGGGGCCGAGCGCCGAGAACGGTCGATGGTGGTGGGGTGCGAACACCAGGTCGGCGTGGATCTCGTCGCTGGCCACGAACACGTCGTGTTCCGCGCAGACGCGTGCGATGCCACGCAACTCGTCGTCATCGAACGCCCGCCCGCACGGGTTGTGCGGGTGGCAGAGCAGGAGCAGCGGCGGACGCTCGGCAGCGCACACCCGAGCCAGATCGTCGAGATCGACACGGCGATCGGCAGTCAGGCGGTTCTCCACCACCCGGCGCCCCAGGTTGGCCACGGTCTTGAGAAATGGTGGGTACACCGGGGTCTGCACCACGACGGCGTCCCCCGGCGCAGTGCACACCTCGATCACCGCCTCGAGGCCCTTGATCACGTCGGGCAGCAGGTGCGCCCATGCGGGTTCCACCACGGCGTCGGGTCGCCAAGCGGCGTACGCCGAGGCCAAACGGCCGGCTGCGCCAGCGAGCGGATAACCGAGGTCGTCGTGAGCGAGCGCATCGAGGATCGTGCGCCGGATCGGCTCGGCGAGCGGGAAGTCCATGTCGGCCACCCATGCCGGCAGCACCTCGGGGCCGTAGCGGGCCCATTTCGTGCCGCGGCGGCGGCGCAGGGTGTCGAGGTCCAGGTCGGTGAACCGGGGGTCGAGCGCCGTGGTCACCGCCGGATCATCACATAGCGTGCGGGGGTGCTCGACGACGCCGACGTTGAACGGATCCTGGTCATCACCGCTCATCCCGACGACGTCGATTTCGGCGCGGCCGGCACGATCGCCAACTGGACCGACGCCGGGATCGAGGTCGTCTACTGCATCGTCACCGACGGCGACGCCGGTGGGTTCGACACGTCGATCCCTCGCACCGAGATCGGACCGATGCGGCGTGAGGAGCAGACCGCAGCCGCCAAGCAGGTCGGCGTCGACCGCCTGGTGTTCCTCGGTTACCTCGATGGTCGGTTGGAGCCGACGCTCGAGTTGCGCCGCGATCTGGCCCGCGTGATCCGTCAGGTGCGACCGCAACGAGTCGTGTGCCAGAGCCCGGAACGGAACTTCCAGCGGATCTTCGCGAGCCACCCCGATCATCTCGCCGCTGGCGAAGCCGCCCTGTGCGCCGTGTACCCCGACGCTCGCAACGACTTCACCTTCACCGAACTCGCCGACGAGGGCCTGCGGGCCTGGGCGGTTCGCGAGGTGTGGATCATGGGTGGCCCCAAGCCGAATCGGGTCGTCGACGTCGGCGCGCAGGTGGAGCGCAAGATCCAGGCGTTGCTGTGCCACGCCAGCCAGCACCCGGATCCTGCTGGGATGGAGCAGCGGGTGCGGGGTTGGCTCGCGGCCAGCGCCGAAGCACACGGCCTCGGGCCGAACCGGGCCGCCGAGGTGTTCCAGGTGGTCGTCACCGGCTGAGGCCGACGCCGGCTCGACGGTGCGCCCGGGCCCGTTGGGAAGGCTTCGTCGGGCGGCCGTAGGCTCCGGCCCGGCCAGGGCCGCCGTCGCTCGACGCAGTTCGAGCGGTCACCCGGCCCGAGACGACACGGCAGACGACAACGACAACGAGGGGGATCCCCATGGGTGAGGCCTGGATCATCGACGCGGTGCGCTCGCCGCGCGGCATCGGCAAGCAGGGCAAGGGCGGCCTCGCCCACCTGCACCCGCAGCGGGTGCTCGCCCAGGTGCTCGACGGCTTGCGCGACCGGGTCGGCTTCGACCCGACCGACGTCGAGGACGTGGTGTGCGGCAACGGCTCCCACGCCGGCGACCACGCCCACGACATCGGCCGTATGGCGGTGCTCGATGCCGGGTGGCCGATCAGCGTCCCCGGCGTCACGTTGAACCGGTTCTGCGGCTCGGGCCAGCAGGCGGTCACCTTCGCCGGCATGGGCATCCAGGCCGGGCACCAGGATCTCGTCATCGGCTGTGGCATCGAGGCGATGAGCCGCGGCGCCCGCAACGGCACCGACGGGTTCCACGCCAACAACGCCCACCTCCTGTCGATGCACCCGCAGGTGCCCCAGGGCCTGTCGGCCGATCTCATCGCCTCCATCGACGGCTCCACCCGTGAGGACTGCGACCGGCTCGCCCTCGAGAGCCAGCGGCGTGCCGCCGTGGCGCTTGCCGAAGGCCGTTTCGAGCGCAGCCTGATCCCGATCCGCAACGAGGACGGGTCGATCGCACTCGACCGTGAGCAGTTCCCCCGCCCGCAGACGACCATGGAGATGCTCGGCGGGCTCACCCCGAGCTTCCCGGCCTTCATGGACGCCAAGATGGAGCAGGCGTCGGGCACGATGCGGGAGTTGATCGCCCAGAAGTACCCCGGGGTGACGATCGAGCACGTCCACCATGCCGGCAACTCCTCCGGCGTCGTCGACGGCGCCGGCGCGGTGCTGCTCGCGTCGCCCGACTACGCCCGGGCCCACGGCCTCAGGCCCCGCGCCCGGATCGTCATGTCGGCCGTCGCCGCCTCCGAGCCGCTGATCATGCTCACCGCCCCCGGGCCCGCTGCGCTCAGGTGCCTGAAGAAGGCCGGGATGACGATCGACGACGTCGACCTGTTCGAGGTCAACGAGGCGTTCGCGTCGGTCGTGCTGCGATTCTTCAAAGACACCGGCGCCGACCCCGCCAAGGTCAACGTCAACGGCGGGGCCATGGCGCTCGGTCATCCGATCGGGGCCACCGGCGCCATGCTGATCGGCACGATCGTCGACGAGCTCGAGCGCCAGGACAAGTCGATCGGTCTCGTCGCGATGTGCACCGGTGGCGGCATGGGAACGGCCACGATCGTCGAGCGGATCTAGCCGGCGGCACTCAGACGGCGAGCAGCGGGCGGACCGGGTCGGTGAGGCCGATCAGGTCCGCCCCGGCGCCGAGCACGTAGCGGTCGGGGCGGACCACGATCACGTCGGCGTGCAGGGCGTCGAGCACCTCGACGAGCGACGGTTCGTCGGCGGCGTCGAGGAACACCGCGCCGCGGTGGTGCCAGAACGCCGCCGCAGCACCCTCGATCGGTCCGCGGTGCAGGACCGCCCAGCGGGGCCCGACGACGTCGTCGAGGCGCCCGGCGGCGAGCATCGCCTGCGGGACCGGGCGCCCCCCGCCGGCCAGCACCAGCGGCCCCGGTGCCAATGCGGGCATCGGTGCCGAGGTCTGGGTGCGGGGTCCGCGCTCGGTGAACGACGCATCCCGTTGTGCGGCAACGGCGGCATCGGTCGTGCAGATGATGCGCCCGAACCCGACGGCGGCGTCGACGATGCCTTGGACCTGGGGCGCCCGCTCCGCCTGGTAGGTGTCGAGCAGGGCGTCGGGGGCGTCCCCGTGGGCGACGGCGGCGAGCTTCCAGGCGAGGTTGGCGGCGTCACGCAGGCCCGAGCACATGCCCTGGCCGAGAAACGGTGGCATCTGGTGGCAGGCGTCGCCGGCGAGCAGCACCCGCCCGGACCGCCAGCGCCGGCCGACCAGGCCGTGGAAGGTGTAGACCGCGGCTCGCTCCACGGCGTAACTGCCCTCGGGGAGCCAGCGGGTGAGCAGTTCGGTCACCCGGGCGGGAGCGGCGATCGCAGTGGGGTCGTCGCCGGGCAGCAGCATCACCTCGACGCGATGCCGTGGCGCCGGCATCGGCACGAGCGTGAACGACCGGGCGCCGTCGACGCCGATCACCCAGCCGGCGCGCTCGATGCGCCCGCCGGCGGTCACCTCGACGTGATCGCCCCGGTCCACGACGGCGGTGACCTCCACGCCGAGCCGTACCTCGACACCGGGGAGGGCGGCCACGGTCGCCCGTAGCGGGCCCTCCAGGCCGGGCTGGTGGAACAGGTTGGACGACGGCCAGCCTGCCGCCGTGCGGCCGTCGGAACGCATCTGCAGCAACAGCGTGCCGTCCGCCGCCACGAAGTCCATGCCGTCGTTGGCGCGCAGGGCGGGGGCGATCTCGTCGGCGCATCCGACGGACTGCAGGACGCGCATCCCTTCCCCGTCGAGGTGGGCGGCCCGGGGCAGGGGATACAGGCCGGTATCGCGCTCGAGGGCGAGCACCGAACACCCGGCCCGGGCCAACAGCCCGGTGAGCGTGGCGCCCACCGGGCCGAAGCCCACGACGATCACGTCCGGTCCCGTCACGACGGGTCTCGGCTCACGCCGGAGCGACGCAGGGATTGCGCAGTTCGCCGATCACCTCGGCACCCGAGAGGATCACGTCGCCGTCCTGGAGGAAGCGGCCGCGCGGCGCCCCGACACCGTCGGGGGTGCCGGTGAAGATCAGGTCGCCGGCCTCGAGGGTGCAGATCGACGACAGGTACGACACGAGGTACGGCACCGAGAAGATCAGGTCGCTGGTGCGGGCGTCCTGCATGCGCTCGCCGGACACGTCGCACCACAGGCCGATGTCGTCCGGGTTCGGGAACGCGTCGAGCGACACGATCGCCGGACCGCACGGGCCGAAGGTGTCGAAGCTCTTGCCGAGGCAGAACTGCGGCGGCTGCCCGGTGCGCTGCACCTTGCGGTCCGAGATGTCCTGACCGAGCGTTAGGCCGGCGACCACCGACCAGGCGTCGGCCTCGGCGACCCGCTTGCAGCGCTCACCGATGACGACCACCAGCTCGACCTCCCAGTCGACCCGGTTGCCCGACAGCTCGACGGCGCCGGTCGGGCCGTTGAGGCAGCTGGGGAACTTGGTGAACGTCAACGGCGCCGGGGGCAGCTCCATGTTCGACTCGGCGGCGTGGGACCGGTAGTTGAGGCCGATGCCGAACACCTTGGTCGGCTTGGGGATCGGCGCGCCGAGGGTGACGTCGGCGATCCGGCCGTCGGGGTCGCGCAGGGCCACGTCGTGCAGCCGGCGGTGTGCGGCGATGGCAGCCAGCGGATCGGCCAGGGCGGGGTCGCCGCTGACACGGGCGAGGTCGTACCAGGACTCGCCGTCCAGCAGGACAGCGCGACCATCGATCGAGGCGAGACGGAACATGGGCCGGGACTCTACGGCGCCCCGGCCGGGCGCTCAGTAGTACCAGGGGAAGCGGGACCAGTCCTTGGGCCGCTTCTCCAGGAACGAGTCGCGCCCTTCGGCCGCTTCGTCGGTCATGTAGGCGAGCCGGGTGGCCTCGCCGGCGAAGAGCTGCTGGCCGACGAGACCGTCGTCGATCAGGTTGAACGAGTACTTGAGCATGCGCTGGGCCATCGGGCTCTTGCCGTTGATCTCGGCACCCCATTGCAGCGCAACGGCTTCGAGCTCGTCGTGATCGACGACGGCGTTCACCATGCCCATGCGGTGGGCGTCGTCGGCGGAGTACTCGCGGCCGAGGAAGAAGATCTCCCGGGCGAACTTCTGGCCGACCTGGCGGGCGAGGTACGCCGAGCCGAACCCGCCGTCGAAGGACGCGACGTCGGCGTCGGTCTGCTTGAACCGGGCGTGCTCGCGGCTGGCCAGGGTGAGGTCGCTCACGACGTGCAGGCTGTGGCCCCCACCGGCGGCCCAGCCGTTGACGACGCTGATGACGACCTTGGGCATGAACCGGATCAGCCGCTGCACCTCGAGGATGTGGAGGCGTCCGGTGCGGGCCGGGTCGATCGTCTCGGCGGTCGTGCCCTCGGCGTAGCGATACCCGTCGCGGCCGCGGATCCGCTGGTCGCCGCCCGAGCAGAACGCCCACACGCCGTCCCGGGGCGACGGTCCGTTGCCGGTGAGCAGCACGCATCCCACGTCGCTCCACTGGCGGGCGTGGTCGAGGCAGCGGTACAGCTCGTCGACGGTGCCCGGCCGGAACGCGTTGCGGACCTCGGGGCGGTCGAACGCGATGCGGGCCGTGCCGTGGGCGAGGGCTCGGTGGTACGTGATGTCCTGGAGGTCGTCGAACCCGGGAACCGGGCGCCAGGCAGAAGGATCGAACGTCGCCGAGACCATGGCCGGGCACCCTACGCAACCGCGTCTTCAGCGCTCGTGCCGGTGGGGTTCCTCGGTGGCGACGAGGAACGAGTCGACCTTCGTGAGCGCGATGCCGAACGCAGCGAGGAGATGCTCGGGCGTGAGCACGTCCTCGGGCGGGCCGCTGGCAACGACCCGATTGGCGAGCAACAGCACCTGGCCGCAACGGGCGGCCTCGCCGATGTCGTGGGTGGCGCTCACGACGATCGCGCCACGGGCCCGTTCCTCGGCGACGACAGCGAGGTACTGCTCGCGACCGGCGGCGTCGATGGCCGCGGTCGGCTCGTCGAGCACGAGGATGTCGGCCTCGGTGGCCAGCGCCTGGGCCAGGCGCACCCGCTGGCGCTGGCCCCCGGACAGGTGCCGCATCGGCTGCTGGGCGAACTCGGCGCAGCCCATCCTCGCCATGGCGTCGGCCACGGCGCGATGGTCGGCGGCCCGGAGCCGGCGGATCAGGCCGAGCCGTGCGAATCGGCCCATCCGCACGACGTCGAGGGCGCGCAGGGGGAGGACGAATCCGTGGGCGTGGTCCTGTCCGAGGTAGCCGACGCGGCCGTCGAGGTGCACACGGCCCGCCAACGGGGGTAGGAGCCCGACGAGGGTGCGCAGCAGGGTCGACTTGCCCGACCCGTTCGACCCCACGAGGGCCAGGCCGTCGCCGGGGGAGAGCCGTAGCGTGACGTCGTCGACGACGGGATGGTCGTCGTAGCCGACCGTCACTGCGTCGGTGGCGAGCGCGCCGGTCACCGGCGGGCCCCGGAGATGCCGGCGCGAAGGTTCACCGCGACCAGCACGACGAAGAACAGCCCCACGGCGACGAGCACGACACTTGCGCCCGCGGCGTAACCGAGGTGGTAACTGACGAGCAACCCGGCGTAGCTCGACACGGCTCCGTGTGCTGCCGCCCACGTCATCATGGCGCTCACGCGTCGGGTGATCAGGGCGCCGGTCGCCGCCGGTGCGAGCAGCATCCCGAACACCAGCAGTGTGCCGACGGTCTGGAACGACACGACGACGGTGCCGGCGACGAGGGCGAGCATGAGGGCGTGGAGCCAGCGTTTCGGGAACCCGGCGATCTGGGCCAGATCGGGATCGACGCACAACAGCAGGAACGGTCGGGCGAACACGACCCCGGCGGTGACCACCACGGTCGCCGCGGTGGCCTGCACCACGAGATCGAACTCGGACACGCCGAGGAGCTCACCGAACAGGATCGACACCAGATCGCCGCGGAAGCTCGACGAGCGGGAGACGATCACGACACCGAGCGCGAGCATCCCGACGAACAGCAGGCCGATCGCGGTGTCGGTGGACAGACGGGACCGACTCGTCACCAACGCGACGCCGCCGATCATCGCCGCCGCACCGAACGCAGCGCCGAGCATCCCGGGCGCACCGAGCAGTACCGCTGCAGCCACACCGGGGAGCACTCCGTGGGCCAGGGCATCGCCGATGAACGCGAGGCCGCGGAGCACGACGTAGGTGCCGGCCACCGCACATGCCACCGACACGAGCACGCCGGCGAGTAGCGCCCGGAGGAGGAAGTCGTTGTCGAGGAAGGGGCGCAGCAGGCTCATGGCTCGGACGCCATCATGGCGTGCCGAGCGCCCCCGCGATGGTGTCCGCGATGGCGGTCAGGAACGTGGCGTAGCTGCCGTCGGCCGGCATGGTGTGGCTGCCGAGTTCGACGACGCGGACGCCGACGTCCCGAGCGAGCGCGTCAACGGTGGCTCTGGGGGTGCCGAGTTCGGTGAAGATGACGCTCACCTTCTCGTTCGTGATGAGCCGCTTCAGCGCCGCGAGATCCTTGGCCGAGGCTTCCGCCTGGGAGCTGAGCGACGGGACGACGGCCCCGATCAGGCGGAACCCGTAGCGGTCGGCGAAATAGCCCATGGATTCGTGCCCAGTGACCAGCTTCCGGCGGGCCCCGGGGATGGTCGCGAGCCGGTCACGGATGCGCGAGTCGAGGGCGCGCAGGTTGTCGGCGACGATGGCCGCCCGGCCGCCGGTGGGGATTCCCGCCGCCTCGAGCGCAGACCCGAGCGCCGTGGCGACCTCGGCCATGACGTTCGGATCCATCCACAGGTGGGGGTCCTTCGCGCCGTGGCCGTGGTCGTGGCCGTGGCCGTGGCCGTGGCCGTGGCCGTGGCCGTGGCCGTGGCCGTGGCCGTGGCCGTGGGTCGCGCCCTCGTCCAGCGTGCGCAGCGTGGCGTGCTCGGCGGCCCGGAACACGGCGACGCCCTTGCGGTTGACCTGTTCGATGGCGTCGCCGAGCCCCTCCTCCAGGTCGAGCCCGTTGACCACGACCAACCGGGCCGCGCCCATGGCGGCGATGTCCTTGGCCGAGGGCGACCAGTCGTGCGGGTCGACCCCGTTGCCCATGAGTACCGTGACCTTCGCTGCGACACCGACGATGTCGCGAGCGATCGCGGCGAGCACCGGCGTCGACACGACGACGGTCTGGGCCGGGGTGGGCGTGATCGTGGTCGAGGATGCGGTAGACGAGGGGGCCGGCGCGCTCGGGATCGTGGTGGTGGAGCCGACCGCTGTGGTGGTGGAGCCGACCGCTGTGGTGGTGGAGCCGACCGCTGTGGTGGTGGGCGCAGCCGTATCGGCTGCGCCCACCACCACGGCGGTCGGGCCGGCCGGTGCCGCCGGGGTGCTGTCGTCACCGCAGGCGCTCACCGTGGTGGCAGCGAGGCTCACGGCCGCCAGGGCAGCGATCGACGTCAAACGGGTCGGGAACGGCATGGGCGCAGCCTAGTGAATGTGGGAATCATTTTGAATACGGTCGGAACGGCCTGGTCGGATGGGCCCCTACACTGCGTGCACTCCTGCCGTTCGGGGTATTCGGGGGTGCCGGTGTTCCGTCGCAGTCGATCCGGGCTGGCCGCCCGATGGCGAGCGAGCCCGCCCGCCGCGTCGGTCGAGCCGGCGCTCGGGGTCACCTCGTTCCACCTGTGGTGGCAGGACCTCGACGCAGGCACCCCGATCGTCGAAGCGTCTGCAGTGCTGACCGTGGTGCAACCGCCCGCCGTCGACCGGCTCTACTTCTGGGCGCTGCAGGCGACGTTCCTGGACGGGGGTCGCTCCTACGGGGGCGCCCATACCGGGTTGCAGTGGAATCCGCGCCATCCTCGGAACCGGGCGGTCAACTGGGGCGGGTATGCCGACCCGCCGGTGTCGAACGTGTTGCGCGGGTCCACCTCGATGCTGCCGAGCACCCCGGACGACCCCAACACCCGCGACTATCCGTGGGAGCCGGGTCGGCCGTACCGGTTCACGATCCGGCGCGGGGACGACGGTTGGTCGGCCGACGTCGGACCCGTCGGCGCGGCACCGGTGGCCATCCGCTCGCTGTTCGCAGGCGGGGACCGGCTGGCCGGCCTGGTCGTGTGGTCCGAGGTGTTCGCGGCGTGCAGCGATCCGCCGGTGGTGGTCCGCTGGAGCGAGCTGTCGGCGACGACCGCGTCGGGTGAGGTGGTTCGGCCCGAGTCGGTGCGGGTGAGCTTCCAGGGTGAAGGGACGTGCCCGAACACCGACGTGCGCTTGACGCCGGACGGTATCGAGCAGGCCAGTGGCGTGGCGCGCACCGTGCGAGACGGGGCGGTGCTCCCGGTGCCTGATCGAGGGGCGCCGCGCTAGGGTGCGTCTCCGCTGTTCGGGCAACCGGACGGTCTGGCGACGTGGCCGAGTGGTTTAGGCAAGGGCCTGCAAAGCCCTGTACATGGGTTCGATTCCCATCGTCGCCTCCAGCCCCTGACCTGGTAAAGTACCAGCTCAGGGGCTCTTTTCGTTTTCCCGTCAGTGACCGTCATTGTCCGCCGGAAACCGCCACAGACCCCGATTTCGTACCCATGCGGTACCCATTTCGTTCCCACGGAGGAGACGAGAGATAGCATCGATCGAGCGGCGCAGCGGTGGCTATCGAGTCAGATATCGCGACCCGGCGGGTCACAACCGGAGTCGGACCTTCAAGCGCAAGGTCGACGCCGAGCGGTTCGCCCGCGAGGTCGAGGTCGACATGGACCGGGGCGCGTGGATCGATCCGAAGCGTGCCGACATCGCGCTCGCGGCATGGGTCGAGACGTTCATGGCGATGTCGGTGTCGCTCTCGCCGACGACGATCGAGACGTACCGGCGCGATCTCGACAAGTACGTGCTGCCCGCGTTCGGTTCGAGGCGGCTCGGGCAATTGCGCTCCGAGGACATCGGCTTGGCCGTGGCCGAGGCCATGTCGCCGCGCTATCGGGCGATGATCTATCTCGCCCTGGACTCGGGGATGCGATGGAGCGAGCTCGTCGGCCTGCGTCGATCGCAGGTCGATCTCCTGCGGCGCAAGGTGCGTGTGACCGAGCAGCTGGTCGAGTTGAGTGATCGAACCCGGTTGCGCAAGGAGCCGAAGACGACGGCGGGCGTGCGGTCGATCACGATCTCGAAGCTGACCGCCGGCATGCTCGCCGCACACCTCGAGGTCTTCGGCCGAGCAGATCCGGACTCGCTCGTGTTCACGACCGCAGCCGGTACGCCGATCTCGCACTCCAGCTTCCAGACGCATCACTTCAAGCCGGCGTTGAAGGCTGCTGGTGTCGAGGCCCGCTTCCACGATCTGCGGCACACGAGCGTCGCCCTGGCGATCGCTGCCGGCGCGCACCCGAAGGCGATCCAGGTGCGGATGGGGCACAGCTCGATCACGGTGACGCTCGATCGATACGGCCACCTGTTCCCCGAACTCGACGAAGCAATCGCCGATGCCTTCAACGAAGGCTGGCGAGCCGCCAGAGTCGCCGCCGGCATGGTCGCCTGAGTTGCTGCGTCCAGTCGGGGACGGCTCGCGGCGTTGCCAGCGCCGATGAGGCGATCCGCTCTCAGGCGGTGGTGAGGGCTGTGGCGATGCCGGCTGCTCGAGCTGCTGCTGCCAGGTCGTGGTCGCCGGTGACGAGCACGACGTCGTTGTCATTCATCGCGAGGCCTGCGGCGAGGTGCACCGCGTCGTAGCCGCGAAGGCCGAATCGTTGTGCGAGGTCGCCGGCGGCGCGGGCGATCTCGGCGCCGATCTCGATGATGTCGAGTTGCTCGATCAAGGACTCCAGCTCGTCGACCGCCTCGGTGAGCTCGCCGGCGGTGAGGCGTCCCATGCGTTCGGCCCGGGCGAGTGCCGCACGAGTCTCCGGGTAGAGCAGTCGAACGCTGGCCACGCGAGTCGCTTCGTTCCACAGTCGACGGCAGGTGTCGCTCGTCGATTCTTCGATGATGAGTGGGACGATGGCCGACGTGTCGAAGTACGCGATCACCGACGTTGCTCGGCGACGAGGTCGCTGACCGGGCCCTTCGTCGAGATGGCCTTGCCCGTGCGTGCCCGCTTGCTGGTGCGGGGCGGTGTCACGAGACCCTCTGCGATGAGGCGATCGAGGGGACGGGGCTGATCGAGCGGCACGAGCCGAGCGACCGCCTTGCCGTGATCGGTGACCGTCACCTCCGTGCCCTCTCGGACGAGCTCGAGGTAGCGGCTCAAGTGGTCCCGGAGATCACGCACACCTGCTTCCATGCTCGACAGTATGGCGTCATTCCGGTCCAATTTCTAGCCACAATCGTCCGTCGTCTTCGCAGCCGCCTTCTGATCGGGTCGGCCAACGGGCTGCGGCCGACCGGTCTCCCCTCGGTCGCAGCACGACAATGGAGCTCGACGCCCCTCCAGCGGAGCAGCTCTTCCGCGCCTGTGACGACATGGAGGGTGGGCTTGTCAGATCGTCTGGTAACTAGATGATCTGTATACCGTGACGGACGACATGACTCGCCTCTGGCTCCACGGTTTGCTCGAGCTCTGCCTGCTCGGGTTGCTCGGAGACCAGCGTGACTACGGCCTCGGGCTCACCAATCGACTGTCCGAGGCCGGGTTCGGCTTCGTGCCGGGCGGCACCATCTACCCGGCGTTGGCACGTCTGGAGGCCACCGGGATGGTGTCTTCAGCACGTGAGCCGTCTCCAAGCGGACCTCCTCGCAAGTACTTCGAGCTCACCGAGGCTGGTCGGGACGTGCTCGACGTTCGGCGTACCGAGTGGCGTGAGTTCAGTCGATCAATTCACACCGTTCTCGGTACCAATGAGCTGACGTGAGCACCTGGCCTGCCAACTTCATGCACGCACTCGCCGAGCGCGGTTTGGACTCCGACAGTGCCCGCCGGTTGACGAGTGAAGCGCTGGAACAGGCGACGGATCACGGCCTGACCCCTGAACGGATGTTCGGGCCGGCGACGGCGTACGCGGATCAACTTGCCCGAGCCATGCGGAGCGTGACGGCGACGCCGCTGCCGGCGCCCAGCCGGGTCGCCGGGGCGAGGTCAGCGCCACTGCGGTGGTGCGACGTCGACCTCGTGGCCGGCCGGGTCGCACCGGAGGTGTGCGTGCGGGAGTTCGACAAAGTGGACCGGGCTGCCCGCCGCGCGTCGGGCATCACCGGCCGGGCGGCGTCGATGGAGGTGGCGCCGATCACCAAGTCGGGGGAGTCGGCCGCCATCGACATCGGTGCGGTGACCGTCGAGTTACCGAGCGCTCGACGGTTCGTTTGTTCACACCCGGGTCTGAATATGACGCCGATTCGGGTTTCCGCTGAATGGGTGTTTCGGCAGGTGGGCGGGCCGTGAGCATGGGTGGCGTCGACCGGTCCCTATCAGCGATTCCGGGTGGTGTTCACCGAGTGTTGTGCTGGCGGTCATGTCAACGAACGTCACTGCGTGGTACACTGATCGCTACCGAGTCTTCCGTGACCGGCGGCGGCGGGAGCCACCTCGGGCGGAGTTTTCGACACCGAAGCCGGCCGTTTGGTCGGGAGCTAGTGAGTAGTGTGCGGACCGAGCCGCCCACCTCGACCGGGAGACCGATATGAGCCGAGCCAACGACACCGCAACGGCAGGTCGGCGCCCGACGCCGGGCCCCGCCTCTCGTTGCATCCCGACTCCGGCGCGGTCGCGGTGATGCGGCCCGAGATCATTTTGAAGGCCGCTATCTTGATCGCGGCCTTCGCGAGTTTCGTTCTGAGCGTGACGCTCTATTTCCAGGCGGGAGACGACACCAACGCCCGCCTCAACGGCATCTACGTCGGAATCTGGGTGCCCTCGATTCTGGCGCTGGGAGCGTTCATCCTCAGCGGTCCGCAACGGAGCGGGAAGTGAGTCAGGGAAGCCTCTTCGCCGCCGGTGCCGGTGTCTCGTTGCTCGTCGTCGCAGGGGTGTTCATCTACGCCATGATGCTCTTCAACTCTCGCAACAGAGACAACCGGAGTCGGCCGCCGGGTCCCTCCGCCAGCGCAGCGTCCTAGGGTTGCCACGGCGGGCCGCGAGGGCCGATGGAACGCCTCGCTAGAGTCCGCGCATGTCCGATACGGTGCCGATTGCGTCCGTTCCTGCAACTGTCGATCCCGCAGCCATCGAGCCCGACGCGTTGCGGGATCGCTACCGGGCCGAGCGCGACAAGCGCCTGCGAGTCGACGGCAACGAGCAGTACGTCGAGATCGCCGGGGAGTTCGCCCACTACCTCGACGATCCGTACGTCGAACCGATCGAGCGACCGGCGCGCACGGTCAGCGTCGAGGTCGCAGTGGTCGGTGGCGGCTTCGGCGGGATGTTGATCGGCGCGCGCCTGCGTGAAGCCGGCATCGACGATTTCGTGATCCTCGAAAAAGGCGGCGACTTCGGCGGCACCTGGTACTGGAACCGCTACCCGGGCGCAGCGTGCGACGTGGAGTCGTACATCTACCTTCCCCTGCTCGAGGAACTCGGTTTCCTCCCCGCCTCGAAGTACACCCCGGCCCCGGAGATCCTCGCCCACAGCCGCCGCATCGCCGAGCACTACGGCCTGTACGAGCGCTCGATGCTCCAGACCGAGGTGACCGAGGCGCGCTGGGACGAGACCGCCCGGCGCTGGACGATTTCCACCGCCCGCAGTGACACCGTGCGGGCCCGGTTCCTGTGCATGGCCAACGGCCCGTTGCACCGCCCGAAGCTCCCCGGCATCGAGGGTGTCGGCACCTTTGCGGGGCACTCGTTCCACACCAGCCGCTGGGACTACGAATACACGGGCGGCACCAGCGAAGGGAACCTCACCGGGCTCGCGGACAAGGTCGTGGGCATCATCGGCACCGGGGCGACGGCGGTCCAGTGCGTGCCGCATCTCGGCCGAAGCGCGCGACACCTCCACGTGTTCCAGCGCACGCCATCGTCGATCGACGTCCGCAACGACCGCACCACCGACCCCGAGTGGGCGGCGTCGCTGCAGCCCGGCTGGCAGCGTCGCCGGCAGGAGAACTTCACCAACCTCACCTCGGGTGCGTTCGACACCGAGGACCTCGTCGCCGACGGGTGGACCGAGATCATCGCCAAGCTGTTGCTGCGCGCCCGCCAGGGCGGGCTCGGTACCGATCCCACCGAGATCGCCAAGGTCGTCGAGCTCGCCGACTTCGAGAAGATGAACCAGATCCGGGGCCGGGTCGACGACGTGATCGAAGACGCCGGGACCGCCGATGCGCTCAAGCCCTGGTACCGGCAGTTCTGCAAGCGACCGTGCTTCCACGACGACTACCTGCCCACGTTCAACCGTCCGAACGTCACCCTTGTCGACACCGACGGCAAGGGGGTCGACCGGATCACCCCGCGCGGCGTGGTCGCCAACGGCGTCGAGTACGAGCTCGACTGCTTGATCTACGCGACCGGCTTCGAGGTGGGCACCGACTTCACCCGGCGATCGGGCTACCAGGTGTACGGCTCCGACGGGCTCACCCTCACCGACAAGTGGGCCGACGGGGTGCGGACGTTCCACGGGCTGTTTTCCCGCGGGTTCCCGAACTGCTTCATCGTGTCGCCCGCCCAGTCCGGGTTCTCGGTCAACTTCCCCCACATGCTCAACGAGCAGGCGATCCACATCGCCGACGTCGTGCGCCGCCTGACCGACGACGGGGTCACCCGCGTCGAGGCCGCCGAGGCGGCGGAGGACGCCTGGGTGGCGGAGATCGTCGCCAACTCTACGATGAACCTCGCGTTCCTCGAGGCGTGCACCCCCGGCTACTACAACAACGAGGGTCGACCGCAGGTGCGTGCTGCGCAGAACGGCAGCTACGGCAAGGGCCCCGTCGCGTTCGCCCGCCTGCTCGAGCACTGGCGCCAGACCGGGGAGCTCGCCGGCCTCGAACGCAGCCGCTGACGCGGGCGCGGGCGCCGGCCGGTGGCCCGGGTCACGGGCACTGCGCCGGGGTGCCTTTCCGTCACCACCCCGCCGCGCGGCATGATGCGGGGAGGGGTGCCCGCATGCGCGGGCTGTGACCAGCAAAGGACGGCGTATGCCTGGTGGTGCGCTCAAGACCGCGAGCATGGACGACTTCGACCTGCGGATGTCGGAGAAGGTCCGCCCGCTCTACGACGCAGTGGTGGCCTTCATCCGCGACGAGGTCGACCCGATCACCGAGGAGTTCCACCGGCTCGGTGAGAACCGCAGGGAGCGGTGGAGCTGGGCACCCGGCCAGCTCGAACTGCTCGACGGGGCCAAGGCCAAGGCCCGGACCCTCGGGCTGTGGAACTTCTTCCTGCCCAACGCCGAGACCGGCGAGGGCCTGAGCAATCTCGACTACGCCTACATCGCCAACGAGCTCGGCAAGAACCGCCTGGCGTCGGAATGCCTGAACTGCTCGGCCCCCGACACCGGCAACATGGAAGTGCTCGAGCGCGTCGGCACCGCCGAGCAGAAGCAGCAGTGGCTCGAGCCGCTGCTGCGCGGCGAGATCCGTTCCGCCTACGCCATGACCGAGCCCGGCGTCATGAGCTCCGACGCGAAGCAGATCGCCACGCGCGCCGAGCTCGACGGCGACGAGTGGGTCATCAACGGCGAGAAGTTCTACATCTCGGGTGCCGGCGATCCCCGCTGCAAGATCATGATCACGATGGTCAAGACCAACCCGGATGCCGACACCTACAAGCAGCAGTCGCAGATCCTGGTGCCGATCGACACCCCCGGGGTGGAGATCGTCGGACCGATGTACGTCTTCGGCGCCGACGACGCGCCGCACGGCCACATGCACATCCGCTTCAACGACGTGCGGGTCCCCAAGGAGAACGTGCTGTGGGGTGAGGGCCGTGGCTTCGAGATCTCCCAGGTCCGCCTCGGCCCGGGCCGCATCCACCACTGCATGCGCTCGATCGGTGCGGCGGAGAAGGCCATCGAGCTGATGGTCGACCGCGGCCTGAGCCGGGAGGGCTTCGGCAAGAAGCTCATCAACCTCGGCAAGAACATGGAGGTCGTGTCTCGGGCCCGCATCGAGGTCGAGGCGATGCGCCTCATGGTGCTGCGGGCGGCCAAGGCCATGGACACCCTCGGCAATGCCGAGGCCCGGGTGTGGGTGAGCGCGGTCAAGGCGATGGTGCCGGAGAAGTGCTGCGACATCATCAACGAGGCCATCCAGATGCACGGCGCCGCCGGTATCTCCCAGTGGTTCCCGCTGGCCGACATGTGGCACAGCCAGCGCACGCTGCGCCTCGCCGACGGGCCCGACGAGGTTCACCACCAGGTGGTCGCCCGGGCCGAGGTGAAGAACCGCGAGGCCGACCGCCTCGCCGCCGGCCGCGGCGAGGGTCACCTCGCTCGCGGGTCGGTGTTCACCGGTCCGTGACCGGCTGCGGCGCAAACGGCTCCGCCCACGCGAGGGGGTCCGGCCACCCGGCCGGGCCCCCTCGGCGCGTCAACGGGTGAAGTCCAGGATCGCCCGACCCGAGATCCGGCCCTCGGTCAGGGCTGCGCACGCCTCGTTGATCTCGTCGATCGAGAACCGTTCGGTCACCAGCGCATCGAGGTCGAGGCGACCTTCGGCGTGCCACTGCAGGAACACCGGGAAGTCCTCGTCGGGCGAGCACGACCCGCCGATCGACCCGATGAACCGTTTCTCGCCGATCAGCATCTCGACCGCGGGCAACTCGACGGTGGTCTGCGGGACGCCCACGAGCACCGCGGTGCCGCCCGGTTCGCCGCCGAGCACCCCGGGGCGCGCGGCGGCCACGATCTGCTCCATCGTGGCCCGAACCCCGATGCAGTCGAAGGCCCAATCGACACCGGTCATCGGCGCACCCCGGAACGCGATCCGCGAACGGTCGGCCGTGAGCGCCCGGATCTGCTCGACGGCATCGCCGCCCGAGGCGTCCACGCCGTGGGTCGCGCCGAACCGGCGGGCGAAGTCGAGCTTCGCCGAGTCGAGATCGACGGCGATGATCGGGTCGGCGCCCGCCACGGCGGCCGCCACGACCGCCGACAGGCCGACCCCGCCGACCCCGAACACCGCCACGGACTGACCGGCTCGCACCCCGGCGGTGTGCATGACCGCCCCGGCCCCGGTCATCACTGCGCAACCGATGATCGCGGTGACGTGCGTGTCGATCGTCGGCGGCACCTGCACCACCAACGACTGGTCGACGATCGTGTGGTCGCCCCAGGTGAACACGTCCGAGGTGGTGGCCTGCACGCCGCCCCCGACGTCGAGGGTGAGCCCGCCGTGCCAGCGGGCGGCCTCGGCCCGGCTGCGCGGCACCCAGGTGACGAGCACCGTGTCCCCTTCGGCCACATGGGTGACCTCGGACCCTGCGGCGACCACGACGCCGGTCGATTCGTGCCCGAGCAGCATCGGGCGGCGCCGCACCCCGTGGAGTTGGTGGAGCTGGCTGTGGCACACCCCGCTCGCGTACTGGCGCACGACCACCTGGCGCGGGCCGGGGTCGGGCAGGGCCACGTCGGCGACGTACAGGTCGCCCTCGACGGGTGCGACGACGATGCGGGCGGCGGTGGGCATGGTGGCCTCCTCGGTCCGGGCCGACCCCCCATGACCGGCCCGGTGCCGATCTAGCACGCGGCCGTTTCGTCGCGACACCCCGTTGGTACCGTCGCCGCCATGGACACCAGCGACGGCGCCGACCACACCGTGGGCCGGGTGCTCGGCACGGTCGAGGCCACGCCGATGTCGTTCTGGGTCGGCCTCGCTCCCGATCGCTTCCTGCAGCTCGACGACGTGGTCGTCACCGAGCGCAGCGTCCCGGGCCTGCCGGGGCCGGTCCAGATCGCCGGCATCGTCTCGCAGGTCACCGCCGTGCACGAAGGGGCGTCGTTCGGTTCCGACGTGTTCCTGATCGCCGACGGGTTGCTGCCCGCCGAGCCGTTCGAGGCCGCCGAGGTGATGACCACCCGGATCGAGCCCGAGTGGTTCGTGCCGCCCGCGCCGGGTGCGCCGGTGCGCCGCGCCGCCGAAGCCGAGCGGTTCGCGGCGCTGTCGTTCGACCGGATGGAGCACCGTCTGCCGATCGGGCTCGGGCGCGACGGGGAGGCGGTGTTCGCGAACTTCGAGTTCGTCGACGGCACCCGCGGGGCCCACGTGAACATCTCGGGGATCTCCGGGGTGGCCACCAAGACGAGCTACGCCATGTTCTTGCTGCACTCGGTGTTCTCCTCCGGGGTGCTCGGCGCCGAGGCGGCCAACACCAAGGCCCTCGTGTTCAACGTGAAGGGCGAGGACTTGCTGTTCGGCGACCAACCGAACCGCCGGCTCGACGCCCGGGCGCGCGACGCCTACCGGCGTCTCGAGCTGCCGGCCGCACCGTTCGCGAGCTTCGGGATCTTCGCCCCGCCCGATCCGGCCGATCCCACCGGGGCGCCCAACGTCCGCAGCCGGGCCACGGGCGTCCATGCCTTCTGGTGGACGATCGAGGAGTTCTGCACCGAGGAGCTGCTGCCGTTCGTCTTCGCCGACGCCGAGGACGAACGCCAGCAGTACACGATGATCGTCCACAACGTCACGGCCCGCCTCCGTCGCGACGGCGCGCCCCACGGCCACGACGGCGCCTGGGTGGTCGAGGGGGCGGTGTTGCGCACCTACGAGCAGCTCGTCGAATTCGTCGTCGACCGGGTCACCGACGATGCGTCGGCGCCGCAGTGGGCGGGGCGCGCCGTGGGGGCCGGCACGGTCAACGCCTTCGTCCGGCGGCTCGAGAGCTCGGTGCGACGGCTGCGCGCGCTCATCCGGGCCGACCTGCCCGCTCGGGGCCGCAACCACCGCATCGCCACCTCCGATGCGCAGGTCACCGTGGTCGACCTCCACACCCTGCACGACCGTGCGCAGCGGTTCGTCGTCGGCGTCACCCTCAAGCGCACCTTCGAGGACAAAGAGCGCACCGGCTCGGCCCGGCCGCTCACGTTCGTCGTGCTCGACGAGCTGAACAAGTACGCGCCGCGCGAGGGCGCCTCGCCGATCAAGGAGATCCTGCTGGATGTCGCAGAGCGGGGCCGCTCGCTCGGGGTGATCCTCGTAGGCGCGCAACAGACCGCGAGCGAGGTGGAGCGGCGGGTGATCGCCAACTGCTCGATCCGCGTCGCCGGTCGCCTCGATCCGGCCGAGGCAGGCCGGGCCGAGTACGGCTTCCTGCCCGAGATCCACCGGAAGCGGGCCGTGATCGCTCGGCCCGGCACGATGTTCGTGTCCCAGCCGGAGCTGCCCGTGCCCCTCGTGGTCGAGTTCCCGTTCCCGGCGTGGGCCACCCGGGTCAGCGAGCTCGCCGCGCCCGTCGCAGCGCCGATCGCCGTGCCCGATGACCCGTTCGAGGGCCTCTGATGCGCCTGTTGCACACCGGCGACTGGCACGTCGGCAAGGTGTTGCGCGGCGTGCCGCGGCTCGAGGAACACCGCCGGGTGCTCGCCGAGATGGTGCAGCTCACCGCCGACGAGGGGATCGACGCGGTCGTGGTCGCCGGCGACGTGTTCGAGTCCGCCGCACCCACCGCCGAGGCCCAGGAGCTCGCCTGGTCCACGCTGCTCGCGCTCCGGGCCACCGGCGCCGAGGTGGTCGTGGTCGCCGGCAACCACGATCCGGCCGACACCTTCGATGCGCTCGGCCCGGTGTTCGCCGGGTCCGGGATCATCCTGGTCGGCCGCCCTCGGCGTCCCGCCGAGGGCGGGGTGCTCGAACGGCGCATCGTCCGCACCGGCGAACTGCTGCGCATGGCGCTGCTGCCCTTCGTGTCCCAGCGGGGCATCGTGAAGGCGGCCGATCTGCTGGCGCTCGACGCCGCCGCACACCTCGGCGCCTACCGGGCCCGGTACGCAGCCGTGATCGCGGCGCTGTGCCGGGATTTCACCCCCGACGCGGTCAACGTCGTCGTCGCCCACGCCACCGTCACCGGCGCCCGCTTCGGCGGCGGCGAGCGAGAAGCACAGTCGGTGTTCGATTACAGCATCGACGCGTTGTGCTTCCCACCCGCGGCGTCGTACGTGGCGCTCGGCCACCTGCACCGCAGCCAGCTGGTCGCCGGGCCGTGCCCGGTCTGGTATTCGGGCTCGCCTCTGGCCGTGGACTTCGGCGAAGCGGCCAACACCCCCGGGGTACTCGTCGTCGACGGGGCGCCGGGCCGACCGGCCCGGGTCCGCGCCGTGCCGATCGGGGCGGCCCGCGGCCTGCGGGAGGTGCGCGGCACCGTCGCGGAGCTCACCGCACGTGCGGCCGCCGGCGAGTTCGGCGACGACCTGCTCAAGGTCGTGGTGGCCGAAGCGGCGCGCGCCGGCCTCGCCGACGCGGTGCGCGCCGTGCTGCCCCATGCGGTCGAGGTGCGCGTCGCCCCGATGGACGCCGAGGTGGCGGTCCCCGCCACACCGCCCGTGGCGGGGCGGCGGTCGCCGCAGGAGCTGTTCGCCGCATTCCTCGCTCAGCAACACGTCGTCGACGGGCGCCTCGAGGCGTTGTTCGCCGAGCTGCTCGACGACGAGATCGCCCGGGAGCGGTCGTGAGGCCCGTCCGCCTCGAGCTCGAGGGCTTCGGGGCCTTCGTCGAACGCACCGTGATCGACCTCGACGACGTGGAGGTGTTCGCGCTCGTCGGGCCGACCGGCGCCGGCAAGTCCACCGTGCTCGACGCGATGTGCTTCGCGCTCTACGGCAGCGTGCCCCGCTACGACGACCAGCGGCTCGTTGGCGCCGCGATGTCGTTGGGCGCCAACGAGACCCGTGTCGGGTTCACCTTCGATGCCGCGGGCGTGCGCTACGAGGCGGTCCGGGTGGTGCGCCGGGGCCGTGACGGCAAGGTCACCACGAAAGACGCCCGCCTCGAACAGGTGGGCGGACCGACCCTCGCCGGGCGGGCCAGCGAGATGACCGAGGCGGTCATCCGGGTCGTCGGCCTGCCGTTCGAGCACTTCACCCGGTGCGTCGTGTTGCCCCAGGGGGCCTTCGCCCGGTTCCTCCACGACAAGCCGGCCGACCGCCAGCAGATGCTGGTCCAACTGCTCGACCTCGGGCTCTACGAACGCCTTGCGGCAGAGGCGAACCGGCGCGCCCGCGCCGCCGATCAGGAGGCGCAGGTCGCCGCCCGATCGGCACAGCGCCTGGCCCACGCGACGGCCGAGGCGGTCGCCGCGGCCACCGAACGGGTCGAGGAACTCGACCGGCTCGCGACCGTGGTCGACGACCTTGCCGGCGCGCTCGCCGAGGCCGAGCAGGCCGGCCAGGCTGAGGCCGGTCTGCAAGCGGCCCGGGCCGCCGAGCTCGCCGCGCTCGATGCCGTGGTCGTGCCCGAGCACCTCGGTGCGCACCGGGCGGCGATGGCCGAGGCCGCTCGCACCGTCGGGTCCGCGGCTGCGGCGCTCGTCGACGCCGAGGCTGCACTGGAGGCCGCCGTGGCCGACCGGCGAGGGTTCGGCGACGTCACCGCCGCTGCGGCGGCGGTCCGCCTCGCCACCGCGCGGCCCGCCCGCCAACACGACGTCGACCGCCGGCGGGCCGAGGCCGCAGCCGCCACCCGGGCGAGAGCGGCGTCGGCGGCCCGGGCCGAGGTGGCCGAGGCGGACCACCGGGCCGCCGCGGGTGCACTGGAGGTGGCCCGGGTGGCGTCGGCGGCGCACGCCGTGCGCGAGCACCTGGTGGCCGGGTCGGTCTGCCCGGTGTGCGAGCAGGCCGTCGTCGTGGTGCCCGACCGGCCGGCACCCCCGGCGTGGCAGGAGGCCCGCGACGCGCTACAGCGCGCCGACGCCGAGCGGGAGCGAGCGGTGCGGGCGGTGCACGAGGCCGATCGCGCCGTCGCTGGGGCGGAGGCCGGCGTGAGCGCAGCCGTCGACGCGCTGGCGGCGCTCGATATGGAGCTGGCGGCTGCCGGCGGGCTCGCCGCTGCGGAGGCCCGCCTGGCCGAGGCGGCCCGGCTCGACGCCGCCGTCGACGCAGCCGACGCCGCCGTGCGCTCGGCCCGAGCCGCACAGGTGCGCGCCGAGGGCGCCGCCCGTGCGGCGCGCACCGCGGTGGAGGCTCTCGCTGCGGGCTACCACCGGCAACGGGACGCGGTCGCTGCGCTCGAACCGCCGCCACCCACCGACGACGTCGCCGCCGACTGGGCGGCCTTGGTGGCGTGGGCACATCAGGTCCGGCCCGAGGTGGCCGCCCGCTGGGGTCGTGCGGTCGACGCCGGCGCCGAGGCGGTGCGCACGATCGATGCGCTCGCAACGACCGTGGCCGCCGCGCTCGCAGCGGCCGGCATCGCGTCGCCGGGCCGTACGCCGGGCGTAGCGGTCACCCGGGCGCTGGCCGAGGCCGAGGCGGCTCGCGATGCGCTCGGGCGCGACCTCGCCGATCGCGCCGCCGAGGAGCGGGCCGCCGCCGAGTCGGCCGAGCGGGCGCAGGTCGCGCGGGTGCTCGCCCAGCTGCTGTCGGCCAGCGGATTCGAACGCTGGCTCGTCGCGGAGGCCACCGAGGCGCTCGTCGCCTCCGCCTCGGTCACGCTCGGACGGCTCTCGGGCGGCCAGTACGCGCTCGCCTTGGACGCCTCCGGCGAGCTGAGCGTCGTCGACCACACCAACGCCGGTGAGCGTCGCAGCGTGCGGACGCTGTCGGGTGGCGAGACGTTCCAGGCGGCCCTCGCGCTCGCCCTTGCGCTCGCAGACCAGTTGCGAGAGCTGTCGGCCCGCTCGGGGGCCTCGCTCGACTCGCTGTTCCTCGACGAGGGGTTCGGCACGCTCGACCCCGACAGCCTCGAGGTGGTGGCGGCCAGTTTGGAGAACCTCGGCGGTCAGGGGCGCATGGTCGGGATCATCACCCACGTGCGCGAGCTCGCGGCCCGGCTGCCGGTCCGCTTCGAGGTGACCCGTGGCCCGCGGGGCGCGGTCGTGCGGCGCGAGGCCGGGTGAACCCCATGCGGCTCACGATCGATCCGTGGGATCCGGCCTACCTGGCCCCCGGGCCCGAGGGCGCCGAGCTGGCCCGGCCCGAGGTGCTGCTCGACACCGAGACGGCTCCGGGGGCCTGGCGCGCCGTGCCCGGCCGTGCGAGCGCGCCCGACGACACCGTCGTGGTCGTCGATGGTGTACGCCGGGTGGAGGCCCGGGTCTGGCTCGATGACGGGACGGGCACGCCGGTCGGCGGCCTGTGCGCCTCGTGGGCGGCCGGCGCAGCGGCCTGTGGCCCGGGGCGGGCGGCCGTGGTGGCTGCCTCGGTCGTGCGAGGGCTCGTCGCCGCCGGGATCAGCGCGCCTGCGCTGGCGACCTCGGCCGGGGTGTTCGGATTCCACGCCGCCAACCGGCCCGGTCTCGAGGGGGCATCGATCACGATCCAGGACCGGATGGCCGACCTCGAAGCGGAGGTGTCCACGCTCGCCGTGCGCGACGCCGCCCCCGGCGCGCTCGTCGTGCTGGACGGACCGTTGCGGGAGCGCCGGCACCTGCCCGGCGCCGTCGGTCTCGTGAAGACCCATCGCGTCGCCTACCTCGAGGGACCCGCCGGGCAGGTCCTCGTCGGCCTCGGTGCGGGGGAGCGCACCCCGGTGTTCACCGTGGTGGGTCGGGCGCCGCGCCACACGTGGTACCTGCGCCTGCCCGGCCCGCCGGGCGGGCCGATGAGCGGCATCGTCCGGCTCGAGTGCGACGGATCGCTGGGCGCCGAATCGGCGGTCGCCCTCGCCGAACGCACGGCGTCCACGCTGCCCCGGCTCGCGTCGGTACCCCACAAAGACCCGCGCGCCCCGCAGAACCTGGTGCCGATCGCCGGGCTCGAACGCGAGCTGCGTCGCCGGCTCGGCGATGCGCGGGTGGTGCTGCGCGCGCTGCGCCACGCCGCAGCGGGCGCAGCGCCTCAGCGGGGGCTGTCGCCTTTGCGGTAATCCGTCGTCAGCGCGTCGAGCCGCTCGACGAGCGCCGGATCGAGGCGGGTGGCGACCGCGGCGAGCGCGTCGTCGAGCTGGTCGGGCCGGCTCGCGCCGATGATCGGGGCGGTCACCACCGGCTTGGTCAACAACCAGGCGATCGCGAGCGCCGCCATCGTGAGGCCCGCCTCGGCGGCGATCGGCCGCAGCGCCTCGACGGTCGCGAACTCCCGGTCGTGCCAGTAGCGGTCCTGGTAGCGCTCGGCTGCGTTGCCCAACGTGAACCGGGTGCCCTCGGTGGGCGAGCCGGGTCGGTGCTTGCCCGACAGCAGCCCCCCGGCGAGCGGGTTGTACGGGATCATCCCGACGCCCTCCTCGACGCACAGCGGGACGAGCTCGCGTTCGGTCTCCCGGAACAGCAGGTTGTAGCGAGGCTGTACGCAGTCGAAGCGGGCGGTGCCGAGCACCTCGGCCCGACCGATCGAGCGGGCGAGCTGGTACGCGAGCGTGTTCGAGCACCCGAGGTAGCGGACCTTGCCCGACCGCACGAGGTCGTCGAGGGCGCGCAGCGTCTCGTCGATCGGGGTCTGCGGGTCCCACGAGTGGATCTGGTAGAGGTCGATGTGGTCGGTGCGCAGGCGGCGCAGCGACGCCTCGCACGCCCGCACGATGTTCTTGCGGCTGTTGCCCCGGTCCCACGGCATCGGCCCGGACGGGAAGAAGCACTTGGTGGCGACGATGCAGCGGTCGCGCCGGCCCTCCATCCACCGTCCGAGCAGCTCCTCGGTGGCGCCGACCATCCCGGGGGGCGCACCGAGCGGGTAGGCGTCGGCGGTGTCGAGGAAGGTGATGCCGGCGTCGGCCGCCCGGTCGAGGATGGCACGCGACCGATCCTCGTCGCACTGGTAGCCGAAGGTCATCGTGCCCAGGCACAGCCGGGACACCTGCAGGCCGGTGCGGCCGAGGCGGACGTGCTCCATGCGCCGGACCGTAGGACACGGCCGTGGCGCCCGTCAGGCCCGCTCGCAGCGCCAGCCGGCCGGACGGCCGTTGTCGTAGGGGAGCACGGCGGAGAACGCACGGGGATCGTCGTCGAACACGAGCGGGAGGAAGTACCGGTCGCCCTCCCACATCGGCAGTGCCGCACCGGACCGCTCGGCGGGATCCGATGCGCACGCCGCCAGCACCCGGGCCACCGGGATCCACGCCAGGGTGCCCTCGGGGTTCGACGCCGGCGGGGTGCCGGTCCATCCGTCGACGAGGTAGACGAACCCGAACCAGTCCTCGCCGTTGGCCCCGAACCCGGGCCAGGAGATCGTGCCCCGCAGCGTGAACGAGGTCAGCTCGATCCCGGCTTCCTCCTGCAGTTCCCGGCGCAGCGAGGCCACGACGTGTTCGCCCGATTCGATCTTGCCGCCGAGCCCGTTCCACTTGCCGAGGTGCTCGTCGTCGGCCCGGGCGTTGCGATGCACCAGGAGCACGGCGTCGCGACCGCGATCCAGTACGTAGGCCAGCGTCCCCAGGATCGGTGTGAACGCCACGGCCCGGACGTTACCGGGGTTCGTTCAGCGGTCCGACGACGCAGCGCCGAGCGGGAACACGGTGCGGTCGAGCAGACCGCACAGCACCTCGATGTCGATCGGCTTCACGAGGAACGCGTCGACGCCGGCGGCGAGGAACCGGGCCCGATCGGTCTCCGAGGTCGAGGCGCTGATGGCGACGATCCGCAGGCGAGGGGAGCGGCGCGTCGCTTCCCGGGCCCGCAGTTCACGGGCGACGGCCGCGCCGTCGGAGCCGCCGAGTCGCAGATCGAGCAGCAGCGCGTCGAGGTCGCCGGCGGCGGCATGCTCGAGTACGGCCGGGGCGGTGGCGACGGTGTCGACGTGGAAGCCGAGGCGGCCGATGAGCGCGCGCAGCACCTGCTGGCTCACGACGTCGTCGTCGGCGACGAGCACCCGACCTCGCCGGGGCTGAGCCCGGCGCTCGGCCGGTTGGCCTGCAGCGTCGGTCATCGGGAGGGTGAAGCTGAACCGGGTGCCGGCCGGCTCGTTGGGGATCGCGTCGATGCCCATGCCGCCGAGGTCGCGCACGAGCTGCCGGCTGATCGCCAAGCCGAGGCCGCTACCGGACCGGCCGGCGCGTTCGGCCACGCCGATCCCGAGACCGATGCCGGTGTCGACGACCTCGAAGCGGATCCCACCCGGGGCCGGCTCGGCGCGCACGGTGATCGAGCCCTCGTCGGTGAACTTCACGGCGTTGCCGACCAGGTTGACGAGGATCTGGCGCAGCTTCACCGGATCGCCGCGGGTGACGGTCGGGACCCCGGCTGCGATGTGCAGCCGCATCGCCACCCCGGTGTTGCGCGTGGCGTGGCGGAACAGCAGCACCGTGGTGCGCAGCACCTCGGACAGATCCATGGCGACCGACGCGGCCACCGGCGCATCGGTCATGCCGAGCAGTTCGACGACGTCGGCACAGTGCTCCGCGCAGGCCCGGATCGCGACGACCAGCTGGCGCTGGTCGTCGGTGAGCGGGCTGTCGAGCAGCAGCTCGGCCAGGCCGGCGATGCCGGCCAGCGGCGCGCGCACCTCGTGACGGGCTGCCGCGAAGCGGCCATCGTCGGCGAAGGGGCGCAGGAGCATGACGGGCACCCGATCGGATGCGATGCGGTGGCGTTTCACCCGTCGCGGGCGTCTTGAACGTTCTTTGGAGAACGCGACCCGACCAGACCCCGGGCGGCGACTAGGAAAGGGTGGTGTCCCCGGAACGGTCCCCCTGGCCGGCCGACGTCACCCTGAGCGACGGCGGGGTCGTACGGATCCGCTCGATCCGCCCGGACGATGCCGGCGCGCTCGTGCGTTTCCACCTGCGCCTGTCGCCCGAGACGATCTACTACCGGTTCTTCGCCGCCAAACCCCGGCTGACCGACCGCGAGGTCGAGCGCTTCGTCACCGTCGACGGCGTCGAGCGGGCGGCCCTCGTCGCCGAACTCGGCGAGGAGATCGTCGCCGTCGGGCGGTTCGACCGCTGGACCGGCACCGACGAGGCCGAGGTGGCCTTCGTGGTGGACGACGCCCACCAGGGCCGAGGCCTCGGCTCGCTGCTGCTCGAACAGCTCGTCGCGCTCGCCCGCGACGTCGGGATCACCCGGTTCACTGCCGAGACGTTGCCGGACAACCGGGCGATGCTCTCGACGTTCACGCGGGCCGGGTTCGAGGTGCGCTCCCGGTTCGAGGGCGGCGTGGTCGAGCTGTCGTTCGACATCATCCCGACCGACGCGTTCCGGGAGGCGCTCGAGCGGCGCGAGCAGCGCGCCGACGCCCGCAGCGTGGCCCGGTTCCTGCGCCCCCGATCGATCGCGGTCATCGGAGCGAGCGACCGGCCCGGCTCGATCGGTCGGGCGTTGCTGCGCAACCTGCTCACGGGCGGGTTCGACGGACCGGTCTATCCCGTGAACCCGCTCGCGGCCCACGTGGCGAGCGTCCCGGCGTACGCGTCGGTCACCGACGTACCCGACGACGTCCATCTGGCCGTGGTCGCCGTCCCCGCCGACGAGGTCGCCGGCGTGCTCGCCGACTGTGCGGCCAAGGCCGTGCGTGGCGTCGTGGTCGTGACCGCGGTCGCCGACCCCGACGCGCTCGCCGCGTTCGCCCGGGGCCACGGCATGCGCCTGGTCGGCCCGTCGAGCCTCGGGCTGGTCGCCACCGACGGCACGTCGACCGTGCGGGCCACGTTCAGCCCGGCCCCGGTGCGGGCGGGCGGCGTCGGCATCTCGCTGCAGTCCGGGCCGCTGGGCACTGCCCTGCTCGAGGAGCTGCACCGTGTCGGGCTCGGGGTGTCGAGCTTCGTGTCCCTGGGCGACAAGGCCGACGTGAGCGCCAACGACCTGCTGAACTTCTGGGCCGACGACCCGGCGACGGCCGTGTGCCTGCTCTACACCGAATCGTTCGGCAACCCGGCCAAGTTCGCCCGGGTCGCCCGCCGGGTGTCGGCGGCGAAACCGATCGTCGCCGTGCGGACCGGCGACGCCGACCGGCTCGTCACCGACGCCCTGTACGCGCAGGCCGGGGTGAGCCGGGTGGACACCGTGGCGGAACTCGTCGACCTCGGCCGGCTGTTCGCGACCCAGCCCCTGCCCGCCGGCGCACGCGTCGCGGTGATCGCCAACGCGAGCGGGCCGGTGTCGCTGGTGCGGGCCGCCGCTGCGGCAGCCGGGCTGTCGGTCGTGGCGTCGCGCCCGCTCCCGCTCGATGCCGGCGCCGGCGACTACGCGGCCGCCCTCGACCCGTCGGCCCTCGCCGACGCCGACACCGCCGTCGTGCTGTACACCCCGGCGCTCGGCAGCGCGTCGGCGACCGACGCCGTCGCCGACGCGATCGAGGACGCTGCTGTGCGCTGGGGCCGGACGGTGGTCGCGGTCGCCCTTGGCCGTCCTGACGGGCCGCTGCGCCCCGGTGGTGCCGTGCCGACGTACCGCTTCCCCGAGCCTGCGGTCGCTGCGCTCGGGCGGGCGGCGCGCTATGCGGCCTGGCGCACCCGGCCGGTCTCGGCGCCCGTGGAGCTCGACGCCGCAGGGCTCGGCGCGGTGCGCGCCGCCGTCGACCATGCGTTGTCGATCCGGCCGGGCGGCACGTTGCTGCCGCTGCGGATAGTGGGTGAGGTGCTCGGTGCCGTCGGGCTCCCGTGGGCGCCGAGCGTCGCCGTGGTGTCGCTCGACGCGGCCCTCGCCGCCGCCGAGTCCGTCGGGTACCCGGTGGCGTTGAAGGCGGCGGGCCGCCAGGGTCGCACGGAGCGGTCGGGGATCGCGCTCGACGTGGGTAGCCCCGCAGAGTTGCGCGCCTCGTGGTCGCGGATGGAGGCGGCGCTGGGGATGGCCGAAGCGGTCGTGCAGGCGATGGTGCCCACCGGGGTCGAGGTGGCGATCGACGTGCGGGCCCATCCGTCGTTCGGCCCGGTGGTGGCGTTCGGGCTCGGCGGCCTCTACGCCGAGTTCCTCGGCGACCGCCCCGCCCGCAGCCTCCCGCTCGGAGTCCTCGACGCGGACGAGTTGTTGCGCAGCGCCCGCGTCCACGACGCGTTGGTGCGCGCCGGCGCGGACCTGGCCGGGCTGCGCTCGATGCTCGCCACGGTCGGCGCGCTCGCCGAAGCCATCGACGAGATCGATCGCCTCGTGCTCGACCCGATCCTCGTGAGTCCCTCCGGGGCCGTCACCGTCGACGCCACGATCCACGTCGCGCCGGTCTCGCCGAGCCGCAACGTGCCGCTGCGCCGCATCGGCGCTCAGACGTAGAAGTCGACCTGGCGACCTTGGTCGAGCCGGGCGACCCCCGGGTCGGTCTCCGCCACCTTGCTGGCTTCCTTGGCAGCTTCAGCGGCCTTGCGCTGTTGGTCGACCATCGCGTTCTGCATCGCGGCGATCTGGAACAGGACCGGGTTCATGGGGGTTTTCACGGCGTAGACGGCATCCATTTCCGCCTCCTCCGGGAACTACGGGTTGAAACTGGGATTCCATCGGAGCGGGCCCGCCGACGTTGACCGACGAACCGGCCAGAAGCCGTCAGGGTTCCCGCTCGATCCCGTCTCGGTGCTCGATCGGATCGGTCGCTTGCGCCGGCCGCTCGGCGACGGCGCGGGACTGCCGTGCGGCGTCGGCGAAGATCCCCTTGGCCATCAACGACGTCGAGGCGTTGCGACGGGCCTGGAACACCGCGGCCCGCAACTCGTGCACGGCCCGGTCGTCGGGTGCGGCCCGGCCGGCGAACTCGACGAGATGGCAGGCGAGCCGGTGTTCCCCGGCCACCGACAGCTCGGCACCGCGCTCGGCGAGCCGATGGGCGCCGCCGGCGAGCGCGGCGAGCTCCGCGGCGAGCGCCGCCTCGGGGGCCGGGAGCACGGTGGCCGGATTGGCGTCCCACCATCCGCCGAACTGGCGCCACACGTTGCGCACCACGAACTCCGGCTCGTCGTAGACCGGCTTGAGCCAGGGGCGCTCGAGCCGCTCGGCGGGCAGCCGCACCGAGTGGATGATCGCGTCGAGCGGAGCGCCCTCGTTCATCAGCGAGAGCGTCGATGCGACGAGGTGCTCGAGCGCGTCGGCCATGTCGTCGAGGACCAGCGCGATGCGTTCGGGCCCGACGATGGGCAGACCGTGCGCCGGGACCAGCAGCTCAGGGCGCAGCGCGACGATGCGCCGCAACGTCGCCGCCCATTCGATCGGGTACCGCTGCACCTTCTGCGGGTTGCCCGCATTGGGGAACACCCAGGTGACGAAGTCACCGGTGAACACGGTGCGCCGCTCGGGCCACCACGCCCACAGGTGGTCGTCGGTCTCGCCCCGGGCGTGGTGCAGCTCCAGCGTGACGTCCCCGGCGGTGAGGGTGCCGTGGTCGTCGACGAGGTGGTCGGGGGCGAGCACGTCGTCGCCGAGGAACGCCTGCGGGGTGCCGACCCCCATGCCGTGGCGGGGGGAGATCCCGCCGAACTGCCGGGCGTTGATCGCCCGGTTCCAGCCGTCGGTGCGCCGGTAGCGGTCGAAACGCACCGGCACGTTCGCGTGGCCGACCACCTCGAACGGCGGCCGGCCGGCGGCGAGCCGGTCGGCCTCGAAGGCCCCGCTGCCCCCGACGTGATCGACGTGGCCGTGGGTGTAGACGAGTGCCCGGACCGGCTCGCTCGACCACTGGCGCACCGCACCGACGACCGCCCGGCCGGTCGCCGCACCCGAGGCGTCGACCACGACGAGACCGTCTCCCGTGCGAACGACCGCCACGTGGGAGAACGACTCGACGAGGGCCAGGTCGTCGGCGAGCTCGGACAGCTCCTGGCTCACCCGGTTCGTCGGTTCCGACGCCACGCCGGCGTCGATGATCTGCGACGACAGCGCCAGCAGATCGGCCACGGGGCGGGCCGCTCAGGCGCCCGGTTCGCGGGGCAGGCCGAGCAGGCGCTCGCCCAGGATGTTGCGCAGCACGTTCGAGGTGCCGCCCATGATCGTGTACGCCGGCCAGTAGCAGTAGGCCCGGCTCGTCGGGGTGTCCAGCGTCATCTCCGCGCCGAACACGGACGCGGCGAACTCCGCCACCCGTTGCTCGTGCTCGGTGCAGAACGCCTTCGTGGCGGCCGAGAACCCCTTGGGGCCCTGCTGGAGCACCTCGCGCAGCACGAGCAAGCGCCCGAGGGTGTAGGCCGACTCGAGCTTCGCGATCTCCTGGCGCACCAGTTTCGAGGACGTGTCGGTCCGCTCCCGGGCGTCGAGGTACAGCCCGTAGTTGGACAGCAACCGGTCGATGCCGCCGCGCTCGTGCTCGAGCTGGCGCATCGTCTGGCCGAAGCTGCCGCCCTCTTTGCCGACCAGGTTCTTGGTCGGCACGCGCACGTCGTCGTAGAACACCTCGCAGAAGTGCGCGTTGTGGTGCATGTCGGTGATCTTCTTGACGGTGATCCCCGGCGTGTCCATCGGCACGATGACCTCGGAGATGCCGGCATGCTTGGCGCCCTCGTTGGACGTGCGGCAGATCAGGTAGCAGTAGTCGGCCTCGGCGCCGAAGCTCGTCCAGATCTTCTGGCCGTTGATGACGAACTCGTCGCCGTCGCGCACGGCCGAGGTCTTCAAGCTGGCCAGGTCGGAACCCGAATCCGGCTCCGACATCCCGATGCACCACCCGGTCTCGCCCGACAGCATCCCGGGCAGGAACGCCGCCTTCTGCTCCTCGGTGCCGTAGGCCAGCATCGTCGGGCCCATCTGGCGGTCGGCGAACCACGACGCCGCGATCGGCACGCCCCGCTTGATGAAGGTCTCGGTGACGACGAAGCGCTCGAGCACGCTGCGCCCCCCGCCGCCGTACTCCTTGGGCCAGGTCATCCCGATCCAGCCGCGGGCGCCGAGCTCACGGGAGAACTCCCGCGAGAACCCGTTGATCCAGGTGTCCGGATAGCGGCCGTACCGGGCGATGGCGTCGGCCGCCACCTCTTCGGCCTCCTTCTGGAGGGTGAGCAGCTCGGGGGCCCAGGCGAAGTCCATGGGTGCAGGGTATTCCGGGCGCGCCCGCCGGTCCGACCGCAGCCGGATCAGCCGTCGGGTGCGGTGACGATCGACCGCAGGAAGGCCTCGGCGTCGGCCCGGTGGCGGGTGCGGCGCAGCGGGGGCAGGGCGCGCACGAGATCCCAGCGGTAGCCGGCGGTGTTCAGCCGGGGATCGAGGATGGCGACCACCCCGCGGTCGGTGGCACTGCGGATCAGCCGGCCGGTCGCCTGGGCGAGCAGGGTGGCGGCGCGCGGCAGGTCGATCTCGGCGAAGGCCCGCTCCCGGGCGCGCTCGCGCCGGGCCTGCAGGAGCGGGTCGTCGGGCCGGGGGAACGGGATCCGGTCGATCGTGACCAACGACAAGGTGTCGCCGGGGACGTCGATGCCCTGGAACAACCCGGCCGTCGCGAACAGGCACCGTGATTCGACGGCCCGGAACGCCTCCACGAGCGCCGGTTTGGGGAGGTCGGCCTGGGTGAGGATCTCGAACGGCAGCCGGGGGCGCAGCGCGTCCGCCGCGGCGGTCATCGCCCGCCACGAGGTGAACAGCGCGAGGGTCCGACCGCCCGCGGCGGTGATCAACGCCTCGAGCTCGTCGTGCACCGCAGCGGGGTGCTGGGGGCTGCGGGGGTCGGGCAGGTGGACGGCGCAGTACAGCAACCCTTGGTTCGGGTAGTCGAAGGGGCTGCCGACGTCGAGGGTGTCGGTCGTGTCGGGTGGCAGGCCGAGCCGCTCGGCGAGCCCGGGCGGGATCGTCGCACTGGTCAGCACGGCGGTGCGCCGCCCCCAGAGCCGCTCGCCGAGCAGGGGCGCCACGTCGATCGCAGCCACCTGGAGCTGCGGTGCCGCCGGCGGTCCGTCGACCCAGCTCACCCGATCGGGCCCGGGGGCGAGAGCCAGCTCGAGGTCGCCGGCGAGGTGCCCGGCGGCGCGCTGGGCCCGCAGCCGGCGCTGGGTGAGCTCGTCGTTGCGGCTCTCCACCGCCCGCAGCGATCGCATCGCCTCGTCGAGCTGGCCGCGGGCCGCCACGATCGCCGCGCCCACCTCCGGCGGCGGCGGCTGGCTGAGGCGCTGGTCGCGGTAGGCGCCGATCGCCTCGGTGAGGGTGTCGCCGGCCCGGCCGAGCGCCCGGCCGAGCTCGTCGGATGCGATCACGGTGCCGACCAGCCGGGCCACGTTCGGGAGGCGCCCAGGTCCGAGCGTGACGCCGTTGGTGGCCGCCACCACGTCCTCGAGCTGGTGGGCCTCGTCGATCACGACCACGCCGTGGGCCGGCAGCAGCACCCCGTCGGTGGCCAGGTCGAGACCGTAGAGATGGGTGTTGACCACGACGACGTCAGCGGCGTCGGCGGCGGCCCGGGCCCGCTCAGCGAAGCAGGCCGCGCCGACCGGGCAGCGGGTGGCGCCGGGGCACTCCATGGCCGACACGGACACGGTGGCCCAGGCCCGGGCCGACGGGTTCCAGTCCAGGTCGGCCTGATCGCCGGTGGTGGTCAGCGCCGACCAGGTGGCGAGGCGCAGCACCTCGCTGCGGGTGGCCGGGCCGGCATCGTCGAGTTCGAGCCGGCCGTCGTTGCGGGTGGTCACCTCCTGCACCCGTTGCAGGCACACGTAGTTGCTGCGGCCCTTGAGCACGGCCCAGGTGACCGGTCGGCCGAGGTGCTCGGCCAGGAAGGGCAGGTCACGCCCGGCGAGCTGATCCTGGAGCGCCTTGGTGGCGGTCGCGACGACGACCTGCTGGCCGCTAAGCAGCGCCGGGACGAGGTAGGCGAGCGACTTCCCGGTGCCCGTGCCGGCCTGCACGACGAGGTGCCGCCGGGAGGTGATCGCCGCGGCCACGGCCTGGGCCATGGCGGCCTGGCCGGGCCGGATCTCACCGCCGCCGGGGAGGTGGGCGACGACGTCGCGCAGGGTGGCGTCGACGTCGTCGGCAAGACCGGGCACGCCGCCATGGTTGCACTACCGTGCCGCCGTGACCCTTGCCGACGGTCTCGCTCCCGACCGGATCCCCCTGCACGTCGGGTGCGTGATGGACGGCAACGGCCGTTGGGCGACCAAGCGTGGACTGAAGCGGACCGACGGCCACGCCGCCGGGGAGCACGCCCTGTGGGATGCCGTGGACGGGGCGCTCGAGCTGGGCATCGGGTGGCTGACGGTCTACGCGTTCTCCACCGAGAACTGGAAGCGGCCCGTCGACGAGGTGCGCTTCCTGATGCGGTTCAACGAGGACCTCCTCCTGCGTCGCCGCGACGAGCTCCACGCGAAGGGGGTGCGGGTGCGCTTCGCCGGCCGGCGCGACTGGCGGGTGCCGCGCCGCGTGCTCCGGCGACAGGACGAGACGACGGCGCTCACCGCCGGCAACCGGCGCATGACGCTCACGTTCGCCTTCAACTACGGCGGCCGCGCCGAGATCGTCGACGCCGTGCGGCGCATCGTGGCGAGCGGGGTGGCCGCGGAAAAGGTCGACGAGAAGCTGATCCGCCGCTACCTGTACGAGCCCGACATGCCCGACCCGGATCTGGTGATCCGCACCTCGGGCGAGTACCGGATCTCGAACTTCCTGCTGTGGGAGATCGCCTACAGCGAGCTCGTGTTCACCGACGTGCTGTGGCCCGACTTCCGCCGGGAACACCTCGCCGAGGCGATCGGCGAGTTCCAGCGGCGCAACCGGCGCTTCGGCGCGGTCGACGACGACCGCGACGACGGCGACGGCGACGGCGACGACGACGGCGACGGCGACGACGACGGCCGCGAGGCCTAGCCCGTGCAGCAGTACCGGGACACGGGGGTGGTGCTGCGGACGTACAACCTGGCCGAGGCCGACCGGATCGTCGTGCTGCTCACCGCGGGCCACGGGAAGGTGCGCGCCGTCGCCAAGGGGATCCGCAAGACCAAGAGCCGCTTCGGGGGCCGCCTCGAGCCGCTGTCGCACGTCTCGTTGCTGGTGCGCGAGGGCCGATCGCTCGACCTCGTGCAGCAGGTCGAGACGATCGACCACTTCCGGGCCGTGCGCGAGGACCTCGACCGGCTCACCCGGGGCGCTGCGCTGCTCGAGGTGTGCGACCAGCTCGCCCAGGAACGCGAACCTGCGCCGCGGCTCTACCAGATGCTCGTCGGTGCGCTGCGCACGCTGGGCTCCGGCACGTCCCCGCTGCTCGTCGCAGGCTTCCAGCTCAAGGTGCTCGCCCAGGAAGGGGTGGAGCCGCAGGTCGAGGCGTGCGTGTCGTGCGGGGCCGAGGGGCCGCTCGTCGCGTTCGACCCGTCCGAGGGCGGCACGCTGTGTCGGGCGTGCCGGCGGGGGGTGGCGGTGAGCCCCGACGCGCTCGAACTCGTCCGCATGGTCCTCGGCGGGCGCCTCGTCGAGGCGTTGGCCGCACCGCCGTCGGCGGCCACCCACGAGGTGGAGGTGCTGGCCGCCAAGGCGATGGAGCACCACCTCGAGCGCCGGCTGCGATCGTCGGGGCTGCTGAGCTGAACGAGGGCGGTACCGTGCGCTCGGCCGCATCGCCGAGGGGGACTCATGGCGCGCTACGAGCACTTGTTCCAGCCGATCGAACTGGGACCGGTGACGGTGAAGAACCGCATCTGCCGGTCGGCGCACGGCACGCTGCTCGGCGGCGAGAAGCTGATCGCCTACCACGAGGCCCGAGCGGCCGGTGGGGTGGGCATGTCGACGCTCGAGGCCACCGGCGTGCACCGCAACGCCCCGAGCCTCATCCCGCTCCACAGCGACGCCTGCATCCCGTTCTACCGGGACATCAGCGCACGCATGCGGCCGTACGGCATGAAGCTGTTCCAGCAGATCTACCACCCGGGTGCAGCGACCCGACCCCGCAAGGCGGCGACGCAGATCTCGGCGTCCGCGATCCCGAACCCGCTGATCGGTGGGATCCCGCACGAGATGACCACCGGAGAGATCGCCGAGATGGTCGAGGCGTTCGCCGCCGCGGCGCGACGGTGCCGCGACGGTGGCCTCGACGGCATCGACGTCCATGCGTCGAGCGGCTACCTGATCGAGCAGTTCCTGTCCCCGGCCAACAACGTGCGCACCGACGACTACGGCGGCTCGCTCGAGAACCGGATGCGGTTCCTCGTCGAGATCCTCCACGCGGTGCGCGACGCGGTCGACCACGACGTGTGCGTCGGGATCCGGCTCCCCAACGAGGAGTACATCCCCGGTGGGCTCACCCCCGCCGACGTGGCCGAGATCGCCCGGACCGTCGAGCCGCTCGTCGACTACGTGTCGTTGCACATGGGCTCGTACTGGCGATTCCACAAGCTGATCGGCCCGATGGACGAACCGCTCGGCAACGAGATGCCGGCGAACCGGGTGATCACCCGCGGGCTGCAGGCGCCGACGATCGTGGTCGGTCGGATCATGACCCTCGACCACGCCGAGCGCCTCGTGGCCGACGGGGACGCGGCGCTCGTGTCGATGGTGCGGGCGTTGATCGCCGACCCGGAGCTCGTGAACAAGGCCCGGCGCGGCGAGGACCACCTGATCCGGCCGTGCATCGGGTCGAACATGGGCTGCGTCGGGCAGCTCATGTCGACCGGGACGTTGAGCTGCGTGGTGAACGTCGCGGCGGCGCAGGAGGCGACGGTCAGCTTCGAGCCGCCCGGGCCGGCGCCGGCGCGCAAGCGGGTGCTCGTCGTCGGCGGGGGACCGGCCGGGCTCGAAGCGGCCCGGACGGCGGCGCTGCGCGGCCACGAGGTCCACCTGTACGAGGCCACCCGCCGTCTCGGTGGCCAGGTGGCGATCGCGGCCACGGCCCCGCACCGCGCCGACATCGGGGCGATCACCGAGTGGCTGGCGGCGGAGCTCGTGCGGCTCGGGGTGACCATCCGGCTCGCCACCCTGGTCGATCCCGACGTCGTGGCCGAGGTGGATCCCGACGAGGTGATCGTGGCCACCGGCACCTCGCCCCGCCGGGACGGGTTCCAGGTGACCACCCCGGTGCAGCCCGTCCCGGGCCACGACCTGGCGCACGTGTGGAGCTCCTGGGACGTGTTCGGCTTCGGCGGCCGGGCGGTGCTCGAAGGGCCCGCGGTCGTGTTCGACGACACCGGCACCTTCGAGGCGATCTCGGTGTGCGACGCGCTCCTCGAGGCCGGGTGCTCGGTCACGCTCGTCGGGCGGTACGACGCGATCGGGGCCACGCTGGCGTACCCGCCGGTGACGGTGGCTGCGGCGAAGGAACGGCTCTACTCCGGGGCGTTCGACTTCGTGGGCGGCCACTACCTGCAGGGGATCACCCCGGAGGAGGTGATCGTCGGGGTGCCGTTCACCGAGCGGGTGCGGGCGCTGCCGGCCCGCACCGTGGTGCTCGTCACCCACGGCCACCCCAACCGTGAGCTCGCCCAGTGGCTGCGCAAGGCCGGCGACCGCCCGGTGCACCTCGTCGGCGACGTGACGGGCACCAACGGGATCCTGCCGGCCATCCACGGAGCCGCCGCCGTCGCCCGGGTGCTGTGACCGTCCAGGAGCGCCGGGCGGTGGCGGGCCGGGTGGCGCTGCACCCGGCCCGGGCGGTCACCCTCGCGTTCGGCGCGCTCATCGCCCTCGGTGCGCTGCTCTTGCGGCTGCCGTTCACCCACCGTCGCGGCGTCCCCGTCGACCTGCCCGCCGCGCTGTTCACCGCGACCTCGGCGGTGACCGTGACCGGGTTGTCGCGACTCGACGTGGCGGCGACGTGGAACCGGGGCGGCCTCGTGGTGCTCCTCGTGCTGGTGCAGCTCGGCGGGCTCGGGGTGATGACCCTTGCGTCGCTGGTGGCCCTCGCGCTGTCGAACCGGCTCGGGATCCGGGCCCGCAGCCTGGCCGGCGGTGAGGTGGGCGCCGTCGCCCCCGGGGAGCTGCGCCGGGTTCTGCGGGCGGTCGCGGTGTGCTCGGTCGTCGTCGAGGTGTGCTCGACCGCCATCCTCGGGGTGTGGCTCTGGCTCCGCCACGGCGAGGCGCCGGCCGAGGCGCTGTGGTGGGGGGCGTTCCATTCGGTGATGGCGTTCAACAACGCCGGGTTCGGGCTCGCGTCCGACAATCTCGTCGCCTACGTGGGCGACCCGGTGGTCAATGTGGTGATCTCGGCAGGTGTCGTGCTCGGCGGTCTCGGGTTCCCGGTGATCGCCGAACTGTGGCGCACCCGGGGCCGCCGGCCCGGACGATGGTCGTTGCACACCAAGCTGACGGTCACGGTGTCGGGCGCACTGATCGTCGCCGGGACCTGCGCCGTGCTGCTGCTGGAATGGGCGAACCCCGGCACGCTCGGTCCGCTGGGGGTCCTCGACAAGCTGCAGGCCGCGATGTTCCAGGGGGTGTCGCCGCGCACGGCCGGCTTCAACACCGTCGACATCGGGGCGCTCACCGAGGAGACCGGGGTGGTGATGGTGCTGCTGATGTTCATCGGGTCGGGCGCAGCCTCCACCGGGGGTGGGATCCGGGTGACGACCTTCGCGGTGCTGGTGTTGGCGTGCTGGGCGGAGCTGCGCGGTGAGCCGTCGGTGACGGTGTTCGGCCGCCGGTTGCCGTCCGCGGTGGTGCGTCAGAGCCTGACGGTGACCGTGCTGAGCATCGGACTCGTCGGCCTCGCGACCACCGTGCTGCTCGCGGTCTCCCCCGTCCCGCTCGATCGCACGCTGTTCGAGGCGGTGAGCGCGTTCGGCACCGTCGGTCTCTCGACGGGCGTCACGGCATCGTTCGACTGGCGGGGCCACGGTGTGCTGATGCTGTTGATGTTCCTCGGCCGGGTCGGCCCGGCCACGCTGGGCGCAGCGCTCGTGCTGCGCCGGCGCGCCCGCCTCTACGACTACCCGGAGGACCGTCCCCTTGTCGGTTGACCGCCTCGCCCGTCCCGAGCCGTCCCGTTCCCGGCGCCGCCGGGCCGCCCCGGGCCCCGCCGCCGACGACGTCCTCGTCGTCGGGCTCGGCCGATTCGGCTCGGCGCTGGCCGACGAACTCGTCGGACTCGGGCACGGCGTGCTCGCCGTCGATGCCGACCCCGAACTGGTCCAGCGCCACGCCGACCGCTTCGACCAGGTGGTGGTGGCCGATGCCACGAACGCCGAAGCGTTGCGCCAGTTGGGCGCCGGGGAGTTCCGGCAGGCGGTCGTGGGCATCGGTGGCGACATCGAGGCCTCGATCCTGACCGTGCTTGCGCTGTTGGACTGCGGGGTACCGAACGTGTGGGCCAAGGCCATCACCGCAGAGCACGGGCGGATCCTTGAGCGGGTGGGCGCGCACCACGTCGTGTTCCCGGAGATGGAGATGGGACGCCGGGTCGCGCATCTGGTCACCAACCGGATGCTCGACTACATCGCGCTCGACGACCGGCTGGTGCTCGTCGAGGTGCCCGTGCCCGCGTCGCTGGCCGGTGCGACGTTGCGCTCGGCGGGGGTACGCGAGCACCACGGGGTCACCGTCGTGTGCGTCAAGCCCGCCGGTGGCGGCTACCGGATGAGCCAGCCCGACTGGGAACTGCGCGACGGCGACACCCTGCTGGTGGCCGGCCCACCCGAGGTCGCAGAGGCCTTCGGCCGCCTGGCCTGAGCGCTCGCCCGCCGGTCGGTACGCAGGGTCGACGCACCGGTCGGGCCCGCCGAGGTGGGCGGCGCGTCAGCCCCCGGAATCGTAGGGACCACCCACTACGCTCGGGACCCCTATGCCGGCCACCGAGCTCGACCAGATCGTCAACCTCTGCAAGCGACGCGGGTTCGTGTACCCGTCGGCCGAGATCTACGGCGGATTCCGGTCCACCTACGACTACGGCCCGCTCGGGGCGATGATGCTGCGCAACGTGAAGGACGCGTGGGTGCGTTCGATGGTGCAGTTGCGTGACGACGTGGTGCTCATCGACGCCGCGATCCTGAGCCCACCCCAGGTGTGGGAGGCGTCGGGTCACCTGGCGAACTTCACCGACCCGCTCGTGGACTGCACCGCCTGCAAGACCCGCTGGCGGCTCGACAAGCTCGAGGATCCCGACCGGTGTCCGAGCTGCGGCAAGCGGGGCACGTTCACCGAAGCCCGGCAGTTCAACCTGATGTTCAAGACGCACGCCGGCCCGGTCGAGGATTCCGCGGCGGTGGCCTATCTGCGCCCGGAGACGGCGCAGGGGATGTTCGTGAACTTCCTGAACGTGATCAACACGACGCGCAAGCGGCCACCGTTCGGCATCGCGCAGGCCGGCAAGAGCTTCCGCAACGAGATCACGCCGCAGAACTGGATCTTCCGCACCCGTGAGTTCGAGCAGATGGAGCTCGAGTTCTTCGTACCGCCGGAAGAGTCGGCCCAGTGGTACGAGTACTGGTGCACCGAACGGCTCAACTGGTACCGCGAGCTCGGCATCCCGGCCGAGATGCTGCGCCTGCGGGCTCACGACGCCGACGAACTCTCGCACTACTCCTCGGGCACCTCGGACGTGGAGTTCGCCTTCCCGTGGGGCTTCGACGAGCTCGAAGGGATCGCCAACCGGGGCGACTACGACCTCGGCCAGCACGCCTCGCACTCGGGCGAGAAGCTCGAGTTCTTCGACCAGGCCGCCAACCGCCGCTATGTCCCCCACGTGATCGAGCCGGCCGCCGGTGCCACCCGCACGATGGCCGCGTTCCTGCTCGCCGCCTACGACGAGGACGAGATCGGTGGGGAGAAGCGCACCGTGCTGCGCCTCCACCCGCGCCTCGCGCCCTACAAGGTGGCGGTGCTGCCGCTGTCGAAGAAGGAGCCGCTGTCGGCCGAGGCCCGTGAGGTCTACCGCACGGTGTCGGCCCAGTTCATGACCGACTTCGACGACACGCAGTCGATCGGCCGGCGCTACCGGCGTCAGGACGAGATCGGCACCCCGGTGTGCGTCACCGTCGATTTCGACACCCTCGAAGACCGGGCCGTGACGATCCGGGACCGGGATACCACCGAGCAGGTTCGGGTACCGTTGTCGGAGTTGGTCCCCACCCTGCGGGACCGCCTGGGCGTGTAGGGGGTCGCGATGAGCGTCGTGGAGCAGCCGGGATCCGCCGTCGAGGCCGAGGCGGCCGATGTCGTCGCGCTGCGGGCGGGTGCTCGGGCGTGGTTGGCCGAGCACTGGAACCCCGAGGGCGACCGGAAGCGGTTCGTCGCCGCCGCCATCGATGCCGGCTGGGCGGCGCCGTCGTGGCCGTCGGCCTGGTTCGGCAAGGACGCCTCGCAGGACGCGAGCAAGGCCGTGCGCGAGGAGTTCGCCGCAGTGCGGGCGCCGGGCGCCGGTCAGGACCTGCAGAACCTGTGGGCCAACACCGTGCTGGCGTTCGGTTCCGACGACATGAAGCGCCGGTTCGTGCGGGCCCTGCTCCTCAACGAGGTGAAGATGTGCCTGCTCTATTCCGAGCCGGGCGCGGGCAGCGACCTCGCCGGGGTCACCACCACCGCCGTGCGCGACGGCGACGAGTGGGTGGTCAACGGCCAGAAGGTGTGGACCTCGGGCGGTCACGTCGCCGATTTCGGGATGCTGATCTGCCGCACCGACTGGGAGCAGCCCAAGCACAAGGGGTTGTCGTTCTTCTTCCTGCCGATGAAGCAGGACGGCGTCGAGGTCCGGCCGCTGCGCCAGTGCACGGGCGACCGCCGGTTCAACGAGGTGTTCCTGACCAACGCCCGGGTGTCCGACGCGAACCGCCTCGGCGCCACCGGTGACGGCTGGCGGGTCCTGCAGACCGCGCTCGCCTACGAGCGGCTGGTCATGGGGGACACCCGGCCGTCGGCCGCGCGGGACGACCGCAGCCCGGAGGAACGTGTGGAGGGCCCGCCGCCGGACACCGTGCTCGTCGGCCTGGCCCGCGAGCGCGGCCGCACCGACGACCCGGTGGTGCGCGACGCGCTGATGCGCCTCCACGTGCTGCGCACCGTCAACTCGTGGAACGGGTTGCGGGCCAAGGCGCAACTCGCCCAGGGCACCTCGTCGCCGGTGGCGTCGCTGGGCAAGCTCGCCATGTCGCAGATCCTGCATTTCGCCGGGTCGCTCCAGCAGCAGCTCCTCGGTGCCGACGGGATGCTCGGCAGCGCCGACGGCCCCGCCGACCGGAGCTGGCACGCGATGTACGACCTGCACAACGCGTTCTTCACCTCGATCGGTGGCGGCACGGATCAGATCCAGCGCAACATCATCGGCGAGCGGCTGCTCGGCCTGCCCCGCGAGCCCGAGCCCGACAAGGTCCTGCCGTTCCGCGACACCAGGCGCAACCAGTAGCGCTCAGGAGCGGTGCCGGGCCACGAGGGCCCGGAAGTCGGCGCGTTCGGCGAGCCGGGCGAGGTCCGGGTCGTCGAGCAGCGAGACGAGACCTCCGTCGGCGTGGGCGGCGGTGAGCCACTCCATGGCCAGGTCGTCCTGCCCGAGCCGGGCGAGCGACCGGGCCACGTCGTGGGCGAGGCGGGCCTCGCGGTGACGGTCGTAGAGCCGGGCGCCGTACGCAGCCGACTGCTCGAACGCGCCGACCTGGTGCAGGACCCCCTGGAACACCCATCCGGCGTGGAACGCCTCGACCGGCGCCGGCTCGGGGATCGAGAGCGCGAGCGCTCGGAGCTGGTCGACCGGCGCGCCCTCCGGAGGCACCCAGGTGCCGGTGTCGCGCTGGAGCATCTCGACGAGCAGCTGTGTCGCCGACGAGTCGCGCCCGGCGGCGGCGAGGCCGGCGGCGCGCAGCCACGGTGACGCCACGAAGCCCGGGGGGAACAGGCCGGGACGTCCGGTGGCCCAGCCCGTGCGCTCGGCCTGGCGGGCCGCATCCACGCTGCGACGGGCGGCGTCGATGGCGCCGGGCGCCGGGGCCGAGCCGTTGCGCAGTTCCCGGATCGAGAACCAGGCCAGCATCGCCGTGACGAGCACGAACCCGCGCCAGGTCGGGTCGACGAGCACGTACGCAGTGGCCCCACACCACACCGCGGCGCTCAACCACAGCACGGCGCGCATCCCGCGACCTGGAGCGATCCGGTCGGCCGCGAGGCCGAGCAGGTGACCGCCGTCGAGGGGCAGGGCGGGCACCAGGTTGAGCAACCCGAGCGCCGGCCCGGCCCACCACAGCGCGATCCACCGGACGTCGTCGAGGATCTGGTCCGACGACAGCGGGTTGACGCCGGCCACGACGAGCGCAGCTCCGCCACCGGCGATCTGCGCGAGCGGTCCGGCGACGGTGATCACCGCCCGCTCGGCCCGGGTGAGCTGGCGTCCCGGGGTGTACTGGGCCCAGCCGACCAGGAAGTTGAGCGAGATCGTGGCGTCGGCGCCGAACGCCCGCGCCGCGCTTGCGTGGCCGAGTTCGTGCACCAGGGTGAGCACCGCCATCGCGCCCACGAGCCAGATCGCGAACCGGGTGTCGCTCGCGTTGAGTGCGAACAACAGCAGCAGGCCGAGCAGGAACCCGGCACTCACGTGCACCGGGAACCCGAGCGCGCGGAACGTCGCCCGCTGCGTCGAGTCGTCCGAACCGGGCACGCGCCACATGCCGGTGAGCCTACGACGCCCACCTCGGTACTAACCTTCCCACCCCGTGCCGTACGTCTACGCCTTCGACCACAAGCACCGTCGCCCCCCGATGCAGCTCAAGGACCTGCTCGGTGGGAAGGGAGCGAACCTCGCCGAGATGACGAGCGTGCTCCAGTTGCCGGTACCGCCGGGGTTCACCATCTCCACCGACGCCTGCCGGGCCTACATGGCCGACGGCTGGCCCGAGGGGCTCGACGAGGAGATCGCGAAGCAGGTCTTCCGGCTGGAGAAGAAGATGGGGCGCAAGCTCGGCGACCCGTTCGACCCGTTGCTCGTGTCGGTGCGGTCCGGGGCGAAGTTCTCGATGCCCGGGATGATGGACACGGTGCTCAACCTCGGGCTGAACGACGACAGCGTCAACGGTCTCGCCCACGTCACCTCCGACGAGCGGTTCGCGTACGACTCCTACCGGCGGTTCATCTCGATGTACGGCCGCATCGTGCTCGGCATCGACGGTCATCACTTCGAGCACGCGCTCGACAAGGCGAAGGAGGCTGCCGAGGTCACCTCGGACTCCGAGGTCCCCGCCGCCACGCTGCGCGTGCTGTGCGAGGACTACAAGGCGATCGTCGAGCGCGAGTCCGGAAGCCCGTTCCCGCAGAAGCCCCGGGAGCAGCTGCGCGGCGCGATCGAGGCCGTGTTCAAGTCCTGGAACGGGGCCCGGGCGATCGCATACCGGGTGCGGGAGCGGATCGGCCACGATCTCGGCACGGCCGTGAACGTGCAGGCGATGGTGTTCGGCAACCGTGACGACAACTCCGGCACCGGTGTCGGGTTCACCCGCAACGCGGCGACCGGTGAGAACAAGCCCTACGGCGACTTCCTCGTCAACGCCCAGGGCGAGGACGTCGTGGCCGGCATCCGCAACACCGAGGATCTCGACGCGCTCGGCCGGCACTTCCCCACGATTCACACCGAGCTGCTCGGGATCTTCCACCGGCTCGAGTCGCACTACCGGGACATGTGCGACACCGAGTTCACGATCGACCAGGGCAAGCTCTGGATGCTGCAGACCCGGGTGGGCAAGCGCACCGGCGCCGCCGCGCTGCGCATGGCGGTCGACATGACCAAGGACAAGCACATCAAGCTGTCCAAGGAAGAGGCGCTCCTGCGGGTGGCGGCCGAGCACCTCGACCAGGTGCTCCATCCCCAGTTCGCCGGCAAGGACCTGCAGGTGATCGCGAAGGGTCTGGCGGCCTCGCCGGGCGCGGCGGTGGGCAAGGCGTACTTCAGCGCCGACGACGCCGCCGATGCGGCCGATCGCGGTGAGGACGTGATCCTGGTCCGCCAGGAGACGAGCCCCGAGGACGTCCACGGGATGATGGTGTCCAAGGGCATCCTCACTTCGCGCGGCGGTCTGGTGAGCCACGCCGCCGTCGTCGCCCGCGGCTGGGGGACGCCGGCCGTCGTCGGCGCCGAGTCGGTCAAGATCGAGGGCAAGCAGTTCACCGCCGGCGGTGTCACCGTGCGCGAGGGCGACGTGATCTCGCTCGACGGTTCCACCGGCGAGGTCGTGCTCGGGGAGGTGGCCCTCTCGGCCGCCGAGCCGCCGGCCGAGTTCGAAACGATCCTCAAGTGGGCCGACAAGGTGCGCAAGGGCCACCTGGCCGTGCGGGCCAACGCCGACAACGGCCCCGATGCCACCAACGCCCGGGCGTTCGGCGCGGAGGGCATCGGCCTGTGCCGCACCGAGCACATGTTCCTCGGCGAGGACCGTCTGCCGGTGGTGCGCCGCATGATCCTGGCCGAGACCCCCGAGGACGAGGCGGCCGCCCTCGAGGAGCTCCGCCAGGTGCAGAAGGCGGACTTCATCGAGATCCTCAAGGCCATGGACGGGCTCCCGGTCACGGTGCGCCTGCTCGACCCGCCGCTGCACGAGTTCCTCCCCAACGTGCACGAGCTCGAGGTGAAGAAGGCCACCGCCGGGCTCACCGCCGAAGAGGAGCGCCTGTTCGCTGCGGCCAAGTCGTGGGCCGAGTTCAACCCGATGATCGGCACCCGTGGCGTGCGCCTCGGCGTGCTCAAGCCGGGCTTGTACGCCATGCAGGTGCGGGCGCTCATGGAGGCTGCGGGGGAGTTGCGGGCGGCCGGGGCCAACCCGATCGTGGAGGTCATGATCCCGCTGACCGTCACCCGCCAGGAGCTCGGCCTGGCCCGGTCGTGGGTCGCCGACGCCATCGCCGAGGCCACCAAGGGCCTGAAGAAGAAGCCCAAGGTGTCGATCGGGACGATGATCGAGACGCCTCGAGCCGCCGTGTGCGCCGACGAGATCGCCGAGGAGGCCGACTTCTTCTCGTTCGGCACCAACGACCTCACGCAGATGACCTTCGGGTTCAGCCGCGACGACGTCGAGAGCCGGATGATGCCGGCCTACCTCGAGCAGGGCTTGCTGAAGCGGAACCCGTTCGAGACGATCGACCAGGGTGGCGTTGGTGAGCTGGTGCGCTGGGCGGCCAAGAAGGGCCGGTCGGTGAAGGGTGATCTCAAGCTCGGCGTCTGCGGTGAGCACGGCGGCGACCCCGAGTCGATCGGGCTGTTCTACGCCGCCGGTCTCGACTACGTGTCGTGCTCGCCGTTCCGGGTGCCGATCGCCCGTCTGGCTGCGGCTCAGGCCGTGATCGGCTCGGGCGGCTCCGACAACCGCTGACCCCGGCCGTAGAGCCGGTCGAGGCCGATCAACTCGACGTCGGTGCGCCCCCGGGCTGCTTCGAGCATCTCGGGGGTGAACCCGCCGGCGACGAACAGCAGCAGCCTGGCGCCGTCTGCCCGTGTGCCGATACGGGCCCGGGCGTGCTCGAGCCCGGTGAGATCAGCCGCCGTGCGGGGCCGGCTGCCGGCGTGGACCGTGCCCAGGGCGACCACCTCACCGTCGGCGCCGGTGGCGACGACGTCGAGGTCGTGGACGACGTTGCGGCGCCGGTCCGCGACCTCGGTCGCGCCGACGAGTTCGGCACCGGCGACGCCGAATTCGTCGCCGTGCCGGCCCACGGCCTCCCGGCACAGCGACGCCAGGTGGGGTCCGAGCAACGTCGACTGCCACACCCGCCGGGACTGCGCCCACACCTCGGCGGCTCGACCGGCCCGGAGCGCAGCGAGGTTCGGGCGCACGACGGCATCGTGGAACGCGAGGAACGGGTCGGCCGGCTCGTACCGGGACCGCCGGGTGCGCAGCGGATCGGGGATCCGGCGCAGCAGGCCGGCGGCCACCAGCCGCTCGAACGGACCGGACAGCGACGTGACCGGGCGGGCGATCAGGCGGGCCACCTCCGACGGGGTCCGCTCGCCGCGGGCGACCGCAGCGAGCACCGAGCGGTGGACGGTGGCGTCGAGGCCGCAGGCCCGCAGCGCGAGCGCGTCCTCCTCGAGCAGCGGTGACCCGGGCGCGAGCACGGCGGTGACGATCCACCGGTCGAACCGCCCAGGGGATCGGGTGGGGCCCGGGATCAGATCTCGGTAGCCGGGGATCCCGCCCACGACGGTGTGGACCCGCCGCGCCAGCGCCGGGTCGCCCACCCCCCAGTGCCGGGCGGCCGCCCGGAACCCGAGCGGTCCGAGTTCGACGACGAGATCGCCCAGGCCGTGCAGCGGCTGCTCCGGTGCGAACAGCCCGGGTCGTCGGGCGGCCCCCGAGCCGCACAGCAGGAGTCGGGTGCCCCCGGCGGGGCGCTCCGGGCCGGCGGCCCGAGCGAGCGCGGCGGCCAGGTCGGGGTTGGCGTCGGTGAGGTGGCCGAGCCCGTCGAGGACGACGACCGGGCAGCCGGGTGCCGTGAGCAGCCCGTCGAGTGCGTCGGCCCAGGTGAGGAACCCGATCGGGCCCACCCCGAGCCGGGCGCCGAGGGCGGCGCCTGCGTCGGCCAGGCACAGTGCCGGGTCGAGGCGGCCGGGCTCGAGGTGGAGACCGCCGGTGGCCCGGGCGAGTTCGGCGCCGAGCGCGGAGACACCGGATCGCCGGGTGCCCCAGAGGGCGCCGAGGCGGGAGGGGGAGGTCACGAACCGTTCGAGCAGGCCCCACTCGGTCGGGCGGGTCCGGCGCACGTCCGATATGCGCTGGGTCATATGGCTCGGAGCATACGAGAATGACACCACCCAGGGCGCGAAGGAGCGCTCGCGCGCACGGTCCGACGCCCCGGTCGGGCCGCTCAGTCGATGACGGTGATGGCGCCGCTCGGGCAGACCTCGGCGGCCTGGCGGGCCTCGAGGCGGTCGGCGTCGGCGTGCAGGTCGGCGATCCGCACCCGAGGCAGATCGCCCTCACCCCAGGCGAACAGGCGGGGGTGGTTGTAGACGCACTCCCCGGCCATCACGCAGCGCTCCGTGTCGATGGCGATCCGCACGATCACCCCCGCACCGGGTCGAACTCGATCCACAGCTCGCGCGGCGCCCGGAACCCGCCGGAATCGATCGATGGCGCCACGATCCCCTCGTGGGTGGGGTGCAGCGGCCGGGGGTTGCCGAGGGCGGCGGCGAGGCGCTGGCAGGCGATCACCGCCTCCTGACGCGCCATCGCGTACCCCATGCAGAAGTGCTGGCCCATGCCGAAGCCGAGGTGGCCGGCGAGGCCGTCGCGGTAGCGGGCCGATCGGTTCTCTCGGCCCATGTGGAGATCGCTGCGGTGCAGGTCGAAGGTGTCGGGGTCGTCGAACACCCGCTCGTCACGGTTCGCGGCGCCGAGCGACAGGGTGACCATCGCCCGCTCCGGCAGGACCCGGCCCTGTACGACGACCTCGGCGGTCGTGAACCGGGTCTGGGCGTGCACGACAGGGTCGAACCGCATCATCTCGGTGAACACGTTGTCCCACAACGCCGGATCTGCCTGGACCTCGGCGAACTGGTCGGGCCGGGTGTAGAGCATGTGGAACCACATGTTGGCGATCGCTTTGTCGGTGGTGTCCCCGCCGGCCGCCAGGAGCAGCGCGATGAACCCCTTCACTTCCTCGGTCGACATCCGCTGGCCGTCGAGTTCCGCCTGCAGGATCTTCGACAACAGATCGTCGGTGGGGCGGGCCCGGCGCTCCTCGAGCAGCGGGTCGAGATAGCGCCACATCTCGTTGCGGGCGGCGATGCCCCGAGCGAGGTGCTCGCCGCCGAAGCCGAGCCCGGCGATGAGCGCCTGGTACCAGCCGACGAAGCGGTCCTCGTCGGCCCGGGGGAGCCCGAGCATGTTGGAGATCACCCGGATCGGGAACTGGTTGGTGAACTCGCTGACGAGCTCCACCCGCCCCGACCGTCCGACCCGGTCGATCAGTTCGGCCACGATGGTCTCGATGGCCGGGACGAAGGCGTTGAGCGACTGGCCGACGAACTGCCCGGCGACGACGTTGCGCAGCCAGCGGTGCCGGTCGCTGTTGCCGTACTCGAGGATGTTGGGCCCGAACACGTGGCTCGAGCCGAACTCGTAGGGTCCGTCGGGCCGGTAGAGCGCCCGGTCGAAGTGCTCGTTGTCGCCGAACGCCGCCGTGACGTCCTCGTAGCGGGACAGGATCCACCGGTTGTGGAACCGGTCCCGGAACACCGGATGATGGTCCCGTAGCCGCTTGTAGAGCGGGAACGGGTTGCGCTGGAACTCCGGGCTGTCGAACTCCCGGGGGTCGATCTCGTTGGCGAGGCCGGGCATCGCACTCCTCCGCAGGACGGCGGGCGGGCGGCGGCAGCGATCGCCGCGACCTGTCCCCCCGGTGATGGTCGCAACGGGAGCCAACTGTACGTTGCCACCGTGGCCGAGCAGAACCGTCAGATCGTGTTGGTGAAGCGCCCGTACGCCGCTGTCGGCGACGAGCACTTCGAGCTGCGGGTGGGCCCCGTGCCCGAGCCGGGCCCGGGCGAGATGCTGGTGCGGGTGTTGTGGCTGTCGTTCGATCCCACCCAACGGGGCTGGCTGAACGACGTGCCGAGCTACATCCCGCCGGTGCAGATCGGCGAGGTGATGCGGGCCGGTGCCGTCGGCCAGGTCGTTGCGTCGAACCACGCCGAGTTCGCTGTCGGCGACCTCGTCCAGGGCACGTTCGGGTGGCAGGACTACCTCGTCACCGACGGCCGGGGGATGCTGCGGGTCGCCAAGGTGCCCTCGGGCGTCCCGCCGCAGGCGATGCTCGGGATCTACGGCGTCACCGGGCTCACGGCCTACTTCGGGATGATCGACGTGGCCCGGGTGAAGGCCGGTGACACGGTGTTCGTCTCGGGTGCGGCGGGCGCGACGGGCTCGGTCGCCGGCCAGATCGCCAAGCTCACCGGTGCCCGTGTGATCGGCTCGGCCGGCGGGCCCGAGAAGTGCGCATGGGTGCGTGACGTCGCAGGGTTCGACGAGGTGATCGACTACCGCACCGAGGACACCTCGGCCCGGCTCGCGGCGTTCGCGCCCAAGGGGCTCGACGTCTACTTCGACAACGTGGGCGGCCCGACGCTCGAAGCGGCCCTCGACAACCTCGCGCTCGGCGCCCGGGTCGCCCTGTGCGGCGGCATCGCCTCGGGCTACACCGCCGAGCCGCTGCCGCCGGGGCCACGCAACTACATGCAGCTCGTCATCAAGCGGGCGACCATGCAGGGCTTCCTCGTCCTCGACTACGTGCCCCGGTTCGGTGAAGGGGTGGCGCAGCTCGCCCAGTGGGTCGCCGAGGGCAAGATCCGCTACGCAGAGGACGTCGTCGAGGGCCTCGAGCTTGCACCGGTCACGCTGAACCGGTTGTTCGAGGGCAAGAACCTCGGCAAGCAGCTGCTCAAGGTGGCCGACGCGCCCATCGGCTGACGGCCGACCGGGCTACAGCAGGCGGATCAGCGCGCTGGCGCCGACGACGACGATCACCGCCCGGTAGACGCGGGGGTCGAGCCGGCGGCCGACGGAGGCGCCGATCTGGCCGCCGATCGTGGACCCGACGGCGATCAGGGCCACGACGGCCCAGTCGACCGTGGTGGTGGCGACGAACACGACCGACGCGACGAGGTTGACGGTCAGCGCGAGCACGTTCTTGGTGGCGTTCAGGCGCTGCAGGTCGTCGTCGAGGAAGATGCCGAGCAGCGAGATCAGGATGATCCCCTGCGCGGCGCCGAAATAGCCGCCGTAGATGCCCGCCGCAGCGACGAGCGCGGTCAACCCGATCGAGACGGGCCGCCGGATGCGGTGGTCACCGGCGGCGGCCCGATGCGCCGCCCGTGCGGAGCGCTGCGCCGACAAGCGCCGTGACAGCACCGGTTGGGTGATCACGAGGGCGAGCGCGACGAGGATCAGGACGATCACGACCCGGCGGAACACGGTGCTCGGCAGCACGAGCAACAGCGAGGAGCCGGTGAGGGCACCGAGCGCGGAGGCGGGAGCGAGGCGAGCCACTCGGCCGGTCTGCCCGCGCAGTTCCCGTCGGTAGCCGAACACGGCCGAGAGCGATCCGGGAACCAGGCCGATGTTGTTCGAGACGTTGGCGACCACCGGCGCGTAGCCGAGGGCGACGAGGGCCGGGAACGTGATGAGCGAGCCGGACCCCACGACCGCGTTGATGGTGCCGGCCCCGGTGCCGGCCGCGACGATGACCAGCGCGTCGAACAACGTCACGGCGGGCTCAGGCCGGCCGGGGCGGGGTGTTGGCCGTCTGCACCGCGATCGGGGTGCCGGCCGGGGGGTTCTTGAACTCGATCAGGATCTCGCGGAAACGGTCGCCGGCGTTGTTGACCGCGGTCTCGGTGGCACCGGGCGGGACGAAGAACACGCTGCCGGACTGCACCGGGATGTGCAGGTGCTTGGTGCCGGCGGCGGTCTCGACCTCGGCGTCGACGCTGCTGCCTTCGAGGACGCACAACAGGTACGGCAGGTCGTGACGATGTCGGTCGGAGCGCTCGCCGGGTTCGAGCACCATCTCCCACACCCGCACGTGGTCGTTGTCGAACAGCAGACGGTTGGCGACATCGCCGAGCGGGGGGACCTCCGCAGCGGGTTCGGGGTGCGCGTCCATTCGGCGCACCGTAGCCCCGCGGGCTCCGACCTACGCTCGGCGCCCGAGGGGGGACCGATGTCCGACGAACCGTGGCGTGTCATCGACCTGAGCGACAGCCTGGCCGGGGCCTACGCGGCCCGGCTGGTGGCCTCCGTCGGCGCCGACGTGGTGCGCTTCGAGGTGCCCGGCGGGCATCGGCTGCGGCGGTGGCGGGCCGGCGGCGCCCTGCCCGACGGCCGGGACGGCGCGCTGTTCTCGTGGTTGGCCGGCGGGCAGCAGTCGGTCACCGTCGACCCGACCGACCCGGCGTCGCTCGCCGCAGCGTGCGGGTGGCTGGCCGACGCGGACGCCGTGCTCTGGTCGCCCGGACCGCTCGGTGCCGTGCTCGACGGCATGCTCGAACTCGACGGGGAGCTCGGCGCCGGGGGCCCCGTGGTCGTCACGATCACCCCGTTCGGCGCCGCCGGGCCGTGGGCGCAACGACCGGCGACCGAGCTCACGCTGCAGGCGCTGTCCGGGGGGCCGGCGCTGCGCGGGTCGCGCGAGTGGCCGCCGATGAGCGCAGGCGGTCAGCACGGCGAGTGGATGACCGGGCTCGTGGGCGCCGTCGCCGCGCTGGTGGGCCTGCGGGCCCGGGCGCTCGGGGCCGGCGGCGGGCGGTACGACGTCTCAGCGCTCGAAGCGGTGATCATGACGCAGCTGTTCAACCCGATCACGATGCAGTCGATCGACGGGGGCGTCACGCCGCGCCGCATCAAGGCAACGGTCGGCGACGTGGTCGCGAGCGCGGACGGCTACGTCGGGTTCGCCGTCGTGAACCGGGTGCAGCACTGGCACGACTTCTGCGTGCTGGTCGAACGGCCGGACTGGGCCGACGACCCGACCCTCGGCCCGGTCTGGAACCGGGCCGAGCGCAGCGACGAGCTGAACCCGGTGATCGCATCGTGGGCCGGCCGGCGCACGACGGCCGAGATCGTGGAGCTCGCCGGGCTGCTCCGGGTGCCCGTGACGCCGGTCGGCAACGGCTCCACGATCCCGGCGATGGCCCAGGTCGCCGCCGAGGGGTTCGTCGAGCCGGATCCGACCGGGACGTTCCTGCAGCCGGCCCGGCCGTTCCGCTACCACCCGCCGATCCCCGGCGTCGACGGTCCCCACCCCGCCCCGCCGCTCGGCCCGCCGATCACCACGCGGTCCCGGCCGGCCCGGCGATCGCCCCTCCCGACGGGGCCCGGGGTGGCCGCCCCGTTCGCCGGGCTGCGGGTGGCCGATCTCACCTCGTTCTGGGCCGGACCGTTCCTGGGCCAGCTGCTCGCGGCGTTCGGGGCGGAGGTGATCCACGTCGAGTCGACGACCCGGCCCGACGGCGCCCGGCTCATGAACCACCGCCCGCCGACGATGGACCGGTGGTGGGAATGGTCGTCGTACTTCCAAGCGGTGAACACCGCGAAGCAGGGCGTGACACTGGAGCTCGGCACGCCCGAGGGCCGTGCGGTCGCGCATCGGCTCGTCGCCGGGTGCGACGTGGTGATCGAGAACTACAGCCCCCGGGTGGCCGAATCCTGGGGTCTCGGTTGGGACGACGTGCGGTCCCGGCGACCCGACACCGTGATGGTGCGGATGCCGGCGTTCGGCCTGTCCGGGCCGTGGCGCGACCGCACCGGGTTCGCCATGACGATGGAACAGGCGTCGGGGATGGCGTGGATCTCCGGGTTCCCCGAGCACGCGCCCGGCGCGCTGTTCGGCCCCTGCGACCCGGGGGCGGGCTTGCACGCCGCGGTCGGTCTACTCGGTGCGCTCGAGCATCGGCGCTGCACCGGTGAGGGTCGCCTGGTCGAGGTGCCGATGGTCCTCGGGGCCCTGAACGTCGCCGGCGAGCAGGTCATCGAGCACTCGGCCTACGGCACGCTGTTGCAGCGTAACGGGAACCGGGGACCGGCCGGCGCGCCGCAGGGCTGCTACCGGGTTGCCGGGGTCGAGCCGGTCACCGGTCAACCGCGCTGGATCGCGCTCGCGGTCGCCGACGACGAGCAGTGGTCGGCCCTGTGCGCCGTGCTCGGAGCGCCGGACTGGGCGGTTCGCGCCGACCTGGCCGAGCGCGCGGGCCGGCTCGCCGCCCACGACGAGCTCGATGCCCGGATCGCTGCGTGGTGCGCGCCGCGGTCCGACGTCGATGCGGTCGCCGCCCTGCTCGCTGCCGGGGTCCCCGCGGCGCCGGTGGTCCACCCGTGGGAGCAGGTGGGGTTCGAGCAGCTGGCGTACCGGGGGTTCTTCGAGACCGTCGACCATCCGGTGTCGGGGCCGTCGCAGCACGTCACCTTCCCGTTCCGGCTGCCGGGGTCGACCGGCGCGTTCCATCGTTCCCCTGCCCCCACCCTGGGGCAGCACAACGACGACGTGCTCGCCCGGGTGGCCGGCCTCGACGCAGCCGAGATCGCCGCGCTGCGTGCGGCCGGGATCATCGGCGAGACGCTGACGCGCTGACGAGACGGACGCGGCCGAGACGGACGCGGCCGAGACGGACGCGGCCGAGCCGTGCGCGGCCGGCCCGATGGCCGGTGCAGCGCTACGGTGCAGACAACAGGGGGGTTTCGCGTGGACGACCTGATCATCACCAACGCCCGCATCGTGGACGGCACCGGCCGACCGGCCTTCGACGGCGACATCGCTGTGCGGGACGGGCGGATCGTCGAGGTCGCTGCGCCCGGCACGATCACGCGCCCGGCGGTGCAGGTCATCGACGCAGCAGGGCAGCTCGTCACGCCGGGCTTCGTCGACATCCACACCCATTTCGACGGCCAGGTGTTCTGGGACAAGCAGGTGACGCCCTCGTGCTGGCACGGGGTGACGACGGTGGTGATGGGCAACTGCGGGGTCGGCTTCGCGCCCGTTCGGCCCGGCTCCGAGGACGCACTCGTGCAGTTGATGGAGAGCGTCGAGGACATCCCCGGCACCGCACTCCACGAGGGCCTGCCCTGGGGTTGGGAGAGCTTCGGCGAGTACCTCGACGCCATCGACACGCCCTACTCGATCGACATCGGTGCCCAGGTGCCTCACGTGGCGTTGCGGTTGTACGTGATGGGGGACCGGTGCCAGGACGACGCCACCGCCGGCGACATCGCGACGATGGCGTCGATCACCCGTCAGGCGTTGGCGGACGGGGCGCTCGGGTTCTCCACGTCACGCTTCTACGGGCACACCGACAAAGCCGGGAATCTCGTGCCGGGCACGAACGCTGCGGCCGACGAGCTGATGGCGATCGGCGAAGCCTTCACCGGCTTGGACCACGGCACGATCGAGATCATCTCGGATCATCTGAGCAACCCCGCCGAGTTGGCGTGGATCGAGCACATTGCCCGGGTCACCGGTCGCACGATCACCACCCTCGTCACCGCCGACCCGACGATCGGGGTGTGGGGTCTGTCGGCCCGACTCGCCGAGGAAGGTGTGCAGGTCCGGCCGCAGGTGGGGGCCCGGCCGGCGTCGGTGCTGATGTCGCTCGACGGCACCCTCAACCCGATGCGGCAGTTCCCGGCGTACCGCGACATCCAACACCTGCCGGTCGAGGAGCAGCGACGCCAGCTCCTCGACCCGGCGTTCCGGGCCCGGGTGCTCGCCGACGCACCGACGAAGTCTCGCTTCGCCGACGCGAACACGATGATCTCGACCTGGCACCGCATGTACGTGTTGCCGGCCGACCTGAGCTACGAACCGGGCTACGCCGACTCGATCGCCGGGGTTGCCGAGGCGCAGGGGATCACCGAACGTGAAGCGCTGATGGACGTGCTCGCCGCCGGGCGACCGATCCTGTTCCTGTTCGGCAAGTACGACGGTGACCTCGACGCCCAGGTGGAGGCGATCGCCCATCCGCAGTCGGTGTTCGGGTTGTCCGACGGTGGGGCGCACTGCGGGGTGCTGTGCGACGCGAGCGTCCCCACGTACATGCTCGCCTACCTCACCCGTGACCGGGCCCGAGGCACGCTCCCCGTCGAGCTCGTGGTGCACAAGATGACCCGCGACACCGCCCTGGTCTACGGCCTCGCTGACCGGGGCGTCGTCGCCCCGGGCTACCGGGCCGACCTGAACGTGATCGACTACGACGCGTTGCGGCTCGAGGCTCCGGAGATGGTCTACGACCTGCCGTCGGGCGGCAAGCGGCTCATCCAGCGGGCGCACGGGTACCGGGCCACGATCTGCAACGGCGTGGTCACCTACGAAGACGGGGTGCACACCGGGGCGTTGCCGGGCCGGTTGATCCGGGGCGGCGCAGCGCCGGCATGAGGGGCGCCGGAATGGCGGGCGGGCGGTGAAGGCCGGAACCCGGCTCAGGGGAGGCGCTGCACCCGCTCGCGATGGTCGGTGTCGTTCGCCCCGTTGATCCGCTTCGACCTGGTGCCGGTGACCTCGCTCACCTTGCCGTCGCTGCCGGTGATCGGCTGGCCCTGGATCCGGGTCTCGCGCTCGAAGCTGTGCGACTTGTCGGTGTTGCGGTAGTAGCGCCACAGCGTGAAGTAGAGGAGCGCGGCGCCCCCGGGACCGGCGAGCAGGAACAGCTCGCCGTTGCTCTGGCTGGCGGCGATCACCCCGGGTGCGGCGAGGACGGGTGCGGTGAGGATGGTCGTGAGCATCACGATGCCGCCAGGAAGGCGATCACGACGGCCTCGACCACGGTGCCCACGGCGAGCGCAGCGACGAGCAACCGGGCGTGGGACACGGGCACGCTGCCCATGACCTCACCGGTGCGGCCGTTGACGGCGATGTAGTGCACCATGCCCTTGCCTCGTTCGACGTGGTGGTACGAGTACAGCCACACGGGGAGGTACATCGCCAGCCAGCGGGTGCCGTGTACGGCGAGCCGCTCCTGCTCCCAGCGCACGCCGCGGTCGTAGGCTCCGAGGCTCGAGGCCACCTGCGACCGGGCGATCGACAACAGTTGGTTTTCGAGCGTCGGCACCATGTGGGAGACGTCCTGGTCCCGCTTCTCCGAGGTGAACCCGGTCAGATAGCTGGCGTTCCACTTGACGGCGTTCTCGGTGTCGAACGGCAGGATCGTGTTGATCACGTTGTTGGTGTTGACCGAGGTGTTCTGGTCGGCCCGTTCGGCCGAGGCCTCGATCGTCAGGTCGTCGACGGTGAAATCGACATGGCGGTGCACCTGGTAGACGTCGGCGTCGTAGTACGTGACCTTGTTGTCGCCGGTGCCCCGGGTGTACCGGCGCGTCTCGATCTCACCGAAGCCAGAGACGTCGGCGCTCGCCCTGCTGTCGATGACCATGTAGGGCAGATAGACGCCGACGACGTTCTCGGGTCGGAACTCGCGCAGGAACGCCCGGTTCGCAAACATCCTGCGCTTGCCGGCGAACGCGGTGATCTTCGCGACCGCGTCGGCGTGTGTGATCGAGAACGGCAGGACGGCGTCAGGTACGGCGCCGTTGGGCACCTGCTCGTTCACCGTCAGCACGTGCCGGCACCAATGGCAGCGGGCGCTCATCTGTCCGGCGGTGTTGACCACGACCTCGGCGCCGCAGCCGCCGCACTTCATGGTGACGAGGGTGCCGGCACCGGTGTCGATGTCGGCAGCGCCGGAGCCCAAGGTCGTGCCCTGCAGTGCGGAGAGGTCGCCGTTGGCGACGGTCTCGTCGAGGCGGGCCTCGGCCCACTCGTGGCGGCAGAACAGGCACACGAGCATCCCGACGGACGGCCGCAGTTGAATCTCGGTCGAGCCGCACTTCGGGCAGCGGTTGACCCCGTCGTCGAGCCGCTTGTTCTCGGTGTCGATGGTCGGGGGCGGAGGCGGGAGCGGTCGGGGTTCACCCGGCGGGGGAAGGGTCGTCATCGGCGGTCCGGTCCTCGAACGCTCAGAGCCCGAGGACCTTGTTCTTCGCGGCGTCGTAGTCGGCCTGGGTGATGAGGCCGGCATCGAGCATCTGCTTGAACTTCGCGAGCTTCGCCACCGGATCCTCGGAGGCGGGCGCCGCCGGCGCGGCTGCGGCGGCCGGGGGCGGCGGGGGCGGGGGAGGCGGTGGCGGCGCCATCGCCGGGCGGGGGGTGCTCTGGGCGCCGATGCCCGGGACGGGCTGCTGCAGGGCGCCGAGGCCGGTTGCCCCAGCGGCCATGCCGAGGCCGACGAGGCCAGGGGCACCGGTGTTCGAGCCGGCGGCTTCGAAGCCGGCGGCGACCGACGCCTGCAGGTTCGAGTTGCCGCGGGCGCCCGACAGGGCGTCGGCCCGCTGCACGTTGCGCAGCAACTCGCGGGTCGTCTCGTCGTACTCGATCGACACGATGGCCGTGGCGACGATCTCGAGCCCACGACCGGCGCGCCACTGGTAGTTCCGCTCCACGGCGTCCGACAGGCTCTTCGCGAACCCGATCGAATCCTGCTGGATCCGGGAGATGCGGTTGCCCTTCGACGGATCGTTCGTGTACGCCGAGAACGCCGGGGCGAGCGAGCCGACGACTTCGTTGAACAGCTGCTGGGCGGCGTCGTTGTCGAGGTCGGTGAAGTCGAAGACCTCGCCGGGCTGAAGGTATTTCGCCGGCACCCACGCCTTCACGAACAGCAACGGGTCGATGACCTTGAGGGTGTACGTGCCCCGGGTGATCGCGCCGACCTGGGCGTTCATGTAGGCGTCGTCCCAGTAGATCTCCGACTGGGTGCCGAAGCGGTTGTTCGGCAGTTCCTTCAGCGTGACGAAGAAGGCTCGCTGCTGGGCGCCGGGGCGGCCGCCGAACTTGAACCGCTCCCACGACGTCTTGATGAGCGGGCTCACGATGCCGTTCCCGGCGAAGATCGACTGCGACTCCTGCTCGTCGCTGTTCCATTCGTAGCCGCCCGGCTCGGCGGCGAAGCCGGTGATCGCACCCTGCTCCATGAGCACCAAGCCGTAGCCCTCGGGGACGAGGATGCGGCTGCCGTTGGAGATCACGCCGTCGGACCCCCGGGTGTTGGACCCCCGACCGGCGTTCTGGCCTCGAGGGACCGCGGCGAACAGCGCAGCCGTCGGTGTCAGACCGTCGGGGACCGTGAAGAAGTCCTTCCACTGATCGGCCAGTGCGCCACCGATCGCGCCGACTGCCGCCTTGATGAGCCCCATGGTGGTTGTCCCTCTCTCGCCCCGGATGTGCGGGCAGAGCATAGGGACTCCCGGTCCGTCGCCGTCCGCACCGTTGCGGCTTCCCGGCGCGGCGTCAGGGAAGATCGAGCAGAACAGCGATCGTCTCGCGTATCTGCACCAACGCCGCGGCGCCAACGTTCCCACGGACGTCGAGGATCCGACGCGGCGACACCGAGCGAACGTGCTGGCACTGTGCTGCCGATGTCGCGTCCAAACCGTTGGAATCGTCGGGAACAAGCACGATCTCGGTATGAAACCGTCGGATCGTCGGCGTCAACGGCACGACATGAATCACCGAAGGCGACGCGTCGAGGATGCGCTGAGCCGTCACCACCACCGCTGGGTGCCGAAAGCCCGCCTCACGGCCCTCCGGAGCGCCGAGATCGACGACATCACCCGAGGTTGGCATCAAGCCACAGCTCTTCGTCGGCATCGAGCGGCGACCGCAGATCCAGACCGATTCGATCCTGCCGAAGCGCGCGCACCGCCAGCGTCACGGTGTTACCCACCGTGGTGTTCAACTCGGCGGCGAGCCGCTTCAATTCCTCATGCGTCGAAACGTCGATTCGAACGCTCGTACTCTGCATGCAGATAAGCATACATCGCGACCGTGGCCCAACGGGCAGACGCTCCGTGCCACCGACACACCGCAGCACGCAGCGGGCCGTACCTCCGGTGAGCTGTGGGGTGACGGTGAGCCGGCCTGTAGGCGGGATTCTGTCCAGCGCCGTGCGGCGCCTGGGTGACCATCCATCTCTGCGGTCTACCCGGGGAGTGCTCCTCGCGGAGCGGGCGGGCCGCCCACGTCCCCTGCTCGACCTTGCTCCGGGTGGGGGTTGCCAGCCGCCCGGGTCGCCCCGGACGCTGGTGCGCTCTTACCGCACCGTTGCACCCTTGCCTGTCGCGCCGGGTCGCCCCGGTGCCCATCGGCGGTCTCTCTCTGTTGCCCGATCCGACAGGTCGCCCCGTCCTGGCTTACGCCAGCACCCTGCCCTGTGGAGTCCCGACCTTCCTCGACCGGGGAGACCCCGGCCGCGGCCACCCGGCCGGCTCACCGTCGGCTCCTGAGGCTAGTAGCCGGGGGAGACCGTTTTCCCCTCGTTGTACATGAACGAGTTGGGGCCGAGGGGATCGAGGGACAGCTTGCGCTGCCCGATGATGATCTCCGTGGGCGACAACAGCGAGAACGCCCCGGGGATCTGCGACAGCGGGGGCGGCTCCACGGCAGGCGCTGCGGTCGTCGTCGTACCTGCGGCCGACGTGGCGGCCGCGGCGGCGACCTTCGGGCTGATCGGTGCCTTCAGCGCTGCGGCCAGCACGAGCGCGTGGCGTGATTCCACCTGTGCGATGCGAGCCGCCGCCAGGCGGATCGCTTGGGTGCCGAGCACCGGGGCGAGCGTCTGGTATGTCGAGGCGGCGACGCTCTCGAGGCCGTAGGCGAACCAGAGCACGTCCTCGGCCTTGTTGCCTCCTTCGGCGATCAGGGCAAGTGCCGGCGCCACGATGTTCGCCATCACGATCGGATTCGCCGTCGTGTACGGGGTGCCGCCCACGCCCCGGGTGGCGGTCTCGACGGCGATGGCATGTTCGCGGTGCTGCTGCTGGAAGAGTTTCGCGGCATCGGCGGCGGCGCCCGAGAGCACGCCGAGCTTGATCGCCGCCTCGTAGGCCTCGACTGCCACGTACTCGAGTGACGAGGCCGTTCGGAGCAGAACGGCGTCGTCGACCTTGCGCTCAGGGAGCCCCGTGGTGGGAGGCGCCTCACCCGCAACCGGTACACCCGGTGCCGGCGGCACCGACTCGCCGCAGGCGGCCAGCACGGCGGCGGCCGCCACGCCGAAACCCCCGATGCGCAACATCCCTCGGCGAGACAGCCCGCCGATCATCGCCTCGGCCCGGGTGCGACCGTCGACCCGGCTCGCTGCGTCGAACGCTGCCTCGAGCACCCGGGTCGCGTCGCCGACGGTGGCGTCGTGCTCGGTGCGCACGGCGCGCAGCTCGCGCCGGAGTTCGTCGTTGGGGAGATCCATCGTGGTCACCCTCCGATCGGGTAGGCGGTGGGGAGCAGCGCGCCCGAGGTGGGCTCGAGCGACGGGATCATCTCGGCGAGGCTCTTGCCGAGCACCGTGCCGAGGACGACGGCGTGACGGGCCTCGATCGGCCCGATGGCGACGACCTTGTGGACGGCGTCGGCGCTCTTGAACAGCTCCACGACCTTCGCGTAGGTCGCAGCGGCGGCCATCTCGAGCGTGTAGGCGATCTCGAGCAGCGCTTTCTCGGTGCCGGCCGCCGTGATCTTGGGGCCGAACTCGGCGAGCAGCTTCTGGTTGGGTTTGCCCGGTGCCGCCGATCCGGCGAGCCCGCCGATCGCCTGGGCGTGTTCCCGGTGGTGGCCCTGGAAGGTGACTGCGACAGCGAGCACGTCGCTCGAGATCTTCCCGGTGGCCGCCGCAGCGCCGTAGGCGGCGACCGCTGCGAGCTCGACGGACTGGGCGAAGCCCAGGATGGTGAGGTCGTCAGTGGTGGGGCGAGCGGGCAGCGTGCTCGTCGTCGACGACGCCGTCTGCGCGGCCGCCGGCCGTGCCAGGGCGACCGCCCCGGCGCCGGCGACGAGGCCGCTGACGCCGACACGCCGAAGGAACGAGCGCCGGTCCGACGCCGTCGCCGCAGTGTCGGCACCGAAGAAGGTCTCGCTCATGTCCTCGATGACGGTGCGCATCGTGTCGCGATGCTCCTCGTCGACCTCGGCGGCGAGCCGCCGCAGCTCCTTGGGGTCCACTCGATCTCCTCGGGTCGGGTCCAAGCCGTCGGCCACATTAGAAGGCGGCCGGGGCCGCAGCGGGAATCGACGGCGCCGGTCAGGCCTGGGTGGTCGGGCGGTTGCCGAGCCGCCCGCCCACGAGGCCGCCGACGGTGCCGGCGACCAGGCTCACCAAGAGATTCGACAGCGCCCGGGCGAACTCGAGGTCGTCCCCGGCGATCGCCCGGCGCGCCACGCGCACCGCCTGCAGCACGGCGAACAGCACGAGGGTCGTGAGCAGGCCGTGGACGAGCGGCAGCCCGAGCCGTTGGCGGCTGGCGGCGACGGCGGCCCCGAGCACCAGGCCGCCGATCGTGAGCGCCGAGAACACGGCCACGAGTACGCCCGAGGGCGAGTCGCCGCCGGTGAGCCAGGTGCCGGCGATCGCAACGGGAACGACGATGACGGCCGCGCTCGCGACGCCGCGTGCCAGGGCCGGACGTTCGACGGTGATCGCCATGCCGGCAGTTTCGCGGGCCCCGGCCCGCGACCGTCGACGGGTGTGACGGGAAGCACCCAATCTTCATGAATTGTTGGTTCGCACGACTGGTCGTCTGTGGTGGGCGCGCCGCTACCGTTCGTATCCGTGCGCAGCCCGGACGCTCTCGTTACCCGGTTCCGGGAACACGGGCTCAAGATCACCCCGCAGCGGCGGGCGGTGTTCGGCGTTCTCGATGGCGACGAGTCGCATCCGTCGGCTGACGCAGTCTTCCGGGCCGTGTCGTCCCGGGTGCCCGGCATCTCGCTGCGCACCGTGTACCAGATCCTCAACGAACTGGCCGAGCTCGGTGAGATCCAGGTCCTCGACCTGGGCACCGGTTCGATCCGGTTCGACCCGAACGTCGACGATCACCACCACCTCGTATGCGACGGCTGCGGTGCGGTACGTGACGTCAGCGTCGACCTGTCCGGCCTGGCGACGACGGGGGACGCGTTCGGCGACTTCCTCGTCGAGCGGCCCCAGGTCATCTACCGAGGTCGGTGCCGCGCCTGCGGCGCCCTCCCCGGCGCCCGGTGACCGCCGGGCGCGCGCCGTGCCCCCAGCAATGCCCAGCAGTACCCACGAGCAGTTCCCCGAGCAGCAAAGGATCGACATGGCCGATCTCCATGGCACCAAGACCCACGAGAACCTGAAGGAGGCCTTCGCCGGCGAGAGCCAGGCGAACCGCCGCTACCTGTACTTCGCGCAGAAGGCCGACGTCGAGGGCTACCCCGACGTCGCCGCCCTGTTCCGCTCGGTTGCGGAAGGCGAGACGGGCCACGCCTTCGGGCACTTCGACTTCCTCGCCGCCGCCGGCGACCCCGTCACCGGCGAGCCGGTCGGCCCGACCGAGGACAACCTGAAGTCGGCGATCGCCGGCGAGACCTACGAGTACACCGAGATGTACCCCGGCTTCGCCCGCACCGCCCGCGACGAGGGCTTCCCGGAGATCGCCGAGTGGCTCGAGACCCTCGCCCGGGCCGAGAAGTCCCACGCCGGCCGCTTCCAGCAGGGCCTCGACTCCGTCAGCTGAGCCGGTGCCTCAGGGCCGGGGTGCGTTGCGCCCCGGCCCCGCTGCACCCCGTCGCGCACCATCGAGCAGTACCCCGACGAACCCCGAGTATCCCGACGAACCCCCGGATGTAGCGAGCGCTCCGTGACGATCACCTACGACCCCCACCACCCGAAGTACCTCGACGAGGCCGACGTGCGCGCCGAGCTCACCCGTGTCTACGACCTCTGTCACGGCTGCCGGTTGTGCTTCAAGTTCTGCAGCGCCTTCCCGACGCTGTTCTCCTTCATCGACGCCCACGACGACCAGGATGCCGGCCGGCTGACCATCCAGCAGCAGGACCAGGTCGTCGACGAGTGCTTCCAGTGCAAGCTCTGCTACATCAACTGCCCCTACATCCCGGGCCAGAGCGAGTGGGAACTCGACTACCCCCGGCTCATGCTGCGGGCCGACGCCATGCGCCACGCCACCGGGCAGATCCCGGCCAAGCGCAAGGCCACCACCACGGTGCTCGCCCGCACCGACCTCGTCGGTCGGGTCGGGTCGCTCACGGCACCGCTCGCCAACGCGGCAACGGCGAAACCGAACTCGTTGGTGCGCAAGGCGATGGCCAAGGTGACGGGCGTGTCCGAGCAGCGTGTGCTGCCGCCGTTCGCCCGTCAGCGGTTCTCCACCTGGTTCCGCAAGCGGCCCAAGGTCCGCCTGGCCAAGAAGCAGGGCAAGGTGGCCGTGTTCCAGACCTGCCTCGTCGAGTACCAGCAGCCGGCCATCGGCAAGGACCTCGTGCGCGTTTACGAGCGCAACGGGATCGAGTGCTCGGTGGTCGACGGCGCGAAGTGCTGCGGGGCACCGTGGTTGCACGCCGGTGACGTCGAGGAGTTCACCAAGCAGGGCGCCGAGAACGTCAAGGCGCTGGCCGCAGCGGTGCGGGCCGGCAACGACATCGCCGTGCCGCAACCCACGTGCGGCTACGTGCTGAAGAAGGACTACGTCGACTACGTCGGCGGACCGGACGCAGAGCTCGTCGCTGCGCACACCTACGACGCCGCCGAGTACCTGATGAAGATCCACAAGGGCGAAGGCACGAGCCTGTCGACCGAGTTCCACGGCGACGTGCCCGAGTCGGTCACGTATCACACGCCGTGCCACCTGCGGGCCCAGAACGTCGGGCTCAAGAGCCGGGACCTCATGAAGCTGACCGGCACCAAGATCAAGCTCGTCCAGCAGTGCTCCGGCATCGACGGGATGTGGGGGCTGCGGGCCGAGAACTACGACCTGTCCCGGCCGGTGGGGGCCAAGCTGGGCGAGGAGATCACCAAGGCCGGCGGCGAGGTGGTGGCGGGGGACTGCCATCTGGCCAACGGCGTCATCGTCGAAACCACCGGGCGCGTGCCCGTCCACCCGATCCAGGTGGTGGCCCGCGCCTACGGCATCCCCGAGGAGTGACCATGACCGCTACCACCGTCCCCGCCTCGCGCAAGCTCACGCTCGCCGACATCGCGGACCTCCGTGCCTATGAGCGCGAACGTTCGGCGTTCCGCGAGCACGTGATCGAGCTCAAGCGTCGCCGTCGCGTCGAGGTCGGCACGATCGTCACGTTCGTGTTCGAGAACCGGGACACGATCCGGTTCCAGATCCAGGAGATGGCCCGCGTCGAGAAGTTGATCTCCGACGCAGCCATCGAGGGCGAGCTTCGGGCCTACAACCCGCTGATCCCCGAGCCGGGCACGCTGTCGGCCACGTTGTTCATCGAGCTCACCTCGAAAGAGGCGCTCATGGAGTGGCTTCCCAAGCTCGTGGGCATCGAGCGGTCGGTGCGGCTGCGGCTCGCCGACGGCTCGGTGGTCGCTGCGGTCCCCGACGAAGGCCACGACAGCCAGCTCACCCGAGACGACATCACCGCGTCGGTGCACTACGTGCGCTTCGAGCTGACACCGGCGCAGGTGGAGGCGTTCGGCGCCGGCCCGGTCACGCTCGCCCTCGAGCACCCGGCCTACCGCGACGACGTCGAGCTCGCGCCCTTCACGCAGACGGAGCTGCTGACCGATCTGCGACCCTGAGCGGCGCAACCCGCCCGGTGCCCTTAGGGCCCGGGCGGGTTCGTGCCCGATCGGGCACAGGTGCCAGCCTGAAGGGCCATGGCACATCCTTCGGTCGATCTCGGTCCTGTCGGCATCTGGTACGGCGGCATCGACGCCCTCCCCACGCCGGAGGCCCGACGCGCCGTGCAACTCGTGGAATCACTCGGCTTCCCGTCGTTGTGGATCGCCGAGGCGGTCGGCCGTGACCCGTTCGTGTCGGCGGCGGTGCTCCTGGCGGCGACCGAGCGGCTCAAGCTGGCCACGGGGATCGCGAACATCTACGCCCGCGATCCCATGACGATGGCCGCCGGGCAGAAGACTCTGGCGGAGGCGTTCCCGGGCCGATTCCTGCTCGGGCTCGGCGTGAGCCACGGTCACCTCGTGGCCGGCGTGCGCAAGCACGACTGGTCCAAGCCGTACAGCTACATGGTCGAGTACCTCGACAAGATGGACAAGGCGCTGTTCATGGCCGTGCGACCCGCCGACGACGGCGGCCGGGTGCTCGCTGCGCTCGGCCCCAAGATGCTGGCGCTGTCGGCCACCCGGGCCAACGGCTCGCACCCGTACTTCACCACCCCGGACCACACCAAGATCGCCCGGGACGTGATGGGCCCCGACGCCCTGCTCGCCCCCGAGCAGATGGTGGTGCTGGAAACGGACCCGACCGAGGCCCGCCGCATCGCCCGAGCCGGGATGAAGATCTACCTGGGCCTGCCCAACTACTTCAACAACCTGCGCCGCATCGGGTTCGACGAGTCCGATTGGACCGACGGCGGGTCGGACCGGCTCGTCGATGCGATCGTCGCCTGGGGCACACCCGAGCAGGTGGCCGCCCGGGTTCGGGAACACCATGCCGCCGGCGCCGATCACGTGTGCGTGCAGGTGCTCAAGGCCGACGCCTCGATGCCCGAGCGGGAGTGGCGCGACCTCGCCGGCGTCCTGCTCTGACGGGTCGGCCCCCAGGCGCCGGCGCCGGGCGTCAGTGTCGCCGGGCGTCAGCGGCGTCGGGCGTCGGCGAGCGCCCGGCGCACCCGCTGCTCGCTGACCGGTTCGGCCGTGCCGATCACCGGGGCCCACAACCCGACCCGCAGCTCGTCGAGCAAGCGGCGGATCCGTTGCGCCGCGACACCGGGGTGGACCGCCGCCAGGTCTCGCCAGTCGGCCTCGAGCGCTCGCACGAGCTGCATCCGCTCCCGGTCGCGGTCGCAGTCGCCCGGCAGCTTCTCGACGCGACGAGCGAGGGCGCGCACGTAGCGCAGCACGTCGTCGAGCTGCCCGACCCCGGCCGCGGTGACGAACCCGGGTCCGCACCACCGATCGAGTTGCGCGGTGACGTCCACGGCGGCGTCGTCGAACCGGGGGTCGGTGAGGATCTGGAGCCGGGCGCGCACCGCGGCGGCCTCGGTGAGGACCCGGGCCGCGGCGCCGGCCGCCGCCGTTGCCGCAGGGACCAGGCCCGCTCGGCAGGCGGTGGTCAGCACGGCGAACCCGTCGGCGTCCCATGCCGGTCCGCCGTGCGTGCCGACGAGGTCGTCGACGGCGGCGTCGAGGCAATCCTCCAGCACGTGCGCCAGGGGCCGGTCGGCGTTGCGCTGCAACGCGATTCGAGTGTCCTTGGGAAGTGATCGCTCCGTCGTCGCCCGGGCCTTGGCCGCGCCGGCCCGCAGCAGCCGGCGGGTCCCGAGCGGCATGGCGGCGGCTTGGGCGGCGGCCGAGGCGAGCACCCGCACGGCCACGGCACCGTCTTCGTCGACGAGCGCCGGGTAGCCGACGAGGACGTTGCCGTCCCGCTCGACCTCGACGCGCCGCGGCAGGTCACCACCGGGCCAGCCGGTCAGCCCGCCCTGCTCGCGCACCGGGGCGGCCGCGGCGAGCGCCGCGCGCGTCGCCGGGGCGAAACGGCGTACGAGCGCGGCGAGATCGCGTCCGGCGGCGAGCACGGCGCCGTCGACGATCGCGAAGACCGGCCGCAGGTACTCGGCGAGGGCGTCGGGGCGGAACACGACGGCGTCGGCGTCGGCGAGGCCGGCCCGGTCGAGCTCGTTGCGCACGTAGCGGGCCAGCACGTCGAGCAGGGGGCCGTCGCCGGGGTGGTGACGGTCGAGGAAGCGCTCGGCGTTCACGATGCCGTGAAGCGTCTGGCCCGGCACCAGGTGGCGGCGCACGGCGCGCGGCAACGTGCGCAGCAACGACGTCACGAGTTCGCGGCGGTGGCCCGGGAGGTGCCAGGTGAACTCGGACGGCTCGATCTGGTTCAGCACCGCGAGCGGCACGCGCACCGTGACCCCGTCGACGCTGGAGCCGGGGTTGAACACGTAGGTGAGCGGCAGTGCGAGCCCGGGGTGGGGCCAGTGATCCGGGAAATCCTCGGGCCGCACATCGGCCGCGGCGGGCACGAGGAGGTCGTCGAGGCCGAGACGAAGCGCGTCGCGCTGGCGGCGCGAGGCACGCCGCCACCACGCCTCGAAGGCTCGGGCGGACGTGACCTCGGGGCCGACCCGGGCGTCGAAGAAGGCGATCAGGTCGCCGTCGTCGACGAGTACCCGGCGTCGCGCCCGCCGTTCGAGCTCGTCGGCCTCGGCCCGGACCGCCCGGTTGTGGCCGACGAGCGGGTGGTCGCTGGCCCAGTCGCCGTCGACGAGCGCGTACTGGACGAACCAGCGCCGGGCGTCGTCGGGTGCGATGCGGGCGTAGGGGATCGTGCGGGCCGGCACGAGCGGCAAGCCGTAGAGGCTGACGCGCTCGACGACGGTCGCCGCACCCCGATCCCGATCCCACTGGGGCGGCGACACACTGCGGTGGACGACGTGGTCGCCGAGGCGCTCGGCCCATTCCGGTTGGATCCGCACCGCATGGCGGCCCCACAGCCGGTTGGTTTCGACGAGCTCGGCCGACACCACCCAGCGGGGTGGACGGCGGGCGAGCACCGAGCCCGGCACGAGCGCGAACCGGGACTGGCGCGCGCCGAGGAAGTCGCGCTTGGCCTCGTCGCGCAGGCCGACGTGCGACAACAGGCCCGACAGCAGCGCCTGGGCCACGTGATCGGGGTGGGCGGGCTCGGTATTGGCGCGCAAACCGAGGTCGGTCGCGACCTGGCGCAGTTGCCGATGCAGGTCCTGCCATTCCCGGATGCGCTGCACGTGCAGGAACTCGGCGCGCAGGCGCTTGCGGAACTGGTTGTGCGACGAGGACTTCTGCACGCCGCGGACGTAGTCCCACAGGCGCAGCAGCACCTCGGCATCGCTCGCCGCATCGGCGCTGAACCGGCGGTGTGACTCGGCTGCGGCCTGTTCTGCGCCCGCCGGTCGCTCCCGAGGGTCCTGGATCGACAAGGCCGCGGCGAGCACGGTGAGCTCGCGCACGCAGCCGAGTCGGTCGGCCTCCAGGATCATGCGGCCGAGGCGCGGGTCGACGGGCAGGCGGGCCAGGCGGCGACCGAGGGGGGTGAGGCGGGCGGCAAGGTCGGGACCCTCGGGCCGTAGGGCCCCCAGTTCGACGAGCAGCGCGATGCCGTCGGCTACGGCGCGCGGGTCGGGCCGATCGAGGAACGGGAAATCGCGAGGTTCGCCGAGCCGCAGCGCAGCCATCTGCAGCACGACCGACGCCAGGTTCGTCCGCAGGATCTCGGGGTCGGTGAACGCCGGGCGCGCCTCGAGGTCGTCGTACAGGCGGATGCAGATCCCAGGGGCCACGCGCCCGCACCGGCCGGCGCGCTGGGCGGCCGAGGCCTGTGACACGGGCTCGATCGGAAGTCGTTGCACCTTCAACCGTCGGCTGTACCGGGAGATGCGGGCGGTGCCCACGTCGACGACGTAGCGCACCCGCGGCACGGTGATCGAGGTCTCTGCGACGTTGGTGGCGAGCACGATGCGCCGGCCCGGGCCGGGCTGGAAGATGCGGTGCTGCTCGGCCGAGGACAACCGCGCGTACAGGGGCAGCACCTCGGTGTCGGGCAGGCCGAGGTCGCGCACGGCGGCGGCGGTGTCGTGGATCTCGCGCTCGCCGGCGAGGAACACCAGCACGTCGCCGGGGCCTTCGCCGCACAGCTCCTGCACGGCATCGCACACCGCTTCCACCGGGTCGGTGGTGGACACGGTCGCGTCCGGTTCGGCGTCGCCGGCGTCACCGGGCGCGCCGCTGTCGAGCACCGAGCCGAGCGGGCGGTAGCGCACCTCGACGGGGTAGCTGCGCCCCGACACCTCCACCACCGGTGCGCCACCGAAGTGCGCTGCGAACCGGGCGGTGTCGATCGTCGCCGAGGTGATCAGCAGCTTCAGGTCCGGCCGTCGGGGGAGCAGCCGGTGGAGGTAGCCGAGCAGGAAGTCGATCGTGAGGCTGCGTTCGTGGGCCTCGTCGATGATCACGGTGTCGTAGCGGCGCAGGTCGCGGTCACGGGCGATCTCGGCGAGGAGCAACCCGTCGGTCATCACCTTGAGCTGCGTGTCGGGGCCGACCCGGTCGGTGAACCGCACGGCGTACCCGACGCGACCGCCGACCGGTTCCCCGATCTCCGCGGCGATCCGCTCGGCCACCGTGCGCGCCGCTAGCCGTCGGGGTTGGGTGTGGGCGATCATCGCCCGTCGGGTCGATCCCTCCGGGGCCGCAGCCCGACCCAGGGCCAGGCAGAGCTTCGGGAGCTGGGTCGATTTCCCCGAGCCGGTCTCGCCGGCGACGATCACCACCGGGCTGGTGCGCATCGCCGCGGCGATCTCCTCCAGGCGTTCGGTGATCGGCAGGTCGGCCGGGTAGGTGATCCCGGCCGCGTCGGGCGGCGACACGATCGGGCAACGCTAGCGTCGTTCCGATGCCGGCCGACCCCCTGGACGACCGACCCGCGACGATGCCGCCGCTCGAGGTCGCCGCCCGCGTCACGAAGGTTCGCACCGCGATGGTCGGCGCAGGGCTCGACGCGCTCGTCGTCAGCGATCTCGTGAACCTGCGCTGGCTGACCGGGTTCGTCGGCACGGCGGGCACGGCGGTCGTGCGCGCCGACGAGCTCGTCGTGGTGGTCGACGGCCGGTATGCCGAACAGGCCGCGCAGCAGCTGGCCGACCACGGTGTGCCGGCCCGCGTCGCCGAGGGCCGCACCCGGGCCCGCCTGCGAGAGCTCGGCCTCGACGCCCTGGGGGGTGCGTCGCGCGTCGGGCTCGAGGCCGATGCGCTCACCTGGGCCGAGGCCCGCTCGTGGTGCGACGACCTGGCCGCGTCGGCGGCCGAAACCGTACCGGTTACCGGCCTCGTCGGCGGGTTGCGGGCGGTGAAGGACGGCGGCGAGATCGCCCGCGTGGCCGAGGCCTGCCGGATCGCCGGCGCAGCACTCGAAGCGGTGGTGCCCCTGCTCGGTGCGGAGATCACCGAGGCCGAGTTCGCGGCCGAACTCGAGTACGCCATGCGCCGGCGCGGGTCGCAGGGTCCGAGCTTCGACACGATCGTCGCCGCCGGCCCCAATGCGGCGCTCCCGCACCATCGGCCCGGCGACCGGCGCATCGTCGAGGGCGATCTCGTCATCGTCGACTTCGGCGCCACCGTCGACGGGTACCGGTCCGACATGACCCGCACGGTGGTGGTGGGGGAACCGACCGCCGAACAGCGGCTCTGGTTGGATCTCGTCGAGGCGGCCAATGCCGCCGGGGTCGCGGCGGTTCGGCCCGGGGTGCGGGGCGCCGAGGTCGATGCCGCCGCCCGGGCCGTCATCGACGGCGCCGGCCTCGGGGAGCTGTTCGTCCACGGCACCGGGCACGGTGTCGGCCTGCGCATCCACGAAGCGCCGTGGGCGCTGTCCACCTCGAGCGATGTGCTCGTCGCCGGCAACCTCATCACCGTCGAACCCGGCGTGTACCGTTTCCCCCTCGGCGGCGTCCGGGTCGAGGACCTCCTCCTGGTCTGCGACGACGGATGCCGGCCGCTGACGACGACGCCCAAGGATCTCCCATGCCCGCCATCACCACGAACGACCTGAAGAACGGCATCACCCTCGAACTCGACAACGGGTTGTTCACCGTCGTCGACTTCCAGCACGTCAAGCCGGGCAAGGGCGGTGCGTTCGTGCGCACCAAGATCAAGAACGTCCGCACCGGCCAGGTGCTCGACCGCACGTTCAACGCCGGGATCAAAGTCGAACAGGCGATCCTCGACAAGGCCGACATGCAGTTCCTCTACATGGACGCCGACGACTACGTGTTCATGGACACCGACACCTACGAGCAGCAGAACGTGCCCGCCCGGGCGCTCGGCGACGCGGCCGACTACCTGATCGAGGGCATGGTGGCCGCCATCGCCCAGTACAAGGGCGAGATCGTGTCGGTGGAGCTCGCGTCGGCCGTCGAGCTCACGATCGCCCAGACCGAGCCGGGCGTCCAGGGTGACCGGGTGTCGGGGGCGAAGAAGCCGGCCACGCTCGAGACGGGCAAGGTGGTCCAGGTGCCGCTGTTCTTGAACCCGGGCGAGAAGGTGCGGGTCGACACCCGGACGGGCGAGTACATCTCGAAGGTCTGAGGGTGGCGGCCGACCGGCGGACACGCAACCGCTACGACGACGACCCGAGATCCGAGGCCCGGGAACGGGCCATGGCGCTGCGCTACGAGGCCGAGACCAAAGGCGTCAGTGGCCGGGCCCTGCTCACCACGCTGCCCGTCGAGCCCGACGAACTCGCCGTGGCCCTCGTCGAAGCCGTCGACGACCACGCCGAGCGCATCGACGAGCTGATCACCCGGTTCGCCCGCGGCTGGACGATCGTGCGGATGCCCGCCGTCGACCGGGCTGTGCTGCGCATCGCCATCGCCGAACTGCTCGTGCGGTCCGACACCCCCGTTGCGGTGGTGCTCGACGAAGCCGTCGAGTTGGCCAAGCGCTTCGGGGGCACGGACGAGTCGGGCCGGTTCGTCAACGGGGTACTCGCCTCGGTGGCCCACGAGCTCCGGGGCTGAGGGGCCGTCGTGGCGGGCGTCGCAGCCAGCGTGGTCGTCTCGGAGCTGGCCTACGCCCCACCCGGGGCCGACCAGCTGTTCTTCGAGGTGTCGTTCACCGTGGCCCCGGGCGAGCACGCCGCCATCGTCGGGCCGAACGGGGTCGGGAAGTCCACCATCCTGCGGATCCTGGCCGGCGACCTCGAACCCGACGACGGTGCCGTTGCGCTCGGCGGCACGGTGCTGCGCATGACCCAGGACGCCGGCATGGCCCGGCCCGACGACACGGTGCGCGACCTGCTGCTCGGCGTCGCCCCGCCGGCGCTGCGGGCCGCAGGGCGGGCACTGGTGGCGGCCGAGCGGGCGCTGGCCGACGGCAGCGACGACGGCATGCGCTTCGCCGACGCGCTCGCCGACTGGGGCGATCTCGGCGGCTACGAACTCGAGGCGTCCTGGCAGGCCGCAGCGCAGCGCAGCGTGCGGGGCGGGATCGACGATCCGGCGACGCGGGCGGTGGCGGCGCTGTCCGGCGGGGAGCGCAAACGGTTGCTGCTCGACCTACTCCTGCACGCCGGCGCCGACGTGTTGCTGCTCGACGAGCCCGACAACGAGCTGGACATCCCGACGCGGCAATGGCTCGAGGACGAACTGCGGGCATGCCGGTCGACGATCGTGCTCGTCAGCCACGACCGCACGCTGCTCGAGCGCGTCGCCACCAAGGTGATCGCCGTCGAAGGCGCCGGCTGTTGGGTGCACGGCGGGTCCTACGCCACGTTCCCCGAGGCCCGGGCGCGGCGCCAGGAGCAACTCGGCGACGAGTTGAAGCGGTGGAACGACGAGGAGCGCCGGTTGTTCCACCACATGAAGATCATGAAGCAGCGCGCCGCGCAGAACTTCAAGAACGCCACCAAGGCCAACGGGGCCGAGACCCGCTGGGAGCGGTTCGTCGCGGCCGGTCCGCCCCCGCCGCCGGTACCCGAGCAGACGATCCACGTCCGCCTGCGCGGCGGCGACGCGGCGCGACGGGCGGTCCGCCTGGCGGAGGTCTCGGTGGGTGCGCTGTTCGAGCCGTTCTCCGACGAGGTGCACCACGGCGAGCGCGTCGGGCTGGTCGGCCCCAACGGCACGGGCAAGAGCCACCTGCTCGCCGTGCTGGCCGGCGAGCGGCCGGCCGACACCGGGACCGTCGCGTTCGGGCCTCGCACGTCGGTCGGCCGGTTCACCCAGGTGAACGACCGGGCCGACTTCCGGGGCCGGACGTGCCTGGCGATCGTGATCGAGCGGGTCCACGACGAGTTCAAGGCCATGCAGGCCCTCGCTCGTTACGGCCTGCGGCTCAACGCCCGCCAGGAGTTCCAGACCCTGTCAGGCGGGCAGAAGGCGCGCCTGGAGATCCTCTGCCTCGAACTCGAGGGGCACAACGTGCTGCTGCTCGACGAGCCGACCGACAACCTCGACATCGAGTCGTGCGAGGCCCTCGAACGAGCCCTCGACGGCTTCGACGGGACGGTGATCGCCGTCAGCCACGATCGGGCGTTCCTCGCGCAGCTCGACCGGTTCGTGATGATCACCGACGACGGCGAGGTGTACGGGTTGCCCGACATCGAGGTGGCCACGGCGGCCCTGGCGGCCCCCGAAGCGGTCGGGCGCCAGCGCCTCGCCAAGCGTCTCAGCTGACCGCAGCGTCGGGCGCGGCCTACGCTGCGGTCATGGGGACTGCGCGAATCGCCGCCACAGAGGGTCGTCCGGGTGTAGACGTGTTCATCGGAGAGGGGGACGCCCCGATCGTGTCCGACACCTGGACCGTCGGCGGGTGGGCGTTGCGCTTCGCCCGCCTCGATGCCGGGCAGTCGCTGCCGATCGAGCAGGGCGGCGGTGAGGTGTGGGCCAAGGTCGTGACCGGCCGGCTCACCGAGCCCGACCGCGGCGCCTATCCAGCGGTCGGCACCGTCGCCACCACCCGGGTCGCCGGCGACCGGATCGTCGCCGGTCCCGACGGGGCGGTCGTCACGCTGATCACCAAGACGGCGGCGGTCGGCGAGGTGGTCGCCGGAACGGCCGATCTCCCCTTCGGCGGGCCGCTCACCGGCGAGTTCTCCTGGTGGAACTTCGGCGACCGGTTCGGGGCGTACTTCCCGGCCTACGTCGGCGCCGACGCGTTCGGTTCGCCTGGTTGGCACCTGCTCGACGCTCGCAGCGAGGAGATCGCCTACGTCTGGACGTGGATCTGCGGGAAGGGCACCGACATGGTCACCCACAACCACGGCAACCCGCCGGGGCCGGGCCGGCCGGCGTTCGCCGAGGTGCACCTGGTGCTCCACAACGGCACCGGCCAGGGCGGCATGTACGAGACGCCCGAACCCGGCTCACCCGAGCGGGTGCGCACCCCTGCCCAGCAGAGCGAGGAACACGGACCGTTCTTCGCAGTCGATGCCGACGGTGCCCCGGTGCTGCGCGACAACGGCGCGGTCACCTACCCGTGGCACAGCTGGGAGGCCGGCCCCGACGACGGCCAGGGCCCGGCCTACGACGTGATCCTCCCGTTCGAGATCACCGCGCCGTACTCCCGGGTCACCGCCTGATCACGGGGCGGCCGGCCCGGCGAACTCGGTCGTGGGGTCGCCGGCGATCCGGGCGTGGTACATGACCCGGGGCTCGCGCATGTCCCAGGGGCAGGCCTGGTGCAGCAGGCACCGGTTGTCCCACACGACGGCGTCGCCGGGCGTCCAGGTGTGGTGGTAGGTGCGCGGCGGCTGACACGCCCAGTCCAGTAGTTCGTCGAGAAACCGCTCGGACGCGTCGGCGTCCATGCCGGGGATGCCGTACGCATGGCGGCCGAACAGCAACGACCGCCGGCCCGTGTCGGGGTGCACCTTCACGAGCGGTCGCAGCGGCGGCTCCTGGCCGAAGAAGCCGTAGCCCTTGTGGTTGCCGTCCGACGACGGCCCGAAGCCGGCCTTTGCCTGGCTGTGGTAGAGCGAATGGAACGCGGCGTGCCGATCGACGACGGCCCGACGCTCGTTGTCGAGCGCGTCGTACGCGGCGCGCATGTCGGCCCATCCGGTCTCGCCGCCGTGAGCCGGCACGACGTGGGCGGTGAACACGGCACCTTTGGCCTGCACCGGCATGTACGTCGAATCGTGGTGCCAGCCCATGTTCCCCTTGAGGATCTTCACCACGTCGTCGTGGTCGTCCTCGACGCGGACCGAGCCATCGGCACGCACGTTGCTGATCGGGGCGAGCGCGAACTCGAGCGATCCGAACCGCTGGGCGAACGCGGTCTGCTCGTCGTTGGTCAGGTGCTGCCCGGGGAACACCAGCAGTGCGTACTCGAGCCAGAGCCGGTGGATCTCGGCGAACCCGGCATCGTCGAGTTCGGCGAGCCGCAGGCCGGTGATCACGGCCCCGAAGGTGGCGTCGAGCGGTTCGACGGTGAGGGTCCTGGTGGTCACGGCGTACCTCCGCTGGTGCTCGTCCGCTCCCCCCGAGCGGTCACTCATGACCCTAGTGGGGCTTCAGTGACGCACCCACACGGCCAGGGCCATCGTCAGGTACCGGCTCGGCCGGGCCTCGGGGATGGCGAAGCGCACGACGGCGGGCACGACGATGTAGCTGCCGCTCGCGGCGAGCACCGCCAACAGGGTGAGGTCGCCGACGGACAGCCCGAGCGCAGTCCCGATCCCGAGCGCCAACGTCGCGTCCACCAGCGGGGTGAGGAGCGCGAACACGACGAGGAACGGACCGATGTCGCGCACCTCGCGCAGTTGGCGGGCGACGAGCAGGCCCATCTCGAGCAGGAAGAAGGCGAGCAGGCCCTTGAAGATCCCGTCGACGAAGGGCTTCATCGCCTTGCCGCCATCGGCGCCCGAGATGGAGCCGACGACCAGGCTGCCGATCAGCAGCAGGTTGGCGCCGTCGGTGAGCGCGTGGCCGATCACCGATCTCGGGCTGGGCGGGACCGCGCCGCTCGCAGCGGTGGCCGGGTCCCGGGTGCGAACCCACGTGGCGAGCACGACGGCCATCACGATGGCAGGCGATTCCATGAGGACCAGGGCGACGGTGAGGTACCCCCCGGCCGGAGTGCCCTGATCGGTGACGAACTGCGATGCGGCCAGGAACGTGACCGCGCTGACCGAGCCGTAGGTCGCCGCGATCGCGGCGGCGTCGTACGGGCTGACGCGCCGGCGCAGCACCACGAAGGCGAGCACCGGGATCGTCAGTGCGAGCACGATCGCTGCGGACAGGACCTTGATCCCGTCGGCGGTGAAGCCGGCCTCCCGCATGGCCTGGCCGCCCTTGAACCCGAGCGACAGCAGCAGATAGAGCGAGAGGAACTTCGCGACCGGCGCGGGGATCTCGAGGTTCGAGCGGACGAACCCGACGAACAGGCCCAGGAAGAAGAACAACACCGCCGGGTCGGCGAGGTTCTGGAGCGCGTCGGTGTTCATCGGGTCGCTGTTTCTACACGATCGACTCCCGAGTTCAGGAATCAGAGAAGAAGCTCATGGAATGCAGGCCAGGCGGTGCGGGCCCACTCGCCGAAGTCTCGGTCGGTCACACACACCGCAGCGGTGCCGTCGTCGGGATCGACCCATAGGAACGCACCGGATCCGCCGAAGTGGCCGAACGTGGCACGGCTGCGGGTCGTCCCGGTCCAGTGGCCGGCCCGGCCGAAGTTCCGCTCGACCCCGAGACCCCAATCGAGCGGGTCGAATCGGCCCACCCCGGGCAGGATCCCGGACAGGCCGGGGAACTGCACCGCCACGGCGTCGGTCAGGGTTGCCGCGGTCACCAGGCGGGGAGCGCGCAGCTCGTCGACGAAGCGGATCAGGTCGTCGACGCAGCTCCACAGCCCGTGCGCCGGCGAGCCGCGCAGCTCGGTGCTAACCATCCCGAGGGGCTCGAGCACCGACTCGGCCAAGTAGGTCGCGAACCCGATCCCGGTCGCGTGCTCGAGGTGCGCAGCGGCGCGCTCGATCCCGGTGTTCGAGTAGATGCGGCGTGCCCCGACGGCTGCGACCGGCTCGTCGCCGTCGAAGCCGTAGCCGGCCGAATGGCTCAGCAGGTGCCGCAGCGTGGCACCGGGCGGGCCGGCCGGGTCGTCGAGGCCGACCGAACCCTCCTCGACGGCGACGAGCAGCGCGTGGGCCGTCAGCACCTTGGCGACGGAGGCGATCCGGGTCACCCACCTGGTCGGCCCGTGACGGTGCAGCGTCCCGGCGCGGTCGTACACGGCGACGGCCGCATGGCGGGCGCCCCAGGCGTCGACGGCGGCGAGGACCGACACGGGCCGCAGACTAGGTTCGGGCGATGCCCGAGGACCGGATGACCGGCGACGGCGCGCCGGGAGGTGGGCTGACGAGCGCCCGCTTCACGCACGTGGCGTTGCCGTGTGGCGACCTCGAGCGCTCGATCGCCTGGTACGAGGCCTACACCCCGCTGCGAGCGCTCGCCCGGTTCGCCGACACCAACGGCACGAGCGCATGGCTCGGCGAGGGCGACGCCGAGGCGGCGGCGCATCCGTTCGTGGTGGTGCTCGTGTGCTTCGCGGCCAAGGCCGGCACCGCCCAGCCCCACCTGCGGCCCTTCGCCCACCTCGGGATCGAGCTCCCCGATCGGGCCGACGTCGATGCCATGGCCGAGCGCGGCCGCGCCGCGGGGTGCCTGGCCTGGGAACCCGTCGAGATCGGCCCGCCGGTCGGGTACGTCTGCGCGCTCGCCGACCCCGACGGCAACGTCGTCGAGTTCTCCTTCGACCAGGGCGTGTACGCCGCGGTGCGAGGTCGGGTGCACTGATGGGTGTGCTGCGGTTCAGCTTCGGCACGATGGGCTCGGGCAAGTCCACCCTGGCGCTCCAGATCCACCACAACCTCTCCAAGGCCGGCCGGCGGGGGCTCCTGCTCACCCGGCTCGACCGGGACGGCAACCGTGTGTCGAGCCGGTTGGGGGTGTCGGCCGACGCGGTCGAGGTGCGTCCCGGCGTGGATCTCTACGACCTCGCGGCCGCCACGCACCGCCTCGACTACCTCGTGTGCGACGAGGCGCAGTTCTTCGAGCCGGCGCAAGCCGATCAGCTCGCTCGCGCCGTGGACGACCTCGGTATCGACGTGTACGCCTTCGGGTTGCTCACCGATTTCCGCGGGATGTTGTTCGACGGCAGCCGCCGGTTCCTCGAAGTCGCCGACGAGCACCAGGCGGTCCAGGTCGAGGCCCGGTGCTGGTGCGGGGCCCGAGCCACCCACAACGCCCGTCTCGTGAACGGCCGGGTCGTCTACGAGGGCGACGTGGTGGTGGTGGGCGACACCGAGGACCCGCCCGACCAACCGCTGTTCGGCGACGCGGTGCGCTACGAGCTGTTGTGCCGGCGCCACTGGCGCGACGGTCGCACCCCCTGATCGTCGCAGCACTAGCGTCCCGGACACAGCGCCCGGCCGGCGACCGGTGGGCCGGGTGCGAAGGGGGATCGTCATGTCGTCGTACGCGAGCGGCACGTCGTCGGTGCCGCTGATCGGCCAGACCATCGGCGCGAACCTCGAGGCAACCGTCGCCCGGTTCCCGGACCGGGAAGCGATCGTCTCCCGGCACCAGGGGATCCGGCTCACCTACGCGGCGTTCGACGCCCAGGTCGATCTCGTCGCTCGGGGTCTGCTGGCTCGGGGCTATGCGAAGGGTGACCGGATCGGGATCTGGGCGCCCAACTGCCTGGAATGGGCGCTCGTGCAGTACGCCACCGCCAAGGCCGGCGTGATCCTCGTCAACATCAACCCGGCGTACCGCACCCACGAGGTGCAGTACGCACTGGCCCAGTCCGGGTGTCGCGGCCTCGTCGCCGCCACCGACTTCAAGACCTCGGACTACGTCGCCATGGTCGAGGCGGTACGGGGTGACCTTCCGGCGCTCGAGCACGTCGTGTTCCTGGGAACCGGGGGATGGGACGACCTGCTCGGCGCAGCGTCGGAGGCGTCGGTCGACGACCTGCGGGCCCGAGCGGCGACGTTGGCCTTCGACGATCCGATCAACATCCAGTACACGAGCGGCACCACCGGGTTCCCGAAGGGGGCGACGCTCAGCCACCACAACATCCTCAACAACGGGTTCTTCGTGGGGGAGGGGTGCCGCTACACCGAGGCCGACCGGGTGTGCATCCCGGTGCCGCTCTACCACTGCTTCGGGATGGTGATGGGCAACCTCGGCTGCACCACCCACGGGGCCACGATCGTCTACCCCGCGCCGGCGTTCGACCCGGTGGCCACGCTCGCCACGGTCGAGGCCGAGCGGTGCACGTCGCTGTACGGCGTGCCGACGATGTTCATCGCGCAACTCGCCCACCCGGACTTCGCCCGCTACGACCTGTCCAGCCTGCGCACCGGGATCATGGCCGGCTCACCGTGCCCGGTCGAGGTGATGAAGCAGGCGCAGTCGGCGATGCATCTCGACGAGATCACCATCTGTTACGGGATGACCGAGACCTCGCCGGTGTCCACCCAGACCGCGGTGGACGACCCGATCGACAAGCGGGTCGGCTCCGTCGGCCGGGTGCACCCCCACGTCGAGGTGCAGGTGGTCGACCCGGCGACCGGGCTGACCGTCCCTCGCGGGGCGTCCGGCGAGCTGTGCACCCGGGGCTATTCGGTGATGCTCGGCTACTGGGGTGATCCCGAGCGCACCGCCGAAGCGGTGGACCGCGCCGGATGGATGCACACCGGTGACCTCGCGACCATGGACGACGACGGCTACGTCAACATCGTCGGGCGGATCAAGGACATGATCATCCGCGGGGGCGAGAACGTGTACCCGCGCGAGATCGAGGGGTTCCTCTACACCCACCCCGACATCGTCGACGTGCAGGTGATCGGCGTGCCCGACGTCCGCTACGGCGAGGAGATCATGGCGTGGGTGAAGGTCCGCGACGGCGCCGCGCTCGGCACCGACGACGTGCGGGCGTTCTGCCAGGGTCGGATCGCGCACTACAAGGTGCCCCGCTACGTGCACGTCACCGACGAGTTCCCGATGACGGTGACCGGCAAGGTGCAGAAGTACCTGATGCGCCAGGCCGCAGTGGAGCTCCTCGGCCTCCAGGACGCAGCGGCGGTGCGCACCGCCTGACCCCTGCCGGGGCGGTGCGCCGTCAGATGGTGAACGCGCCCTCGACGATCACGCCGATTCCGATGGCGATCGTTGCGAGTGCAACGGTTTGCGCAGCCCAGCGCTGCACCCGATCCCCGACCGAGCCCTCGGTGGGGTGCCAGCGGGACACCGCCCATCCGGCGGCCACGGCCACTGCCGTGCCGAGCGCGAACGGCCATCCCCGGCCGCCCGCTCCGCACGCGACGGCCAGCACGAGCACTTCGGCCCGCAACGCGACCGGGATCGCCACGGGCACCAGGGCGTCGCGCCACCCGCCGCTCGCCGCCTCGCGGCGAAGCGCCCGCGGGACGGTCGTCACGAGGCCACCGATGATCAGCACCACGCCGGCGCCGACGATCGCCGAACCGTCGGAGAGCGACAGCGCGTCGAGGATCGGTCCGCCGAGCGCCGCGGTGAGCACCGCCAGCGCGCCCACGGCACCGAGCCCGGCAGCGGTCGGACCGCCCGCCACGGCCCCGGTGGCCCGCCCGATCCGGAACGGGTTGAGCGCCGCGAACGCAGCGACGATCACCAGCAGCCACGACTCCGGCGCCGGGTGCCGGCGGGCCAGTGGCCGTGAGCCGGGAGGATCCGCGAGCGCCCCTTGGTCGGCGAGGGCATCGCGCGCCGCGAGCACCCCGGACAGGGCGTGCTGCTGGTCGTCCATCCGGCCTTCACCGGAGGTGATCACCGCCCCTTGGACCATGCCCGGGTTCGGGAACGCCGCGGCCTCGGCGGCGGTGACCTGCCGGTCGACGAGCAGACCGGCCCCGCACGCCAGTCGCTCGGCCAGTCGGTCGACCTCCCCGGCGAGGCGCGGCTCGGCCGCAGCGGTGCGATACCAGCCGCCGAGGGCCTCCGCCACGGTGCCCATGCCGGCCGCGGGTGCACGGTGCCCGCGCAGGAGCAGGAACAGCCCCTCGTCGGTGCGCTGGCTGTCGTAGCGGACCTGGATCGAACCGAGTCCCATCTGGCGGCGGATCCACGCCACCTCCCGGTCCGAGAGGGTGTTGGGGGAGGGGTCGGGCCACGAGCGGATCAGGGCGAACCCGTAGGCGCCCCAGTGCTCGCTCACGTCGGGTACGTACCCCTCGGCGACGGCGCGCCGCTCGACGAGGTAGCGACCGATCCGGCGCACCGGTTCGGCGAACCCGGCGTCGGGGAAGTCCACGTGGAGGCGGGCGAGTGCGTACATCGCCTCACCGGTGGTGAACGTCGAGGGCCGATCGGGGATCAGCGCCCCGGTGGCGATCACCCCGTCCTCTTCCACAGCGCCGTCGGTGCGCACCGCGCCCGCCAGGTACCGGCCCATCGCCAGGAGATCGGCGTCACGGGACCGGTCGCCGGTGGCGGCGCGACGATCGGCCAGCGCGACGGTCAACAGGGCGGTGCCCCCGGTCGTGAGCTCGCCGGGCGGATCGGCCAGGGCGGCGCGCTCGCCGTAGCGGTAGAGGTTGCGGTCGGCCGCCTCCCAGCCGCGCTCGGCGACCGGCCGGGCCTCGGTGAAGCCGGCGAGCGCCGCCTGTTCGAGCGACTTGAGCACCCCGGCGTGGCGCACCCAGTTGTACCCCGCGATCTCGGTGCCCTCGTGCGGTTCGTAGTTGTACAACCAGCGACCGTCGGGTCGCTGGTTGCGGTCGAGCCAATCGAGCATCCCCCGTACCGAGGTGTCGAGCGAGGCGGGGGACGCGTCGCCGCACCGTTCGGGGAGGGCGAACGCCACGCCTGCGGCCACGACCGAACCTACGAGCAGGCCGAGCGCCAGCAGCACCCGGCGAACGGTCGATGGTGCCGCCCCCATGGGCGAAGACCCTACGCCAGCGAGCGCAGCACCAACGCCGCTTCGAGCGCCGCCATCGCCGCCTCGATGCCCTTGTTGCCGACCTTGCTGCCGGAGCGCTCCAGGCACTGTTCGAGGCTGTCGGTGGTGAGCACACCGAACGCCACCGGCATCCCGGTGTCCATCTGGAGGCGCATGAGCGCCGCGGCGCACTGCCCGGCGACGTGGGTGTAGTGGTCGGTCGAGCCGCGGATCACCGCACCGAGCACGATGATGCCGTCGATACCACCGCGCCGGGCGAGGCCGGCGGCGATCACCGGCAACTCCCAGGCGCCGGGGCCCCAGCGGACCTCGATGTCGTCGGCGGCGACCCCGTGGGTCACCAACGCCTCGAGTGCCCCGTCGACGAGCCGCTCGGAGATCAGGTCGTTGAACTTGCCGGCGACGATCGCGAAGCGCAGTCCGGTGCCGTCGAGGCGGACGAGATTGGGTTTCATCGAGTGCTCCCTCAGGCGCCGGCGACGCCGGCGGTGTCGGCGGCGTGCTCGCCGGACGGGTCGGTGTCGGTGAGGTGGCCCATGCGCTCGTGCTTGGTGCGCAGGTACGCCTCGTTGTGCGGGTTGGCGGGGATCACGAGCGCCTCGCGCCCGGTGACGGTGAGCCCGAAGCCCGCGAGGCCGCCGTACTTCGCCGGATTGTTCGTGAGCAGCCGCAGGCGGGTGGCGCCGAGGTCGGCGAGGATCTGGGCGCCGGTGCCGTACTCCCGGCCGTCGACCGGGAGCCCGAGCGCCAGGTTGGCGTCGACGGTGTCGAGCCCCCGCTCCTGCAGTTCGTAGGCCCGCAGCTTGTGGCCGAGCCCGATGCCCCGACCCTCGTGGCCGCGCAGGTAGACGACCACGCCACAGCCGATCCCCGCGACGCGGCGCATCGCCTCGTGCAGTTGGGGCCCGCAGTCGCAGCGCATCGAACCGAACACGTCGCCGGTCAGGCATTCGGAATGGACCCGCACCAGCACGTCCCCGCCCGCAGCGCAGGTTGCCGCCGGGTCGCCGGCGACGAAGGCGACGTGTGTGTTGCCGTCGAGCGCCGACTCGTAGGCCACGGCGCGGAACTCGCCCCATTCGGTGGGCATCGCGGCGTCGGCCACGCGCGTGACGAGCCGTTCGTGGCGCAGGCGGTGGCGCACGAGATCGGCGATCGACACGAGCACCAGCCCGTGCTCCTCGGCGAAGCGGGCGAGGTCGGGTACCCGGGCCATCCGGCCGTCGTCGAGCACCACCTCGCACAACACCCCGGCGGGGCTCCGGCCGGCGAGACGGGCCAGGTCGACGGAGGCCTCGGTGTGCCCGGTCCGCTTGAGCACCCCGCCCGGGCGGGCCCGCAGCGGGAACACATGGCCCGGCCGCGCGAGATCGCCCGGTTGCGTGGCCGAGTCGGCGAGCGCCCGGATCGTCGCGGCGCGGTCGGCGGCCGAGATGCCGGTGCTCGTGCCGTGCCGGAGATCGACCGACACCGTGTACGCGGTGCGCATCGATTCGGTGTTCTGCTCGACCATCGCCGGTAGGGCCAAGCGGTCGCAGTCCTCGCCGGTGAGGGCCACGCACACCACACCGGAGCTGTACCGGATCAAGAACGCGAGCATCTCGGGCGTCGCTGCGTCCGCGGCGAAGATCAGGTCGCCTTCGTTCTCCCGATCCTCGTCGTCGGCCACGAGCACCATCTCGCCCCGGGCGATCGCGGCGATCGCCTCCTCGACGGGCCGGAACGGGCCCGCACTCATCGGCCGGCCTCGACGAGGCGCTCGACGTACTTCGCGAGCACGTCGACCTCGATGTTCACCGGGTCGCCCGGCTGCTTGTGGCCGAGCGTCGTGACGGCGGCCGTGTGGGGGATCAGCGCCACGGTGAAGCCGTCCTCGAGGGGGGTGACCACCGTCAGGCTCACCCCGTCGACGGTCACCGAGCCCTTCTCGACCACGTAGCGCATCAGCTCGGCGGGGATCCGCACCTGCAGCTCGGGCGGGGTGGCCACGATGGTGCCGACGGCGTCGACGTGCCCCTGCACGATGTGGCCGCCGAGGCGGTCGGCGAGCCGGACCGGTCGCTCGAGGTTGACCGGGTCGCCGACGGCGAGCGCGTCGAGGCACGTGCGCGCCAAGGTCTCCTCGCTCATATCGGCCGCCCACCAGTCGTCGCCGAACTCCACCGCCGTGAGGCAGCAGCCGTTCACCGACACCGACGCGCCGAGCGTCAGGTCCTCGACCACGGTGCGGGCTTCGATGACGATGCGATGGCCGTCGCGGGCGCGCACCCGTCCGAGCTCTTCGACGATGCCGGTGTACATCAGGGGGTCTCCTTGTGGGGGTTGGGTCGGAGGTCGACGACGACGCGCAGGTCGTCGTCGAGGCGGTGGACGTCGACGAGGCGACCGCGGCGTAGCGCCCCGATCGTGGGAGCGCCGGGCCCGTGGAACATCCCGAGTGCGTCGTCGCCCCCGAACACGGCGGGGGCGAGGTAACACACGACGCGATCGACGAGGTCGTCGGCGAGCAGCTGGCAGGCCACGGTCGCGCCGCCCTCGACGAGCACCTGCACGACGCCGTCGCAGCCGAGCCGGTCGAGGAGTGGGCCGACCGGGCCGGACCACTCCAGACACGGGTGGACCTGGGCGCCGACGGGGGCCCGCCCGAGCACCACCCGGCGGGGGTCGCGACCCGGGACGTGGCGCACGGTCAGCGCCGGGTCGTCGGCCCGGACGGTCCCGGCCCCGACGACGATGGCGTCGGACTCGGCCCGGAGGCGGTGGCCGTCGGCGCGCGCCGCCGGGCCGGTGATCCACTGGCTGGTGCCGTCGGGCGCCGCGGTGCGCCCGTCGAGGGTCGCCGCGAGCTTGAGCACGACGTACGACCGCCCGGTGCGGCGGTGGTGGAGGTAGGCGGCGAGCTGGTCGGCCACCTCGGCGGCGCGCACCCCGACGGTGACGTCGATCCCGGCGGCACGGAGCCGCTCGACGCCCCGGCCCGCGACGTTCGCATCGGGGTCCTCGACGCCGACCAGGACTCGGTTCACCCCGGCGGCGATCAGGGCGTCGGCACACGGACCGGTGCGCCCGTGGTGTGCACACGGTTCGAGGGTGGTGGCCAACGTCGCGCCTCGCGCCGCCGGGCCTGCAGCGTCGAGGGCGACGATCTCGGCGTGGCGACCGCCGGGCGGTTCGGTGGCGCCGAGGACCAGCGAGCCGTCGGGGCCGAGGAGTGCGGCGCCGACCCACGGGTTCGGCGAGCTGCGGGGGCGCGCCAGACGAGCGGCGGCGATCGCCTGTCCCATCAATGCGTCGTCGTCCACCCGTGCTCCTCGGTCGTGCGCGGGCGCGACGGGCAGGGCAGCGGCGCGCGCCGACCTGCTCGGAGCGCCCCTTGCTCTCATCCGGACTGTCACCGTCGGCCCCGGAATTCCACCGGATCGGCCCCCGCCGGAGCAGGGGTTCGCGGGCTGTGACCGCCGGTAGGGAGTTGCACCCTGCCCCGCAAGGGGCCATCTGGTTGTCGGCGCGGATGCTACCGGGACGGTTGTCCCGCCCCTCCAACTGTGAGCGCGGTGGCCGCGGCGTCGACGACCCGGTCGATCTGGTCGTCGGTGATCACGAGCGGCGGGCAGAACGTGAGCGTCGACGGCAGCGCGCGGCAGATCACGCCCCGGGCCAGCATCGAGTCGCGCACGGCGACGGCATCGGTATCGGGATGGAGCGCGAGCGCCCACACGGCGCCCTCGCCGCGGACCGCAGCGACGAGGCCGTCGGCGTGCAGCGACCGCAGGCCATCGCCGAGGCGGTCGCCCACGGCCACGGCCCGGTCGAGGAGCCCGTCGCGCTCGAGCACGTCGAGGTTGGCCAGGGCCGCGGCGCACGCGGTCGGATGGCCGGAGTAGGTGAAGCCGTGCCGCAGGACGTAGGCCGGATCGGCCTCGAGCGGGCGGCACACCGCCGGGCCGACGAGCACCCCGCCGAGCGGCACGTAGCCCGAGGTGACGCCCTTTGCGAACGTGACGAGGTCGGGCACCACGCCGTAGCGCTCGGCGCCCCACCACCGGCCGAGACGCCCGAAGCCACAGATCACCTCGTCGAGGATCAGCAGGCAGCCGTGGCGGTCGCACAGGCGCCGCAGGGCCGGCAGGTAGCCCTCCGGCGGCGGCCACACGCCGCCCGCGCCCTGGACGGGCTCCGCGATCACAGCGGCGACACGCTCGCCGTGCTCGGCGAGCGTGCGAGCCAGCGCCTCGACGTCGTCACCGTCGACGTTGAGCATGTCGGGCAGCAGCGGCCCGTAGCCGGCCTGATTGGCCGGCAGGCCCTGGGCGGACAGCCCGCCGTAGGTGACGCCGTGGTAGCCGCGCGAGCGCGACACCACGATCGTGCGCTCGGGCCGACCGGCGAGGACGTGCGACAGCCGAGCGAGCTTGAGCGCGGTGTCCACCGCTTCGGAGCCCGACGAGGTGAGGAACACCCGGGCGGCGGGCATCGGGGCGAGGTCGGCGAGTCGTGCGGCAACGGCGTCGGCCGGCTCGTTCGTGAACGGGTCGAAGCAGTGGTAGGCGGCGATGCGCTGCATCTGGGCCGTCACGGCCTCGGTGATCTCGCGCCGGCCGTGGCCGGCGTTCACGTACCAGAGGCTCGCCATCCCGTCGACGTATGCGGTGCCGTGATCGTCCCAGACGACGGCCCCTTCGCCCCGCACGATCGTGCGGAACGAGAGGGCCGTCGGGCGGGCGTAGGGATGCAGGAGCGGGCCGGGCCGCTCCTGGGTGCTCATGCCGACTTGAGCGCGCCGAGCACGCCCTTCCAGCGCTCGGGATCGCTGCGGTACGGGGCGTAGAAGCTGATCCGCTGGATCACGTCGCCGTAGCGGCGGTGCAGTTCGGGGGCGATCGCCTCGGGCTCGCCGACCACGGCGAAGGTGTTGAGGATCTCGTCGTCGATCAGGTTGCCCATGTCGACCCACTTGCCCTGCTTGGAGAGCGTGTTCAGTTCGTCCTGCAGGCCGCCCCAGCCGTGGATGTCGAGCACGCCCCGGTAGGCGGGGGTGGAGCCGTAGAACGCGATCTGCTGGCGGGTGCCCGCGGCGGCGGTCTTCATCTCGTCGTCGTTGCCGCCGGTGACCACGAAGCTCGGGCCGACGATCTCGAAGCCCTCCATCGTCTTGCCGGCCTTGGCCCGGCCTCGGGCGAGCGCCGGGATGGTGACCTCGCGCAGGTACTTCTCGGTGGTGAAGCCGTGGCACAGGAAGCCGTCGCACACCTCGCCGGCGACCTCGGTCATCTTCTCGCCGACGCCGGCGAGGAAGATCTTCGCGTCGCCGTAGGGGTTCGGCCCCGGGTTGAAGAACGGCGTCATCAGCGTGTGCGTGTAGAAGTCGCCCCGGAAGTCGAGCTTCGAGCCGGTGTTCCAGCAGTCCCAGATGGCGCGGATGGCGAGGATCATCTCCCGCATCCGTGCGGCGGGCTGGCTCCACTCCATCGAGAAGCGCTTGGTGATGTGCGGCTTGATCTGGCTGCCCAGACCGAGCACGAAGCGCCCCTTGGAGTACGCCTGCAGGTCGTAGCCGATGTTGGCGAGCACCATCGGGTTCCGGGCGAACGCCACCGCGATCGACGTGCCCAGTTCGATGTGCTCGGTGTGCTCCGCGGCGAGCAGCAGCGGGAAGAACGGGTCGTGGCTGGTCTCGGCCGTCCAGATGCCCGAGTAGCCCGCCTCCTCCGCTTCCTTGGCGTTCGCTCCCGCCGTCGTCAGGTCTGTTCCGATGCCCCCGTCAACCTTCATGGAGCGGCACCGTAACGCGCTCAGCGCAGGCCGTGCGCCTTGGCGTCGAGCGAGCCGAGCAGTTCGTCGAAGCTCTTCGAGAACGCCGCGAGCCCTTCGGTCTCGAGGCGGTCGGCGACGTCGGCGACGTCGACGCCGAGCCCGGCGAGCGCCGTCCACGACGCCTCGGCCGCGTCGAGCCCGACGTCGACGGTGCGGGCCGGCCGGCCGTGGTCGGCGAAGGCGGCGAGCGTGGCGTCGGGCAGGGTGTTCACCGTGTCCGGGCCGATCAACTCGTCGACGTAGAGCGTGTCGGGATACGCCGGGTTCTTCGTGGACGTCGACGCCCACAGCGGGCGCTGCACCCGGGCGCCGCGGGCCGCGAGCGCCTCCCAGCGGGGTCCGGAGAACACGGTCCGGAACCGCCGGTAGGCCAGCTTCGCCTGGGCGACGGCCGCTCTGCCCCGCAACGCCAGGGCCTCGGGCGAGCCGATCGCGTCGAGGCGCCGGTCGATCTCGGTGTCGACGCGGCTGATGAAGAACGACGCGACGCTCGCCACGTTCGACAGGTCCGCACCCGGGATCCGAGCGCGGTCCTGGAGGCCGGCGAGGTAGGCCTCCATCACGTCGGCGTACCGGTCGAGGCCGAAGATGAGCGTCACGTTGACGCTGCGGCCCTCGGCGATCATCGCCCGGATCGCCGGCAGGCCGGCGCGGGTGGCGGGGATCTTGATCATCAGGTTCGGGCGGTCGATCGCGTCGGACAGGCGGCGGGCAGCTGCCGCCGTGCCCTCGGTGTCCTGGGCGAGGGCCGGGGACACCTCGACGCTCACGAAGCCGTCGGCGCCATCGGAGGCGTCGTGGACCGGCGCGAACACGTCGAGCGCGCCGCGGATGTCGGCGAGCACCATCGCCCAGTAGGCGTCCTCGATCGCTGCGCCGGCCAGGGTGCGGAACTGCTCGTCGTAGTCGGGCGACCCTTCGATCGCCTTCTGGAAGATCGTCGGGTTCGACGTGAGGCCGCGCACGCCGGCCTCGCGCAGGGCGACGAGCTGACCCGAGGTGAGGTACCCCCGCGTGAGGTTGTCGAGCCATGGGCTCTGGCCGAACTCGTCGTGGAGCCGTCGTAGGCGTTCCATGGTCGCTCCTGTGCTCGGGTCAGCGCCCGAGCAGCGTACGGGCCGCTGCGGCGACGGCGTCAGGGGTGATGCCGAGTTCGCGCAGCACGACGTCCCCGGGGGCGCTCGCCCCGAACCGGTCGATGCCGATGGTCACGTCGGCCCAGCGGTCCCAGCCGATCGTCACGCCGGCCTCGCAGGAGACGGTCGGAAGGTCCGGCAGGGCCGTCCCGGACGCCGCGGCGCGCTCCCAGGACGGCATCGACCAGACGGCCGCCGAGATGCCGTCGGCGGCGAGCGCGTCGGCGGCCGCGGCGCACACGGCCACCTCGCTGCCGGTGCCGACGAGGAGCACCTCGGCCTCGTCGGGGTGGCGCACCGGGCCCGCCCCCGGGCCGACGGCCGCGCCGTCGGTGATGACCGGAACCCCCTGGCGGGTGAGGATCAACGCGGTCGGCCCGGGGTGTTCGATCGCCGCGCGCAGCGCCGCCGCGGTCTCGTTCGCATCCGCGGGGCGCAGCACCTGCAGCCCGGGGACGAGGCGCAGCGACATGAGTTGCTCGACCGGCTGGTGCGTCGGCCCGTCCTCACCGACGCCGACCGAGTCGTGGCTGAACACGAACACGACCCGGTGCCGGCTGAGGGCCGCGAGGCGAAGCGCAGGGCGCAGGTAGTCGCTGAACACGAAGAACGTCCCGACGAACGGCAGCACGCCGCCGTGCGCCGCCATCCCGTTGGCGGCGGCACCCATGGCATGTTCACGGATGCCGAAATGGATGCGGGTGCCGCCCGGGTGATCGCCGTCGAGCACGGTGGCGCCGGCGAGCTTCAGCCCGACGTTGCCGGTCAGATCGGCCGCGCCGGTCACGAGACCGGGCAGCGAGCCGGCGACGGCGTCGAGTGCCGACTGCAGGGCGTTGCGGGTGGCCACGCTCGCGCCGGCGGCGGTGGTGGGCAGCCGGTCGGTCCAGCCGGGAAGCGCACCGCCGGACCAGCACGCCGCCCAGGCCGCGCGATCGCCGGACCAGGTGTCGAGGCGGGCCTGCCAGGCGGCGCGAGCGGCACCGCCGCGCGCGGCGACCTCGGCCCGGTAGCGCTCGACGAGGGGGCCAGGGGCCCAGAACGGTTCGTCGGGCATGCCGAGCACGGCCTTGGTCGCGGTCACGTCGGCGGCGGTGAACGGATTGCCGTGCGCCTCGTGCTCGTCGGTCCAACGCGGTGACGGGGCGCCGATGTGACTGCGCAGCACGACCAGCGACGGCCGGTCCTCGACGGCCATCGCGGTGCGGAGCCCGGCCTCCAGCGCATCGAGGTCGTCGGCGACGTCGCCGAGTTCGAGCACGTGCCAGCCGTACGCCCCGAATCGGGTGACGGCGTCGTCGCCGCAGGACAGCCCGGTCGTGCCGTCGATCGTGATGCCGTTGTCGTCGAACACGACGATCAACCGGCCCAGGCCCAGGTGCCCGGCGAGCGACGCCGCCTCGTGGCTGATGCCCTCCTGCAGGCAGCCGTCGCCGGCGAGCACGAAGGTGCGATGGTCCATCACCTCGGCACCGAAGCGCGCCCGCAGGTGGGCCTCGGCGATCGCCATGCCCACGGCGTTGGCGAACCCCTGGCCGAGGGGACCGGTCGTGACCTCGATCCCGGGCGTGCCGTGGCCGGCCTCGGGATGCCCCGGGGTGCGTGACCCCCACTGCCGGAAGGCCCGGAGATCGTCGAGCTCGAGGCCGTAGCCGGCCAGGAACAGCGCGGCGTACTGCAGGATCGACGCGTGACCGTTGGAGAGCACGAACCGGTCGCGGTCGGGCCACGACGGGTCGGTGGGGTCGTGGCGCAGGACCCGGTGGAACAGCACGTGGGCGAGCGGCGCGAGGGCCATCGCCGTGCCCTGGTGGCCCGACCGCGCCGCGAGCGGGGCGTCCATCGCCAGACCACGGATGATCGCGACGGCCTGCTGGTCGAAGGGGTCCATGCCGGTGTCCTTGGGGTCGATCGTGCCGGGCGGGCCCTCGGGGGCCGGCCGGGCACTGGGCCGAGCGCACCCTAGGCGGCGGCGTCCCCCGGACCCGGTGTATCCCGGAACAGCGCGACGGAGGCGGTGAACCCGTGGAGGACGTTGCGGCGACCGATCGGGCCGAGCTCGCCGGCGCAGAACATCCCGGCGACCGCAGCCCGGGGGCCGAGCAGCTCCTGGACGAGCGCCGGGTCGTGGTCGGCGGTGCCGAACAGGTGGGCACCTCGACCGTTGCAGGTGAAGACCAGGGCGGCGTCGGCGGTGTGCGGCGCCAGCAGCGCAGCGAGATCCTCGCCGGCGGAGGCCGCGTCGCGAACCTGGAACTGGACGGTGGCGCCGACCGGGACGGTGTCGCCGACCGCGACGGCGCCGCGGTCGCGGTCGATGCCGACGATGCCGCGGATCACGAAGTCGCCTCGCTCGTAGTCGAGCTTGGCGTCGTCGACGACGATGCCGCACTGGGGGCCGCGAGCGAACGCGGCGCGGTCGATCGGGTCGAGGGCGTCGAGCACTTCGTAGAGCCGTTCGAGCGCCGGGCGACCCCCGAGCTGCACGACGACGTTGCCCTCGGCGGCGGTGACGGTGAACGGTTGCCCGACCGGGCGGCACCCTTGGGACACGACGGTGGTGGGGGTGGCGTCGACGTCGAGCAGCACGCCCACCGCGCCGTGGTCGACCACCCGTCCGTCGAGGACGAGCCGGTTGACCCCGGGCCCGCCGGGGGCCGACGCAAGGCCGCCGATCACGCGCAGGTCGGGATGGTCCCGGCCGAGATGGGCCAGGATCCCGTCGAGCGGGAGCGAGTAGGGGTCGGCGACGACGAGCAGGGTGCGACCCCGATCGAGCCGCTCGGGGTCGAGGCCCCGCACGGCGTAGCCGCCCTCGCTGCGTTCGGCCCGGATCCAGGTGGTCTCGATCGCGCCGGGGAACCGACCCACCCAAAGCGCCAGGCCGGGTGGGCCCTCGATGCCGTGGCTGCCGCCGAGCACGGCGACGGCGCTCGCGCCGAGGAGGTGCCGGGGTTCGAGGGTGGCCTGGATCGTGCTGGTGATCGCACCGAGCGCGCCGAGGTGGTGCGGGGTGATGAACACGACGGCGAGATCGGGTTCGGGTCCGATGCCTTCGAAGCACTGGCCGATCGCTTCGCCGGCCGCGACCGCGGCATCGGGGTGGTGCGACAGGGCGGCGGCGAACGGCACGGCGATCAGCCGGCGGGCGGCAGCAGGGTGAGCGGTACGGGGTGCCAATCGCCGCGCCCGATGCGGCAGTCGGCGACGATCTGGCCGTACTCGGTGAAGGTGAGCTCGCCACGCACGAGCCGGTAGGTGAACTTGCCCGGCTCGACCGTGAACGGGCTCACGTTGCGGGCAAGTTCGGTGTCGCCCCTGCGGAAGACCACCTCGAACACGCCCTGGCCGGGCTCGTCCGGGGGGCACCAGATCAGCGCGATGAGGTGCGGATCGATGGTGACCGGGACGGGGGCGGGCGCCGCGAGCGAGAACATCACGCCGGTCAGGTCGATACGCGTCGCGGGCCCAGCCGCCTGTCGCATGGCGAAGTTCTCGACGAAGAGCGCCGACACCAGGTGCATGCCGGGCACGGTAGTCAGCGAGGCTCGTTGCCCGTCGAGGCGGCTGCGGCGGCGGAGAACTTCGCCTTGTCGAGCCGCACCGTGACCTGCCGCAGGACCCGGAAGACCCGGATGGCGAACCAGCCGAGGTCGATCTCGCCACGGTGCAGGGAGAAGCGGGCCGAGGTGGGGGCGGCGTGGTGATTGTTGTGGAGACCTTCGCCGCCGGACAGGAAGGCCAGCCACTGCAGGTTCGTGGCCGAGTTCGGGTACGGGCGGCGCCCGAAGTGGTGGGCGAGGGCGTTCACGGCGCCGGACATCCACAGGTAGAAGGCCATGTGGAACACCGCGGCGAGCAGCCCGTAGATCGGGCCGAGCACGAGGATCAGGAACGTGATGCCGAGCGCGAGGCCCAGCCAACCCCGGTCGAACAGCACGCGGTCCCACCGATCCGGTGCGAGGTCCTTCGCGTAGCGGTCAACCGTGGCACGGTCCCGAGCGACCCGTCGGTACATGGCGGCGTTCGCGAACTGGACCCGCAGCACCCCGACCTGTACGGGGGAGTGCGGGTCCTGCTCGGTGTCGGTGAACGCATGGTGCTTGCGGTGCACGGCAACCCACTCGCGCGGCCGCATCCCGGTGGTGACCCAGACGACGAACCGGAACACGAACGTGAGCGGGCCACGAACGTTGAGGGCCCGATGCGCGAGGGCCCGGTGCAGCCAGACCGTCGTGGCCAGGGTGGCCAACTGCGAGACCGCGAGGCCGGCGAGGACTGCGACGAGGATCGGCACGGGCCGGGAAGGTAGCAGCCTACCGACCGGCCGGTAGGGCGCGGGGATACACTTTCCGACGTGACCGATGGCGTGCCGCCGACGACGCGTGAGGCGCTGCTCGAGGTCGCGCGCCGGCGGTTCGCCGAGGCCGGGTACGAGGCGACGTCGCTGGCGGAACTGGCGCAGGCCGTCGGCATCCGAAAGGCCAGCTTGCTGCATCATTTCGGCTCGAAAGAAGCGTTGTACGGCGAGGTGTTCGAGCGGCTCTTGTCGGACTGGATCGACCGGGTCGAAGTGGCGGTCGGTTCTACCGATGCGGTCGGCTGGGAGCGGGTCGAGCAGATCCTCGTGGAGGGGTTCCGGTTCTTCGAGCGCAACGCCGATTACGTGCGCCTCGTTCGGCGGGAAGCGCTCGACGGCGGGACGCACCTCGGGATCGACCTGTCCGCGGCGTTGCGGCCGCTGTTCGACCGGGCGGCGGCGTGGTGTCTGGCGGAGATGGACGCCGGTCGGCTGCGCCGGCACGACCCGGCGCAGCTGTTGCTGACCGGGTACGGGGCGCTGCTCACCTACTTCAGCGATTCGCCGTTCCTCGGGGGGTTGCTCGACGACGACCCGCTGTCGGCCGAGTTGTTGGCGCAGCGACTCGACCACGTCCTCGCCTTCTTCCGGGCCGCGCTCGTCCCCTGACCGGCGGGGCCATCCCCTCGCCCGCAGGGCGCCACCGGGTTGGAGCGTCTCACCGCCACTGCCTACCGTCCGCCGGGTGAGTCGAGCCGACCAGCACGCCCCGCTGCCCCCGCACCGCACCGAACGCTGGGGCCGGTTCGGCCAGGCCGAGGGCGACGGCGGCGAGTACTTCATCAACATCGTCGGGATCGAGGTCGAGGAGATCCGCACCGACTACTGCCGGATGCGCCTGCCCTGGCGTCGCCAGATCACCCAGCCGGCCGGGGTGGCCCACGGCGGTGCGCTCGCCACCTTGCTCGACGCCGTCGTCGTCCCGGCGATCGGCTCCGGGTACGACGACCCCGTGGGCTTTTCGACCGTCGATCTGCACATCCAGTACCTGAACGCGCTCGTCGGGGAGGATGCCGTCGCCGAGGGATGGATCGTGCAGCGCGGCCGCTCGATGGTCTTCTGCGAGGCCGAGATCACCGGGGCCAAGAGCGGCAAGCGGATCGCTCGCAGCGTGCTCACCTACAAGCTCCTCGGCGCCCGCAAGGACCAGCCGAGCGCGTAGCGTTCGGCGCGCATGTCCGGCCCCACCCTTTCCGAGGCCGCGTCGAAAGCCCTGCTCGCCGGCTACGGGATCCCGTTGGCCGCCGAGGCGCGGGTTCCCGACGCCGCCGCTGCCGTCGTCGCCGCCACCGAGATCGGGTACCCGGTGGTCCTCAAGCTCAACGGCGACGCCATCGCCCACAAGACCGAGCGGGGCCTCGTCCGGCTCCGGCTCGCAAGCGCCGATGCCGTGCGCGACGCCGCCGAGGCGCTGCTGGGTGCGGCCCGACCCGACGACGGTCCCGTCGACCTGCTCGTCGCTCAGCAGGTGCGCGGCAACCGGGAGCTGATCGCCGGACTCGTCCACGATCCCGTCTTCGGACCCACGGTGATGCTCGGCGTCGGGGGCATCCTCGCCGAGGCGATCGCCGACGTGGTGTTCCGGGTCGTGCCGGTCTCCCGGCTCGACGCCGCCGAGATGATCGAGGACCTCCGCACCCAGTCCCTGCTCGGCGCGTTCCGCGGGGAGCCGGCCCTCGACCGTGCGCGCCTCGCCGACGTCCTCGTCGGCCTGTCGAACCTCGCCGAAGCCCGGCCCGACGTCGCGTCGGTGGACGTGAACCCGCTCATCGTCGGCGACGGTGGGATCCCCGTCGCCGTCGACGCCCTCGTGGAGCTGCACCGATGACCACCGCACCCCGCCCCACCCTCGAGCAGTTCCGGGCGCTGTTCGATCCTCGCGGCGTGGTGGTGGTCGGCGCGTCGAGCCACCCGGGCAAGTTCGGCTTCGTCAGCCTCCACAACATCCTGGCCTGCGGCTACCGCGGCGCGGTCCACGGCACCAACCTGTCGGGCGAGACGGTCCTCGGCGTCACCACCGTCCCGTCCGTCGACGACCTGCCGGCCGGCGAGATCGACCTCGCCGTCGTGTGCACGCCGGCGGCGACCAACCTCGAGGTGCTGCGGGCCTGCGCCCGCAAGGGGATCCGGGCGACGTTCATCACCTCGGCCGGTTACGGCGAGGCCGGCGAAGAAGGCCGCCGGGCCGAGACCGACCTGATCGCGCTCGCCGCCGAGTTGGGCATCCTGGTCGCCGGACCGAACGGTCAAGGGCTCGTGTCGACGCCGTCGCAGCTCTGCGCGCAGATCGTCGCCCCCTACCCGCCGGCGGGCGCGATCGGCATCGCCAGCCAGTCGGGCAACTTCGCCTCGTCGCTGCAAAACCTGGCCACTGCCACCGGCGTCGGGGTGTCCCGGGCGATCTCGGCGGGCAACGCCGCCATGGCCGGCGTCGTCGACTATCTCGAGTTCTACGCCGCCGACCCCGCAACCCGGGTCGGCCTCGCCTACGTCGAAGGGATCGGTGACGGCCGGTCGTTCCTCACCCGCATGCGGGCCGTCACCGAGCGGATGCCGGTCGTGATGGTGAAAGGCGGCAGCACCGCCGGGGGCGCCCGCGCCGCGGCGAGCCACACCGGTGCGCTCGCCGCCGACGACAAGGTCTTCGACGGGGCCTGCCGCCAGGCCGGGATCGCGCGGGCCGCCACCATGGAAGAGGCCTTCGACGCGGCGGCGACCTTCGCCACCCAGCCGCTGCCCGCCGGGCCCAACGTCGCCGTGCTCACCACCGCAGGCGGTTGGGGGGTCGTCACGGCCGACGCGATCACCAACGATCGGGATCTCGTGCTGCTGCCGCTGCCCGCTGACCTGCGGGCCCAGATCGACACGAAACTCCCGCCTCGCTGGAGCCGGGCCAACCCGGTCGACCTCGCGGGCGCCGAGACCCGTGACACGATTCCTGACGTGCTCGAACTGCTCGCCCGGCACCCCGACGTGCACGCCGTGATCCATCTCGGGCTCGGGATCCAGTCGAACCAGGCCCGCTTGGCCAAGCGTGGGCCGTACTACCCCGAACACGGCCTCGAGCGGATCGTCGCGTTCCACGAGCGCCAGGACGCCCGCTACGCCCAGGTCGGCATCGAGGTCTCCCAGGCCACGGGCAAACCGGTCCTCGTCGCGTCCGAACTCGCGATCGCCGATCCCGACAACCCCGGCCCGGCCACGATCCGCGCCGCCGGTCGGTTGTGCTACCCGTCGGCGAACCGGGCGGTCGACGCGCTCGGTCATCTGTACCGCTACGCCCGCTACCTGGAGCGGCGCCGGTCATGAGGATGGCGGCCCGGTGGGCCGTCGTCACGCTCGGCGCGCTGGCCCCCGGCGTCGCGCTGTGGCAGGTCGCAGCCGCCACGGAGACGACGATCGAGCGCGGCGAGGTCACCCTCGCAGCGCCGGTGCCGCGCTCGGGTCCGCAGCTCGTGACGCCGGTGTTGTCCGCTCGCCGCGTCCCGGGCCTGTTGCTCGGTCAGAGCGCGACGTCGAAGGTCGTTCCGGCGCTCCAGTCGTTCGCGGCGAAGGTGCCCGCGACGGGATGCTTCGTCGCTCGCACCAACGGCCAGGTGCTCGTCGAGCGCAGCGGCACGGCGACGGTGATCCCGGCCTCCACGGCCAAGATCGTCACCGCCGCCGTCGCGCTCGAGGTCCTCGGCGCCGACCATCGGTTCCGCACCACGGTGCGCGGCACCCCCACGGGCGACACGGCGGCGGAGTTGTTCCTCGTCGGCGGCGGCGACCCGAACCTCACCTCCCCGGCCTATCCCGCCGCCGGCGCGCTCGACGCCGACGGTATCCGCAAGGCGCCGGACCATCCGACCTCGCTGGCTGCGCTCGCCGACCAGGTCCGCGACGCCGGCATCCGCCGGGTCGGACGGCTCGTCGGCGACGAGTCCGCCTTCGACAGCGACCGGACGGTCGCCGCCTGGGGGCGGACGTACAGCGCCGACACCGTCGGACCGCTCAGCGCGCTGCTCGTCGACGACGGCCTGCGCACCTTCCGGCCGGCGGCGCTCACGACCAACCCGCCGCTGCACGCCGCCGGCCGCCTGGCCGAACTCCTGCGGGCGCGCGGCGTCACCGTCGACACCACGGCCACCGGCGTCGCGCCGGCTGCGGCCAAGGTCGTCGCCGCGGTCGAATCGGCCCCGTTGACCGAACTGCTCGCCGACCTGCTCACCTGGAGCGACAACACCAGCGCCGAGTTGCTGCTCAAGGCGATGGGGAACGGCACGACCGCTGGCGGTCTCGCCGTGGTGCGGGACCGTCTCGCGGCGTGGGGCATTTCAGGCGTTGCCCTCGCGGACGGATCGGGACTGGCTCGCAGCAACGTCGCCACGTGCACCGGGCTCGTGCAGGTGCTCACCCGCCTCGGCGCGACCAGCCCGGTGGTGCAGGGCCTTGCGGTGGCGGGCCGGACCGGCACGCTGGCCGGGGCGCCGTTCGCGGGCACCGCGGCCGACGGGGTGCTGCGGGCCAAGACCGGAACCCTCACCGAGGTCAAGGCGCTCGCCGGCGTCTACCTGCCCGCCGGGGTCGCTCCGATCGACGTGGCGCTCGTCGTGCTCGGCCCGGCGGCGGCCACCACCGAGGCCCAGCTGTGGCCAGGGTTGGCGGCTGCGCTCGGCACGTACCCGTTCCGGCCCGACCTGAGCCCCTTCCTGCCCCTCCCACCCGCCTGACCCCACGGCTCCGCCCAGACGCGGCAACGATGGGCGGATGGCGGTGACGATGCCGATGTTCCCCCTCGGGACGGTGCTGGTGCCCGGAGCGGTGCTGCCGCTGCACGTGTTCGAGCCGCGATACCGGGCGATGGTGGCCGACTGTCTCGCCGCCGAGGAGCCCGAGTTCGGGGTGGTGCTGATCGAGCGGGGCTTCGAGGTCGGCGGCGGCGACGTCCGGCGGGCCGTGGCCACCGTCGCCCGGATCGCCTCGGTCGGCGAGCTCGACGACGGCCGGTACGCGCTCGTCACGCACGGCACCCGCCGGATCCGGATCGTGTCCTGGCTGCCCGACGCCCCCTACCCGAGGGCCGAGGTGGAGGACTGGCCCGAGCCCGAACCGACCGGCGATCTCGCCCCGCAGCGCGACGCCGCCGTGCGACAGCTCCGGTCGTTGCTTGCGCTGGCGAGCGAACTGGGTCTCGACGGGGCCCCCGACCCGGACCAGGTCGCCCACGATCCGGTCGTCGCCTCCTATCACCTCGCGGCGATCGCCCCGATCGGGTCCGACGACCGCTACCGGCTGCTCGCTGCTCCCGACGCCGAGCAGCGGTACACGGTGCTCGACGGCCTGTTCGCCGAGGTCGCCGACGTGCTCCGCTTCCGGTTGCAGACCGAGTCCGGCGACCCGTTCGAGGGGCTCGGCGGTCTCGACGAGACCTGAGCGGGCCCCATTCGCCCTGCTCGACGCCGCCTGGGCGTGCTAGGAACACGGGGTGCCCGAGCAGCGCCCCGCCCCTGATGGCTTGGTCGGCCAGGCCATCGATCTCGTCAAGCGCTACGCCAAACAGGAGACCCTCGATCCGTTGCGGGGGGTCGGCCGGTGGCTGGCGTTCGGTGCCGCCGGCTCGCTCCTGCTCGGCATCGGGCTGCTGTTGCTCCTGCTGTCGCTGCTGCGGGCCCTGCAGTTCGAGACCGACGTGTTCGGCGGCAAGTGGAACTGGGTGCCGTACCTGATCACCCTCGTCGTCACGGTCGGCATCACGGTGCTTGCACTGTCCCGGGTGCGCAAGACCACCTTGGCCCGACCGATTCCGGGCACCGAGCAGGACCGCACGTGAGGAGCGAGGCGTGAGCCAGCAGCGCATCACCCGTGACGACATCGAGCGCTCGTTGCGCCAGGTCCAGTCCGGTGTCGAGGACAAGGTCGCCGACAAGCGCAAGACCATCCTCACCGCCGGCGGGATCGCGCTGGCGATCTTCGTCGTGCTCGTCTACCTGACGGGCCGCCGGGCGGGACGGAACAAGACGACGCTGGTGGAGATCCGGCGCCTGTGAGGCGGAAGCGGTTCGGGACGTTCCTGCGGCGGTCCGCGTTCCACCGGGGGGTGCTCGGCGGTCGCCGGGGCTGGCTGGTGGTCTTCGTACTGCTCGCCGCCAGGCGGTCGGCGTCGAAGGTGATCGGGCGCCAGGAGCGGTTCGTCGCGCTCGAGAAGCTCCAACCCGGGCAGTCGATCCAGCTCACCGCGCTGCGGCCGCTCACCCGCCGCGAGCGGCGCTCGGCGTCGAAAGCGTGAGCGTCGCGTGAAGGTCGTCCTGCGCAACCCGCGCCGCGAACTCGACATTCCCGGGCCGATGTCGGTGGTCAAGCTGCTCGGGCGGCTCGAGATCGTGCGGGAGTCGGTCATCGTGATCCGGGCCGGCACCCTCGTCCCCGGCGACGCCGTGCTCGCCGACGACGACGAGATCGAGATCCGTCCGGTCATCTCCGGGGGTGCCGGGTGAAGTGCCGGGTCTGCCGGGGTCCGGCGGTGATCGACCTGCCCCGGCACAATGCGAACTTCTGTGTCGAGCACTTCTTGCGGTTGTGCCGCAACCAGGTCGCCAAGGCAATCGAGGACTTCTCGATGCTCAGCCCGGGCGACCGGGTGCTCGTCGCCGTCTCCGGCGGCAAGGATTCCCTCGCCCTGTGGGACCTGCTCGTCGAGCTCGGCTACCGCGCCGACGGGCTCTACCTCGGGCTCGGGATCGGCGAGTACTCCGACGTCTCGGGCACCTACGCCCGGGCCTTCGCCGAGGAGCGCAACCTCACGCTGCAGGTGCTCGACCTGCGCGACACCTACGGCTACGACGTGCCCACCGCGGCGGCCGCCACGCGCCGGGTGCCGTGCTCGGCGTGCGGGATGTCCAAGCGGCACCTGTTCGACCGAGCGGCGATCGACGGCGGCTACGACGTGGTCGCCACCGGGCACAACCTCGACGACGAAGCCGCCGTGCTCTACGGCAACACGCTGCACTGGGATCTCGAGCACCTGGCCCGCCAGTACCCGGTCCTGCCGGCCCGGCCCGGGTTCCCCAAGAAGGTGAAACCGTTGGTGCGCCTCACCGAACGGGAGATGGCGGCGTACTGCGTGCTGCGCGGCATCGACTACCAGGTGGAGGAATGCCCGATGGCGGCGGGCAACACCCACCTCGGGTACAAGGCGCAGCTCAACGCGCTCGAGGCAACCTCGCCGGGCACCAAGGCGGCGTTCGTGCTCGGCTTCTGGGACCGGATGTCGCCGGTGGTCGCCGGGCTGCGGGCCGCAGCCGACGAGCCACCCGATGCCACGCAGCGCTGCGTGCGGTGCGGGGCGCCGACGCTTGCCGAGGCGTGCGCTTTCTGCCGGCTCGTGGAGACCTCTGCCGCGCACGCGCCGGTGCCGGTCCCGACCCCGCGGCGGCGGGGCCGGCGGTGAGCGGTCCGGGGCGGCCGTTCGCCGAGGGCGAACGCGTGATGATCGTCGACCGCAAGAAGCGGCACTACCTCGTCACCCTCGCGCCCGGCAATCAGTTCCACACCCACAAAGGGGTTGTGCGCCACGACGACCTGATCGGGCTCCCGGAGGGGTCGTGGGTGACGAGCACGCGCGCCGAGCGGTACGTCACCCTGCGCCCGACGCTCGAGGACACGATCCTGCTGATGCCCCGCGGCGCGCAGGTCATCTACCCGAAGGACCTCGGCGCGATCGTGCTGCTCGCCGACATCGGTCCGGGGGTGCGGGTGCTCGAATCCGGGGTCGGCTCCGGTGCGCTGTCGATCGCGCTCCTGCGGGCCGGGGCCGACGTGACCGGCTACGAGATCCGCGAAGACTTCGCGAACCGGGCTCGGCACAACGTCGAAGAGTTCCTCGGCCCGGCTGCGCTCGATCGATACCACGTCGAGTTGCGGGACTGCTACGAGGGGATCGACGGCACGGTCGAGCGGGTGATCCTCGATCTGCCCGAGCCCTGGCAGGTCGTACCGCACGCCGAGCGGGCCATGGTCACCGGAGGCACCCTGCTCGCCTACACCCCGTCGATCGTGCAGGCGGCCCGTACCCGAGAGCGGCTCGCGGTTGGGCCGTGGGCGGAATGCAAGACGATCGAGATCCTCCACCGGTCGTGGCACGTCGAGGGCGACGCGGTGCGGCCGGATCACCGGATGGTCGCACACACCGGGTTCCTCACCTACGCCCGACTGATCGCCGGCGAGTCGGTCGCAGGTGATGCCGTCGCCGGCGACGTGTCCGACGGCTCGGCTCAGCCGGGCAGCAGCCCGAGCGCCCGGTAGGCCCGATCGAGGGTGGCCGACGCGACGGCCCGAGCCTTGCCCGATCCGATGCGCAGCAGGCGGGCCACCTCGCCGGGATCGGCGGCGAGTTCGGCGTACCGGGCCTGCACGGGGCGCAGGTACTCGACCACGGCCTCGGCGGTGTCGGCCTTCAGCGGCCCGTACTGCGTGTAGCCCGCCGCAGCCTCTTGCGGGGTGCGGCCGGTGACTGCGGCGAGGATCTCCAGCAGGTTCGACACGCCGGGCTTCGCGGCCGGGTCGTAACGGACCTCGGCGTCGGAGTCGGTGACGGCCCGCTTGAACTTCTTCACGATCGACGCCGGATCCTCGAGCACGTAGACGATGCCTTGCGGGCTGTCGTTCGACTTCGACATCTTTCGGGCCGGCTCCAGCAGGTCCATCACTCGAGCGCCGGCGGCCGGGGCGACCATGCGCGGCACGACGAAGGTGTCGCCGTACTTGGTGTTGAACCGGATGGCGAGGTCGCGCGTGAGCTCGATGTGTTGGCGCTGGTCCTCGCCAACGGGGACCTCGTCGGCGTCGTACAGGACGATGTCGGCGGCCTGCAGCGCCGGGTAGGTGAGCAGCCCGGCCGATACGAACCCGCCGCCCGCCTTGGACGACTTGTCCTTGAACTGCGTCATCCGGGACAGCTCGCCGTAGGACGCCATGCACTCCATCACCCAGCCGAGCTGCGGGTGCTCGGGCACATGGCTCTGGACGAACACCGTGCAGCGGTCCGGGTCGAGGCCGACGGCGTACAGCACCATCGCCAGGTTGACCGTGTTGGTCCGCAGCTCGGCCGGATCGGGGTGGATCGACAGCGCGTGGAGGTCGACGATGCCATGGAAGCTGTTCTCGTGCTGGCCCTTCACCCAGTTCACCAGCGCGCCGAGCAGGTTGCCGAGATGGACCTCGCCGGTGGGCTGGATGCAGGACAGGACACGGGGCATAGGGACGGTCAGGGTAGCCGTGCCGGGGTGCGGGCTACCCTGACTTTCCCATGGCGGTCGAGGTCTCCACCCCGGTGTTTGAGGGCCCGTTCGAGCTCCTGCTGCACCTGATCCTCGAGGAGAAGGTCGACCTGTACGAGATCTCGCTCACGCGGATCGTCGACGCTTACCTCACCGAGATCGAGCGGATGCAGGCGGTCGATCTGGAGGTGGCCACCGAGTTCTTGCTGATCGCCGCCACGCTGGTGGAGCTCAAGGCGCGCCGCCTGCTGCCCGGTCGGGACGACGTCGACGTCGACGAGGAGCTCGCCCTGTGGGAGGAGCGCGATCTGCTGCTCGCCCGCCTGCTCGAGTGCAAGACCTTCAAGGACGTCGCAGCCGTGCTCGAAGGCCTCGCCGACCTCGCCGGGCGTTCGTGGCCGCGCCAGGCCGGTCTGGAGGAGCGGTTCCTCAGCCTCGCCCCCGATCCGCTCGAGGGTCTGCGACCGGAGCGCCTGCGCCAGGCGTTCCTGCGCGCGACCACGCCGAAGCCGATCGTCGCCGTCGATCTGCATCACGTCAACCCGATCCGGCTCACGGTGGCCGAAGCCGTCGACGGCCTCGCCACCCGGCTGGCCATGGTCGGGCGGGCCACGTTCCGGGCCCTGACCGACGAGATGGACGATCGCGTCGAGGTGATCGTCAGCTTCCTCGCGGTGTTGGAGCTGTTCAAGCAGGGTTTCGTCGACCTCGAGCAGTTCGACGTGTTCGGCGAGATCGAGGTCGTGTGGCTCGGCTCGGAGTTGGTCACCGCCTTCGCCGTGGACGACTACGAGGGGTGATCCGGTGACCAGCGACGACGATCTCCACCCGGACCTGCGCGACCTGGCCCGGCGGCTCGATCCGGCCGGCTCCGATCCGGCCGGGTCCGATCTGGCCGGGTCCGATCCCGCCGACGGGGTCGCCGAGGAGGTGGTGCGGGCCATCGAGGCGGTGCTGATGGTGGCGATCGACCCGGTGCCCGCCGCGCTGCTGGCCCAGCTGCTCGAGGTGCCGGCCTCCACGATCGACGACCTCTGCCGCCGGCTCGCCGCCGCGTACGAGGAGGCGGGTCACGGTTTCCGTCTGGTCCGTATCGCCGGTGGGTGGCGCTACCAGAGCCATCCCGATCTCGCGCCCGTCGTCGAGCGATTCGTGCTCGAGGGGCAAACGGCGCGCCTGTCGCCGGCTGCGCTCGAAACCCTGGCGATCGTCGCCTACAAGCAACCGATTTCGCGCGCTCAGATCGCGTCGATCCGCGGCGTGGATCCCGACGGCGTGCTGCGCACGCTGGCCGCTCGGGGTTGGATCGACCAGGTCGGGCGGGATCCGGGGCCGGGGCAGGCGGTGCTGTGGGGCACGACGGCGACGTTCCTCGAAAAGCTCGGCCTCGCCTCGCTCGCCGACTTGCCGCCGCTCGCCGACCACGTGCCCGGCGCCGATGTCGTCGAAGCGCTCGAGCACGGTCTGCGGGTGCCGCCGGCGTCGTCCGATGGTTGAGCCGCCGCTGTGGGAGCAGCTCGCGGCGGTGGCCGCAGCCGACGGCGAACGGCTGCAGAAGGTGCTCGCCCAGGTCGGGTTCGGAAGCCGACGGGTGTGCGAGGACCTGATCGCGGCGAGGCGTGTCACCGTCAACGGTGAGGTGGCCGTGCTCGGCCGCCGGGTGCACCCGGACCAGGACGCGATCGCCGTCGACGGGGTCCCGGTGCCGACCGTGCCGGGCCTCGTGTACTACCTGCTGAACAAGCCGATCGGGGTGGTGACCACCGCCCGCGATCCGCAGGGCCGCAAGGTGGTCGTCGACCTCGTGCCTCGCGAGCCGCGCGTATTCCCCGTCGGTCGTCTCGACGCCGACAGCGAGGGCCTGCTGGTGATGACCAACGACGGCGAGCTCGCCAACCGGTTGATGCATCCCCGGCACGGCACCGACAAGGAGTACCTGGTCGAGGTCGACGGCGAGCCCGGCCCGACAGCGCTGCGCCGGTTGCGGCGCGGGGTCGAGCTCGACGACGGTCCGACGGCGCCGGCCAAGGTCACCGCGCTCGGTCCGTCGGTGTTGCGGATCGTGATCCACGAGGGGCGCAACCGCCAGGTGCGCCGGATGTGCGCAGCGGTCGGCCACCCGGTGCGCCGGCTGGTCCGCACCCGGATCGGCCCGATCGCCGACCGCAACCTTGTCCCCGGTGCGTGGCGGCCGTTGAGCGCACGCGAGGTGCGCTCCCTGTACGAGGCCGGCGGGGCCGCCCCGGACACGGGCGGGGCGGAGCGCGAGCGCAGCCTCTAGTCTCGCCCGCCGTGCCCGTGCGAGCCCTCCGAGGTGCCACCACCGTCGACGACGACACCGCCGAGGAGGTGCGCTCGCGCGTCGGTGAACTGGTGCTCGCACTGTTGGAGCGCAACGGCCTCGGGACCGACGACCTGATCAGCCTGTTCGTGACGGCCACCGCCGATCTGCACAGCTTCCACCCGGCCACCGCGGCGCGGGCCTGCGGGCTGGGCGAGGTGGCGATCCTCGGCGCCCAGGAGCTGGTGATCGACGGCAGCTTGCCCAAGTGCGTGCGCCTGCTCGCCCACGTCGAGATCGACCGGCCGCGCGACCAGCTCCGCCACGTCTACCTCCACGGCGCGGTGGCCCTGCGACCCGACCTCGCCGCCCGGTCGTGAGTCGGCGCGCGAACGTCATCGGGCTCGGGCTGATCGGAGGCAGCGTCGCCAAGGCCCTGCGGGCGCGGGGCTGGCACGTCAGCGGGGACGACGCCGTGCCCGGGCGGGCCGAGCAGGCGGTGGCGCTCGCGGTCGCCGACGCGGCCGGGCTCGATCCGGCGGCCGAGCTCAGCGTCGTCGCCACCCCGGTCGGCGCTGCCGCCGACGCGGTGCGCCGGGCGCTGGCCACGACGTCGGGCGTGGTCACCGACGTCGGGTCGACCAAGGCGGCGCTCGTCGAGGCCGTCGGCGCCCAAGCGCGCTACGTCGGCGGGCATCCGATGGCCGGCAGCGAGCTCGACGGCCTCGACGGCGCCGACGCCGAGCTGTTCTCCGGTGCGGTGTGGGTGCTCACGCCGACCGAGGCGACCGCCGACACCACGTTCTCGACGGTTGCCGCCATCGTGAGCGACCTCGGGGCCGAGGTGGTCGCACTGCCGCCGGACCGTCACGACGCGCTCGTCGCCGTCGTGAGCCACGTGCCGCACCTCACCGCGGCGACGCTGATGCTGCTCGCCGAGGAGCGCGCCGTCGAGCACGCATCGCTGCTGCGCCTCGCGGCGGGCGGGTTCCGCGACATGACCCGCATCGCGTCGGGCCATCCCCGGATCTGGCTCGACATCTGCGCCGACAATCGGGCGGCGATCCTCGACGGCCTCGACGGGTTGATCGCCGGGCTCGCCGCGGTGCGCCGGATCGTCGCCGAGGGCGATCGCAGCGGGCTCGAGGCACGGCTGCTGCGGGCTCGTCACGCCCGGGCCAACCTGCCGAGTCGGCTGGCCCGCACCGAGGACCTCGCCGAGGTCCGCATCCCGATCCCGGACCGGCCGGGGGCAGCGGCCGAGGTGTTCACACTCGCGTCCGAACTCGGCGTGAACATCGCCGACTTCGAGGTGACGCACAGCGCCGAGGGCGAGCGGGGCGTGCTCTATCTGGTGGTGGAGGCGCCGGCGACCGATCTGTTCCGTGGGGGTTTGATCGCTCGCGGGTTCCGTCCGGGCGTACGGCGGCTGGACTGACCGTGGACACGCTCGCCGTCGAGCCGCTGCCCGGCCCGGTGTCGGCGGTCGTCGTTCTCCCCGGGTCGAAGAGCATCACCAACCGGGCGCTTGTCTGCGCTGCGCTCGCCGCCGGCACGAGCACGGTGCGCGGGGTCCTCGACGCCGATGACACCGAGGCGATGGTCGGGGTGCTGCGCGGCCTCGGGTCGGGCCTGACCTGGGACCGGTCGCAGGAGCGCATCACGGTCACCGGCTGGGCGGCGCGTGTCCCGCCGGCGCCCGACGTCGTGCTCGACGTGCGCTCGTCGGGGACGACGGCCCGGTTCGTGTTGCCCCTCCTGCTCGCCGGTTCGGGTCCGTACCGGGTGGACGCGAGCGCACAGATGCGGGCCCGGCCGATGGGGGAGACCTTCCGGGCGTTGCGAGTGCTCGGCGCAAAGCTCGAACCGGCGGGCGCCCCCGACGCGTTGCCGGTGACCGTGAGCGTCGGTCCTGCGGATCCCGGCACCCCGACCGGCGCGCCACACGTCAGCGTTGCCGGCGACGTGTCCTCGCAGTTCCTGTCCGGCCTGCTGCTCGCAGGCCCCTGCCTCGCGCAGGGTCTCGTCGTGGAGACGACCACCCCGCTCGTGTCCCGGCCGTACGTCGACATGACGATCGCAGTGATGCGCGCCTTCGGCGCCACGGTCACCGAGCATCGCGACGGCAACGACGGCGGCGTCCGGTTCGCCGTGGCTGCGGGCGGGTACCGGGCCGTCGACTACGTCGTCGAGCCCGACGCGTCGGCAGCGTCGTACCCGTTCGCGGCCGCCGCCCTGACCGGGTCGGCGGTGCGGGTCGAGGGGCTCGGGCGGGCGAGCGTGCAGGGCGACGTCGCCTTCGTCGACGTGCTCGCCCGGATGGGTGCCCGCGTCGAGGTCGACGACGAGGCGATCACCGTGATCGGCGCCGGGCACGTACACGGGATCGACGCCGACCTGCGCGACGTGTCCGACACGGTGCCCACCTTCGCTGCGGTCGCAGCGTTCGCCGACGGCCCGAGCCGGGCGACCGGTGTCGGCTTCATCCGCCGCAAGGAGTCCGATCGCATTGCGGCGGTGGTCACCGAGCTCGGCCGCGCCGGGCTCGACGCCGCCGAGGAGCCCGACGGCCTCGTCGTGCACCCCGGTGTGGTGCGCCCGGCGCGCTTCGCCACCTACGGCGATCACCGCATGGCGATGGCGACCGCCTTGATCGGCCTGCGGGTACCGGGGTGCGAGATCGAGGACCCGGGGTGCGTGGCCAAGACCTTCCCCGGGTTCTGGGCGATGCTCGACTCGCTGCGGGCCGCACCGGCCTGGCACGGGGTGCTCGCCATCGACGGCCCGGCCGGAGCGGGCAAGTCGACGGTGGCCAAGGCGGTCGCCGCCCGGCTCGGGCTCGCCTACCTCGACACCGGCGCGCAGTACCGGACGGTCGCCCTTGCTGCGCTGCGCCGGGGCGTGGACCTCGGCGACGCCGACGCGGTCGTCGCCGTGGCTCGGGCGATGTCGCTCGTCGAGGCCGGCGGGCGCGTGCTGCTCGACGGCGACGACGTCGCCGCGGCGATCCGCACGGCGGAGGCCAGCCAGGGCGCGAGCCGGGTGGCGGTCGTACCGGGGGTGCGCCGGGAACTCCAACGGCGGCAACGGCGCTGGGCGATCGAGCACGGCGGGGGCGTGGCCGAAGGGCGGGACCTGGGCACCGTCGTGTACCCGCACGCCCGGCTCAAGCTGTTCGTGACCGCGTCGGTCGACGAGCGGGCGCGTCGCCGGTCGGCCGAGACCGGCGAGGACGCGGTGGCCGTCGCCGCCGCGATCGCCGAGCGCGATCGGCGCGACGCCGGTCGCACCGACGACCCGATGCGGGCTGCGGCCGATGCCGTGATCGTGGACACCACGGGGCGTACGGTGGAGGCCGTGGTCGACGACGTGTGCGCTCGATGGGAGCCTCGGGCATGACCAAGGTGCGCACCCGCCTGGCCGGGCAGGGCCCCGGATCGCGCGCCTTCTACCAGGTCGGCCGGTTCGTCGTCGTCGGGTTCTCCCGGGTGTGGAACCGCCTGAGCGTCGAAGGTCGAGAGCATGTGCCGGTCGAGGGTGCGTTCGTCCTGGCGCCGGTCCACCGCTCGAACATGGACACCCCGTACGCCGCGGTCGCCACCTTCCGCCGCCTGCGCTACATGGGTAAGGACTCGCTGTGGAAGAGCGCGGTGTCGGCGTGGCTGCTCAGCGCGCTCGGCGGCTTCCCTGTCAGCCGGGACACCGCCGATCGTGAGGCGCTGCATCGGTGCCTGGAGATCCTCGAGGCAGGCGAGCCGCTCGTGCTGTTCCCCGAAGGCGAGCGCAAGTCCGGCCCGGTCGTGTTGCCGCTCAAGGACGGAGCCGCGTACCTCGCGGCGCGGGCCGGGGTCCCGATCGTGCCGGTCGGCATCGGTGGTTCGGAGCGGGCGATGGGCAAGGGGGCTCGGTTCATCCGGCCCTCCAAGGTCCACGTGATCATCGGGGCCCCGCTTCGGGTCGAGGCCTCGGCCGAGGGCTCGAAGGTGACGTCCCGGCGGGCCGTGAAGGACCTCTCGGACCGGTTGCACACGCAACTGCAAGAGTTGTTCGACCGGGCCCAGCAGCGAGCGGGAGCGTGACCGTGACCGAGCCGAGCTCCGATGCGGGCTCCGATGCAGGGGTGGCCGTGCCGGCCGGGTTCGCCGTGCACGTCGCGAACATCGGCATCAAAGACGACACCGACGACTTCGTGGTGCTCGCCGCCGACCGCCCGTGCACCTCGGCGGCGTTGTTCACCCAGAGCCGGTTCGCCGGCCCGAGCGTGGTGGTGAGCCGGGAGCATGCGACGGGCGGGCGGCTTCGGGGGATCGTCGCGATCTCGAAAAATGCCAACGTCGCCACCGGGGCCCGCGGCCTTGCCGATGCCCGCGAGGTGGTGGCCCGGGTGGCCGCCGTGCTCGGCTGCGCGCCCGACGAGCTCCTGATCGCGTCCACCGGGGTGATCGGCCGCACCTATCCGATCGAGCGGATCCGGGCGCACCTCGACACCCTGCAGCCGCCGGTCGGCACCGACGCATCGGCGGCGGCCCGGGGGATCATGACCACCGACACGGTCCCGAAGCTCGCCGTTGCGACGGTCGGACCGGCCCGGGTGGTCGGGATCGCCAAGGGTGTCGGCATGATCGAGCCGGACATGGCCACGATGCTCGCCTTCGTGCTCACCGACGCCGAGGTGCCGGCCCCCGAACTCGACGCCCGCTTCCGTCGGGTGGTGGCGCAGACGTTCAACTCGGTCAGCGTCGACAGCGACACCTCCACCTCGGACACGGCTGCCGTGCTCGCAAGCGGCGCAGCGGGCCCCGTGGACGGCGACGCGTTCGAGCGGGCGCTGTACGACGTGTGCCTGGCGCTGACGAAAGCGATCGCCCGGGACGGGGAAGGCGCCGAGACCCTGCTCGAGGTCCACGTGACCGGTGCCCGCGACGACGCCCAGGCCAAGCGGGTGGCGAAGTCGATCGTGAACTCGCCGCTCGTCAAGACCGCGGTGCACGGGGCCGACCCGAACTGGGGGCGGGTGGCGATGGCGGTCGGCAAGACGCCCGATTGCGACGACGTCGACCAGGAGCGAGTGGTGATCGCCTTCGGCGACCAGGAGGTGTACCCGGCCCGGGTCGACGAAGCCGGCCTGGACCGCCTTGCGGCCTATATGCGCGGCGACGAGGTCCGCATCGCGGTCGATCTAGGGGCCGGTGCGGGCGCCTGGACGGTCTGGGGTTGCGACCTCACCGACGGTTACGTCCGGATCAACGCCGACTACACGACCTGACGCTCGCCATGGCCGAACCGTCCGAATTGCTGGCGAACAACCGAGCGTGGGCGGCGGCTCGCATCGCCGAGGAGCCCGGGTTCTTCGATCGGCTCTCCCGGCAGCAAACCCCCGCCTACCTGTGGGTGGGCTGCTCGGACAGCCGGGTGCCGGCCAACGAGATCGTCGGCCTGCCGCCGGGCGAGGTGTTCGTGCACCGCAATATTGCGAACGTCGTCGTCCACTCGGACCTCAACGCGTTGTCGGTGCTCGAGTACGCGGTCGACGCGCTCCGGGTGCGCCACGTGATCGTCACCGGGCACTACGGCTGCGGCGGGGTGCGGGCCGCGCTCGAAGGCTCGCGCATCGGGCTGGTCGACAACTGGCTGCGCCACGTCCAAGACGTCGCCCGGGTGAACCGGCCGCTGCTCGAGGGATTGCCGTTCGAGCGCCAGGTCGACCGTCTGGCGCAGCTCAACGTGATTGCGCAGGTCGAGAACCTGTGCCGGACCACGATCGTCCAGGACGCGTGGCGGCGAGGCCAGGTGCTGTCGGTCCACGGGTGGATCTACGGGCTGCGCGACGGGCTACTCGGCGACCTGGGGGTCACCGTCACCCAGCTCGACGAACTCGACGAGCACGTGGCCAAGGCGCAGGCCGGCCTCGGGCTGCTGGACCCCTGACCCGGGACTCGCCCGGTCCTCACCCGACGAGCGTCGAATCGTCCTTAGAACGACAAGATCCTCACGGCATCGTCCAGCCGCTCATCGGGGGTGGGTCCGCGGTCGAACCTTGCCGGTGATGGCTCCAACGGATCACCTCGATGCGGCGGCGGTGCTCGAACTCGTCGACCACCTGCGCGACGGCGTGCTGTTCGTCTCGCTCGACGGGACGATCCGATGGGCCAACCAGGCGATGCTCGACCTCATCGGCGTCGATCGCCAGGCCGCGGTCGGCGGTTCGGTACTCGAGGTCGTCCACCCCGATGATCTCGAGTGCGTGATCGACGCGATGACGAAATCCTCCGCGGGTCACGTGGTCGGGCGGTTCGAGTTCCGTGTCCGGGCGGCCGACGGCGCGACGAGTTCGGTCGAGCTGACCGGTTTGCCCGCGACCATCGCCGGCGAGAGCGGATTCGCCGTCAGCCTCCGCCCGCTCCTCGAGAGCCACGTTGCGCTGCCCGAAGCGGTGAGTCGGGAGGTCGGCTTCCTGCGCACCATCCTGGGAGATCTGCGCGTCGCGGTCCTCGCGGCGACGGCCAAAGGGAAGATCACGCTCGCCAACGACGCGTTTGCGGCAACCCATCCCGCCCCGTCGATGATGGAGGACATCGACGCGTGGGTGGCTCGGGCTGGTCTGGTCGACCCGGCGACCGGCCGACCGCTGCCCGAGCGGCTCGAGCCGATGGGGTGTGCGCTGCGGGGTGAGCCGGCCCCGGACATCGAGTACGCAGTCGAGGGTCCGGACGGGGCTCGCCGGGTCTTCCGGGCCAGCGCAACGGCGCTGCTCGGTCCCTGCGGGGAGATGCGCGGCGCCGTGCTGGCGGCCGTCGACATCACGGCCCAGCGAAGCGCCGAGCAGGCGCTCCACCGGGCCGCGCATCACGACACCCTCACCGGGCTCGCAAACCGGGCGCTGCTCGCCGAACGGCTCGGGGAGGCGATCGCCGGGGCCGGCGCCGGGGCCGGATTCGCACTCCTGCTGCTGGATCTCGACCGGTTCAAGGTGATCAACGACGCGCTCGGCCACGACCTCGGCGACGAACTGCTGCGGGAGACGGCCCGGCGGCTGGTCGCGGTGGCCCGGCCCGGTGACACCGTCGCCCGGCTCGGCGGCGACGAGTTCGTGGTGGTGCTGTCGGGCGTGAGCGACGGCGACGCCGCCGAGTCCGTCGCGCAGCGGATCCGTCGGGCCATCGCCGCGCCGGTCCGGCTCGGCCGCAGCGACGTCGAGGTGACCGTCTCGATCGGGGTGGCCCTCGGATCGCCCGAGGCGACCATGTCCGGGTTGTTGCGCGACGCCGACACGGCGATGTACCAGGCGAAGTCTCTCGGGCGGGCCCGCGTCGAACTGTTCGACGAGGACCTGCGGCGCGACGCGTTGGCCCGCATGGAGATCGAGCAGCGTCTGCGGTGGGCGATCGACCACGACGGCCTGCGGCTGCTCGTGCAGCCGATCGTGCAGGCCGTGGATCGCCAGCTCGTCGGGGGTGAGGCGCTCGTGCGGGTGGTCGGTCCCGACGGCCGGCTGTGGACCCCGGGGGAGTTCCTGCCCGTCGCGTTCGACACCGGCTTGGTGGGCCGTATCGACGAATGGATGATCGACCGCGCTGCGCGCTCGCTCCACGAGGGCGCAAGCCTGGGTGGCCACCGGGTCGGATGGCTGTCGGTCAACGTGTCGGCGCCGCTGCTCCAGCGGGGCGACCTCGACCTCCTCGTCGCCGGGGCGCTGCGCCGGCATGGCCTCGAACACGGCCGGATCCAGCTCGAGATCACCGAGACCGCCGTGATCCATGCCACCCAGGCCGTCGACTCGGTACTCGAGCGCCTCGTCGCCCAGGGCACCGGGCTCGGTCTCGACGACTTCGGCACCGGGTTCTCCTCGCTCACCCACCTGCGCACGCTCCCGGTGCAGGTCCTCAAGATCGACCGTTCGTTCGTCGCCGGTGTCGACGAGAAGGAAGAGGACCGGCTCGTGGTCGATGCGACGACCCGCTTGGCCCACGCGCTCGGCCTGCGGGTGACCGCCGAGGGTGTCGAGCGCGAGAGCCAGGCCGAGGTGCTGGAGGCGCTCGGCGTCGATCTCCTGCAGGGCTACCTGTTCGGCACGCCCCAGCAACTGGACCTGCCCGCAGCCACCTCGGTCAGTCGATCCGCCCTCCGGGCGGGGTGATCAGGCACAGCAGGTCCCAGGTGAGTTCGGACACGCGCCGGCCGCTCGCCGCCATCACGATCGTGCGGAACCGGCCGTCGAGGTGCTGCGCCGCCTGGTTCGCGAGCCCCAGCCCCCAGCGCAACGTGCCCAGCGCCCGCCACCACTCGAAGCGGTCCTGGTCCCAGGCGCCACCGGCGGCGCGATAGGCGTCCCGGTAGGGCTCGATCCTGCTGATCCCGCCGACGAGCAGGTCGTCGTTGCGGAACCGCCACATGCGCAGGCAGGGCCATGCGAGGTCTTCCATCGGGTCGCCGACCTTGGCCGTCTCCCAGTCGAGGATGGCGCGCAGCCCGTCGGCCCCGACGATCACGTTCCCGGTGCGCACGTCGGAATGCACGATCGTGCGGCGCGCCGGCTCGTCGGGGCGGTTCGCCTCCAGCCAGCGCAGCCCGTAGAGCAGCGCCGGTTCCGGTTGCAGCAGCAAGCCGATCGAGTCGCGCACTCCGCCCAGCGCCGTGGCGATCGGGCCGACGCCGTCCGCTGGGCGCGGCAGGCCGGCCGGGGCGAGCGCCGGGTCGACGGCGTGCAAGCGAGCGAGCGCGTCGGCGATCTGGGCGGCGATCCGCTCGCCGTTGCCGGCCTGCTCGACGAGGCGCAGCACGCGGCGGGGGACCGATTCCCCGGTGACGAAATCGCTCACGAAGAACGGGCCGCCGATCACCGACGGATCGAGGCACGCGCCGTGGATGAACGGGGTGATCACCCCGTTTGCCTGGGCGAGGGTGCGCACCTCGGCTTCGGCGCCGAGGTCGATGAGTTGGATGTCGGCGGTGGGCAGGATCGTCGCGGCGAGCCGCCGCGTGACCCCGTCTGCGGTGGCGTCGAATCCGAGGTTGGTGCGCCGGGCCCCGGCGGAGGACTGGTCGAGGCCGGCGACGGTGACCGTCATGCCCCATCGTTCCCCCAGCCAGCGGGCGAGGCCGTCGGCGAGTGCGCTCATCCCCGGCTCCAGTCGTCGTGTCCGGGCTTGGCGATCGCCAGGTCCGCCCGGGTGGTCGCGACGAGCGCCGCGTGGACCGCCCGCTCGGTGTCGGCGTCGAACGGGGTGGGGTCGCCGAGCCGCGCGGCGAGCGCGGCGCGCAGTTCGACCAAGGTGCCGTCCCGGCCGAGCAGGGCCCGGAGCCGTTCGGCTTCGGCGGCGTCGGCCACCGGCGCGAGCCGCACCTCGCGCTCGAGGATCCGAGCCAGGTTGCCGGCGACGCGGACCCTGTGCTGCAACGGTCCGCCGACGGCGTCGAGGACCTCGTCGTCGAGCAGGTCGGCGATGTCGGCGAGCAGTTCGGCGGCGGTGGGGCGGTACTGCATCCTCAGCCCCGGCGGCGCAGCCGTACGACGGGGATGGCCCGGTCGGTCTTGCCCTGGTACTCGTCGTACGCAGGCCACACCGCGGCCATCGCCGGCCAGAGCCGGCCCCGGTCGTCGGCGCCGACGGTCTCGGCCTCGGCATCGAACACGTCGGCACCCACCTGCACCCGCACCGTCGGGTGGGCCGCGAGATTCTCGTACCACAGCGGGTTGCTCGGCGCGCCGCCCTTGGAGGCGACCACGACGTAGTCGTCGCCGTCGCGGCCGTAGATGAGGACCTGGCGCCGCCACTGGCCGGAACGGCGGCCCAGCGTGTCGAGGACCAGGCACGGCACCCCTCGCCACAGGTGGCCGTCCTCACCGGCGGACTCCACGTACCGCTGGGCGTGGTCGGCCACCCAGTCGAGGGCGGACGGGACGGGTTCGGCGTCGCTCATGGTGGGCACCGTACGCGCCCGGCCCCACCGGCTTCACGCCCGTGGGTTCAGTCCCGGCCCTTGCGTTGGCGACCGATCGCTCGGGCCGCCTCGGCCTTCGCGTCGCGCTCGGCGATGGCTTGGCGTTTGTCGGCCTTCTGGCGGCCCCGGGCCACCCCGAGCAGCACCTTGGCCCGACCCTCCTTGAAGTAGATCGACAATGGGATCAGCGTGACCCGCTCCGTGGCGATCCGGGCGCCGAGACGCTCGATCTCGTGGGCGTGGAGGAGCAGCTTGCGGCGCCGCACCGGGTCATGGGTTCCCCAGCCGTGGGCACGGGCATAGGGCGCGATGTGGATGCCGAACAGCCAGCACTCGCCCCGGTCGATGGCGGCGTAGGCGTCGGCGACTTGCACCTGGCCCTCGCGCAGGCTCTTCACCTCCGAGCCGCGCAGCACGATCCCGGCCTCGATCTCGTCGAGGATCGTGTAGTCGTGGCGGGCCCGGCGGTTCGTCGCCACGACGTGGCGGCCGTCGCCGGCCCGTGTGCCGGAACGAGCCATGGGGCCGCCGAGGCTACCGGTAACGTCTGGGCCATGTTGCGGCTGCGGGGGGCGTGCTACGCGGAGATGGTCGGCTTGGCCCTCGACGGGTTGCCCGAGGAGGTGTGCGGCCTGCTCGTGGGCGATCCTGGCCGAGCGGTGGTCGAGGCCTTCCATCCGTGCCGGAACGTGGCGGCGTCGTCTCGCGTCTACAGCCTCGATCCCCTTGAGCACTTGCGCATCGAGCGCGCCGCCGAGGAGCAGGGGCTCGAGGTGATCGGGGTGATGCACAGCCACACCCACACCGACGCCTACCCGAGCCCCGCCGACGTGGCCCAGGCGCCGGACCCGTCGTGGCACTACGTGATCGTGTCCCTGCGTGACGACGCGCCGGTGCTGCGCAGCTACCGGATCGTCGACGAGGCGATCCGGGAGGAGCCGGTCACCGTCCTGCGGTGAGCCGTCAAGCCCTGCGGATCCCGCCCTCGCCGACCACCAGGCGTAGCGATCGTCATCGAATCGTCAAGTGTCCGTTACCGCTGGCGCGCACGGGGTGCCGATGCTGGGCGCCGTGACCAGTGCTCGGCTGCGCAACGAGGGTCCGGTGCTCGACCCGGCGTTCGTGTTGGAGATCGTGGGTGCGGGCCGGGCGATCCGGCTGCGGCCGATCGGCTGCATCGACCTCCCGGGGGCCCGGAGCTTGATCGAGGCGCTCGACGCTGCCCGCGGCGGCTGGAATGCGGCCCTCGTCGCCATCGACCTCGACGGGGTCACCGGCGTGACCGGAGAGGCCGAGGCGCTCCTCGTCTCCCATCAGGTCCCGCTCGACGGTCGGCTCAACGCGGCCTGAACGCCCCGTCACGCCATTCGGGCACCACGGCGGACACGTCGAGGGCTCCGGCCCAGCGAAGGTCGTCGGCGGCGCCCTGCGCCGCGAGTTCTCGGCCGGAGGCCCCGTCGACCACGACGTCGCGGATGCGGAACCGCTCCCAGGTGAACGCGGCCCGAGCCACGCCGGCCTCGGGCGAGCACCGGGGGTCGGAGATCGAGCCGGCCGGGTCGAGCGCGGTGAGGACTGCGCCGGCGCCGAGCAGGTCTTCGGCGCACGGGCGCAGCGTCCCGTCGGGCCATCGCTCACCGGCCGCAACGACGGCCACGGGGCCGGAACGGGCCAGGTGGCGAGCCGCGGCGGCGACGGCGGTCGCGTTGCGCAGCGAGCCGGCGAGCACCGGGACCCCGAGCGCGATCGCCGCGAGCGCCACGCGTGCCCCGTTCGCCGATGGCAGCGCGCACCGCCGGCCGTGCAAGAGCGGGGGCAAGACCGAAGGCGACAGCGAGATCGTGTCGGTCGGGGTCTCTCGGTCGGGGTCGACGGGAACCACGCTCGCCCCTCGGGCGACGGCGATTTCGACGGTGGTGGTGAACCGCAGGACGTCGACCACGACGACCACGGCGGCGTCCGGGCCGATGGCGGCGATGCCGGGCAGGCCCCAGTCGAATCGGTAGGCGAATCCGTGCTGGCGCGACCAGGGGGGAGGGAGGGTCCTCGCCGTCACCACCGGTCCCAATGGACGATGTCGTCCATCGGGAGCCGCTTGGCCTGCTTGAACTCGGTGCCGATCGTGTAGGCGACCGGGAACAGCCCGCCCTGGGTGTAGCGGTCGAACGGGATGCCGAGCAGGTCGGCCGCCTCCCGCTCGCTGGGCAGGTGCAGCGTGGTCCACGCCGAACCGAGGCCGCGCTCGCGCAGCGCGAGCATGAAGCTCCACACCGCCGGCAGCAACGAACCCCAGGCGCTCGCGCCCTGGAACACCCCGGCGTTGTCGAGACGACCTTCGATGATCGGGATCATCAGCACGGGGACGCGCTCCCAGTTGTCCGACAGGTAGTCGGCCGAGGACCGGACCCGGTCGCGCTGCTCGGCGCGAAGGTCGCCCTCGGGATAGACGCGGGAGTACTTCTTGTAGTCCTCGAAGTTCTTCCGGTAGAGGTCGCCGAGGGCCTTCTTGGTGTCGTGATCCTCCACGAACATCCAGTGCCAACCCTGGCTGTTGGATCCCGTCGGCGCCTGGAGGGCGATCTCGAGCGCCTCCAGGATCACCGACCGTTCGACGGGTCGCTCCAGGTCGAGCCGCTTGCGCACGCTGCGGGTGGTGGTCAGAACCTCGTCGGCGGTGAGCCCCAGCTTCATAGGTTGCAGCTTCGCGCCCCGTCGCTCCGGCGCCGTTACCCGGCCAGGCGGGCCTCGAGCGCGACCCGGGTGGGGAACGACGGCTCGGCGCCTGCCACCCCGACCGCAAGGGCCCCGGCGGCGTTCCCCGCGCGGGCGGCGGCCTCGAGCGGCAGGCCTTCGGCGAGATGGACGGCGAGGGCCGCGGCGAACGCGTCGCCGGCGCCCGTCGGATCGACGACGCGCTCGGCGGGGAAGGGGGCGACGGCGACGCCGTCGACGAGGGCGCCGTCGGGCCCGCAGGTCATCACCACGGTCCGGCCGGCGAGCGGTTCGAGACCGAGCTGCTCGGCTTCCCGGCGGTTCACGATCACGACGTCCGCCAGCTCGATCACGGCGGCGGCGCCGTCGGGCACGGGCGCAGGGTTGAACACCACGAGCGTGCCGTGGTCGCGGGCGATCGCGGCGGCGCGGGCCGACGCAGCGGCGGACACCTCGCCCTGGAGCAGGAGCACGTCGGCGGCGGCGATGGCCTCGGCGGCCCGGTCGGCGTCGGTGGGGCCGACGGCACCGTTGGCCCCGGCGACGATCAGGATGGCCACGTCACCGTCGTCGGCGACCAGCGGCAGCGCCGTTCCGCTCGGGCCGGGCACCGTGTCGACGAACCGGTCGTCGACCCCGTTGCGCCGCAACACCTCGCGCAGCATCCGGCCGGCGTCGTCGTCGCCGACCGCCCCGACCATGGCGACGGTGGCGCCGAGCCGGGCGGCCGCCACGGCCTGATTCGCGCCCTTGCCGCCGGCGAAGCTGGCCAGGCCATGGGCGCGCAGCGTCTCGTCCGGGCGGGGCAGCCGGGGCACGGTGACGGCGAGGTCGTGATTGAGCGAGCCGAAGACCACGACCGCTGCCACGGCCCGGCAGCGTACGCGAGACTCCGGCCATGTCCGACCGTGTCACCTGCTCGATCGTCGGCGGCGTCGCCGACGTCCGCCTCAATCGCCCCGACAAGATGAACGCGCTCGACCCGGCGATGTTCGCGGCGCTCGTGGAGGTGGGCGAGTCGCTGAAGACCGACCCATCGGTCCGGGCCGTGGTGCTGTCCGGCGAGGGGCGGGCGTTCTGCGCCGGTCTCGACTTCGGGAACTTCCAGGCGATGGCCGGTGGGCCCCGCGAACCCGCCCAGGACACGATCGGGGAGACGTCGGGCCGGATCACCCATACCGGCCAGCAGGCGTCGTGGGTGTGGCAGGAGATCCCGGTGCCGGTGATCGCTGCGGTCCACGGTGTCGCCCTCGGCGGTGGCATCCAGGTGGCGCTCGGTGCCGACCTGCGCTTCGTGCATCCCGACGTGAAGATGTCGGTGCTCGAGATCCGCTGGGGGCTCACGCCCGACATGAGCGGGATCGTGCGGCTCAACCAGCTCGTGCGTCCCGACATCGCCCTCGAGCTCGCGGTCAGCGGCCGGATGGTCGACGGCAACGAGGCAGTCGCCATCGGGCTCGCCACCCGGGTCACCGAGACCCCGCGGGAGGACGCCCTTGCGCTGGCCGGCGAGATCGCGGCCAAGAGCCCGCATGCCGTGCGCGGTGCCAAGCACCTCGTCCGGCTCGCCGCCGGTGGCGCCCCGGTCGCCGACGTGCTCGCCGAGGAGCGGCGGGTCATCGGGTCGTTGATCGGCTCGCCGAACCAGGTGGAGGCCGTCACCGCCTGGTTCGAAAAGCGCGAGCCCTGCTACGCCGACATCGGCTGACCCCGGTCGCCGGTGACGGGTGAGCCAGGTCACCGGCGACGGGAAACGGACCGGTGCCGCCGGACCGTCGTGCAGTAACCTCGCTAGCCGCCGTGCCCAGCGTTGTGCGCGTGCCCTGATCCCACCTGCGAGACCAGAGGACGCCTCATGACCGATGTCGCGCTGCCCTTCGACGCCCGCCCGTCCGCCCACGGGCTCTACGACCCGCGACGTGAGCACGACGCCTGTGGCGTCTCGTTCGTCGCCGACGTGAAGGGCCGGCGCAGCCATCGGATCGTGGCCATGGCCCTCGGGGCCCTGTGCGCGCTCGACCACCGCGGCGCGAGCGGTGCCGAGGCCAACACCGGTGACGGCGCCGGCATCCTGCTGCAGATGCCCGACGAGTTCCTCCGGGCCCTGGTCGGCTTCCCCCTGCCTCCCGCCGGGGCGTACGCCTGCGGGATTGCGTTCCTGCCCGTCGACGACGACACCCGGGCCAAGGCGCTCGACCGGATCGACCAGCTCGCCACGGAGGAGTCCCTCCAGGTGCTCGGCTGGCGTGACGTCCCCGTCGACCCCTCCGAGGTGGGCGCCACCGCTCGCAGCGTGATGCCGGCGTTCCGGCAGCTGTTCGTCGCCGATCCGGCGGGCACGACGGGCATCGAACTCGAGCGCAAGGTGTTCTGCTTGCGCAAGCGCATCGAACACGACCTCGGCGTCTACTTCCCGTCGCTGTCGGTGCGCACGCTCGTCTACAAGGGGATGCTCACCACCCCGCAGCTCGGCATGTTCTACCCGGACCTCGCCCACGAGCGGATGACCTCCGCGCTGGCACTCGTGCACAGCCGGTTCTCCACCAACACCTTCCCGAGCTGGCCGCTGGCCCATCCGTACCGGTTCATCGCCCACAACGGGGAGATCAACACCCTGCAGGGCAACCGGAACTGGATGCGGGCCCGGGAGGCGCTGTTGCGCTCGGGCCTGCTGCCGGGCGACCTCGACCGGATCTTCCCGATCGTCACCCCGACCGGGTCGGATTCGACGAGCTTCGACGAGGTTCTCGAGCTGCTCCACCTCGGTGGCCGCAGCCTGCCCCACGCCGTGCTGATGATGATCCCCGAGGCGTGGGAGCGGCACGAGACGATGGACCCGGCGAAGCGGGCCTTCTACCAGTTCCACTCCTGCCTGATGGAAGCCTGGGACGGCCCGGCGTCGGTGGCGTTCACCGACGGCACGGTGATCGGCGCCGTGCTCGACCGCAACGGGCTTCGACCCTCCCGCTACTGGGTCACCGACGACGATCTCGTGGTGATGGCGAGCGAGGTCGGCGTCGTCGAACTCGACCCGGCAACGGTCGTGCGCAAGGGCCGGCTGCAGCCGGGCCGCATGTTCCTCATCGATACCGCGCAGGGGCGCATCATCGACGACGAGGAGATCAAGGCCGGGCTCGCCGCCGCCGAGCCGTACGCCGAGTGGCTCCACGCCGGGCTGATCGAGCTCGACGACCTTCCCGACCGTGAGCACGTCACGTTCAGCCACGACTCGGTGCTGCGGCGCCAGCAGACCTTCGGCTACACCGACGAAGAGCTCAAGGTGCTGCTCGCGCCGATGGCGCGCAGCGGTGGCGAAGCGCTCGGTTCGATGGGCACCGACACGCCGATCGCCGTGCTCTCGCAACGGCCCCGGCTGCTGTTCGACTATTTCAGCCAGCTGTTCGCGCAGGTGACCAATCCTCCGCTCGACGCCATTCGGGAAGAGGTCGTCACCTCGGTCGCCGGATCGATCGGGCCGGAGGGCAACCTGCTCGAACCCGGCCCGGCGTCGTGCCGGCAGATCAACCTGCCGTTCCCGATCATCGACAACGACGAGCTCGCCAAGCTGGTCCACATCAACGACGACGGCGACCTGCCCGGGTTCAAAGCGGCGGTGATCCACGGTCTGTTCCGGGTGGCCGGCGGCGGCCTGGCGCTGAAGCGGGCGCTCGACTCGATCCGCAAGCAGGTGTCGGACGCGATCGCGGGTGGCGCCCGGATCATCGTGCTGTCGGACCGCAACTCCGATGTGGCACTGGCCCCGATCCCGTCGTTGCTGCTCGTCGCGACGGTGCACCACCATCTGATCCGGGAGAAGACCCGCACTCGGGTCGGCCTCGTGGTCGAAGCCGGTGACGCCCGCGAGGTGCACCACATGTGCCTGCTGCTCGGCTACGGCGCAGGTGCAGTCAACCCGTACCTTGCGTTCGAGTCGATCGAGGACATGATCGCCCGGGGCGAGCACGGCCTCGCCGGCCTCGACGCCCGCAAGGCGGTGAAGAACTACATCAAGGCCGCCGGCAAGGGTGTGCTCAAGGTGATGTCGAAGATGGGTGTGTCGACGGTGGCGAGCTACACCGGCGCGCAGATCTTCGAAGCGATCGGGCTCGGGACCGACGTCGTCGACGAGTACTTCGCCGGCACCGTCAGCCGGCTCGGCGGCATCGGTCTCGACGAGATCGCGGCCGAGGTGGCCGCCCGCCATGCCGTGGCCCACCCGTCGCGGCCCGAGGAGCGCTCGCACCGCCGGCTCGAGCTCGGCGGCGAGTACCAGTGGCGCCGTGAGGGCGAGGTGCACCTGTTCAACCCGGAGACCGTGTTCAAGCTGCAACACGCCACCCGGGCCAAGCGGTACGACATCTTCAAGCAGTACACCACGCTCGTCGACGAGCAGGCGGGTCATCTCGCCACCCTGCGCGGGTTGTTCTCGTTCCGCGCCGATCGGGCGCCGGTGCCGATCGACGAAGTCGAGCCGGTCAGCGAGATCGTCAAGCGATTCTCGACCGGGGCGATGTCGTACGGCTCGATCTCGGCGGAGGCGCACGAGACGCTGGCGATCGCCATGAACCGCATCGGCGGCAAGTCGAACACCGGCGAGGGCGGCGAGGATCCGGAGCGCTACGTGCCGCTGCCCAACGGCGACTCGAAGCGTTCATCGATCAAGCAGGTGGCCTCGGGCCGGTTCGGCGTCACGAGCGAGTACCTCGTCAACGCCGACGACATCCAGATCAAGATGGCGCAAGGTGCCAAGCCCGGCGAGGGCGGCCAGCTTCCCGGCCACAAGGTGTACCCCTGGATCGCCCGCACGCGGTTCTCGACGCCTGGCGTCGGGCTGATCAGTCCGCCCCCGCATCACGACATCTACTCGATCGAGGATCTCAAGCAGCTCATCCACGACCTGAAGAACGCGAACCCGGCTGCCCGGGTGCACGTGAAGCTCGTCGCGGAGGTCGGCGTCGGCACGGTCGCGGCCGGCGTGTCCAAGTGCCACGCCGATGTGGTGCTGATCTCCGGGCACGACGGCGGAACGGGCGCCTCGCCGCTCACCTCGATCAAGCATGCCGGCGCCCCGTGGGAGCTCGGCCTCGCCGAGACGCAGCAGACGTTGCTGCTCAACGGGTTGCGGGACCGCATCGTCGTGCAGACCGACGGCCAGATGAAGACCGGGCGCGACGTGGTGATCGCTGCGTTGCTCGGAGCCGAGGAGTACGGCTTCGCCACCGCACCGCTCGTGGTGTCGGGCTGCGTGATGATGCGCGTCTGCCACCTCGACACCTGCCCGGTGGGGGTCGCCACCCAGAACCCCGAGCTGCGCAAGCGGTTCTCCGGCAAGCCGGAGTTCGTCGTGAACTTCTTCGAGTTCATCGCCACCGAGGTGCGTGAGCTGCTCGCCCAACTCGGGTTCCGCAGCCTCGTCGAGGCGATCGGCCACGTCGAGTGTCTCGACACTCAAGCCGCGATCGCGCACTGGAAGGCCCAGGGCCTCGATCTCGCCCCGATCCTCGCCCCGCCGCAGAACCCCTACGGCCAGACGCCGTTCCGCAGCGTGGCCCAGGATCACGGCCTCGACCGAGCGCTCGACGTGACCTTGATCGCCGACGCTGCGCCCGCCCTCGAGCGGGGGGAGCGGGTGTTCCTGTCCTACCCGATCCGGAACGTGAACCGGACCGTCGGCACGATGCTCGGCTCCGAGCTCACCCGCCGGTACGGCGGCGCCGGACTGCCCGACGACACGATCCAGATCAACTTCGCCGGTTCCGCCGGGCAGAGCTTCGGGGCCTTCGTGCCCAAGGGGATCACGCTTCGCCTCGAGGGCGACGCGAATGACTTCGTCGGCAAGGGGCTCTCGGGCGGCCGGCTGATCGTGCGGCCGCATCGCTCGGCGCCGTTCCGGGCGCACGAGAACATCATCGCCGGCAACGTCCTGGCCTACGGCGCCACCGGCGGCGAGGTGTTCGTGTCGGGCGTGGTGGGTGAGCGTTGTTGCGTGCGCAACTCCGGCGCGACCGTCGTCGTGGAGGGCCTCGGTGACCACGGCTGCGAGTACATGACCGGCGGGCGCACCGTGGTGCTCGGGTCGACCGGACGGAACTTCGGTGCGGGGATGTCGGGCGGGATCGCCTACGTGTGGGACCCCGACGGGGTGTTCCCGGCACGGCTGAACACCGAGCTCGTCGATCTCGATCCCCTCGGCGGCGAGGACTTCGCCTTCCTCGAACAGCTGCTGGGTCGGCACCGGCTGCTGACCGGCTCGGTGCGGGCCGGGGAGATCCTCGACGGGTGGCTCGATGCCGCCCGGGCGTTCGTGAAGGTCATGCCGAGGGATTACCGCCGGGTGCTCGAGGTCATCGAGCAGGCCGAGCGTGACGGTGTCAGCGGGCCCGAACGGGACCGCCGGATCATGGAGGCCTCGCATGGGTGAGACGACCGGATTCCTGAAGTGGGGTCGCGAGACCCCGACGCGCCGGCCCGTGCCGGTGCGGTTGCTCGACTGGCACGAGGTCTACGAGGACTTCCCGGCCGACAAGGTGCGCACCCAGGCCGGCCGGTGCATGGACTGCGGGATCCCGTTCTGCAACAACGGTTGCCCGCTCGGCAACCTGATCCCGGACTGGAACGATCTCGTCTACCGCGACCACTGGCGCGACGCGATCGAGCGGCTGCACGCCACGAACAACTTCCCGGAGTTCACGGGTCGCCTGTGCCCGGCCCCGTGCGAGGGCGCGTGCGTGCTCGGGATCAACGCCGACCCGGTCTCCATCAAGCAGGTAGAGGTCGAGATCATCGACCGGGCCTGGGAGGAGGGCTGGGTCGAGCCGCAACCGCCGTCGGTGCGCACCGGCAAGCGGGTGGCCGTCATCGGCTCGGGCCCCGCCGGCCTGGCCGTCGCCCAGCAGCTCACCCGGGCCGGCCACGACGTCGTCGTGCTCGAGCGGGCCGACCGCATCGGCGGCCTGCTGCGCTACGGCATCCCGGAGTTCAAGATGGAGAAGCGGCACCTCGATCGCCGCCTCGACCAGATGCGGGCCGAGGGCACCGAGTTCCGCACCAACGCCGTCGTCGGTGGCAACGTCGACATCGAGGTGCTGCTCGCCACCCACGACGCCGTCGTGCTCGCCTGCGGGGCGACGGCCTGGCGGGACCTGCCGGTGCCGGGCCGCGATCTCGGTGGCATCCACCAGGCGATGGAATACCTGCCGTGGGCCAATCGGGTGCAGGAGGGCGACCTGACCGAAGCGCCGATCGTGGCCACCGGCAAGAACGTCGTGATCATCGGCGGTGGCGACACCGGGGCCGACTGCCTGGGCACCGCGTTGCGCCAGGGCGCGGCGTCGGTGCACCAGTTCGAGATCATGCCCCGGCCGCCCGAGCAGCGGGCCGATGCGAACCCCTGGCCCACCTACCCGATGGTGTTCCGGACGTCGTCGGCCCACGAAGAGGGCGGGGACCGCCTCTACTCGGTGAACACCGAGTGCTTCCTGGGCGACGAGCACGGGACGGTTCGGGCGCTGCGCGGCCACGAGGTCGAGCTCGTCGATGGTCGGTTCCGCAAGGTGGAGGGCTCGGAGTTCGAGCTGCCCTGCGAACTGGTGCTGCTGGCGATGGGGTTCGTCGGTCCGGAAAAGGGCGGCTGGCTCGACACGCTGGGAGTCGAACTCGACGAGCGGGGCAACCTGCGCCGGGACGGCAACTGGATGACCAACGTGCCGGGAGTGTTCGTCGCCGGCGACATGGGGCGCGGGCAGAGCCTGATCGTGTGGGCGATCGCCGAGGGCCGGGCGTGTGCGGCCGGGGTGGACCGGTTCTTGATGGGGGAGACCTCGCTGCCCGAACCGCTCTCGCCGGCGGCCCGGCCGCTCGTCTGAGGTGGTGGTGCACGCGGCCTACCGGCGCGGCTAAACCCTGCCGGTGACCGCATCGCCTGCCGAGCCGCACCGTCCCGAGCCGCCGCGGATGCCTGGCGGACTCGACATCGCATTCCTCACCAACGAGCCGGGCGCCTGCGAACTGGTGCTGGTGCGCCACGGCCAGCAGGCGCTTCCGGACCGACGGGACATCCGGGTCGGGGACATCGTCGACCCGCCGCTGTCGACGATCGGGCAGCGCCAGGCCGAGCGCGTGGGCGAGCGGTTCCGGCACCGCCGGGTCGATGCGGTCTACTCCTCGCACCTCGCACGGGCCTTCGACACCGGCCGTGCGATCGCTGCTCACCACGGCCTCGAGCCCGAGGTGTACGAGGATCTTCGTGAGGTCGAGGTGTTCTCCGACCTTCCGTCGGACCGTCGGGCCGCCGACGTGCTCGGTGCCGACTACCTCGCCGGGATCCGGGACCGCATGGCTCGCGAGCGCCGGTGGGACATCTACCCCGGCACCGAGTCGAGCGTGGCGTTCCGCAATCGGGTCATCAACCGCATCGATGCCATCGCCGCCACCAATCCGGGTCGGCGGGTGGTGATCGCCTGCCACGGTGGGGTGATCAACGCGTACCTCGCCGAGTTGCTCGGCGCCCGCCAGGACATGCTGTTCCGCCCGGCGCACACCGCCGTAAACGTCTTCGTCGCCGGCGAGCACGGCCGGCGTGCGGTGCGCAGCCTGGGCGACGTCGCCCACCTCGAGCACGACGACGAGCTCGTCACGTACTGAGCGGTACCGGCCCCGGTGGCCACGACGCGTGGTGCGCCGGGGCTGCCGCTCCCAGCGGACGCGCTGGTCGTAGGCTGCAGGCATGTCCCGGCGTTGCATGGGTGCTCTGGTGTTCGTTGCGTCAACGCTCGCGCTTGCCGGCTGCGGCCTGGGCGGAGCGGCGACGACCACGACGACCACGAAGAAGACCACCACCCTGCCCACCCAGCAGGTCACGGTGCCGCCGCTCACGAGCGCGCCGACCACGGTGGTCCCCACGCCGACCAGCGGCCCGACTGCGTCGGTGACGACGGCGACGTACACCGTGCAGCAGGGTGACTTCTGGTTCTCGATCGCCCAGAAGCTCGGCGTGGACCTGCAATCCCTGCTCGACGCCAACGGCATGACGCTGACCACCGCGCTCTACCCGGGGATCCGCCTCATGGTCCCACCCAAGTCGGCACCGTCGCTGCCGCCGGCGGCACCGTCGTCGAGCGGGACGACCTCGACCACGAAGTCCACCGTGGCCGTGGGCGGGTCGTACACCGTGGTTGCCAACGATTCCTGGGGCATGATCGCCGGCAAGCTCGGCGTGAAGCTTGCCGACCTGCTGTCGGTCAACGGCGCAACCACGTCGACGGTCATCCATCCCGGTCAGTCGATCAAGGTGCCCAAGGGTGCGGCGAACACGTCGGCGACGACGACCACGGTGAAGGCGACGACCACCACCAAGGCCGGAGCCACCACCACGACGACCAAGGCCGGAGCCACGACGACCACGACGGCGAAGGCCTGACGGCACCCACGATGCGTTCGGGCGTCGTCGCGCTCGCCGCTGCGGCCACCTTGGTGTTGGCCGGATGCGGGGGGACGGCGAAGGCCGGTCCCGACACCACGGACGCTCGCCCCACGACCACTCTCGCCCGTCGGCCACCGTCTCCCGGCTCGACCACCTTCCCGACGGTCAACGTGCCGGCGGTGCCCACCTCGACGACGCTCCCGCGCATCATCTCCCCCGACGACGTCAAACCCCCGATGCGCGTGTACACGGTGGTTTCGGGTGACACCTGGGTGCGCATCGCGCAGAAGACGGATCTGCCGATGCAGGAGATCCTCGACGCCAACCGGATGGCGATCACCACGCTGCTGTACCCGGGGATGATCCTCCAGATCCCGCCGGCGATCCCGACCACGGCCGGGCCCACGACCACCGTGGCCATCGTGGGTCGCTACACGGTCGTGGCGGGTGACGGGTGGGGGAGCATCTCGGTCAAGCTCGGGGTCAACCTCGGCGACCTGCTCCGGGTGAACCGGGCGTCGACGGAGACGCTCATCCTGCCCGGCCAGCAGATCAACGTGCCGGCCAAGCGCCGTTGACGCCGTCGCCGGGCGCATGGGGCCGGCATTGCGGCTGGGCCGGAGCCGTCAGACGAAACGGAACTCGGTGCCGATGAGCTGATGGACCTCGCCGGCGCGGCTGCGGTCGGTGACCGTCACCTCGATCGCGTCGAGGCCGGCCCCGCGCGCGCCGGCCGATTCGAACACGATGCGGCCCCGGTCGAGCCGGATCACGCGCCCGTCGAGCGGACGGTCCAGGACCTCGGCCCAGCGGGCGGCGAGGGCATCGGGGTCCTCTGCGGCGATGACGGCGCCCGACAGCTCCGCGACGGTGCCGGTGCGGACGTGGTCGCGCCAGGTCGGCCCCGCCCACAGCCAGCCGGCCTCGTCGGCCATAGCGTCGATCGAGGTGATCGGACCGCCGAGGTCCTTGGGGTGCAGGTGGACGCTCGAGGCCTTCGCCGACTCGTGCCGCCACACCACCCGGACACCGAGGTCGGGGAGACGGCCGGCCAGGCGCTCGTACTCGGTGGTCTGCACGATGACCATGTAGCCCCCATCGCCACCCCGCTTGTCCAGGAGCCGGCCGGCCGTCGTGCCGTCCTGGACCGGCGAGACCACCTCGAGGAACGTGTCGCCGATCGCGAGCAGACCGTTGTGGAGGCCGAACTCGGCGACGCCGGGATCGCGGAAGCACAGCTCGACACCGAGGGTGGACCCGAGCGAATCGAGCGCCGGTTCGAGGTCCGCGGCGACGAGGGCGAGTTGGCGGAGACGCATCATGGGTCAGGAACGTAGCGTGCGACCCATGGGGATCTCCGAGGGGTACGTCTCGACCACCGACCTTCGGGTCTTCGAACGTCAGGCCGGCACCGGTGAGCCAGTGGTGTTCGTGCACGGCTTCCCGCAGACCTCGTATCAGTGGCGCCATCAGCTGCGGGCGCTGTCCGAGGCGGGGTATGCATGCTTCGCGCCCGACAACCGCGGGTTCGGCGGTACCGACGCGCCTGGAGCACGGGTGTGCCGGTCGCTGCTCGCCGACGACGTGATCCGCTACCTCGACGCCCGTGGGATCGGCACCTGCACGCTGGTCGGCCACGACTGGGGCGGGATCATCGCCTTCAAGGCCGCCATCGACCATCCCGATCGCATCACCCGGCTGGCGCTGCTCGACACGTTGTGCACCACCTGGTCACCGGCCGGTGTGCACGGGTACTGGTTCAAGGCCGAGGGCCTGGCCGAGGCGTTCTTCGCCGAGCACCATCGGGCCTTCGTCGAGGTGCTCTTCGCCGGGGCGGACTCGGACGGGCTCGGCGCCCGGCCGCAGAACCCGTGGACGGCGATTCCCGCCGGGGTTCGCCCGCGTCCGACCTGGATCGACGACGAGGCCCTCGCGCACTATGTCAGCGCCTTCTCGCAGCCCGAGGCCTGGGCCCATGCGATCTCCTACTACCGCTACGGCTTGCCGTTCCACGAGGTGATCCCCGATCCGGCGGCGCGCCACGGCGAGCGCTACCGGTCGCTCCCCGAATCCGAGGTGGCGGCGATGTGGTTGCACGACGGTGGTCTCGAGCAGCACCCGGGGCACTCGCAGTTCTACGACTACGGGCCCGAGGACCGGCACAAGCGGTATCCGCATCCGGTGCTGTGGTGCTACGGCTCGTACTCCGGTCGCGTGTCGTCGTCGGCGTCGAGCATCCCGAGCGGCAATCCGTTCGTCGAGCAGTTCCCCCGTTACTTCCCGGACCTGCGGGCCCGGTCGATCGCAGCGGGCCACTTCCTGGGTGAGGAGGCACCGGCGACGGTGAACGAATACCTGCTTGCGTTCCTCGGCGAGGGCCGCTGACGCGGCGCGCCGGCCCGTCGAGGACCGTTCAGTCGATCGCCTCGGCCACGGCGACGGCCCGGGCGGTGATCCCAGGCTGACGCACGGCGACCTTCCAGGTCGCAGCGGTGCGGTCCGGCTGACCGTCCACCTCCGCACCGCTCGCGCAGCGGTAGGTGACCCCTGCGGTCGGGACGGGAGCGAGCGTGGTGGTGGTCGTCGTCGGTGCCACGGTCGAGGTCGTCGTGGTCGAGCTGGTCGTCGTGGTCGTCGTGCTCGTGGTCGTCGTGCTGCTCGAGGCCGTCGTGGTCGGTGCCGCCGTCGTGGTCGGTGCCGCCGTCGTGGTCGGTGCCGCCGTCGTGGTCGGTGCCGCCGTCGTGGTCGGTGTCAGCGTCGTGGTCGTCGGAGGGATCGTGGTCGTGGGCGGGGTCGGGTCCGGGGGTCGCGGCGGTGGTGCGGTCCCGCGGGGCAGTGGCCGGCACCGGTCGCCACCTGCGAGCACGAGAGCCAGGTACGGGGGCCCCGGACGGGTCGGCGCCGCGGCCACCGGGTCGGCGGTCCGCACGAGTCGCACCGGCTGGAGCGGATCGGCCACGCAGGCCACCAGTCGCGGGTCGTACGGCGCGGGCAGGCAGGGGTCGAGCACCGGCACCTCGGTGGTGCCCGGCGTCGGCGCCAGGGCGCAGCGCACCCAGCCGGCCCGGCCGAGCAGGACCGAGGAGGCCTGGTCGCATCGGGCGTCGGCGGGCTGGCCAGGCAGGACGGGCACGAGGACCGCGTCCGGCCCGAACACCGTCAGGGTCCGCACCGCCGTCGCCGGGCTCGGGCTCGCCGGGTCGTCCGGGCGGGGCGGTGTGCCCCCATTGACCCCGTCGCCGGGTCGTGGACCGGGGGAGGGGAGATCGGCGACGCTGAACCAGCCAGAGGCCACGTCCTGCGCGAGTGCCTCGAACCGGGCGCCGACCACTCGCAGGTACTCGTCGTTGGGGTTGTAAGCGAGGATGGCCCGCACGACACCGTCGCGGGTGCGCAGCGTCAACGCGCCCGCAGCGGCACACAGGTACCGCCCCGCCGCGAGCGACTCGTCGTAGATGTTGTCGATCTCGCTCCGCCCGTCGCCGTTGCCGTCGGCCGCCCACCGCCGCCACGTCGAGGGGATGAACTGCATCGGGCCGACGGCACGGTCGACGGCCGCGTCACCGTCGAACTCGCCCGCATCGGTGTCGGGCCCGATCGGAATGCCGGTGATCTTCGGGCTGGTCATACCGTTGGCATCGAGGCGCCCCATGCCGTGGTTCGATTCGGTGCGCCCGATCGCAGCGAGCAGTTCCCACCGCAACCCGCACTGCGGTCGTTCGATCGCAACGGCGGCGCCGGCCCGCCGGTACGCGTCGTAGGCGACGGTGCTCATGCCCTCGATCGTCGCCGGGGCGACCCGGGTGACGATCGTGCGTCCCAGCTCGGTTTCGGCCACCCGGAGCATCGAGCGGGCCCGTGTGAGTTGTTCGGACAGGTTCGTGAGGCCGCGCAGCACCTGGTCCCGGGCGCTGAGCGCACGCACGAGCTGCGCCGACGAGGAGCCCTGCCGCCGCCGGGCCTCGAGGGCGAGAGCCACGGTCCGCTGGTTGGCGGCCCGCAGGATGCCGAGGCTCCAGGCGGCGTCGTTGCCGTTCGGGCGGGCGACGGCCGCGAGGAACGAGACCTCGTTGCCGCCCGAGCCCCGCACGTAGCCGGCGACCACCTGACGTTTCGCGGCGGCGATCAGCTCGGAGGCCTCTCGCTGGTCGGCCGACACCTGCCCGGTGATCGACGACACCGTCGATTCGGACGAGTTCAGGTCACCGGCGATCGCCTGCGCCTGGCGTTCGAGTTCGGCCACCTCGGCCGCTGCGGTACGGACGCGCTCGGTGGCGACGGCGAGCGATGGTGCCGCCTCGGCGCTCTGGGCCGCAGCCGGGCTCGGAGCGACGGCGGCCGGGGCGACGGCCGCGACGACGGCGACGAGCGCCAACGTCCGCAGTGTGCCCACCCGGCGAGCCTATGGGGGGACGCAGCGTGGCGGTATGGCGGCCGGGCCCCGGGGAATGCTCAGACGTAGGAGCGGAACAGCACCTCGGCCACGCACGAGGGCTTGCTCGCTCCCTCGACTTCGAAGCTCAGCTCGTAGGTGATCTGCACGCCGCCGGCGATGTCCTCGACGGCGAGGTTCTTCACGCCCATCCGAAGCCGGGAGCCGACCGGCACGGGGCTGGGAAAACGGACCTTGTTCGCGCCGTAGTTGACGCCCATCGAGAAGCCGCGGACCTGGACGACCTCGGGCAGCAGGCGCGGCCCGAGCGACAGCGTGAGGTAGCCGTGGGCGATCGGCGCCTTGAACGGACCGGCCTTGGCCCGCTCGACGTCGACGTGGATCCACTGGTGATCGCCGGTGGCGTCGGCGAACAGGTTGACCTGTTCCTGGGTGATCTCGATGTACTCGCTGTAGCCCAGGTGCTGGCCGACGGTGGCCTTGAGGCCCTCGGCGCCGTCGATGATCGTCGTCATGTGCCCATCCTGGCGCACGGTCCCGGCAGGGGCGAGCCCGCCGGTCAGCGGAACCAGATGCGTCGGTAGTCCCGGCTCATCGGGTGCACGAGCAGCGCGACGAGCGCGATCGCGAACAGCAGGGAGATGATTCCCTGGCGGGCCCCGTCGACGATGGCGAGCACCCACAACAGCGTCTCGAGCATGGCGACGACGATGCCGAGTACGTAACCCCACTTGCGCTCGTTGGAGATCCCGAGGCCGGCAGCGACGGCGGCGACGAGCGCCCCGATGGCGAGCAGTGGTCCGAGGAAGGCCGAGAAGATGCTGCCGAGCAGGAGCCCGAACACGGCGGTGGCGTAGAGCAGCCATACGGAGATCTGGAGGGTTTGCGGGAGCGAAGGGTTCGTCCACCGCCAGTTCGAGAGGCCCGGCATGGGCGCCAGTCTGGCAGGGCGGGCCCGCCGAGTACCGTTCGAGCGATGCCGACGACACGACCGCTGCGGTTCGGGGTGATGGCCTCCGGGCGGGTGGAGTCCGGGGCGGCGTGGCGGGCCTACGCCCGTCGGGTCGCCGACCTCGGCTACGACACGCTCAGCCTGCCCAACCATCTGGCCAACCAGACCTTGGCGCCGCTGCCCGCGCTGGTCGCCGCAGCCGACGCCGCCCCGTCGTTGCGGGTCGGCACGCTCGTCATCGACAACGAGAGCGTGCACCCGGCGATCATCGCCAACGAGTGCGCCACGGTGGACGTGCTCACCGACGGTCGCCTCGAGGTCGGCATCGGCGCCGGATGGCTCCCGGCGGACCACACCGCCATCGGCCAGCCCTGGGCGCCGGCGGGTGAACGCATCGAGCGGCTCGCCGAGGCCGTCGAGGTGCTGCGGGCGGCGTGGGGTCCGCCGCCGGCCCGGTTCGAGGGGCGGCACTACCGCATCGACGGCCTTTCGGCCGGGGCCCGGCCGGTGCAGCAACCCCACCCGCCGATCCTGGTCGGCGGCGGTGGCCGAAAGGTGCTCGAGCTCGCCGCCCGGGTGGCCGACATCGTGTCGTTCGTGCCCAACATGGCCGCCGGTCGGGTCGGTCCGGAATCGGCGGCGAGCGCCACGGGCGCCGCGACGCGAGAGAAGCTGGCGTGGGTGCGCGAGGCGGCCGGGGCCCGCTTCGAGCAGCTCGAGCTCCACGTCAACGTCACGCTCGTCCGGCTCGGCGACCGGGCCGAAGGTCTGGCCAAGGTGGCCCGGGCCTACGCCACCGCCGAGGCCGACGCCGCCGAGGTGCCCCACGCGCTCGTCGGCTCCGCCGAGGAGATCGCCGAGGACGTGCTGCGCCGCCGCGACGAGCTCGGCATCACCTACCTCACCGTGTTCGAGGGTTCCGTCGACGCGTTCGCTCCGGTCATCGCCCGCCTGCGCGCCTGATCGTGGCGGGCCTGCTCGACCGGCTGCCTTCACCCGGCAGCGATCCCGCCGAGGTCGTCGACGCCTTCGCCACCTGGGCGGCGAGCGGGGCCCGCCCGCTCTACCCGCACCAAGAGGACGCGGCGCTGGCCCTCGCCGCCGGCGACCACGTGGTGCTCGCCACGCCCACCGGGTCGGGCAAGAGCCTGGTGGCAGTCGCCGGCATCGTGCTCGCGCGCAACCGGGGTGAGCGGGCCGTGTGGACCGCACCGATCAAGGCGCTCGTGTCCGAGAAGTTCTTCGACCTCGTGGACCTGCTCGGCGCCGAGGCCGTCGGCCTGGCGACCGGCGACGCAGCGATCAACGCGCAGGCGCCGGTGCTCGTGTGCACGGCGGAGATCCTCGCCAACCAGGCTCTGCGCACCGGGGCCGAGGCCGACGTCGGCTTCGCCTGCCTCGACGAGTTCCACTACTACGGCGACGCAGCGCGCGGGTGGGCCTGGCAGGTCCCGTTGCTCGAGCTGCGCAACACCCAGTTCCTGCTCGCCTCGGCGACCTTGGGGGACATGACCGCCCTGTCGGGCGACCTCGAACGGCGCAGCGGGCGGCCCGTCACCGAGGTGACGTCGGTGCACCGGCCCACCCCGCTGCACCATGCCTGGCGGATGACCCCGGTGGCCGACAGCGTCCTCGACGCCGTGCGTGACGGCCTGTCCCCGGTGTACGTCGTGCACGCCACCCAGGCCGCTGCGGTGGAGCGGGCCCAGGCGTTGGTCAGCCTGCCGCTCACGACGCGCCCCCAGCGCGAGGCGATCGCCGCTGCACTGGCCGGCGTGCGGCTCACCACCGGGTTCGGCCAAACGCTGGGGCGGCTGCTGCGCAACGGTGTCGGCGTCCATCACGCCGGGATGCTGCCCCGGTACCGGCGCCTGGTCGAGCGCCTCGCCGGTGACGGCCTGCTGCCTGCGATCTGCGGCACCGACACCTTGGGCGTCGGGGTGAACATCCCGATCCGCACCGTGCTCATGACCGCGTTGACCAAGTTCGACGGTCAGCGGGTGCGGACCTTCTCGGCTCGGGAGTTCCACCAGCTCGCCGGTCGGGCCGGTCGCCCCGGGTTCGATCCCGACGGTCACGTCTGGGCCCAGGCGCCTGACCACGTGATCGACAACGCCCGGGCGCTCGCACGCGCCGGCGACGACCCGAAGGCCCGCCGCAAGGCCAGCAAGGCCAAGCCGCCCGAGGGATTCGTGCACTACGACGACAAGACTTTCGAGCGGCTGTGGGCGGCCCGCCCGGAGCCGCTGGTGTCGCGCTTCTCGGTGTCGGCCGACCTCGTGGCGTCGGTGTTGGCTCGCCCGGACGGGCCGGTGGCGCTCAAGAACCTGTTGCGGGACAACCACGACCCCGAACCGCGGCGGCGCCGGCACCGGCGCCGGGCGCTGCGGATCTACCGCTCGCTGGAGGCGGCCGGGGTGGCCGAACGATTGCGTGACGACCAGGGCCGGTGCGCCGGGGTGCGGATCGGTTCGCTGGTCGAAGGCAGCGACGAGCGGGCGCTGTTGCGGTTCGCGTCGCCGCTCGCCACGTTCGCGATCGAGGTGGTGGCGACGCTCGATCGCGACGAGCCCGGTTACCCGCTCGATGTGGTCAGCGTCCTCGAGTCGGTGCTCGACGACCCCAACGCCGTGCTCTACGCGCAGCAGAACGCGGCCCGGGCCGCCGAGGTGGCCCGGCTCAAGGCCGAGGGCGTCCCGTACGAGGAGCGGATCGCGCTGCTCGACGGGGTCACGTGGCCCAAGCCGCTGGCTGAGCTGATCGAGGCCTGCTTCGTCACCTACCGCACGGCGCACCCGTGGCTGGAGGACGTGCCGTCGCCCAAAGGGGTGCTGCGAGAGTTGGCGGAGGGCGGCGAGAGCTTCGGCGGGTTCGTGAAGCGCTACAAGCTCGAACGCAGCGAGGGCCTGCTGCTGCGCTACCTCACCGACGCCTGGCGGGCGCTCGACCGTTCGCTGCCCGACGAGGCGTACACCGACGAACTCGAAGACCTCGTCAACTGGCTCGGCCGGCTGATCCGGGCGACGGACGCGACGCTGCTCGAGGAATGGGAACGCCTTGCCGGGGCACCGCTGCACGATCATTCGGGCGACCCCGGTCCGGCGCCCGTGCCCGGACCGCCGGCCGCCTGGCGCACGGTCGTGCGGACCGCCGCGTTCGGCTGGGTCGAGCTGCTGGCCCGGCGGGCTCATCCGGCGCTGGCCGAGCGGACCGGGTGGAGCGCCGAACGCCTCGCAGAGGCGATGGCGCCCTACTGGGCGCAACGGGACGCGATCGGTACCGACGCCGCCGCGCGCGGCCCGGCCTGGTTCGAGCTCACCGAGGAGCCCGGGCGCTGGCGGATCGTGCAGCGGCTCGCCGACCCCGACGGCGACGGCGACTGGCGCCTCGTGGCCACCGTCGACCTCGCGGCCGCCGCCGAGGAAGGCGCCCCGGCGTTGCGGCTCGAGGCGCTCGGGCTCTTCGGCGCCGAACTCGGACCGGGCTGACCGGGCGGAGTTCGGACCGGGCTGAGGAGTTCACGCGCCCGACACGGCGCGGCAACTCGAGCTGAGCAGGATGCCGGCATGGTCATGACCCTGCGGACCCTCGGGCACGACGACGCGCCGGCGCTCGGCGGTCTTGCCGCCCAGCTGGCCACCGAGCCCCGACGATTCGGGCGTGCTGCGCTGCCCAAACCGTCGGCCGGCTGGCGAGCTCGGCTCGCGCACCCCTGCCGCGTGCGGGCGGTCGGGGCGTTCGTCGACGGCGCGCTCGTCGGCGTCGGCCGGCTCGTGCCGGCAGGCGCAGATCGCGCCGAACTGCTCGTGGCGGTCACGAGCGGGCATCGCGGCCGAGGCATCGGTGCCGCGTTGGTCGGCGCTGCGTTGGAGCTTGCCGCGGAGCTCGAACTCGGCGCCGTCGTGGCCGCTGTCGAACGCCGGAACCCGGCGGCTATGGCGTTGTGCGCCCGCCGCCAGATCGAGCTGCGTGAGCTCGCACCCGGTCGGGTCGAGGTGATCCTCGGGGTGAGCCCGATCCGGTGCAGCGCATGATCGGCGTGCTGCCCGCGGGCAGGAGCTCGGTGTACGCCGGGGAGCGCAGGAGCCCAGAGCGATGAGCACCCTCTCCCGCTTCGGACTCGGGACGATGGCGTTCGCCTCGCCGGCGGCGGACCCGGCCGAATGCGTGGCGGTCGTGCACCGGGCGATCGACGCCGGTCTCACGCTGATCGACACCGCCGACGTCTACGGCCAGGGCGCGGTCGAGACGTTGCTCGGTCCCGTGGTGCGCGCCCGGCGCGACGAGATCGTGCTGGCGACCAAGTGCGGCTTGCCGATGGGCGACCGTCGGGGTCTGGCGGCCGGCCGGGTGCGGGAGGCGACCGAGGAGAGCCTGCACCGGCTCGGCGTCGACCGAGTCGATCTGCAGCAACTCCACCGTCCTGATCCCTCGACGCCGATCGAGGAGACCCTCGGGGAGATGGGTCGTCTCGTGGAGGACGGGCTGATCGGCGCGTACGGCACGTCGTGTTTCACCGCGTCGATGCTCGCCGAGGTGGTCGCGATCGGGGCGCAGGGCTCGGTGCCGGTGCCGTCGAGCGAGCAGCTCCCGCTGTCGATGCTGGTCCGGTCTCGTGAGCGTGAGGTACTGCCGGCGTGCCTGGCGCTCGGGGTGGCCGCGATCGTCTGGAGTCCGCTCAACGGTGGCTGGCTCACCGGGAAGTACGGGCCCGACCGCCCGGCCCCGGCAGGCTCGCGCGGTTCGTTCGCCGGTTCGTTCGTCGATCCGACCGATGCGGCGAAGGCGGCGGTCGTGCCACGACTTGCGGCCTTGGCTGCCGAGGCCGGCCTGACGCTCCCGGTTATGGCCCTGGCCTGGGCCGCCGAACGCCCAGGCGTCACCACGGTGTTGATCGGGGCCCGCACGGTGGAGCAGCTCGAGGCGCTGCTGCCGGCGGTCACGGTCCGGCTCGACGACGACGTGGTGACCGCCGCCGACGAGATCGTTGCGCCGGGAACGACCGTCGACCCCCGCAACGACGCCTGGCCCGATCCGCCTCGGCTCACCCGGTCCGGGTGAGCCGTTCCACCGCAGCGGCCCGTCGGGTCGCGGATCGGGCCCGGGCCCGGTCGCTCGTGCCTCGCACCGCCCGGTAGACCCAGGTGCGCCCCAGCCGGGTGAGCAGGACCTGCTCGTGCACGGTGGTGGCGGCCGGGTCGAGATAGGCGGTGACCGCGATCCGCGCCGCGTCCTCGGGTGCGAGCTCGGGGCGCTGCGCCCGCACGTAGCGCACGAGCTCCTGGAGATCGTGGACCCCGCAGCGAAGCACGCTGGCGAGGTCGACCACCGCCAGGGCGGCGGTCACGGCCTTGGCGACCGGCAGTTTGGAACCCACGCGGGTGGCGCGCAGGGCAAGGGCGGCCCCCGGCACCTTGGCGGCCAGTCCCGTTGCGAAACCGTCCTCGGCGGTCGCGAGCCGACGTTCGAGTTCGGCCCGGGTCAGCGGCTGAAGTGGTTCGGCGTAGACCTCGACGAGGGCGTCGGTGAGCAGGCGCCGCAGCAACGCAGGCGCCTTGGCGGCGGTGTCGCGGCTGCGGTCCTTGAGGGCGCGGGCGACCTCCACGAACCGCTCGGTGGAGCGGTCGAGGCGCGACGACGGGACCGGGACCGGGGCGGGGAGCGGTCGGGGCTCGGGGGACGACGGCTCGGGCATGGTGCAAGCGTGCCCGATCTCGCCGTGCCCGGAGGGTTCGGGGCGCCACTGTTTGCGGCGCGGTTTGCGGCGCGGTTTGCGGCGCGGTTTGCGGCGCGGTTTGCGGCGCGGTCTGCGGCGCGGTCTGCGGCGCGGTCAGGCGAAGAACCGGGTGACGGCGGCCTGGTAACCGTCGACGTCGACGTCGACGGCGATCGCCCAGGGCGCGAAACCCGGCGGGGCGGCTTGCACCGACCCCGGTCCGGCCCGGGCGAACAGCGGGGCTCGGCGGTCGGCGACGGTGGCACCCCACGCGGGTCCGGGGGTGGTCTGCACGGCGAGCGGGAGCACCGGGGCCGCCACCAGCTCGGCGTGGGCGGCGACCATCGTCGCCAGAAGGTCGTGGCAGGGGCAACGCCCGCTCGGGGTCAGGGTGCCGGCGTACCGGCGGTAGAACGCCAGCGGGGTCGCGAGGAAGGCGGTGACCGGGGTAGTGCCGGCGGCGAGGGCGTCCCAGTGCTCGTCGGCGAACACCGCGGCGTGGGTGACGTCGAGCCCGACCAGCGTGGGGGGTGTCGACCATGCAGCGCCGACGACGGCGGCAGCGGCGTCGGGGTCGTGGGCGATGTTCGCCTCGGCGTAGGGCTGCGCGTTGCCGGGTCCCGCCACGGTGCCGCCCATCACGACGAGGCGCCCGACGCCGGGCGCCCACGACGGGTCGCGCCGCACGAGCTCGCCGATGTTCGACAGCGGGCCGAGCGTGACGACCGTGAGTTCCCCGGGCCGCTCGGCGACGAGGCGCGCCAGCATCTCGACGGCGGGCTCGGCCACCGGGTCGAACGGGGCTGCGGGACGATAGGTCTCCCCGAGGCCGTCCCGACCGTGGATGAAATCGGCGGGCCGAAGCTCAGGGACCGGCCCGATCGCCGCTGCGGCACCGACCGCGACCGGAATGTCGGGCCGGCCGGCGGCGTGCAGGATCCGGCAGACGTTGGCCGCCGCGCCGGCGACGCCGATGTTGCCGTGCACGGCGGTGATGGCGGCCACCTCGACGAGCGGGCTCGTCAGCGCCCACCAGAGCGCAGCGGCGTCGTCGACTCCGCCGTCGGTGTCGATCACGATCGGGATCGGGTTCGGGGCCACGCCTCGAGCCTGCCAGCCGAGGGGAGGTTCGGCGTCGTCAGGCGCGGCGGGGCGCCAGGGTGGCCAGCCAGATGAACAGCTCCACGCTCGCATCGAATCCGTCGAGCGCCGATGCAGGTCCCCCGGGCCAGGCATGTGGCGCGCCGGCGAGGGTCACCAGGCGGACCTCCACGCCGTCGTCGCACCCGGTCCAGGTCTCGATCCGGACCGCGCCTTGGTCCGTGCTCGACTCGGTGCTGCAGCCGTCGAGGTCGCGCCACCGGCGGGCCGAGGCGGCGCCGAGGGAGTAGGCGACAGACTCGTCGCCGGTGCCGTGGACGGCGAGCACCGAGATCGGTCGCGCTGGTTCGCAGCCGGTGGCGAGGCCGCCGGACACGGCCACGACCGCGGCGACACGGCCGGCGAGACGGCAGGCGACGGTGTACGCCATGAACGCCCCGTTGGAATGCCCGACGACGACGACCTCCGTTCGGTCGATCGGGTCGGTGGCGAGCACGTCGTCGAGCAGCGCACCGAGGTAGCCCACGTCGTCGGTGCCGGCCTCCGACGCCGGGCTGCAGCACGTGCCGGCGTTCCATGCCCGCACGCCGTCCACCCGGCCCCCCCTGCGGCCACAGCACCGCCCATCCGGCCGCCTCGGCCATCGCGTCGAGGTCGGTGTACCCGGCGAGGGTGTCGGCGTCGCTGTAGCTGCCGTGCAACGCGATGAGCAACGGGACGGTGTCACCGGCGGGCCGGGACGGCAGGTGCAGCCGGGCTGGGCGGTCGGGATGGCCGGGTAGGACGATCTCCACGTCCGATGCCGGAGCACGCAGCGCTGCGGCGGCGGTCGTGGTGGGGATACGCCGCCGCCCTCCCGGGGTATTGGTGGGCGACGCGCCCGGGATCGTGGTGCGAGTGGGCCGAGAGACCGGAGTGCGGGTGGCCGGCCGAGCGCCTTGCCGCCCGGGCCGGGTCGGGGCCGTCTCGGGGGTCGACGGTGGCATGGCCGTCCCGACGACCGACACGGCCGTCGAGGGCAGCGGCGCCGCCGATGACGCCGCACCGCCACAACCGGTCGACAGCAACGCCACCATGCCGAGGGTGCCGAGGGTGCCGAGGAGCCGGGTCCGACGAGCCGGTGTCACATCGTCAAGTGTTGCGGCTCCGAACGGCGACGCAAGGTCGGGCCGCCCGACCGCGACGGACCCGCGGTCAGGACAGCTTGGGCCAGGTGCGCTTCTGGCGGCGACGCTGGCCGGCCTTGCCTCTGGCCCGGTGCTCCGTGAGCGCCCACGCTCGGCGCCAGCCCCGGTAGTCGGGACCGGTGAGCGACGGGGTCGCCCCCTGGGCTGCCCGACGACGTGCCGACCAGTAGTCGCTGATCGCCTCGTCGGCGAGCACTTCGACCGCAGCTTCGATCCGTGTCCCGAACCGGCGGATGTTCTCGCCCTCCTCGAGACGCAACGGCCTGCCGAACGTCACCTTGGTGCGCCCTCGCTTGGGCCGCTTCATCCCCTTGCCGAGGATGGCGCCCGTGCCGTCGATGTGCACGGGCACGATCGGCGCCCCGGTCCGCTCGGCGAGGAACGCCGCTCCGCCCTTGAACGGCTGCCCCCAGCCGTCGGGTGAGCGCCCGCCCTCGGGGAAGATCACCAGGCTCCACCCGTCGCGGATCAGTTCCGCGGCGAGTTCGGCCGACCGGCGGTTCACGGAGGTGCGGTCGATCGGGAAGGCGTTGAGCGCCAACGCCGACGCCGCCCCGGTGAGCCGGGTCCCGAAGAAGTAGTCCGCGGCTGCCCCGACGACCATGCGATGCCGCCAGGGCGGGGGGATCGCCGCCAGCATGAGCGGGGTGTCGAGGTGGCTGTGATGGTTTGCCACGAAGATGCACGGACACGTGTCGTCGGTGTCGTCGGCCTCGGCCCGAAGATCTGCGAGCCGGTCGGTGCCGACCACTTCGGGATCGGCGATCGCCTTGACCGCCAACTGCAACGGTCCGGCGAGTAGGGCCCGGCGCGTTGCCTGCGCCAGCGGGCGGCGCGCCCACTCGGTGTCGAAGTCGGCCCCGGTGCGCTTCGGGGCGGGCGGCACCTCCACCCCGCGGGGCACGGTCGGCGCCCGGTACGGGAACCCGACGCGCCCGATGACGGTGCGCACGCGCGCCGAGCCCTTCTGCGCGCTCGACACCGCCCGGGCGGTGACGCGCATGGCCGTCAGCGGGAACGGTTCCCCCGGTCGGCGAGCCATCGGCCTAGCGCACGTCCGCCATCATGACCGGCGGCGTGTGGAAGTGGGTGATGGTGGCGTCGCGGCCGACGGCGTCGGAGGCGATCTCCAGCGCGTCGTCCATGGAGGAGGCCGGGGTGAAGCCGAGGCGGCGCACCGAGCGGGGCTCGCCGCCGACGACGATCACCTTGCCGCAGTGCTGCATGCCGTGCGAGCCCCAGTACCACATGTAGAACGGGTGCACGCCGTGGTAGGCGTACCCGGTGCGGTACAGGTGCCGGTACCACTCGTCGTTCGCGTAGCGCTCCTCGTACTTCTGCGACAGCACGTGCGGGTCGGTGGTGTCGGCGAGGCACTCCTCGAAGAAGTCGATGTAGCTCGGGTGGTGGACCGGGTTGAACTCCCACGGGGTGGGGTGGGTCATGATCACCACACCGCCTTCGCGCACCAGGGGCTTGCCGCGGTACAGGTTGAAGAAGTACCCGAGTCCCGTGCACATCACCAGGATCGGGTTCATCACCGAGTGCACGTTGTACGGGCAGATGTACGGGATGCCCATCGTGAGGATGTCGGTCTGGCCCTGCACCTCGACGAGTTGCTGGCGGTAGACGTTCTCGGTCGTCACCTTGTGCACCGCTTCGACCTCGCCGCACTGGATGGAGGTCATCTGGTGCGGCGCTTCGATCGACTGGAAGATCTTGCGAGCCGTCCGGGTCGGCACCTTTGCCAACGACTTCGACGCTGCGACGTACAGGCCGCGGTCTCGCGCCGACCACTCCCATTCCCGCTTGCCGAGGAACTCGAACGGCGACGGGAACGTGTCGTTGTTGAGCGTCGTCTCGATCTGGAAGATCTTCACCCCGGCGTCGCGCAGCACCTTGCCCATGCGCCAGTTGGACTTGTGCAGCTCCGAGCGATGCTGGTCCATGAACGAATGGCTGGCCTGCATCGTGGCCGGGTTGTGATGGTGGCGCAGGCTGCGGTAGCTGGCGAGCCCGGTCGCGGTCGACTTCCACCCGCCGTCCATGGCGACGAGGTTGATGTTCACGTACACGAGCAGGTCGCTCTCGGCGGCCCGCTTGTTGATCTCGATCTCCTCGCCGTGGGGCGTGGTGCCGAGGTACGCAAGGTTCTCGGGGTCCTCGGCGTCGTGCTGGGTGAGCAGGCCACGTGGGGCGAACGCGTCGTACACGCGGTCACCGACGGCGTGGCGCAGTTCGTCTTCGGTCATGCGCCGGTGCAGCGCCAGCGCCGCGATAAGCGCCACGTCGTCGACGCCGGCGTCGGCGGCGGAGTCGAGCACCGCCTCGATGATCCGCTGGCGCAGGTCGGGCCGGCGCATCTTGGGCAGCGGGAGGCTCACGTCGTCGAACGCGATCGTGAGCTTCATGCCGGGGAACAGCAACGCCGACAGTGGGTCCGAGTCGATCGGATGCTCGAGCGCATTGCGGATACGGGCGTCGACGTCGGTGATCGCTGGCAACGGCTCGGGCGGGTAGATCACCCGGGTCCGGCCCGCCGGGAGGCGCTCGAGGCGGAACCCGTCGCCGTGCCAGAACAACGTGGGTGGGGTCGAACGGTCCACGTCGAGGACGAAACCAGGGCGGGGCATCAGCGTCCCTTCTCGGACCGCAGGTCGAAGCAGACCTTGACGGCGCCTCGACGGCCGGCGGTTGCGGCGTGTTCGAGTGCGGCCTTGTAGTCACGCAACGGATAGGTGGCACTCACCAACCGCTCGAGGCCGGCCGCGGCCACGAGTTCGAAGGCGAGCTCGAAGGTGCGGCGCCGCTCGCCCGAGGCGAGCGTCTCGGTGCCGTAGGCGTAGGCGCCCACGAGGCGGGTCTCGCGGTGCCACAGGGTGGTGAGGTTGAGCTTCACCCCGGCGGGCATCCCGACGAGCGTGATTTGGCCGCGAGGTTTCACAATGGCGAGCGACTCGGTGATCGATCCCTCGGAGCCGACGCAGTCGACGACGGCATCGGCGCCGCCGGTGAGCTGCTCGCGGTAGGCGAGCGAGCCGGTGGCCCGCCGCACGGTGCGTGCGAGCTCCGGCGGGTCGCACACGGTGGTGGCGCCGAAGGTGCGGGCCCAACGCTTCTGCTCGGGGTAGCGGGCCGCCGCGATGATCGCCCCGGCCGGTGTGAAGTGGCGCAGCGCAGCGATCGTCAAGAGCCCCAACGTCCCCGATCCGAGCACGACCACGGTGTCGCCTTCGTGCACGCCGGCGGCGAGCGCCGCGTGCACGGCGCATGCGGTCGGCTCGACCATGACGGCGGCCTCGTCGCTCATCGCGTCGGGCACCCGGTGGAGCTGGCTCGGGTGGGCGACCATCGCCGTCGACCAGCCCCCGCCGGTGTCGCAGCAGAACCCGGTCTGCAGACCCGGTTCGAGCACCCCGTAGGCCAGGCGCTCGCAGTTGCCGAGATCCCCCCGGGCGCAGGCGGGGCACGGCGGGTTGATGGCCCGGGTGACGCAGCCGAGCACCGGCTCGACCACGACCCGGGCACCGTCGGGGGCGTCGGCGACCACCTCGTGGCCGGGGACGAACGGGAACGACACGATCGGTTCGAAGTAGCGCGACGAGGTGCCGTCCACGGTCGACAGGTCCGAGCCGCAGATACCGGCAAGGCGGGGCCTGATCGTCACCCAGTCCGGGCTCGGCAGCGCAGGCGGGTCGTCGTCGACGAGCGCGAGCGGCCCGACCGCGGCACCCTTGCCGGGGCTCAGCGACCCGGCGACGAACGCCGCCGCGTAGCGCAACGGCTTGCGGTCGAAGCGCAACGCTCTCATCGGCGGGCCTCCCGTGCGTGCTGCTCGCGCCAGGGGCGCCCGATCGGCAGCAGGGGCCGGGGCCCGCCGGGCGACTTCTCCCACTGCTCCACCAGCCACCCGCGCTTGCGGGCGAGCGCCGCCAGTCGGGTCTCGGGGTTGACCGCAACGGGGAAGCCGACCGCTTCGAGCATCGGAAGGTCGCTCGTGGAGTCGGCGTACGCAACGGATTCCTCGAGCGAGAGACCCTCGGCGTCGCAGTAATCGGCGAGCACCTGGGCCCGGGACTCACCGGTGGGTGGCACGGTGGCCAGCTCGCCGGAGTAGGTGCCGTCGGGGCGCACGGTCATGTCTGCTGCAACGATCTCGTCGAACAACGGCCGCAACGGTTCGACGACGAACGACAGCGCCCCGGTGATCAGGATCGTGCGGTGGCCGAGCTCGCGGTGGCGCCGAACGCGACGGATCCCGGCAGGGAAGCACTTCGTGATGACGAGGTCGCTGAACAGGTCGCCGACGTCGGTGGCGATCTGCTCGACGTCGGCGCCCTCGTAGCGCCGGTAGAAGGACCGCAGGAAGTCCGTGCGGTCCTTGCGGTCGAGCGCCAGCAGCCCGGGGGCCTCGCGCAGCGTGCGCAAGACGTAGCGCAGCCGGTCGTCGGCGGGGAGCCGTCGGGTGGCGAGGTACGAGTACGACTCGACGACGTTCGACGCGATCAGCGTGTTCTCGAGATCGAACGCCGCCACGTGCCGCGCCGGGGCGAGGACGTTGTTGCGCAACCGGGTGGCGCGGTCCTCGGTGCGGGACTTGCCCGGCGTGGTCTTCACGCGGGCGTGCTGCACGACCGAAGGCAGGTGGACCTCGGCGATGTAACGGGGCCAGTCGATCACCCGCGGGTCGAAGCCGAACGCGTCTCGGTCGGCGGCCTCGAGGCCCTCCCAGACGGCGAGCAGGTTGTCGACGGCGTAGATCGCCTCGCACTCCGCGTAGGCGCCGTACAGCTCGACGTAGGTGAGGGCCCGCTGCACTTCGAGCTTGCGCTCCTCGAGCTTGGCGGACCACGCGGCCTGAGTGCCCCGCAACGGCAGAGCCTGCAACAGCTTCTCGCCCCGGTCGATCAGCGACTCGGCTCGCCTGAGTTGCCCTTGGACCTTGCCGCGCCCCGGGAAACTCCACTCGGGCGCAACGATGGGCTGGCCCTCGGCGTCGTAGAGCGGGTGCTCGGCGAACCAGGCCTGCACGTTGTCGACGAGGACCTTGTACTTCAACGGGTTCGCCGAACCCGAGGCCACCTGCGTGATGCGCGGCGCCCGCTCGGGTCCGAGCGCGGCGACGGTGATGCAGGCGGCCACGACCATGTCGACGGGGATCACGTCGACGGTGCCCTCCGGGACGCCGGGGAACTGCTTCAGCAGGCCTCGGGCGTAGGAGATGATCACCGGCTCGGCCATGCGGAACCCGCGGATCCAGCCCGGGCGCGGTTCGGCGAGCGCGGATTCGATGATCGACGGGCGCACGATCGACACCGGCACGTCGCCCTTCGATTCCATGAGCGCCTGCTCGCCCAAGGACTTCGTGAAGGCGTAGGCGTCGGGCCAGCCGACCGAGGCCGCCCGGGTGCGGCCGGCTTCGACAAGGCGAGCTCGCACCCAGTCCTGACGCAACGACTCGGTCTTGGCGCCCAGCGCCGGCGCACCGGCGGCGCCGAGTTCTCGGCGGGCGTCCTTGCGGAACTGGGCGAGCTGATCGGGGGTGCGGCTCTGGGCGTCGAGGTCGCTGCGCAACCGCCGCGACGCGGCGACCTCGGCCCGCCACGAGACCCCGACGTCGAACGGGCCCTCCGACACCAGCGCCTCGGGCGCACGGCCCCGGCGGTTGCCGGCGACGTAGCACGTGGACACCGCGACGAGGTGCGGGGTGACGCCGAGCGACTGCAGCGTCTGCGCGATGCGGGTGGGGCCGAGCAGGTTCACCTCGACGGCGGAGTCGAGGGGTGAGTCGAACGCCACGGTGGCGGCGGAGTGGATCACCACGTCACAGCTCGCCAGGATCGCTCGGTCCGTCTCGTTCAGGCCGAGCCCATCGGTGCCCACGTCGCCGGTGATCACCTGGATCCGGCGGGCGGCCATCGCGTCGAATGCCTTGGCGCCGGCCTTGACGTCGCCGCCGCCGAACTCGGCCCGGAGGCGGTCGAAGGCGTCGTTGCGGAGGATCTCGCGCTGGATGCGCTGGGCCGCGCTCGAGCGCTTCCCGGCTCGCACCAACAGCACGAGCTCGCAATCGGGCACGCCGCGCAACAGCCGTTCGACGAGCGCCGTGCCAACGAACCCGGTGGAACCCGTGACGGCGATGCGCTTCCCGGCGAGGGCGTCAGCGATCACGGTGGGGTTGTCTACCATCTGGTAGGGATGGCGTCGATCACCGGAACCCGGGGGCGTACGAGGGCCCGCATCGTCGATGCCGCCCTCGAGGCGTTCGGCACGCGCGGCTACGAGGCCACCTCGCTCGACGCCCTGGCCGCCGACCTCGGGATCGCCAAGCAGTCGGTCCTGTACTGGTTCGCCACCAAGGACGCGCTGCTAGACGCCGTGGTCGCCCAGGCGGCGGCGTCGTTGGTCGAAGCCATCGACGCGGCACTCGCCCGAGCCCCGGACGACGACCCGGTCGAAGTGGTGATGCGGGCGGTGTTCCGGGTCGCCGTGCGCCGGCCGGCGCTGCTCGGGATGGTGCGGGAGGTGAGCCGCCTGGGCCCCGACGTGGCCGACCGGCTGGCGGCCGGCATGCGGCCGTTGCTGGACCGCGCCGTGGCGTTCTGCGAGGAGCGCATGGCCGTAGGGGCGATGCGCCGGGCCGATCCACGGCTGCTGGTGCTGTTCGTGCAGGCGACGATCGTGGGGGTCGCCACCGAACGTGAAGCCCAGCGCGCCGTCGGCTGGGAGCCGACCGCAGCGGGCCTCGCCCACCTGCGCCGGGAGTTGTTCGCGTTCGTGCGGTCCGCCGTCGGGAGGGGCCCGGTGCCGTCAGCGGATCCGGTGCGGGCGTAGGGAGCCCCGCGTCGGCACCGCAGGCGGCGTCGGGCGCGCCGTCGTGTCGGCATCGATGCGGTGACGGGCCGGGTCGAAGATGCAGAACCGTCCGGCACCATGCTGCTTGGCCGTGTACATCGCCTTGTCGGCCTGACGCAGGACGGTGCCTGCGTCGGCGTCGTCGGGTGGCACGAGCCGCACGCCGACGCTGGCGCCGATGCGCACGATCACCCCGGGAGACACCTCGAACGGCTCGGCGAGGTGCCGCAGCAGCCGCTCGACCATCGCGGTGCCTTCGGCCGCCGATCGCAAACCCCGGAGAAGTACCGCGAACTCGTCGCCGCCGAGTCGGGCAGCGGTGTCGCTCACCCGGAGGTGATGGCCGAGCCGGCGGGCGACCTCGACCAGGAGCCGGTCGCCGGCCTCGTGGCCGTGGGTGTCGTTCACCGGCTTGAAGCCGTCGAGATCGACGTAGCACACCGCAAAGGTCTGCCCGTTGCGGCGGGCCTCGCTCAGCGCGTGCTCGAGCCGTTCCCCGAACAGGATGCGGTTCGGGAGCGCAGTGAGCGGGTCGTGGTAGGCGATGCGGTGCAGGTGACGCTCGAGTTCCTCGCGGCGGCGCCGTTCGAAGGCCTGGGCGAAGGCGTTGACGACGATGCGCAGGACCCCGATCTCTTCGGCGCTCCAGATCCGATGGCTCCGGACGTGGTCGAATCCGGCGAATCCCTCCAGACGGTGGTCCCAGAAAATCGGCACCACGAGCAATGACTGGATGCCCTGGGGCTGGAGCACAGCCCGTTCGCCCTCGGCGCAGTCGGGGAGCTTCGCCGGCGTTCGGCAACCGACGGTCAAGCCCGGGTCGGCCCCCGGTTCGCGGATAGCCGGGGGGCTCGACCGGCTACCGGTAGTAGCCCAGCACGTCCACGATGACCTGGGCGCCACCGCCACCGCCGGCTTGGATCTTCACCCGGGCGTTCGAGTCGACGGCGCTGACCGTGGTGACCGCGAGCGTCTGGCCGGCGGCGAACCAGTTGATGTTCGACGTGCCCGGGAACGTGACCGCGTTGGAGAACACCGACAGGAAGCCCGCGCCGATGGTGGCGTCGATCGTGAGGCTGATGACCGCCCCGGTGGCGCCCGCAGGGACCGCCGGGGTCGGCGGGGTGCCGGTGATGCCCGTGGCCAGGCTGACGGTGCGGACGTTGGCGCTGAGGCGACCATCCCCGGTGCGCGAGTCGTAGACCCGCACCGGCGAGGCGAGCAGGTGGAGCTGGCCTGCGGATCCGGCGCTCGCCACCTTGCGCAGCGTGCCCGGTCCCTGCGGGCAGTACCAGAGGTCGCCCTCGTTGGTCATGATCAGCTCGCCGGCCTGGTGGCTGATCGAGGTGACCTCGGCGACGGTGCCGGAGGACTGCAGGCGCAGCGCGGCGATGTTCCCCTGCAGGGTGGCGCCGTAGCCGGCGGTGCCCCGGCCGAGCAGGCCCGAGCCGCCGGTGCGGGCGCTGTGGCCGTAGACACCGATGGTGACGCCACCGTCGTTGAGCGCCCAGCCGCCGACGGCGGACAGGTCGCTGCCGCCGGGGGGCGCCGACGTTCCGCTCTGCACCAACAGGCCGACGCCGACCCCCGGGCTTGCCGAGGTGGGGTTGAGCAGCTTGGTGGTGGACGTGGCTTCGTTGTTCTGGCCAAGGGTGAAGGGCTGGTCATCCTCCGCGGCGGCCGGACCGGCGGCGGCGACGACCCCGACGCCGGCGGCGGCTGCCGCCGCACTCCCGACGGCCAGGTTGCGCAACAACGCCCGGCGGCTCGACGCGGCAGGCAACTCGACCACCGTTGCGTCGGTACCGGTCGCTACGCCCGTCGTGCCGATCGCCGCCGTGGGGACCGGCCCGACGGCGGCTTTCAAGGCGGCGAGTTCGGCCTCGAGGGCCGCGATGCGGTCGTGTAGCTCGGACATAGGGGTCTCCTACCGGTCGGTGGTCCTGCGGCGGCGGTGGTGGCATTCGACGGCGAGCCGGACCAGTTCGTCGATGAGCGCCGGGTACGGCATCCCCGATGCGGCCCAGAGCTTGGGATACATCGAGATCGGGGTGAACCCCGGGATGGTGTTCACCTCGTTCACGAGCAAGCCGCGCCCGGCCTCCTCGTAGAAGAAGTCGACGCGCGCCATCCCGCTGCAGCGCAACGCCCGGAAGACACTGACGGCCAGGCGGCGGACTTCGTCCGCTGCGCTCGCCGGCATGGGGGCGGGAATCAGCAGCCGGGCGCCGTCGGTGACGTACTTGTCGTCGTAGTCGTAGAACTCGTTGCCGGGCACGATCTCGCCTGGGACCGAGGCCCGGGGAGCTTCGTTACCGAGCACCGCCACCTCGATCTCGCGGCCGGTCACGGCCTCCTCGACGACGACGACCTCGTCGTAGCGAAGCGCGACGGCGAGCGCCTCGCGCACCGCCTCGACGGTGCGGGCCTTCGACACCCCGACCGAGGAACCCATGTTGGCCGGCTTCACGAACACCGGGAGCCCGAGCGCGCCGACGATCGTGGCTGGGGTGCCGGGGCCGATCTCGTGCTCCTCGAAGGCCAGCCAGCGGGCCTGCGGGAAGCCGTTGGCCGCGAGCACCTGCTTGGCCATCGCCTTGTCCATCGCCACGGCGCTCGCCAGCACCCCGCTGCCCACGTAGGGCACGTCGGCGAGTTCGAGCAGGCCCTGCACCGTGCCGTCCTCGCCGAGCGGGCCGTGGAGCAGGGGCAACACGACCGTATGCCCGTCCGCTACCAGCACGGGGGTGGGTTCGATCGCCGGCCCGTCGGCATCGAAGGCCTCCGGGAGGGCCGCAGGGCCGTCGAGCAGCGCCTTGGCGGCGGATTCGGCCAGCACCCACTGCCCGCTGCGGGTGATGCCGACGGGCACCACCTCGTAGCGTTCGGAATCGACGGCGGCACACACGTGGCGTGCCGTCACCCGGGACACGTCGTGCTCGGCGGAACGCCCGCCGAACAGCACGACCAGCCGGGTGCGGGGCGACATGACGAGCACGTTACCGAAGTGCCTCGCTGGCTACGGTGCATGGTGCATGCGCTTCACGGCCGAGGAGATCGCCGCCGCGACCGGGGGACGTGTCGTCGGGCCGCCGGCGGTCGTCGACGGGGCGTCGTTCGACTCCCGCAGCCTGCGCCCGGGCCAACTGTTCGTGCCGGTCGTGGCCGAGCGCGACGGGCACGGTTTCGTCCCCGCTGCGGTCGCCGCCGGCGCTGCGGTGTACCTCACGGCGCAGGGTCCGATCGCCGGTGCAGCGGCGGCCACGGCGGTGGAGGTCGCCGACACGGCCGCTGCGTTCACGGCGCTCGGGGCTGCGGCGCGCGACCGGCTCGGGGAACTCGTCGTCGGTGTGACCGGGTCGGTGGGCAAGACCTCGGTGAAGGACCTGACCGCCGCCGCGCTCGGCGGGCGGTACCGCACGGCGGCCAGCGAGAAGAGCTTCAACAACGACCTGGGTCTGCCGCACACGCTCGTCAACGCTGCCGACGGCACGCAGGCCGCGGTGCTCGAGATGGGGATGCGGGGGTTCGGGGAGATCGCACGGCTGTGCCGGGTGGGGCGGCCGACCATCGGGATCGTCACCGTGATCGGCTACGCCCACGTGGAGCTCGTCGGCTCGATCGAGGGTGTCGCCCAGGCCAAAGGCGAGCTGCCCGAGGCGTTGCCGGCATCGGGGACGGCCGTACTGAATGCGGACGACCACCGGTGCATCGGGCTCGCAGCGCGCACGGCGGCGCGGGTGCTCGGCTTCGGCATCGAGGCCGGCGACGTGCGCGCCACCCGGGTGGCGCTCGACGAGTTGGCCCGGCCCTCGTTCGAGCTGGCGACGCCGTGGGGCCGAGCGGCGGTCCGGCTCGGGCAGTCCGGGCGGCACATGGCGGCCAACGCCGCCGCGGCCGCCGCAGCGGCGTTGGCGGCCGGGGTGCCGCTCGAGGCGGCCGTCGCCGGTCTCGAGCAGGCGCAGCTGTCACCGTGGCGGATGGAGCTCGGTCGCTCCCTGGACGGCGCCGTGGTCGTCAACGACGCCTACAACGCCAATCCGACCTCGATGCGGGCCGCGCTCGACGCGCTCGCTGCGCTGCCGGTGACGGGCCGGCGGGTGGCGGTGCTCGGCGTGATGGCCGAACTCGGACCCGACGGCCCGGCGCAACACGCCGAGTTGGGGGCCTGGGCGTCCGAGCACGGCATCACGGTCGTCGCGGTCGGCACCCCGTGGTACGGCATCGCGCCCGTGGCCGACGCGGCCGCGGCGCTCGACGCAGTCGGTGCGCTCGGCTCGGCCGACGCCGTGCTCGTAAAGGCGAGCCGGGTGGCCGGCCTCGAGCGCCTCGCCGCGCAACTGCTGGCCCGCTGACCCGGATCGCCGCACGCGTCGGACCGGCCGGACCGGGCGGACCGGGCGGTTAGGGTGCCGCCATGGGAACCTCGGGGGCGGTCGCCGTCCGTGTCATCTCGGCGGATTCGCACGTGATGGAACCGGCGGGCACCTACCGGGACCACATCGACACGGCGTACCGGGACCGCGCGCCGGTGCTCGTCCACGACGAGCACATGGGCGCCACGATGATCATCGATCCCGGATCGCCGCAGGAGTCACGGGTCCCGTACCCGATCATCGCCGGGGCCGGGGTGGCGTGGGACGCGTTGTCGCTGCAGGCGGGCACGGCGTTCGAGGACCTGCACCGCGGCGGCTGGGACCCCGAGGTGCGCCTGGCCGATCAGGATCGCGACGGGGTGTCGGCCGAAGTGATCTACCCGTCGACGGGGATGCTCCTGTGCAACCATCCCGACCTCGACTACAAGCACGCATGCTTCCAGGCGTACAACCGCTGGATCGCGGGCTACTGCGCTGCGGCGCCGGAGCGTCTCATCGGCTTGGGGCAGACGGCGATGCGCTCACCGGCCGAGACCATTGCGGACCTCGAGGCCATCCGAGCCCTCGGGCTGCGCGGGGTGATGCTGCCCGGCTTCCCCGGCGAGGCGGATTTCGACGACCCGCGCTGGGACGAAGTCTGGGACGCGCTGGTCGAGCTTCGCCTCCCACCGAGCTTCCACATCCTCACGGCGGGGCAGTCGGTCGGCGGTGCCGGGTTCCGCGGGCCGAAGCTCAACAGCTTCCTCGGCATCATCCGTGGCAACCAGGACATCATCGGGGTGCTGACCTACGGCGGTGTCTTCGATCGGCACCCGGACCTGCGGGTGGTGTGCGTCGAGGCCGACGCCGGCTGGCTGCCGCACTACCTGTACCGGATGGACCACGCCTACGCCCGGCACCGCAACTGGTTGACGGTGCAGTCGTTGTCGAAGATGCCGAGCGAGTACGTGCTCGACCAGGTGTACCTCACCTTCCAGGACGACCGGGTGGCGTTCCAGACGGTGCACCTGATGAACGCCGCCCGCCTGCTGTGGGCCAACGACTTCCCGCATTCGGACTCGACGTGGCCACGCTCACAGGAGGTGTTCGCCACCCAGGCCGGGCACCTCGCCCCCGATGTGTTCGAGCGCATCGTCCACGGCAACGCCGCTGCGCTGTACGGGCTCGACGTCTAGGGCCGAGCACCAAGCTGCAGGTGGGCGCAGGCGGCGTCGTAGACGGCGTCGCCGAGCAGGTCGCGCAGTTCGGATTCGAGGCGCACCACGACCGGTCCGTCGCCGACGTAGGCCTCGGGTGCCTCGGTGCACCACCACGCCATCGTCGCCCCACCCGGACCCCAGTCGTGCCGTTGCCAGGCTCGGACGGTGATCTCGGTCGCACCGTCCTCGCTGGTGCGTTCCTCGGCTCGGATCGGCAGGCGCGAGCAGGTCTGCGGCTTCCAGTGGACCGGATCGTCGTCCTCGTCGACCGCCGCGAGGTGCAGCGCGCACCCGGCGCCGCCGGCAAACCCGGGCCGGTTCAGGAACACGCACGCGCCGTCGACCACGGCCGTCGCCCACCGCCCGGCCGGACCGTGCCGGCCGACCACGGTCGTAACGGACCCCTTGTGCTGGAAGCGTTCGGACGGGATCGTGTCGGCGAGAGCGGCGATGTTGCGCGCCTCGTCGTCCCCGGTGAGCACAACGCCCGACGAACAGCACCCGTCGGCGAGCTCGGGTCGCCGCTCGTCGTGGATCCCCTGGCAGCCGCGCCCCCACAGGCAGGTCCAGTTCGACGTGAGAAACCCCGCGTCGAGCCGCCAGCGGGTGCGCCCGTCCGGATCGGTGAGCTCCACGAAGCGGCGCGCCGGCGTACTCAACATCTCGACGCCTCCGTCAGCACCGCCACCGCCGTCGTCGTGGGAGCGGTCGTCGTCTTGGGAGCGGCCGTCGAGGTCGGTCCGGGCACGGTGGTCGGTCCGGGCACGGTGGTCGGGCCGGGCACGGTCGTCGAGGCTTCGATGGCTTGGCGCACGAGCCGGCGCAGCGACGGGTAGTCCGGGTTCGTCGTGTCGACGAACGGCGGGACGAGACCGAGGCTGCGGATGGCTTCGGTGTCGATCGAGTCGAACAGGTCGACGAGGTCCCGGGCTTGCGCCGGCGAGAGGTCCGAGCGGACCGTCTGCTCCATCACGGCGACGAGCTCGCGGTACTTGGTGAGCAGCCGGGCCGGCGACACCTGCCGGGCCGCTGCGGCGAGTAGGCACCGCTGGCGACCCATGCGCGCGTAGTCGCTGTCGGCCTCGCGCGACCGGCTGTAATAGAGCGCGTCGGTGCCGTCGAGGTGCACCCGGCCGGGTCCGTAGTAGTCCTGTGCCTCACGGGCCGCGCCGAAGATCGGCCCGGGCCCGGGGACCGCCCGGGCGATCGTGAGATCGACACCGCCCAGCACGTCGATCAAGCGGATGAACCCGACCATGTCGACCTTGACGTAGTTGTCGATCCGGATCCCGAGGGCCTCGGCGACGGCGCCGGCCAGGGAGCGCTCGGCCGCCTGGGGCGTGCCGTCGCCCTCGGCCGGGGTCGACAGCACGTAGTTGTAGAGCGTGTTCGCGAGATCCGGCCAGCCGTCGGGGTGCTTCGCCCGCAGGGGCGAGCCGAGCGGGAGCGGCAGGTTGCGGAGGTTCCGCGGGATCGACACCAGGGCGACGTCACCGGTGGTGCGCCCGACCGACACGACGACCAGCGCGTCGGTGCGGACCCCCGATCGGCCCTTCTCCCCGTCGCCGCCGATGAGCAGCACGTTCCATCGAGGCGGGCGTGGGGGCACGGTCGGCGCCGTCGACGTCGAGGTTCCGCCCGCCGGGACCCTCGTGATCGGCAGGGCATCGGTCGGTGCCGGGGCGGCGCCGTCGGCGGCGGCCTCGGCGCTCGGCTCGGCCGCCACGGCGTCACCGGTGAACACGGCGTCGATGGCCGCTGCGTGGTCGAACGCGATCCACGACCCCGTGCCGCTCACGAGCAGCGGCAGCACGGCGACGGCCCGCACGGCGTTCGACGACCACAGGTCGCGCGCCGTGTCGAACATCGACACGGCGGCGAGCGCGCCGAGCAGGACGACCACGACGGCCGCGCGGCGAAGCAGCACCGGGTCGAGCGCGGTGCCGAGCGCCCCGGCCCGGCCCACCCACCAGCCGAGGAGCGCCACACCGCCCAGGGTCGGCACGGCGAGGAGCGTCGCGACGATCCACCGCCGCCGCAACGCCTGGGCGAACCCGGGCACGGCGGCGGCGGCGGTCAGGACGCAGCGGCGCAGCACCGGGTCAGTTCCGTGGCACCTTCGACCAGGGGAGGTCCTTGTCGACGCGCGGCTCGCCGGGCAGGCCGAGCACCTGCTCGCCGAGGATGTTGCGCAGGATCTCGCTCGTGCCACCCTCGATCGAGTTGGCCCGCACCCGCAGGAACCCGTGGCGGGCATCGCCCCACGACTCGCCGGCGAGGGTGTCGGACCGGCGGAACGTGTAGTCGAACTCGACCTGGCCCGCTGCGCCGAGCAGGTCGACGGCGAGTTCGTAGATGGCCTTGTTGATCTCCGACAGGGCGAGCTTGGCGATCGAGCCCTCCGGGCCCGGGTTGCCGGCGCGGCGGTTCGAGCCGGCTCGGATGTTGGTGAGCCGCAACACCTCGGCCCGGATCCACGCCTGCAGCAGCCGGTCCTTGGCCGCAGGCGTACGGGCGTGCTCGTCGAGGGACTGCCACACCCGCACCGCCTCGGCGATCGGACCGGACCCCCGCTTGGGAATCGATCCCATGCCCGAACCGATCGACACCCGCTCGTTCATCAGGGTGGTCAACGACACCCGCCAGCCCTCGCCGACGGCACCGATCCGGCAGCTGTCGGGGATTCGCACGTCGGTGAGGTACACCTCGTTGAACTCGGCCTCGCCGGTCATCTGCCGCAACGGCCGGACGTCGACCCCGGCGGCGCGCATGTCGAGTGCGAAGTAGGTGAGCCCCTTGTGCTTGGGCTGGTCGGCGTCGGTCCGGGCGACGAGCATCCCCCAGTCGCCGAGGTGGGCGAGGGTGTTCCAGACCTTCTGGCCGTTGACGACCCACTCGTCGCCGTCGCGCACGGCCCGGGTGGCGAGCCCGGCGAAGTCGCTGCCGGCCCCCGGCTCGCTGAACAACTGGCACCACCGCTCGGCGCCGGCGTACATCGGGCGCAGGAACCGCTGCTTCTGCTCGTCGGTGCCCCACGTGCCGATCGTCGGGCCGGCCAGGTTCAAGAAGAACAGGCTCGGGTCGGCCGGCGGTGCGCCGGCGGCGCGCAGGCGCCGCTCGACATGGGCCTGGTGCTGCGGGGCTGCGCCGAGACCGCCGAAGCCCACCGGGAACGACACCCAGGCCAAGCCGTGGTCGTACCGCAGCCCGCGGAACGTGACGGCGTCGGTGGTGGCCGGATCGGCGGCGGCGAGCAGCGCGTCGATCGCCGCGTCGACGCTGGCGAGCGTCGGCGCCGCGGGGGCGGCGAGGTCGGTCATCGCCTCAGTCCGACGACGGGAGGGCCTTTGCGCCCTTCTCGGGCAGCGCGTCGGCACCGATCGACAGCGACCCGGCCCCGGGCTTGGTGCACAGGATCTCCAGGCCGGACTCGTCGAGCCCGTAGCGCTTGCCCATCAGGGTGCCGCCGGCGTGGCCGGGGTCGAGTTCGGACCGGGTGACCTCGCCACCGATGGGAGCCATCGCGGCGCCGCCGCAGCGGAGATCCAACTCGGTGACGGGGGCTCGCACCACGATGACCTGGGTGTCGCACGCGGTGCTCTGCAGGCGCTGGCCGGACTTGAGAAGCATCCTCGAACCTTAGATCGCAAGAAACCGGCGGAAGGCGTCTGCGCACCGCTCCAGGCCGGCGTCGACCCCGTCCGCGCCGGCGGCCAGGAGGCCGATCCCGATGGCGTCGGGCCGGTACCGGTCGCGGGCCGCGGCGAGCGCGGTGGCGATCTCGGCCGGGCCACCCCGCAGGCACAACAGGTCGACCACCCGGTCGTCGACGAGGCGTCGCGCCGGTTCGGGGTCGCCGGCGTCGAGCGCAGTGGCGGCCGCCTCGGCGGCGTGGCGCGTCACCCCGGCGGCGTCGCGCAGGGCGTCCGGGCAGTCGACGAGGCCATGGACGAACGACGGGCGGGCTGCCTCGACGGCATCGGGGTCGAACGAGGCCGTCAGGTGCAAGGTGATGCGGATCGGGCGCACCGACCGGGCCCACCCGATCACGTCGTCGACGAGCGGGAGCGGGATCCCGGACACGAAGGCGCCGTCGGCGGCCTGCGACGCCCACCGATTGAACCGCTCGCCGCGGGCGCCGACCGCGACGGGCAGGTCGGAGACACCGAGCTCGGCCGCTGCCGCCCGGATCACCGGGAGCGCGGCGCGGCAGTCGGTGAGGGGTCGCGTGGGGGCCAACCCGAGCGGGGCGAGCGAGAGCCGGCCGCCCGCCCCGAGCCCGAGGGTGAACCGCCCCCGGGCCAGCTCGTGCACGGTGGCCGCCGCCGCACCGGTGATCGCCGGGTGGCGCACGTACGGGTTGGTCACCCCGATCGCGAGGCGGAGCCGTCGTGTCGCGCCCGCCGCCGCGGCGCACACCGCGAACGGGTCGCGGGCGATGCCCTCGTCGCCCCACCACAGCTCGTCGATGCCGAGCGCCTCGGCGTGCTGCGCATGGGCGACGAGCCGGGAGGCGTCGCCCGAGGGGAACAACCACACGCCGGTCGCAGGCTCGGTCACGCCCACGAGCATGCCCTAGGGTCGCCGCCGGGGACGAGGAGGGGACGTGACGTCACAGCGCCAGACCGAACAGCGCGGCACCGAGCGCGTACGGCCGGGGTTGTGGTCGGTGCCGGTGCCGATCCCGGACAACCCGTTGGGGCACACGCTCGTGTACGTGTTCGAGACCCCGAAGGGCCCCGTGCTGATCGACGCCGGCTGGGACGACGACGACTCGTGGGCCCACCTCGAACGGGGCCTCGCGACCGCCGGGTTCGCCGTCGCCGACACCTACGGCGTGCTCGTCACCCACGCCCACCCGGACCACCACGGCCTGTCGGGCCGGGTCCGGGATGCGTCGAACGCGTGGGTCGCCCTCCACGATGCCGACGCAGCGTTGTTGGCCAAGATGTCCGGGCGCAGCCACGAGCGAGCCGCCGAGGTTGCCGAGCGGCCCGATGGCGGCGAGCAGGAACGGGCCCCCGAACGGGACTACCGCGACGAGGTGGCCGCGATGCTGCTCGACGCCGGTGCCCCCGAGGTGGAGGTGCGGATCCGGGCTGCGCCCCCCACGGCCCGGCGCGAGCAACGACCGCGGCACCGGCTCGTCGCGCCGGACCGCTCGATCGTCGACGGAGAACGGGTGGACGTCCCCGGCTGGGTGGTCGATGCCGTGTGGACCCCGGGTCACTCGCCGGGCCACGTCTGCTTCCGCCTGCCCGAGCACGGCACCCTGCTCGCCGGCGACCACGTGCTGCCCACGATCACGCCGCACATCGCGCTGTCGCGCGGCGACCGCGGCGGCGACCCGCTAGGGGATTTCCTCGCCTCGCTGGCCAAGGTCGACACCCCCGACGTCGTCGACGTGCTCCCCGCCCACGAGCACCGCTTCACCGGTCTGCATCACCGGGTCGTCGAGATCACCGCGCATCATCACGAGCGGCTCGACGCATTGGAGCTGTTGCTCGCCGCCGGGCCCACGACGCTGTGGGACCTGGCCAAGGGCCTGCCGTGGAACCGGGACTGGTCCGAACTCGGCCTGTCGACCAAGCGGGCTGCGGTGAACGAGACCGCCGCCCACCTGCGCCACCTCGTCGTGCAGGGTCGGGCCCGGCGCATCAAGGGGATCCGCCCGCTCACCTACGAACCGGTGGCCGCACGATGACCGGGACCCTGCCGAGTGCCGAGGCGCTCGCCGCGCGCTGCGCCGGCGACGGCGAACTGGCACTCGCCGCGCGGCACTGGACCGGCGGGCTGCGCCTCGGGCTGGGCGAGCACCGCCTCGACCTGCGGTTCGTCGAGGGCCGGGCGCTCGCTGGCGATCCCGGCGAGCCGGGTGGCGAGGTGATCGGCGTGGACGGCCCGATGTCGGTGTGGGAGCTGGTCCTGGCGCCCATCCCACGCCGGTTCTTCACCGAGCTGTCCACCGCCGTGTCGCTCGGCCTGGTGCGCCAGGGCGACGAGCTGTCGTGGTGGCAGCGGTACCCGGCGATCTCCCGGGTCGTCGAGATCCTGCGAGGCATGGTCGCCGGTGCTCCGGCGCAGGGAGCGACCGCCGAGCCGGACCGCGCACCCGGCGCCCCCGATGCGCCGGTTGGCCGCTACGTGCACGTGCCCCTCGACGGCGTCGACCACCGGATCTACGTCGAGCAGGCCGGCACCGGCGTTCCGATGCTGTTGCAGCACACCGCAGGCTCGCACGGCGTGCAGTGGCGGCACCTGTTCGAGCGCCCCGAGATCACCGATCGCTTCCGCTTGATCGCGTACGACCTGCCGTTCCACGGCAAGTCGCTCCCGCCGGTCGGCGTCGACTGGTGGTCCGAGCCTTACCGGCTCACCCGCGACCGGGCGATGGCGCTCCCGATCGCGCTCGCCGGCCTGCTCGGCCTCGATCGCCCCGTGTTCATGGGCTGCTCGGTCGGCGGGCTGCTCGCGCTCGACCTGGCCCGCTACCACCCCGAGGCGTTCCGCGCCGTCATCGCGCTGGAACCGTCGCTCAAGGTCGCCACCGACATCGACTCGTTGCACGGGTTCTGGCACCCGCAGGTGGGCAACGAGTTCAAGGCCCGGGTGATGCGGGCCCTGATGTCGCCCACGGCGCCCGAGGCGTACCGGCGGGAGACCGAGTTCGCCTACGCCTCCGGCTGGCCCCCGGCGTTCCTCGGCGACCTGCACTACTACCTCGTGGACCACGACCTCACCGAGGAAGCGGCCCGCATCGACACCGGCTGCGTGCAGGTGCACCTGCTCACCGGCGAATACGACGCAAGCGCCACCCTCGAACACGGCCGCGCCGTGCACGCCGCGATCCCCGGCTCGACGTTCACCGAGATGCCCGGCCTCGGGCACTTCCCGATGAGCGAGGACCCCGACCGTTTCGTCGCCCACCTCCTGCCCGTCCTCGACGCGGTGCTCGCGTCGTCCTGAAGGGAGCCGTCCGTGGCCTTCGCTTCGCCCGTCCGCCCGATCACCGCCACCGACGCCGAACTCGGCGCTGCGCTGGACGAGGCCGAGTTGCCGGCCCTCCTGCCGGCCTTGGCCCACCTGACGGGCGACCTGTCGGTGCTGCGCGACCACCTGCGGCCCGACCCGCTGCTGATCGCCGAACCCCAGGCCGGCTTTACGCCCGACCAGCAGGCCGAGATCCGGGCGATCGCGCTCGACGTGCTGTCCCGCTACCGCGACGCCGGGTGTCCGACCCCGCCGGTTCCCACCAGCGAAACCCTGGCCGCCATCCTGGCCTTCGCGGTCGGGCCGGGCGTCGACGTCGGCGCCTACGTGCCCTTGCTCGAGGAGGAGCTCGCCGTGACCGGCGAGGACCTGCGAGCCCCGGGGTGGCGCCTCGACGAGGTGGCGCCGGGACGGTCGTTCTCGGTTGCGATCGTCGGTGCCGGGATGTCGGGGATCGTGGCTGCGTACCGGCTGTCGCAGGTCGGGATCCCGTACACGATCTACGAGAAGAACGCCGACGTCGGCGGCACCTGGTGGGAGAACACCTACCCGGGATGCCGCGTCGACAACCCGAACCACAACTACAGCTACACCTTCGCCCAGAAGCACGACTGGCCGTACCACTACTCGCCGCAGCCCGTGCTGGCCGGGTACTTCCGCGAGTGCGTCGACGCGTTCGGCCTGCGGCCCCACATCCGGTTCTCCACCGAGGTCGAGTTGATGGAGTGGTCCGACGACGCAGGCTGGACCCTCACCGTGCGCGGCCCCGACGGCGCGCGCGAAACCGTGACCGCCGACGCGGTCGTGTCCGCAGTGGGGCAGCTCAACCGGCCGAAGTATCCCGACATCGCCGGCCGCGACCGATTCGCCGGCCCGTCGTTCCACTCCGCCCGCTGGGACCACTCGGTGTCGCTGGCGGGCAAGCGGGTGGCGGTGATCGGCACCGGGGCCAGCGCGTCGCAGTTCATCCCGGTGATCGCCGAGACCGCCGGCGAGGTGGTGGTGTTCCAGCGCACCCCGAACTGGTACGGGCCCACCCCCGAGTACCACGACGAGGTGCCCGGCGGGTTGCGCTGGCTCTACGACCACGTCCCGTTCTACAGCCAGTGGAACCGGGTGTGGATCTTCTGGCGGACCTCCGACGGCGTGCTCGCCACCGTCACCGTCGACCCGGCCTGGGAACCCAAGGACCGCGCCGTCAGCGAGGCGTCGGAACTGGCCCGCCAGATGCTCACCGACTACCTCACCGCCGAGTTCGCCGACCGGCCCGACCTGCTCGCCCACGTGATCCCCGAGTACCCCGTCGCAGCCAAACGGGCACTGCGGGACAACGGGATCTGGGCTCGGACGTTGAAGCGGCCCAACGTGCGGCTCGTCACCGAGAAGATCTCCGAGATCAACGCTGAGGGCGTGGTGACCGCCGATGGGGTCGCCCACGACGTCGACGTGATCGTCTACGGCACCGGGTTCAGCGCCTCGAAGTTCCTCACGCCGATGCGCGTCGTCGGCCGCGACGGGATCGACCTGCACGACCAGTGGGACGGCACGGCGCGCGCCTACCTCGGGGTGACGGTGCCGAACATGCCGAACTTCTTCTGCATGTACGGCCCGAACACGAACATCGTGATCAACGGCTCGATCATCTATTTCTCCGAGTGCGAGACCCGGTATCTCGTCGACTGCCTGCGCGTCGTGCTCGCCGGTGGCCATCGGTCGCTCACGGTGCGGTCCGAGGTGCACGACGCGTACAACGAGGCCGTGGCAGCGGAGAACCGCCGGATGGCCTGGGGCGTGTCGGGCGTGAACACCTGGTACAAGAACGACACCGGGACGATCACGCAGAACTGGCCGTTCACGCTGCTCGAGTACTGGCAGCGCACCCGGGCGGCGGACCCGGCCGACTACGAGTGGCGCTAGGCCCGCCCCTCCGGCCGATCGGGTCCGCCCGGGCTCAAGGGTCGAGACGGGCCGTGGCGTAGCCGGACACGACCGGGTCGCCGTCCTGGTTGACGGTGACCACCTCGAAGTCCGCCAGCGCGACGCCGTCCTCGGTGCGCACGGCGGTCACCGTGGCGGTCGCGGTCAGGCTGTCGCCGGGCCAGACCTGGCGGACGAAGCGGACGCCGTAGCGGGTGAGGCGGCCGTCGCCGACCCAGTTGGTGAGCACCCGGCCGGTCATGCCCATCGAGAGCATGCCGTGGGCGAAGACGGTGGGGTACCCCGCCACCTTGGTGACGAAGACCTCGTCGGTGTGCACCGGGTTGTAGTCGCCCGACGCGCCGGCGTACATGACGATCTGGGTGCGGCTCAGGTTCTCGACGAGCACCTCGGTGCGCTGCTCGCCGACCTGCAACGTGGATGCGTTCAGTGCCATCTGGGTGCCCCTCAGCTCTCGATGACCTTCTCGGTGCGGACCCCGACGCCGGTGGCGGTGACCACCAGTTCGCCGTTCTGGTCCCGGTACTCGGTGACCGACTCCGAGAAGTGGAGCCGGCCGCCGCGCTTGCCCTCCTTGGTCCAGGACTTGCCCGGGAAGGTGGTGCCGGTGAGCACGTCGCCGGCGCGCGGGGTGCGGTGGTACACGTAGTGCTGCTCGGCGTGCAGGCCGCCGGCGGCGGCGCCCGATCCCTCGCCCTCGGACTTCTGGCGCACGATGCCGGTCGGTTCCTTGCCCGAGCCGAACCACACCTGGCCCGGCTTGGGCCGCAGGAAGTAGTCCGGGTCGAACTGGGCGGACGCCTGCACGAACGTGGGCGGGGCGACGATCCCACCCACCTCGGACGCCGCGGCGTGGTCCGGGTCGCTGTAGATCGGGTTCGTCTCCCCGATCGCCCGGGCGAACATCAGGATGTGGCTGGCTTCCACCGAGAAGCGATCGATGGCCATGGGTCCCCTCCTCGACGATCGTCGACGGCCATCGACGATCGCCGCCGATCATGCCAGCGGCCACCCCTCGAGGTCGACCACGACCGGCCGGTGGTCGCTGCCGTGGGCGTCGGCCAGCGCGGCGGCGCGGACCGCGAGGCCCCGCACGAGGACGTGGTCGAGCGTGGCCCGCCAGCCGAGCACGGGGTGCCGCCAGGTACCGCCGAGCGCACCGCTTCGAGACGATCGCAACCCGTGCCGCTGCGCGAGGTCCTGCAGGGGCCGGTGCCAGATCGTGGAGTTGAGATCGCCGCACACCACGAGCGCCCGGGACGGGTCCTCGGCGGTGAGGCGCCGGTCGAACTCGGTCCAGAACGCTCGCCAGGAGGCGACCCGCCACGAGCAGATCGGCGCCGTTGGCCGGATCGCCCACAGCACCGCCGGGCGGCCGTCGCCGCCCGCGATCGGCAGCTCGGTCCGCACGGCACACGTCGCCTCGATCCGGTGCACGACGCCCACCACGGGGCCGAGGAGGGCGATACCGAAGTAGTCGGGTGGCCAGCGACCCCGGGCGGCGCGGCCCGTGTGGGACACGGCGTCGGGAATGCCGGCGGTGCGGAGGGCCTCGAGCATCGCCGTGGTCAGCTCGAACAGCGCCGCCACGTCGACCGGTTCGGCCCGGACCCCGGCGACGACGGCCGCCGGGTCGTTGGTGGCCTCGACGTTCCAGGACAGCAGCCGCAGTCGCTCGCCGCCGGCCTGCGTCGCAGGCCGGCGCAGGAGTTGGCGCAGACCGGGGGAGCAGAGCGCCGCTGCGCCAACTCCGAGCGGTCCCGACGCGACGATCGCCGGACCGCCGAGCGCCGTGGCCTGGGCGAGCAGGCCGGGTAGCCGGCGGCCCCGGCGACGGGGTGCGCCGGCCCACGGGTCGTCATCGCTCGGGGTGGGGCCCGCCACCGTTGGACCGCGACGGCTCAGAGGTAGCCGCGGACGTGGAACACCCACGTCTGCTCGGCGTCGACGAGCCGTCGGCCGCTGATCGCCGTGACCTCCAGGCCGATCCAGCGCTCGAGCGGCCCGACGAGCCAGGGCTCGGGGCGGCAGTGCTCGGCCAGCCACGCGGCGGTCGGGGTGTCGAGGTGGTGGAGCACGCCGCGAGCGAGCACGGACCAGCCGCGGCGGTGGTACTCGTCGATCCCGTCGGCCTGGAACGCGGCCGGGGCGATCCCCTGGCGGTCGAGGGTGCTGCCCGGCGCGGTGCGCATCAGCACCCACACCGACTCGGCCGCGTCGGGCCCGACGGTCCGCAAGAGCCGATGGTTGACGGGGAGCACGACCGGCCCGCCGCTGTCGACGACGGCCACCCGCCCGACGGGTACCTGGGCCAGCAGGCGCAGGCACTCCTCCCGGTCGAGGACCTCGGCGAGGGCGTCACCCATGCCCACAGCATGGGCCGCACCAGGCCGCCCGGTCCAGGGACCTCGGTCATCTCCGGGTCCCGGCGCGTAGCCTGCGCCGGGGAGGCTCACCATGGCAAGACTGGACGGCAAGGTCGCGATCGTCACCGGGGCGACGAGCGGCATCGGGCGAGCGACGGCCGAGCGGTTCGTCGCCGAAGGGGCCCGGGTGGCCCTCGCCGGGCGGCGCACCGAACTCGGCGACGCGCTCGCCGCAGCGCTCGGGGACGCTGCGATGTTCGTGCGCACCGACGTCGCGCTCGAGGCCGACGTCGAGGCGCTGGTGACGGCCACCGTCGAGCGGTGGGGCCGCATCGACGTGCTGTTCAACAACGCCGGCGGCCCGGGCCAGACCGGCGGGATCGAAGGGCTCGAGGTCGAGGCGTTCGACGCGGCGTTCGCGACGAACGTCCGGTCGGTGATGCTCGGTATGAAGCACGTGGCGCCGATCATGAGAGCGCAGCGGTCGGGCTCGATCATCAACAACGCGTCGGTGGCCGGCAGCCGGGCCGGGTTCTCGTCGTCGGTCGTCTACTCGGCCACCAAGGCGGCCGTCATCCAGCTCACCCGGTCGATCGCGATGGAACTCGGGGAGCATTTCGTGCGGGTCAACTCGATCAGCCCGGGCGGGATCGCCACCGGCATCTTCGCCAAGGCGATCAACCGGATGGACGCCGACGAGGCCGACCGCATGGCCGAACGCGCCGCCAAGGTGCTCGCCGCCGGTCAACCCATCCCGCGCGCCGGCCAGCCCGACGACATCGCCGGCGCAGCGGTGTTCCTCGCCTCCGACGACGCCGCGTTCGTCAACGGCATCGACCTCGTCGTCGACGGGGGCCTCATCCAGGGCCGCTTGTGGACGCCCCAGCAGCAAGGGGTCGAGCAGATGCGGGCGTTCTTCGACCGCTGACGGTCCGGTCCGGTCGGTGCGGGGACGCCCCCGTACGATCGGGCAGTGCCCGCCGCCGATCCGTACGCCCGGCGGTTGCTGGCGGTGGTGCTGCTGTCGGTCGTGTCCTTCTCGTCATCGATGACGATCGTGACCACGGCGCTCGGCCGCATCGCACAGGACCTCGGCTCGAGCGCGTCGACGCTGTCCTGGGGCGTCAGCGGCCTGTTCCTCGCGATGGGGATCGGGACGCCGGTGCTGGGCAAGCTCGGCGACGTGAAGGGGCACCGCCCGGTGTTCCTCGTCGGGGCCGCAGTGATCGTGACCGGCACGGTGGCGTGCGGCCTGGCGTGGAGCGCGGCGAGCTTCGTCGCCGCCCGGGTGGTGGTGGGCGCAGGAATGGCGGCCGCGATGCCCAACGGCATGGCCCTGGTGCTCGCCTCGGTCGAACCGGCCGCACGGCCCCGGATCCTCGGCTGGTTCCAGATGGTGATGGTCGGCGTGCCGACGCTTGCGCTCATCGCCGGCGGACCGATGGTCGACGCGTTCGGCTGGCGCTCGGTCTTCGCGCTGCTCGCGCCCGTGGCCGCGACCGGCTTGGTGTGCTCGCTCGTCGTCGTGCGTCCCGGGTCCCGCCAGACCGGCGTGCGCATCGACTGGCTGGGGGCGGGCCTGCTCGGGCTCGGGGTGCTCGCGGCACTGCTCGGTCTCGAGGCGTTCTCCCGGGGGCTCGGTCCCGCCGTCGGTGCCGGCCTGCTCGCGCTCGCCGCGGTGAGCATCGTGGGGTTCGTGCGGGTGGAGCGCCGGATCGCCGTTCCGTTGATCGCGCTCGACTACTTCCGGATCCCCGAGTTCACCGGATCCATCTGCGCCAACGGGATGGCGCAGTTCGCCTACATCGGCGGGTTCGTGGTCGCCCCGCTGCTGCTGCAGGAGCGCTTCGGGCTGAGCGTCGGGGCGTCGGCGCTGCTGCTGCTCGCCCGACCGGCCTCGATGAGCCTGTGCTCGCCGATCGGGGGCCGGCTCGGGCAACGGTTCGGGGAGCGCCCGATGGTGCTCGTCGGCGCGGCGGGCCTAGCGGCCGGGTGCGCCGTGCTCGTGGCCGCCGCCCTCACCGAGCAGACCTCGCTCGTGCCGATCGCGCTCGTGCTGTCCGGCGGGGCGGTCGGCCTGGCCCAGCCGTCCTATGGCACGGCGGTCGCCCGGTCGGTCGACCCGGGCGATCTCGGCGTTGCGAACGGCATGTCCTCGACGCTGGTGAACCTCGGGATGCTGTCGGGCATCCAGGCGATGTTCGCCGTGCTCGGCGACGGCGACAGCGCCGGGCGGTACGCCGCCGCGTTCGCAGTCGCGGGCGCCGTGGCGGTCGCCTCGGTGCCGTTCGGGCTCATGATGGGTCGGACCCGGCGAGTGCGCCCGGCGCTCACCGGTGCCGCCTGAGCGAACGGGCGCTGTCCGTACGGGGGCTGTCCGTACGGCGTCGGCCCGGGCGCGGCGGAAGCTCGGGCGCGGCGGAATGGCGCCCGCTCGGGGTCACCAGGTGTCGATGTTGGGTCGCTTCTTGCCGGTGCGCGCCGCTGGGGCCGGGGCTGCCGCGAACGCCGACAGGATCCAACGGCGGCTGTCGGCCGGGTCGATCACGTCGTCGATCTCCAGGTGGGACGCCATCGAGACGCCCTTGCCGTTCTCGTACATCCGGGCGACCCGGTCGTCGAACTCCTTCTTGCGGGCCACCGGGTCCTCGATGGCGGCGAGTTCGTTGCGGAACCCCAGCTTCACTGCGCCCTCGAGCCCCATCCCGCCGAACTCGCTGGTCGGCCAGCCGACGGTGAACAGCGGCGCCCGGAAGCTCCCGCCGGCCATCGCCTGGGCCCCCAGGCCGTAGCCCTTGCGCAGCACGATCGTCACGAACGGCACGGTCAGGTTCGCGCCGGTGACGAACAGCCGGGAACAGTGCCGGACCAGCGCGGTCTTCTCCACCTCGGGCCCGACCATCATCCCCGGGGTGTCGCACAGGAACACGACCGGCAGATCGAACGCGTCGCACAGCTGCAGGAACCGGGCCGCTTTGTCGGCGCCGTCGGAGTCGATGGCGCCCGCAAGATGGTTGGGGTTGTTGGACACCACGCCGACCGGGCGGCCCTCGATCTTGGCGAGCGCGGTCACCATGCCGACGCCGAAGTGGCGGCGCAGCTCGAGCACCGACCCCTCGTCGAACATCGTCGCGATCACCTGGCGGACGTCGTAGGTGCGCAGACGGTTCTCGGGGATGGCGTGGCGCAACAGGCGCTGGTCGGCGCAGGACCAGTCGGGTTCCGGGCCGTGGAAGTACGACAGGTACTGCTTCGCGATCGCGACCGCATCGGCCTCGTCGGCGGCGACGATGTCGACGACGCCGTTGGGTACCTGGACCGCCATCGGGCCCACCTCGTCCGGGCGGAACACCCCCAGGCCGCCGCCCTCGATCATCGCCGGGCCGCCCATCCCGATGTTCGAGTTCGGGGTCGCGATCACCACGTCGCAGCACCCGAGCAGCGCGGCGTTGCCGGCGAAGCAGCGACCGGAGTTGATCCCGACCAGCGGCACGAGCCCGGAGAGCTGCGCGAACCAGAGGAACGCAAGGCAGTCGAGCCCGCCACCGCCGATGGCGTCGGTGTCGCCGGGGCGCCCGCCGCCGCCTTCGGTCAGCAGCACTACCGGCAGGCGCTGGCGCTCGGCGAGCTCGAACAGCCGGTCCTTCTTGCGGTGGTTCTGCTGGCCCTGCGTGCCGGCGAGCACCGTGTAGTCGTACGACAGCACGACCGTCGGGTGGCCCCCGACGCGGCCGATCCCGGTCACCATGCCGTCCGCCGGCGTCTTCTCGATCAGCTCCTGCAACGGCCGGCGGCGTCGCTGAGCGGCGATTGCGAGCGCGCCGTACTCGACGAAGGAGCCCTCGTCGACGAGATCGGCGACGTTCTCACGGGCGGTGCGCTGGTCGGTCTTGCGGCGCCGGGCCACCGCGTCGGGCCGGCGGTGGTCGAGGCCGATCTCGTGGCGCTCGATCACCTCGGCGAGGTCGGGCCGGATCCGGTCGAGGTCGACGGCCTGCTCCCCGCCACCACCCGTCTCGGCGACGTCGGCCGGTTCGAGCACGACGAGGACGTGGTCTTCCCAGACCGTGTCGCCCTTGGCCACGGTCACCTGCACGACCCGGCCCGAAACGGTGGCGGTGACGACGTGCTCCATCTTCATCGCCTCCATCACGGCGACCGCCGCCCCGACGGGGATCAGGTCGCCTTCGGCGACGTCGACCGACACGATCGTGCCCTGGATCGGGGCCCGGACCACCGGGCCGTCCTCCACGGCGACCGGTGCGGCGACGGCGGGTGCCCCCTCGGTCTTGCCGAGGGCCAGCACCGCCAATGGATCGTCGCTCGTCATGCGCACCCCGGCCAGGCCCGGTCGGGTGGCGCCGGCGACGGCCGGGCCGGTCACCGGGGGCGGGGCCGCGGCGACGAGCTCGGCGACGTGGGCGTCGACGAAGCGGGTGGTGGCCGTCCAGGCGCGCACCTCGGGCCGTTCGAGCAATGCCCGCAGCACGCCGGCGTTGGTCGCCACCCCCTCGACGCGCAGCTCGCGCAGGGTGCGAGCGGCCTTGCCCAGCAGGTCGTCGAGACGCCCCGAGGGGACCGACACGACCAGCTTGGCCAGCAGCGAGTCGAACGCGGGGCTCGGGCGGTCGCCCACCGACGCCCCGGTGTCGACCCGCACGCCGGGTCCGCCGGGCACGTCGAGCGCGCTGATCGTGCCGCCGGCCGGCTTCACCGTGCCATCGGCGGCGAGCACCTCGCGGTTGATCCGTAGCTGCACCGCTGCACCCCGCACGAGCGGCGGTGTCGCCAGGCCGAGATCGGCCAGCGAAGCGCCCGCCGCGATCCGCAGCTGGGCCTGGACGAGATCCACGCCGGTGATCTCCTCGGTCACCGTGTGCTCCACCTGCAGGCGGGCGTTGGCCTCGATGAAGGCGAACGTGCCGGCGGCGTTGCCGGCAGCGTTGCCGGTGGCGTTGCCGGCCGAGGTGTCGACCAGGAACTCGACGGTGCCGGCCCCGCGGTAGCCGACCGAGGTGGCGAGGCGCACGGCGGCGTCGTGCAGCGCGGCGCGCAGGGTGTCGTCGAGATCCGGGGCGGGCGCCAGCTCGACGAGCTTCTGGTGACGGCGCTGCAGGCTGCAGTCGCGCGTGCCGAGGTGGATCACGGCACCGGTCGCGTCGCCGAGCACCTGCACCTCGACGTGGCGGGCCCGTTCGACGAGCCGCTCGGCGTACACGTCGCCGTTGCCGAAGGCCGCCTGCGCCTCGGACCGGGCCCGCTCCCAGGCCTCGGCCAACTCCTCGACGCTGCGGACCAGGCGCATCCCCCGCCCGCCCCCACCCGCGATCGCCTTGAGCACCAACGGTCCGTGCTCGGCCAGGAACTCGCCGGCGGCTTCGAGCGAGGTCGGCCCGTCGGTCGCCGGCAACACCGGGACCCCGGCCGCGGTCGCCGCCCGCCGGGCGGCGGCCTTGTCGCCGAGGGCGGCCATCGCCGCCGGGGTGGGTCCGACGAAGACCAGCCCGGCCGCTTCGACGGCGGCGGCGAACCCGGCGTCCTCCGACAGGAACCCGTAGCCCGGGTGCACCGCGTCGCACCCGGCTTCGAGTGCGAGCGCAACGAGCCGGTCGCGGTCCAGGTAGGCCGCGACGCCGCTTCGGCCCAACGGCACCACCGCATCGGCGAGCCGCCCGGCGAGCGATCCGGCGTCGTCGCCCGATTCGACCGCGACCGACGCGATCCCGAGGTCGGCTGCGGCCCGGATCACGCGCACCGCGATCTCGCCGCGGTTCGCGACCAGCACCCTCGTCACACCCATGTGTCCCCCTCCTGCGTGCCGGGCCATCCTGCCCGGTGCGGCCTAGGCGGCAGCCAATCCGCGCACCCCGTCGGCGACGAGCTCCACGGCGATCGCTGCGGTGAGCAGGCCCATGATCTGACTGAGGACGTGAAGAGCGTTGTCGCTCAGGTATTTCGCGAAGCTGGCGGCGAACCGCAGGCACACGAGGGTGCCGGCGAGCGCCGCGACCAGACCGGCGACGGCGACGGCCACGCCGGGCACGTCACCGGCGCCTCGTACCGCCACCATCGTTGCGGCGATCGCTCCCGGTCCGGCTAGGAGCGGGGTGCCCAGCGGGACGAGGGCCACGTTGTGGGTGGCCGGCGTGTCGTCGTCGGTCTTCCACGGGCCGAGCAGCTGCAGCGCCACGAGGCTGAGCAGCAGGCCCCCGGCGACCTGGAGCGCGCTCAACGAGATCCCGAGCACGCGCAGCACGACGTCACCAAACAGCGCGAACCCGAGGATGAGCACCGTCGCCAGCCCGGTCGCTTGCCAGGCGGCCCGGCGGCGGTGCGCGGTGTCGAAGTCCCGGGTGAGCGCGAGGAAGATCGGCACGTTGCCGGGCGGGTCGAGGATCACCCCGACGGTGACCGCCGTGCGCACGAACAACTCGACCCGGTCGTCCACGGCGCCCAGTGTGGCCCCCCCGGCGTGCCGCCCGCGAGGATGCGCCCATGGAGCACGTCGATCTGGCCCTGTTCGTGTTGCGGGTCGCCGTCGGGGTCACGATGGCGTTGCACGGCTGGAACAAGGTCCGCAACGGCATTGCCGGCACCGCCAAGTGGTTCGACTCGATGGGCATGAAGCCGGGGGTGCTCAACGCCTGGCTGGCGGCCGGCACCGAGATCGGCGGCGGGGTGCTCCTCGCCGTCGGGCTGCTCACGCCGTTCGCGGGTGCCTCGATCGTCGGGCTGATGGTGGTGGCGGGCTGGACGTCGCACCGGGACAAGGGTTTCTTCGTGTTCCGGCCCGGCCAGGGCTGGGAGTACGTGTTCGTGCTGGCCGTCGTCGGCTTCGCCGTCGGTGCGATCGGGGCCGGGCAGTGGTCGCTCGACGCGGCGTTCGGGATCGTGGAGGACGGCTACGTCGACGGGTGGTGGGGCGCACTCGTGGCCGGGGTGCTCGGCGTCGGCGGTGGGATCGCGCAGATGGCGGTCTTCTATCGGCCGCCGGCCAAGGCGTGAGCGGGCGCACGGCGCCACTGCCGACGAAGACCTGCGTCGGGTGCGGGCGCACCATGACCTGGCGCAAGGCGTGGGCGCGCACGTGGGACGAGGTCCGCTGGTGCAGCGACGCCTGCCGCCGTCGCGGCCGGCGTGACGTCGACGGCGAGCTGGAGACGGCGATCCGCACGCTGCTCGCAGCGCGGGCGGGTGGGGCCTCGATCTGCCCGTCGGAAGCGGCGCGGGTCGTCGGCGGCGCCGACGACTGGCGGGAGCTGATGGAGCCGGCCCGGGCTGCGGCGCGGCGGCTCGTCGAGGCCGGCGAGGTGGAGATCACCCAGGGAGGCCAGGTGGTGGACCCGTCGCGGGCCCGGGGTCCGATCCGGATCCGCCCCGCCGGGGGCCGGCGATGACCGTCGCGGTCGTCGTGTTCACCCGCGACCTGCGGGTGCGGGACCACCCTGCGCTCTCGGCGGCGGTGGCCTCAGCGGACCGGATCGTGCCGGTGTTCGTGTTCGACGACGCGGTGCTCGCCCGCTTCGGCGCCCCGAACCGGGTGCGCTACCTGCTCGACGCGCTCGCCGACCTCGACGGCTCGCTGCGTCGCCTCGGCGGTGCGCTCGTGGTGCGCCGCGGTGCGTGGGTGCCGACGGTCGCAAACCTGGTCGCCGAGACCGGTGCCACGGCGGTGCACCTCGGCGCAGACGTGTCGGCCCTGGCGACCCGGCGGCTCGCCGGCCTGCGCCGCGCCGTGGGGGAGCGGGTCGGCGTCCACGACCATCCGGGGATCACCGTGGTACCGCCGCTCGCCGTCGGGCCGGCGTCGGGCGGGCCCGGGGTGATCTTCACCCCGTACTACAAGCGCTGGGCGGTGGCGCCGTGGCGGGCGCTCGCCGCGACGCCTGCGGCGGTGCGGCTGCCCGACGGACTCGACCCCGGGCGGCTACCCGGCCTCGGGGAGCTCACCGCAGGGGTGCCGTCGCCCGACGTGCTCGCCGGCGGCGAGACGGTGGCCACGGAGCGCTTGCGGCGCTGGGCCGTCGACCACCTCGCCGGGTACGACTCCGGGCGCGACGACCTCGCCGCTGCATCGACGTCGCGCATCTCGGCCGACGTGCACTTCGGATGCCTGTCTCCGCTCGAAGTGGCCACCCGCCTGCGGGACCGGCCCGGTGGGGAGCCGTTCGTTCGGCAGCTGTGCTGGCGGGACTTCTACGCGCAGCTGCTCGCGGCTCGCCCGCAGGTCGCCACCGGCGACGTGCGCGACGCCCGCATCGCCTGGGTCGAGGGCGACGAGGCCGACGAGGGGTTCGCGGCCTGGGCCGAGGCCCGCACGGGCTACCCGGTCATCGATGCCGCGATGCGCCAACTGCGCGCCGAGGGGTTCGTGCACAACCGGGCCCGGATGATCGTGGCGTCGTTCCTGTGCAAGGACCTGGCGGTCGACTGGCGGCGCGGCGCCGCGCACTTCCTCGACTGGCTCGTCGACGGTGACCTCGCGTCGAACCAGCTCAACTGGCAGTGGACGGCCGGGACCGGGACTGACTCGAACCCGAGCCGGATCTTCAACCCGACGGTGCAGTCCACCCGGTTCGACCCCCGGGGTGAGTACATCCGCCGCTGGGTGCCCGAGTTGGGTGCCGTGACCGGCAAGGAGATCCATGCCCCCGAGCCGGCCACCCGGCGCCGGTGCGGCTACCCCGACCCGATCGTCGACCACGCCGAGGCGATCGCGGCGTACAAGGCTCGCAACGCCGGCCTGCGCTGACGCCCCCGACCCTCCCCGCTCACCCCGGGTCCCTCACCCGGGGTCCCGCACCCGGGCCCCTCACTCGGGGTCCCGCACCCGGGCCCCTCACTCGGTTCTGTGCGTCGGACGGCCGCGTGGTGCGGCCGACGTGCGCACAGAATGAATGCGGGGCGGGTCAGGAGCGTCGTTCGGCGACGGTCTCGACGGTGATGCCGCCGCGAGGCCGCTGGGTGAGGGTGACGGTGACCCGGCTCGGGCCGGCGCTCGTCATGATCTCGTCGGCGATCTCGCAGGCGAGCGCCTCGGCGAACACCGCTCGGTCGCGGAAGCCCCACAGATAGAGCTTCAGCGATTTCGACTCGACGCAGCGCCCGGCCGGTTCGTATTCGATCACGACCCGCGACAGGTCGGGCTGGTTGGTGACCGGGCACATCGAGGCCACCTCGTCGGTGGTGAACCGCACGAGCGTGCAGCCGGGCGGCGCCGCGAACGTCTCGACGTGGGCGACCGGGTGCTGCACGGTGCGGCCCAGCAGGGTCAGGTGATCGGTGGGCACGGGTTCCATGGGGGAAGCCAGTCTGGCGCGGCCGGTACCGTGCCGGCGTGCCGATCCCGCCGCCCGTGGCTCCCGAGGCCGTCGTCGAGCACGTCGGCCCCGGGGCCGACGTGATCGTGCCGCTGTCCAACGGCGAACCCGTCGCACTGCTCGATGCCCTCGAGGCTGCGGCCGAACGGCTGGAGCGGGTGCGGATCCACCAGATGCACGCCCTGCACGACCGACCGTCGATCCGGGGTGAGCTCGGCGATCGGGTTCGGCACGTCTCGTACTTCCTGTCGCCGGTCACGCGCCCGTGGTTCCACCGCGGCACGGTCGAGCTGGTGCCGAACCACTTCAGCGAGATGCGGGAGATCCTGCGCCGGCGAACGACGGATCCGCTCCTGCTCGCTGCGGTGTCCCCGCCGGACCGTCACGGCTATTTCTCGTTGGGCACCAACGCCGACTATGCGGCGAGCTTCATCGGCCGGGCCCGGTTCTTCGTCGAGGCCAACAGCCGGATGCCGCGCACGTTCGGCCGGAACCAGATCCACGTGAGCCAGGTGCTCGGCTGGTGCGAGGTCGACCGCCCGCTCGTCGAGGTGCCCCCGCCACCGATCGACGACGCGGATCGTCGGATCGCCGCGCTCGTCGCCGAGCGGATCCCCGACGGGGCGACGCTGCAGACCGGGATCGGCGCGATCCCCAACGCGATCCTGTCGGCGCTCGGCGACCACCGTGACCTCGGCATCCACACGGAGTTGCTCAGCGACGGGGTGATCGAGCTGATCGAATCGGGTGTGGTCACCGGGGTACGGAAGCGCAACAACCGCAACAAGGTCGTGGGCACCTTCGCGCTGGGCACGGCTGCGCTGTACGAGTACCTGCACGAGAACGCGGCGTTCGAGCTGTGGCCGGTGCGGTATGTGAACGATCCACGCCTGATCGCACAGGAGCCCGGGTTCGTGTCGATCAACGCGACCGTCGCCGTCGATCTCCTCGGCCAGTGCGCGTCGGAGACGATCGCCGGCCGGTACTACTCGTCGTCGGGCGGTCAGGCCGATTTCGCCCGTGGGGCGATGGCGTCCGACGGTGGCCAGGGGTTCATCGTGCTGCACTCCCGCACCGGCGACGGGGTGGGCAAGATCGTGTCGCAGCTGGCGCCGGGTGACGTGGTGACGACGGCGAAGAACACGGTGGACAAAGTCGTCACCGAATGGGGTGTGGCCGAGCTGTGGGGACGCTCGATCCGCGAGCGAGCCCGAGCGCTCGTCGGCATCGCCCACCCCGACGACCGGCCCCGGCTGCGCGCCGACGCCGAGCGCCTCGGCTACTGGTGAGGCGGCGCGGTCAGCCGGGCGCTCAGGCGGCGCGCCAGCGGCCGGGCTCGACCTCGACGACCCCGCCGTCGCGCCCGAGGCGCTCGAGGTGCATGGCGATCGAGCGGCGCTCCACCCCGATCGCGAAGTTCGGCCGGGTCTCGCGCCGGTAGACGATGCCCTCCTCGACCAGCTCTTCGAGGTCGCGGGGCTCGGCCAGAAGTTCGAGCAGGCGCGCCTCGCGCCGCCCGATCACCCCGGCGAAGGCGTCGAGCTGCGTGAGGAACTCCTCGCGCCCGGTCACGACGCCCTTGTGGTGGAACGTCACATACCAGCGTGCGTCGATCTCTCGGCACCGGGCCATGGCCCGCTCGAAGTCCTCGAGGTCGCTCCAGTGGTCGCCGTAGTACGGCCCGAACGAGGACAGGTCGATGTCGGCGACGAAGAACACCCCGGCCGGTTCGACGAGGAACCCGCTGTGCCCCCGGGTGTGGCCGGGGAGGTGGACCACCTCGACCCGCAGCCCGCCCAGTGCGAACGACTCGCCGTCGGCGAAGCCGGTGGCGTCGGGCCGGGCCGTGTAGGTGAAGTCGGTGACGATGGTGTGGGCGAGATCCGGGTCGATGTCGGCCGGATCCTCCACGTAGATCCCGAACAGGCCCTCGAGGCTGTGCACCCCGGGCAGGTCCTCGTGGTGGGCGTTCACCTTGGCCGCCGGGTACAGGCCGTGACCGGCGACGTGGTCCTCGTGGGCATGGCTCACGAGGATCCGGTCCACCGGGCCGGGCGCACCGCCCCGGGCGACGACCGAGACCGACGTGTCGATCAGCAGCGATTCCTCGCTCCCTCGGACGTACAGGGTGTTGCCCGAGGGGTACTTGCCGCCGAGCGATCCGGTCAGGACGGTGACGCCGTCGGTCAGGTGCAGGTCGGTGTCGGTGAAGCCCCCCATGCCCGATACGGTCGCCGCCGGGGACCCACCTGCGCAACCGGAGGATTCGTGACCGAGCGAACCGTCGACACCGTCCGCTTCCACTTCGACCCGCTGTGTCCGTGGTGCTACCAGACCTCACGGTGGGCGCTGACCCTCGAACAGGCCGGGGCCGTGCGCCTCACGTGGGGTGTGTTCTCCCTGGAGCGCAACAACTTCCCGGCGGACAAGGGTCCGTTCGACCCGGCCCGGGCCCGGGCCTTCCCGGCCCTGCGGGTGGCCGTTGCGCTGCGAGACGAGGCCGGGCAGGCGGCCTGTGGGGCGTTCTACGAAGCGATCGGCGAGCGGTACTTCCAGCGGGAGCAGGAGCTCAGCGACTCGGCGGTGCTCACCGGGGCGCTGTCCGATGCCGGGCTGGACCCGGCGTGGCTCGAGCGGGCCGTGTCGGACCCGGCCACGCTGGAGACCGTGCTCGCCGAGCACGACGAGGTCGTGGCGGCCACGAAGGCCTTCGGCGTCCCCTTCCTGCGCCTCGACGACGGCGCCGGACCGTCGATCTTCGGCCCGGTGATCTCCAACCCGCCCGACGACCCGGCCGACGCCGTCGAGTTGTGGACGCACGTCGCCTGGCTGATGCGCAACGAGCAGTTCAACGAGCTCAAGCGGGGCGAGCGCGCCCACCAGCCGGACCTGCCGTACTGGCGCACGTTCCTCGCGAAGTGGCAGCGCTGATGGTCGCCGATCCGCTCCGCATCCTCGACCTGGCCCAGACCCGGGCGGCGGCGGTCATCGCTGCGCTCGGCCCCGAGGACTGGGCGCGTCCCACGCCGTGCGACGAGTGGTCCGTGCGCGACATCGTCAACAAGATGACGGCCTCGACGATCGTGTTCAGCGCCTTCGGCCGCCGCGAGCCGCATCCGGGCCTGGATCTGATCCACCCGGTCGAGTTGCTCGGCGACGACGAACTCGGCTCCTACCTGGCCGCGGCGGCCGACTGCCGTTCGGTCTGGCGGGCGGCAGGCGCGCTCGACGGGAACGCCCCGTCGACGGTGGGGGAGTTCCCGGCCAAGGCGGTGCTCAACGCCCGGATCTTCGACACGACCATCCTCACCTGGGACGTCGCGACGGCGTGCGGTGTCGCCCACGGCATCGACGACGAGCAGGCGGCCTACGTGCTGCGGGTGGCCCGGGCGTTGGTACCCAACGTCCGCTCGGTGAGCCCCGAGCGGTACAAGGAGCCTGGCGACCTCGGGTCGACCGCACCGCTGGTCGAGCAGATGATCGCAGCGACCGGTCGCAACCCGGCCTGGCGCCCGCCCGCCTGAACACCCGCCCGCCCGCCTGAGCAGCGGCTCAGCGCGGGCGGCGGCGCAACACGCCGGCGGCTTCGAGTCGGGTGGCGTCCTCGGCGGTCCACCCCAGCTCGGTGAGCACCTCGGCGTTGTGCTCCCCGAGCAACGGCGCGACGAGCGGGAGGTCGTCGGCCTGCTCGGACAACCGCAACGGGTTCCCCGGGATGCGCACCTCGCCCAGGATCGGGTCGGGCACCGTGCGCACCATGCGGCGCTCGACGAAGTACGGGTACTCGTGGGCGTCGGCGGCGTCGATCACCGGCGCGCACGGGATGCGCTCGTGCTCGAGCACGGCGAGCAGCTCGGCATCGGTCGCGTAGCCGGCCATCCAGTCTTCGATCAGGCCGTTCAGCTCGTCGCGGTGCTTGGCCCGTTCACGTAGGCCGCTGAAGCGTTCGTCGTGTTCGAGTTCGGGCCGGCCCATCGCCCGGCAGAACCCGGGCCATTGGTTGGCCATCACCTGCAGCACGATCCACCCCTCGGGCCCCTTGAACACTCCGGTCGGGGAGTTGAGCGCCGATTTCGCGCCGCTGCGTCGGGGCCGCCACTTGCCCCCGGTGAGGTGGGCCCCCTGCACGGTGAGTTCGTGGGCGTGGAACAGCGCGTCGACCATCGCGATGTCGATGTGCTGGCCGCGGCCGGTGCGCTCCCGATGGAACAGCGCGAGCCCGATGCCGGCGACCGCGTGCACGCCCGACATCACGTCCGCGAACGACACCCCGACCGGCATCGGCGGGCCGTCGGCGGGGCCGGTCTGGATGAGCAGCCCCGAGTAGGCCTGGGCGATGAGGTCGAACGAGGTCTTGTGCGACAACGGTCCCGGTGCCCGGCCGAACCCCGAGATGCTGGCCACGATCAGGCGGGGATGACGCGCCCGGAGGCTCGCGTGGTCGAGCCCCCGGCGTTCGAGCACCCCCGGCCCGTAGTTCTCGACCACGATGTCGGCGGTCGCGATCAGCGCGTCGAGGATCCGCCGGCCCTCGGGATCGTCGAAGTCGATGCACAGCGACCGTTTGCCCCGGTTCTGCTGGACGAAGTAGCCGGAGCGGCCCTCGCGCAGGACGGCGATGGTGCGGGTGGGGTCGCCGTAGGGGGCCTGCTCCACCTTGATCACGTCGGCGCCTTGCTCGGCGAGGAGCCGGGTCACGGTCGGACCGGCGAGGTACTGCGTGAGGTCGACGACACGGATGCCGTCGAGGATCGGTGCCGACGCGGTGGTCATGGAGAACTTCGTAGCACCCTTTCGGCAGGCTGGTGGACGGGCGGGCGGAACCCCCAGTCGTTGCCGAAAGGGCATCCTCATGAGCACCTCCACCAGCTTCACGATCGATTGCGGCACCTGCGTGATGCGGCGTACGTCCGCCTGCGACGACTGCCTCGTCACGTTCCTGTGCGATCGCTCCGAGCGCTCGATCGACGGCGCCGTGCTGGATCTGGCCGAGGCCCGGGCGGTGCGGCTGTTCGCCGAGGCCGGCCTGGTGCCGGCCCTGCGCCACCGCCGCGCCACCGCACGTTGACCGCGGCGCACCGGAGGGTGCACCGCTACCGTGCCGGGTGTGCCGGACGCTGCCACCGAACGGGCAACCGACGCTGCGCCAGGGGACACGGCGCTGGGGAAGGCGGTTCGGGTCGTCGGCCTCGCCGCCGGGCTCGACGTCGTGGGCGTGGCCCCGGCCGATCCGCTGCTGCGGGCGCGGGCTGCGCTGCACGATCGGGCCGCGGCCGGCCTGGCCGACACCATGGCGTTCACCTACAAGAACCCCGAACGCTCGACCGACCCCGGTCAGGCCGTGGCCGGCGCCCGCTCGGTGGTCGTCGGGGCCCGCCGGTACCTCGGCGACGAACCACCCCGTCCGGTGGGCCCTTCGGGGCGGGTCGCCCGCTACGCCTGGGTGGAGCACTACGCCCCGCTGCGCGAGGCGCTGTGGGCGATGGCGCGTCACCTGCGGGCCGCCGGCCACAAGGCGGTCGCCTTCGCCGACGACAACTCGATCGTCGACCGCGAGATCGCCCATCGCGCAGGCATCGGCTGGTTCGGCAAGAACGCCAACCTCCTCGTGCCCGGAGCCGGGTCGTGGTTCGTGCTGGGCGCCGTGGTCACCACCGCGGCGCTGCCGGTCGCCCGGGCGCCGGTGCCCGACGGGTGCGGACCGTGCCGGCGGTGCGCCGAGGCCTGCCCGACCGCCGCGATCGTCGCCCCCGGCGTCGTCGACGCTCGCCGGTGCCTGTCGTGGTTGCTGCAAAAGCCCGGCCCGTTCCCGCTCGAGCACCGCGTCGCGCTCGGCGACCGGCTCTACGGCTGCGACGACTGCCAGGAGGTGTGCCCGCCGAACCTGCGCTTGGCCGAGCGGCGCCCCGTGCCCGGCGCTCGGGCCTGGGTGCCGCTCGTCGAACTGCTCGACGCAACCGATGATGAACTGCTCGAGCGCCACGGCCGCTGGTACCTCGCAGAGCGCGACCCGACGTGGTTGCGCCGCAACGCCTTGATCATCCTGGGCAACACCGGCGACGGTCAGGATCCGGCCGTCGCCGCCGTGGTGCGCCGATACGCCGACCACGACCACCCGGTGCTGCGCGAGCAGGCGGCCTGGACCGCGGACCGGCTCGGCCTGGCGGTCGCCAGGTGACCCACCTGCTCGTCACGAACGACTTCCCGCCCAAGATCGGCGGCATCCAGCACATGCTCTGGGAGCTCTGGCGGCGCTTGCCGGCAGACTCCTTCGCCGTCTACACCACCCCGTACAAGGGGGATCGGGCCTGGGACGCGGCACAGCCGTTCCCGGTGCAGCGGTCGCCCGAGCCGGTGCTGCTGCCGTACCCGTGGCTGGCCCGGCGGGTCGAGCGGGTAGCTGCCACCTACGGCGCCCGCCTCGTGCTGCTCGACCCGGCCGTGCCGCTCGGCGCGCTCGGACCGTGGTTGCGGATCCCTTACGGGGTCGTGCTGCACGGCGCCGAGGTGACCGTCCCCGGCCGGCTCCCGGTGAGCCGGCAGGTGCTCGGCCGGGTGCTGCGCGGCGCCCGCCTGGTCGTCGCGGCAGGGGGCTACCCGGCCGCCGAGGCCGAGCACGCTGCCGGGCGGACCCTGCCCACCGTGATCGTCCCACCGGGCGTCGACACCGACCGGTTCCGCCCGCTCGGCGACGACGACCGCCGGGCGGTGCGCCGCCGGCTCGGCCTGCCCGAGGACGCCGTCATCGTGCACGGCGCCAGCCGGCTCGTGCCCCGCAAGGGGTTCGACGTCGTGATCGAGGCGCTCGCCCGGCTCGCCCCGAGCCGACCCGGCCTGATCGGGGTGATCTCGGGCGACGGGCGCGACCGCCCGCGCCTCGAACGCCTGGCGCGCGCCACCGGGGCGCCGGTCCGGTTCCTCGGGCGCATCCCCGTCGCCGACCTCGCCGACCTGTACGCGTCGGCCGACGTGTTCGCGATGCTCTGCCGGACCCGCTGGGGCGGCCTCGAGCAGGAGGGCTTCGGCATCGTGTTCGTCGAAGCCGCCGCCGCAGGCACCCCGCAGGTCGCCGGGGCGTCCGGCGGGGCGGCCGAGGCGGTCGCTCACGGTGAGACGGGTCTCGTCGTCGACGCGCCCGACGACGTCGAGGCCGTCACGGCGGCCCTCGCCCGGCTGGTCGACGACCCGGCGCTGCGCCGGCGCATGGGCGAGGCCTCGCGCGCCCGGGCCGAGGCGCAGTTCGGCTACGGCGTGCTCGTGGACCGGCTCGCCGCTGCCATCGCTCGCACCGAGGAGGGTCGATGACCGACACCCCCGAAACCCCGCAGGACCCCGATGCGAACCCCTCGGCCCCCGCGCCGACCGCGGTCTGGGATGGCGCCGGGGCGGGCCTGGTTCGCCTCGACTGGGCGGCGACGGCCGTGCTGGCGGCGTCGACCGCCGTGTCCGCTGCGCTTCTGGGCGACGTGCGCTACGTGGGGGTCGGTGTCGCCCTCGTGCTGTTCGCCGCAGGCTGCGTCGCGTTCCTGTGGGCGTACGCGATCGCCGTTCAGCGGTCCCGCACCGACGCGATCGGGATCGGCGGGCTGTACTTCCTGGCGGGCCCGGTCGCCCCGAAGCGGGTGAAGGCGCTCTGCAACGGGGCTTTGGCCGTGCAGGTGGCCGTGTCGGTCGCCGGTGCGTCGGTCCGGCCGTTCACCACCTTGGCCTTCGGGACGCTCGCCCCGATGGTCGGGATCGGCATCAACGGCCTGTGGGCGGCGCGCCACGGACGGTTCCCGCCGAGGGTCGTGCGGGGCGCCCGGCCAGCCTCCGGCCGACCTCGGTCGTCGTGAAGACCGCCGCTGACGGTGCCGATGGGTCAGAATGCAGTCCATGGCCGAGTCGGCGACGGACACCACCACGATCGCAGGAACCCCGCAGCGCTGTTACGAGGTGGCGACGGAGTTCGAGCGCTACCCCGAGTGGGCCAGCGACGTGAAGGAAGCGATCGTGCGCCAGCGCGACGACGCGGGCCGAGCGGTCGAGGTCGAGTTCCGGGCCAGCGCCCTGGGCCGCAGCACCCACTACACGCTCCACTACGACTATTCGGCGGCGCCGGAACGGTTGAGCTGGAAGCTCGTGCGCGGCGACATCATGCGGGCGATCGACGGGAGCTACGACTTCGTCGCCTCGGCCACGCCGGGAGCCACCGACGTGACGTACAACCTCGCGATCGAGCTCGTGGTGCCCTTGCCCGGGTTCGTGAAGCGCCGGGCCGAGGTGCGGATCCTGAACACGCTCCGGGAGCTCAAGGCTCGCGTCGAGCACTGACCGGGCCACGGCGATGACCGCGGCGAGCTCGGACGGTGTCTCCCCGGCACGGCTCGTCGTCGTGACCGGCAAGGGTGGGGTGGGCAAGACCACGGTTGCGGCTGCGACCGCAGCGCGCGCCGCCGAGCAGGGCCGACGGACGCTGGTGGTGTCGACCGACCCGGCGCACTCGCTCGCCGATGTGCTCGGCCGTCCGATCGGCGACGAGCCGACCGCGATCGGATCCGTGCTGCACGCGCAGCAGCTCGACGCGCGGCTGCGCCTCGAGCGCCGGTGGGCGGTGCTGCGGGGCTACCTGGCCGAGTTGCTGCACTGGGCGGGCGCGTCCACGCTCGGTGCCGAGGAGCTGACGGTGTTGCCCGGGGCCGAGGAACTGCTCGCCCTCACCGGCGTCGCCGACGAGCTCGGCTCCGGGCGTTGGGACCTCGTGGTGGTCGACTGCGCCCCGACGGCGGAGACGATGCGCCTGCTGTCGCTGCCGGAGGTCCTCACGTGGTGGATGGACCGGGTGCTGCCGGTCGGCCGACGGGTCGGCGCGGTCCTCGCGCCGGCTGCCCGGGCGCTCACCGGCGTGCCGGTCGCCGGTGCCGGGGTGTGGGACGCGCTGGGCCGCCTACAGCAGGACCTCACGACCTTGCGCGACGTGCTCACCGACGGCGAGCGCACCTCGGTGCGCCTGGTCACCACCGCCGAGAAGGTCGTCGTCGCCGAGACGCGCCGCACGGCGACGTACCTGGCGCTGTTCGGGCTCCACGTCGACGCGGTCGTCGCCAACCGCCTCCTGCCGGACCGGGTGGTCGATCCGTTCTTCGACCGCTGGCGGCGACGTGAAGCCGAGCAGCTGACCGTGCTCGCGGAGGGGTTCGCCCCGGTTCCGGTGCTGCGAGCGGCGCTCGGCGACGACGAGCCGGTGGGGGTCCCGGCGTTGCGGCGATTCGCCCGCGAGGTCTACGGCCGGCGGCGGCCCGCTGAGCGGCTCCACGCCGCGGACCGCCTGCGCCTCTCGGTCGAGGACGGCGCAACGGTGCTCGACGTCGATCTCGGCTTCGCCGAGCGAGGTGCCGTCGAGCTCGCCCGCAGGGGTGACGAACTGGTGATCACGGTCGGCCCGTACCGGCGGGCGGTCGTGCTCCCCGATCAGCTGGCCGGGCGCCCGGTGCTCGGCGGCACGGTGCGCGACGGTCGGCTGCAGGTGCGCTTCGCTCCGGCGTGAGCGCCGATCGCTCCGGCGTGAGCGCCGATCGCTCCGGCGTGAGCGCCGATCGCTCCGGCGTGAGCGCCGATCGCTCCGGCGGGCCCTAGCATCGCCGTCCATGCCCGAGCCTGCGGACGGCACCCCGAGCGATGCGCTGCAGCAGGCGGCCGTCGAGCTGATCGGTGCGGCCCGGTCGTTCCTGGACGCGGCCGAGGCCATCGTGCGCGACCCCGGGACGCTGCGGTCGGTGGCCGGCGGGGTCACCGGGATGCTCAAGGTGATGGGGGAGGCGTTCCTGGCGGCCCCCGGTCGGGCCGGGAGCGCGACGGGCGCGCCACCGGCCCCCGGCGAGCCGCCCGTCGAACGGATCGACCTCGGGTGAGCGCCCCGGATCTCGCCGCGGGCACCGAGCGGGGCGCAGGCATCGTCGGCATCGACATCGGGGGCACCAAAGCGCTCGGCGTGCTGCTCGGCGCCGACGGGTGGGTGATCGCCGAGCATCGGGTGCCCACCCCATGCGGCGCCGAGGCGCTCGGCGCTGCGGTCGACGAGGTGCTCGACGGTCTCGGCGTCCGCCGCCCACAGGCGGTCGGGGTCGGCGTGGCCGGTCTCGTCACCCGGGCCGGGGTGTTGCGAATGGGGCCGAACCTGCCGGGCACGCTCGAGTGGGACGTGGCCGGCGATCTGCACCGCCGGTTCGGCGCGGGGGTGCGCCTCGCCGTGCTCAACGACGCGACGGCCGCTGCGCTGGCGGAATGGCGTGGCGGCGCAGCGGTGGGCGCCGACGACGCGGCGGTGGTCACCCTGGGAACCGGGATCGGCGCCGGGTTCGTCACCGGCGGTCGGTTGTTGCTGGGCTGCAACGGGTTCGCGGGCGAACCCGGCCATGCCGTCGTCGTCGCCGGCGGTGAGCCGTGCGTGTGCGGGCAGCGCGGCTGCTGGGAGCGGTACGCGTCGGGGTCGGCGCTGGCCCGGTTCGGGACCGAGGCCGGGCTGGCTGCGCCGGGCGGTCGCGCGCTACGCGGCGAGGACGTCGTCGCCGCGGCCGCCGCGGGTGACGGCCGCGCCCGGGCCGCGCTCGGCGAACTGGCCCGGTGGGTGGCCCTCGGCGTGGTGAACCTCGTCAACGTGCTCGACCCGGAGGTCGTCGTGCTCGGCGGTGGCCTCGTCGGCGCCGCCGAGTGGTTCCTGCCGGCGGTCGCGGCCGAGCTGCCCGGGCTGCTCTACGGCTCGGCCCATCGGCCCCTCCCGAGCCTGCGAGCGGCGCTGCTCGGGGAGCGGGCCGGCGCAATCGGCGCCGCGCTGGCCGCCGCCGGCGACCCGGCCGTGCGGCCCTGACGACGACCGGCGACCGCCGTACGGGCCGGTCAGGCGCCGAGTTGGTAACGCTGCCGGGACGCTTCGATCTCCCGCCAGGCCGCCTTGCGGCCCTCGAATCCGGCCGTCGAGGAGTGCTTGCCCGGTTCGAGCATCTTGTAGACGTCGAAGAAGTGCTTGATCTCCTCGAGGAGCTCCTCGGGCAGGTCGCGCAGGTCGGTCACCCGGTCCCAGCGCGGTTCGTTGGGCGGGACGCAGAGGATCTTCGCGTCGGGTCCCTTCTCGTCGCGCATCCACAGCACCCCGACGGGCTTCGCCTCGACCCATACGCCCGGGAACGTCGGGTCGTCGAGCAGCACGAGGGCGTCGAGCGGGTCGCCGTCCTCGCCGAGGGTGTCGGGGATGAACCCGTAGTCCGCGGGATACACCGTGGCCGAGAACAGCCGACGGTCCAGGAACACCCGGCCGGTGTCGTGGTCGATCTCGTACTTGTTGCGGCTCCCCCGGGGGATCTCGACGACGACGTGGATGCAGCCCTCACGCGGGTTCCGTTCCATGCCTCCAGTGTGGCGCGCGCAACGGACCGGCTGACGGCTCCGGCGCCCGGTACCATCGTCGGTCTATGGAGTTCCGCCGGATCACCAATCTGCCCCCGTACGTGTTCACGATCATCAACAACCTGAAGATCGAGGCACGCCGCGCCGGGGTGGACGTGATCGACCTCGGCTTCGGGAACCCGGATCTCCCCTCGCCGCAGATCGCGGTCGAGAAGCTGGCCGAGGCTGCGCAGATCGCCCGTAACCACCGGTACTCGCTGTCGCGCGGGTTGCCCAAGCTCCGGGAAGCGGTCGCGGCGCTCTACGCCCGCAAGTGGGGTGTCGAGCTCGACCCTGAGGTCGAGATCACCAACGCGATCGGCTCCAAGGAGGCCTTCAGTCACCTGATGTGGGTGCTGCTGCAGTCGGGCGACGCCGCGATCGTGCCCTCGCCGAGCTACCCGATCCACATCTACGGGCCGCTGTTCGCCGGCGCCGACCTGCGCCAGGTGCCGATGCGGGCCATGAGCGACCCGCGATCGGCCGATTTCGCCGCCGACTTCTTCGACTCCCTCGACAACGCCTGGAACGTCGGCTGGCCCAAGCCCCGGGTGCTCGTGATCTCGTTCCCCCACAACCCGACCGGTGCCTGCGTCGACCTCGCGTTCATGCAGCGGGTCGTCGATTTCTGCCGGGAGCGGGAGATGATCTGCGTGCACGACTTCGCGTACGCCGACGTCGGCTTCGACGGGTACCGGCCGCCGTCGATCCTGCAGGCCGAAGGGGCCAAGGAATGTGCGGTCGAGATGTACTCGCTCACCAAGAGTTTCTCGATGGCCGGTTGGCGCTGCGCGTTCATGGTGGGCAACCGTGACGTGGTCGGGGCGCTGGTCAAGCTGAAGAGCTATCTCGACTACGGCACCTTCCAGCCCATCCAGATCGCGGCCACCGTCACGATGAACGAGGCGTCGGACTACCCCGAGCACATCTGCGCGGCCTACCAGAGCCGGCGTGACGCCCTGGTCGACGGCCTGGGCCGGATCGGCTGGGACATCCCCAAGCCGCGCGGGACGATGTTCGTCTGGGCGCCGATCCCGGAGCCGTATCGGGAGATGGGCTCGGTCGAGTTCGCGTCCCACCTGGTGCGCGAATGCGAGGTGGCCATCTCGCCCGGCGAGGGCTTCGGCCCCGGCGGCGACGGCTTCGTTCGGTTCGCGCTGATCGAGAACGAGCAGCGCATCGCCCAAGCCGTGCGCAACCTGCGCCGGGGCCTCGTCAAGCTGGCCTGAGGGCGGGCGCAACCAAGCGTTCTCGATCCCGTCACGATTCCGACCGACCGTCGGAACTCGTGCCCGGGTACCGTCGGATTCGTGCAGCGTCATGTCGTGCGGGTGTGGCTCCCGGACCGGCCCGGTGCGCTCGGTCACGTTGCGAGCCGCATCGGCGCGGTCGGGGGCGACGTCGAGGGGATCGAGATCCTCGAGCGTGGCGCCGGACGGGCGATCGACGAGCTGGTGGTGGCGCTCGCCGATGATACCCGCCTGCCGCTGCTGATCAGCGAGATCGGCGAGGTGGAGGGCGTCGACGTGGAGGAGGTGCGCCCGCTCGCCGGCGAGCACCCCGACGCAGTGCTCGCCGTGCTCGAACTCGCCGTGCGCGCTGCCGAGGCGCCTGCCGGCGAGGTGCTCGACGTCCTCGTCGGCGGTCTGGCGAGCTACCTCGAGACGGATTGGGTGGTCGTGCTCGGTCGGTCCCACGAGCTGCTGGCCGCCGCCGGGGAGGCCCCGTCGGCGGCCTGGCTGGCGGCGTTCGTCGCCGGGGCGGCGCACCTCCCGCCGGGGACGGAGGCCGCGCCGACCGACCTCGCCTGGGCCTGCCTGGCCCGCCGGGGTTCGGTACTGGCCCTCGGGCGCAAGGGACGCCCGTTCCGGGCCCGGGAGCGGGCGCTCGTGACCCGGATGGCCCGCCTCGCCGACGCGCTCGGCGTGCCGGCAGCCTGCTGAGCAGGCGGGTCAGGTGTCGTCGGCCCACCGCCGGCTGCGGTCGACGGCGCGGAGCCACCGCCGGTGGTCGGCGTCGGCCTGCGTGCGGTCGAGGGCGGGCTCGACGCGGCGGTCGAGCCGCCAGGTGGCTGCGACCTCGGCGGGGGAGGCCCACATGCCCTCGGCCAGACCGGCCAGGAATGCGGCACCCAACGCCGTGGTCTCCGATACCGCAGGCCGGGCGACGACCACGCCGAGCTGATCGGCCTGGAGCTGCAGCAGCAGGTCCATGACGGCCGCCCCGCCGTCGACGCGCAGCTCCCGCACGGTGAGACCGCCGGCGGACGCCATGGCGTCGACGACGTCGCGGGTCTGGTACGCCATCGCCTCGACCACGGCCCGGGCCAGGTGGGCCCGTGTGGTGCCCCGGGTGATCCCGACGATCGTGCCCCGGGCGTAGGGGTCCCACCACGGCGAACCGAGACCGGTGAACCCCGGGACGAGCACGACGCCGTCGGTGCCCTCGACCGAGGCGGCCAGCGGGCCGATCTCCGCGGCCGAGCCGATGACCCCGAGGCCGTCACGAAGCCATTGGATCGCGGCGCCGGTGACGAAGATCGCGCCTTCGAGCGCGTAGGCGAACGTACCGTCGGCGAGCTCCCAAGCGACCGTGGTGAGCAGGCCCTCGACCGGGTCCGGGCAGCGGTCGCCGATGTTCATGAGCACGAAACTGCCGGTGCCGTAGGTGTTCTTCGTCATGCCGGGCTCCAGGCAGGCCTGGCCGAACAGCGCAGCCTGCTGGTCGCCGGCGATACCCGACACGGGGATCCCGGCGGGTACCCCGAAGCGTTCGCTGGTCACCCCGAGCCGTCCCGACGAGGGCAGGACGGCGGGGAGCGCTTCGACGGGGACCGAGAGCACCTGGCAGAGCTCCTCGCTCCACCGGCGCTCGACGATGTCGTAGAGCATCGTGCGGCTGGCGTTCGACGGGTCGGTGGCGTGGACGGCCCCGCCGGTCAGGTTCCACAGGAGCCACGAATCGACGGTGCCCAGGTTGAGCGCGTCATCGTGGCCGAGGTGACCGTGGCGCATCAGCCACTCGATCTTGGTGCCCGAGAAGTACGGATCGAGCACGAGCCCGGTCCGGGCCCGCACGAGGGGCAGCAGGCCCTCGGCGGCGAGTTCGTCGCAGCGCTCGGTGGTGCGCCGGTCCTGCCACACGATCGCCCGGTGCAGCGGGCGGCCGGTGTGACGGTCCCAGGCGACGACGGTCTCGCGCTGGTTGGTGATCCCGATCGCGACCGGAGCCTCGGCGAGGCGCCCGAGGACCTCGGTGAGCGTGGCCCGGGTGGCGGCCCAGATCTCGTCGGCGTCGTGTTCGACCCAGCCCGGCCGTGGGAAGTGCTGGGTGAACTCCCGGTAGCTCGAATCGACGACGGCACCCGAGTGGTCCACGGCGAGGGAGCGCACGCCGGTGGTCCCGGCGTCGATGGCGACGACGAACGGCATGCCCCGACGCTAAACGCTCAGCGCCGCTTGCTCGGTGGGCGACCACCGCCGGTGCGCTTGGTGGGCGCGGGCCGGGATCGGGGGGCCGGGGTGTCGGGGGCGGACGCCGAGCGCCGGCGGCCGGCCCCGCTGCGGCCGGCCCCGCCGGTCGAACTCGTCGAGCCGGCCGCGCCGCGACCCGGGCGCAGGCCGCCGGGCGGGTTCCACCCGAACTTGACCAGGACGACCGAGATGCCGAGGTACACGACGGCACCGCCGACGCTGCCGAGGATCACCCCGGGTCCGTAGTCGTCGCGGGCGAAGATGAACAACGCCACGTTGAACAGCAGCAGGTACACCGCGAACTGGCGCACCAGCCGCGGCCACGGAACGGGTCGGGTTCGGTCCCAGGCCATCGACACCGTCTAGCACGGGCCCGGTACCGTTGGGCCATGCGGATCGGTGTCCTCACCGGCGGGGGCGACTGCCCGGGCCTCAATGCCGTCATCCGAGCCGTCGTGCGCAAGGGGGAGTTCCACTACGGCGACGAGATCGTCGGCTTCCTCGACGCGTGGGACGGGGTGCTCGAGCGCCGGGTGATGCCGCTCGACGTCCGGTCGCTGCGAGGCATGCTCCCCCGGGGCGGGACGCTGCTCGGCACGCGGCGGGGGAGCCCGTTCGACCATCCCGACGGTGCTGCGCAGGTGGCGGCCACCCTGGCGGAGATGGGCATCGAGGCCCTGATCGTCATCGGGGGCAACGGGTCGCTCACCGTGTCGTCGCTGCTGCACGAGCAGATCGGCCTGCAGGTGGTCGGGGTGCCCAAGACGATCGACAACGACATCGTCGGCACGCAGGTCACTTTCGGCTTCCACACCGCCGTGCAGATCGCCACCGACGCGATCGACCGCCTGCACACCACCGCCGAGAGCCACGACCGGGTGATGCTGGTCGAGGTGATGGGTCGGGAGGCAGGCTGGATCGCCACGCACGCCGGTATCGCCGGCGGCGCCACCCACATCCTGATCCCGGAGGTCCCGTTCGATCTCGACGAGGTGTGCGCGACCCTGCGCCGCCGTCACGAGCGCGGCCGCTATGCCTCGATCGTCGTGGTCGCCGAAGGCGCCGTCCCGGCGCCCGGCACGCTGCCGATGCCCGAGAACGAGCGCGATGAGTTCGGCCACCTTCGCCTCGGTGGCATCGCCAACCGGATCGCCGGCGAGGTGGAGGCCCGTACCGGGTTCGACACCCGGGTGGTGCAGCTCGGTCACGTGCAGCGGGGTGGGACACCCAACGCCTACGACCGGGTGCTGGCCACTCGGTACGGGCTCGCCGCCGTGGACGCAGTGCACGCCGGGGCCTGGGGCGAGATGGTCGTGTTCCGCGAGCAGCAGATCGTGCGGGCACCGCTGGCGGAAGCGGTCGGGCGGACGCGCACGGTCGACCTGTCGATCTACCGCGACGTGGCGGGCGTGTTCTTCGGCTGATCGCCGCCGCTCATCCGGCCGTCATGACCGGCGCCGTGGTGGCCGGCGCCGTGGCCACGACCGGCGCGACGGTCGTCGTCGGGCTCGGCACGCTGGTCGGGGCCGGGGGATACTCGGGCTGGCTGGACGGATCGAGATCGGGATACGCCGCCCGGGTCAGCGGCTCGCGCTGGAAGAAGCCGTCGCCGCGAGGCCACTCGCGCACCTTGCCCTCCACGAGGAGTCGCACGGCGTCGACGCCGTCGATGCCGGTCGCCGTGAACACCACCTGGGCGACGGCCTTGCGCTGCGCGTCGCCCTGGCTCTGGTCGAACGTCGCGTCGAGATCGACGGTGGCCACCCCGTCCTCGCCGACGCGGGCCGACCGAAGCCGGGTGCCCGAGGGGACGGCGCTGCGCAGCCGGCGGACCTGCTCCTCGGCCGAAGGGCCGGTAAGCAGGGCGGCGAGCACACCGGTCAGGGTCGGGGGCACGGCCCGGGGCGCTCCCGCCAACGTCTCTTTCGCCCGGGTGGAGCCGAGGAGGAACACCTGAGGGTCCCGGCCCGCCGACCCGGTGGCCCCGCCGCCGGCGACGCCGAGTTCGGCCCGCTCGCCTGCTGGCACGTCGCGAGGCTGGTCCTCGGTCGGCACCCCGCAGGCGGTGAGCGCCAGCGCGCCGGCCAACAGGGTGCCGAGCGCCGGGAAGATCCGTTCGCGCCAGCGGGCGAGCGGGTTGCGAGGGCTACTCATGCCTCCTCCGCCGGGAGCTCGATCACGAACCGGGCGCCGGGCGTGCCCTCTGGTCGGTCCTCCACCCAGACCCGCCCGCCGTGGAGCCGCACGTGCTCCTCGACGAGCGCAAGTCCGAGCCCGGCGCCCTCCCCGGCGCCGCGCTGGCCGGCCTGCGCGCCACGGGCGAACCGTTGGAACACGAGCTGACGTTCCTCGACGGGCACGCCCGGCCCGTCGTCTTCGACCGCGAGCAGCACGTGGCCCACCGGCTCGCCTTCTTCGGCGGGCACGTCCACGGACACGCGCACGCCCTCGGCGCCGCCGTGGATCCGGGCGTTGTCGATCAGGTTGGCCACGGCCCGGGCCAGACGGCGCTTGTCGGCGTCGATCACCAGGCCGTCGGCCCGATCCGACACCGAGACCGGCGTGCCCGGCAGGCTCGACACTGCGACGGCCTGGCGCACGAACTCCCCGACGAGCAGTTCGTCGCGCACGAGGCGAACCGATCGGGCGTCGTAGCGGGAGATCTCCAGCAGGTCCTCCACGAGGCCTTGAAACCGGGCGACGTCGGCGACGAGCAGGTCGAGCGCGGCCTGGGCCCGTTCGGGCAGGTCGTCTCGGCGGGCCTGCATCACCTGGATCGAGGCCGACAGCGTCATGAGCGGGGAGCGCAGCTCATGGCTGACGTCCGAGGTGAACCGGGCGTCGCGCTCGACGCGCTGCTGCAGCGCCGAGGCCATGTCGTTGAACGCTGCGGTCAGCCCCCGCAGGTCGATGTCGTCGGTCGGCTCGAGGCGGGTGTCGAGGCGCCCGCCGGCGATCGCCGAGGCGGCGGCGGCGGCGTCGGCGAGCGGGCGCACGACCCGGCGGGACGACCAGAGCCCGAGCAACATGCCGAGGGCTGTCGTGATGACGGCGGCACCGATGAGCGAAGCGCCCACCGACCGAAGCGTGTCGGAGATGTCGTCGAGCGGGACGACCTCGTAGTAGGTGCCGGCGACCGCGAGCAGGGGGATGCCGACGGCGAGCACCGGCTTGCCGTTGAGGGCATAGCGCATCCGGGCCGCTTCGCCGTCATCGGCGACCCGTCGCTTGAGGGTGTCGGGCAGGATCGCCTGGGTATACGCCGAGGACAGCGCCGTGCACGCCGAGCGGTAGCAGACCAGGGGGCGCGAGCCGCCGGGTAGGCCGAGACCCGAGAGCAGGTCGGGCACGACCGAAGGGTCCGAGCGGAGCCCGTCTTGGACCTGCCGGGCGTTCACGTACGCCTGGCGCACGACGGCGGTCTCGCGCTGGCGCAGCAGCGTCGAGCGGGTGAACGCGAACGTGAACGCCGCGAGCAGGGTCGACAGCAGGAACGCCCCGAGGGCGAAGGTGAGCACTACCCGGGAGCGCAGCCCCAGCCGGCCGAGCCGGAGGCGACCGGCCCAGGCCCGCACCGCCGGCCACCGCACCGATCCGGTCGGGCGGACCGTCGCCATCAGGCGCGCACGACCCGCAGCGTCACGACTGCAGCCGGTACCCGAGCCCGCGCACCGTGACGACGTGGCGCGGGTTGGCCGGGTCGGCCTCGACCTTGGTGCGCAAGCGGCGGATGTGCACGTCGACGAGACGCCCGTCGCCGAAGTACCCGTAGCCCCAGACGCGGTCGAGCAGGGACTCGCGGCTGAACACCTTGCCCGGGCTCGACGCGAGCTCGCACAGGAGCCGGAACTCGGTCTTGGTGAGGTGCAGGTCGCGCTTGGCGAGCAGCACCTTGCCCTCGTCGGGCACGATCTCGAGATCCCCGAACACCAGCTTGTGATGGCCCGGCCCGGCCGGCTTGGCCCGCCGCAGCAGGGCCCGGATCCGAGCGGAGAGCTCTTTCGGGGCGAACGGCTTGGTCAGGTAGTCGTCGGCGCCCGCTTCGAGCCCTGCGACCACGTCGTGGGTGTCTGCCCGGGCGGTGACCATCACGATCGGCACGTCGCTGTTGCGGCGCAACGACCGGCACAGCTCGAAGCCGTCCATACCCGGCAGCATGATGTCGATCAGCACCACGTCGGGGGTGTGCTGGGCGAAGGCGTCGACGGCGGCCTCGCCGCTGGCCGCTTCGTCCACCGTCCAGCCTTCGTCCTCGAGGGCCATGCGGACCGAGGTGCGGATGCGCTCGTCGTCCTCGACGGTCAGGATGCGGGTGCCCACGGGCGCAATGGTGGCACGCACGGTGGTGTCAGGCGACGCCACCCGGCCGGGTCAGGGCAGGTGGGGATCGTGGCGCACCGGTGCGCCGGCCTCGGCGAGCAGGCCGCGCAGCGCCGCCGCAAGGGCTGGCGAGGTGGCGAGCACCTCCTCGGGGCGGGCGGGCGCTCCGGCGAAGTCGGTGGTGACCGCCCCCGCCTCTCGGGCGACGAGAGCCCCCGCGGCGAGGTCCCACGGACCGAGGCCCTCCTCGAAGTAGGCATCGACCCGACCGCACGCCACGTGGCAGAGATCGACCGAGGCGGCGCCGAGCCGTCGGACGTCGCGCACGGCCGGCAGGACGGTGGTCAGCAGCGCCGCCTGGCGGCGGCGACGTTCGGGGGCGTACCCGAACCCGGTGGCCACGAGCGCCTCGCCGAGGTGGGTGACCGACCCCACGCTGATCGGCTCGCCGTTGCGCCAGGCCCCCCGGCCGCGCACCGCCGTGTACGTCTCGCCGAGCGAGGGGACGGCGACGACGCCGATCACCATGCCATCGGGATCGGCGGCTGCGATCGACACCGCCCAGCCCGGCAGGTCGTACAGGAAGTTGGTGGTGCCGTCGATCGGATCGACGAACCAGGTGATGCCGCTCGACCCCCGGTCGGCGGTGCCTTCTTCACCGACGATCGCGTCGTCGGGCCGAGCGGTGCGCAGCCCGCCGACGATCAGGGATTCGCACGCCCGGTCGAACTCGGTGACCATGTCCGTGCCGGTCGACTTCGTCCCTGCGGCCGGCATGCCCCGTCGCCGGCCCTCGAAGGCCAGGGCGGCCGCCCGACCGGCGAGGTCCACCGCGAGGTCGAGCAGCGCGTCGTCGAGAGCGCCGGCGCTCACGGTCGGCCGGGGTCGTCGGCGTCGAGGCGGCGCCATTCCCCCATCGCTCGGAGCACGAGCACGGCGACCAAGGCGGTGCCCGCCGCGGCGAGCACCGCGCCGATCGCTGCGCCGATCGCCGTTGCGGTGCCGCAGTCGCCGGTGCACTGCAGATCGACGAAGCCGTAACCGATCAGGCCGCCGGCCACCCCGGCGATCAGGATCGCCAGGAATGCCGCGATACGGGCGGCCGGCGAGGGCAGGGCCGACAGCGGGCGCTCGGGCTCGGGAACGGGCACGGTTGGCGATCCTACGGCGGGGTCCGCACCTACACTGCGACCGGTGGCCCTGCGACCGGTGGCGGACGACCTGCGCACACTGGTGGTACTGCCCACCTACGACGAGGCGGACAACGTCGTGGAGGTGCTCGAGGCGATCCGGCGTCACCTACCCGACGCCGACGTGCTCGTCGTCGACGACGGGAGCCCCGACGGCACGGCCGACCTCGCCGACAAGGTGGGCGAACGGCTCGGGGGGATCTCGGTGATCCGCCGGACGGCCAAGCGGGGTCTCGGTGCTGCGTACCTGGACGGCTTCGGGCGCGGCCTGGCTGCGGGGTACGACGTACTCGTCGAGATGGACGCCGACCTGTCGCACGACCCGGCCGACCTACCGGCGCTCGTCGGCGCCGTGCGGGTCGTAGGTGCCGACCTGGCCATCGGTTCGCGCTACGTGCCCGGCGGGTCGATCCCGGACTGGCCCTGGACCCGGCGGATGCTGTCGCGATGGGGGAACCGATACGCGGCCGCCGTGCTCGGGCTCGCCGTCAACGACGCAACGAGTGGCTTTCGCGCCTTTCGCGCCGACACGCTCCGCCGGATCGACCTCAGCACCGTCGGAGCCGAGGGGTACGCGTTCCAGGTCGAGTTGGCGTACCGGGTGGTGCGGGCCAGGGGCCGTATCGTCGAGGTGCCGATCGTGTTTCGCGACCGAGTGCGCGGGACGTCGAAGATGTCGTGGCGGATCATCGGCGAAGCGATGCTCCTCGTGGCCCGCTGGGGTTGGCGCGACCGGCTGCGGGGCCGTCTGGGGCGAGCACTGCGGCGGCCATGACGGCCGGTGCCCGCACGATCCTTCACGTCGACATGGACGCGTTCTACGTGTCCGTCGAGCTGTTGCGGCGGCCGGAGCTGCGCGGTCGCCCGGTCGTGGTGGGCGGCACCGGCGAGCGCGGGGTGGTCGCCGCCGCCTCCTACGAGGCGCGCCGCTACGGGATCTCGTCGGCCATGGCCTCGGCGCGAGCTCGGCGGCTCTGCCCCGATGCAGTGTTCCTGGCCGGCGATCACGCGCACTATGCGCAGGTCAGCCGGCAGGTGCACGAGGTGTTCGCCGCAGTGACCCCGACCGTCGAGCCGATTGCGCTCGACGAGGCGTTCCTCGACGTGACCGGCGCTCGCCGCCGGCTCGGGGACGGCGTCACGATCGGCACGCAGCTTCGCCGATCGGTCCGGGACGCGACGGGTCTGGTCTGCTCGGTGGGGGTTGCGGCGTCGAAGTTCCTCGCCAAGCTGGCGTCCGAAGCGGCCAAACCCCGGGCGACCCCGGGCGGGATCCGACCCGGTGCCGGGGTGGTCGAAGTGCCTCGGGGCGGCGAGCTGGCGTTCCTGCACCCCAAGCCGGTCGAGGTGCTGTGGGGCGTCGGTCCGAAGACCCTCGAACGCCTGCAGCGGTTGGGGATCACGACGGTCGGCGACGTCGCGGCGACGTCGGAATCGGCGCTCGTCGCATCGCTGGGGGCCACGGCGGGCCGCCACCTCTACGCCCTCGCCCAGGGGATCGACGACCGCCCGGTCGTGCCCGACCGGGCGGCGAAGTCGATCGGGCACGAGCAGACCTTCGCGGTGGACCTGAGCGCACCCGAGGCGCTCGACACCGAGCTCGTTCGTATGGTCGACGCAGTCGCCGCCCGGCTGCGCGCCCACGAGCGCGCCGGCCGGACCGTGACGGTCAAGGTGCGTTTCGCATCGTTCGAGACGGTCACGCGCTCGATGACGGCAGCCCAGGCCGAGAGCGCCGCCCCGGCCCTGCTCGCACTCGCTCGGCCGCTGCTCGCGAAGATCGACATCGGGTGCGGCGTTCGGTTGCTCGGCGTCGCCGTCAGCCAGCTGGGGGAGCGGCCGGCCCGCCAGCTCCGCTTCGATGAACTGTTCGCCACGGCGCCTGCGGCCCCCGATGCCGGTGCCGTCCCGATGCCGTCGTCGGTTGGATCGTCGGTTGCGTGGGAGGACGCGTCGAGCGCGATCGATGCCGTGCGCCGACGCTTCGGGTCGGCTGCGATCGGCCCGGCCCGCCTGCTCGCGGACGCACGCATGCGCGCCGCGCGCCCGGGCGACGCGCCGTGGGGTCCCGATGACGAGGGCACCGACCGGACCCCCGGCCGCGACGGCCGGTCGCAGTGACCCGCACCGCACCGAACGGTCTGATCGCCCTCGATCGCCCGTGGCGCGTTGTCGATCGGTGCCGGGTGTGGGATGATCCGGAGAGCCGAGACGGAGGACGAGGGGACAGACTGATGCCGCTCTCCGAAGAAGAACAGCGGATCCTTTCGCAGATCGAGCAGCAGTTCTACGAGAGCGACCCTGCGTTCTCCCAGCGCGTGTCCCAGACCACCCTGTACCGGCACGCCGTGCGCCGGGTGGTGCTCTCGGTGGGTCTGCTGATCGCCGGGCTCGCGTTCCTGGTCGCAACGCTGCAGGTGCATTTCGCCGTGGCGTTCGTCGGATTCCTGATCATGCTGGTGGCGGCGTTCGTGATCGAGAAGAACCTTCGGGCCATGGGCAAGGCGGGGCTCGAGCAGGTGTCGGCGAACCTTCGCACCGGGCGGCGTGGGCCGTCGGGTCCGACGCCGGACTGACGTTCAGCTGACGAAGGGCCGGCAACGACGGGCCGGCAACGAAGAGCCCGGAGAAGAACGGGCGACGACGAACGACGACCCGCCGGGTCGGCCTACCGGGCGACGGGATCGCCCGGGAGCGGGCGAAGGAGGCTGCGGACGTTCGCTCGGCGGCGGGCCCGGGTGAACCACGGGGTCCCCTGCGCCAACCCGGCGGCGATCCGGCGCCCGGCCTCGGCGGCCGATCGCTCGTCGTCGGCCCCGACGGCGCCTGGTCCGTAGGCGGCTGCGGTCACCGTCGCGGTGAGCGTGCGCAGGGCGTCGGCGTCGACCCGGGGGGTGCGGCGCAGCCGGGCGGCCACTTCTTGCGGGGTGTCGCTCGCCGGTACCCGAACGCCGGCGGCGGCGAGGGTCACGCGAGCCTGGTCCCAGCTGAGCAGGATCCGCTCGTTGGCTGTCGCCGCGGCGTTGCGGCGTTTCGACCAGCGCCGCCGGTGCAGCGCCGGCACGCCGAGCAGCCAGCCGGCGCCGAACGCGACCAGTGCCGTCACCGCCCCGACCGCAGGCCACGGCACGTCCCACCCGCCGTCGTCGCCAGCGCCGGTCGCCGTGGTGGCCGAGCCGCCGGCCGGCAGGAAGTCCTCGAGGTTGAACGACAACGGCGGCAGCGTGTCGGGCGTGGGGGTCTCGGCATCTGCCGGCAACGTCGTGTCGGTCGTGGCCGCCGGTGCCTCGTCGACCTGCTGGCCCTGGACGAAGGTGTAGGTCTCGGCGTCGGGGTTGCCGCGGCTCGGGGTCGGCTCGAAAGCGAGCCAGCCCACCCCGTCGAAGTAGACCTCGGGCCACGCGTGGGCGTGCCGGCCCTGGACGCTGAAGGCACCGTCACCGGTGGTGACACCGGAGGTGTAGCCGACGGCCACCCGCGCCGGTATGCCGAGCGCGCGGGCGAACGCTGCGAACGCGCTGGCGAACTGTTCGCAGTAGCCCCGCCGGTTCTCGAGGAAGGTCACGAGCGCGTTCGTGCTCGACCCGGCGCCGACGCGCAGGTCGTAGGTGAAGTTGTTGCGGAAGAACTGTTGCAGTGCAACGGCTTGGTCGTACGGGGTGGCCTGGCCGAGCGCGATCTGGCGAGCGAGGTCGCCCAGTCGGCTCGGGAAGGCGGTCGGCAGCGCCGTCCATCGGCGGTCGATCCGGGCCGGGACCGCAGCCGAGCGCAACGCGTCGGGGGTGACGGCGGACGGCACCCGGGACACCACGGTGTAGGTCGTGCCTTGGCTGAGCCGGCCACGGGCCACCTGTGCGGCACCGGTGGTGGCGTTGTAGGACACCCCGGTCAGGCCCGACAGTTCGATGGGCCGGTACGCCATGGGCACCCAGGCCGAGTCGAACTCGCCGACGGTGATCACCTGGGAGACGGCCTCGCTCAGTGCCGCCGGGGGCTCGGCGCCCTCGCTGATGCGGTCGTCGCCGTCGCGCAGCGCATCGGACAGCGTCCATGCCGTGCCGTCGAAGGTGTCGAGCGAGTTGAGGCGCCAGTACGACTTGTGGTCGCTGCGGACCCGGAACAGCTCCGCAGTGGTCGGGCTCGACAGTCGGCTGCGGAGCGTCACGAACGGGTTGTCGGCGACGCGACGCCCACCGCTCGACTGCTTGGTCTCGATGACCGGACGGTCGCCGGCGCCGGGCAGGGCCGGTCCGACGAGCAGGCCGACGGCGAGCGCCCCCGCGCCGAGCACGGCTCCGGTGCGGACCGAGGACGCGACCGCTCGGCGGCGACCGCCGGCGAGCCAACCGCTGCGGGCCCCGTCGCGCCAGGTGCGCAGCGCCACGACCGAGACCACGGCCGCCATCACCCAGCAGGCGGTCACCACCAGGCGGCTGCGGTCGGCGCCGATGGCCGAGCAGAACACGAACAGCACCCCGGCCGGCAGGATCGCCTCGAACGCCAGCCGCAGCCGGAACGCGATCGCGTCCGAGAGCGACGCCGTGACCCAGATCGCCACCATGGCCGCAGCGAGGAAGCCGCCCTCGGTGGGCACCGGGGCGACGGCGGTGGGGAAGGCCGACCAGGCCCTCGACAGCTCGTCGTACGCGAGGTCCCACGTCCCCGACGAGGGCAGCAGGAACGTGGTCGTGTCCCGGTAGCGCACGACGGCGACGGTGACCGCCATCCCCACGAGCGACGCGACGGCGGCCAGCACCGGGTGCCAGCGGCGCCGGCGGGCCACGGCGGCGAGCAGGTGGGCGATGCCGGCGGTGAGGACCATGGGCGCCAGGTGGGTCCAGCCGAGGAACACCCGGCAGAAACCGGCAGCGGTCGCGATGCTCAGGGCGAACAGCGCCCCCTCGGCCAGCAGCGGGCTCACGGACGGACCGGTCCTCCCGCCGGCTCCCGACCCGCCCCGGGCCGGGGAGGCCGCCCCGGCGGGCGGCGCGGCCGGGGTCGGCGGGGAGAGCGTCGCCGTCATGCCGGCACCCCCGGGCGCCGGCGGGCGGCGCCGGCCCAGGCCTCGGCGAGACCGGCCGCGCCGGTCCGGTCGAGCAGGCGCAGCCGCGAGGAGTTCACCGCCGGAGGCATCGGGCCCTCGTGGACGATGACGACGACGGCGTTGTAGCGGCGGCGCATCCCGTTCACCACGGCGAGCTCGACCGGGGTGAGGCGGCCGGTCACCACGATGAGGGTGCCCCCCTGGCCACCCCGGCCCAGCGGTGACAGCAGAGCCCGCAGCGAACCGCCCCCGGGCGCCACCATCGCCAGGTACTCCATCACGGCTTCGGTGTGACCCAGCCCGCTGCCACCGCCGGTGTCGCGGCCGTCGGTGGAGCAGAACTGCACGGTGTGGCGGGCCCGGTGGGCGGCCTCGACGACGCTCGCTGCGCTCGACACCGCCCGCTCGAAGCCCTCGGGGGTGTACGCCGAGGCCCGGGCGTCGAGCACGATCGTGGTGCGGTCGGCCCAGGGCCTCTCGTCCTGCCGCACGAGCAGCTCCCCGCCCCGGCGGGCGCTCGAGCGCCAGTGGATGCGGCGCAACTCGTCGCCCACCGCGTACTCCCGCAGGCCAAAGAACTCCTCGCCCTTGCTGCCGAGCGCGTTGTGCCGCACGGCGTTCCCCGACGGATCCTGATCGCCGCCGGTGCCCAGCGCCGGCACCAGCTCCACCGCGGGGTAGACGGTGACGTCGGTCGCGCCGGCCACCCGAACCCGCCGCCGGGCGAGGCCGAACGGGTCGATCACCTCTGCCTGCATCGGCCCGACGGGCACCCGGCCCCGGCGGGTCGTCGGCAGGTGGTACGCCACCCGGGCCCGCTGCCCGCCGGCGAGCGGTGCAAGCTGCAGGCGGGGCCCCGCCGTGCGGCCGATCGGGTCGATGATGCGCAGCGGCGGCGTACGCCGCCGGCCCGGGTTGCCGACGGCCAGCTCGATGCGGGTGCTCTCCCCGGCGTGCACCCGGACGGGGTGCACGCCGCGCTCGACGTCGATGGCGACCCGGGCGAGGCGCACGTGGAGGACCGCCAGCACCACGAGCACGGCCGCTGCGCTCGAGAGCAGGTAGAGCTCGAACACGCCGAACAATCGGGCGGCGACGAGCGCCGGTGCCGCAGCGATCAGCAGCGACCATCCCTGGCGGGTGGGCATCGGGCTACCTCGTCGGGACCGGGACCGCAGCGAGCACTTCGGCCACCACCCGCGCCACCGGGAGCCCCTGGAGCTGGGCGTCGGCCGACAGCAGCAGGCGGTGTCCGATGACGGGCTCGGCGAGGGCCTTGACGTCGTCGGGGAGCGCGTGGTCGCGCCCGGCGGCTGCCGCCCGGGCCCGGCTCGCCCGCAGCAGCGCGAGCGAGGCCCGGGGGGACATGCCGAGCTGGACCGCCGGATGGCGGCGGGTCGCGTCGGCGACGTCGACGAGGTAGTGCTTGACCGCCGGGGCGACGTGGACCGACCGCACGGCGTGGATCATCCCGATCACCTGGGCGGCGGTGCACACCGGCCGCAGGCCGGCGAGGGCCCCGGGGGAGCCGTGGGTGTCGAGGATCTGCAGTTCGGCGTCGCGGGTGGGGTACCCCATCGAGAGCCGCATGAGGAACCGGTCGAGCTGGCTCTCGGGCAGCGGGAAGGTGCCCTCGTGCTCGATCGGGTTCTGGGTGGCGAGCACCATGAACGGCTGAACGAGGCGGTAGCTCGTGCCGTCGACGGTGACCTGGCCCTCCTCCATGGCCTCGAGCAGCGCGGCCTGCGTCTTGGGTGACGCCCGGTTGATCTCGTCGGCGAGGACGAGGTTGGCGAAGATCGGGCCCGGACGGAACTCGAAGGTGTCCGAGGACCGTTGCCAGACCGAGACGCCCACCACGTCGGACGGGAGCAGGTCGGGCGTGAACTGGACACGTTTCCAGGAGCACTGGAGCGAGGCGGCGAGGGCCTTTGCGAGGCTGGTCTTGCCGACGCCGGGCACGTCCTCGATGAGCAGGTGGCCCTCGGCCAGCAGGCACAGCAGCGCAAGCTCCACCACCTCGGGCTTGCCTTGGATCACCTGCTCGACGTTGTCGACGATGGCGCGGAACAGCTCCGAAAGGCTCGCGGCCTCGGTGGTCGCGGCGGACATGGCCGCAACCTATCGGGCCGTTTCCCGCCGTGCGGATCGGGGCGGGCCGGAACCGTTCCGTACAGTCCCGGGACGTGACGCTCGCCCTCGCCGTCGACATCGGCGGCACGAAGCTCGACGTGGGCCTCGTCGACGGCGACGGCACGGTGGTGATGGCCCGTCGAGCGCCGACGGTCACCGCCGATCCGTGGCCCGGGCTCGCGGCGCTCGTCACCGAGGTCCTTGCGCTGGCCCCCGAGGCGCCGGTCGGGCTCGGGTGCGGCTGTGCCGGGCCGATGACCCCGGGGGGCGCCACGGTGAGCCCGCTGAACATCGGCGGCTGGCGGGGGTTCCCGTTGCGGGACCGGCTCGCCGCGCTCACCGGTCTGCCAGTGGTGATCGACAACGACGCAAAGGCGCTCGCCGTCGGGGAAGGCTGGCGGGGCGCCGCCCGGGGCGAGGCGACGTACCTGGCGATGGTGGTGTCGACCGGCGTCGGCGGCGGCCTCGTCGTCGACGGCCGGGTGCTCCACGGCGCAGCGGGGAACGCCGGCCACATCGGGCACCTCGTCGTGGTGCCGGGCGGGCGGCCGTGCGTGTGCGGCTCGCAGGGCTGCCTCGAAGCCGAGGCGTCCGGGACGGCGATCGCAGCGATCACTGGCCGCCCGGCGACGCAGGCCGGCCCGGACGTGATCGCCCGGACCGGCACGCTCGTGGGCCGGGCCGTGGCCGAGGTGGCCGTCCTGCTGGACCTACCGCTCGCCGTGATCGCGGGGTCGGTCGCGCTCGGGTTCGGTGAGCCGTTCTTTGCCGCTGCGCGCGCCGAAGCCGAACGGCTCGCCCGGATCTCCTACGCCCGGGGTCTGCGCATCGAGCAGGCCGGCCTCGGTGACCACGGGCCGCTCGTGGGCGCGGCCGGACTCGTGCTGGCCTAGGAGCCGAAGCCCTGCACGAGGGCGGCGAAGCCGTTGGCGGTGGCGGCGAGCCGGTGGCCGACGACGGCCTGGTAGACGTCGGAGTTGTACCAGTCCATGGCGGCGGCCTTGTCGGGGAACTCGAGCACGACGGTGCGGTGCGGGGCCTTGCCCTCGACGGACTCGGTCTGCTCGTCGAACACGAGGACCTTGATCTCGCGTCCGGCCATGGAGGCGGGGGCGCCGGCGAGGTAGCGGTTGAGTTCGTCGCGGTCGATGACGTCGGAGCAGGCGATGAAGTAGGCGGGCATGACCCTCTGCCTAGCACCTTGCGCCGGCATGCCGAGCCGTCTCGCCGAGCCGTCACGCCGAGCCGTTACGCCGAGCCGTTACGCCGAGCCGTCGCGCCGAGCCGTCACGCCGCGGGCGGCGCTGCGTAGCATCCGGCCCCATGCTGCCTGCGTATACCGCCGAAGCCGAGCGTTACCGCGAGAAGGTCCAGGCCTTCCTGGCCGAGAAGCTGCCCAGGAACTGGGGAGGGATCGGAGCGCTCGAAGGCGAGGCGCTCGACCGGTTCGTCGAGGAGTGGCGCCACACCCTGTACGAGGCGGGCTACCTGGCGCCGGGATGGCCGAGCGCGTTCGGCGGGGCGGGGCTCACGCCGCTCGAGCAGGTGATCCTCGCCGAGGAGTTCGCCAAGGCGGGGGTGCCCACCGGGGGCCCGAACGACGCGTTCAGCATCACGATGCTCGGCAACACGCTGCTGCAGTGGGGTACCGACGAGCAGAAGGCGCATTACCTGCCCAAGCTGCTGTCGGGCGAGCACACGTGGTGCCAGGGTTACAGCGAGCCGAACGCCGGCAGCGACCTCGCCAACCTCGGGGTGCGCGCCGTGCTCGACGGTGACCAGTGGGTGATCAACGGTCAGAAGATCTGGACCTCCGCCGGGCACCTGGCCGACCACATCTTCGTACTCGCCCGCACCGACCCCGAGTCCCCCAAGCACAAGGGGATCACGTTCCTGCTCGTCGACATGCGCCAGCCCGGTGTCGAGGTGCGGCCGATCAAGATGATGTCGGGCGAATCGGAGTTCAACGAGACGTTCTTCACCGACGCGGTGACGCCGAAGGAGAACGTCGTGGGCGGCGTGAACAACGGCTGGGCGGTGGCGATGACGCTGCTGGGCTACGAGCGAGGGGAGGCGGCGGCCACGATGCCGGTGCGGTTCCAGGCCGAACTCGACCGCCTCGTCGCGCTCGCGCGGGCCAACGGCAAGGCCGACGACCCGCTGATCCGCCAGCGCCTGGCCTGGTGCCATTCGAAGGTGCAGATCATGCGCTACCTGGGGATGCGCACCTTGACCCGCTTCCTCGCCGGCCACCACCCGGGCCCGGACGGAGGGATCTTCAAGCTGTACTGGAGCGAATACCACCGGATCGTCACCGAGCTGTCGGTGGACATCCTCGGAGCCGAGGCGCTCGCGCCCACCGGCCGGCGGCCGTCGAGCTCGTTCCAGACCGACGACGCCGGTGCGCCGAACTCGTCGATGTCGTGGGCGAACACGTTCCTCAACGCACGGGCCGGGACGATCTACGCCGGCACGTCGCAGGTGCAGCGCAACATCATCGGCGAGATGGTGCTCGGGTTGCCCAAGGAGCCCAAGGCCGATACCGGCGCGTGGGCCGAACAGCAGCGCCGCTGAGCCGCGCCGCCGTCCTGGCCGTGGTGCGCCGCCCCCGCCTGTGGGCGGTCGCACTCGGCCAGGCGGCGCGCCTGGCGCCCGGCGGCTGGTGGCGGCGTTGGCCGCCGGTGCCGGCCCCGCCGGCCGGCTACCTGCGGTTCCGCCTGCAGACCCAGTACGGTGACGGCGTGCCCCATCCCGACGGTGCCGATCTGGTGCAGTACCTCGACTGGTGCCGTGCCGAGCGCCGCCGCCAGCGGGGAAACCCGTCGAGACGCCGACGAGGGCGTCGGTAGGTTCCGGCCGTGCAGAGCGCGCTCGTCCTCAATGCGACCTACGAGCCGCTCTCCGTCGTGTCGGTGCGTCGGGCCGCCTGCCTGATCCTCGAGGACAAAGCCGATCTGCTCGCCGACGATGGCTCCCACCTGCGATCGGCGAGAGCCAGCCTGCCCACCCCGCTCGTGATCCGGTTGCGCTACGTGGTGAAGGTGCCCTTCAGCCGCCGGGTGGCGCTGTCGCGTCGGGCGGTGTTCGCCCGGGACGACCATCGCTGCCAGTACTGCGGTGGTGCCGCGGATTCGATCGACCACGTGATGCCGCGCAGCCGCGGTGGCCAGCACATCTGGGAGAACGTCACCGCGGCGTGCCGACCGTGCAACCTGCACAAGCGCGACCGCACGCCCGAGGAGGCCAACATGCGGCTGCGCCGCGTGCCCCGGCCCCCGCGGGAGGCCACCTGGGTGGTCGTGGCCGTCAGCCGGGTACCCGAGGCCTGGAAGCCGTACCTGGCGAAGGCCTCGTGACGGACCGGTGGCGCGTCGAGCGCCATCGGGGGCCCGCCTCAGCGTTCCATGCCCGGGACTGGCCCGATCCGCTGGTGCCGACGGTGTGGGTCCACGAGGTCGATCGTCCGGCGTTGGTGCTCGGGTCGGCGCAGGCGCTCGACGTCGTGGACGGCGAGGCGTGCGAGCGGTCCGGTGTCGAGGTGGTGCGGCGCCGCAGCGGCGGGGGAGCGGTGCTGCTGGTGCCCGGGGAGGTGCTGTGGGTCGACGTGCTGGTACCGCCCGGCCATGAGCGGTGGTCCGACGACGTCGGGCGGGCTGCGTGGTGGCTCGGCGAGGCGTGGGCGGCCGCGCTCGGGCCCGACGCCGTGGTGCACCGGTCGGGCATGGTGCGCTCGGCGTGGTCGTCGCTGGTGTGCTTCGCCGGCCTCGGGCCTGGTGAGGTGGTGGTCGCCGGCCGCAAGGCCGTCGGGGTGAGCCAGCGCCGGACGAGAGCCGGGGTCCGTCTCCAGAGCGCGCTGTACCGCCGATGGGATCCGGGCGCGCTCGCCGGTCGGCTGGCGCTCGGCGGCGAGGCGAAGGCGGCGCTCACCGCAGCCTTGGCGGGTGCGGTCCACGAAGCCGACGATGCCGCGCTCGAGCGCCTGCTCACCGGTACGTTCGGGGCGTGATGCACCGTCGACGGGGGATCGAAGGCTTCGGGCCGGAGGCCGGAAGCCGAACCCTCGTGGGGGCCGTCCTTGCGATGGTGGTCGCAGGCGTGGGGGTGGGCGGGTGTGGGCGTGAGGACGCGTCGCCGGTGGCGACGCTGCCGGCCGCGCCCGGCGTGGTGCTCGAGGTGGCGCCCGCCGCGGCGGCCCCCGGCGAGCGGGTGACCGTCACGACGGCGGGCGGTGCCGAGACCGATGTGAAGGGCACGTTGGCGTCGTTGCGGCGCAATGACATCACGGTGGCCTGGTTGATCGACGAGCGCTTCGGCGGGCCGTCGTTGGCGTCGCCGGGCCGTACGGTCGCCGCGCCGGCGATCTCGTCTCGGCTCTCCCAGCCGCAGGTGTTCGTGTTGCCGGGGCGACTCGAACCCGGGGTGTACCGGCTGTGCACGGGGGTCGGTCCCCCCGGGCCCGTGCGCAGCGAAGCTTGCGGCGATGTGACCATCCGGGCCTGACCGCTCCGGTTTCACGTGGAGCGCGCGTGAAACCACTCTGAGCGCATAGGGTCCAGGGGCACTGGTTGCATCGGGCGGGCGGAGACCGCCCTGGTTCGTCGCGCCGGCCGCCCTGCCGTCATCGCGAGGATCCGCTCCGCCTCGGCCTTTGGGTCCACCTCGGCCGGCTCGTGGCGGTGTCAAGTGCAGCGGGCCCGACCGCACGTAGCCCGGTCGATCGTGCCGCACTCATCGCGTCGTGCCTGCTTGGGGGCCCTGTCGCGCGCCGCCGCTGCCGACAGCGACCGCTCTCGACGACACGACAAGCGACCGCTCTTGTCCCGTCTCGGGTGGGGCGCCGGGGGCGTGAAGGGGAAGAAAGTGGCGCGAAGTGGGTTGACAGGGGGGCAAAGGGGGTTCAAAGTGGGGCGAAGTGGGGCTACGTGTGCAGTCCTCACGGCGGAAACCAACCCCTCGAGGGGGATCAGGCATGAGGAGCGAGCGGAACCGTGTTCGTCGGACGCCACGAGCGACAGCTCGACCCGAAGGGTCGTCTGGCGTTGCCGTCCGGGTTCCGGCCCCGTTTCGAACCCTCGTGCTTCCTCACCCTCGGGGCCGACGGGTGCATCGACGTGTTCACCCGTGACGACTTCGACCAGCAAGCCAAGGAGACGACGGAGCGCATGAAGCGGGGTGAGATCTCTCGTGACGAATGGCGGGCGTTCGCCCATAACGCCTTCGAGGTCGCCGTCGACGCCCAGGGCCGGGTGCTCGTCGAACGCGACCTGCGCGAGTTCGCCGGCCTCGAGCCGGGGAGCAAGGTCGTCGTCGCCGGCTCGATCGACCGGGTCGAGATCTGGAACCCCGCTTCCTACGACGACCGCCGGGCGCGCGGCACCGCTGCGATCCGCGGTGCATGAGCGACCCGCCCCGGCGATCACCCGCCCCGACCCGAGGAACACCACGACCGAAAGGAGCGCCGAGGACACGACCCGACGACAGCCGGTGAGGACCCGCCCGCACGGGCCCACCACGCTCATCCGCAGTCTCCCGGACGGCAAGATGGACAGCCCCAACTCCGCCCGCTTCCGTCTCGCTAGCCGGGGAGACATCCCGACAGCAACCGCTGCCCGGGGGACTGCCGATGAGCGTTGGTGAACCCCACGAGGACGGGTTCGTCCACGATCCGGTCCTGGCGGAGGAGGTCGTCGCGACCTTCGCTCCGGTTCCGGCGGGAACACTGGTCGACGGAACGCTCGGCGCCGGAGGGCATGCAGCCCTCCTGCTCGAGTCCCGACCCGACTGCGTGCTCGTCGGTCTCGACCGTGATCCCGACGCCCTCGCCGCCGCCGGCGCCCGCCTCGCCCGTTTCGGCGATCGGGTGATCCTGCGCCGTCGCCGGTTCGCCGACCTCGCCAGCGTCATGCACGAGCTCTCGTCGAACCATCCCGGTGTCCCGCCCGTCAGCGGCGTCCTGCTCGACCTCGGCGTCTCCTCGCCGCAGTTCGACCGGCCCGAGCGCGGGTTCTCCTACCGTCACGAGGGTCCGCTCGACATGCGGATGGACCCGGACCAGGGCTGGTCCGCCGCCGACCTCGTCAACGGCGCCGACGTCGCTGCGCTCGCCGCCGTGTTGCGGGACAACGCCGACGAGCGCTTCGCCGAGCGCATCGCCCGTGCCATCGTCGCGGCCCGCCCGATCGAGACCACGGCGGAGCTGGCCGAGGTCGTACGCGACGCGATCCCGGCGGCTGCTCGCCGGCGCGGCGGTCATCCGGCCAAGCGCACCTTCCAGGCGTTGCGGATCGCGGTCAACGAAGAGCTCGCCCAACTGCCCGTCGTGCTCGACGCCGCCATCGACGTGGTGCAGCCGAGGGGCCGGGTCGCCGTCATCAGCTACCACTCCGGCGAGGACCGCATCGTCAAGCACCGGTTCCGCCTTGCGTCGACCGGTGGCTGCACGTGCCCGCCGGGGCTGCCGTGCGCCTGCGGGGCGTTGCGCACGGTTCGTCTCGTGCGACCGGGCGGGGTGGCGCCGGGAGCGATCGAGTTGGCCCGCAACCCGCGGTCGGCCTCGGCGCGTTTGCGCGTCGCGGAGAAACTCGACGTCGACCTGCCCGGACGGGTGGCGGGGTAGGCATGCCGAGCGAGGCGACGGCGGCAGCGCCGCGACCGCTCGTCGAGCCCGGCCGCCCGGCCGGCCTGTCGAGCCCCGGCTCACCGCGCCCCGGGTCGCGCCCGGCCGACGCACCCCGCCGCGCCGATCACCTCCGGGTCGTCGCACCGGCTCGCCGGCGCCGCCGTGTCGGCGTGGTCGTCGTCGTGGTGTTCCTCGGCCTGTTCGGCTCGTCCGTCGGCGCTGTCGCGTTCCAGGCGCAGCTCGCCGAGAACCAGCTCGTGCTCGACCGGCTCGACCGCGACTACCGGGCCGAGCTGCGCGACTACGACGTGCTGCGGGCGCGCCTCGCAGAGCTGCAGTCGCCGTCGTACGTGCTCCCGATCGCCGAACGGTACGGCTGGCGTCGGGCGAACCCGGTGTTCCTGATGCCGAACGAGGCGGCGGTGGTCGCTGTCACTGCGGCGGTCGGGGCGCGGGCCGGCGTGCCGGGTGACGGGATGGTCCGCCCGGACTGGACGACCGTGAAGCCGCTGGTCGGGGCGGCTCCGTGACCGCGACGGGACGCATCGTCGGCGAGCCGAGACGGGGCGCCCCGCCGGCGAGTTCGTCGGCCCGGCGGGCGGCTCCCCGGCGCCGGTGGCGGGCCGGTACACCCCGCCGTCGGCTCGCCGTCGTGGTCACCGCCGCCGCCGTGGCCTTCGGCCTCGCGCTTTGGCACGTCGGCCTGCTCCAGACGGCCAACGCCGACGTCTACGTCGCCGAGGGCGACACGCAACGGCTTCGCACCGTGTCGCTCCCCGGGGACCGGGGCACGATCTTCGACCGCAACGGCTACGAGCTCGCGATGTCCGTGCCGTCGACCACCCTGTGGGCCGATCCCCGGTTGATCGAGGACCGCGTCGGCACGATCGTGGCACTCGCCGGTCCGCTGCGGTGGGATCAGGCCGGGGCGAACGCCGCGCTGGTGCGGCTCAACAACGGTGGCGAGTTCGCATACCTGGCCCGCCAGCTCGACGCCGACGTCGCGGCGGCCGTGAAGGCGCTCGGGCTGCCGGGCGTGTTCAGCTACCTCGAACCGCGCCGCGTCCGCCCGGCCGGGAGCCTCGCATCGGGCGTGCTCGGCGGGACCGACCCCGACGGAACGGGCACGGGCGGTCTGGAGAAGCAGTACGACTCGGTGCTCGCCGGCGTGCCGGGGAGCCTCATTCGCGAGCGGGATCGGGAGGGTCGCTCGATCCCGCTCGGCGTCGACCGCGTGGTGCCGCCCCAGGCGGGCAGCGACCTCGTGCTCACCGTCGACCGGCAACTGCAGTACGCCGTCGAGGAACTCACCGCTCGCCGGGTGGAGGATACCAAGGCCAAGGGCGGCATGGTCGTCGTGCTCGACACCCGCTCGGGCGACATCCTCGCCCTGGCCAACGTGCGGCGCGATCCCAAGACCCAGAAGGTTTCGGTCTCGAGCGCCAACAATGCGCTCGTCGACACCTACGAGCCCGGTTCGGTCGCGAAGATCATCGCCGGCTCGGGCGCGATCGAGGAGGGGACCACCACCCTCGAGCAGGTCTGGCAGGTGCCCGGCAGCCTCCAGATCACCAAGGAGCACATCGTCTACGACGCCGAGGGGCCAAGGGCGTCGGTGGCGATGGACATGGAGACGATCATCGCCCGGTCGTCCAACATCGGCACGGTGCTGCTCGCCCGCTCCATCGGCTCCACCCGCGTCGACCACTACCTGCGCGCCTTCGGGTTCGGGGCGACGACGGGCCTCGGCTTCCCCGACGAATCGCCCGGGCTGCTGCCGCCGCTCAGCCGCTGGAATGACGCCCAGAAAGCGACGATCCCGTACGGACAGGGCTTCGGTGTCACCCTCGTGCAGTTGGCCGGGGCGATGAACACCCTCGCCAACCGTGGCACCTACGTCGCGCCGCGCCTGGTGCGGGCCACGATCGACCCCGAAGGCGTGCAACATCCTGCGGCGCCGTCGACGACCCGCCCGGCGGTGAGCCCCGCCACCGCGGTGGCGATGACCGAGGCGCTCAAGGGCGTCATCTGCCGGGAGGACGGCACGGCCAAGGAGCGTGCCGCAGTCGCCGGTTATCCCGTGGCCGGCAAGACCGGGACGGCCTACAAGCCGCAGACCCCGGCCTACAAGGCCCCCGACGGCACGATCGACGGCTATCGGGACAAGGACGGCAACCACCACTACGTCACCTCGTTCGAGGGCTTCCTGCCCGCCGACGACCCCAGGCTCACGATCGTGGTGACCATCGACGAGCCCGACCCGAACCGGTTCCAGTCCGGGGCGGTCGCTGCCGCACCGCTGTTCCGGCTCGTGGCGCAGGAAGCGGTGCGGATCAAGCAGATCGCGCCCACCGGCGGCGACTGCGCCGGCGCCAAGGTGCGGTGATGCGGCTCGACGAGCTTGCGGCGATCGCCGGTGCTCATCGCCACGATCCCGTTGCGGGGCAACGGCATATCGGTGCCGACTCCAGAGATCCGGAGGTGGTCGACTGCACGCACGACTCCCGCCAGGTGCGCCCGGGCTGGCTGTTCTGCTGCCTGCCGGGCACCGTCACCGACGGCCACGTGCACGCCCCGGCCGCCCTCGCCGCCGGTGCGAGCGCATTGCTCGTGGAACGCCCGCTCGATGTGCCCGTGCCCCAGCTCCAGGTCGCCTCGGTGCGCGCCGTGCTCGGTCGGGTCGCCGACGCCGTGCACGGCTCGCCGTCGGCGGCGCTGCGCGTCGTCGGGGTGACGGGCACGAACGGCAAGACCACGACGGCCTGGCTGGTGCGCTCGCTGCTCGAACACGCCGGGTGGCGCTGCGGGATGCTCGGCACGCTGACCGGCGCCCGCACCACGCCCGAGGCACCGGATCTGCACCGGGCGCTCGCCGGGTTCCGAGCCGAGGGCTGCACGGCGGTCGCGATGGAGGTGTCGTCGCACGCACTGGCCCTGCACCGCACGGACGGCACGCGGTTCGCCGTCGGGGTGTTCACCAACCTCGGCCGCGATCATCTCGACTTCCACGGGACGATGGACGCCTACTTCGCCGCGAAGGCCCGGCTCTTCGACGCCGGGGCCTGCGCGGTCGGGGTGGTCAACAGCGACGATGCCTGGGGTCGACGCCTCCGCGCGCAGGCCGGCGTTCCGGTGACGACCTACGGCCTCGCCGATGCCGCAGCCCTGGAACTCGGGCCGACCCGGTCTCGGTTCTCCTGGCGCGGGCACCGAGTCGAGCTGCCGCTCGGGGGGGCGTTCAACGTGTGCAACGCCCTCGCCGCGCTCGAGGCGGTCGTGGCCGCCGGCGTCGAGCCCGCAACGGCGGCCGCAGGCCTGGGGTCGGTACCGCCGGTGCCGGGCCGGTTCGAGGCGGTCGAGGCCGGGCAGCCGTTCGCCGTCATCGTCGACTACGCCCACACGCCCGAAGGCCTCGAGGCCGTGCTCGATGCGGCGAGGACCGCCACCGCGGGCCGCGTGGTCGTCGTGTTCGGATGCGGCGGGGACCGCGATGCCCACAAGCGGCCGAAGATGGGGTCGGTCGCCGCCGAGCGGGCCGACGTAGTGGTCCTGACCTCGGACAACCCGCGTTCGGAGGACCCGGCTGCCATCATCGCGGCCGTGCTGGACGGCATCGCCCCACCCCACCGATCCCGGACCGTCGTCGAACCGGACCGCCGTGCGGCCATCGCGATCGCCATCACCGAGGCCCGCCCGGGCGATGTCGTGGTGATCGCCGGGAAGGGCCACGAGACGGCGCAGGATCTCGGCCCGGCCGGGACGATCCCGTTCGACGACCGGGTGGTCGCCCGTGCGCTGCTGGAGGCCCGGTCATGAAGGCCCTGTTCGTCGGCGCGGCCGTCGCGATGCTCACCTCGCTGTTCGGCACCAAGGTGTTGATCGGGCTGTTCCAGCGCCGCAGCCTGGCCCAGCCGATCCTCGCCAAGGACGAGCGCAACGCCCGGGCCCCTGAGCACCAGCACAAGGCCGGGACCCCGACCATGGGCGGGCTTGCGTTCCTGCTGGCTGCGCTCGTCGGGTACCTGGCCGCACACACGATGGAGGGCACGTTCTTCTCCGACCAGGCGTTGGTCGTGTTCGGAGGCGTGTTCCTGTTGGCTGCGGTCGGGCTGCTAGACGACGTACTCAAGGTCCGCAAGCGCCACAACAAGGGCATCTTCTGGAAGACGAAGAGCCACATCATGTTGGCGATGAGCCTCGTGATAGCGGTGCTGCTCGTCAACGTTGTCGACATCAACACCAAGCTCTCGTTCACCCGGGCCGACCTGCCGGGCTGGGAGCTCGGCGTCGTCGGCTACCTGGTGCTCTCGACGTTCATGATCTTCTCGACCGCGCACGCCGTGAACGTCACCGACGGCCTCGACGGTCTCGCCGCCGGGTCGGCGACAATGGGCTTCTTCGCCTTCACGATCATCGCGTTCTGGGGGTTCCGGAACCTGCAGGGCGTCTCCAAGACCGAGATCTACGAGATCGTCAACCCGTTCGACCTGTCGATCGTCGCGGTCGCCTTCGGCGGGGCCTGCCTCGGGTTCCTGTGGTGGAACGCCGCCCCGGCCCGCATCTTCATGGGCGACGTCGGCTCGCAGGGCCTTGGCGCCGCGCTCGCCCTGCTCGCCCTCACGACCAACACCCACCTGCTGCTGCCGTTGATCTGCGGCCTCTACGTGATGGAGATCCTGTCGGTGGCCATCCAGATGACCGTGTTCAAAGCATCGGGCCGCACGCGCCGGCTGTTCCGGATGTCGCCGATCCACCACCACTTCGAGCTCGCCGGCTGGCCGGAGACCACCGTGATCATCCGCTTCTGGATCCTGGCCGGGCTCTGCGTCGCGACCGCGTTGGGCATCTACTACGCGGACTTCGCCCGCACGGCGGGGCTGTAGCCCATGGGAGCGACGACGACGTTGACCCGCCGGATCGGTCGCGGCCGCAACGGCGACGGCCGTGACGGTGCTGAGTCCGGCGATGGCCGGCACGCAGCCGAGCTCGCCGCCTCGCGCGCCCGCCACCCCACGGCCCGCACCGTCGCCCGCCGCCCGGCCCCGCCGGCCTTCTACGCGATCGCGTTGCTGGTCGCGCTGTTGACGCTGATCGGGTTGGTGATGGTGCTGTCCGCGACGTCGGTGAAGGCGATCCACGAGGACCAGTCACCGTGGTCGTACTTCCGCCGCCAGCTGGTGTGGGCCGCGCTGGGCGCCGCGGCGTTGTTCGCTGCGCTGCGGATCCCGCTGGCACTCTGGCGCCGGATGGTGCCGTGGCTCCTCGGGGCGTCGTTCGTGGCGATGCTCTTACCGTTCGTCCCCGGCGTCGGCCGGGAGACCAACGGGGCGCGCGCATGGGTCGACATCGGGCCGATCGGGTTCCAGCCGTCGGAGTTCGTGAAGATCGCCGTGCTGCTCTACGTCGCCGACCTGCTCGCCCGCCGGGTCGACCAGACCCACCTGCCGGCTCGAACCCTTCGTCCGATCTCGTTGGTGCTGTTGGTTTTCCTCGCGTTGCATCTGCTCCAACGGGACCTCGGCTCAGCGATCGTGTTGTGCGGCATCGTCCTGCTCGTGGCGTTCGTGGCCGGTGCGCCGCTGGTGCCGCTGGCGTGGCGGGCGTTGGTGCTCGGGTCGGGCGCCGTGCTCTTCATCCGGATCACCCCCTACCGGTGGGCCCGGTGGACGGCGTTCCTCGACCTCGCCGCGCACAAGCAGGACATCGGCTTCCAGGTCTGGCAGGCGCGCATCGGGGTTGCATCGGGCGGGCTCACCGGCCTCGGGATCGGCGCGAGCCGGGCGAAGTGGGGGTTCCTGCCCGAAGCCCACACGGACTTCATCTTCGCCATCCTCGCCGAGGAACTGGGCTTCGCCGGGGTGCTCACCGTGTGCGGGCTGTTCGTGCTGCTCGGCGTGTTCGGCATCCAGGTGGCCGCCCGGTCCCGGGATCGGTTCGGGCTCCTGGTGGCCGGCGGCATCACCGGCTGGCTGCTGCTGCAGGCGTTCGTGAACATCGCCGGCGTGACCGGGATCCTCCCCTTGACGGGCATCACGCTGCCGCTGCTGTCGTTCGGCGGCTCGTCGCTGCTCGCCACCATGGCGGGGGTCGGGTTGCTCCTCAACGTCGCCCGGAACCCGCGCCCGGCACCCCGGTGACCGCAGCGCTCGTGGTCGGGGGCGGCACCGGCGGCCACGTGAACCCGGCGATCGCCATCGCGGACGCACTGGTGGCGAGCGGGTGGGGTGACGTCGCGCTCGTCGGCACCCCCCGAGGGCTCGAGGCCGAGGTGGTGCCGGCCGCCGGTCACCCCCTGCTCACGATCGACCTCGCGCCCTTCCCCCGCCGGGGACAGCGGCGCTCGGGCCTGTGGCGGGCCCGTCTCCGCGCCGTCGGCAAGCTCGTCGCCGGGATCGTGTCGGCCTGGCGCCTCGTCGGGCGCGAGCGGCCCCGGGTGGCCGTGTCGGTCGGCGGGTACGCGAGCGTGCCGGTGGTGCTCGCCGCCCGGCTGCGACGGGTGCCGTTGATCGCCGTGAGCTACGACGCGATCCCCGGGCTGGCCAACCGGTTGACGATCCGCCTCGCCGCAGCGACCGCAGTGGCCTTCCCCGACTCGACGTTGCGGCGCGCCGTCCACACCGGGGCGCCGATCCGGCGCGAGCTCGCCACGTTGGATCTCGATGCCGAACGGGCGGCGGCGCGCCGGCGGCTCGGCTTGCCCGCCGACCGGTTCACCGTGCTCGTCGTCGGCGGCAGCCAAGGCTCGGGGGCCATCAACGCCGTCGTGCGGGACTTCGCGACGGCCCACGCCGGCCGCACCGATCTGGCGATCCGTCACGTGGTCGGCCGACGCAACGCCGAGGGCTGGGCCCCCCGGCTCGACCTGTCGGGCCTGGTGCATCAGGTGGTGCCCTTCGAGCACGACATGGCGAGCGCCTACGCCGCCGCCGACGTGGTGCTCGCCCGGGCGGGGGCCTCGACGGTCGCCGAGATCGGTGCGCTCGGGCTCGCGTCGGTGCTCGTCCCCTGGCCGGCGGCGGCCGAGGACCACCAGACGGCGAACGCCCGCTGGCTGGCCGATGTCGGTGGCGCCGTGCTGATCCCCGAAGCCGAGCTCGACGTCGACCGCCTGGGTGCGGTGCTCGACGACCTGCGTGACCCCGCCCGGCGGGCCGAGGTGCGGGCGGCATCGGCGAGCCGGGGCCGGCGGGACGCTGCGGGCGCGGTCGCCCGGCTGGCCGTGGAGCACGCCCGCGCCCCGTGGTGAGCGTCGGGAGCCACCACTGCCAGGCGTGCGCACGCGACAATGCCGGACGTCATGACCCGTCCCGCCGTTCCGCTCGACCTGCGCGTCCCCGGCCGCTACCACGTGGTCGGGGTGGGTGGCCCCGGCATGAGTGCGATCGCACACGTGCTGGCGCGCATGGGGCACGTCACCTCGGGCAGCGACGTGCGGGAATCCTCGGTGCTCGACCGTTTGCGCATCGCCGGGGTGCAGGTGGCCGTCGGCCATGATCCGGCCCTCGTCGACGACGTCGACGCCGTGACGGCGTCGACCGCGATCCCGCGGAGCAACGTCGAGTTGCGAGCGGCCGCAGCGGCGGGGATCCCGGTGCTCACGCGGGCCGGGATGCTCGCATCGATCTGCGCCTGCGCCCGTTCGGTCGGTGTGGCCGGCACGCACGGGAAGACGACCACGACCTCGATGCTCGCCTTGGCGTTGGTGGAAGCCGGGATCGACCCGGGGTTCATCATCGGGGGCGACGTGCACGAGGTCGGGGGAGGGGCTCGCTGGACCGGATCGTCGACGTTCGTGGTCGAGGCCGACGAGAGCGACGGCACGTTCCTCGAGCTGCCGCTGGGGGCGGCCATCGTCACCAACGTCGACGTCGATCACCTGGAGCACTGGGGCACGTTCGACGCCATCGTCGAGGGGTTCGACGCGTTCCTCGCAGCCGTCGACGGGCCGAGGGTGGTCTGCGTCGACGACCCCGTCGCCGCCCGGCTCGGCGCGAAGCACGGTGCGATCACGTACGGCACCGATGCGAGCGCCGACTACCGGGCCGTCGACGTGGGCTCGCACCAGGGCGAGTTGCGCTTCTCGATCGCTCGCCGAGGTGAACACCTCGGCGAGGTGCGCGTGCCGTTGCGGGGTGTCCACAACGTGCGCAACGCCACCGGGGTGATCGCGCTCGCCGACGTGCTGGGCGCGCCCTTCGCCGCAACGGTGCGAGCGCTCGGTCGCTTCGGGGGTGTCGCTCGCCGGTTCGACTTCCGCGGCACCCATGACGGCATCACCTTCGTCGACGACTATGCGCACATCCCCACCGAGATCGGCGCAGTGCTCGACGCCGCCGCTGACAGCAGCGACGGTTGGAAGCGGATCGTCGCGGTGTTCCAGCCCAACCGCTTCCGGCGCATGGCGCGTTTGTCGGACGCGTATGCGGACTGTTTCGGCCGGGCCGACGTCGTGGTGATCACCGACATCTACCCGTCCGGAGACGCACCGATCCCGGGTGTGACGGGCAAGCTCGTCGTCGACGCGGTACTCGACGCTCATCCCGACACCCGCATGGTGTGGCTGCCGGCCCGGGCCGACCTCGTCGAGTACCTCGCACGCGAGTTGCGTGACGGCGACCTGTGCCTGTCGATGGGCTGCGGCGACGTCGCCGATCTTCCCTCGGAGGTGCTCGCCCAGCTTCGTGAAGGTGAGGGATCGTCCTCGTGACGACGCAGCCGGGTGCGCTCGGCGACGCCGTGGCGGCTGCGGTCGCCGTGCTCGGACCCCGAGCCGAGCCCGGACTCGAACTGGGCCCGCTGACCACCTACCGGGTGGGCGGCCGCGCCGCCGTGGGGATGGTGGCCGACGACGTCGAGTCGTTGCGATGTGCCGGTGCGGCGCTGCGGGCCAGCGGCCTGCCGGTACTCGTCGTGGGCAAGGGATCGAACCTGCTGGTCGCCGACGTCGGGTTCCCCGGTCTGGCCGTGGTGCTCGGCCCGGGTCTGGGCACCGTGTCGTTCCGGGACACGACCGTCGTCGCCGGTGGTGCGGCTGCCCTGCCCGTCGTGGCCCGCCAGACCGTCGCAGCCGGGCTGACCGGCTTCGAGTGGGCCGTCGGCGTGCCCGGCACGATCGGGGGCGCGGTGCGCATGAACGCTGGTGGGCACGGTTCGGACATGGCGGCGTCGCTGCGGAGGGTCCACGTGCTCGACCTGCGCAGCGGCGAGGATGGTTGGGTGGATGCCGGCACGCTCGCCCTGCGGTTCCGGGGCTCGGCGCTCGGCGACGCCCAGGTGGTGGTGGCGGCCGAACTTGCGCTGGCGCCCGGGCCGCGGGAGGTGGGCGACGCGCTGCTGACCGAGATCGTGCGCTGGCGGCGTGAGCACCAACCCGGGGGCCACAACGGCGGCTCGGTGTTCGTCAACCCGGTGCCGGGCGTGCTCTCGGCGGGCGAGGTGATCGACCGTGCCGGCCTGAAGGGACTCCGTGTCGGATCGGCCCGGATCTCGGACAAGCACGCCAACTTCATCGTCGTCGACGACGGCGGCCGGGCCGGCGACGTGAAAGAACTCATCGACGTCGTCCAGCGGCGCGTCGCCGAGCACTCCGGCATCGTGCTGCACAGCGAACACCGCATCGTGGGCTTCGAGCGTGCCTCCCCAGAACCCGGCACCTCGCACGGGGCACTGCGGTGAGCCTGGTGGACGACGACGTGCGCAACGGGCCGGACGACCCCTCCGGCCCGCTTCCCCCGGACGTGGTGGCGCTGCTGGCCGGCGACGACCCCGAGGTGCTCGCCGGGCCGGCGATCGACCCGGACCTCACCCCGACCGGCGGTGCGCCGCTCGCCCTCGGGCTCAACTCGGCTGCCGGGGCGCCGACAGTATCGCCGACATCATCGCCCGGTGAGGAGACGGCGCCCCCGGCCCCGGCGGGACCGCCGGTCGATCCCCGTATCAGCGCCCGGCGCCGCGATGTCACCGTGGCCAAGAATCGCAAGCGGCTTCGGCTGCTCGCGGTCCTCGGCTCGGTGCTGCTCGCCGTTGCGCTCACCTACGGCGTCACGCGTTCGCCGCTCGTGGCGATCGACTCGATCGAGGTCACCGGCGCCGAGCGCACCGACGCAGAGGAGCTCGAGCAGGTGCTCGGACCGATCCGCGGCCGGTCGTTGGTGTGGCTCGACGTCGACGGCCTCGAGCGCCGGCTGACGTCGCTGCCGTGGGTGAAGCGGGCGTCGGTCACCCGCTCGTGGCCCTCGGGGTTGCTGATCGACCTCGGCGAGCGGCGGCCCGTCGCGGTGTACGGCGCCGAAGACGGGCAGTGGCGGGTGGTCGACGGCGATGGCCGGGTGGTGGTCGAGAGCGCCGGCCGACCGAGCGGGTTCCCCCAGATCATCGGCGAGCAGGCCGCAGTCGAGCGCGGCCAGCTCGCCCCGGACGGCGTGGTGGTCGGGGCGAGCGTCGCTGCGCTGCTCCCCGCGGAGCTGTTGGCGAGCTTGAAGGCGATCCGTATCGATCCGGTGTCGGGCGTCGTGCTCGAGCTCACCCCGAAGGGGTTCGTCACGATCGGCACCGCCGACGACCTTCGGGGGAAGCTGCTGCGGATGCTCACCGTGCTCGAGCGCTGCCCGACCGGTTCCTTCGACGTCCTCGACGTCCAGGTCTCACCGGTGACGCTCTCGCCGATCACCGCCTGCCCGACGCTTCCGAGGCCTGCGCCGTGACCGCCGCCGTGTCCCACAGGTCGCTGACGGCACCGAGCGAAACGCCGCCGTGCGTCGGTTCACTCGTGCTCCACGCCCGTCCCGCCCTCTACGGTCGCGACACCGCGGTCGCCCCCGGTGCCGTTGTCCCGCCCCGTCCGATCCTCTCGTCCTGGAGGTCCTGATCACCATGGCCGGCTCACCCCAGAACTATCTGGCCGTCATCAAGGTGATCGGCGTCGGCGGAGGCGGCGTCAACGCCGTCAACCGCATGATCGACGCCGGCCTGAAAGGCGTCGAGTTCATCGCCGTCAACACCGACGCGCAGGCGCTGCTGATGAGCGACGCCGACGTGAAGCTCGACATCGGCCGGGAGCTCACGCGGGGCCTCGGTGCGGGCAGCGACCCCGAGGTCGGACGCCAAGCGGCCGAGGCGCACCGTGACGAGATCGAGGAGATCATCAAGGGCTCCGACATGGTGTTCATCACCGCAGGCGAGGGCGGCGGGACCGGCACCGGTGGCGCACCGGTCGTCGCGGAGATCGCCCGGGGCCTCGGTGCGCTCGCGATCGGTGTGGTCACCCGGCCGTTCTCCTTCGAGGGGCGGCGGCGGGCGGTGCAGGCCGAGCAGGGGATCCAGCGGTTGAAGGAGAAGGTCGACACGCTCATCGTCATCCCGAACGACCGGCTGCTCACCGTCGCCAACGAAAAGACATCGGTGCTCTCCGCGTTCAAGACCGCCGACGAGGTACTGCTCCAGGGCGTCTCGGGCATCACCAACCTGATCACCACACCGGGCCTCATCAACACGGACTTCGCCGACGTGAAGATGATTCTGTCCAACGCCGGGTCGGCGCTCATGGGCATCGGACAGGCCTCGGGCGACCAGCGGGCGGTCACGGCGGCCAAGGCGGCGATCTCGAGCCCGCTGCTCGAAGCGGCGATCGACGGCGCCCGGGGCATCCTGTTGAACATCACCGGCCCGTCGAACCTCGGGCTGTTCGAGGTGAACGCCGCCGCCGAGATCGTGCACGGTGTGGCACATCAGGATGCGAACATCATCTTCGGCACCGTCATCGACGACGAGATGGGCGACGAGGTGAAGGTGACGGTGATCGCCGCCGGGTTCGATCGGCCCGAGGGGCTCGGTACGACCAGCGCCCGTGAGCCGCGCGAACCGCGGGTGGGCGTCGAGCGTGACCTCGCTCCGGTGCGAGACCTGTTCGGCGACGGTGATCCGCTCGGCGGGGACGACGACTTCGACGTGCCGTCGTTCCTGAAGTAGCCGGTGGCCGGCACCGACGGCATCGATCCCGCTGCCGTTGCGATCCGGGTCGCCGACATCCGGGCGCGGATCCGGGCCAGCGCGAGCGGGCGGGAGGTCCGCCTCGTCGCCGTCACGAAGGGGTTCGGGCCCGACGCCGTCGCAGCGGTCGCCGCTGCCGGGGTTGGCGACATCGGCGAGAACTACGCCCAGGAACTGCTCGCCAAGCTCGACGGGCTCACCCTGCCGGCCGGGGTCGCCCGGCCCCGGATCCACTTCATCGGCCGACTCCAGTCCAACAAGGTGCGGTCCCTGGCTGGCGCGGTCGACTGCTGGCAGTCGATCGACCGGCCCTCGCTCCTGGCGCCGTTGGCCCGAGCGTTGCCCGGCGCGCCGGTGCTCATCCAGGTGAACGTCTCCGACGAGCCCGACAAGGGGGGATGCGCCCCGGACGCCGTCGACGCGCTCGTCGATGCGGCCCGTGCGGCGGGCCTCGAGGTGGTGGGCCTCATGGCCGTCGGGCGCACCGGCCCGCCTGAGCAGGCCCGGCCGGGCTTGCGGCTGCTGCGCACGCTCGTCGACCGCCTGGGGTTGCCCGAGTGCTCGATGGGGATGTCGGGCGACCTCGAGGTCGCGATCGAGGAGGGGTCGACCATGGTGCGTGTCGGGAGCGCCCTGTTCGGTGACCGTCCGCGTCCAGGCGAAGTCATCGCGGTAGCGTGACGGGGCGAGGAGCGCTATGTCCGTGTGGAAGAAGGTGTCGAACTACCTCGGGCTCGGCCCCGACGACGCCTACGACGACTACCTGCCAGTCGAGGACGACCGGCCCGTCGGTCGGGGCGGTCGTGGGTACGACCTGTCGGAGCCGATCCCCATGCCGACCGGGCCGACGCGTCTCCCGGTCCGTCCGTCCGAACCTGCCGGGGTGCGCTCGGTGCCCGCAGAACCCGAGGTGACCGGGGTGAACGTCCGCCGCAACGCCGGGTCCGCGGTCCGTCCAGTGGCCGCACCAGCGCAGGCTCGTCCGCACACCGTGCGGCCGCGTCGGTTCGACCAGGCGCAGGAGGTGGCCGACAAGTTCAAGGACGGCCAGCCGGTCATCGTGAACCTCGAAGGTGTCGACCGCGATCTCTCTCGGCGGCTGATCGATTTCGCAAGCGGCCTGTGTTACGGCCTCGGCGGCACGATGGAGAAGGTCGGCAGCGGGGTGTACCTGCTCACCCCCGCCAACGTGTTGGTCGCGCCGGAGGACCGGCGCTCCCTGTCCGACGAGTGATCGTCACCGAACGAGGTTCTCGATGCTCGAGCTCTTGTGCTGGCTCGTCCTGCTGTACCAACTCTCGATCCTCGGCCGGATCATCCTGTCGTGGTTCCCGATGTCGTCCGGTGGGGTCGGCCGTCAGCTCGCGGACTTCCTCGTGAAGATCACCGAGCCGGTGCTCGGTCCCATCCGACGGGTGTTGCCGTCGACCGGTTTCCTCGATCTGTCGCCGCTCGTCGTGCTGCTGACGCTCGACATCGTCGTGCGGCGGCTGATCCTCGGCTGCACGTTCTGAGGCGGCGCCGGGTCGCTGCCTGGACCGTCCCGAACGCACCAATTCCGGGCGAATCCACCGCTCAGGGTGGTCGGCCAACGTAGGGTGTCGGGCATGGAGCTCAGTCCTGCCGCCATCACCGGGGTCGAGTTCGATCAGGTCCGCAAGGGCTACGACACCGGACAGGTCCGTTCGTTCCTCGGGCAGATCGCCCGCGGCGTCGAGCTGATGAAGGCGCAGATCGCCGAGGAGCAGAACCGGTCCCGCCAAGCGCAGGCCCGACTCGCCGAGTTGCCCCGGCCGGCCGCCGATGCCGACGCCGAGTCCATCTCGCGCGCCCTTGTGCTTGCGCAGCGCACCGCCGACGCCGCGATCGCCGAGGCCCGGAACCAGGCGGCGGCGATCATCGCCGCCGCCGAGGATCGGGCCCAGGCCATGGCCAACGACGCCGAGTCGAAGGCAGCCGAGCGCATCGTGCGCGCCGAGACCGAGGCGCGCCGGCGGGGCGAGGACGAGCGCAACCGGGTCGACACCGAATTGCGGGACCTGCTGCAACGGCGCGACCGGGCGCAAACCGAGCTCGATCGCATCGAGCGGTCCCTGCTCCTACAGCGAGAGCAGGTGCGCGTCGCGATCGACCGGCTCCACGAGGTGCTCGCCGCGAGCGCAGCACTCGACACCCCCCGAGCCGAACCGGCTCGGGCCGAGTCGCCCGACGGGTCCACGCCCGAACCGGTGGCGCCGCCTGCGGTACCGGTGGCCGTAGGCACCGGCTCGAGCGCCGGACTGCCGGCCGACGAGTCCGACGAGGGCCGCTGGCGGCCGGGCCCGAGCGCCTGACGCAACCCGGTCCCGCGCAGCGCGGCCGGTACGATTCGTGACCCTGTGCGCTATCCCAAGGTCGAACCCTCCCCGTCGTTCCCCGAACTCGAACGCCGTGTGCTCGCGTCCTGGGACGAGGGCGACACGTTCCGGGCCTCGGTGGCGTCACGCCCCGCCGGGGTGGACGGGGCCAACGAGTTCGTCTTCTACGACGGGCCGCCGTTCGCGAACGGGTTGCCGCACTACGGACACCTGCTGACCGGCTACGTCAAGGACGTCGTGCCCCGCTACCGCACCATGCGGGGCCAGCGGGTCGAGCGGCGGTTCGGATGGGACTGCCACGGTCTGCCCGCCGAGGTGGAGGCGGAACGCCAACTCGGCCTGCGCACCCGGCGCGACATCCTCGAGATGGGCGTCGGAGCGTTCAACGACGCGTGTCGATCCAGCGTGTTGCGCTACACCGACGAGTGGGAGCGGTACGTGCACCGCCAAGCCCGCTGGGTCGACTTCGACAACGACTACAAGACGCTCGACCTGCCGTACATGGAGTCGGTCATGTGGGCGTTCAAGGCCCTGTGGGACAAGGGGCTCGTCTACGAGGGCTTCCGGGTGCTGCCGTACTGCTGGCGGTGCGAGACCCCGTTGAGCAACACCGAGACCCGGATGGACGACGTCTATCGGAACCGGCAGGACCCGGCGCTCACCGTGTGGTTCGAGCTCGAGACCGGCGAGCGGATCCTGGCCTGGACGACCACCCCGTGGACCCTGCCGGCCAACCTGGCGCTCGCGGTCAACCCCGAGGTCGACTACGCGGTGGTGGTCGACGGCGGCCACCGGTACGTGCTGGCCGAGGCCCGTCTCGGTGGCTATGCGAACCAACTCGCCGGGGCCGAGCGGGTGGGCACCCTCCGGGGGTCGGAGTTGGTGGGGCGGCGGTACCGGCCGCTGTTCGACTTCTTCGCCGAGACCGACAACGCCTTTGTCGTGCTCGGCGCCGAGTTCGTCACCACCGAGGACGGCACCGGCGTGGTGCACATGGCGCCCGGCTTCGGCGAGGACGATCAACTCGCCTGCGCCGCAGCCGGTATCGAGGTCGTGGTTCCGATGGACGGCCAGGGTCGTTACACCGCCGAGGTCGCCCCGTGGGCCGGGGAGCACGTGTTCGACGCCAACCCCGAGGTGATCCGGCACCTGAAAGAGCGCGGGGTCGTCGTCCGCCACGACAGCTACGACCACGCGTACCCGCATTGCTGGCGGTGTGCGCAGCCGCTCGTGTACCGGGCGATCTCGTCGTGGTTCGTGCAGGTGACCGCGATCCGTGACCGGATGGTCGAGCTCAACCAGCGGATCCGCTGGGTGCCCGAGCACGTGCGCGACGGCAGCTTCGGCAAGTGGCTGGAGAACGCGCGCGACTGGTCCATCTCCCGCAACCGTTTCTGGGGCTCACCGATCCCGGTCTGGCGCTCCGACGACCCGGCCCACCCGCGCCTCGACGTCTACGGCAGCCTGGATGAGATCGAGCGGGATTTCGGTGTGCGGCTCACCGACCTGCACCGCCCGGCAGTCGACGACCTCGTGCGGCCGAATCCCGACGACCCGACGGGACGGTCGACGATGCGCCGGGTGCCCGAGGTGCTCGACTGCTGGTTCGAGTCGGGGTCGATGCCGTTCGCCCAGGTGCACTACCCGTTCGAGAACCGGGACTGGTTCGAGCACCACTACCCGGGCGACTTCATCGTCGAGTACATCGGGCAGACCCGCGGCTGGTTCTACACGCTGCACGTGCTGGCAACGGCGCTGTTCGACCGGCCGTCGTTCGCGACGTGCGTCGCGCACGGGATCGTGCTCGGCAACGACGGCCAGAAGATGTCGAAGAGCCTGCGCAACTACCCGGATCCGTACGAGATGTTCGACACCTACGGGTCCGATGCGATGCGCTGGTTCCTGCTGTCGTCGGCGATCCTGCGCGGTTCGGATCTCGTGGTCACCGAGCAGGGGATCCGCGACGCGCTGCGCCAGGTTGTGCTGCCGTTGTGGAACGCCTGGTACTTCCTGTCGCTCTACGCGCCCGCCGACGGCCACGAACCGGTCGTGCGGACCGACTCGTCGCACGTGCTCGACCGGTATCTGCTCGCGAAGTTGCACGGGCTCACCGTCGACATGACGGCGGCGATGGACGCCTACGACCTTTTCGGTGCGTGTGCCCACGTGCGCACGTTCCTCGACACCCTGACCAACTGGTACGTGCGCCGCAGCCGTGACCGGTTCTGGGCAGGTGACGCCGACGCCGTGGACACCCTCCACACGGCGCTGGTGACGGTGTGCCGGCTGGCCGCCCCGCTGCTGCCGCTGGTCACCGAGGAGGTGCACCGGGGACTGACCGGCGAGCCGTCGGTGCACCTGTCGTCGTGGCCCGAGGTCGAGGTGTTTCCGGCCGATCCGACGTTGGTCGCCGCGATGGACGACGTACGGGACGTCGTGTCGGCCGCGCTCAGCGTGCGCAAGGCGCAGGGACTGCGGGTTCGCCTGCCGCTCGCGACGCTTACGATCGCCGCGCCGGACGCCGGCCGCCTCGCCCCGTTCGTCGACATCGTCGCGGACGAGGTCAACGTGAAGCGGGTGGTGCTCACCGACGACGTCGCCTCGGTGGGGTCGTCGGTGCTGCAGGTCGTGCCTGCCGTCTGCGGCCCGCGCCTCGGTGCGCAGACGCAGGCCGTGATCCGGGCGGTGAAAGCCGGGGACTGGTCGGTCGCCGACGGGGTGGTGACCGCCGGGGGGATCGAACTCGTCGACGGGGAATACACGTTGCGGATCGTTCCGGCCGATCCCGACCGTGCCGCAGTGCTCGACGGGGCGCGGGGCGTGGTCGTGCTGGACACCGAGCTCACAGCGGAGCTCGAGGCCGAGGGGCTCGCCCGCGATCTCGTGCGGCTGATCCAGCAGGCTCGGCGGGACGCCGGTCTCGAGGTCTCCGACCGGGTGACGCTCGACGTCGAGGCGCCCGAGCCGTGGGTGGCTGCGGCGGAGGCGCACCGGGAGACGGTGATGGCGGAGACCTTGGCGCTCGAGGCGACCTTCACCGTCGCCGGCGAGCAGCCCGTGGTGCGCGTCGCTCGGCGATGACGACGGTGATCCGGGCGTGCCGGTCGCTCGGCGAAGCGGCTGGTCGGGGGGTGACCGCGTTGCCCCGGAGCCTGGTCACCCTTATCCTCTGCCGACTCAAGCCGACCGAGGAGCACGCCGACGTGGCCAAGAAGCCCGCTGCAAAGAACGCCCCGTCGACGCCGGCGACCCCCGGCAAGGCCGCGCCGGCGAAATCGGCGCCCGTGAAATCGGCGCCCGTGAAATCGGCGCCCGTGAAATCGGCGCCTGTGAAATCGGCGCCTGTGAAATCGGCGCCTGTGAAATCGGCGCCTGTGAAATCGGCGCCTGTGAAATCGGCGAAGAAGATGGGCTCGGAGACGCCCGCTCCGGTGAAGGCCGCGCCGGCCAAGGCGGCTCCGGTGAAGGCCGCGCCGGCCAAGGCGGCTCCGGTGAAGGCGGCGAAGCACGAAAAGGCGCCCGAGGCGAAGGCGGCGAAGGCCGTGAAGGCGCCTGCCGAGAAGGTCGAGCCTGCGCCGGCGGCGAAGCGTGCGAAGAAGGCCGAGACGAAGCCGGCGAAGAACACCGTGATGGCCAAGCCGGAAGCGCCGGCGAAGCCGGCGAAGTCCACGTTCGATGCGAAGTTCCTGAAAGAGCAGCGCGAGCTGTTGTTGAGCGAGCGGGCGAAGCTGCGCCACCAGGCCGACGTCCTCGAGGGTGAGGCCGCGGCGCTCATGGAGGATCTCGATCCGGGCGACGTGCAGTTCGACGACGAGTCGGGCGAGGGCGATTCGCTGGTCGTGGAGCGGGAACGGGACCTGGCCCTGAGCGCGCAGGCGAGGGACATGATCGCCTCCATCGACGCCGCGTTGGTACGGCTCGATGCCGGCACGTACGGCGTGTCGCTGATCTCGGGCCGTCCGATCCCGCGCGAGCGGCTCCAAGCGATCCCGTGGGCGACCGAACTCGTCGAGGAGAAGGTCGGGGGCTTCGGCACCCGGTGAACACGATGGGTTCGAACCCGGCGTCCCCGCGATGGGTCGGGCGACCGTGGTGGGTGATCAGCCTTACCGTCGTGCTGGCCGTGTTGGCCGCCGATCAGGCGACGAAAGCCTGGGCGTTACGTGCGCTCGAGGACGGGCACGTGATCGATCTGGTCTGGACCCTCCGATTCCGGCTCACGTTCAACAGCGGCATGGCGTTTGGGGCCGGAAGCGGGCTCGGTCCGGTGATCGGCGTCGTGGCGCTCGTGGTGGTCGTGGCACTGCTGCTGTCGATGCGCAAGACCTCGAGCCTGCTGTCGGTCGTCTCGGTCGGGTTGGTGATCGGTGGCGCCTTGGGGAATCTCGTCGATCGCGTCTTCCGGGCCGACGGCGGCCTCCTGACGGGGCGGGTGGTCGATTTTGTCGACCTGCAGTGGTGGCCCGTGTTCAACATCGCCGATGCCGGCATCGTCGTGGGCGGCGTGCTGCTGGTGCTGGCCAACTGGCGGGCGAGTCGACCCGTACCGGCCGCGCCGGCGGCGCCGACCGGGGTGCAGATTTCCGCCGAGGCCCTGTCCGGGTCACCAGAGTCGGCCGAGGAGCCGTGATCGAGGAGTCGATTCCCGCCGCGCTCGCCGGTGAACGTCTCGACCGGGTCGTGTCGCTGGTGACGGGCGTGAGCCGCGCCGACGCCGCCGCCCTCGTCGCCGCCGGCGGCGCGACGCTCGACGGCGAACGTGTACCGGGCAAGTACCGGGTACGCGCCGGACAGCACCTTGCCGTCGACCCGGACCTGCTGCCCCCGGCTCCGCTGCCGGCCGCCGACCCGGCCGTGCCGGTCCCGGTGGCCCACCTCGATGACGTCGTGATCGTGGTCGACAAGCCGGCCGGTCTCGTCGTACACCCGGGGGCGGGCGCCCCGGACGGCACGCTCGTGAACGGCCTGCTGGCGCGCTTCCCGGAACTCGTGGCGGTCGGCGACCCCGCCCGGCCGGGGATCGTGCACCGCCTCGACAAGGGCACCAGCGGTCTGATGGTGGTCGCACGTACCCCTGCGGCCTACGAGCACCTGGTCGATGCGCTTGCACGACACGAGGTCGTGCGCGAGTACGTGGCGCTGGTCCGGGGCGTGCCGGCCTCGGCGTCCGGGCTGATCGACGCCCCGCTCGGACGGTCGCCGCGTGATCCGCTGCGCCGTGCGGTCGTGACGGGTGGACGCCCGGCGCGTACGCGCTACGAGGTACTCGAGCAGTTCGGCTCCCGCGCCCTGCTGCGCTGCTCGCTCGAGACCGGTCGCACGCATCAGATCCGGGTCCACCTCGCGGCGATCGGCCACCCCGTGGTCGGCGACCCGACCTACGGCGGCGCGCACGACGCGTTCGGGCTCGACCGGCCTTTCCTGCACGCCGCCCGGCTCTCGTTCGAGCACCCGGACGACGGACACCGGGTTACGGTCGAATCCCCACTCCCGGTCGATCTCGCCGGGGTGCTCGATCGGCTCCGCCCGCACGAATCCACCGGTCAAGACCTCGTCTGATCCGGGTCCCGCGTCGCCGGGGCCGTGGCACGTGGCGTCCCGATGGGCGTGCGGATGAGTCGAGCGACCCTTGTCGTCGGGGCCCTAGCTGTGCTCGCGGTGGCCGTCCCAGCGGCGACCGCGTCGGCGCCGAGCCCGATCGAGGTGGTCGCGCGTGCCGATGCGGCCACCGACGCCGCGACGCCGACGGCGGCACTCGGCCGCTCGAGGGTGCTGCTCGCCGACGCCGCCCCGCAGCCGGTCAGCTACCTCCGGTTCGAGGTGCCGGTGGCCGGGGCGTCGGTCCGGCTGCGGGTGCGCACCTCCGCGAGCCCGGATGCGGGTAGCCCCCGGTGGCTTCCAGGTCGCCCGGGTCGGAGCAGGGACGTGGACTGCCGACACCGTCACCTTTGCGACCCGGCCGGCGGTGGGCGCGGTGCTGGCGCGCAGCGGACCGGTCGAACGGGATCGCTGGGTGGAGGTGGCGCTGGTCGGGTTGACGGTCGCACCGGGTCCGGTCGAGCTGGCGCTGTTGTCCGACAACGCCGATGGCGTCTACTTCGACAGCGTGGAGACGGGGAACGGCCCGCGCCTGGTGGTGACGCCCAGCCCCCCAGCGGGGCCGGTGACGCTGTGGGCAGTCGGCGATGTCGCTTCGTGTGCGACGACCCGCGACGAGCAGGTGGCCGGGATGCTGGCGGGCACGACCGGTCCGATCGCGCTCCTCGGTGACACGGTGTATCCGAACGGCACCCCCGACGAGTTCACCCGCTGCTTCGATCCCGCCTGGGGCCGCTACCGCAGCCGGTTGCGCCCGGCGCCCGGCAACCACGACTACCTCACGCCGGGCGCCGCCGGATACGCCGGGTACTTCGGGTCCGCCGCGGGTACCCCCGGGGCGTTCTGGTACGCCTACGACGCCGGCCCCTGGCGGGTGTTCGTCCTGAACTCGAACTGTGGCGAGGCCGGCGGGTGTGGTCCCGGCTCGGCCCAGTACCGGTGGCTTCAGGCCGAGTTGGCCGCGTCGGCCGGCCGACGGTGCACGCTCGCCTACTGGCATCACCCTCGGTTCTCGTCGGGCCAGTACGGGAACGACCGGCGGACCGAACCGCTCTGGCAGCTCTTCCAGGACGCCGGCGGTGACGTCGTGTTATCCGGCCACGAGCACTTCTACGAGCGGTTCTCCCGCATGACTGCGACGGGGCGTTGGGACGCAGCGCTCGGCGTGCGGTCGTTCATCGTGGGCACCGGCGGGGCCGAGCTGCGCTCACCGCGCACGGTGGCGGACGGTTCCAACGTCCGGATCCCCGAAGCGGTCGGGGTGCTGCGGCTCACGTTGCGGGCCACTGACTACGACTGGGCGTTCGTGCCCGTGGGCGGACGCGCTCCGGTCGACCTCGGCACGGGCGCGTGTCGCTGACCCGACCGGCCCGGGAACTGTCCGGACGCACCCGGACGATGGGGGGCGGCGCTCAGGTGGTCGGCGTCAGGCCGACCGCGTCGGGCCAGGTGCGTTCGCCGCGCGACATCGCAGCGATGTCGGCCAGGCTGAAGCGGTCCAGGACCAGGCGCATGTGGGCACCGACGGCGTGCCACACCGCGAGCAGGACGCACTGGCCTTCGTGGTCGCAGGCGCCGTCGGCGTGCGGCTCGCCGAAATCGCCGACGGTGATCGGGCCGTCGACTGCGCTGACGATGTCGGACAGGCGGATGTCCTCTGCCGGCCGGGCCAGCACGTAGCCACCACCGACCCCGCGCTTGGAGCGCACGAGCCCGGCGCCCTTGAGCGCGAGGAGGATCTGCTCGAGGTACGGCTGCGGGAGGCCGGTGCGCTCGGCGATGTCCCGCACGGAGGTGGGCCCCGAGGTGGCGGCGTGCAAGGTGAGGGACAGCAGCGCCCGGCAGGCGTAGTCACCGCGGGTGGAGACCCTCACGGCCGCCATGCTACGACCCGGGGTGTCGGCGAGGCCGGGATCGGTGTCGACGGGCGCCGGACTCGCCGGAGCAGCGCGGCCTGCTCGTCTGGTTGGCGCGACTCGCCGCAGCGCCGCTGCCGTGCTGGACTGTGCCCGGTGCCCTCGTTCGCCCCGACCCTTCCTGCGTACGGGGGACCGTGCCTCACCGGGATCGTGCCTGCGCTGCTCGGCCCCCGCGGGACCGACGAGCTGCCGACGTGGTTCCCCGAGCCGGTGCGGGGCGCCCGCCAGGTCGTGGTGCTGGTGCTCGACGGTCTTGGCTGGGGGCAGCTCGAGGCCGCTCGCGCCAGCCTGGCGACGTTGGGTTCGATGGCGGGCGGCCCGATCACCTCGGTCGTGCCCTCGACCACGGCGACCGCGCTGACGTCCATCACAACCGGACTGCCCCCCGGCGAGCACGGGGTCATCGGCTACCGGATGGTGATGCGCGGCGAGGTCCTCAACGTCCTGCGCTGGTCGACCGCCGCCGGCGACGCCCGGATGCGGCTGCCGCCCCGGCGAGTGCAGCCGGTACCGGCGTTCCTCGGTGCAGCGGTGCCGGTGGTGAGCCGGATCGAGTTGACCGAGTCGGGTTTCACCGAAGCCCACCTCCTCGGCGCACGTCACTGCGGGTATCGCTCCGCCTCCGGCCTTGCGGTCGAGGTGCGGCGCCTGTTGGCTGCCGGTGAGCGCCTCGTCTACGCCTACTACGACGGGGTCGACAAGGTCGCGCACGAGTACGGACTCGGCGAGCACCATCGGGCCGAACTCGTCGCCGCCGACCGGCTCGTCGGCGACGTCGTCGACGCCCTGCCGCCCGGTGCTGCGCTCCTGGTCACGGCCGATCACGGGCAGGTCGACGTCGGGGATCGGGTGCTCGGACTCGGGTCGGACCTGCAGGGCCTCGTGCGGCAGCTCAGCGGCGAGGGGCGGTTCCGGTGGCTGCACGCCGTGCCGGGGGCGCAGGACGAACTGCGCGCCGCAGCGACCGAGCGCTTCGGCGACGTTGCCTGGGTGGTCGGCGCCGACGAGGTGATCGAAGGCGGCTGGTTCGGGCCGTGCAGCCCGATGATCCGCGCCCGCATGGGTGACGTCGCCCTCGTGGCGGCCGAACCGGTGGCCTTCGAGGACCCGGCGGACCGGGGGCCGTTCCAGCTCGTGTCCCGTCACGGTTCGCTCACGGCGGACGAGATGGATGTCCCGTTGGTCGCCGTCGCGCGGTAGGAACAGGGCTCGACCGGGAGGCAGACCATGGATGCGGACATCGAACGGGCCGAGCTGATCGTGCCCGGTACGTCACCCGTCGCCGACGACGGCGGCGGGCCCGAGGCCGAGACCGTCGGTCAGCCGGCCAAGGTGATGCGGATCGGCTCGATGGTCAAACAGCTCCTCGACGAAGTGCGCGCCGCCCCGCTCGACGACGCGAGCCGCCTGCGGCTCGCCGAGATCCATGCGACCAGCGTGGCCGAGCTGTCGGGCGCGCTGTCGCCGGACCTGCAGCAGGAGCTTCACGCCCTCGCCCTGCCTTTCGAGGACGGCAAGATCCCGAGCGACGCCGAGTTGCGCGTGGCCCAGGCCCAGCTCGTCGGGTGGCTCGAAGGCTTGTTCCACGGCATCCAGGCCACGCTGTTCGCCCAGCAGATCGCCGCGCGTCAGCAGCTCGAGCAGATGCGGCGGCTGCCGCCCGGCGCACCGGACGGTGATCCGGGCCGCCGGCCCGGGACCTATCTCTGACCGGCGTTGCGCTCGGCGCCATGGTCCCTCGGGGCACTCTCGGGTAGGGTGCGAATCACAGCCGTGTGATTCGTCCACAGGTGCGTCCACAGTCTGTTCACAGCTGGGGCGAATCGTGTGGACGGGCTGTGGGTTCGCAGACCCGACGTTCGCAGAGGCGGTGCCGTGGGCGACTCCTTCACCCACCTCCACGTCCACACCGAGTACTCGATGCTCGACGGCGCGGCGCGCCTGTCCGAGCTCGTCGCGGCGGCCGTGGCCGACGGTCAGCCGGCGGTCGGCATCACCGACCACGGCAACATGTACGGGGTGCTCGAGTTCTACAAGGAATGTCGAGCGCAGGGCATCAAGCCGATCATCGGCACCGAGGCGTACCTCGCCCACGAGTCGCGCCTCGAACGCCCGAGCCGGCGCGGCCGGGTGGACGACACCGGCGGTGACACCGAGAGCGGGCGCAAGCTCTACTACCACCTGACGCTGCTCGCCGAGAACGAGATCGGCTACCGCAACCTCATCCAGCTCTCGAGCCTCGCCTTCCTCGAGGGCTACTACTACAAGCCCCGGATGGACTGGGAGCTGCTCGAGCGGTACCACCACGGGCTCATCGCCACCACCGGCTGTCTCGGCGGTCACGTCCTGCAGGCGCTGCTCAACGGCGACGACGCGGGTGCGCTCGCTGCGGCCGGACGGCTGCAGGAGATCTTCGGCCGGGACAACCTCTTCGTCGAGCTGCAGGACCACGGCATCCCGGCCCAGCACGACACCAACCCCAAGCTGATCGAGATCGCCCGTCGGTTGCGGGCGCCGCTGTTGGCCACGAACGACTCGCACTACACGCACCGCCACGACCACCTCGCCCACGACGCGCTGCTGTGCGTGCAGACGGGCGCCTTGATGTCGGACCCCAAGCGGTTCAAGTTCGAGGGAGAGGAGCACTACCTCAAGTCGGCCGACGAGATGCGCCACCTGTTCCGCGAGCTGCCCGAGGCCTGCGACAACACGCTGTGGATCGCCGAGCGGGCCGAGCTCGACATCTCCTTCGGCAAGGCGCAGCTGCCCCGGTTCCCGTTGCCGGTCGGATTCGAGGACGACACCGAGTACCTGCGCCACCTGACCTGGGCCGGGGCGACCGAGCGGTGGGGCGAGGTGCTGCCCGACGCCGTGCGAGATCGCGTCGCCTACGAGCTCAAGGTCATCGCCGACATGGGGTTCAGCTCGTACTTCCTCATCGTGTGGGACCTCATCCGCCACGCCCGCGAGCTCGGCATTCGGGTCGGCCCGGGCCGTGGGTCCGCAGCGGGTTGCGCCGTGGCGTACTGCTTGCGCATCACCGACCTCGATCCGATCCGGTACGACCTGCTGTTTGAACGGTTCCTGAACCCGTCCCGGGTGTCGATGCCGGACATCGACATGGACTTCGACTCCCGCTATCGGGACGAGATGATCCGCTACGCCGCCGAACGGTACGGCCGGGACCACGTCGCGCAGATCATCACGTTCTCCACGATCAAGGCCCGGGCCGCGGTGCGCGACGCGGCTCGGGTGCTCGGCTACCCGTACGCGGTGGGGGACAAGGTCGCCAAGGCGATGCCGCCGTTGGTGATGGGGCGCGACACGCCGCTGTATGCGTGCTTGGAGGAGCACCCGAAGTTCGTCGACGGCTTCCGGGCCGCAGCCGAACTGCGCACGATGTACGCCACGGACCCCGACGTCGCCAAGGTCATCGACGTCGCCCGGGGCCTCGAGGGCCTGCGGCGCCAGGACGGCATCCACGCCGCCGCCGTGGTCATCACGCGCGATCCGCTGACCGAGTACCTCCCGATCCAGCGCAAGCCCGAACCGGGTCAACCCCCGGAGGTGGCGCCGGTCGTCACGCAGTACGAGATGCACGGCGTCGAGGAACTCGGCCTGCTGAAGATCGACTTCCTGGGGCTGCGGAACCTCGACGTCATCACCGACACCGTCGCGATGATCCGCGAGCGCCAGGATCCGGGCTTCGACATCGACGGGGTTCCCCTCGACGACCCGCTCACCTACGGGCTGCTGGCGCGCGGGGACACGATCGGGGTGTTCCAGCTCGAGTCGCCACCGATGCGGGCGCTGCTGCGGGCCATGTCGCCCACGTCGTTCGAGGACGTGTCGGCCGTGCTGGCGCTGTACCGGCCCGGCCCCATGTCGGTGAACATGCACTACGACTACGCGGATCGCAAGAACAACCGCCAGCCGGTGGCGTACTTCCATCCCGATGCCGAGGAGGTGCTCGGCGACACCTTCGGGCTCATGATCTACCAGGAGTCCATGATGCGGGTCGCCCAGCGTTTCGCCGGGTACTCGCTGGCCGAGGCCGACAACCTGCGCAAGGCCTGCGGCAAGAAGATCCGCGAACTCATGGCCAAGGAGCGGGCGTCGTTCGAGGAGGGCTGCGAGCGGACCGGGTACGGCCGGGGGCTCGGCAAGGAGCTCTTCGACGTCATCGAGAAGTTCGCCGACTACGCGTTCAACAAGAGCCACACCTTCGGCTACGGGCTCGTCACCTACCAGACGGCGTACCTGAAGGCGCACTACCCGGTCGAGTACCTGGCGTGCCTGCTCACCTCGGTGAAGTCCAACCTGGACAAAGCCGGTGTCTACCTTGCCGAGTGCCGGGCGACCGGCGTCAAGGTGCTCAACCCCGACGTGAACCTGTCCGAGCGGGACTTCGTGGCGCTCGCCGTCGCCGATGCACCCGAGGGCACCAAGGTGCTGCGGGGATGCCCGGGGCTCATCCCGTTCGGGCTCTCGGCGGTCCGCAACGTCGGCGAGGGCCTGGTCGAGCTGATCCTGGTCGAGCGGGCCCGCGGCGGGCCGTTCACGTCGTTCCACGAGTTCTGCGATCGGGTCGATGTGACCGTGCTCAACAAGCGCACCGTCGAGTCGCTGATCAAGGCCGGCGCCTTCGACTCGCTGGGCCACAAGCGTCGGGGGCTGCTCGGGGTGTTCGAGCAGATCATCGACGCGACGATGGCCCGCCGCCGCAAGGAGGCCGAGGGCCAGTTCGACCTGTTCGCCTCGCTCGACTCGCCCGCCGAACAGGACCGCCAGCAGATCGCGGTCCCCGACGTCGAATTCGACAAGGCGACCCGGTTGCGGTTCGAGAAGGAGATGCTCGGGCTCTACGTGTCCGAACATCCGCTCGACGGCATCGAGGGGATGCTGCGCCGGCGCTCCGACTGTGCGATCGGCGAGTTGGCCGACCGGGAGGACGGCTCGACGGTGGTGGTCGCCGGGATCATCACCGGTCTGCAGCGCAAGATGACCCGCCGGGGTGACCCGATGGGGGTGTTCACCCTCGAGGACATGCAGGACGCCGTCGAGGTGACCGTGTTCGCGAGCGTCATGGAAGAGGTCGGCCATCGGCTCGCGGACGACCTCGTCGTGCTGGTCAAGGGTCGCCTCGACAGCCGGGACGAGACGCCGAAGCTGATGTGCCGCGAGCTCACGGTGTTCGAGGCCTCGGCGCTGTCGGCGACGCCGCCGTTGCGCCTGCGGCTGCCGGCGAGTTCGATCACCGAGACCCGGGTCGAGCTGCTCAAGCGGCTCATCTCGGACTACCCGGGCGATTCCCCGGTCGAGGTGCACCTCGGCGACGGCGTGATGGTGCGTCTGACCGACCGCTTCGCCGTCGATCTCGACCGGGTCGTGGGCGAGATGCGCGCGGCGTTCGGTCACGACGCCGTCGTGCTGTGACGGTGGTCATGGCCATTCTGAGAGGTGCCGGTCGGGGCGTTTCCCGGAACGGGTCGTGCGGTGGCAAAATGTCACGGCAGGGCTCGGCGCCGGGGTTGCCGGGTGGTCGAGCCGGGTGTGGAATCGGTGCCGCCGGGTCACGGTCCGGCGCCTGAGGTTGCAGGGGAGCGATCGATCGATGGCCATCCAGGTCGAGACCAAGGACTGCACGGCGTTGACCGACGCCGACCTGGCCGAGTTGGCCGATCTCGGGGCGTCCGGCGCGGCCGACTTCGGGATCGGGCACCTCTCCAAGGCGAAGGAGGACTGGGTCCTCATCACCACCGCCCGGGTGGAAGGCAAGCTGCACGGGTACTCGTTCTCCACGCTGGAGCGCATCGGCGGCACCCCCTGCGTGCTGTTGGGGCTGATCAGCATCCGGCGCACCTCGAAGCGGGACCAGGTGCTGCGCGGCGTCATGGGCGAGGAGTACCACCGGGCGCTGATGGCGTTCCCCGATGAGGACGTCCTCGTCGGCTCCCGCCTCGCCACGGCGTCGGGCTTCGAGGCGTTCAAGGCGCTGACCGAACTCATCCCCCGGCCCGGACATCGGGCGGTCGGCGAGGAGCGGGCCTGGGGCCGGCGCCTGGCCAAGCGGTTCGGTGTCGAGTCCACGTTCGACGAGAAGGCGTTCATCGTACGGGGCAACGGTTCGGTGCCGAACCACCTCGACCACGAGTCGTCCAAGCCGGAGAAGATCGATCCCGACGTCGCCGGGCTCTTCGCCGACGTGCGGGCAGCCAAGGGCGACACGCTGATCGCCTACGGCTGGACGATGGCCGAGGATCTGCTCAAGCTCGGCGCCCTGCGCTGATCCCTCCTGCGCCGATCCTTCCTGCGCTGAACCCTCCTGCGCCGAACGCATCGACGCCGGGTCCGGGTTCGGTGAGCCCGTTCCAGCGTCTCGTGGCGACGCGCCGGATGCGGCGGGCGTTCCGCCCCGACGCCCTCGACGACGCGGTGCTGGACCGGATCCTGGCGACGGCGATGCGGGCGCCGAGCGCCGGCAACAGCCAGGGCTGGCACTTCGTGGTGCTCACGGGGACGGAGACGGCGGTGTTCTGGGACCGGACGTTGCCGCCCGAGCGGCGCAGCGGCTTTCGGTGGCCCGAGCTGCTCGCTGCCCCGGTGCTCGTGCTGCCCTTCGCGGACCCTGCGGCGTACACGGACCGCTACGCCGAACCCGACAAGGCGGCCACCGGCCTCGGGGCCGGCTCGCACGCCTGGCCGGTGCCCTATTGGACGGTCGACACCGCCATGGCCGTGCAGTTGCTGTTGCTCGCCGCCCACGACGAAGGCCTCGGGGCATTGTTCTTCGCCGTGTTCCGCGCCGAGCGCGAGGTGCGTACGGCGCTCGGGGTGCCCGACCAGCTCGAACTGCTCGGGGCCGTCGCCCTGGGCCATCCCGCTCCCGACGAGCCCGGCCGGTCCGCCACACGACCCCGCCGGCCGCTCGAATCGGTCGTGCACCGGGGGCGGTGGCGGCCGGAGTTGGGTGGCGCGACGCCCGCTCCGTAGGCTCCGCACGACTGCCCGGGGGCGCGTCGCCCCCGTGTCGAGGAGGGTGGACGGTGGCCCAGCAGATCCCGATGGTCGATTACCTCGTGCTCGGTGACGAGCCGCACCTGGTGGCCAACAAGTGCGAGTCGTGCGGCTCGCTGTTCTTCGACCGCCGCAATGCGTGCGCCTCGTGTGGCGGGCGCAGCTTCGCCCGGGTCGACATCCCGCCGACGGGGAAGGTGCGCTCGTTCACGATCGTGCACCGCGCTGCCCCTGGCGTGCCCGCCCCGTTCGTGTCGGCGGTGATCGACCTCGACGGCGGCGGCAAGGTGAAGGCCAACATCGTCGGCGTCGAGCCGGTGCCCGAGAAGATCACGCTCGGCATGCCGGTCAAGCTGGCAACCTTCGTCGCAGGAACCGATTCGAAGGGGATCGAGGCCGTCGCCTTCGGCTTCGCCCCCGCCTGAGCCCGTCGAGACACCCACAAGGAGCAGACCAATGAGCGGTGACAACGTCTGGATCATCGGGGTCTCGATGACCCCCTTCAAGCGGTACAAGGACAAGGACCTGATCGACCTGGCATCCGAAGCCTGCATCGCAGCGCTCGACGACGCCGGGGCGACGGTCAAGGACATGGACATCCTGGCCTCGGGGAACCTGTACGAGGCCAACGCCGGGGTGGGTCAGCGCATCCAGAAGCAGATCGGCCAGACCGGCATCCCGGTCTACAACGTGTCGAATGCCTGCGCGACCGGCGCAACGGCGTTCCGGACCGTCTACATGGCGATCAAGGCCGGCGAGGCCGAGATGGGCCTCGCGGTCGGCAGCGAGCAGATGGGCAAGATGGGCATGCTCGGCGCCGGGCGCCAGGCCCGCAAGGAGGAACTCGTCTACGAGCCGAGCGGCCGGTACGGCGCGGTGATGGGCACCGAGGGCATCCTGGGCACGAACCTGATGCCGGGCACGTTCGCCCAGGCCGGGATGGAGTACGCCTACGAGCACGGCGGCGTCGGTTTCGAGCAGTTCGCCAAGGTCGCGGAGAAGAACCACGCCCACTCGGTGCTGAACCCGCTCGCGCAGTACCGCAAGCAGTTCAGCCTCGACGAGATCATGGGCGGCGAGGTCATCGCGTACCCGAACACGCTGCTGATGTGCTGCCCCACCGGCGACGGTGCGGCCGCAGCGGTGCTGGTGTCGGAGGAGAAGCTGCGGAGCCTGCCTGCCGAGGTGCAGCGCCGAGCGGTCAAGGTCTCGGCGTCGGTGATGACCTCCGACCCGTACGTCGACGGCGGCCAGGTCAACTTCGACGTGAACACCCTGACGCGCCGCGCCGCCGACAAGGCGTACGCGATCGCCGGGGTCGACCCGAAGGATCTCGACCTCGTCGAGCTGCACGACTGCTTCGCCACCGCCGAGCTGCTGCACTACGACAACCTGCGCCTGTGCGAGCCGGGCGCCGCGGGCGAGTGGATCGACAAGCGGGGTCCGTGGCGCGACGGTGAGATCCCCGTCAACGTGTCCGGCGGCCTGCTGTCCAAGGGGCACCCGCTCGGCGCGACGGGCATCGCCAACATCTTCGAGGTGTCCACCCACCTGCGCGGTGAGGCCGGCGATCGTCAGATCGACGGTGCGAAGGTCGGCCTGACGCACGTGATCGGGCTCGGTTCGGCCTGCGCGATCCACATCCTCGAGCGCGCCGCGAGCTGAGCGTTCAGGAGTCGACGATGGGCGGGCTGCGTAGCGGCCCGCCCATCGTCGCGCCCGGGGACGGGTGAGCGGCGCAGGCCGTTGTGTACCGTCGCCGCCATGGAGATCCGACTCGACGGGAAGGTCGCGCTCGTCACGGGCGCGTCGAAGGGCATCGGCAGGGCGATCGCTGCGACGATGGCGTCGTCGGGTGCGACGGTGGTGCTGGTGTCGCGCAAGCAGGACCAGCTCGACGAGGCGGCCGCGTCGATGACCGGTCGGGTGCTTGCGGTCGCAGCGAACACCGGCGACGTGGACGCGGGCCGGCGGGTGATCGCCGAGACGGTCGAGCGCTTCGGTTCCCTCGACATCCTGGTCAACAACGCTGCGACCAACCCGTACTACGGACGGACCCTCGGGGTGGACGAGAGCCGGTTCGACAAGACGTTCCAGGTGAACCTTCGGGGCCCGCTGTTTTGGAGCCAGGCCGCCTGGGAGGCCTCGATGAAGGCGCGGCCCGGGGTGATCGTCAACGTGGCGTCGGTCGGCGGTCTGCGGGCCGAGGGCGGCCTCGGCGTCTACAACCTGACGAAGGCCGCGCTCATTCACCTCACCCGCCAGCTCGCCTCCGAGCTCGGTCCGACCCGGGTCGTGGGCGTGGCCCCCGGTCTCGTGAAGACCGACTTCGCGAAGTTCCTCGTCGACAACTTCGGCGACAAGCTCGCCGAGAGCATGCCGCTGGGGCGCCTCGGGGAACCGCAGGACGTCGCCAACCTGGTGACATTCCTGGCGAGCGACGCCGCCTCGTGGATCACCGGGGAGACCTACGTGCTCGACGGCGGCGCCGGCGTCCGCGGCGTGGCCTGATCCGAGCCCGTCGCTCCGGCTGCCCCGGTCGTGCGGGTGCGGTCCGGTGGTTCAGGGAGCGAGCAACCGGAACAGGTTCGGGTAGCGGCCCGTGCGCGCGCCCCCGTCGACGGCGTAGGTGCTGGCCGAGACGAACGACGACTCCGGCCCGGCCAGGAACGCCGCGAGCGCAGCGATCTCCGACGGTTCGGCGAAGCGGCCGACGGTGGTGTTCTCGACGAACTCCTCGACCACGCCCGGCGCCGCGAAGAACCCGGAGGTGGCGTTGGTGCACACGAGGCCGGGGGCGATCGCGTTGACCCGGATGCCGTGCGGACCGAGCTCCATGGCGGCCACCTCGACGAGCATCGTGACGGCGGCCTTCGCCGCGCAGTAGGCGGCCATGCCCCGGGACGGCTGGACGGCGTTGAGCGAGGCGATGGCGATGATCGAGCCGCCGTCGCCGGTGTCGACGATCGCCCGGCCGGCGTGCTTGACGGTGAGGAACACCCCGGTGGCGCACAGGTCCAGGATGCGACGCCAATCCTCGACGGGATGGTCGAGCAGGGGGGAGAAGTAGCCCGCGCCGGCGTTGGCCACTGCGATGTCGAGGCGCCCGAACGCCTGCAGGGCTGCGGCGGCGGCTGCGGCCTGCTGCTCCTCGTCGGTGACGTCGGCGAGGGCAGTGGCCACCCCGAGGCGATCGGCGAGCCGGGCGAGACCGTCGCGGTCGACGTCGACGGCGAGCACGGATGCGCCGTCGGCCACGAACCGCTCGACGATCGCGAGCCCGATGCCCGATGCGGCGCCGGTGACCAGCGCGGCCCTGCCCTGCAATGCGTTCCCCATGGCTGCTCCTCGCGTCGGTCGGCGACGCTAGCGATCGGCGAGCGCCGCCCGGTTCACCTTGCCGAGCGCGGTGCGCTCGATCCGGTCGGCGAGCTCGAGGGCCCGCGGGGCACACCACGCCGGCAGGACGGCGCGCACCGCATCACGTAGCGCCTCGAGGTCGGGCGGGTCGGTCGGGTCGGCGGGTACCACGACGGCGACGACCCGCTCGCCCCAGTCCGGATCGGCGCGACCGGTGACCGCCACGTCGCGCACACCGGGCAGCCCGGCGAGGATCGCCTCGACCGGCTCGGGCCAGACCTTCTCGGCGCCGGTGACGATCACGTCACCCCGGCGGCCGAACACCCGCAGACGACCGTCGGGGTCGACAGCGCCGACGTCGCCGGTGGCGAACCAGCCGTCACCGTCGAGGGGGACGGTGCCGTCGCGGTAGGCGCGCAGCAGCATCGGTGCCCGCAGCTCGATCCCGCCGTCGGCGTCGAGGCGCACGGCGACCCCGTCGAGGGGGCGGCCGTCGTACACGACCCCGGAACCGGTCTCGGTCATGCCGTAGGTGACGACAGCGTTGGGCGGCAAGCGGTCCGGCGGCCGTGAGCCGCCCAGCACGATCGTGCGGAACCGGGCCGGCTCGATCCGCGCGAGCGCCGTGCCGACGAGCGAGACGAGCGTGCACCCGTCCTGTGCGGCGGCCATCACCGCGTCCGCGTCGAAGCCGTCGTGGACGACGAGCGGCACCCCGGTGTGGAGGGCGCGGGTGACCACGGACAGACCGCCGACGTGGGCGAGGGGCAGGCAGGCCAGCCACCGGTCGCGACCGGGGTCCACCCCCAGGCGGGCCGAGGTGGCCCGCGCCGACGCGGCGACGGCGTCGTGGGTGAGCACCACGCCCTTGGGGATCCCGGTGGTGCCGGAGGTGGCCACCACCAGCGCGTCGCCGGGCTCGACCGGCCGGCCGCCGTCGAGGCGGGTGATTCCCCCGGCGTCGACGACCGCCGACGGGGCCATCGCCGCCATGACCGCGGCGCGGGCCGGGCCGGGCAGGCGCCGGTCGAGGGGGAACACGGCGTCACCGTCGTCCCACGCCCGGCGCAGGGCGTCGACGAACGCCGGGCCTCCCGGGAGGTCGACGGCGACGAGGCGGGCCACGAGGGGCCATCATGCCCGGGTGAGCGCTGCCGTGCCGTCGTCGAACCGTTGGATCCTCGGAGCGCGCCCGCGCACGCTGCCCGCCGCGGTGGTGCCGGTCGCGGTCGGCACGGCCTGCGCAGCCGGGGTGGACGGCGCGACGTGGTGGCGTGCGGTCCCGGCGTTGGTCGTTGCGCTCGCGCTGCAGGTGGCCACCAACTACGTCAACGACTACGCCGACGGCGTACGGGGCACCGACGACGCCCGGGTCGGGCCGGTCCGGCTCGTGGCCTCGGGGTTGGCCTCGCCGGGTGAGGTGAAGCGAGCGGCGCTGGTGGCGTTCGCCGTCGCCGGCATGGCGGGCGCCGTGCTCGCCGTGGTCGTCACCCCGTGGCTGTTCGTGGTCGGCGCCGTGTCGATGGTGGCGGGCTGGGCGTACACGGGCGGCCCCCGGCCGTACGGCTATCTCGGGCTCGGCGAGGTGTTCGTGTTCGTGTTCTTCGGCGTGGTCGCCACGGCCGGTACGACGTTCGTGGTGCTCGAGCAGTTCACCTGGCTGTCGCTGTACGCCTCGCTGCCGGTGGGGTGCCTACCGTGCGCGCTGCTCGTGGTCAACAACCTGCGGGACATCCCGACCGACACCGTCGCCGGGAAGCGCACCCTGGCCGTGCGCTTGGGCGACCGGCGCACCCGCGGGCTGTACGTGGCGTTGCTGGTCGTGCCGTACCTGCTCGTGCCGCCGTTCGGCCTGTTCGGCCGCCCGGTGGCGGCGCTCGCGCTGATCAGCGTGCTGATCGCTCGACGGCCCCTGCAGCGGGTGATCGAGGGCGTGCGCGGCCCCGGGCTCGTGGTCGTGCTCGGCGAGACCGGCCGGGTACAGCTCGTGTTCGGGCTGCTGTTGGCCGTCGGGCTCGCCGTCCCCGTCTGAGCGCCGCCAGGCCGGCGCAGGTGGCTGAGCGCCGCCAGGCCGGCGCAGGTGGCTGAGCGCCGCCAGGCCGGCGCAGGTGGCTGAGCGCCGCCAGGCCGGCGCGCGTGGCTAGACGCCGCCGAGGCGGCGCAGGATCGTGTCGATGATCCGGAGCTCTTCGCCCTGGGCGCCGATCATCGCCCGGGCGAAGGCGCGCACCTCGGTGGTCTCGGCGTGGTCAAGAGCGAATTCGGCCATGTGGATCCCGCCTTCGTGGTGGCCCCGCAGGGCCTGCAGGAAGAACACGTCGGCCTGCCGGCCGGACCACGACGCGAGCTGCGCGAGGTCGGTGTCGCTGATCTGCCCGGGCATCGGGTGACCGGCCATGCCCATCCAGGCCATCGGCTCGCGGTCGCCCTCGATCGGCTGCCCCCACCGGCCGAGCCACGCGGTCATGACGCCGATCTCGGCCTGTTGGTCGAGCAGGACCCCGGCGGCGAGGCGGCGCACCGCCGGGTCGTGGGTGTCGCGAGCGCGGTCGACGGCGGCGAGCGCGAGTTGCACCGCCTGCGCGTGGTGCACCCGCATGTCCTGCAGGAACCCGACGTCGACGCTGCGTGCGCCGGGATGGTCGGGCCGCGAGGTCCAGGCGTACGCAGCGGCCATCCCCAGGAAGACCAGCGCCGCGCCGAGCACCGCGAGCCGCCACCGGCTGTGCCACCACGGCTCGCCGGGATCGCCCGGATCGTCACCGGGGTGGCCCGGGTCCTCCAGCGGGGGAGGTGCGTCACCGGCACGGGGAGGTTCGAGCACGGAGGTCACCCGAGGAGCCTACGAGTTGCGGGGGTCCGATCCCGGCCGGTAGGACCGGTCTGTGGCCGTTCCGATCAGCATTCCCAAGCTCGGTGTCTCGATGACCGAAGGCACCCTCGTCGAATGGATGGTGCCCGACGGGGCGACGGTCGCACCGGGCGACGTGCTCTACCGGATCGAGACCGACAAGGTCGAGAACGACATCGAAGCCCCGGTGGCCGGTGTCGTGCGTCAGAGCGGCGTCGAGGGCGAGACGTATCCGGTCGGCACGCAGATCGGTTCGATCGAATAGCGCCGATGCCCGAACTCGTCTGGTCGGGCCGCGCGGAGGGCGCCGTCCGACCGATCGTTGCGGTCGCGCTGCGCGGCTGGTTCGACGCGGCGGCCGCCGCAACGACCGCGTGCGCTCGGGCGATCGACGGCGGCGAGGCGCTGGCCAGCATCGATCCCGAGCGGTTCTTCGATTTCTCCAAGGAGCGCCCTCAGGCCGTGATCGTCGACGAGGAGCGCACGGTGTCCTGGCCGGCGAACGAGTTCGTGTTGCGGCGCACGGGTTCCCGTCACGACCTGGTGGCGTGTGCCGGTGTCGAACCGCATCTGCGGTGGCGGACGTTCGCGGAGTTGGTGGCCGAGGTCGCGGCCACGGTCGGCTCGGAACTGGTCGTCACCCTCGGCGCGCTGCCCGCCCTGGTGCCTCACTCGCGGGCCGTCCCGGTGACCGCGAGCACCCAGGATCGTGCGCTCGCCACCCGACTTGGTATCGACCCCCCGAGCTACGAGGGCCCGACGGGCGTCGTCGGACCGCTACACGATCTGCTCGGCCAGCGCGGCATGCCGGTCGTGTCGCTGCGGGCGCTGGTCCCGCACTACGTCTCGGGCGCGGACAATCCGAAGGCGGCCATGGCGCTGCTCGAGCGGTTGGAGCGCCTGTGCGGGAGCCCGCTCGGCGCCGGCGGTCTCACCGGCGCTGCGATCGAGTGGGAGGCACGGGTGGAAGCGGCCGTCGTGGCCGACCCGGCGGCGCGTGCGCACGTGCGGCAGTTGGAGCGCCAGCACGACGCGTCTCGTCCGGTCCCCTCGGGCGACGAGTTGGCCGCCGAGCTCGAGGCGTTCCTGCGCGAGCAGGACGGAGACTAGCCGTTTTGACCGTCGGGCCACACTCGGCCCGACGGTCAGCCCGCGCTGCGGTCAGCCCTTGCGAGCGAGGCGCTGGGCCTCGCTGAACGGCACGTCCTTGTCGACGCGAGGTTCGGCCGGCAGGCCGAGCACCCGCTCGCCGATGATGTTGCGCTGGATCTCGTCGGAGCCGCCGGCGATGCGGTAGCCCGGCGCGCCGAGCACCTGCTCGGACCAGCCGTAGGTGCCCCATTCGCCGGTGTCGGCGATCAGGCGGGGCCCGAGGATCTGCGACACCGCATCGGACGTGCGGCGCATGTTCGCCGTCCACATCAGCTTGCCGAGCGAGCCCTCCGGACCGGGGGTCTGCCCGGCCTTGAGCGCGGCTGCCGCCCGCCGGTTGGTGAACTGCGCCACCTTGCCGTGCATGTAGAGGTTGGCCAGCGTCCGGCGGATCACCGGGTCCTCGGCGCGGCCGAGGTGGCGCGCCGTGGCGAGCACCATCTTGAACCCACCGCCCATGCTCGAACCACCGCCGGAGTGGTCGCGCTCGAAGCCAAGGCAGGTGAGCGCAACGCGCCAGCCGTCGCCCACGCCGCCGAGGCGCCACTCGTCGGGGATGCGGGCGTCGGTGAGGAACACCTCGTTGAAGCAGGCGCCGCCCGACATCTGCCGAATCGGTCGCACCTCCACGCCGGGATGGTCGAAGGGCACCATGAACGCCGTGAGGCCCTTGTGCTTGGGCACGTCGAAGTCGCTGCGGGTGATCGCCAGGCCCCAGTCGGCGAAGCGGGCGCCCGACGTCCAGACCTTCTGGCCGTTGAGGATCCACTCGTCGCCGTCGCGCGTCGCGCGGGTGGTGAGCGAGGCCAGGTCGCTGCCGGCGGACGGCTCGCTGAACAGCTGGCAGCCGAGCAGGTCCATGCGCATCAAGGGCTTCACCCACTTCGCCACCTGCTCGGGCGTGCCGTAGGCGCCGACGGTCGTGGCGATGAGGCCCATGGAGGTGGGCGGAAGCTCGCCGGCGCTCGGGGTCTCGACCCGAGCCTCCTCCTGGTTCCATGCCCGGGTGTAGGTGCGGGGCAGACTGCGGCCGCCGAGCTTCTCGGACCAGGACAACATTGCGTACCCGGCGTCGAATTTCTTCTGCTGCCAGGACCGGTACGCTTCGAGCTTGGTCCGCTCTTCTTCCTCGGTGAGGTTGTAGAAGACGGCGACGTCGAATTCGCCGACGCCCCACGCGATCTCGGCGTCCTCCTCGGACTCCGTGCGCACCACACGGGCCGGCGCATTGCGCTCGAGCCACGCACGGGCTTCGAGTCGGAACTCTTCGAGGTCGGGCAACTCGGGCATGGTCCGCCTCCCCTGGGGGACGTCTGATCGGCGCTCGAACGATAGGTCACGAAGCGGCCACTTCCCTATCTGCGGCGTATTGGTGGTTGCCGTGACGGGCGTCTATCGCTACTGTCCGGCGACACTCGATCTCAGGGGGAGGTATTCGGGTGGCGCTCCTGTCCGTCGACGACGTATCCGTGCGATTTGGCGGCATCGTCGCTCTCGACCGCCTGTCGTTCCACATCGATCAGGGCGAGATTCTCGGTCTGATCGGTCCGAACGGCGCGGGCAAGACGACGATGTTCAACGTCATCAGCCGCATCTACAACCCGACGGAAGGGCAGATCTCTTTCGACGGCAAGGACCTCCTACAGGCCCGGGCCGACACGATCTCGCGGGTCGGGATCATGCGCACCTTCCAGAACCTCGCGCTGTGGCCCTCGATGACCGTGCTGCAGAACGTGATGCTCGGGGCCCACACCAAGGGCCGGGTGAACATGATCACCGCCATGCTGCGCATCGGGGTGCGCAAGGAGGAGCGGGAAATCTCGGAGAAGGCCTATGCGATCCTCGAGGATCTCGGGATGGCCGAGCTCGCCTTCCGGCCGGCCGCCGGCCTGCCGTACGGCACGCTCAAGCGCATCGAGCTCGCCCGAGCCCTCGCCGGTGACGCCAAGCTCCTGATGCTCGACGAGCCGGCCGCCGGGCTCACCCACGTCGAGGTCGACTCGCTCGGCGAGCTGGTGAAAGAACTGCGCGACCGCTACTCACTCACCGTGCTGCTCGTGGAGCACCACATGTCGATGGTCATGAGCATCTCGGAGCGGATCGTCGTGTTGGACTTCGGTCGCAAGATCGCCGAGGGCGTGCCGGCCGACATCGCCCGGGATCCGAAGGTGATCGAGGCCTACCTCGGGAGCGCAGCATGACCGAGCGAGTGCTCGACGTGAGCGGGCTCGAAGCCGGCTACGGCCAGATCAAGGTGCTGCGCGGCATCGACCTCCACGTCGACAAGGGCGAGGCCGTGGTCGTGCTCGGCGCCAACGGTGCGGGCAAGACCACGACCCTGCGGGCCATCTGCCAGATGATCTCCACGAAGGGCTCCGTCAAGGTGCGCGGCAAGGAGATGATCGGCCGCTCCACGCCCGACGTCGTGCGGGCCGGGGTGGCCCACGTGCCCCAGGGGCGCGGCACCTTCCCGGACCTGAGCGTCGAGGACAACCTCGAGGCCGGGGCCTTCGTGCGCAAGGACAAAGCCGGTGTGCGCCAGGACCGCGACCTGTGGTTCTCGGTGTTCCCCCGTCTGGGCGAGCGCCGTGCGCAGCTTGCGGGGAGCCTCTCGGGCGGCGAGCAACAGATGCTCGCCGTCGCCCGGGCGATGATGTCCCGGCCCGAACTGCTGCTGCTCGACGAGCCGTCGCTCGGCCTCGCGCCGATCATCGTGCAGGACCTGTTCCGCCGCTTCGGCGAGATCAACAAACAACAGGGTGTGACCATGCTGGTCGTCGAGCAGAACGCCAGCTTGGCCTTCGGTCTCGCCGATCGCGCCTACGTCCTCGAAGCAGGTCAGATCGCGCTGTCGGGCAGCGCGGCCGAACTGCGCGAGGACGACGCCGTCCGCAAGGCCTACCTCGGGTACTAGGAGACCATCGTGGCCACTGAAACCTCGTCGGAATCCGCCGGCACCACCGCAGTGGTGGCCAAGGCGAACGAGCAGATCGGAGGGGCGTACCGAGCGCTGGAAGCCTTCTCCGCGAAACGGGTGCGGAACCTCGGCATCCTGCTCGCCGTCGTCGTCGTGTTCAGCGTGTACGCCATCACGCAAGACGGCGGGAGGATCTACCTGCAGCGCATCTTCGACAGCTTGAACAACGGCTTCGTGTACGGCGCGGTCGCCATCGCGCTCGTGCTGATCTACAAAGCGACCGGCGTCATCAATTTCGCCCAGGGCGAGATGGCGATGTTCGGCACGTTCCTCATGATCGACCTGCACGATTACCGGGGCCTCCCGGTGTGGCTGGCGATCCTCGGGGCCATGGTGATCAGCGCTGCCGGTGCCGCGGGGATCGAGCGGACCCTGATCCGTCCGTTCGACCCGACCAACCACCTGTCGATCGTGATGGTGACGCTGTCGATCTTCTTCATCATCAACGGTCTCGTCCCCGTGCTCTACGGCATCGACCCCGAAGCGGTGCCCACGCCGTTCCCGGGGGCGAAGGACGACTTCTTCAACCTCTTCGGCGTCCGGATCCGCTACGAGAACCTGGGGATCTGGATCACGGTGGGACTCGCCGTGCTCCTCATCTCGTTGTTGCTGAAACGGACCAAGATCGGTCTCGCCTTCCGCTCGGTGTCGTCCAACCTCGAGTCGAGCCGACTGGTGGGCATCTCGACGGGTCGTACGCTGCAGTTCGGGTGGGCCCTCGCCGCCGCCGTCGGCACGCTCGCCGCATGCCTGGTCGCACGGTTCAACCAGCCCATCGACTTCAACTTCATGGGCAAGGTGCTGATCTTCAGCTTCGCCGCCGCCACCCTGGGCGGGCTCGACTCCGTGCTCGGTGCCGTGATCGCCGGCCTCATGGTCGGGGTGGCCGAGACCATGCTCGGCGGGTACGTGGAGCTGATCGGCTCGGAACTGGCGCTGCTGGTGGCCCTCGCGATCATCGTGGTCGTGCTGGTGGTCCGGCCGTCGGGGTTGTTCGGTTCGAAGAAAGTCGAACGGGTCTAGGGGAGCGCCGTGCCTATCCAGCTCACGCAGAACACACCCAAGCACCGCGCCTATCTGGCGGTCGCCTGGGCGATCGCCGCCATCGTCCTGGTGTCGATCCCGGCGCTGTTCGGCCAGATGTTCGGGCTCATCGCTCCGGTCAACATCGACCGCATGACCGAGACGATGTGCTACGCCGTGGCGATCCTCGGGCTGAACCTGCTGATCGGCTTCTCCGGACAGCTCTCGATCGGCCACTCGGCGTTCGTCGGCATCGGGATGTACACGACGGCGATCCTGGTCGCCGATCACGACTGGCCCTACCTGCTCACCCTCGTCGTCGCGGTGCCGCTGTGCTTCCTCGTCGGCGTCGGTCTGGGGATACCCGCCCTACGTATCAGGGGCCTCTACCTCGCGGTCGTCACCCTGGCGGTCGGCGCAGCGTTCCCGACGCTCGTGCGCAAGTTCGAGTCGGTCACGGGTGGTTCCAACGGCCTGGTGACGAAGTCCAAGTGGGATCCGCCGTCATGGACGCCGTGGGACCGCAACGACTACGGCCGTTCGGCCTGGATGTACTTCACGATCCTGGCGATCACGATCGTGATGTTCGTCCTCGCCCGCAACCTGATCCGCAGCCGGGCCGGTCGCGCCGTGATGGCGATCCGGGACAACGAGATCTCGGCGTCGGTGGCCGGGGTGAACCTGCCGCTCTACAAGACGATGATCTTCGGGGTGTCCGCCGCCTTCGCCAGCGTGTCGGGCGTGATGTTCGCGATGTACAAGCAGCAGGCGACCGACACGTTCCCGGCGATCGACCTGTCGATCATCCTCGTGGTGGGCCTCGTCGTCGGCGGTGCGTCCACGATCTCGGGCGCCGTGCCCGGTGCGCTGCTGCTCGTCTGGGTCGTGCGCACCATGCGTGACGCCGCGTCGAGCGGCAACCTCAAGGTGTTCGGCGTCGAGTTGTTCAGCGTCGATTTCCTCAAGAAGCGCGAGGGCGGTGGCCAAGTGGCCACCATCCTGCTCGGGATACTGCTGCTGGTGGTGGTGTTCGTCCTACCGGGCGGGACCATCGACGGCCTGCGCCGGCTGCGCGCCAAGTTCGTCCAGGTGCTGCCGAACCCGTCGTGGTTGGCGCACCGACAGCAGACCGCTGCGAACCCCGCCTCTGCGGGCTCGCCGGCAGGATCCTCCGGACAGCCCGATCCGGTGCGATAAGGCATGCAGGGCAACACACGATCCACAAGGGGGAGTTCCATGCGGTCACGCAAGTTGGCCACCGCAGCGACGCTAATCGCCGTGAGCGGCCTCGTCGCGGCGGCGTGCGGCGACGACGACTCGGGCGGCAGCGCCACCACGGTCGCCACCACGGCGGCGGCGACTACGGCGGCAACCACGGCAGCGGCAACCACGTCGGCCGGGGTCACGACCACCGCCGGGGCCACGACCACCGCAGCCACGGGCGGCGGCGGTCTGGTGGTGCCGGACTACTCGAAGCTCGGCCAGGACGCCACGAACAAGAAGCTCTACAAGGGCACGGGTGGCTTCTCGATCGACGTCTCGAAGTGCCCGTCGGACTGGAATGCGAAGCAGGGGATCACCGACAAGGAGATCTCGGTGTTCATCTCGCTGCCCAAGTCGGGCCCGCTCGCCGGGTTTGGTCTGATCGCCGACGGCGCCATCAACTACTTCAACTACATCGGTACGACGGGCGGCATCGGCGGACGCCAGATCAAGCTCGACGTCAAGGACGACGTGTACCAGGCGGCCCAGACGAAGACCAACGTCAACGAGGCTCTGCAGACGAAGAAGTACGCAGCGCTGCTCACGATCCTGGGCACGCCGAACAACCTCGCCATCTGGGACAGCACCAACGAGCAGTGCATGCCGCAGTTGCTCAACGGCACCGGCGGCGCCGACTGGGGTGACGTCGAGAACCACCCGTGGACCACGGGCATGCAGCTCGACTACTGGACCGAAGGTTCGATCTGGGTCGACTACCTGAAGAAGACCTACCCGAGCGGCGCCAAGCTGGCGATGATCACGTTCAACAACGACTTCGGCAAGCAGTACGCCAACGCGGTGAAGGCCGGCATCAAGGGCACCAACCTCACGCTCGCGAAGGAGGAGTTGCACGAGGCGACCGCCCCGAACCTGACCAACAACTTCACCAACCTCGCTGCGACCAACGCCGACGTGCTGCTGATCCAGACCTCGGGCGCGTTCTGCACCCAGGCGATGGCCGAGGTGGAAAAGGGCAGCTGGAAGCCGAAGAGCGTGGTGATGTCGGCCACCTGCGGCTCGACGGGTCAGTTCTTCAAGCCGCTCGTGGACCAGGGCCTCACCGGCAAGGACACGATCATCATCGAGACGATCAAGAACCCGCTCGACCCGGTGCTCAAGGATGATCCGTTCGTGAAGCTGTGGGTCGAGCAGATGACCAAGGGCGGCCTCGATCCCAAGCAGTCGACCTACTTCACCGGATGGGTCTTCGCGTACTACATGACGGAGATCCTGAAGGCCGCCGAAAAGATGCAAGGTGGGCTCGACCGGGGCAACATCATGATCGCCGCTCGGTCGATCGTGCTTCCCAAGTCGCCGGTCAACCTGCTCGACACGGGCGTGAAGATGGAGGGTCTGAAGGACGCCTACCTCACCGAGTTCGGCCGTCTCGCCAAGTACACGATCACCGATCCGAAGGTGCTCGGGACGTTCGTGCCGCTCGATGAGAAGTCGCTCATCAACGTCGAGGGCAAGCTCGGCACCTTCGCCACGGTGAAGAAGGCGTCGGTCGCCGCCTGATCGGCAACTGACCGCTCGAGCACGGGGGACTCCCCGGGCACAGCACGGGCCGCCCCCACGGGGGCGGCCCGTGCCGCGTCCCGGGGCGACGCTCGGAGCCGGTGCCCGCGTGGTGGACTGTCGGGCGATGCGTGGCCTGGCGGTCATCGGCCTTGTGCTCGTGCTGGGCGCGTGCGGCAGCGAGGCCGTCGCGCAGCCGGGCGGGTCGAAGGTGGCGGGCTGGCCGAGCGGGGGCGTGAGCGACCCTGCGACAACGGCGCGTACGACGCTGCCAGCGCCCGAGGCCGACCCGACGCCGACCCGGGCGCCCGCTCCCACCCGGCTGCCGTACGTGACCGCTCCACCGGCGACCATCCCGCCGACGACCATCCCGGCCACGTCCATCGGCCCGACGCCGCCGTACCCCGGGTCGTCGTATCCCGGGTCGTCGTATCCCGGGTCGTCGTCCCCCGGGATGTCGTATCCGCGCTCGTCCCCGGGGTCGTCGGGCGGCCGGGTGCTGTACCTCGGGGATTCGGTGCTCGCGGCCGTCGGGATCGACGCCACCGCCCGGGCCCGACTCCTCGCCGGCGCCGCCGGCACGATCGACGCCGAGGTGTGCCGGCGGCTGGTCACGACGAGTTGTACGACCAACGGGCGCACGCCCGACACCGCCGTCGAGGCCATCCGGCGCCGGGCCGGCGAGGGCTATCGGATCGCCGTCGTCGAGGCGGGGTACAACGACCCGTCGATCGCCGGGGACGTGGACGTCGTCCTGCGGGAGCTGGCAGCCATCGGGGTCGGCACCGTGTTCTGGGTGACCTACCACGAGGTCGGGGGCCGGTTCGCCGGCCACAACGTGGAACTCGGCGCAGCGATGGCGCGGTACCCAGGTCGGCTCCGGCTGATCGACTGGCGGGGGCCGAGCACCGGCCGACCCGAGTGGTTCGCCTCCGATGGGTTGCACCTGTCCGACGCCGGTGCCCGCGCACTCGCCGAGGTGATCGCCTCTGCGCTCGGCACCTCGGCGTAGCCTCGCCGCCGTGGAGCATGTGGCCGACCGTCTCGTGGCTGCCGTCGAGCGGACCGGTTCGATCGCGTGCGTCGGGCTCGACCCGCGGCCGGGGCTGCTGCCCCCGCCGATCGTCGCCGATGCGCTCGCTCGTCGGGGCGACAACGCCGGTGCGGTCGCGTCGGCGTTCGCGGCCTTCTGCCAGGGGGTGATCGACGCGGTGGCCGGGCGATGCGCAGCGGTCAAGCCGCAGGTCGCCTGCTTCGAGGCCTACGGCGGTGCCGGATGGCAGGCGCTGGCGCGCACCGTCGCGCATGCCCGTGCCCGGGGGGTCGAGGTGATCGTCGACGGCAAGCGCAACGACATCGGGTCCAGCGCGGAGCACTACGCCCAGGCGATGTTCGGGGGGGCGCCCGGGTTCGACGGCCGTGCGCTCGCCTCCGATGCCGGCCTCGGAGCCGACTGGGCGACGGTCAACGGCTACCTGGGCGTCGACGGGATCGCCCCGTTCCTGCGGCCGGGTCACGGCGTGTTCGTGCTCGTCCGCACGTCCAACCCGTCGGCGGCCGACCTGCAGGACACCGGCGTCGCGGATCGGATGGCCGACCTCGTCGCCGGGTGGGGTCACGAGCATCGCGGTCGCTGCGGCCTGAGCGCGGTCGGTGCCGTCGTCGGTGCCACCTGGCCGCAGCAGGCCGTCGCCCTGCGGGACCGCATGCCCGACACGGTGTTCCTCGTGCCCGGGTACGGAGCTCAGGGCGCGAGCGCAGCCGACGCCGTCGCCGGAGCCCGTGCCGCCGACGGCGCTGGCGTCCTCGTGAACGCCAGCCGGTCGATCCTCGGCGCCTGGCAGGCCAGCGAGGGCGCCGACTGGCGGGAGCCGGTCGCCGCGGCGCTCGACGCGATGAACGCCGAGCTCGCCGCAGCCCGGGCGTGACCGGCGTCGCACCGACTCCCTAGGGTTGGGGTCATGTACCCCGGCGCCCATGCGCAGACCACCCCGGACAAGCCCGCCGTCATCATGTTCCGTACCGGGCAGGTGCTCACCTACCGCGCGCTCGACGAGCGCTCGAACCGGTTGGCGCAGCTGTGGTGGGCGGCCGGGTTGCGTCCCGGCGACCACGTGGCGATCTTCGCCGACAACGTGCCCGAGTTCTTCGAGGTGACCTGGGCGGCGTTCCGCTCCGGGCTGTACCTGACGACGGTGAACCGCTACCTGCAGACCGACGAGGCGGCCTACATCGTCAACGACTGCGGGGCGAAGGCCCTCGTGGTCACCACCTATGTCGCCGACGTCGCCGGCGGGCTGCCGCCGCTCGTTCCCGACTGCCCGGTGCGCCTCGTCGTCGGCGGCCCGCTCGCCGGGTTCGACGACTACGACGCGGCGCTCGCCGCCCATCCGGCCGAGCCGCTGGCCGTGCAGCCCCGAGGCGATCTGATGCTCTACTCCTCCGGCACCACCGGGCGGCCGAAGGGGATCAAGCGGGCCCTCAACGGCCGTCTCGTCGACGATCCGGCGAACCTGAACCCGATCCTCGGCCCGCTCTACGGCGTCACGCCCGACACCGTGTACCTGTCGCCGGCACCGCTCTACCACTCGGCCCCGCTCGGCTTCTGCGCCGGGGTGCAGACGGTCGGTGGCACGGTCGTGGTGATGGAGAAGTTCGATCCGGCCGAGGCGCTGGCGCTGATCGAGCGGTACCGGGTGACCCACAGCCAGTGGGTGCCCACCATGTTCAATCGGATGCTCAAGCTCCCTGCGGACCAGCGTCACGCCCACGACCTGCGCTCCCACGTGTGCGCCATCCACGCCGCTGCGCCGTGCCCGGTCGAGGTGAAACGTCAGATGATCGACTGGTGGGGACCGATCCTGTTCGAGTACTACGCCGGCACCGAGGCCAACGGCTACACGTACGTGAACAGCCAGGACTGGTTGGCGCATCCGGGCACGGTCGGCCGGCCGATCCTCGGGATCGTCCACATCTGCGACGAGGCCGGGGCGGAGCTGCCGACCGGTGAGGCGGGCACGATCTACTTCGAGCGCGAGACGATGCCGTTCGAGTACCACAACGCGCCGGACAAGACCCGCAGCTCGCAGCATCCCGACCATGCCAATTGGTCGACACTCGGCGACGTCGGGTACGTCGACGCCGAGGGTTTCCTGTACCTGACCGACCGCAAGGCGTTCATGATCATCGCCGGCGGGGTGAACATCTACCCGCAGGAGATCGAGGACTGCCTCGTGCTGCATCCGAAGGTGGCCGACGTCGCGGTGTTCGGCGTCCCCAACGAGGACCTCGGCGAAGAGGTGAAAGCGGTCGTGCAGGCCGCCGAGGGGGTCGAGCCGTCCGAGGACCTGGCCCGCGAGCTGATCGCGTACGCCCGCGGGCACCTGGCGCACTTCAAGGTGCCACGCACGGTCGACTTCGTCGCCGAGCTGCCTCGGCTGCCGACCGGCAAGCTCTACAAGCGGCTCCTGCGCGACGCCTATTGGGGCAAGACAGGCTCGAAGATCGTCTGACGGTCGCTCGATCATCGACGACCGGCAGGGCTGCCTCGCCGGTGCCGTCGATAGGGTGGATCCCCGTGCCCATCGCCGGTCTGCGTCCGTTGCGCCACCGGGCCTTCGCGGTGTGCTGGACGGCGGGCGCTGCGTCGGACCTCGGGACGTGGGTGCAGCTCGCCACGATCGGCTCGCTGGTCGCGGCGTCGTCGGGAAGCGCCGTCGAGGTCGGCCTGATCGCGGCCGCGACCTTCGCCCCGCAGGGCCTCGGCTCGCCCGTCGGCGGCGTGCTCGCCGACCGCTTCGACCGCCGGCGGTTGTTCCTGGTCACCCTGGCCGCGCAAGCGGTGCTCACCAGCGGCCTTGCGCTCGCGCTGTTCGCCGGGGTCCGCGGCGCCGTGCCCCTTGCGCTGCTGGTGCTCGTGCAGAGCGGCGCCGGGGCGGTCGGGGGGCCTGCCCTGCAGGCCGTGCTGCCCGATCTCGTGCCCCGGCGAGAGCTGACCGCTGCGGTGTCGCTCCAGATCCTCGGGTGGAACGCCGGTCGGGTGCTCGGACCGCTCGTCGCAGCCTTGCTGGTCCCGATCGGTGCCGGATGGGCGGTGCTCGCCAATGCCGTGAGCTTCGTGGTGCTGTGGGTTGCCGTCGCCCTGCTGCGCCGGCGGTTCCCGCCGCCCGACGGGGTCCGGTCCTCGGCCGGCCGGGAACTGATCGAGGGCGCGCGGGTGCTCGGGCGCACGCCGGGCTGCCGGCTGGCCGTCGCCACGCTGCTGTTCGTGAACCTCACCTACGTGCCGTTCATGGGGCTGGCCCCGGCGACGGCCCGGTTGCTCGTCGAGCAGGACGCAAGCACCCCCGACGACCAGGCGATCGCGTCGGTGGTCGGTCGGCTTTTCGCCGCCCAGGGCATCGGCGCCGTGCTCGGCTCGCTCGTGCTCGCCACCGTGCTCACCCGCGTCCGGAGGTCCACGGTGATCACCGTGGCCCTCGGCGTCGCCGCTGCCCTCGTCGCCGTCCATGCGCAGCTCCCGGCGGTGTGGCTGACGATGGCGGCATTTGCGCTGATGGGCGCGGCGAGCGCCACGATGTTTGCGTCGTTCTCCGGCATCGTGCAGCGCGACGCCCCGGTGGCCCAGCGGGGCCGGGTCCTGTCGTGGCAACAGGGCACCGGGGGCCTGGCCTACGGCGTCGGGCTGTTCGTGCAGGGTGCCCTGGCCGACGTCGTCGGTCTGGTGCCGCTGTTCGTCGGTGCCGGGGTGCTCACCGCCGCCGTGGTGGTGGCCTGCCGGGTGGCGCCGCAGTGGGCGTCGATCGTGGACGCCGAGACGGTGGCGCCCGCCCACCCGGTGCCGGCCCGCGCCTGAGCGCCGCAACCCCGCCCGGCTGGCGGTGGACCCGCCGCTAGGGTGCCGCGGCATGGGGGAGTACTCGGGGTTCCTGGGACTGCGCGTCGAGCTGGACGCCGGGGTCGCAACGGTGACGATCGACAACGGGCCGGTCAACCTGTTCGACCGGGTCCTCTACCCGGAGATGAGCCGGCTGTCGGCGCTGCTGGCCGACGACGACGAGGTACGGGTGGTCGTGCTGCGCTCCGCCAACCCCGACTACTTCATCGCCCACTTCGACGTGGAGGCGATCCTGCGGTTCCCACCCGACCGCCCGGCACCCACCGAGCTCAGCGAGTTCCACCGGATGTGCGAGCGGTTCCGCACGATGCGCAAGGCCACGATCGCCGTGATCGAGGGTCGGGTCGGGGGCGGGGGGAGCGAGCTCACGTTGAGCTGCGACATGCGTTTCGCCGCGCTCGGCCGGGCGGTGTTCAACCAGCCCGAGGTGGCCCTCGGGATCCTGCCCGGGGGATCGGGCACCGTGCGCCTGCCCCGGCTCGTCGGCCGGGGGCGAGCACTCGAGGCGATCCTCGGCTGCGATGACGTCGACGCTGCGACGGCGCAGGCCTGGGGGTGGGTGAACCGAGCGTTGCCGCCCGAGGAGCTCCGGCCGTTCGTCGACCGGCTGGCCCGGCGCATCGCCTCGTTCCCCGCTCACGCCGTCGCTGAGGCCAAGGCGAGCGTGCTGCGGGCCGAACAGGCCGTCACCCAGCACCTGCTCGACGAGGCAGCCGGCTTCAACCGCACGCTCGCCGGCGCCGGCACCCGCGAGGCGATGCAGCGGTTCCTCGCCTCGGGCGGCCAGACGCCCGCCGGAGAGGGGCGCCTGGGAGCGCTGTGCGGCGAACTGGGTACGGTGCAGCCATGAGCTTGCTCGAGCAGTTCCGCATGGACGGGCGCGTCGCGGTCGTCACCGGCTCGTCGAAGGGGATCGGCCTCGGCATCGCCCGCGGGCTCGCCGATGCCGGGTGCGACCTGGTGATCACCGCCCGCAAGGCCGACGAGGTCGCCGCGGCCGCCGCCGACGTGCGGGCCCGCGGGGTGCGTGCCGTCGAGGTGGTCGGCGACGTCACCACGATCGTGCCCGACCTGATCGCGGCGGCGATGGACGGCCTCGGCCGGCTCGACGTGTGGGTGTCCAACGCAGGCGGCTCGGACCACGACGGCAACTTCGCCACCCTCGAGATGCCCGAATGGCACTGGGACGCGCAGATCGAGCTGAACCTGCGCACCCATTTCCTCGCTGCCCGGTACGCCACGGAGGTGATGGGGTCCGGTGGCTCGCTCGTCGGCATCGCGTCGACGGCGGCGCTCGGGCCCTCGCCCCGGTACGCCGCCTACGGGGCTGCGAAGGCCGGCATGATCCAGCTCGCGAAGACCCTGGCGGTCGACCTCGCCCCCAAGGGGATCCGGTCGAACATCGTGTCGCCGGGCATCGTTCCCACCGAGTCGCTCACCCGTGTCGGGGGCGTCAGCGACGACATGCTGCCGGCGATGACCCGCCAGGTGCCGCTCGGCCGGCTCGGCACCCCCGACGACATCGCTGCCGCCGTGCTGTATCTGGTGTCGCCGGCCGGCTCGTGGGTGACCGGCCAGAACATCGTCGTGTCCGGCGGGCGCGGCTGAGGGCGTCGAGTCGCTGGCGCCGGCCCGGCGGCGCCAGCGATCTCGCTGCTGCTAGCGCGACAGCGTGATCGGGGTGGCCTTGGCCACCTCTTCGAAGAAGTCGTTGCCCTTGTCGTCGACGACGATGAACGCTGGGAAGTCCTCGACGTCGATCTTCCACACCGCTTCCATGCCCAACTCGGGGTACTCGAGCACCTCGACGTGGCGGATGCAGTCGAGCGCCAGACGGGCGGCCGGGCCGCCGATCGATCCGAGGTAGAACCCGCCGTGGCGGGCGCAGGCGTCGGTGACGGCCTTGGAGCGGTTGCCCTTGGCCAGCATCACGAAGCTCCCGCCGGCGGCCTGGAACTCGTCGACGTAGGAGTCCATCCGACCGGCCGTCGTCGGGCCGAACGACCCCGATGCGTAGCCCTCGGGCGTCTTGGCCGGCCCGGCGTAGTAGACGCAGAAGTCCTTCAGGTACTGCGGCAGGCCGAGCCCGGCGTCGAGCCGCTCCTTGATCTTCGCGTGCGCGATGTCCCGGGCCACGACCATCGGACCGGTGAGCATCACCCGGGTCTTGACCGGGTACTTCGACAGCTCGGCGCAGACCTCGGCCATCGGCCGGTTGAGATCGATGCGCACGACGTCGCCGGCGAGGTCGTCGAAGCCGATCTCGGGCAGGTAGTGGGCCGGCTCGGTCTCGAGCTGCTCGAGGAACACGCCTTCGGCGGTGATCTTCCCGAGGGCCTGGCGGTCGGCCGAGCAGGACACGGCGATGCCGACCGGGCACGACGCCCCATGGCGGGGCAGGCGGATCACCCGGACGTCGTGACAGAAGTACTTGCCGCCGAACTGGGCGCCGATGCCGGTGCGCTGGCTGATCTCGAGGATCTTCGCCTCGAGTTCGACGTCACGGAACCCGTGGCCGAGGATCGAGCCTTCGGTGGGCAGCGAGTCGAGGTAGCGGGCCGAGGCCAGCTTGGCGGTCTTGAGGGTGTGCTCGGCCGACGTGCCCCCGATCACGATGGCGAGGTGGTACGGCGGGCAGGCGGCGGTGCCGAGGGTGCGGATGTTCTTGTCGACGAACGCCAGCAACGACTTCTCGTTCAGCAGCGCCTTGGTCTCCTGGTACAGGTAGCTCTTGTTCGCGCTGCCGCCACCTTTGGCCATGAACAGGAACTTGTACGCGCCACCCGGCACCGACTCGATCTCGATCTCGGCCGGGAGGTTCGTGTTGGTGTTGCGCTCGTCGTACATCGTGATCGGCGCCATCTGCGAGTACCGCAGGTTGTCCCGCTCGTAGGTGTCGAACACGCCCCGGGCGATGGCGATGCGATCGTCGGCGTCGCCGGTGAGGACGTACTGGCCCTTCTTCGCCTTCACGAGCGCAGTGCCGGTGTCCTGGCACATCGGCAGCACGCCACCGGCCGAGATCGAGGCGTTCTTCAGCAGGTCAAGCGCAACGAACCGGTCGTTGCCGGTGGCCTCGGGATCGTCGAGGATCCGGCGGAGCTGCGCGAGGTGACCCGGCCGGAGGAAATGGGCGATGTCGTGCATCGCCGTGCGGGTGAGCAGCGTGAGCACCTCGGGCTCGACGCGCAGGAAGGTGTGCCCGGCCGCTTCCACGGTGGACACCCCGTCGGCGGTGAGCAACCGGTAGGGCGTGTCGTCGGACCCGAGGGGCAGCAGGTCGGTGTAGGCGAACTCGGCCATCTCGCTCAGCCGGCGGCGGGGGAGCCCTGGAAGGGCGTCGGATCGGCCGCCACGGGGATCTGCGGGTGGCTCCAGGCCGTGGCCTTGGCGATGGCCTGCGCCACCGCCCGCCACTGCGAGGGGTTCCACCCTTCGGCCGCGGCCTGCACGGTGCCGTCCTGGCCGAGGAACACCAGCGCCGGGAGGTGCGCGAGCCCGAGGCCCTTGACCACACTGCGGTCGGCGTCGGCGAACACGAGGAACTCCTCGGCGAGCGGCCCGAGGAAGGCCTTCGCGTCATCGGCGTCGCTGGTGCACAGGAAGTTCACCCGTACCGCCGCGCCCCGGAACGCCCGCAGCACACGGGCGGCGGTGTCGAGGATCCAGGCGCTTTCGTTCGTGTAGGGGTCGATCACGACCGACACCAAGTGGAACGTGGTGAGCCACTCCTCGATGGAACGCCCCTCGCCGTTGACCGGCGTGAGGGTGAGGGAGCCCGCGGGATCGGTAGCCACGATCGCAGGACGCTAGCGCGCCGGTCGGACGGACCGGCGATCCTCCCGGGGGTAGCCTTCACCCCGTGCACCCGATCGAGCGATTGCGCTACGTGGCGAGAGCATCGGGGGCCGATCAGGATGTGTTGGTCCGCGAATCGGCCGGGGCGCTCGCCGCCCTCGGGTTCGATCCGGCCGGCCTGGTCACCGCGTGCCGGCGCATCGTGGACCGGCATCCCACCTCGGGCGCGCTGTGGTGGCTGTGTGCCCGGGTGCTCACCGCCACCGACCCGACCCGGGAGGGATGGCGAGCGGCGGAGGAGATCGAAGCGGACGGCACCGCCGGATTGCTCGGCGATGCCCTTCCCGACGATGCGACGGTCGTGGTGGTCGGCTGGCCGGAGCTCGCCGGGGACGCACTGCTGCGCCGGGGTGATGCCACGGTGCTGGCCGTCGACGGCCAAGGCGCCGCATCGGGGTTCGTGCGCCGCTTGCACCGTGCCGACGTCGAGGCCGTCGAGATCCCCTCGTCGGGCACGGCGTCGGCGGTGCTCGCCGCACAGGTCGTGCTCGTGGAGGCGATGGCCGCCGGGCCGAGCGGGATGGTGGCCAGCGCCGGGTCGTACGCCGCGGCAGCGGTCGCCCGCCACGCCGGGGTGCCGGTGTGGGGGGTGGTCGGCATCGGCCGGCTGCTCCCGCGGCGGATGTGGGACGCGTTGCTCGAACGGCTCGACGCCGACGATCCGTGGGAGGCCGACGTCGAGCTCGTCCCGATCGAGCTGTTCGACGCCCTGGCGGGTCCGGCGGGCGTCGAGTCCGTCGAGGCCGGCCTGCGCCGCGTGAGCGCCCCGGTGGCGCCCGAGCTGTTCCGCACCACCGCGTTCTGATCGGCCGGTCGGGGCTACCGTCGCTCACCATGGCTTCCAAGCGGTCGGCGATCTCGATGACACCGGAGGAACTCGACGACTACCTCGGGGCGCCGCGCACCCTGAACATCGCGACGATCGGCCCGACCGGGCGCCCGCATCTCGTCGCGATGTGGTTCGGCTTCGTGGGCGGGGACCGGTTCTCGACCGGCACGATCGCGTTCTGGACCTTCGGCAAGAGCCAGAAGGTGATGAACCTGCGGCGCGATCCCCGGATGTCGGCCCTCGTCGAGTCGGGGGCCACCTACGCCGAGCTGCGCGGGGTCGAGCTCGAAGGCAGCGCACGATTGGTGGACGACCCCGACGAGGTGCTCGCCATCGCGCTCGCCGTGTCCCCGCGCTACAGCGGGCCCGTGGACGAGCGAGGTCGCGGCTTCCTGGCGGCGCAGGCCCGCAAGCGGGTCGGGGTGCTGTTCGACGTCGAGCGGGTGGTCAGTTGGGACCACACCAAGCTCGGCGGGGTCTACTGAACGGGCCCCGGTCAGCCCGGCTGGTTGAGCTCGACCCGGTTGCCGGACGGGTCGACCACGAAGACCTGCCTCCCGGCGCCGTCGAACGCCGGCGGCCGGCGCACGGCGATCCCTCGGCCCTCGAGGTGGGTGGCCCACGCCTCGACGTCGTCGACCTGGAGCGCGACGTGCTGGCGGCGATCCGGCTCGACCTCGCCGAGCTGCATCAGGTGGATCTGCTGCGGGCCCGCTGCGAGCCAGGCGCCGACGAACCCGAAGTCGGGGCGAGGCAGGACCGTGCAGCCGAGGCCGTCGACGTAGAACCGCAGCGCGTCGTCGAGGTCGTTGACGCACAGCGCAACGTGGTGGATGCCGGCGATCTCCATGGCCGCAGCCTAGGGCGGCCCGTCCGGCTCCCGGGCCGGTGCTCGGCCGGGGACTACGGTCCGGGCTGCGTGCGAGGCAAGGCGCCGACCCGTCAGGTCGAACAAGAACTGTGGTCCGCCGGCCATGACCTGGTCGTCGGCATCGACGAGGTCGGGCGCGGCGCATGGGCTGGTCCGCTCATGGTCGGCGCAGCGGTGTTGCCGAGGGGGCGGGCCGGTCGCGTGCTCGGCGTGCGGGACTCCAAGCTGCTGACCGAGGCGGCTCGGGAGCGGCTCTTCGACCGGGTCGCGGGCTGGTGCGACGCCTGGGCCGTCGGCGCCGTCAGCCACCAGGAGTGCGATGACCTGGGCATGGCGCCGGCCCAGCGCGAGGCCGCTCGGCGGGCCGTCGCCGGGCTCGGGGTGCGGCCCGACGCGGCGATCGTCGACGGCTCGTGGAACTTCCTGGCGGGCACCGTCGGGCATGTGCGGATGGAGGTGAAGGCCGATGCCACGTGTCTGGCCGTCGCCGCCGCCTCGATCCTGGCCAAGGTGACCCGCGACCGCGTGATGCGGGCCGAAGCGGAGCACTATCCGGCGTACTCGTTCGAGTCGAACAAGGGCTACCCGTGCCCGGTCCACCGGGCGGCGCTGCACGGCTGGGGCCCGAGCGCGATCCACCGCCGGTCGTGGGTGTTCCTCGACGGCTTGGTCTGGCCCGGTCTACGTGTGCGGCGCGCCGAGCAACCGACGCTGTTCTGACGGCGCAGTCGTTCTGACGGCGCAATCGTTCTCCCGACGCTGGTGGTGCGGCGGTGTCTTCGTTGCGCCGCCGTAGTGTCGGCGCCGTGCACGATCACCTGCCCTTGCCGACCGCAGCCGAGCCCGGGGCCCGGATCGAGGTAGACGGGACGCTCAACCTTCGTGATGTCGGCGGCTATCCGACCCGCGACGGTGGCCGGGTGCGGCGCGGCCTGGTGTTCCGGTCGGACCACCTGCACCTCGTCACCGACGTCGGGCTCGCCGCGCTCGGTGCGCTCGGCCTGCGGACCGTCGTCGACCTGCGCTTCGAACGAGAAGTGGCCCAGCAACCCTCCCGGCTCCCCGAAGGTACGGCGGTCGTGCGAGCCCACCCCGACGGGATGGAATCGGCCGACCAGGGCGGGCTGCTCGAGCAGATCATCGCCGGGGAGATCGCCGAGTTCACCCTCGACGACTTCGCCGTGAAGTACCGGGAGATGGTGAGCGACGGCGTCGGGATGATCGTCACGGTGCTCACGCACCTCGCCGAGCCGGCCCACCTGCCGGCGCTGTTCCACTGCACCGCAGGCAAGGATCGCACCGGGTTGAGCGCGGCGTTGCTGCTGCGCCTCCTCGGGGTGGACGACGGCTGGGTGCGGCGCGACTACTGGCTCACCAACCCCTACCGCACCGAGCGCCGGATCGCCGAGATGACCCCGATCCTCGCCGAGGCCGGGGTGGGGATCGAGCGGGTGCGCGCGCTGTTCGTCGCCGACGTGGCCTTCCTCGACGCCGCCCTCGCCCACGTCGACGCCCACGGCGGGACCGAGGCCTACCTGTGCGCCCACGGGCTCGATCCGGCGGTGCCCGCGGTGTTGCGGTCGCTGCTCGTCGAACCCTGATGAGCCGGCGCGCGAGCATCGGGACATGAAACTCGGCCTCTCCCTCGGCTACTCCGGCTCCCGTCTCGATCTCCCCGTCGAACTGATCCAGTCGGCGGAACGTCTCGGGTACGACTCGGTGTGGACGGCGGAGGCCTACGGGTCCGATGCGATCACCCCGCTCGCCTACCTGGCGGCCCGTACCGAGCGGATCCGTCTGGGCACCGGGATCATGCAACTCGCCGGCCGGACCCCGGCGATGTGCGCCATGCAAGCGGCGACGGTCGACGCACTCGCCGGGGGCGGGCGGGTGATCGCCGGGCTCGGGGTGTCGGGGCCGCAGATCGTCGAGGGCTGGTACGGCGAACCGTGGGGCAAGCCCTACTGGCGCCTACGGGATTACATCGAGATCATGCGCAAGGTGCTGCGGCGCGAGGCGCCCGTCGAGCACCACGGCCGGGAGATCTCGCTGCCCTACGACGGGCCGGGGGCCACGGGGTTGGGCAAACCGTTGCGGTCGATCCTGCACATGAACCCGGACCTGCCGATCTGGATGGGGTCGGGCGCGCAGGGCACGGTCACGCTCACCGCCGAGCTGTGCGACGGGTGGTTGCCGATGCACTTCGTGCCCGGGCGCATGGCCGAGTTCCGACCGTGGATCGAAGAAGGGTTCCGCCGGGCGAGGGCCAAGGGCGTCGACAAGGGATGGGACACCTTCGAGATCCAGGCCGGCGGTGCGGTCACGATCACCGACGACATCGCTGCTGCGCTCCAGCGCCAGAAGCCCGGCATCGCGCTGTACGTCGGCGGCATGGGCCATCGCGACGTCAACTTCCACAACGACCACATGGTCCGCAACGGCTACGGCGACGCCGCCGCCCGGATCCAGGAACTGTTCCTCGCCGGCCGGAAACAGGAGGCCACCGCAGCCGTCCCCGACGAGTACGTCGACGAACGCAGCCTCGTCGGATCGCCGGACCGCATCCGCTCCCGTTGGGGAGCCTGGGCCGACAGCGGCATCACCGGCTTCACGGTGACCACCCGCCAGCCCGCAGCCCTCGAGCTCATGGCCGAGCTGGCCCGGGAGCGGCCCGCCGTCGGCGTCAGTTGAGCCGGACGATCCCCAGGCGCACCGCGGTGAGCACCGCCTGGGTGCGATCGCGGGCGTTCAGCTTCTCGTAGATCGACGCCAGGTGGTTCTTCACCGTCTTCTGGCTGATGTAGAGCTTGGCGGCCACCTCGGGAGTGGAACACCCGTCGGCGATGAGCTGCAGCACCTCCTCCTCGCGCTTGGAGATGACCCGCTCCTCCTCCTTCTCGGTGCCGTGGATCTTGCGGACCTCCTTCAGCATGGTCTGGGCCAGCTGCGGGGACAGGGCCGTCTCGCCGTTGGCGGCCATGCGGATCGCCTCGACCACCTCGTCGATCGAGCAGTCCTTCGTGAGGTAGCCGACCGCGCCGGCCTTGATCGCCTGCTCGATCACCGAGGCGTCGCCGTGCATCGTGAGCATCACGATGCGGCGGTCGGGATCGACGGCAAGGATCCGCTTCGTCGCCTCGATGCCGTCCATGTCGGGCATCGAGACGTCCATGAGGACCACGTCGGGCTTGATCGCCGGAGCGAGCCGCACGGCTTCGGTGCCGTCGGCGGCCTCGGCCACGATCGAGAAGCCTTCCTCCTCGAGCGAACGGCGTAGCCCTTGGCGGAGCATCTTGTGGTCGTCCACCAGCATCAAGCGGATCACCATGGTGCTGATCCTTCTCCCGTTGGTCCGTTCGGCGGTTTCAGTCGTCACGTTCGTAGATCTAGTGCGCCACTTCCGTCCCTGGACAAGGTCACTCGGACTGTTGTGCCAGCTCCGGGAGTGGAATCCACCTCGAAGCGAGCACCCAGGGTGCTCGCCCGTTCACGCATCCCGATGATGCCGTACGAATCAGTGCGAACGGCATCACGAGTGAAGCCGCGACCGTCGTCGGTGACGACGAGCTCGGCGCCGCTCGGATCGCACTGCCACCGCAGCCGTAGCTGCGAGGCCCGGGCGTGGCGCTCGACGTTGGTGACCGCCTCTTTCGCGATGCGCCACATCTCCCGTTCCTGCACGAGCGGGAGACGGGCTGTCTCGTGGCGTTCGAGCGCCACGTCGAGCCCGCTGCGCTCGCGGACCCGGTCGAGGTAGAGCTCCATCGTCGAACCGAAGTCCTGGGTGTCGGTGACATCGGTGCGCAGGTCGTAGAGCGTCTCGCGCACCGACCGGACCACGCTGCGGACCTCGACGCGCAGCTCGTCGAGGATGGGGCGCATGTCCTGGCCGCGATCGGCTGCGCGCACGACCCGGTCGAGCTCGAAGCCGAGGTGCGCGAGCGCCTGGCCGATCTGGTCGTGGAGGTCGCGAGCGATGCGGCTGCGCTCCTCGTCCGCGCCGATCGTGCGGAGGCGGGCGAACCAGCGGGCGTTGTCGATCGACACCCCGAACGGCTCGACCAGGCCGTTCAACAGCTCCACGTCCTTGGCCGGGAACGGTCCGGGCGTACGGGACTCGACGGCGATCAAGCCGATGAGGGCACCCCGGGCGTGGAGGGCCGAATACAGCCCGCAGCGCATGTCGGGATGCAGACCGGGGCCGCCGACGGACAGCTCGGGGATCGATACCGTCCCCGCCGCGGCCTTCGCCTGACGCAGCGGGGGTGGAAGCTCGGCCTCGGTCAGGGTCCGCCGGAATGGGGTGCCCGAGGAATGGGCGGGCACCCAGGTGGCGTCGGACTCCTCGAGGAGGAAGATCGTCGCGGCGTCGAAGTCGATGAGCTCGCGCAGCTGCGCGATCGTCGAGCGCAGCACGTCGGGGAGCTCGAGCGAGGCGGGCAACGTCTGGGCGACCCGATGCAGTGAGAACAGCAGCGAGTTGGCTTCGGCGAGGCGACCGAGGCGGTCGAGCGCCATCGTCTGCTGGCGGGCGGACTCGGCGAGGGCGTTGCGGGCGAGGCCCACGGCGATCGCCAACACTACGAAGAAGCCGACGAACACGGCGGACGCCCGCGCCGACTCCATCCATTCACGGTCCCCCGACGTGAGGTGCCCCACCGTGATGACGGCACTCGACACCGCCGTCAGCCGGACCGCGAACGACGGTCCCTGGACGAGGCCGGCGAGAACGACCGTGGGCGCCAGCACGAACGCGAACGGAGACGTCCACGTGCCCGTGGCGAGCAGGGCGGCCGTGTGGAACCCGAACTCGATCATGACGGCTCGCGCCGTGACGTCGTTCGGTTCGTAGTCGATGGGCCGCACGGTCCGGAACGCCGCGTAGATCACCAGGGCGACGGCGGTGGCGACCCGTTCCCGGGAGACGTCGGTGGGCTGCTGGGTGAAGGCCAGCCCCAGCCCCACTGCGACCGAGGCCCAACGCCACGGCGCGAGCGAGGGAGCGAGGAACATGCTCGCCCGGCGGGCTGGCGCCGCCAGCGGCTCGTCGGCGCGCCGGTGCGGTCCCGGACCGGCGTGGAAGGACCGGCGGCGCTCCACGATCGGCCACGACGGCCCACGGGAGAAGAAGCCGGGATTGCGGCCATCGTCGGTCGTTGCGTGCTCCGCGGCCATCGTGCCCGCCACCTTCCCTCGACCCGGTCGATCGTACCTATCGTCCTTCCTGGCCGGCCGGCGCTCGACGGGTCGATCGACCCACCCGGGCGGCGGTCGCTGCGCCGTCGCTACCATCCGCCCATGATCCTCGTGGGCCTCACCGGCGGCATCGGGTCCGGCAAGTCGACCGTGTCGTCGCTGCTCGCGGAACGCGGCGCGGTCATCGTGGACGCCGACGCGATCGTGAAGGAGCTCCAGGCGCCGGGGGCTCCGGTGTTCGTCGCGATGGTGGAGCGGTTCGGTGCCGGGATCGTCGCCGAGGACGGCACGCTCGATCGGGCCGCCGTCGCCGGGATCGTGTTCAACGATGCGGACGCGCTGAAGGACCTCAACGGCATCGTGCACCCGGCCGTCAACGCCGAGATCCGCCGCCGGGTCGACGCCGAGGCCACCGGGGACCGGGTGGTGGTGCTCGACATCCCGTTGCTCGCCGAGGGGGCCAAGGACGGTCGCTCGCGCTACCCGGTGTCGGCGGTGATCGTGGTCGACACCCCGGTCGAGGTCGCCGTGGAACGGCTCGTCCGGTTCCGGGGGCTCGCCGAGGACGACGCCCGGGCCCGCATCGGCCGCCAGGCGACGCGTGAGCAGCGCCTGGCGATGGCGGACCGGGTCATCGACAACGGCGGCGACACCGACGCCCTCGCCGGTCAGGTCGAGCAGGCCTGGGCGTGGCTGCAAGGCCTGCCGCCGGCCGATCCGGCCGCGCTGTCGGCCTAGGCTGCGTCCGGCCCGCGGGGCCCTGGCGCCCGGGAGGGGAACGATGGCACTGCTCGAGCACGACTCGTCACCGAACGCGTGGCGGCGCGAGTCGCCCGGTGTCGCCGGGTGGGACCGCACGATCCGGCCCGACGACCCGCGCAAGCTGTTCGTGGTCTCCGCCGATTGCCATGCCAACGAGCCGCCGATGTACCTCGAGGAGCGGATCGAGCCGGAGTTCCGGGAGCGCTTGCCGCACCTGGTCCGGCGCGAGGATGGCTCGGAGTGGTTGGTCACCGAGGGCAACTCGCCGCAGCGGGTGAAGGGCGCGCCCGGCACGGTGCAGGAGCGGGCCGGCAGCCGGATGGACGACGAGGACATGCGCCGCAACGCGTCGGGTCGTGGCGTGGCCGAGCGGCTGGCCGATCAGGACGCCGACGGGGTCGACGTCGAGTTGATCTTCCCGAACAAGGGCCTGTTGTGCTGGGCCACGCCGGATCCCGTGTTCGCCATGGCCATGTGCCGGGCGTGGAACCGGTGGGCCCACGAGACGTTCTCGCCCGGGGGATGGCATGGCGGGCGCACGTTGCCGCTCGCCTCGATCGCTGCGGGCGACCTCGACGGGGCGATCGCCGAGGTGCACTGGGCGGCCGAGCAGGGTTTCGCCGGGCTCTGTCTCGGGAACTCGGCGGTGTACGGCCCGAAGGCCTCGGGTAAGCCCGAGTACAACGACCCGGTCTTCGAGCCGTTGTGGTCCGAGATCGAAGACACCGGGCTGGCCGTGACGTTCCACGTGTCGACGGGCCGCGACCCGCGCGCCGTGACCGGGGCGGGCGGGGCGATCGTCAACTACGTGTGCCATTCGATGGAGACCACCATCGAGCCGCTCGTGCAACTCATCGCCTCGGGCACGCTGAGCCGCCATCCGGGTCTACGGGTCGGGCTGGTCGAATCGGGGATCGGCTTCGTGCCGTGGCTGATCGAGACGATGGACTGGGCGCACAAGGCCCACCACTTCTGGGTGCGCCCACAGCTCGACGAGCTGCCCTCCGAGGTCTTCCGGCGTCAGTGCTTCGCCACCTTCCAGGAGGACCACGCCGGTCTGCTCGCCGCCGAGCAACACGATCTCGTCGACAACCTGATGTGGGCCAACGACTACCCGCACCACGAGGGCTCGTGGCCACATTCGGCGGCGTCGGTCGAGCGCCAGATGGGGCACCTGCGGCCCGAGAGCCGGGCGGCGATCCTCGGGCTCAACGCCGCCCGGGTGTTCGGCCTCCCCGTCACGCGTTGAGCGCCCGCCACTGCACGAGGGTGTAGGCCGGGTCGCCGTCGTGGTCCTCGAACACCGGGGTCACCCGGCTGCCGATCACGACCGGTGTGTGCGCGTCGCCGATCCGATTGCCGACCATGCGGATGCCGCCGGCGCCAGGCAGCTCGACGAGCAGCACGACGTAGGGGCAGGCATTGCGCAGGGCGGGGTGCACGGGATGCCAGACGCGCTCCCACGAGTACACGACGCCGACCGGGTCGGCGATCGTCTCCCAGGCGACGTCGGCGGCGTGACAGGCATGGCAGATCCACTCGGGACCCCACTGCCAGGTGCCGCACGCCTGGCATCGTTGCGCCCGCAACTGGTGGGCCCGCGTGCCCTCCCAGTACGGCGCGTCGAGCCCGTCGGGCAGGGGCACCGGGGCGGGGAGCCCGGCAGGCAGGACAGGATCGTCGCTCATCCGAGCACCTCCCGGCTCCCGAAGATCGCCGACGAGGCGATCTCGACCATCGGCCCGGCGTTCACGAAGCTCACCTTCGCATCCGGCACCGGGTTCGGTGAATCGCCGCGCACCTGGCGCACCGCTTCGATGACCAGCCCGAGGCCGTGCATGTAGCACTCGGCGAGGTTGCCGCCGGAGGTGTTGAGCGGCAACGAGCCGGTGGGGGCGATCAGGTTGTCGAACCGCAGCACCTCGTTGGCGCTCTCGTAGCTGCAGAACCCGTGCTCGATCAGGCTCATCACGACACCGCCGGTGAAGTTCTCGTAGCTCTGCACGACGTCCACGTCGGCGGGCGTGACCCCGGCCTGGGCGAACAGACGGCCGGCGGAGGTCTTGAACGAGGACGTCGCGTAGTCGGGGACGTTGTGCGACCAGGCCGCCGACCGCGGCGGTCCGCTCTGCTGCGCGGCGAGCAGGTACACCGGGCGGTCGGTCAGGTCGGCCGCCCGTTCCGCCGGGACGAGCACGAGCGCGGCGGCGCCGTCGTTCTCGAGGCAGCAGTCGAAGAGGCGGAACGGCTCGACGATCCAGCGGGCCTCGTCGTAGGCCTCGGGAGTGAGCGGTCGCTCGTACATCACCGCCCGGGGGTTGGCCTGGGCATGGTGGTAGGCGGCGAGGGCGACCGCCTTGAGCGTGTCGGGGCTGACGCCGTGTTCGTGGAACAGCCGCGTGCTGCGCATGGCGTACATCTGGGCCGGTGACATCACGCCGTACGGGACGCTGAGCGCGTACTCCCCGCTGATCGTGCGGGAGCGGGCGCCGGCGCCGAAGCGGCCGAATTGGCCCTGGGCCAGGCCGCGGAACGCAACGACGCAGTCGGCGGTGCCGGTGGCGACGGCGGCAGCGGCGTTGCCGACGGCGGCGGCTGCCCCGCCTCCGCCCGAGCCCCATTGCATGTTCGAGAACCGCAGTGCGTGGGCCCCGAACGCCGTGTGGATGCGCGCCGGGAGGTTGCGGTCGTTGGAGTACGACGAGTAGCCGTCGACGTCTCGGGGGTCGATCCCGGCGTCGCGGCACGCTGCTTGCACCGCTTGCAGGACCAGTGCGAACTCGGGATACGGGGACTGGCTCCGCTTGTAATACGTGGACTCGCCGACGCCGATCACGGCGACGCGACCGCGCAAGGACCGGTCGGTCATCGTTCCTCCAGGGTGGTGCGGACGTGCACGTGCAACTCGGCCCACGAGGCCCGCAGGCCCGGGTGCAGGTCGTACTCGACGACCTCGTGGAGCTGCACCCAACGGACCTCGTCGGCCTCGGGGTTCGCGATGTGGGCGCCGGCGTCGCCGTCGACGTGGGCGATCACGGTGTCGTACCGCCAGTTGCCGTGGTCGTCGGAGTAGATGCCGACGACCTCGAGGTGCGAGGGGTGGATGCCCGCCTCCTCCCAGGCTTCCCGGGCCGCCGCCGTGACCGGGTCTTCGTGGGAGTCGAGCGCGCCGCCGGGCAGTGCCCAGGTGGCGCCGCCGTGGGTCCAGGCGGCCCGCAGCTGCAGCAGCACGTGCGGCTCGTCGAGGTCGCGCCGGACCACGAGCAGGCCGGCCGCCCCGTAGCTACCCCAGTGCGGACGGCCGCAGTCGCACAGGACCCAGCCGTCACCGTCTCGATGTCCCACGGGGCGGCATCGTACGCGCGCCTCCCGACCGAACTCGGTGCCCCTCCGCCCGGTGCCGCAGCGACGGCGAGGGGTCAGACGGCCGGGGGCGGGTCGGCGGCGCGGGTGGCGGCACGCTCGGCGATGCGGGCCTCGATCTCCTGGAGGATCGGGGCGAGGATCGCCGACCACGGCAACGAGAACGCCGGTTGCCCGGCGGCCTTCGCCGCTCGGCGCTGGTCGGCTGCGTCCACGATCAGGGGCACGACATCGTCAGGGATCAGCTCGGCCAGGAGATCTCGCACGGCCACGGCGAGCGACGGCACGGCGCCGCCGGTGCCGAAGGCTGCGGTGAGCGGACCGCGGTGGAGCTGCGCAGGCATCTGGAACGTGCACGCCCGCGTCTGGTCGTGGGCGTTGACCCAGATCCCCCGCGCCGTGGCCCACGCCGCGATCGAGGCGTCGAGCGCGTCGGATCCGGTGGCGGCGAACACCAGCCAGGCGCCTTCGAGCTGCTCGGCGATGTCCTCGGGCGGGGCCGGCGGGGCCACGACCACCTCGGCGCCGGTGACCGCGAGCAGGGCGAGCCGTTGACGGGCGACGTCCCCGTCGCCGACGACGGCCGCCCGCCGACCCCGCAGGTCGAGCATGACCGGCAGCGTGCGGGCCCGGTCCGTTCCGTCCGTCATTGTCGACCAGCGTAGTCAACAATTGGTACGGTGCTCGGTGTGGCCGGACCGCCGTACCCCGTCTCGCTGGTCGGCGCCGGTCCCGGCGATCCCGAGTTGCTCACCGTGCGGGCCGTGCGACGGCTGCGCGAGGCCGAGGTCGTCCTGCACGACCGGCTCCTCGATCCCGAGGTGCTCGGCCACGCTCGGCCCGATGCGCTCCTCGTCGACGTCGGCAAGGGCCCGGGGGAGTCCTGGACCCAGGAGCGGATCAACGACCTGCTCGTCGAGCATGCCCGGGCGGGGCGCAGGGTCGTGCGGCTCAAGGGCGGCGACCCCTTCCTGTTCGGTCGAGGCCGCGAGGAGGCCGATGCGCTCGAGGCGGCGGGACTGGCCTGGGAGGTGGTGCCGGGGGTGAGCTCGGCCCTTGCGGGCCCGGCCGCGATGGGGGTGCCGGTCACGCATCGTCGGGTCTCGGCGGCCGTCACGATCGTGACGTGCAGCCGGGCCGTCGGCGAGGCCGAACCGGACTGGGCGGCGTTGGCACAGCTCGGGGGCACGATCGTTGTCCTGATGGGCGCGGCGGCGCGCGGCGAGGTGGCGGGCCATCTGATGCGGGCCGGCCTGGCGCCGGCCACACCGGTCGCCGCGGTCACCAACGCCACGCGGCCCGACCAGCGGGTCGTGCTGGGGACCCTCGACGAGCTCGGCGTGCTGCCCGTGGACGCGCCCGCGGTGATCGTGATCGGTGCCGTCGCCCGCTACGCCGCCGGCGCCGCCGACGCGGCTGCGCTTGCCGCCGCCTGACGGGCTGACCGGCCGCTGTCTGACGGCACAACCGGCGGCCTGGCAGGCTGGGCCGGACGTGAAGGGGGTCGTCGTGCGAGATGTCGACGTGGTCGTCGTCGGGTCGGGGGCTGCGGGACTGGCTGCGGCGCTCGCAGCGCGGGCCGAGGGTGCCGGGCGGGTGCTGGTCGCCGAGGCCGAGGGCGTGGTGGGCGGCTCGTCACGGTTGTCGGGTGGGCTCATCATGGGCGCGGGGACCCGCTACCAGCGGGCCCTCGGCATCGACGTCGATGCCGAGTCGCTGTTCCACGACTACCTGCAGGTCAACCGGTGGAACGTCGACGCCGCAGTCGTGCGGCGGCTGTGCGAGTTCGCCGGCCCGACGGTGGAGTGGTTGGGCGACCTCGGCGTCGAGTACCACCCCGAGCTCGTGTTCGGCGGCGACGAGCGGGTGCCCCGGGTCCACGTGCCGGTCGGTCGCGGTCAGGCCGTCGTCGACGTCCTGCACCGCCACTGCCGGGAGCTCGACGTCGACGTCGCGCTCGGGCAACGCATCGACCGGCTCGCCGTCGGCGACGACGGCGTCGTCGCCGGGGTGGCCGTCGGCGACGACGAGATCCGCGCCGGCGCAGTGGTGCTCGCCTCGGGCGGGTTCGCCAACGACCCGGCCAAGCTCGCACGCTTCTACCCGTCGGCGGCTGCAACCGGGAACGCCTGGTACATCGGGGCGGCGGGCGCCCGCGGTGATGCGCTCGAGCTCGGCGCCCAGGTGCGGGCCCAGACCACCGGCCACGATCGCGGGCTGCGCCTGCTCCACGCCGGCTTCGCCCCGATCCTCGAGGCGTACCTACCGGGGTGGCTGGTGTTGGTCAACGCCAAGGGCCATCGGTTCTGCGACGAGACCGCGCCCTACGGGATGATGGACTTCCTCGTGCGCGAGCAAGGGGACCGGGTGTGGGCGGTGTTCGATCGGCCCACGCTGGAGCGCGCCACCCAGGCCGGTGCCGCCCGCTACAAGCAGGCCATCCCCGGGTCGTCGAAGTACCAGAGCCCCCACTGGACGACCGAGGTGGTCGACCAGATGGTGCGCGAGGGCAAGGTGGCGACGGCGTCGACGATCGAGGACCTCGCAGCGGCGCTCGGCCTCCCCGGCGTGGCGCTCGCCGGATCGGTGCAGCGGTACAACCGGGCGGTGGAGTCCGGCGTCGACGACCAGTTCGGTAAGTACCGCAGCTTCCTCGACGCGATCGCGCAGCCGCCGTTCTACGGCGTCGAACTGCGCCCGTCGACGGTGTGCTTCACCTCGTTCGGGCTCCGGATCGATCCCGACGCCCGGGTGCTCGACGAGGCGAGCGCCCCGATCACCGGGCTGTACGCGGCCGGGGAGTGCACCGGCGGCGTCGTCGGGGCGCACTACGTCGGCAGCGGGAACTCGTACGCCAACATCACGACCTATGGGCGCATCGCCGGGGCCGCCGCCGCCCGGCACGCCGGCGCGTAGCGTGCCGGCGTGCGCCGCTCGATCGACGACTACCCGTTCCGGCCCGAGGACCTGCCCCCGGGCGCCGACGACGCCGACCGGATCTCGTGGGCGATCGCGATCAGCGACGACTACGACGACGCCGAGCCCCGCGTGGTGTTGACCGTCGAGGAAGTCGGCCGGCCCGGCGCCGGGCTCGTCGCCCACCTGCACCCGGCGCAGGCCCGGCGGCTGCGGGCGGCGCTGGCGGACGCGTTGCGGGAGATCGGGGCCGACATCGGCCGGTGACGGCGGCTAAAGTCGACCGGAACGGTCATCTTTTCGACCCATCGTTCGGAGGACTCGTGTCCATCGCTCCCGTGGTGCCCGCCCCCCGCGACCTCGACGAGGAACAGCTGCGCGACATCGAACGGTTCGAGCGGGCGATCGCGCAGTACCTCGCCGGCGAGATCGACGAGGACGTGTTCCGGGTGATGCGCCTCAACAACGGTGTCTACGGCCAGCGGCAGGGCGGCACCAACCAGATGGTGCGCATCAAGCTCCCCGCCGGGACGATCACGCCCGAACAGCTCGAGCTGATGGGGTTCTTGGCCGAGACGTATTCGCGGGGGTGGGGGCACGTCACCACCCGGCAGAACGTGCAGATCCACTTCGTCGAGCTCACCAAGGTGCCCGAGGTGATGCGGCATCTCGCCGCCGTCGGCCTCACCAGCCGCGAGGCGTGCGGCGACACCGTCCGCAACGTGATGGCCTGCCATCTGGCCGGCGCCTGCCCCTACGAGCACCTCGACGTGACGCCGTGGGCCGAAGCGACGTTCCGGCACTTCGTGCGCAACCCGCTCGGCCAGCGCCTGCCCCGCAAGTTCAAGGTGAACTTCTCGGGCTGCTCGACCGACTGCGGGCAGGCGATGTTCAACGACGTCGGCGTGGTCGCCACCACCCGCACGCTCGAGGACGGCACCACCGAGGGCGGCTTTCGCGTGTACCTCGCGGGTGGTCTCGGGGCCACGCCGCATCCGGCGTTGGCGCTCGAGGAGTTCACGAGCCGCGAGGACCTGCTCCCGACCGTCGAAGCCGTGCTGCGGGTGTTCGACCAGACCGGCAACCGGGACAACAAGCTGCGCGCCCGGCTCAAGTGGGTGGTCGACACCCTCGGCATCGACGAGGTGCGCCGCCGGGTGCTCAAGGTGCGCCGCACCCTGCCGGCGTCGAGCTCGTGGCCCGGAGGCATCCCGGCCGAGGTGGCCAAGGCCGGGGACGCACCGGCCGGTGCGTCGGCCACCGGCGAGCGGACCGCCGTCGGCCAAGGGGTGCGCGTCGATCTCCTCCCGAGCGACCCGTACCGGCGATGGGAGGCGACCAGCGTGGTGCGCGGCGTGGCCAACGGATCGGTGTCGGCCGTTGCGTACGCAGCGCTCGGCGACATCACCGCCGAGCAGTTCCGGGCGCTCGCCTCGATCCAGCGGGAGCTCGGCGCCGACGTGCGGTTGTCCAACCGGCAGAACGTCGTGTTCCGAGGGCTGACCGAGGCCCAGCTCGGGGTGCTGTACGCCCGTCTCGACGCGATCGGGATGGCGCGGCCGGGGGCCGAGCTCGCCCGTGACGTGGTCGCCTGCCCCGGCGCGGACACCTGCAACATCGCGGTAACCCAGTCGCGGGGCCTCGCCAAGGCGATCGGGGAGGCGCTCGAGGCCGAAGGTCTCGCCGAGGTCGGCGGCGTGCGGATCAACATCTCGGGCTGCACCAACTCCTGCGGTCAGCACCACGCGAGCGACATCGGCTTCTTCGGCGCCGAGCGTCGGGCCCACGGCCGCAGCGCCCCCGGCTACCAGATGCTGCTCGGCGGCCACGTCGGGCAGGAGCAGATCCACTTCGGTGACAAGGCGCTGCGGCTCCCGGCGAAGAACGCGCCGGAAGCCGTGGTGCGCGTGGTGCGGCGCTTCGCCGGCGAACGCAACGCCGGCGAGACCTTCCGGGGCTGGCTCGACCGGGTGGGCGGCGCCGGGTCGGTGGGGTTGGAGCTCAAGGAGCTCGACCGGTTCCCCACGTTCGAGGAGGACCCCTCGTTCTACGCGGACTATGACGAGACCGGTCCGTTCGTGGCCGCCGTCGGCGACTCGGAGTGCGCGGTCTGAGCTCGGATCGGTACGCCCGGGCGGTCGCGTCCATCGACGCCGCGAACGCAGCCGACCCGACCGTGGTCGTGGTCGCCGGGGTGCCGCAGCCCTTGGCCCAGGCCCACGGCCGGTTGGCCTCGGCCTGGGTGGCACGGCTGCTCGACCCGGCCCCGGACACCGCGCTGCTCGCCGCCCGGGCGCATCACCTCCGGCGCTGGGTGGTGCCTCGGGCCAGCTACCCGGCCGACCGCCCGGGATACCTGCGGTGGCGCCGGGACCAGAAGGCCCGTCATGCCGTCGAGGTGGCCGAGCTTCTCGACGAGGCCGGCTACGGCCCGACCGACATCGCCCGGGTGCAGGCGTCGATCCGGCGCGAGGGGTTGGGCACGGACGCCGAGACGCAGGCCGTCGAGGACGCCGCGTGCCTGGTGTTCCTGGAGACCCAGTTGGCCGAGGTGTCGACGCGGCTGGACCGGTCGCACCTGTGCGAGGTGATCCGCAAGACGGCCCGCAAGATGAGCCCGGCGGGGCTCGCGCTCGTCGCTGAGGTGCCGCTCGGCCCGGCCGAGCGGGCGCTGCTCGCCGAGGCCCTCGACGGCTGACCGCCGGCCGACCGGGCGCCGCCCGTCAGGTGCCGGTCAGCGTCGGCGCAATCGTGACAGCAGCGACCGGCGCTCGGGCGGGGTCGTGTCCGCCCGGGCGGGCTGCTCGCGGCACCGGCACCGTTGCGCCACAGGGACGCTGCCGAGCACCTGTTCGACATGGGCGCCGCACCCGGCCCAGGACGGTTTGCCGCATCGTTTGCACGTGACCGCTCTGCACATACCCGGCAGGGTATCAGTTCCGCGCCCGCCGTGATACCCTGCGGGGTATGTCCGAGGGTGCCCGTGAGGAGGCCGACGTGATGTTCTTCCGGCAGTACTACCTGGGATGTCTCTCCCATGCGAGCTACCTCGTCGGCGACACCGCAAGCGGGCGAGCGGTCGTGGTCGATCCCCAGCGCGACGTCGGGCAGTACCTCGCCGATGCCGAGGCGCAGGGCCTTCGGATCGTGCACGTGCTCGAGACCCACTTCCACGCCGACTTCCTGTCCGGCCACCTCGAACTCGCCGAACGCACGGGCGCGTCGATCGGCTACGGCCGGGCGGCCGCCGGGCGGGCCGAGTTCCCGATCGTGACCTTTGCCGACGGCGACACGATCGACCTCGGTGCCGGTGCCGGTGCCGGCACGGTGGTGCTCGAGATCCGGGAGACCCCCGGTCACACGCCGGAGTCCATCAGCATCGTCGTCTGGCCGCAGGGACGCGCCGGCGAGCCCTACGGGGTGCTCACCGGCGACACGCTGTTCATCGGCGACGTCGGTCGCCCCGACCTGCTCGCCTCCGTGGGAGTGACCGCCGACGAGCTGGCCCGCATGCTCTACCGCTCGTTGCACGAACGGCTGCTCACGCTGCCCGACGCCACCCTGGTCTACCCGGCCCACGGCGCGGGCAGCGCGTGCGGAAAGAACCTGTCGACCGAGACGGTGTCGACCATCGGGGAGCAGCGGCGAACGAACTACGCCCTTGCCCCGATGAGCGTCGAGGCCTTCGTCGAGGCCGTCACACAGGGCCAGACCGTTGCGCCGTTGTACTTCCCGTTCGCCGCCACCCTCAATCGGCAGGCCCGCGCGCTGTTCGACGAGGCGAACGGGGTGACGCGGCTTTCACTCGAGCAGGTGCTCGACGCGCAGGCCGCCGGGGCGATCGTCCTCGACTCCCGGGACGACAAGTCCTTCGCCGCCGGGCACCTGCGCGGATCGGTGAACGTCGGGTTCAGCGGCCGGTTCGCCGAGTACGCCGGAGAGGTGATGCGTCCCGGCACCCCGATCGTGCTCGTCACCGAACCGGGCCAGGAGGATCTCGCTGCGACCCGGCTCGCCCGCATCGGCTTCGACGCAGTGCGGGGCGCGCTCGCCGACCCGGTTGCGACCTTCGTCGCCCACCCCGAGGTGGTGGAGCCGCTGTCGCGGCTGTCCGCTGCGGCGTTGGCCGAACGGATGCGAACCGTCGATGATCTGGTCGTGATCGACGTCCGCAACGCCGGCGAGCTGGCGTCCGGGGTGATCCCGGGATCCCGGAACATCAGCCTGCCGGCGCTCCTCGGCCGGATCGGTGAGCTCGACCCGGCTGCGCCGACGGTCGTGCACTGCGCCGGGGGGTACCGGTCGGCGATCGTCGCCAGCCTGCTGCGGGCCCACGGCTTCAGCGACGTGTCCGACCTGCTCGGCGGCTATCAGGCGTGGGCGGTCGCCGCCGGCGCGGTCTGAGCGACCATGCGGGCGCTGCTGGCCTCCCCGCTCGGGTTCCTGATCGGCCTCTCCCTGGGCGCCCTCGGCGGAGGTGGCTCGATCCTGGCCGTGCCGGCGCTGGTGTACGGCGCCGGCCAGGGCGCCCGCCCGGCGACCGCGAGCTCGCTCGTGCTCGTGGCCGTCACCTCCTTGATCGGCATCATCCCGCACGTGCGCGCCGGCCGAGTGCGGTTCGTGTCGGGCACGGTGTTCGGCCTCGCCGGGATCGGGGGCTCGCTCGTCGGTTCCCGGGGCAACGCAGCGATCGACCCCGACGCCCTGCTGCTGGCCTTCTCGGCCGTGATGTTCCTTGCTGCGTTCGCGATGTGGCGCCGGCTCCGGCGGGCGGCGCATATCGCCGTGCTGGCGGCGGCGGACGCAGGTGGGTCGCAGGGGGACGAACCGGCCGGTGACCCACCGCAGGCCGGCGCACCGGTCGTGACGGCGGCGCGTGGACGGTTCGGGGCGGTGACGGTGGCCAAGGTCGTGCTCGCCGGCTCCGGGGTTGGATTGCTCACGGGGTTCTTCGGGGTGGGCGGCGGTTTCGTCATCGTGCCCGCCCTCGTGCTCACGCTCGGGTTTGCGATGCCCGAGGCGATCGGCACGAGCCTGCTCGTCATCACCATCAACTCGCTGATCGCGCTCTCGACCCGGCTGCAGTCCGGCTCCATCGACTGGTCGGTCGTGATCCCGTTCCTCGTGGCCAGCCTGGTCGGGGTGATCGTCGGCGGGCGCGTCGCTGGCCGGCGCGACCCTGCTGCGCTGCAACGCTGGTTCGTCGTGCTGCTGGTGGCGGTCGCCACCTACACGGCCATCCGTTCCGCGCTCGCGCTCTGACGGGCGGGTCGTTCGCCCCCTGGGGGATCGACCGCGGCGTCGGTCAGTCCCGAAGCACCCAGTAGAACACGGCCGGCTCGGGCCGCAGGTTGCGCCACCCGGCGATCGGCGCCGTGGTGGCCAGCAACGAGTCGCCGGCGCGCAGCACGGGCGTGTCGTCGCCGACGTCGATCTGCACGAGCCCGCGCACGACCGCGACCAGTTCGACGCCCCGATGGTCCAACGGCGCTCGGTCGTCCTCACCGGCTCCGAGCATCACGAGGAAGGCCCGAAGGCCGGAACCGGTGTCGTCGGCCAGCGCGACGAGGGTGCCGCCGCTCGCCGCGCGGCTGCGGTCGTGACGGGCGAGTTGGTACCCGGGCCGGGGGCGGGCGTCCACGAGCCGGTCGAGGCTCACCCCGAGCCGGTCGCGCAAGGTGAGCAGGGTGTCGAGCGACAGCCCCCGGGTGCCGTTCTCGGCCTGTGACACCGCACTGGCCGTCACCCCGGCGGCCTCGGCGAACTGGGCCTGGGTGATGCCGAGGTCACGACGCACCGCCACCAGGCCGCGAGCGAGTCGACCTCCCGTCGCGCTCGTCGCGAGGTGCACCGTGTCGCCGGCGAGCCGGAACTGGTGGACCGAACCCTGGACGTTGGCGGGCCGACTCTCGGCCTTGTGCACCTGCAACTGCTCGCCACGGACCTCGAGCAGGCACTGGGTCACCTGGCGGACCCGCTCGAGGAATCCCGGGCCGAGGCGTCGGGTGGCACGCCAGTAGGTGATCGCCCCGGTCTGGAGCATCGAGGGGCACATCCGGGTGAAGAAGCGGGTCGTCTCGGTGTGGCCCCAGCGCCGGTCGAGTTCGTCGAGCCCGTCGAACAGGATGTTCAGCCGGGGGGTGACCGCCATGCGGCGTTCGATCTCGTCGCACAGGCGGGCGTAACGGTCGAAATCGCTGCCGACCGTGGCGTCGAGCACGTCCACGCCGGCCGGCCGGGGCCGCTCGAGTTCCGCGCGCGCGCAGACCACCTGCAACGTCGGCCCACGTCGAATGCTCGAGGTGAGGAACGCCTGCTCGATCACCTCGTAGCGCTCGTCGCGGTCGGTCACCCAGACCACGTTGTCGCCGGCGAGCAGGCCACCGAGCAGCTCGTCTAGCGGCGGCAGGCCGGTCTCGACCCGGGTCGTCGTCACGCGGTGAGGTTAGTGCCGCGCGTTGCGCGTGCCCGGTATCCGGCCCTCAGGCGAGCTCGGCGCGGGCGGCGGCGAACTGCGCTCGGTACAGCTCGTGATAGGCCCCGCCCTGCGCGAGCAGGTCGTGGTGATTGCCCTGCTCGACGATGCGACCGGCGTCCATGACGAGGATCGTGTCGGCGTCACGGATCGTCGAGAGCCGGTGCGCGATCACGAAGCTCGTCCGCTGGGCGCGCAGTGCCGCCATCGCGCGCTGGACGAGCACCTCGGTGCGGGTGTCGACGGAGCTGGTGGCCTCGTCGAGTACGAGGATCACCGGGTCGGCCAGGAAGGCGCGAGCGATCGTGATGAGCTGTCGCTGGCCGGCCGACAGGTTGGTGCCCTCGTCGTCGATCACCGTCGCGTAGCCCTGCGGCAACGTTGCGACGAACCGGTCGACGTAGGCGGCCCGGGCGGCGGCGGCGACCTCGGCGTCCGTGGCCGTCGGGCGCCCGAAGCGGATGTTGTCCTCGATCGTGCCGCCGAACAGCCACGTGTCCTGCAGCACCATGCCGGTCATGCTGCGCAGTTCGGCCCGGGGTAGCGACGAGATGTCGCGCCCGTCGACGGTGATCCGCCCGCCATCGACGTCGTAGAACCGCATCAGGAGGTTGACGAGCGTGGTCTTGCCGGCACCCGTCGGGCCGACGATGGCGACGGTCGTGCCGGGCTCAGCGACGAGGGACAGGTCGTCGATCAAGGGCCGGTCGGGGTCGTAGCGGAACGAGACGTGCTCGAACACCACCCGGCCGCGGGCGGTGGGCGCATCACCGGACGGTGCCGGGTCGGCCGGTTCCTCGGGCGCGTCGAGGAACTCGAACACCCGCTCGGCGGAGGCGAAGCCGGACTGCAGGACGTTCACCATCGACGCCATGTGGGTGATCGGCTGGCTGAACTGGCGCTGGTACTGGATGAACGCCTGCACCGCACCCAGGCCGATCGCCCCGGACGAGACCCGGAACGCACCGACGACCGCGATCGCGACGTAGCCGAGGTTGCCGAGGAACAGCATCACCGGCTGGATCGACCCGGACAGGAACTGCGCGTCGAACGCCGCCCGGGTCAGGTCGTCGTTGGTGGCGGCGAACCGCTCCCGTGCCGCTCGCTGGCGGCCGAACGCCTTCACGACGGCGTGCCCGGTGACGACCTCCTCGACCTGCGCGTTGAGCGCACCGGTGTGGCGCCACTGGGCGACGAACCGGGGCTTGGAGCGTTTCGCGATCCGTCCCATCACGGCCAGCGAGAGCGGGACGCCGAGGAGCGCCACGACGGTGAGCAGCGGCGACACGGTGAGCATCATCACGATCACGCCGATGACCGTCAGGGCCGACGTGAGCAGCTGCGAGAGCGTCTGCTGCAGGCTCTGGGCGACGTTGTCGACGTCGTTGGTGACACGGCTCAGCAGATCGCCGCGAGGCTGGCGGTCGACCCAGCGCAGGGGGAGCCGGCCGAGCTTGGCCTCGGCGTCGTCGCGCAGGGTGCGCATCGAGCGCTGCACGATGCCGGCTAGCAGGAACGCCTGCAGGTACGAAAGCACGTACGACGCCACGTACATCGCGGCGGCGAGCCCGAGGGTGCGGTGGAGCGCGGCGGTGTCGATCCCGTTGCGGCCGTTGCGGCCGGTGAGCCCGTCGAAGACCAGGTCGGTCGCGTGTCCGAGCACGCGCGGACCGAGCACGACGAGCGTGACGCTGGTCAGCGCGAGCACGACGACGGCGACGATGCCGACCGACTCGGGGCGCAGGCGGTGCCAGAGCCGGCCGGCGGTCGCCTTCAGGTCCTTGGACCGTTCGCCGGGCACGCCGACGGCGTGGAACCGGCCCCCGGCCCCGGGCCGCATCTCCGCCGCGGGAGGCATGGGCTGGGAGCGCTGCGGCGCACTCATACGGCCTCCTCGGCCCGGAGCTGGGACTCCACGATCTCGGCGTAGGTGGGGCAGTTCCGGACGAGCTCGGCATGGGTGCCGATCCCCACGACCTGGCCGGCGTCGAGCACGACGATCTGGTCGGCACCGGTGATCGTCGCCACCCGCTGGGCGACGACCAGCACGGTCGCCTCGGCGATCTCCGGGGCGAGCGCGGCGCGCAACCGGGCGTCGGTCGCCACGTCGAGGGCCGAGAACGAGTCGTCGAACAGGTAGATCTCGGGCCGGCGCACGAGAGCCCGGGCGATCGCAAGCCGTTGCCGCTGGCCACCCGAGACGTTGGTGCCGCCCTGCGCGATCGGCGCGTCGAGGCCACCGGGCATCGCCCGGACGAACTCGGCGGCCTGGGCCACCTCGAGGGCGTGCCACAGCTCGTCGTCGGCGGCGTCGGGCCGGCCGAACCGCAGGTTGCTCGCCACGGTCCCCGAGAACAGGTACGCGCGCTGGGGCACCAGGCCGATCCGTCCGGTGAGGGTGGCCGGGTCGAGGTCGCGCACGTCGACGCCGTCCACCCGGACCTCGCCGCCGGTCACGTCGAACAACCGGGCGACGAGGCCGAGCAGCGTGGTCTTGCCCGAGCCGGTGCTGCCGACGACGGCGGTCACCTGGCCCGGCCGGCAGCGCAGCTCGACGTCGTGGAGCACGTCGCTCTCGGCGCCGGGGTAGCCGAAGCAGGCGCCCCGCAGTTCGACGGTGGCGTGTTCGGGGAGGACCGTCACCGGGTTGGGGCTCGCGACCACCGACGACGGGGTGTCGAGCACCTCGGAGATGCGCTCGGCGCACACCGAGGCACGCGGCCACATCGCGGCGATGAACGACCCCATGGTCACCGACATGAGGATCTGGATCAGGTAGGTCAGGTAGGCCACGAGCGAGCCGACCTGCATGTCGCCGTCGATGATCCGGTTGGAGCCGAACCACACCACGGCCACGCTCGTCAGGTTCACCGTGACGATCGCAGTCGGGAAGATCGAGGCCATCAGGCGCCCGGAAGCGAGCGCCGATGCGGTGACGTCGCCATTGACCCGAGCGAAGCGGGCCGCCTCGTCGGGTTCGCGCACGAAGGCTCGCACCACCCGCATCCCGGCGATCTGTTCCCGCAGGACCCGGTTGAGCGCATCGATACGGTCCTGCATGGCCTGGAAGTGCGGGACCATCCGTCGGATGATCAGGCCGACCACGACGGCGAGGGCCGGGACGCTGACGGCGAGCAACCAGGACAGCCCGACGTCCTCGGTCGTCGCCATCACCACGCCACCGACCGCAGTGATCGGCGCCGCGAGCAACATCGTCGCCGTCATCAGCACCAGCATCTGGACCTGCTGGACGTCGTTGGTGACCCGGGTGATCAGCGACGGTCCGCCGAAGGTGGCGACCTCTCGGGCGGAGAACTCGGTGATCCGGTCGAACAGCCCCTGACGGAGATCGCGCGAGATCCCCATGGCGAGCCGGGAGCCCTGGTGCACGGCTGCGACCGACAGCGCGACCTGGAGCAGCGACAGACTTAGCATCAGCGCGCCGAAGGTCCAGATCACCGAGTAGTCCCCGGGCAGCACGCCGTCGTCGATGATGTGCGCGTTGAGGCGGGGGAGGAGCAGCCCGGCGGCGGCCTGGGCGATCTGGAGCACGACGACGGCGGCGAGCACCCGCCGGTAGGGCCCCAGGTGGGAGCGGATGAGTCGGATCAGCATGGGGGTCGCTGCGCACCCTATCGAGCGCGCTCCGGCGCCCCTCTGGTGGGGCCGGGTGGCCTCAGCGGGCGCCGTCGAGCGGCCCGGTGAACCCGCCGGGGCGGTAGGGGCCGATCACGATCTGCTCGAGCGCGCCGACGCCGGTTCGGGTGCCGTCGGTGATCCGGCAGATCTGCTGGACGTGGATGTTCTCGGGCCGCAGCAGATCGATCTCGGCGGGGTCGAACGATTCGACGCCGGTCTTCAGTTCGCCCTGCCACATGCCCTGGCGCCAGGTGGGGTGGCCGTAGCCGAGGCCCTTCATGTGGAACCGCAGCATCGGCTCGTACTGGATCGTGCGCAGACCGCCGTCGAGGTCGAGGAAATCGATCTCGGCGTGTGCGGCCAGGCGGGTGCCCGGGTGGTACCGGATGCGGTGCGCGGTGCCGGCCATGCGCTCGTCGGTGTCGACGAGCGCGCTCGGGATCGCCTGCTCGTCGTCGAACAGCGGGGCGACGATCGCCTCGCGCACGAGCGGTTCGCCGCGCGGCCCGTCGAAGAACATCGCGTGGGTCACGTGGTCGTCCCAGAACGACGGCGCCCACAGGAAGAAGATGCCGCGGGCACCGCCGGGCGCACCGGCGGTCTCGGGTTCGCCGACCCCTCGGATCCCCCAGGACCGATCCTTGGTGCCGAGCCAGTCGTCGACGGCGACCGATCCGTCCGGGTGGGTGATCGTCCCGCTCCAGCGGCCGAACTGGGCGAAGCGGGTGGCGTCCATCGTCTTGCGCAGCCCGTCGTAGAGGACCTGGCGGGCCTCCTGGATGGCCGACGTGCGGGCCGAGAAGGTGAGGTCGCAGGCCAGACCGGTGTCGTTGTCGTCGAGGACGACGCGGGCCCGGCGCAACGGTTCGACGATCTCGAGCGTGAACGGACCGACCCGCATGTCGGTGCGTTCGAGCGGGGCGAGGCACGACCCGAAGAAGCAGTGCTGCCGGCCTGAGCGCTCGACGATGCTGAACGCGCAGTCGAGCACCTTGCGGTACGGGTAGATGGCGATCCCGATGCCGAAATACGCCGAGCCGTCGGCGGTGTAGCCGTTGAACCAGGTGCGGTCGTACACGTTGCGGTCGGAACTTGCCGGATGGGCGATCGGTTCCGGGGTCTGGTGGATCGCGTAGTCGTCCATCCGGTTGAGCACGCCGGGCCCCTGTCGTTGCATCGAGCGGCTGATTCGAGCGGGTGAAGGGAATCGAACCCTCATGGCCAGCTTGGAAGGCTGGAGCTCTACCATTGAGCTACACCCGCGGGACGGCGTACCGAGATGTTACCGATCGCCTCGGTCCGGTGTGGCCGCCGCCATCGACGGGCGCCATCGACCGGGTGTCGGCCCGTCTGTTGCAGGGTGTGGGCAACGCCGGGTCAAGGGAGGGTCGAGCCGGTGGACCCGGAGGGTCTCCGGGCCGACCAGTGGGCCATGCGAGGAACGGTCACCCCGGCGAGAACGATCAGTGTCGCCCGGCTCGGTGGTGCCACCCGCACCGAGGCGCCGGCCGTTCGCCTGCCTCCGTCGGCGTGGAGCATGGTGCGCCACGTCGCCTACCAGTCCGTGGTCCAGGATCTCGCATGGTCGGTCACCGCGTTCGGCTCGCACGTGTGGGGAACGCCTGACTCCTGCAGCGACGTCGACCTGTTCGTGGTCGCCAACCGCAGCCAGGTCGCGTGCCTGCACCGGGTCTTCGCCCGGGTGTCGATGAAGATCCACCGCCCGGTCGAGCTCACGATCGAGTCGAGCTGTTCGGTGGCCCTCGCGCTGCGCGACCCGGCATCGCTGGCATCCCGTGTCGCCGTTGGCGGCCGCCTGCTCGCCGGAGGCTCGCTCGATTCGCTCGTACCCCACGGCGTGGTCGCCGATCCCGACGCCGCTCGGATCGCCGACGCCCGTTGGCACCTCGAGCGCGCCGACGAGCAGACCGGCGACCTGCAGACCCGCGAGGTGTTGGCCGCGGCGGCGAGGCTCGCCGGCGTACCGTCGTACTACGCAGCGCGCCGGTCGTGGTGGTCTGCGGCGATCGCCGAGGGGATCGGCTGTTCGCCCGACACCGTGGACTGGGCAGTGCGGGGCCGTCACGACGGCCTCCTGCAGCACGTCCGCTCGCTGCTGTCCTGACCGACCGGGGCCGTCGCCGTGGCGGCCGGCACCGCCGGCGGGTCAGCGTCGTTTGTTGGGTTCCTGGACGATCACGCCGAACCAGCCGAGACCCCGATAGGTCTCGTACCCGGGCGTGAGTGCGTATCCGATCACCCGCCGCTGGCTGTCGCTGTAGTACCCGCTCGCGCCCTGCGTGGTGTCGAGCGGGAAGATCTCGTGGAGAACGCCCTGGCCCCGGGTCGACGCGATCACGCGATGGTTGCGGTCGATGATCATGCAGCGCGTGAGACCGGTCTCGTCGGGATGGAGGCGCACGGAGTCGACGACGCCTTGCGACTGCGTCGACCAGTCGAAGTGGATGCCGAGCACCCCGATGACGCGCCCGCGCTCCTCGCCCCCCTCACGGATCGCGGTCGAATACGTGGCGACCGGCCGGTTGCCGAGGAGTCGGTTGGTCTCGATGTCGGCGACGGCGAAATCGGCACCGCTCGCCGTGGCCATGGCCTGGCTGAACCACGACTCGGCGGCGACGGAGCTGCCGACCACCTGCGGGTAGGAGCCCGGTCGGCCGTTGGCGATGACGGTGCCCTTGGCGTCGGCGATCCAGAGGTCGAGGTAGACCGTGTAGGAGTCGAGGATGACACCGAGTCGTCGGGAGGCGAAGCTGGCGGCGGCCGGCGTGTGCTCGGTGCAGGCATCGACCACGGCGGAGTCCGTGGCCCACCAGCGCACGTCGCAGCTGCGCTCGTACAGGTTCCGGTCGATGATGTCGATCTGGTTCAGCGCCAGGTCGACGAGGCGCCCGCCTCGCACCTGGCTCACGAGATCCTGGCCGAGCCGGACGAGTTCGGAGGACTTCGTGGCCAGTTCCTCGACGAGCGAACCGGCGATTGACGCAATGATCTGCGAGACCTCGGTCACCTCGTTGGCCACGACACCGAACCCGCGACCGGCGTCGCCGGCATGGGCAGCCTCGATGCGGGCATTGATCGCAAGGATCTCGGTGCGTTGCGTGATCCGCTTGATCTCGGCGACCTTCGCAGAGGTGATGGCGTTGACCTCGCCAGCCAGGGCAACAACCCGCTCGGGCATGAAGGATCCTCTCTCCAATCTCAGGGGCGCCGAACCGCAGTTCCGACACCGGCGACGGGGCGCCGACGCTCGGCCGGGTAACCGTAGGGGGGTCGCTCCGGTTCGCGTGCTGAGCGCAGCTAAACCGTTAGTGGAACCGATCGTGACGCCGGCGATTGCGGGTTCGGCCGTCCGGGCAGGTCAGGTCGTCACTTCGCCCCTGCGGGGTCAGGTGGCGGACTGAAGCAGCTGCAACGTGTTGCCGTCCGGATCGCGGAACGTGGCGATCCACCCGCCCCATGGTTCCCGTTGGGGAGGTCGGTCGAACCGGACACCGGCGTCTCCGAGGCGGGCCGCCAAGGCGGCGATGTCGGCGACGTGGAGGTTGATCATGAGGCGATCGGGGTCGCGGGCCGTGCCGTCGACCCGGTCGTGCAGCGTGAGGGTCAGGCGTACGTCGCCCGGCCAGGCGAACGAGACGAACCCGTCGCGTGCGGTCCGCACCGGCAACGCAAGCGTGTCGCAGTAAAACAGCTCCATCGCCTCGAACCGATCGGCCGAGGTCCACACGAGCACCCCGGCGAGGCCGGTGATCTCGTCGGTGATCGCGTCGGTGACGGCGTCGGGCATGGTCCGCCTCCTTGGATGGGCGACCGAATTGCGTCACGGGACTGCACCTGCCTGGTAAGGGCGCAGTGCCCGGGACAGGTAGCTGCTGAGACCGTACGATGCGCAGGCGCACCGTGCCAGGTGCCGGACAGGGGGAGTGCCGCCATGGTGATGACCGAGCCGACCGTGTTCACGAAGCCGGCCGTCGAGCGGGTCGCCGACCTTGCCGACGTGATCCGTGCCGGCGGCGACGAGGCCCAGAAGCTTCGGCGTCTTCCCAACGAGACCGTCGACGCGCTGGTCGATGCCGGGCTGTTCCGCTTCGCTCTGCCCCGAGCGCTCGGCGGTGAGGACGCGAGCTCGATGGAGACGATCGCCGTGCTCGAGGCGATCTCGGCGATCGACGCGTCGGTCGGCTGGAACGTGATGCTCGGCTCCGAGATCAACGCCATGGCGGCGGGCGGGATGGATCCGGCGCTCGCTCGGCAGATCTACCTCGACGACCCGCGGGTGATCATGTGCGGGGGCGGCGGGCCGGGGACCAAGCCGTCGCGGGCGATCCGCCGGCCCGACGGCTCCTACCAGGTGTGGGGTCAGGCGACGTTCATCTCCGGGTGCCACAACGCGACGTGGTGCTTCATCGCGGCGCCGGTGTTCGAGGGCGACCAGCTCGCCAAGGATGCGGCCGGGAACCCCGTGGTGAAGATGTTCATGCTGCATCGCAGCCAGTGGACGATCGTCGACACGTGGGACGTCGCCGGTCTTCGAGGCTCGGGGAGCAACGACGTGATGACCGAGGGCGGCGTCGTGCCCGCCGAGCACGCCGACGTGCAACTCGTGTCGTTCCCCGCCCACCACGACAACCCCGTGTTCCGGATCCCGGTGCCGCTGCGCCTGGCGTACAACAAGGCGGCGGTGGCGCTCGGGATCGCAAAGGGCGCCCTTGCGGCGTTCGTCGACCTGGCGAATGAGAAGACCCCGATGCTGTCCACGTCGTTGCTGCGCGACCGGCCGCTCGCGCAGCACCGCATGGGGGAAGCGACCGCAGTGTACCGCTCGGCCCGGGCCTACCTCATGGAGGCGATGACCGCCGTCGAGGACGAACTGCGGGCGGGCGCCCCGTGGCCGAGCGCCGGAACCACCCAGAATGCCCGCCTCGCCTGCACGCACGCGGCGAACGCGTGCATGCAGGTGGTCGACTGGATCCACAACGCGGGTGGCACCACCGCCATGCGGATGTACAGCCCGCTCGAGCGCAAGCTGCGCGACGCCCACGGCGCCGCCACGCACCGGTGGGTCGCGGCGCCGCTCTACGGCGAGCTGGGTCGGATCATGCTCGGCGGCGAGCCCGGTCCGGAGTTCGACGGCTCCTCGTCGCAGTCACCCCGGCCGAAGTGACCGCGGCGCCGGCCGGGGTGGTTCAGCCCCGGCCGGCGAGTTCGGCCACCTGACGGGCCGACGGGTTCACCAGGTGCACGTCTCCGATCGACACGGTCGGCACCGTTTCGTTGCCGTTCGCGACGGAGCGCACGAACGCGGCGGCGTCGGGATCCTGCCAGATGTCGACTTCGTTGAACTCGAGCCCCTCCTGCACGAGCCTTCGCCGCAGCGAGGAGCAGAACGGGCAGCCGGGCCGCCAGTACACGGTGATCGCCTGACTCACGGCGGCGAAGCCTACGGACGTACCCCGGCGACTCCACCGGTCGAACCCCTACGATGCGGCTCGACGTCCGGGGGCGTCGAAGGGGGTAGCGCCATGGAGGATCACGCCACACCGGTCGCCGAGCCGACCGGGATCGACGTCCCGGCGGTGACGGCCTGGCTCGTCGAGCGGGTGCCCCGCCTCGTCGCCCCGTTCGCCTGGGCCAAGCTGCCGGGGGGGCATTCGAACTTCACCTACCGGGTGGCCGACGCGGCCGGGACACGCTTCGTCGTGCGTCGCCCGCCGCTGGGCGTGCTGCTCCCGAGCGCCCACGACATGGGTCGCGAGTTCCGGGTGATCTCGGCGTTGTGGCCCACCGCCGTGCCGGTGCCCGAACCGTTGGCGCACTGCACCGACGAGTCCGTCACCGGGGCGCCGTTCTACGTGATGGGGGAGGTGGTCGGGCGCTCGCTCTACGTCCGGGCCGACGTCGAGGCGCTCGTACCGGAGCACCTGCGCCGGGCGCTGGGGTTCTCGTTCATCGACGTGCTCGCCGATCTGCATGCGATCGACCCGGCCGAGGTGGGTCTGGAACGGCTCGGCAAGCCGGACGCCTATGTGCTGCGTCAGCTCAACCGGTGGAACGCGTCGTGGGTGGCGTCGCAGACCGAACCCCGCCCGGTGGTCGATGCGATGTACGAGTTCCTCGTGGCCCGGGTACCCGAGCAGGGGCCGGCCCGTATCGTGCACGGCGACTACGGCCTCCACAACTGCATCTCCGCCGCGCAAGGCCACATCGCCGCCGTCGTCGACTGGGAGATCTCGACGCTGGGTGACCCGCTCGCCGACGTGGCCTATGCGCTGAACTCCTGGGCCGACCCGGGCGACCCCGTGGCGCCGGGCACCGATCCGGTGACGCTGGCCGCAGGGTTCCCGAAGCGGGCGGAGCTCGCGGCCCGGTACGGCGAGCGGACCGGCATCGACACGACCCAACTCGACTACTACACGGCGTTCAACTCGTGGAAGTCGATCGCCATCGTCGACGGCGTGCTCGCCCGCTATCTCAAGGGCCAGAAAGCGCCCGACGGGGTCGATCTGGGCGCCATGAAGCAGCGGATCGATGCGATGGTCGCCACCACCGTCGAGCGGGCGGCCCGCATCGGGTTCGTGGCATGACCGCTGCGGGCCTCGACGGCCTGCGGCTCCACGCCGACGTCCACCCCGGCGATGGCCCACCCTGCCTGCTCGTCCACGGATTCCTGGCCGGCCGCGCGCTGTGGTCGGCGAACCTGCACGCGCTGGCGACGGTGTGCCGTCCCGTCACCGTCGAACTGTGGGGTCACGGCCGGTCGCCGGCGCCGCCGGACCCCGGCGCTTATCACCCGGATGCCTACGTCGCAGCGTTCGACGAGCTGCGCTCCGAGTTGGGGGCCGATCGCTGGTTCGTCGCCGGTCATTCGCTCGGTGCGGCGCTCACCTGGCGCTACGCCCTCGAGCACCCCGACCGGGTCATGGCGCACGCGTTCACCAACACGGCGTCGGCGCTGGCCGGGCTCCGCTGGCGCGAGAAGGTCGCCGCGTCGGTCGACGCTGATGCCGACGCGCTGGCCGCTGCCGGACCCGCAGGTCTTGCCGAGCACCGGCTGAACCCGGCCCGGGCCCGTCGGATCGTGGCACCGGTGCGCGAAGCGCTCGCCGCCGACGTCGGCCGGCTCCAGATGGCGGGCGTGACGAACACGTTGCGCCACACGGTTCCCGCCGCTTCCGTACGAGAACGGGCCGGGAGGAACCGGGTACCCACCCTGCTCGTGCACGGCCAGCGAGAAGAGGGCTTCGCCGAAGCGGCCGCCTTTGCGGCGACGCTGCCCCTCGTCGAGGTGGTGGGCACCGACGTCGGCCACTCGCCGATGGCCGAGGCCCCGTCGGTCTTCGACGAGGCCGTCGTCGCGTTCTTCGCACGCCACCGCTGACCGCCCCGCCGCCGCCCCGCCCCGCCCCGCCGCCCCGCCCCGTCCCGCCTGCCGCCGTTCCCGGTGTTCTGTGCGTCGCACGGCCGCTATCGCGGCACGTGCGACGCACAGAACGAGGGCAGGTGGGCGGGGCGGGAGGATCAGCCGCGGGTGACGGCGATCTTGCGGGCTTCGGGTTCGCTCGAGGGGTACGGCATGCGAACCTCGAGGATGCCGTCGACGTAGGTCGCCTTCACGTCGTCCGCGGTCACCCCCCGGGGGAGCGGGATGGTCCGGCTGAAGCTCCCGTAGCGGAACTCGCTGCGGTGCCAGCCTTTGTCCCCGTCGGTCTTCGTCTCCTGGCGCCGCTCGGCTTTGACGACGAGCGTGCCCTCCCGGACCGAGAGTTCCACGTCGGCGTCCGGGTCGATGCCCGGCAGTTCGCAGCGCAGGACGAACGTGCCGTCCTCCACCTTTTCCTCGATACGGAACTCCTGGCTCAGCGTCATGCCGGGGAAGTTGTCGAACCAGCGGTTCATCACCGGCCAGGTGAACGGATCGAACCACCGCCGGGTGTCGAGTTCGAACTCCTTGCTCATCACGTCGAGCGCCGTCTTCTCTTTGGTCGCCATGGGTGCCTCCTTCGGAAGGTTCCGGACACCCCGATTGACGCGCCCGGCCGCAGCAGCGGCCAGGGACCACCGTCCCGGTCCGTCAGGGCACGAGGAGCACCCGTCCGAAGGCCTGACGGCCCTCGATGTAGCGGTGGGCCGCTTCGGCTTCGGCGAGCGGGAACCGCCGGTCGATCACCACCTGCAGTTCACCGGCCGCCGCCCGGGCCAGGAGCCGTTCGATCATCGACCGCGTGCGGGCCGGGTTGCGGGCCATCTCGGCGCCGAGGAACACCCCGATCAGCGATCCGTTGCGCTGCATGATCGGCCACACCTCCGGCGGCCGTTCCTCCCGGCCCGCCCGACCCACCCAGGCGATGCGACCGCGGTAGGCGAGCGCAGCGATTGACGCCTCCAGGGTGCGGCCACCCACCGGATCGACCACGAGGTCGGCGCCGCGCCCGCCGGTCAGCGCCAGCACCTCGGCGGCCACGTCGGCATGCGCGTAGTCGACGCCGTGGTCCATGCCGTACGGCGCGACCCGGGCGAGGCGCTCGGGCGACGACGCCGTGCCGATCACCGTTGCACCGGCTGCCTTGGCCAGTTGCACGGCGGCGAGACCCACGCCTCCGGCCGCTGCGTGCACCAGCACCGTCTCGCCGGCCCGCAGACGACCGAACTCGAACAGGCAGTCGTCGGCGGTGCCGAACTCGATCGGCACCCCGGCGGCCTCCTCGAGCGAGAGACCCTCGGGTACCGCGTACACCGCGCCGGCGGGCACCGAGCAGCGCTCGGCGTGGCTGCCGTAACCCATCGTCGCGACCACCGGCTGACCGACCCGGAGCCCCTCGACGCCGGCACCGACCTCGGCGATCGTCCCGGCGGCCTGATAGCCGACCACGTGGGGCACCGTGGCCAGCACCCCGCCGGCCCGATGGAGCAGGTCGCCCCCTTGGATCGACACTGCGGCGACGTCGATCACGACGCCGCCGGGCCGGCACACCGGGTCGGGCACCTCCTCGTACCGGAACACCTCGGGACCGCCGATTTCGTAGAACACCGCTGCACGCACGGGTGCGGACCGTACCCCCTGGGCCGGGCTGCGAGGATTGGCCCGTGATCCCGCGCTTCGTCTCCGATGCGGCCCCTGCCGATGTGGTCGCTGCCCTCGCCGCCGAGGGATGCGCGATCGTGGAACGCCTCGTCGGTGACGACGTCGTCGATGCCGTCACCGACGAGATGGCGCCGTGGCTCGACGCCACCCCCACCGGCGGCGACGACTTCAGCGGTCGCAACACCCGACGGTGTGGCGCGCTGCTGGCTCGCTCGCCGTCCTCCACGGCGATGATCGCCCACCCCCTGGTGCTCGCCGTCGCCGATGCCTTCCTGTGGCCGCGCAAAACGAGCTTCCAGCTCCACCTCACCCAGTTGATCGCCATCGGTCCGGGCTCGCCGGCCCAGACGTTGCACCGAGACCAGTGGTGTTTCGACTTCTTCCCGTTCCCCGACGACGTCGAGGTCGAACTGTCCTGCATCTGGGCGATGCAGGACTTCACCGAGGCCAACGGCGCCACCCGGGTGATCCCGGGGAGCCAGTACGAGCCGGCGTCCGCAACGCGCGAGGTGCATCGCAGCGTGCCTGCCGAGATGCCCAAGGGCTCGGTGGTGCTCTATTCGGGCCGCACCATCCACGGCGGCGGGGCCAACACCAGCGACGGGGTGCGGGTCGGCCTGAACGTGGACTACGTCCTCGGGTGGCTCCGGCAGGAGGAGAACCAGTACCTGTCGTGCCCGCCCGAGGTCGCGGCCCGGCTGCCCGAGCCCGTGCGGCGCCTCGCCGGGTACGCCATGGGCGCCTACGCGCTCGGCTACGTCGACGACGTGCGCAACCCCGGCGCGCTGTTCGCCGCCGGCGACACCTCGGCCGTGTCCGCGTCGTCGTTCGGGGGCGCATCGGGCATCGTGCCCGGCGCCCGGCGGTGACCGACGACCTGTTCTCGGTGGCTGCCGCAGAGCGGATGGCCCGCCGGGCGCCGCTGGCGGCGCGCCTGCGGCCGCGCCGGCTCGAGGAGGTCCTCGGCCAGGATCACCTGCTCGGTCCCGGCAAGCCGCTCCGGGCCCTCGTCGACGCGGACCGCCTCTCCTCGGCGATCCTGTGGGGACCGCCCGGCGTCGGCAAGACGACGCTCGCCAAGCTGCTCGCCGCCCACAGCGCCAAGGCCTTCGAGCAACTCTCGGCCGTCACGGCGTCGGTGAAAGACGTGCGGGAGGTGATCGAGTCGGCGCGCGATCGGCTCGGCCAACACGGCCGGGGAACGATCCTGTTCCTCGACGAGATCCACCGGTTCAACAAGGCCCAACAGGACGCGCTGCTCCCGAGCGTGGAAGACGGCCTGCTGGTGCTGATCGGGGCGACCACCGAGAACCCGTTCTTCGAGGTGAACCCGCCGCTGCTGTCCCGCTCGACGCTGTTCCGGCTCCAGGCCCTCGACGACGAGGCCCTCGGCACGCTGGCCCGGCGGGGCCTCGAGGCCGAAGCGGCCGACGCCGACGCCGACGCTCTCGACCACCTCGTCACCCGGGCCTCGGGTGACGGGCGACAGCTGTTGACGGCGCTCGAGGTGGCCGTCGCCCTCGCCGCCGCCCGGGGTGGCCGGGCCCGCGTCACCCTCGCCGACGCGGAAGCGGCGCTCGGCACCCGGGCGCTCGGCTATGGGCGCGACGACCACTACGACGTGGTGTCGGCCTTCATCAAGTCGATCCGTGGGTCCGATCCCGACGCCGGGCTTTACTGGCTGGTCCGGATGCTCGATGCCGGCGAGGACGCCCGGTTCGTCGCCCGGCGCTTGGTCATCCTCGCCTCCGAAGACGTCGGCCTGGCCGACCCGCTCGCGCTGGTCGTCGCCGACGCGGCGGCGCGTGCCGTCGAGTTCGTCGGCCTGCCCGAGGCGTCGCTCAACCTGGCGCAAGCGGTCGTCCACCTGGCACTCGCACCGAAGAGCAACCGGGTGGCCGCCGGACTGTGGGCGGCGCAAGCCCACGTGCGCGAGGGCGGTGCGCTCGCCGTGCCGATGCATCTGCGCGACGCGCACTACCAAGGCGCGTCGCGGCTCGGGCACGGTCGCGGCTACGGCTACCCTCATGACGACCCCCGCGGGTGGGTCGAGCAGTCGTACCGACCGGACGAGGTGACCGAGCGCGTGTACTACCAGCCATCAACCCACGGAGCCGAGGACCGGCTCGCAACGGCCTGGCAGGACCGAAGAGAGCCCCGGTCGTGAGCGCGTCCGAATTCGCTCTGATCGTGTCCACCGTCGTGCTCGTCGTCGGGTTCGCCGGGCTCGCCGTGGTGCTGCTGCGGGTGCTCGACACCCTGCGCGACCTGCGCGTCGCGGTCGAGCAACTCCGGGCCGAGACCCGGCCCCTCATCGCCGACCTGCAGGCCAGCGTCGAGGACGCCCGCGACGATCTCGAGCGCTTCGATCGGGTGCTCGGCTCGGCCGAGGCGATCTCGGCGTCGGTCGAAGGGGCCTCGCGGGTAGCTCGGATCGCGCTGTCGGCGCCGGTCATCAAGACCGTCGCCCTCGCCAGCGGTACCTCGCGCGCGGCCCGCCGCCTGCGGGGCAAGGAACGGAGGTCGTCGTGATCAAGCGGCTCGGATGGTTCGTCGCCGGCACGCTCGCCGGCGCGGCCGGTGGCCTGTACGGGCGCCGCAAGGTGGTGCAGGCGGCCGATCGGATCGCCCCGACCAACGTGGCCAAGCGCACGGTGGTGCGCGCCCGGGACGGGATCCGCGACCGGGGGCGCGATGTGGTCGAGGCGGTCCGGGAGGGGCGCGACGGCATGCGGGCCAAGGAAGCCGAACTGCGCGCAACGGCGGAGGGGCATCCCGTGGTGTCGGCATCCCCGGGCCGCCAGATCGTCGAGGTGCGGGTGGTCGAGCAACTCGACGACTGGCGATCCCGCCGCAGCGCCGATCTGCCCGCCGCGGTGCCCGACGCCCGGGTCCGTCGGGTGCGTCGCAGGGGCCGCCGGTAGTCTCGGGCATCCATGGCCCCCCGAACCGCCAACGAACTGCGCGAGGCCTTCACCGGGTTCTTCGCAGAGCGCACCCACAGCGTGGTGCCCTCGGCCAGCTTGATCCCGCACGACCCCACGGTGCTGTTCACGGTGGCCGGGATGGTGCCGTTCAAGCCGTACTTCACCGGCGACGAGGTGGCGCCGTACAAGCGAGCGGTCAGCGTGCAGAAGTGCGCCCGCGCCGGCGGCAAGCACAACGATCTCGACGACGTCGGCCGCACGAAGCGGCACCTCGTGTTCTTCGAGATGCTCGGCAACTTCAGCTTCGGCGACTACTTCAAGGCCGAGGCGATCCCGTGGTCGTGGGAGTTGGTCACGGAGCGGTTCGGCTTCGACGGCGACCGGCTCTGGATCACCGTGCACACCTCCGACGACGAGGCCGAGGCCATCTGGCACGAGCAGGTCGGGGTGCCGCTCGAGCGCATCCAGCGCCTGGGTGACAAGGACAACTTCTGGCAGATGGGCGACACCGGCCCCTGCGGTCCGTGCTCGGAGATCCACATCGACCGCGGCCCGGCCTTCGGCCCCGAGGGGGGCCCGCTCCACGATCCGCACGGCGACCGGTTCATGGAGTTCTGGAACCTGGTGTTCATGCAGTTCAACCAGGCACCCGACGGAACGCGCACCCCGCTCCCGAAGCCGTCGATCGACACCGGAGCCGGCCTCGAGCGCATCCTCACCCTGGTGCAGGGCAAGGACTCCGTGTGGGAGACCGACGTCATGGCGCCGATCATCGACGCCGCCCAGTCGGTCACCGGACGCCGGTACGTGCCGGGGGACTACGAAGATCGCGCCAGCTTCAGCCTGCGGGTGCTCGGCGAGCACGCCCGGTCCTCGACGATGCTCGTCAACGACGGCGTGTTCCCCTCGAACGAAGGCCGGGGCTACGTGCTGCGGCGCATCCTGCGCCGGGCGATACGCTATGCGTTCCTCCTCGGCACCGAGAAGCTCGTGATGCCGAGCCTCGTGGAGGCCGCCGTCGAGGTGATGGCGCCCGCCTACCCGGACCTGGCGAAGAACCGCGACTTCATCCTCGGAGTGCTCACCCGGGAAGAGGAGCGGTTCCGCCACACCCTGCGCAACGGGCTCTCCGTGCTCGAAGACGAGCTCGCGGCCGGACCCGGCACGCTCGCCGGCTCGACCGCGTTCAAGCTGCACGACACCTTCGGCTTCCCGCTCGAGCTGACGGCGGAGATCACCGGTGAGCGGGGCGTGGCCGTCGACGTGGCCGGGTTCGAGTCCGAGATGGCGGCGCAGCGCAAGCGGGCCAAGGACGCCCGCAAGGCCGCCGACGTCGACGTGGACCGGGTCGAGGCCTACCGCGAGCTCGTCGAGCAGTTCGGCCCGACGGAGTTCACCGGGTACCGCAACAGTGTCGCCGAGGGCGTGCGGATCCTCGCCGTGCTCGACAACCCGGACGGCACGGTCGAGGTGTTCTGCGATCGCACGCCGTTCTACGCCGAATCGGGCGGCCAGGTGGGCGACACCGGCACGATCACGACGGGGTCGGGCACGGTCACCGTCGCCGACACCGCTTTCGCCCTGCCGGGGCTGCGGCGGCATCTCGGCCGGATCACCGCCGGGTCGGTCACCGCCGGCCAGGAAGCCACCGCAGCGATCGACGCGACCCGTCGTGATGCGATCCGGCGCAACCACACCGGGACCCATCTGCTGCACTGGGCGCTGCGCGAGGTGCTCGGCGAGCACGTGAAGCAGGCCGGCTCGCTGGTCGAGGCGGACCGGTTGCGGTTCGACTTCAGCCACTACGCGGCCCTGCGGCCCAACGAGGTCGATCGGATCGAGGTGCTCGTCAACACCGAGGTGCTCGGGAACGCATCGGTGCGCGCCTACGAGACCACCAAGGCCGAGGCCGAGGCGATGGGCGCGATCGCGTTCTTCGGAGACAAGTACGGCGACGTGGTCCGTGTGCTCGAAGCGGGCCGCCGGAGCCTCGAGCTGTGCGGCGGCACGCACGTGCGGGCGCTCGGCGACATCGGCGCGATCAAGATCGTCAGCGAGGGTTCGATCGGATCCAACCTGCGCCGGATCGAAGCCGTCACCGGCGACGGCACGGTTGCCCTGCTCCAACGCGACGAGCGTGCGTTGGCCGACGCCGCCAAGCTGCTCAACGTCACCGCAGATGCCGTGGTCGAGGGGATCGAGCGCAAGCTCGACGAGCTGCGCGCGGCGCGCGACGAGGTGAAGGCATTGCGGGCCAAGCTCGCCGCTGGCGAGGCTGCCGGCCTGGCCGGTGTCGCGGTCGACGGTCGGGTCGTGGCCCGGGTGGACGGCCGCACCTCCACCGACCTGCGGGATCTGGCGCTCGCCGTGCGGGCCCAGGCGGGGGTGACCGCTGCGGTGCTGATCGGTGCCACCGACACCGGCGGGGTGGCGCTCGTCGCTGCGGTCCGGCCCGAGTCCGGGCTCGAGGCCGCGTCGCTGCTCAAGGACGCAGCGAAGGCGGTCGGCGGCGGTGGCGGCGGCAAGGGCGACGTCGCCACGGCCGGGGGCAAGAACCCGGGCGGGATCGACGCCGCCCTGGCGGCGGCACGCACCGCCGCCGGCGTGACCTGAGCCGTGCGGGCCCTCGGCCTCGATCTCGGCTCCAAACGGATCGGCGTCGCCGTCTCCGACCGGTCGGGCACGATCGCCAGCCCGCTCACCGTGGTGCAGCGATCGGGCCGGCGCTCCGAGGACCATCGGCGGATCGCAGCGCTGGTCGCCGAGGAGGAGGCAGACGTCGTCGTCGTCGGGTTGCCGCTGTCGCTCGACGGATCGGCCGGCCGTGCCGCCCGGGATGCCATCGCCGAGGTCGAGCTGCTCGCTAGCGTCGTCGGCGTGCCGGTGGAGACCCACGACGAACGCCTCACCACGGTGAGCGCCGATCGGGTGCTGCTCGAGCGCGGGATGCGCGCCCCGGATCGCCGGCGGGTCGTGGACAAGGTCGCCGCCGCGGTGATGCTGCAGGCCTGGCTCGACGGCCGGCGGGCCGAGTCGGAGCGATCGTGACCCAGCTCGAACCGCCCCGGTCGCCCGGCCAGGAGTGGACCACCGACCCGTGGGACGACCCGCCGCTGCTGTACGACTTCGAGGGCGAGCGCCGGCGGGGCCACCGCAACTGGGCCAAGGTCGTGGTGAGCGTGGTGGCGGTGCTGCTCGTCGTGGGGCTCCTCGTCGGGGGCTGGGTCGGGTACTGGTTCGTGCGTCAGGTCCACCCCGGGGGCGGGTCGAACGAGCGGCGCGCGTTCCTCGTCGGCCCGGGCGACGATCTCGAGTCGATCGCTCGCCGGCTCGAGGCCGAGGGGTTCATCACCGACCAGCGGGTGTTCCGGTGGTATGCCGAGTGGAAGGGCGAGTTCGACCCGGTGCCCGGGTCGTACTCCCTGCGGCCGATGGATGCGATGGGCAACCTGCTGCGGGTGCTCAAGACCCCGCCTGCGCTCACCTACGACCGGGTCACCTTCCCCGAGGGATACGACCTCGTGCAGTTCGCCAAGCGCCTGGCGGAGAAGATTCCGCGCCTGTCGGCGAACACGTTCCTCGCGTTCGCGACCGACGGCACCGTCCGCTCGCCGTTCTCACCCGAGGGCCAACCGTCCCTCGAGGGCCTTGTGTTCCCGGACACGTACCAGATCGCGGGGAACGAGGACGAGAAGAAGGTGCTGCAGCGGCTCGTGAAGCAGATGGAACTCGTCGGCACCCGCGAGGGGCTTCCCGACGCGCCCCGCAAGGTCGGGGTGTCCCCGTACCAGGCGTTGGTGATCGCCTCGCTCATCGAGCGCGAGGCCAAGCTCGACGAGGAGCGGCCGAAGATCGCGCGGGTGATCTACAACCGGCTCGGCGCCGGGATGCCGCTCGAGATCGACGCGGCGCTCTACTACCGCCAGGATCCGAAGGTGCCCTTCGCGCAGCTCAAGGCGCTCGAGAGTCCCTACAACCTCTACAAGGTCGTCGGCCTCCCGCCGGGCCCGATCGCCAGCCCGTCGTCGGCGTCGATCCGAGCGGCGTTGAATCCCGCCCCGGTGCTGCCCCAGGGTGAGTGCCCGGATCCGAAGGTGCGCTGTGCGCTGCTCTACTACGTGCTCGTCGACCCGTCGGGGCGACATGCATTCGCCCAGACGCTCGAGGATCACCTGGCGAACGTGGCGGTCGCCCGGGCCGCCGGGCTGGTGCCGTGACGACGGCGACGACGCGGGTCGCCGCCGTGATCGGATCGCCGGTTCGGCACTCGCTGTCGCCGGTGTTGCACAACGCGGCGTTCGAGGCCCTCGGTCTCGACTGGGTGTATCTGGCGTTCGAGGTCGCCCCAGGGCGTGCCGCCGATGCGCTCGCGGCCATGACGGTGCTCGGGATCGACGGGCTGTCGGTCACGATGCCGCACAAGGACGACGTGGCCCGCACCGTCGACGTGCCGTCGGCGTCCGTGCTGGCGTTAGGCGCGTGCAACTGCGTGGTGCGGCTTCCCGACGGGCGGCTCGCCGGGGAGAACACCGATGGCGAGGGCTTCGTCGACAGCCTGCGCGAGGCGGGGCATGACCCTGCCGGGCGGCGTTGCGTCGTGCTGGGTGGGGGAGGTGCTGCTCGTGCCGTGGTCGCGGCGCTCGGTCTGGCGGGAGCGGCCGAGGTGGCGGTGGTCAACCGGACCGAGGCGCGAGCGGCGGCGGCGGCCTCGCTGGCCGGCCGAGCGGGCCGCGTCGGCACGCTCGACGACGTCACCCTGGCCGACGTCGTGGTGAACGCCACCTCGGTCGGGATGGGCGACGATCGCACGCTCCCCAGCCCAGCCGAGCGGTTCCGGCCCGGGCAGGTGGTGGCCGACCTCGTCTACCACCCGCTCGAGACGGCCTGGCTCGCCGCCGCACGAGCGCGCGGCGCGTCCTGCGTCGACGGGCTGGGGATGCTGGTGCACCAGGCCGCCCGGGCCTTCGAGTGCTGGACCGGGGTGGCACCGCCGGTGGCGGTGATGCGGGCGGCGGCCTTGGCCGAGCTGGCGAGGCGGGCCGGTGCGCTCAGCCCAGCGCGTCCGGGTTCTCCAGCAGCCCTTTGACCGACCGGCAGAACTCGGCGGCGGGGGCGCCGTCGAGCACCCGGTGGTCCCAGGTCAGGCTGAGCGTGAGCCGGCGGACACGGCGGAAGCCGTCGCCGGTCCACGCGACGTCGTTGCGCACCCGTCCGACGCCGAGGATCGCTGCGTTGGGCGGGTTGATCACCGGCGTGAAGCCGTCGACGCCGTACATCCCGAGCGACGTGACGGCAAACGTGCCACCCTCGACGTCGTCGACGCTGAGCGTCCCGGAGCGGGCGGCGGTGGCGAGCCGCACCGTCTCGGCGCCGATCGCATCGAGCCGGAGGCGGTCGGCGTGGTGGACGACGGGGACCACGAGCCCGCCGGGCACGGCCGTGGCCATCCCGACATGGATGTCGGGAAGAAGCTCGATGCCGGCATCGGTGACCGTGGAGTTCACGATCGGGTGCGCCCGCAACGCCTGGGCGCACGCGGCGATCACGTAGGCCGTGAACCCGGCGGCGACCCCGTCGCCACCCCGGGCCTCGCGATGGGCCCACAGCGCGTCCATCTCGGCGTCCATGGTCAAGGTGAGCTGGGCCATCTGCTGCAGGGAGGCGTGCATGCGCCGGGCGATCGTGCCCCGCATGCCCCGGAGCCGGATGACCTGGCGGGCGGGCGGAGCAGACGACGCCGCAGCTGGGGCGGGCGCCGCAGCCGGGGCGGGCGCCGCGGCCGGGGCGGGCGCCGGGGCGGGCGCCGGGGCCGTGAGCCGGGCCCGGGCATGGTCGGCCACGTCCTGGCGGCTGATGCGCCCGTCGCCGCCGGTGGCCGTCACGGCGGCGAGGTCCACCCCGAGCAGGTCGGCGAGTTGCGCAGCGGCCGGGCTCGCGGGCACCCCGGGCTCGGCCGGCGTCGCGGGCGACGGGGCCTCGGACTCGAGCGATGCCGTGCCGGTATCGGGGGCGGCCGCAGCGACGGCGGCGGCTGCCTCGACGTCCTCGGAAACGATGCGCCCGCCGGGCCCCGTGCCGGCGACCCCGGCCAGGTCCACGCCCAGGGCGTGGGCCATGCGCCGGGCGTTCGGGCTGGCGACCAGCCGACCGGCCACCGCAACGGGTTCGGCCACCGCAAGGGGTTCGGCCGCGGCGGCGGGTTCGGCCGCGGCGGCGGGCTGGTTGGCGCCGATCGTGCCGAGGGCGTCGCCGCACCGGTAGGTGGTGCCCACCTGGCCGGTCTGGCGGAGGATCCCGCTGGCCGGTGACTCGACCTCGGTCTCGACCTTGTCGGTCTCGATGCGCACGATCGGTGCACCGGCAACGACCTCGGCGCCGTCGTCGACGAGCCAGGCGACGATCGTCGCTTCCTCCATGGTGAGGCCGAGCTTGGGCATGGCGAACGTGACGCTCATGGCGCGTGCCTTTCTGCGGCGGGATCGCGTGGTCCGGCGAGTTCGAGGGTGCGGGCGACGTCGATGAGACGGGGCCCGTCGCAGGCGAGGACGACCCGGGCCGATTCCCCGGGTCGCAGGACGAGATCGCGCTCGCCGTCGAAGGCGAGCACCCCGGGTCCGTCGACGACGACCGGCACGCCGGGTTCGAGCGTGGCGCCGTCACGCACGGCGACCGTCTCGAACCGCCCGGGCGCGATCGCCACCCGGCATGGGTGCCCGCCCACCCCGAGGTGCACGATCGCCCCCCGGCCGCAGCCCCGGGGGGCCCGCACCATCGACGCAGCGATCGCCGAGAGACCGACGGCATCGGGCTCCGCGATCGCGCAGACGACGGTGCGCAGCGCACTCACGTCCCACACGGCCCGGCTGCCGGTGAACCGGCCCTCGAGCAGCGCCAGATCCACCAGCGCGAGGTCCTCGTCGCCGTCGGGCCGGCGGACCTCGAGCACCGCGAGCTGATCAGCGGCCCGGGCGAGTGGCACCCGCCCGCTCGCCACCGCCGCGGCGGCCAGGCCGGCCACGGTCCCCTCCACGGGGCGGGGGAACACGTTGTTCGTGCCGGTCGACAGCGCCACCAGCGGAACGTCGCGCCATCCGAGCACGACGTCGCGGCAGGTGCCGTCGCCACCGAGGGCGATCACCGCTGCGGCGCCGGCCGCGCGCAGCGCCGCCGCGGCGGCCCGGGTGTCGGCCGAGCGACCTTCGAGTCCGGGATCGACCACCTCGACCTCGACGCCGAGCGCCAGGCCTTCGGCGGCACGCCGCGCAAGGTGATGGGTGTCGGCTGCGACGAGCAACCGGTCGGCGCCCCCTTCGGCGGCACCGACCATCGCCCGGCGCAAGGTGCCGATCTTGGCCGCATCCGACACCGGCGACGCGAGCGAGACGAGTCGCCGGACGTCCTTGCCGGCGTAGGGGTTGGCGATGAAGCCGACGGCGCCCACGTGCCTCAGGCGCGCTGCAGGGTGCTGCGCACGGCGGCTGCGATGCGGTCGGCATCGGGCAGGTACGCCTGCTCGAGCACCGGGGAGAACGGCACCGGTGAGAACGGCGCCGCCACCCGGCCCACGGGTGCGTCGAGGTAGTCGAACGCCTCCTCCTGGATCTGGGCGGCGATCTCTGCGCCGAGACCGCCGAAGCGAACGGCCTCGTGAACCACGACGATCCGGTTCGTCCGCTTCGCCGACTCCACGATCGTCGCCGAGTCGAGCGGCTGGAGCGTGCGCGGGTCGATCACCTCGACCTCGATGCCGTCCTCGGCGAGCCGCTTGGCGGCCCGCATCGACTCGTCGACCATGCGGCCGAACGCCACCACGGTGACGTCACGGCCGGGGCGCTTCACCTCCGCGACGCCGAGCGGGATCGCATAGCACTCCTCGGGCACGGGCCCCTTGGCGCCGAGCAGGCGCTTGTGCTTCACCATCACCGTCGGGTTGTCCTCCCGGATGCAGGACACCATCAGGCCCTTCATGTCGTACGCGTTCGACGGGTATACGACCTTCAGGCCCGGGATGTGGCACAGGATCGCCTCGAGGCTCTGGCTGTGCTGGGCGGCCGCGGACAGCCCTCCACCGCCGGCGGTGGTGATCGTCAACGGCAAGGTGGCCTTGCCGCCGAACATGTACTTGAGCTTGGCCGCCTGGTTGACCACCTGGTCGAGCGCGACGAGCAGGAAGTCCATGAACATGATGTCGACGATCGGACGCAGGCCGGACACCGCCGAACCGACGCCGAGGCCGATGATCGCCTGCTCGCTGATCGGGGTGTCGACGACCCGACGCTCACCGAAGCGGGCCTGCAGGCCGGCGAAGCTGCCGAACACGCCGCCGAAGGCGCCGACGTCCTCCCCGGCGCAGAACACCGAGTCGTCGGCCTCCATGCACTGGCGGACCGCCTCGTTGAAGGCCTGGACGTAGGTGAGGGAGCGGACGTCGGTCGTGGTGGCGCTCATCGCAGGGTCTCCGTGTAGACGTCGGCGAGCAGGGAGGCAGGATCGGGGAAGGGGCTCGCCTCGGCGAACGCGATCGCGTCGTCGATCTCGGCGCGCCCGTCGGCCCAGGTGGCATCGAGGTCGGCCTGGGTGAGCGACCCGTCGGCGAGGACTCGTTGCTCCAGCAACGAGATCGGATCTCGTTGGCGCCACTGCGCGACCTCGTCGTCGCTGCGGTACTTGAGTCCGAGGTTCTGCACGCCGTGGTGGTTGAAGAACCGGTACGTCTTGGCCTCGACGAGCGAGGGGCCCTCGCCGGCGCGAGCCCGGGCGATCGCCTCGCCGGCCGCTTCGTGGACGGCGACGACGTCCATGCCGTCGACGATCACGCCCGGCATGCCGTAGCCGGCGGCCCGGTCGACGATGTCGGTGATCGCCATGGTCTTCGAGCGTGGCGTGAACTCGCCGTATTCGTTGTTCTCGCACACGAACACCGCGGGCAGCTTGAGCGCGCAGGCCATGTTCGCGGCCTCGTGGAAGGCGCCGATGTTCGTCGAGCCGTCGCCGAAGAAGGCCACGGCGACGGTGCCGTCGGCCCGGTACTTGCTCGCGAACGCCGCACCGACGGCGATAGGCGAGCCGGCACCGACGATCCCGTTGGCGCCCAACATCCCCAACTCGAGCGAGCTGATGTGCATCGAGCCGCCCTTGCCGTTGCAGTACCCGGTGGCCTTGCCCATCAGTTCGGCCATCATCGGGGCGAACCGACCACCCTTGGCCACGAGGTGGCCGTGACCGCGGTGGGTGGAGGTGATCCGGTCGGCGTCGCTCAAGTGCGCGCACACCCCCGACGCCACGGCTTCCTCGCCGACGTAGAGGTGGAGGAAGCCGGGAAGCTTCGCGGCCTCGGCGAGGCGGCCGGCCGCCTCCTCGAACAACCGGATGCGGACCATGCGACGGTGGAGGTCGCGCAGCACGTCAGGCGTGGGATCCATCGGGCGAGCCTGCCACGCCGGGACCGTGACCCGGAAACGGCGGTCACCATCGGGCGGTGAGGCGGTGGCGGGTCAGCTCGGGCGGACCCAGTGCCCCTGCTCGTCGAAGATCAGGTCGACGAGCTCGCCGGGCCGCACCTCGTCGTCGGTGCCGAGGGCCACGGTCACCTTTTGGTAGTTCCACTTCATGACGTCGACGGTCAACTCGACGAGCTGGGCGTCGCTGAAGTGCGCCCGGAGCCGGGCGACCAGCTCGTCAGGAATCTGTCCGGGCTGGGTCATCAGCCACTCGGCCAGCTCGATCGCCGCCTTGTGCGCGTCGGGCAGGTCGCTCGTGCGCCACCGGTCGACCTTGGCGACCATCGTCTCGTCGAGACCGTCGTGCCTGGCGACCGCCAGGCGCACCGACAGTCAGGTTCGGCAGTCGTGGTGCGACGCGCAGCGCAGCCGCACCAACTCGGTGGTGACAGGGTCGACGGCGTCGAGGCGGACCACGGCGGCCTGCCAGTCTCGCAGCGCCCGCCGTAGCGGCACCGCGCCCGGGGTGGCCGGAGGGATCCGGTGCGAGCGGACGGTCATGCGGTGGCCTCCAGACCGAGTCGTTGCCAGGCAAGGGTGAGGCGCATGCGCTGCTCGACGACGAGCACGCCGTGCACGAAATCGCTCACGCCGGGGGCTCCGAGGTGCTCGACGAGCGATGCGACCTGCTCGTCGGTGACCGTCGCGACGTCGAGCACGTACTGCTCGACGAAGGCGAGCACCGCTCGGTCCCGGCCGTCGAAAAGACCCGACGAGGGCCACGACGCCAGCGCCGTGACCGCGTCCTCGTCGAGGACCGGCCCCGCGGCGCCCACGGTGCGACCGGCCAGCTCGTCGGGGTGGCCGAGGAGCTGGGCGATGCGCAGCCGGGCGAGCTCGAGCAGGCGAGGCTCGGCGGCGGCCCAGGCCGCGGCGTGGTTGTCCGCCAGCGCGCTCGCCACGCCGGTGGCCTCGTCGAGGACCGGGACCCGCACGGCCGGGCTCAGCGGGCCAGGATCGTGACGCCCGAGATGCCCGGCGCGCCGTAGACGTGCGTGTAGGCGACCTTCGGGTTGTTCGGCACCTGACGGTTGCCGGCGTCGCCCCGGAGCTGGAGCACGTTCTCGTACACCTGGCGCAGGCCGGACGCCCCGATCGGCTCACCGTTGGCGATGCAACCACCGTCGGTGTTGACCGGCAGGCGGCCACCGATCTCGGTCTCGCCGGACTGGATCATCAGCTCCTGGTCGCCGTCGGCGCAGAACCCGTTCTCCGCCATGTGCATCACCTCGGCGCCGGCCTCGGTGTCCTGCAGCTGGGCGAGGTCGACGTCCTCCGGCCCGATCCCGGCCATCTCGAACGCCGCCTTCGACGCGTCGACCGTCGGCCCGACGCCGTACTCGATCGACAACGACGGGGCGAGCACCTCGAAGCTGCCGAACCGGCGGGACTTCACGGCGGCCGCCTTCAGGAAGATCGGCTTGTCGCTGTAGCGATGGGCGATGTCGGCCCGACACAGCACGAGGGCCACGCCACCCTCGGCCGGGGAGCAGAACATGTACTGCGTCAAGGGGTACGACAGCATCGGCGAGTTGAGGATCTCTTCCTCCGACAGCGGCTTGGAGCGCCACGCCATCGGGTTCATCGCCCCGTTGCGGCTCGCCTTGGCCGCCACCTTCGCCAGCGTGTTCTCGGAGATCCCGTACTGCTCCATGTACCGGTTGATCTTCATCCCGAAGAACTGCGTCGTGAGCGCCAGGCCGGACGCGCCGTACCAGTTGGTGCCACCCACCCGGAACGCGCCGCGCTCGTGCTTGTCGAAGCCGACCGCGATCCCGATGTCGTACAGGCCCGAGCGGATCGTCGAGTAGGCGCTGAACAGCGCCGAGCCGCCGGTGGCGCAGCCGTTGGCCACGTTGATGAACTGCAAGCCGGTCAGGCCGAGCTTCGAGACCATCGTGTCGGCCGCGCCGGCTGCGGCCGAACCGCCGAATGCGAACTGCATGTCTTCCCAGCCGACCCCGGCGTCGGCGAGGGCTCGCCGCACGGCGATCACCCCCTGGTCCTGCCCGGACACGCCTTCGGTGCGACCGAAGCGGTGGATGCCGATCCCGACGATGGCGACGTCATCGCTCATGGTGGTGTTCTCCTGTGGTGGGTGCCGGGATCAGCCGGCGACGGGTGCGAACGCGAACGTGACGACTTCGTTGCCCTCGGCGTCGGTCGAGAGGGTGTCGAGGACCAACTCCATGGCCATGCCGGCGGTGAGCTTGGCGGGGTCGGCCTCGGTGAGGCGGGCCTCGACCTTCACCTGACCCGGCAGCTCGACGTAGCCGACGCCGTACGGCCGGAACTTCTTGGGGTCGGTCTCGCCGATGTAAGGCGGCGCCTTGGGTGGGAACCCCTGCACCGTCCACGCCCAGAGCGTCCCGCGGGTGCCGAGCTCGACGGTCTCCATCTGGTCGCCGGTGCACTTCGGGCAGCCGCTCTGGACGGGGAACACATAGTTACCGCAACGGGTGCACCGTGCGCCGAGGAGGCGAGGCCCGGCCTCGGTGAGCACCAGCACGCCATCCGATCCGGACACCGGAACCTTCATGGATTCCTCCTCGGGCTAACCCAGCCGCTCACCGTACCGAAGCGTAACCCCGGCACCGCAAGCAGCGAGCCCTCAGGGTCGGGTGGACGACGTCGTGCGCCCGGCCGTGGTCGACGGCTTGTCGTCGCCGGGCTTGTCCCCGGCCTTCTCGGCGGCCTTCTCGGCCGCCTTCTCGGCCAGGGCCTTCTCGCCCGCCGCCCGCTCGGCCGCCGGCACCGGGGGCCAGACGTCGTCGCCGACGTCGAGCGGGTCCGGGGTGTCCTCGGGCGGTGGTTGTGCGCCGTAGAACTCCGGTTCCTGCTCGCCGTCGAAGACGAACACGGCGTCGCCCGACGAGTAGATGTCGTACACGTATTCGCTCACGTGCATCGGGATCCGGATGCAGCCGTGGGAGGCCGCCGTGCGGGGCACTTCCTCGAAGCCGTGGATCGCGATGCCCCGGTTGAAGTAGAGCGGGTTGAAGACCCGGCCGAGCGGGATGTCCCACCAGCCCGGCTCCTTGCGGTAGATCGTGTAGGCGCCGCCCGGGGTGATGGAGTGGCCGCACTGGCGCCGCAGGCGCTTGCCCGCCGGCAACGTCGTCGTGGTGGCCATCTGGTAGGGCTTCACCACGGCCGGCTGCGCGCACCACTCCTGGCCGCTGCCCGAGGAGATGTGGGTGACCACCCGGACGGCGTTGTTCTCGTAGAACACCGCGGCCTGCGCCGGCAGGAACACCTCCACCCGGTTGGGGGTGGCGTGGCTGCGCTGCGGGACGAGGCCGAGCGGCCCTTGCATCCGGTCCCACAACTGCGGACTGACCATGCCGTCGACCGCCCGGCCGCGCAGGCCGACGATCAGGGCCTGGTAGGCCCAGACCGCCCATTGGGTCTTCTGACCGAAGAACCCGTCGGGCCGGCCGACGTCGAACTTCAGCGCGTTCAGTCGCTCCTGCAGCCGTGTGACGTCAGGCCCCTTGTGGCCGATGACGAGCGTGCGCTCGAGCGCCACCTTCGGGATCGGGGCCTCGGCTGGACCGGTCACCGGCGGCGTGGTGGTGGATCCCGATGCGGTCGTGGCGGCCGAGGTGGCCTCGACCGCACTGACCGGCGTCGAGCCCGCGCCCGCCGCCGTACCGCACCCGGCCAGCACGGCCACGGCTACAGCGGCGACGAAGGGACGGGCGTTCGGCCGGCGGACGCGCACAGCCAACACCGTAGTCCTGAGGTGCGCCTCCGGAGCGGTTCAGGCGACCGGGAGTTCCCAGGCGGCGGGGAGCGTGCGCCGGCCCCACAGGAACGGGGCGGCGATCCGCTCCGGACGGCCGTCGAGCCGGAGCGAGGGCAGCCGGTCCACCAGCACCTCGAGTGCCACCCGGGCGGTCAGCCGGGCGAGGTCGGCGCCGAGACAATGGTGGATCCCCTTGCCGAAGCTGAAATGGCGCCGGCTCTCGTGCAGGGGGCGATCGAGAACGAACTCGTCCGGAGCAGGGAACAGCGCAGCGTCCCGGTTGGGTGACGCGTAGAGCACCATCACCTTCGCATCGGTCGGCAGGTGCTCGCCGTGCAACTCGACGGGCACGTTGTTGGTCCGGCACAACGACAGCACGGGCGGATCGAACCGGAGGCTCTCCTCGACGACGTTCGCGGCCAGTGACGGCTCGGCCACCAGCCGCTCCCAACGCTCCCGCGGATCGAGCAGCCGCCACAGGGCGTTGGTGATCAGCGACGTCGTCGTCTCGTGGCCGGCGACGAGCAACTGCAGGCAGGCGTTGGCCACCTCGGCCTCGGGCATCAGGTCGTCGCCGTAGGCGCCGAGCGCCAGATGCGACAGCAGGCCGCCGGGTACCGGCCGCCCCTCCCGATCAGCGGTCCTGCGGTCGCGCACCGCCTCGAGCGCGTAGGCGATCAGCTCCCGGCGGGCCTGGACGGCTCGGTCCGGGTAGGTCATCCCGAGTACCAGCGCATCCGCCCAGCCCTTGAGCCGGAACCGGTCGGCGACGGGCAGGCCCATCACCCCGCAGAACGCCAGCACCGGCAGCGCGAAGGCGTAGGACTCGTGCAGATCGGCCCGGCCCGCGGGCGCCAGGTCGTCGACGAGGTCCTGCGCCAGGGCGCGCAACGTCGGCTCGTGCGCGGCGACGGCGGCCGGCCGGAACCACTCGCGTGCGAAGCGGCGCCGCTCGGTGTGTTCGGGCGGGTCGTCATGCTGCATGTCGCCCTTGACCGCCGGGTTCGAGTAGCCGACCCCCGGCCCGAAGCGGTTCGACCAGGTGGTGTGATCGGTCAGGATGCCGAGCACGTCCTCGGTCCGGCTGACCGTCCACACGGTGGTGCCGAGCGAGTCACCGCGGTGCAGGGGGCACCGGTCCCGCAGTTGCGCGTAGGCAGGGGCGGGATCCTCCAGGACCGCCGGCGAGACGGGATCGAAGTCCGTCGCCTCCGCGGGGTCGGTGTCGTCGGTGGGCATAATCAAACACCTCCGGTGGTCAATCGACGCCTGAGCGAGTCGGACGATCTACAATTGGTATTTGGGATGCCGCAGACCACGACAGTGACCGTTCGAGCGGCCGCACGCAAGCCCGCCGGCTGGCTGGTGGGTGTGGGCGCGTCCGCCGGAGGCCTCGAGGCGCTCGAGCACTTCGTCGGCCGGCTCCGGCCGGGAGCGGATGCCGCGGTCGTGGTCGCCCAGCGCCAGGACGACGATTCGACGGCGGCGCTGGTCGACCTGCTGGCGAGGCGCACGTCGTGGACGGTCGAGCCGGCGGTCGAGGGGGCGGTCCCGCTTGCGGGTCACGTCTACGTGTCACCCTCGCGGCGCAGCGTGTCGTTCCGGGACGGCACCTTCGCACTCGGGGGCCGCAACGGCGAGGGCCCGTTCGCGTTCCCGGTCGACCGGTTCTTCGATGCCGTGGCCCGAGCGTGGGGGGACCGGTCGGTGGCGGTCGTGCTCTCGGGCTCCGGTGCGGACGGGTCGAGGGGGATCTGGGCCGTGAAGGAAGCGGGCGGGCTCGTCGCCGTCGAGGATCCCGCGTTCGCCCGGTTCGCCGGTATGCCCCGGCATGCGATCGGCACCGGGCTGGCCGATCTCGTCGCGCCCGCCGGGTCGCTGGCCGAGGCCGTCCTGCGCACGGTCGGCCGGGACGCGGAAGCCGCCGCAACCCTGCCGTCGGCGGACGAGGAACCCTTCGCCGAGATCGTCCGACGCCTGCGAGCGGCGACCGGCGTCGACTTCGCCAGTTACCGCAGCGAACCGCTGCTGCGCCGCACGGCGCGCCGGATGGCCGTGCTCGGGGTCGAGTCGTTGGCGGACTACGCGGCGTCGCTCGGTGGTCGGCCCGGCGAACTCGAGCTGCTCTACCGGGAACTGCTGATCGGCACCACGACGGTGTTCCGCGATCCGGAGGTCTTCGACGCACTGCGCGAGCACGTCGTCGTGCCGTTGGTTGCGAATGCAACGGACCGGGAACCGCTGCGGGTCTGGGTGCCCGCCTGCTCGACCGGCGAGGAGGCGTACTCCGTCGCCATGCTGTTCCTCGACGAGCTCGACCGCCAGTGCCGCACGGGTGTCGAGTTGAAGGTGCTGGCCACCGATATCGACCGCACGGCGCTGGAGCGGGCCTCGCGGGCCCGCTATCCCCGGCACCTGCTCGACGACCTCCCGGACGTCCGGTACCGGCGTTTCGTGCGGGACCTCGGCGTCGACGTCGAGATGGAACGGAGCCTGCGCGGCGTCGTGCTGTTCGCCGAGCACGACGTCACCCGCGATGCGCCCTTCACGCAGCTCGATCTCGTGAGCTGCCGCAACCTTCTCATCTATCTCGAACCGCACCTGCAGACGCAGGTGCTCGGCGCACTCCAGCGCGGCTTGCGGACCGGCGGCGCACTGCTGCTCGGGGCGAGCGAGGGGCCGGCCACGCCCGTCGAGGGGTTGACGCCGCTCGACGCCCGGCGCCGCCTGTACCGGCGCACCGACCTCGTCGCCGTCGACCGCGCCGGCCGGCCACCGGGTGGGCTCCGGCCAACGGTGGCCCGGCGGCCGGTGGTGCCGGAGCCGAGCCGTCCGGTGGGCGTAGCGACCGATGCGGGGACGATCCTGGCCCTGCGCTACGCCCCTGCGGCCGTGGTCGTGGACGGGGGGTGCCGGGTCGTCGGCTCGATCGGTGAGCGTGACCAGCTGCCGTGGCCGTGGCTCGCCCAGCCCGGGCTCGACGTGCGCACGGTCCTGCCGAGGTCGCTCGCGAACCGGGTGACCGAGGAGGTCGCCTCGACGCTGCGGGACGGCCGGTCCGCAACCTCGGGCGAGGTGGATCTTGCGGGCGGGTCGTGGACGCTGCGCCTGTTGCCGACCGGCGACCGGGGCGCGGTCGTCATCGTGTTCGAACCGGGGCCGAGCGGCTCGTCCGGCCGACCCGGCGCCGGTCCGGTCGGGCCCACGGCGCTCGCCGAGGAACTCGCGCGCGAACGTGCGCTCGGCGCGGCCCTCGCCGACCGCTTGGCCGCGGTCAACGACGCCCTGCGCGCTGCGAACGAGGAACTGCTGGCGTCGAACCGTGAGCTCGAGGGCGTCAACCAGGAGCTCCGCCTCGTCGACGCCGAGCACCGGGCCAAGATCGTGGCGCTCGAAGAACTGCACGCCGACATCGACCACCTCCTCGAGGCGACCGACGCCGGCATGCTGCAGCTCGATGCCGAGCTGCGGATCCGCCGCTTCTCGAGCACGGCTCCGGCGGTGCTCGGCCTCGGTATCGACCACGTCGGCCGGCCGATCCGCGAGGCGCTGAGCGGCGCGCACACGGCGGCGTTCCTCGACACGATCGACGCCGTTGCGGCCGGCCTGTCGGTGGGCGAGTGCTGGCTGGACACCGCGCACGGCCCGATGGTCGTGCGGATCGTGGCCGCCGGGCCCGAGCGTGGCGGCGGGATCGTCGTGGTGTTCCTGCACGTCGAGGTCGCGAAGCGTCACCACGAACTCGCCCGGCGGGCGATCGATGCCGTGCCCGCCCGTATGGCGTTCGTCGGCGCCGACGGCACGATCCGGCTCACCAACTCGTCCTGGGAACGGTTCGGAGCCCAGGCCGGGGGTGACCCGGCCCGCACGGGGGCGGGCGCGAATTACTTCGAGGCGTGCGCAAACGAGCCGAGCGCGGCGCCCGTCGTGGAGGGCATCCGGGCGGTGTTGGCCGGCGAGCTGGAGCGCTACCAGTTCGCCTACCCCTACGACGGCCCTGACGGTACGTCGTGGTTCCTCCTGCAGTGCCTACCCGCCGGGTTCGGCGAAGCGGTGGTCCTTCACATCGACGTGAGCGAGCATGTCCGAGCCGAACAGCGGCTCCACGAACTGGCGGCCACGGATCCGCTCACCGGCGTGCTGAACCGGCGTGGCCTCGAGCAGCAGCTCGAGGGCGAGCTCGACCGGTTCCGGCGCACCGGGGTCCCGCTGGCGACGCTGATGATCGACTGCGACGACTTCAAGCAGGTCAACGACCGGCTCGGTCACGGTGCCGGGGACGCGGTGCTGGCCACGGTCGCCGGGCGGTTGCGGGACGCGCTGCGGCCCGAGGACGTCGTGGCCCGGGTCGGCGGCGACGAGTTCGTCGCGCTCCTTCCTGGCGCGAACGAGGCCGAGGCGGCCCAGGTCGCCGAGCGTCTGCGGCTCGCGGTGGCCGCCCGGCCGGTGGCGTCGACGATCGTGGAGATCCGCACGACGGTGTCGGTCGCGATCGCCGTCGCCGACCCCGAGGTGCGCAGCCTCGAGGACCTGATGGCCCGGGCGCGCTTCGCGCTGCGGCATTCCAAGGTGAAGGGCAAGAACCGCGTCAGCAACGCCTCGGCCGCAGGGTCGGTGATGCCGGCCGGGTCCGGCATCACCCGCGACCTGATCGAGCTCCTCCACAATGAGCAGGCCCTCACCGTGGTCGGGCAACCGGTGGTGCGCCTCGCCGACCGGTCGGTGGTCGGCGTCGAGTTGCTCAGCCGCAGCGCCTTGCCGTCGGGGCTCGAGCCGGCGACCTTTTTCCAGGTCGCAGTCGAGGAAGGGGTGCTGACCCTGCTCGACGAGCGGTGCCTGCGAAGGTGCCTGCGGGCCGCCGCCGAGCTTCCGGCGGAACTGGACGTGCACGTCAACGTGTACCCGTCCACCCTGCTCAAGATCCGCCCGGGCGACTTCGAGCGGCTCGCCAGCGAGGTGGCCGGTCGGCGGACCTGCCTCGAGCTCAGCGAGCAGCAGATCCTCGGCGACCCGGGCTACTTGCTGCCGCGGGTCCGCCAGCTGCGCGGACTCGGCCTGTCGATCGCGATCGACGACATCGGGTTCGGGCGCACCTGCCTGGAGAGCCTGGTGATCCTCGAACCGGAGATCGTCAAGATCGACCGGGCCTACGTGCGGGGGGTCGGGTCGGATCCGCACCGGTTGGCGTGGTTGCGACGCCTGGTCCGCGTCGCGCAGTCGCTCGAGAGCGAACTGGTGGCCGAGGGGGTCGAGTATCCCGAGGACGCGACGGTCCTGGGCGAGCTCGGGGTCGATCTGGTGCAGGGCTACCTGTTCGGCGCGCCCGGCCCGTTGGACCGCTTCGTTCAGGAGCCGGCGGGCATCCGGGCGATCGCGGCCCGGGCGGCCCGCAGCCCCGACACCGCCCGCGGGAATCCGGCGTAGCCGATCAGCTGGACGAACACCTCGTCGACCTCGGTCGGCGTGAGCCCGTGGCGGATGCCTCCCGGCGCATGGAAGGACAACTCGGCCTCGGCGCCGAGCGCCCCGAGGATCGCGATCACCGACAGGCTCCGATCGCGGCGGCTGAGCTCGGATCGGCTCCACACCTCCCCGAACGCGAAGCGCAGGGCGAGATCGCCGACGTCGGCCAGCGCACCGTCGAGCAGCGCAGCGACGGCGTCGGCGCCGAGGTCGGCCCGCCCGCTGAGGGTCCGGAACACGTCCGCCCCGTCGGCGCGGCGCTGCTCGTCGCTCTTGCGGGTCGCCGGTGCGCGGCCCTCCACGCGGTCGGTGCCGTCGAGCCGCTTCCACACGGCGTCGACCCGCCGGGACGACGCCATCGCCGCCGGGTAGCCCGCGTAGGCGGCAACCTGCAGGAGCAGCTCGTCGACCTCGGTGCGGGTCAGGCCGTGGTTGAGGCCGATGCCGATGTGGGCCTCGAGTTCCTCGTCACGGGCCTGGGCCATCAGCACCGACACCACGACCAGGCTGCGATCGCGCCGGGACAGCTGCGGGCGCGACCACAGATCGCCCATGATGAACTCGACCGCGAACGTGCCGAGCGCACCGAGGCGCCGCTCCATCGCCCGAGCCGCCCGCTCGGCGTCGACCGAGCCGGCGTTGAAGCGGTCGAACACTTCCAGGGCGCGGTCGTGACGCGCCTCGATCGATCCAGGATCCCCCATGCGGCGGACCCTATCCCGCACGAGGGCGAGGCCGGCCGGGAGCCGGACCGGGGTGCCGGTTAGCCTTGCGCCGATGCTGCGCTACCTGACCGCCGGTGAGTCCCACGGGCAGGCCCTCGTCGTGATCGTCGAAGGGCTCCCGGCCGGGATGCCGATCACCGTCGAGGAGGTGCAGGGCGAGCTGGCCCGGCGACGCCTCGGCTACGGCCGCGGGCCCCGGATGCGGTTCGAAGCCGACGAGGTCACGCTGGTCGGAGGCGTCCGCCACGGCCGCACGCTCGGCTCGCCCGTCGCGATCGAGATCAAGAACACCGAATGGTTCCGCTCCGACAAGTGGCACGCCGAGATGTCGCCGGCTCCGGGGCGGACCGCCACCCCGCTCACCCAGGTGCGGCCCGGGCACGCCGACCTCGCCGGCATGCAGAAGTACGGGTTCGACGACGCTCGCGACGTGCTCGAGCGGGCCAGCGCCCGGGAGACCGCAGCGCGGGTCGCCGCCGGCACGCTCGCCAAGAAGCTTGTCGCCGCGATCGGGGTGTCGATCGTCAGTCACGTGGTGCAGATGGGTCCCGCCCGCTCGAAGGCCACCGCCCGCCCGACCGCCGAGGATCTCGGCGCCGTCGACGAGTCCCCGGTGCGCTGCTTCGACAAGGCCGCCGAGGAGGCGATGATCGCCGAGGTGGAGGCCGCGGCGAAGGTCGGCGACTCGCTCGGCGGCATCGTCGAGGTCCTCGCGTACGGCGTGCCCGTCGGCCTCGGCAGCCACGTCCACTGGGACCGCAAGCTCGACGGCCTGCTCGCCCAGGCCGTCCTGTCGATCCAGGCGGTCAAGGGCGTCGAGATCGGCGACGGGTTCGAGGTTGCGGGCCGCCGGGGGAGCGAGGCCCACGACCCGATCGTCTGGGACGACGCAGCAGGCGCATACCGGCGGGAGTCGTCGCTCGCCGGCGGGACCGAGGGCGGGATGTCCACCGGGGAGCCGATCGTCGTGCGCGCTGCGATGAAGCCGCTCGCCACGCTGAACCGGCCGACGCTGAAGACCGTCGACGTCGTCACCAAAGCCGAGACGGTGTCGTTCAAGGAGCGCACCGACGTCACGGCGGTGCCGGCGATGGGAGTCGTGGCCGAGACGATGGTTGCGCTCGTGCTCGCCACCGAGGCGCAACGGAAATTCGGCGGCGACTCGCTCGCCGAGTTCGTGCGCAACGCCGAAGCCTTCGTCGCCGGTCTGGCCGACCAGCACCGCCCGGCATGATCGACCCGGACCGTCACGTGGTGCTCGTCGGCATGATGGGCGCCGGCAAGTCGACCGTCGGGCGGGCGCTCGCCGACCGCCTCGGGCGGGACTACGCCGACACCGACGAGCTGATCGAGATCGGCGCGCGGTGCAGCGTGCGGGAGTTCTTCCGTGAGCACGGCGAGACCGAGTTCCGCAACGCCGAGGGCGTCGTGCTCGACGCCGCACTGCGCACCTTTGCGCCCGGCGTGATCGGCTGCGGGGGCGGGATCGTGGTCAGCGAGGGCAACCGGGCGTTGCTGCGCAACGGGCGGGGTGTCGTCGTGTGGTTGCGGGCCCGCCCCGACACGCTCGCCGAGCGGCTGCGTGACGTCACCGACCGGCCGCTGCTCGACGGCGACCCGGTCGGCAACCTCGGGCGGCTCGCCGCAACGCGCGAGGCCTGGTACGCCGAGGTGGCCGACGCCGCCGTCGACGTCGACGACCTCGACGTCGACGAGGTGGTGGAGGCGATCCTGTCGTGACCGGCCTGCGCACCGTCACCGTCGCGCTCGGGGAGCGCAGCTACCCGGTGCTCGTAGGGCCGGGCGCGCGCCACGAGCTCGCCGCGGTGGTGCCGGCCGGGGCCAAACGGGTGGCCGTCGTGACCCAGGCGGGGATCCCCGTCACCGTCGATGCCGGTCGGCCGACGACGGTGGTCACGGTCGGCGACGGCGAGGAGCACAAGTCCCTGTCCACGATCGAGGTCGTCTGCCGGGCGATGGCCCGGGCCGGACTGACCCGGGGCGACGTCGTGGTCGGTCTCGGCGGAGGGCTCGTCACCGATGTCGCCGGGTTCGCCGCCGCCTCCTACCACCGGGGCATCGCGGTCGTGCACGTGCCGACGACGCTGCTCGGCATGGTCGACGCGGCGATCGGCGGCAAGACCGGGGTCAACCTGCCCGAGGGCAAGAACCTCGTCGGCGCCTTCTGGCAGCCGGCCGCCGTGCTGTGCGACACCGAGGTGCTCGCGACCTTGCCACCGCGTGAATGGGCGTGCGGGGTGGGGGAGATGGCGAAGTACCACTTCCTCACGGGTGACGACCTGCTCGCCCTGCCCCTCGCCGAGCGCATCGCCCGGTGCGTCGAGATCAAAGCGGAGGTGGTCGCCGGCGACGAGCGCGAAGGAGGCCGCCGGGCGATCCTGAACTACGGGCACACGCTCGGGCACGCGCTGGAGATCGCCGGGCACCACGACCTTCGTCACGGTGAGGCGGTGGCGATCGGACTCGTGTACGCCGCTCACCTCGCACGGGTGCTGGGCCGCATCGACGACGAGCGGGTGGCCGAGCACGAATCCGTGGTGCGCAGTTACGACCTGACGGCCCACCTCCCAGCGGGCTACGACCACGACGAGCTGGTGACGCTCATGGGACGGGACAAGAAGGCGATCGACGGGCTCACCTTCGTGCTCGACGGCCCGGCCGGGGTGGAGCCGGTCAGCGGCGTGCCCGAGGCGGCGGTGCGCGACGCGCTCGAGCGGATGGGACGGAGCCGATGAGCACCGGTCACGCCGAGGGCGACGTCGGCCTCGGCGGGTTCCTGCCCGACGTGCCGCTGATCCTGCTCCTGCAGGGGCCGAACCTGAACCTGCTCGGCCATCGCGAACCACACATCTACGGCACGGCGACCGTCGAGGACTACGTGGCCGCCACCGTGGCCGCCGCCGAGCGTCACGGGCTCGCCGTCGAGGCGGTGCAGACCAACCACGAGGGCGTCGCCGTGGAGACCGTTCACGCCGCGCGCGCCCGGTGCGCAGCGATCATCGTGAACCCGGGCGCGTTCACCCATTACTCCTGGGCGCTCCACGACGCGCTCGCAGCGTTCAACGGCCCCGTGATCGAGGTGCACATCTCCAACCCGAACGCCCGGGAGGCATGGCGCCACACGAGCGTGGTGTCGCCGGTGGCGAAGGGCTCGATCGTGGGCCTCGGCATGCACGGCTACGAACTCGCCGTCGACGCGGTCGCCCGTCTCCTCGGCCGCTGAGCGCACCCGGGCCCCGGTACGGTCCCGGGGCATGGGACAGTTCTGCCAGACCGAGACCGACGGCCGCCTCCTGATCGTCACCATCGACCGGCCCGAGGTGATGAACGCGCTCCACCCGGCGGGCAACGCCGAGCTGGCCGGGGTGTTCGACGACTTCGCCGCCGACCCCGAGCTCTGGGTGGCGATCATCACCGGAGCCGGTGATCGCGCCTTCAGCGCCGGCAACGATCTCAAGTACCAGGCCTCGGGCGGGGATCGCCGGGGCCAGCCGAGCGCCGGGTTCGGGGGGATCACGAGCCGATTCGACCTGAACAAGCCGGTCATCGCTGCGGTCAACGGGATCGCCATGGGCGGCGGGTTCGAGATCGCGTTGGCGTGCGACATCATCGTCGCCGCCGAGAACGCGGTGTTCGCACTGCCCGAGGTGCGCGTCGGGCTCGCCGCGCTCGCCGGCGGCGTCCACCGGCTGCCGCGGGTGATCGGGGAGAAGCAAGCGCTCGGCATGATCCTCACCGGTCGCCGGGTGAGCGCTGCGGAAGGTCTGCAACTCGGGTTCGTGAACGAAGTGGTGCCACGGGGCGACGCGGTGGTCGGCGCCCGCCGCTGGGCCGCACAGATCCTCGAGGCGTCGCCGATGTCGGTGCGAGCGTCCAAGCAGGCGGTGCTCCAGGGCCTCGAGCATGCCGGGGTACAGGCCGCGATGGCGGCGAGCTACCCCGCGGTCGCCGACATGGTGCGCTCGGAGGACTTCGTCGAGGGACCGCGAGCGTTCGCCGAGAAGCGGCCGCCGGATTGGAAGGGACGCTGAGCGCTCAGGGCCGGGTGGTCGCCAGCCAGGTGACCGCGTTGGCGAGCAGGCGCCGGTAGTTGGCGTCGCCGTACGCCACCGGGCCGTCCCCGGGCTGGACGTAGACGAGCGTCGAGCGACCGGCCGGCTTGACCCATGCGGCGAGGTTCGACCCGGCCGGATGCGACCAGCCCTCGCGCTCGTACATCCGGCCGGTGATCGCAAGCGTTGCCGAGTAGTGCTCGTCGCTGCCGCGGGGCGCGTCGGTGCGCAGCAGCGGTGTCACGTCCGCCTCGAACACCGGGCACTGATAGGTCTCGTCGGCGAGCTCGAACGACGCCGGCAGGCCGGCGCAGACCGGATGGGCGGGCTCGACGACGGTGAGGGTCTGGTGGACGTCGTGGCGGTACCCGGAATCGGGCCAGTCGGTTCCCCGCAGACTCGACGCCACGTAATGGAACCGGCCACCGATCAGCTCGGCGTAGCCCGGCCAGGCGGGCCAGCCGGCGATCGCATGATGGAGGGCGAGGATCGGCACCCCTGCGTCCGTGAGCGCACCGAACCCCTCGACCACCTCGGCGGGCGGTTCGGCGAACACGGGCAAGCCCGGCCGGCGGAACCCGATCCCGGGCATGTCGTAGAGCACCAGCACGTCGGCGTCGAGGCGGTCGGGGTGCAGCCGGGCTTCGCCGTCGGGGTGCTCGACGTGCTCCCAGCTGATGCCGCGCTCGGCGAGCGAATCCCACATCGCCTCGAAGGTCGGGCCGTCGAAGGGGTGGCCCTTGGTGAGCACCAGTGCTCTGGTCATGCGACTCCCTCCCAGGCCCGCCGGACGGCACCGTCGGGATCGTCGTGCTCGCCCGACGGGGCGTCGAACACCATCGTCGGCCGGCGGACCGGATCGTACGGGGACCAGCCCGGGTCGCCGGTCCGGGCGAACCGGAGCCAAGCGCTGTGCATGTCGTCGGCGAGACCGGCCCGCTCGGGGCCGTCACCGGTGAACAGGGCAACGCCGGGCTGGTCGAGATTGTGGAACACGAACGGCAGGTCGAGCCCGTGGCAGGCGCCGAAGATCCCGCCGAAGGCCGGGGTGGGCCATGTCAGCAGGTACACCCAGCTCGCATGACCGAGCGCATGGCGGGCGTCGGCGAGGCGCAGGCCGGGCAGGCGGAAGGTGTGGTCGCCTGCGATCCACGAGGCGAGCTGCACCGGGGTGGCGCCGGGGCGCGCCGCCTCGTACCGCTCGACGACGGTCGCCGCCGCAGCGCCCAGCAGCTCCCCGGCCCGGCGGAGCAGGCCGTCGCGATCCATCGAGACGAGGTCGGCCTGGAGCATGAAGAACAGGTGCATCTCGTCGCGGTTGGCACCGACGAGCAGCGGCACGTGCCCGGCCCGACCCCGGGCGAGCACGACGGTGGGATCGTCCGAGAGCACGTGATCGTCGACGGTGGTGCCGAAGGCGTCGAACCCGGCACCGCTCCACAGCGCGACCGTGGCGTCGAGCAGGGCCTCGAGCGGCAGGTCGTGCAACCGGTGGAGCTCGTCGACGCCGACGCCGAGCCGCTTGAGGGCGAGCCGGGCGGTCTCGTCGCCCCGGTCCCGGCTGCGCAGCTGCCCGAACGACGGGCTCTGGGCGACGGCGCGGTGGATCAACCCGTCGGCGGCGGGTGCGGCCAGCAACGACAGCACGCTCGCGCCGCCCGCGGATTCGCCGAACGCCGTCACGTTGTCCGGGTCGCCGCCGAATCCGGCGATCGCCGCTCGGATCCACCGCAGCGCAGCGATCTGGTCGAGCAGACCGAGATTCCCCGACGCGGCGTACCGCTCGCCTCCGAGGTCGGCAAGGTGGAAGAACCCCAACAGCCCCAGGCGATAGTGGACGCTGACGACGACCACGTCGCCGTTGCGGGAGAACGCCGCACCGTCGAACCAGGGAGCCGATCCGCACCCGTTGGTGAACGCCCCGCCGTGGATCCACACGACGACGGGCCGTCGGGCGCCGTCGCAGGCCGGGGTGTGGACGTTGAGCACCAGGCAGTCCTCGTGCATCGGCCAGGCGGCCGTACCGATCACCTGATCGAGCATGCCGGGCCGCTGTGGCGCCTGCGGACCGGGCGTGGTGGCGTCGCGTTCGCCAACCCAGGGGACCGCCGGTCCCGGGGGTTCGAACCGGCCGGCCCGGGCATAGGGGATGCCGAGGAACCGGGCGATCCCGTCGGCGCCGACGCGACCGCGCACGACGCCGGCCGGGGTGTCGACCACGGGCTCCATCGCTGCGTGGCCCTTCAGCGCCCGGTGAAGTTGGCGGGGCGCCGCTCGAGGAACGACGCCACGCCCTCGCGATGGTCGTCGGAGCGGAAGCACTCGGCCATCGCGTTCGTGTGCCGGCCGAGGTGGTCGGACACCTCGCCGGCGAGCGCCTGGTAGACGAGCGTCTTGATGCGCGTCTGGCTGAACGGGGAGCCGGCGAGCAACCGTCGCGCCAGGTCCTGCGCAGCGTCGGCGAGGCGGTCGGGTTCGACGACGTCGAGGACGTATCCGATCGCTTTGGCTTCGTCGGCGGGGAGGAACTCGCCGCTGTAGAGCAGCCGGAACGCATGCTGGACGCCGATCAGGCGGGGCAGCAGCCAGGTGCCGGCACCGGTGTCGGGTACGAGGCCGCGGTGCACGAAGTTCCAGGCGAACCGGGCCCGGGTGCTGGCAAGGCGCAGGTCGCACTGCGAGGTGAACTCGGCGCCCATGCCAACGGCGGCGCCGTCGATCGCGCAGATCGTCGGCTTGCTGCACGCGAGCAGCGGCCACCAGCGGTGGCCCTGGTCCGCCGTGCCTCGTAGGCCGCGCTGCTCACCGGGGACCGTGGCGAGATCGGACAGGTCGGTGCCGGCGCAGAACGACCCGGGGGTGCCGGTGAGGATCACCACGTGTGCGTCGGGATCGGTGCTCGCATGGCCCACCGTCTCGATGAAGTCGCCGAGGATGGCGTACGTCATCGCACCCTTGCGCTCGGGCCGGTCGATGGTGATGGTGGCCACCCGGTCGGCCACCTCGTAACGGATGTTGGTCCCCATGCCGGCAACGTATCGTCACCGCCGATGCATCGCCCGCCCACGCCGCCGCCGACCTGGTGGGACCGCACCCGAGGCCGCCTCAAGCGGGCGGGCGGTGAGGCGGTGCACTGGGCCTGGGACGGGGTGGTGGAGCTCGGGGCGATCGGCCCCGACAGCCGGCGGGGCCGTCGCTTCGGCCGGTTCGGCGCCGGGTCGGTGATCTGCTTCCCGGCCGCGACGCTGTTCAACGAGCGCTACATCCACATCGGGTCGGGCACGATGATCGGGCCGTACGTCAGCCTGTCCGCCGGGATGGTGCCCGGTCAGGTGTGCGTGACCGACCCGGTGGTGCGGATCGGCGACCGGTGCCTGATCGGCAAGGGGTCCGGGATCGTCGGCCACCTCGCGATCGACATCGGCGACGACGTGTGGACCGGCCATTTCGTGTACGTCACCGACCAGAACCACGGCTACGAGGACCCCGACGTGCCGATCTCTCGCCAGAGTCAGCCCGAACGGCCGGTGACGATCGGGTCCGGGAGCTGGCTCGGTCACGGCACGGTCGTGTTGCCCGGGGCCCGGATCGGCCGTCACGTCGCGGTCGCGGCCGGGTCGGTGGTCACCGGCGAGTTGCCCGACCACTGCGTCGCGGCCGGGGCCCCGGCCCGGCCGATCCGGCGCTGGGACGGCCACGGTTGGCCTCGCGCGACCACCGAGTCGCCGCCGCGGTCGTGATCGGCCGACGTCAGGCGCTCGCGGCCAGGAGCGCGTTGTCGATGAGGCGGACGTTGCCGAACCACACCGCGACGCACAGCAGGGCTTCGGCGTCGATCCGCTCGACCGGGCGCAGGGTGGCGGGGTCCGAGACGGTCACGTACTCGATCCGGGCCCGAGTCTCGGCCGTGAGGACGGCTTCGGCGGCCGCCTGCACGGCGGCGGTGCGGCGCTCGCCGGCGGCGATCGCCGCGGCAGCGGCCGCGAGGGCTCGGGGGACGGCGACTGCGGCGGCCCGGTCGGCCGGGGTGAGCCGCCGGTTCCGGCTCGAGCAGGCGAGCCCGTCGGACTCGCGCACGGTGGGCACCCCGACGATCTCGATGCCGGTGTCGAGGTCGAGGGCCATGCGACGCACGATCGCGAGCTGCTGCGCGTCCTTCTGCCCGAAGATCGCGACGTCCGGCGCGGTCGCGCTGAACAGCTTCGTGACCACCGTGGTGACGCCCTCGAAATGACCCGGCCGGCCGGCGCCCTCCATGGGCTCGGCGAGCGAGCCGGGGACGACCCGGGTCTCGAACCCGGGCGGGTACATCGCCGCCGCGGTCGGGAGATAGACGGCGTGGGCGCCCGCTGCCGCACAGCCCGCGAGGTCGTCGTCGAGGGTGCGCGGGTAGGCCGCGAGGTCATCGGGGCGGTTGAACTGCAACGGGTTCACGAAGATCGTGACGATCACCCGATCGGCGTGCCGGCCGGCCACGTCGACGAGGTGGAGGTGGCCGTCGTGCAGAGCGCCCATCGTCGGCACGACGGCTACGCGGTGGCCCGCCCGGCGCTGCCCGAGCGACCAGGCGCGCATCGTCGACGGGGTGTCGAACTGCTCCACCGGCTCAGTGGAAGCTGTGGGCGTCGGTCGGGAACGCCCGCGTACGCACGTCACCGGCATAGCGCCCGACGGCGTCGACCACCGCCGAACGCAGGTCGGCGTAGGCCTTGGCGAAGCGGAACGTGCGATCCGACAGGCCGAGCACGTCGTGCAGGACGAGGACCTGCCCGTCGCAGGCCGGGCCGGCGCCGATGCCGATGGTCGGGACGGTCAGCAGCCCGGTGATCTCCGCGGCGAGCTCACTCGGGATGCCTTCGAGCACGACGGCGCACGCGCCGGCGGCTTCGACCGCCTTCGCGTCGGCGAGCAGCCGGTCGCGGCCACCGGCCTGGGTGCCCTCGGCCCGGCCCTGCACCCGATGGCCGCCCATGCGGTGATAGCTCTGCGGGGTGAGGCCGAGGTGCGCCATCACGGGGATGTCGACGCGGGCGATGGCGTCGATCGCGTCGGCCATCGGCAGGCCCCCTTCGAGCTTCACGATCTCGGCGCCCTCCTTGACCAGCCGGACCGCCGAGTCGACGGCTTGATGCGGTGAGGTCTGGTAGGAGCCGAAGGGGAGGTCGCCGACGACGAGTGCCCGAGGTCGGCCCCGGGCGACGAGGCGAGTGTGGTAGGCCATCTCGTCGAGGGTGACGGGAAGGGTGGTGCGCTCACCCTGCACGACGGTCGCGACGGAATCGCCCACCAGGATCAGGTCGACGCCGGCGTCGTCCACCAGCCGGGCGAACGTGGCGTCGTAGGCGGTGACCATCACGAGTGGCTCGCCCGCCGCCTTGCGCACGGCGAGGTCCGGCACGGTCATCTTCTTGCGTTCCAAAACACCCTCCCTCCGATTGCGCCGAACGCTACTGACCGACACCCCCGGAACACACCTGCACGAGCCAGCCGCGCCTCGTCCCGTCGCGGTCGGAGGTCACGTCGGGCCGATCGCGCTCGGACACAGGTCCCGCCATGACGGCCACGAACCGGTGCCCGTGGCGGAGAGGACCGCTCGAACGATCGCCCGCTCGACCACGTCGGCCGCCGCCGTGAGCACGGCGTTGATCGCCCGCACCCGCTCGGGCCTCTCGGTGGGGGCCGGGCGGGTCCCGGTCGCGAGGCCGAACAACGTGTCGCCGTCGGTGAGGGCATGCGCCGGGCGCACGGCGCGAGCCAGGCCGTCGTGGCCGACGGCGGCGAGCTTGCGGCACTCGGCCCGGTCGAGCGCGAGGTCGGTGGCGACCACGCCGATCGTGGTGTTGAGCGCCGGCGGTGCGGCCGCGGCGGCGCGCAGCGCGGCGCGCTCGGCAACCCGGGGGCGCCCGATGCGGGGACCGTCCGCGCGCAGGAGCCGGTCGGCGCCCCACGGCCGGCCCGAACGCGGATCGATCGGGGAGCCGACGGCGTTGCACACGACGAGCGCTGCGACCGTGGTGCCGTCACCCAGTACGACGCTGGCCGACCCGATGCCGCCTTTGAGACCGCCGGCGACGGCACCGGTCCCGGCGCCGACGGTGCCCTGGGCGAACGGTCGGGTGCGGGCGGCGGCCGCCGCGGCGGCCCCGAACGACGCGTCGGGCCGATTGGCGAACACGCCGCCGCGGCTGAGGTCGAAGATCACCGCACCGGGCACGATCGGCACGACGGCGCGCTCGTCGGCTCCGACCCGGAAGCCACGACCGCGGGCTTCGAGCCAGCCGAGCACCCCGTGGGCCGCAGCGAGGCCGTAGGCGCTGCCGCCGGTCAGGCAGATCGCGTCGACGTGGGGGACGAGGTTGGACGGATCGAGGAGGTCGGTCTCGCGGGTGCCGGGCGCCGAACCGCGCACGTCGACCCCGCCGGTGGTGCCGGTCGGGCAGACCACGACGGTCGTACCGGTGAGCCAGCCTCGGCCGTGACGCTGGTGGTGGCCCACGGCGAGGCCGCGCACGTCGGTCAGGTCGTTGGCCGGTCCGGGCCGCTGGGGCTGCACCTCGGCATCCTGACCGTTGCCTACGGTGTGCGTCCACGAGCGGTCCCGGGCGACGCCCGGGCCGGGAACGGGAGCGATGCGATGAGCGATCCGTTGCAGGAGAACGTGGCGCTGTACCGGCGGGCCCTCGACGGGTTCTCGGCCGTGGCGGCCCGGGTCCCCGCCGACCGGTGGGACGCGCAGTCTCCGTGCGAGGACTGGAAGGCGATCGAGGTCGTCGGGCACGTCGTCGGCGTGCAGCAGTTCGTGCGAACGGTGGTCACCGGTGGTGCGATGCCTGCCTCGCGGCCGTCGCTGCGCGAGATGGCCGGGTCCGAGCCGACCGGTGCCTTTGTCGCAGCCAAGGCCGAGGTGGTGGCGGCCCTCGCCTCCCCGGAGAACCTCGCCCGGGTCGTCGCGACCCCGTTCGGTCAGATGCCGGCGGGGCAGTTCGTCGGGGTCCTGGTCCTCGACGCGTTGACGCACACATGGGACCTGGCCCGGGCGGCGGGCCTGTCGGTCACCCTCGATCCCGAATTGGTGTCGACCTGCTTCGCCTGGGTTCGCCCGATGGACGAGATGCTGCGGGGCCCGGGGACGTTCGGGCCCAAGCGCGACGCGCCCGAGGGTGCCGACGAGTCGACCCGGCTGATGGCGTTCCTCGGCCGAGACGTCTCCTGAGCGCCTGAGCGCCGAGTGGCGCCGGTCGGCTCAGGCGCTCACGAACCGGTCCCGACCGCCCGTCTTGGCGGCGTAGAGGGCGTCGTCGGCCCGCTTGAGCAGCGTGCCGAGGTCCGTCCCGGTTTCGAACACCGCCACGCCGATCGACACGGTGACCGCACCGGGTCGATCCGCGTGGTCGAACGGCGTGGCGCGGACCGCCTCGACGAGGGAGGCGGCCAAGCCGGCCGCGCCGGCCGCATCGCAGCCGGGAGCGAGCACGGCGAACTCCTCGCCGCCGAGCCGGGCGACGACGTCGCCGACCCGCACGCGCTCGCGCAGCACAGCGGCGGCCCGCTGCAGCACCGCGTCGCCGACCGGGTGGCCATAGGTGTCGTTGACGGTCTTGAAGTGGTCGAGATCGGCGATCAGGAGCGCGAGCTGACCGTCGGCGGCCTCGGGCAGCGCCTGCTCGGCCAGCTGGGTGAAGCGGCGTCGGTTGGCGAGACCGGTGAGCGCGTCGTGCGTGGCGAGGTGTTCCGCCTCGGCGTTGGCGGCGAGAAGCAGCTTGCGGTTGCGGGCCAGTTCGAGTTCGGTGCGGATCCCGTCGATCACGCTGCGATGCGCCCGATGGTGGGCCAGTGAGACGTTCACCTGGTAGACGAGCGTCCCGGTGAGCAGGACCAGCGCCGAGTCCGGCGACTCGTAGGCGAACCGGGCGAGCGCCGACAGCGTCGCCGGCGCGATCGCGGCGTAGAAGTGGACCGGGCTCCCGATCGAGATCGTGGCGTAGGCCGACGTGGTGGCCGCCAGGACGCTGCACAGCAGGAACGCATCGACGAGACCGATGCGCCCCGGCAGCAACAGCCACGGCGCCGCAGCGACCGATGAGCCACCGGCGAGCACGCTCACGAGCCGCAGGACCAACGTGCGTGCGGCCGGTACGCCGGCACGGTGGCGGGCCTGCACCCGACGGGTCAAGCCGAGCGCAACGATGCCCCCGACCCCGCTCCAGGCGGCCCAGGCGAGTGCCGGCCCGAGCGGCGGTCGCATCACGGCGGCGAGGACGACCATCGTTGCCGGGAGCACGAAGGTCAGATGCGCGGTGCGGTCCCAGTCCCGCTCGAGGCATTCGAGTTCGATGTCGGCGCGCGAGGTCTCGGTTCGTAGGCGGTGCGGCGCGTCGATGGCGCAAGGATCGGCGGGCCGGGGCTCCACGTCAATCTGGTTCGCGACAGGCAGGCCCCGGGATCGTCAAGACTCAGTCCGACCGTGCGAGGTGCCGCCGGCCCGGGGCCCGGTCGAGCGCGATGGGGAAGATCGCCCGCGTGCCGGTCTCCCAACGGACCGTCAGCGTGCAGGACCGGATCCGCCAGCCGTCCGGGGTCCGCACGAGCTGGTTGGTGTAGTGCCCGCCGAGGGTGCAGAACGTGACCGGCTGGTCGGCGACGTAGTGCTGCGCGTGCATCTCCGACACACAGGTGGCGGCGGAGGCGAGGCCATCCGGCCCGAACGCGTCGAGCCTGACGACATGGTTGGTGGACAGGTGCTGGGTGGCGTCGAAGCCGTCTTGGAGCCCGCGGACGCGTTGCACCCAGTCCTCGCGGGCCATCTCGGTGCCGCTGCCGCCGCTGAACGACGAGAAATCGATGTGCACCGGGTCGGTGAAGATCGAGCGGTAGAGCGCCCAGTCCCGACGGTCGATGCCGGTGGCGTAGGCGATGACGACGTCGCTGATGGCGGCCCGGTCGGCGAGGTGCTGCAGGTCCATGTCGCGTCGGTCTAGGCCGCCCGACGGGAACGGCGCCAGTGGACGTTCCCGATCGGGGCCCGCGCGCGGCATGATCCGCGGATGCGACCCGCTCGAGGAGTTGGCCTTCGTCGCCGCGGTCACCGAGCGGTGCACGATCGGCACGTCGATCCTCGTCGGCGGCTACCACCGGCCGGTGCCGTTGGCCAAGCAGGTCGCAACGCTCGACGTGCTGTCGGGTGGGCGGGTCGCACTCGGCCTCGGGGCCGGTTGGTCCCGGGACGAGTACGAGCAGACCGGCACCCCGTTCGAGCAGCGGGGCCGTTGGGCCGAGGAGCTCACCGAGGCGTTGCTGGCCTGCTGGGGCCCCGACCCGGTGCAGTACCGGGGCCGGCTGTTCGACCTTCCGCCGATGCTCGCGTCCCCCAAACCCGTGCGCGGCCGGGTTCCGCTCGTGTCCGGGTTCTGGTCCGAGGCCGGCCTGCGCCGCACGGCCCGGCTGTTCGACGTCTGGCAACCGGCCGGCGTGCCCGCAGCGACGGCGGTCGAGCGGATCGGGTTGATCAACGAACGAGCGCGAGAGGACTACGGGCGGGGCCCTCTCGAGCTGAGCTTGCGGGTGTTCGTCGCCCCGGCGCTGCCCGGCGTGAGCCCGCCCCCCGGTGACGGCGGGATGCGGCCGACGTGGCGTGGTGGTGTCGACGAACTCGCCGCCCAGGTCGCCGACGCGAAGCAGGCCGGTTGCGACGAGGTCGTGCTCGACACCTCGTTCGCAACCGGCCTGCCGCTCGGCTCGGGGTGGACACAGCAGCCGGGGTTCCTCGCCCCGCTGCTCGCCGTCGCCCACGGGTGAACCGCCTCACCCGGCGGCGACGTCAGCGTGTCTGGAAATAGCCGCCCGGCGGGCCGGCGTTGGGTGGCTTGGGTGCCCGCACCGCGGGAGCTACGGCCGCACCCTCCGGGCCTTCGGTGACCGTGAAGCACTTCACCCCGGTCCACGCCGGTGGACCGAGATGGGTGCCGTCGCGCACGTCGAACTGCGCACCGTGGAGCGGGCAGGTGACGATGTACCCCGACAACAACCCGTCCGACAGCGTCGTGTCGGCATGGCTGCACAGGTCCTCGAGCGCGAAGAGCACACCGCCGACCCGGCACACCACGACCTCGACGCTGCCGGCCTTGCAGGCCCGCATGTCGCCGTCGCGCAGATCGGAGCAATCCCCGATCGGGACCGGTGCGTCAGCGCTCACGCCGCGCCTCGGCGATACGGCGGTCGATGTTGTCGTGGAAGAACCGGATGCGGCGCTCCTGCCAGGGCAGGTACTCGCCCCGGTAGCCGCGCGAACGCAGGCCGGCCTGCTGGGTGGACCAGATGGCGACGTCCTGGTCGATGCCGGGCCCGCAGGACACCTCGCCGACCTTGCCGGTCTGGTGTTCGCATTGGTGGTCGATGGACACCCACTCGCGCATCGAGTTCGAGAAGTACTCGGTGGAGCCTTCGGGGAACAGCGTGAGGTACCACATGTCGAACAGGCAGCGCTCGGGATCGGTCGGGTGGGGCCGACCCATCAGGAAGATGCAGCCGTCGGGCTTCATCGAGAACGAGACGTTCGGGAACACGGTGTAGTGGTAGTGGTCCGTCAACTGCTCGTCGGAGTACTGCGAGAAGTCGTACCCCTTGGACGCGCCGAGCTCACGCTTGCGGCGCTGCAGTGCGAGGCGAAGACCGGGCAGGTCGTCGCGATACGGCTCGGGGTCGAGGTCCCAGTACTGCAGCTCCATGGCCAGGCCCTGGAACGTGCGGTCGGGCTTGCCGGTGTACTGCGGGCCGGGGCCGCCGCCGGGCATCAGCATCCGGCAGTGGCCCGTGTCGTAGAGGTCGAACTGGCAGCCGGTGTGGTGCTCGTTCATGACCGGGAGGGTCTGCGGGTGGACGAACGGGAGGTGGTAGCTCTCGTTGAAGTTGTCCTGGATGCACTTCCAGTTGAAGTCACCCTCGAGCGTCACCCAGTGGGTGCGCTTCATGCGCTCCATCCGGTAGCCGTCGAGCTGCTCGGCGATGGGGCTCAGGTACTCGGCGAGCGACACGCAACCCGGGTCCATGTTGATCCAGACGAATCCGCCCCAGGTGTCGCACGGGACCTCCACGAGGTTGCGCACGCCACAGGGGCTGCCCTGTGGGAAATCGTCCTCGTCGTAGACCCAGCGCAGGATGCCGCCGTCGTCGAACCGCCAGCCGTGATAGGCGCAGGCGAACTGCCCGCCGGCGAGCCGGCCGAGTTCGGCGTGCACGAGCCGGTTCCCACGGTGCTGGCAGACGTTGTAGAAGGCGCGAATCCGGGTGTCGGTACCGCGCACGACGAGGATCGACTCGCGCCCGATCTCGTACGTGAAGTAGTCGCCGGGCGAGGGGATCTGGTTCACGAGCCCGGCGATCAGCCAGACCTTGGTCCAAATGCCGTCCCACTCGGCCCGCATGTATTCGTGGCTGTGGTAGCGCTCACCGGTGATCGGCGTACCGCCCAGTGCCGGCTCGGGCGCTTTGTCCCTGGTGATCCCTCGCTGGTCACGCGGCTCGCTCGCGACGTCGGTCATCACGGCTCCTTTCGACGAGCCGATCGTAACAGCTGTTATGCGCCCGTCCGGGCGCTCCCCGATCGCATCACTCCCGGTACAGCACCACGTCGCCGACGACGAGCGACACGCCCGTCACCCCGCCGGTGACCAGGAGGGAGCGGTACCGGACCTCGGCCGGCACCGGCCCGTCCGGCCCGTCGAAGTGGATCGCAACCGAGCCGTTCGGGCGGGCGTTGCGCTCGACCCGGCCGCGAACCTGCCCGTCGAGGACCACCACACCGTGCATCATCTGGCCGACCGCGATCTCGAGCAGGTGGAGCCGGCCCGTGGGGGACCGCACCTGGAAGGCACGGTAGGAGTCCGTGGCGAGTTGCAGGACGGCGTCCCACGGTGAGGGTGCAGCCGGGGGTGCCATGCCGGGTCCGCCGGCTCGGGTCAGCGGGCCCGTTTGGCGAGCCGCTTGGCGGTTCGTCCGGTGGGCTCGAGATGGCGACCGTCGAGGTCGGCGAGTTCCACCCCGTTCCCGAACAGCACGCGGTAGCGCAGCCAGTTGAACCCGTTCGCCAGCAGCACCTGCCCGGCGGTGCCGGCGGGAACCCCGTCGAGGTCGACCCGGGCGAGCACCCGATCGCCCTTGCGGAGCTCGAGCTGGTCCTGGTGCGGGCGGGCGAGCGCGTGTGCGGTCCAGCTCGGCATACCTTCGCATCCTGGCACACCGACCCGTCCCCACGCGTACGCCTGCACCGGCCCGCCGGCATGGGCGCTGCCTCGCCGCCGCGCGTCGTCGTGCCGGTACACTTCGACCCCTGATGAGAAGCACGCTCGAACCGGTTGAGGGCACCGAAGGGAAGTCCCTCGTCAAGCTGTCCGTCGAGGTCGACGAGGTCGAGTTCGAGCACGAGATCGACGCGGCGTTCCGTGCGATCGCCCGGGAGGTGCGCATCCCCGGCTTCCGGCCCGGCAAGGCGCCCCGGCGGATCCTCGAAGCCCGGATCGGCCTGGCGCCGGCGCGCGAGCAGGCCCTGCGGGACGGCATTCCGCAGTTCCTCGCCCGTGCCGTGCGCGAGCACGCGGTCGACGTGATCGCGCCCCCGGAGATCGACATCACCGACGGCCACGACGACGGCCCCGTGCGCTTCGCCGCCACGGTCGAGGTCCGGCCCGAGGTGACCGTGCCGGGTTACGGCGGCCTGCGGGTCGAGATCGAGGGCATCGAGGCCACCGACGACGAGGCCGAGGCGCCGATCACCGCAGAGCGCCGCCGCCACGGCTCGCTGGAGACGGTCGAGCGGCCGGCGGCGCTCGGGGATTTCCTCACGCTCGACGTCTCCGGGATGCGCGACGGTGAGCCGGTACCGGGGCTCAACGTCGAGGACTGGTCGTACGAACTCGGTCGCGGCTGGATCGCAGTCGACTTCGACGAGCGCCTCACCGGGGCCTCGGCCGGCGAGACCTTGGTGTTCACCACCATTCCGAGCGGCACGACCGATCCGGCCGAGCTCACCGTCGTGGTCCAGCAGGTGCAGGCGCTGTCGCTCCCCGAGCTCACCGACGACTGGGTGTCCGAGCACGTCGCGTCGTTCGACACGGTGGAGGCGTGGCGGGCTGCGGTCCGCCAACGGGTCGAGGCGGCCAAGGTGTTCCGCGCCCGCCAGGAACTCGTCGAGCGGGCCGTCGCCGCACTCGCAGACCTCGTCGACGACGAGCCGCCCGCCACGCTGGTCACCGCCGAGGTGCGGGCCCGCGCGCAGGACACCTTCGAGCGGATCCAGCGCCAGGGCCTGACCGTCGAGCAGTACTTCCAGTTCACCGGCCAGGATCCGGGATTGTTCACCGCCGGGCTCACCGACGAGGCGGCTCGCGCGGTCAAAGCGGACCTCGCGCTGCGGGCCGTGGCCGTGGCCGAGGGCATCGCCGCCGACGGCGACGACGTCGAGGCCGAGTACGAGCGGATCGCCCGCCAGGTCGGCCAGAAGCCGGGCCAGGTGCGCAAGGCCTACGAGCGCCAGGACGCCGTCGACGGCCTGCGGGCCGAGCTGCGCAAGCGCAAGGCCCTCGAATGGTTGATCGAGCACGTCGAGATCGTCGATGCATCCGGCGCCGTGATCGAACGGTCACGGATCCTGCCGAGCGGTTCGGCGGCGCAACTCGCCGCCGACGACGAGCTCGACACGACTGTCCCCGTCGACGGCGGTGACGCCGAGTGACGCCCCGACCCCTCACCCCCGGAGGTTCCGGCGTGGATCGCTCCCCGCTGCTCGCACCCGTCCGCAACTACCTCGTGCCCACCGTCGTCGAGCAGACGAACCGGGGCGAGCGCGCGTACGACCTGTACTCGCGATTGCTCAAGGAGAACATCATCTTCCTGGGCACCCCGATCGACGACACGATCGCGAACCTGGTGTCGGCCCAGTTGCTGCACCTCGAGTCGGAGAACCCCGACCGGGACATCAACATCTACATCAACAGCCCGGGCGGCGACATCACGGCGCTGTTCGCGATCTACGACACCATGCAGTACATCCGCAACGACATCGCCACGATCTGCTTCGGTCAGGCGGCGTCGGCGGCGGCGGTGCTGCTCGCAGCGGGCACGAAGGGCAAGCGGCTCGCCCTGCCGCACGCCCGGGTGCTGCTGCACCAGCCCTACGCCCAGACGGGCTACGCCCAGGCCTCCGACATCGAGATCGCAGCCCGGGAGATCCTCCGGATGCGCGATCTGCTCGAGGGGATCCTGGCCGACCACACCGGTCAGCCGATCGAGCGGATCCACAAGGACACCGACCGCGATTTCGTGATGTCCGCGGAGGAAGCCAAGGACTATGGCATCATCGACCAGGTGATCTTGGCCCGCAACGTCGTCGACACCAGCGGCCCGATCAAGTAGGCCAGGGGGCGTCCGGCGATGGCGAAGTTCGGTGACTCGGGCGAGCTGCTGAAGTGCTCGTTCTGCGGGAAGTCCCAGAAGCAGGTCAAGAAGCTGATCGCCGGTCCCGGCGTCTACATCTGCGACGAATGCATCGACCTGTGCAACGAGATCATCGAAGAGGAGTTGGCCGAAACCAACGAACTCCGGTTCGACGAACTCCCCAAGCCGCGTGAGATCTACCAGTTCCTGAACGAATACGTGATCGGCCAGGACGGGGCAAAGAAGCGGCTCGCCGTGGCCGTGTACAACCACTACAAGCGCGTGCAGTTCCAAGCGTCCCACGGGCCGGGCCACAACGAGGTCGAGCTCGCGAAGTCGAACATCCTGATGCTCGGCCCCACGGGCTGCGGCAAGACGTACCTGGCGCAAACGCTCGCCCGCATGCTGAACGTGCCGTTCGCGATCGCCGACGCCACGGCGCTGACGGAGGCGGGTTATGTGGGCGAGGACGTCGAGAACATCCTGCTCAAGCTGATCCAGGCCGCCGACTACGACGTGAAGAAGGCCGAGACCGGGATCATCTACATCGACGAGATCGACAAGATCGCCCGCAAGAGCGAGAACCCGTCGATCACCCGGGACGTGTCCGGCGAAGGCGTCCAGCAGGCGCTGCTCAAGATCCTCGAGGGCACGGTGGCCTCGGTGCCGCCGCAGGGTGGGCGCAAGCACCCCCACCAGGAGTTCATCCAGATCGACACGACGAACATCCTGTTCATCTGCGGGGGCGCGTTCGCCGGGCTCGAGAAGATCATCGAGAACCGGATCGGACACAAAGGCGTGGGGTTCGCGGCCCAGATCCGCTCGATGCACGAGCGTGACAACGGCGCGCTCTTCCAGCAGGCGCTGCCGGAGGATCTGCTGAAGTTCGGCCTCATCCCCGAATTCGTCGGCCGCCTACCCGTGGTCGCCGTCGTGCAGAACCTCGATCGCGAGGCGCTGGTGCGGATCCTCGTGGAGCCGAAGAACGCGCTCATCAAGCAGTACCGGAAGTTCTTCGAGTTCGAAGACGTCGAGCTCGATCTCACCGACGACGCGCTCGATGCCGTGGCCGAACAGGCCCTGCTGCGCGGCACCGGTGCCCGAGGGCTGCGGGCGATCCTCGAAGAGGTTCTGCTGAACACCATGTACGACCTGCCGGGCCGCAGCGACATCGGTCGGGTCGTGATCGATGCGAAGACCGTGCGGGAGAAGGTGAACCCCACGCTCCTTCCTCGCGAGGCGCAGCGGGCGAACCGGCCGCGTCGCGCGGCGTCGTGAGCGCACGAGCGCTGCGACCGCCGGTCTGAGGGCTCCGAGGCGTGGACTACACGGCCGCTCTCGCGTACCTCGACGAGCACATCAACCTCGAGCGGATGCTGGCCGGGACGCGTCCCGAGGTGCCCTCGCTCGACCGGATGCGCCGGTTGTGCTCGGCGATGGGGGATCCGCAGCACGCGCAGCCGGTGGTTCATCTCACCGGGACCAACGGCAAGGGATCGACGACGCAACTCGTGACGCAGCTCCTGCTCGCCCAGGGTCTGAGCGTGGGTACCTTCACGAGCCCGCACCTGGACCGGGTGAACGAGCGGTTGTGCCGCAACGGCGAGCCGATCAGCGACGAGGAGTTCGCCGAACAGGTGGCAGCGCTCGCCGATCTCGAGGGCATCACCGGCGTGCGGCCGAGCTGGTTCGAACTGCTCGCCGCCGCAGCGTTCCGGTGGTTCGCCGACGTGGCCGTCGACGTCGCGGTGGTCGAGGTCGGGATGCTCGGCCGGTGGGACGCCACCAACGTCGCCGATGGGACGGTTGCGGTCGTGACCAACATCGCGCTCGACCACACCGAGTACGCCGGCCCGACCCGGGCCCACATCGCGGCGGAGAAGGCCGGCATCATCAAGCCGGGTTCGACGCTGGTGCTCGGCGAGCGTGACCCGGACCTGTTCGAGGTCTTCGCCGCGCAACGGCCATCGGCGATCGCGTGGGCGGGGGAGCACTTCGAGGTGCTCAACAACCAGCTGGCGCTCGGCGGTCGCCTACTCGACCTGCGCACGCCGCAGGCGCTGTACCGGGAGCTCTACCTACCCCTTCACGGGGCACACCAGGGCGACAACGCCGTCGTTGCCTTGTGCGCCGTCGAGGCGTTCTTCGACGCGCCGCTGGCGCTCGACGTGGTGCAGGAGGCGTTCGCCGCCGCTCGCATGCCCGGCCGGTTCGAGGTGCTGGGCCACCAGCCGCTCGTGATCGTCGACGGCGCGCACAACCCCGCCGGGGCCGATGTCTGCGCATCGGTGCTCGCCGAAGATTTCGACCCGGCGGGCGAAAAGCACCTCGTGGTGGGGATGCTGCGCAGCCGCGACCCGGTGGAGATGCTCGAAGCGTTGCGGGCCGAGGAGTTCGCGTCGGTGGTGTGTTGCACGCCGCCGTCGCCCCGTGCCCTGCCCGCCGCCGATCTCGCTGACGCGGCGCGCCGACTCGGTCTGGAGTCGGTCGAGGCGCGCGACGACGTGGCCGCCGCCTGCGATGTCGCGTTGCGCCGGGCCGGACCCGACGATGCGGTGCTCGTCGCCGGCTCGCTGTACGTCGTGGCTGCCGCCCGGCAGCACCTTCGGGTCGTGCTGCCCTGACCGGTACGCGACCCGCCGGGTCGCGTAGCCTGCCGACCCGCTATGGCCGATCGCACCCTTGTCCTGTTGAAGCCCGACGCCGTCGAACGCGGCCTGGTCGGCGAGATCCTCTCCCGCTTCGAGCGAAAAGGCCTCCGGCTCGTGGCGCTCGACCTGCGTAGCCTCGACGCCGACACCCTCGACCGGCACTACGCGGAGCACGTCGGCAAGGGGTTCTACGCCGACCTGGTCGCGTTCATGTCGCGCGGTCCGGTGGTGGCCCTCGTCCTGGAGGGCCCCGAGGACACGTGGGAGGTCGTGCGGTCGATGATGGGGGCCACCAACCCGCGCAAGGCGGCTCCGGGCACCATCCGCGGTGACCTCGGCATCCTGTTCACGGAGAACCTCGTGCACGGTTCGGATGGGCCCGAATCCGCGCAACGGGAGATCGGGATCTTCTTCCCCGGGCTCTGATGGCCCGTGGGAGGAGTCGGGTAGGATTCTCGGATCCACCCGGGCGGCCGTTCGGAGGGAGACCCATGGCCGGTAGCAATCCACTCAGTCTCGGCCGCGACATGGCGGTCGATCTGGGCACTGCGAACACGCTGATCTACGTGCGGGGCCAAGGCATCGTGCTCGACGAGCCGTCCGTGGTCGCCGTGAACGTGCGCGACGGTCGGCCCCTGGCGGTCGGTCTCGAAGCCAAGCGGATGATGGGCCGCACCCCGAGCCACATCCAGGCCATCCGGCCGCTGAAGGACGGGGTCATCGCGGATTTCGACATCTGCGAAAAGATGCTCCGCTACTTCATCCAGAAGGTCCATCGCAGCCGCTTCGCCAAGCCCCGCATGGTGATCTGCGTGCCGTCGGGCATCACGCCGGTCGAACAGCGCGCCGTGAAGGATGCCGCCGAGTACGCCGGCGCCCGCAAGCCCGCGTACATCATCGAAGAACCGATGGCGGCGGCCATCGGTGCCGGCCTTCCCGTCCAGGACCCGGCCGGCAACATGATCGTCGACATCGGCGGGGGCACCACCGAGGTCGCCGTGATCTCCCTCGGGGGCATCGTCGCCAGCCAGTCCGTGCGCGTCGCCGGCGACGAACTCGACGAGGCGATCATCAACTACGTGAAGAAAGAGCACTCGCTCGCCCTCGGGGAACAGACGGCCGAGGAGGTCAAGTTCGCCATGGGGTCGGCGTGGCCGCTGCAGGAGGAGCTCACGGCCGAGATCCGTGGGCGCGATCTGCTGAGCGGTCTACCCAAGACCGTGGTCGTGTCCTCGCAGGAGATCCGCGAGGCGCTCCTCGAACCCGTCACGACGATCGTCGACGCCGTGAAATCCACGCTCGACCGCACGCCGCCGGAACTGGCCGCGGACATCATGGAGCAGGGAATCACGATCACCGGGGGCGGGGCGCTGCTCACCGGCCTCGACGTGCGCCTGGCCCACGAGACGGGGATGGCGATCCGCATCGCTCGCAACCCGTTGCATTCGGTGGCGATCGGGTCGGGGCAGACGCTCGAGCACTTCGACGCGTTGAGCCGCGTGCTCTATCGCGGCCAGGACGGGTAGCCGCAGCTCGTGGCGCTGCCCACCCCCGGCCCGAGCCGGCGCACGATCATCGTGCTCGCCCTGCTGTCGGTCACGCTCATCACCGTCGACCTGCGGGGGAGCGAGCTGATCGACGGTTCTCGGGCCGCAACCACCGAGTTGACGTCGCCGCTGGCCGGCTTCTTCCGCTTCCTCGCCCGGCCGGCGGTGAACGCCTGGAACGGGATGCGCTCCTATGAGGAGCTCGAGCTCGAGAACGCGCAGCTGCGCGACAAGGTCGAAGCGCAGGAAGGTGCAGCGATCGCCGCCGAGGCGAAGTCGCAGTTGTACGACGAGCTGAAGGCGGTGGCCGGGCTCGACCTGCTCGGCAACTACCCGTACGTGACGGCACAGGTCGTCGGCGAGCCGGCATCGAACCTGCAGCTCGCCGTGGAGATCGACAAGGGCGCGCGCGACGGGCTGGCCCCCGGCATGCCGGTGGTGACCGCCGGTGGCCTGGTCGGTCGGTTGTCCCAGGTGACCCCGACCCACAGTTTCATCCGGATGCTCTACGACCCGCAGATCGGCGTGCCCGTCAAGATCATCGGTACCCGCCGGCCGGCCCCGGGCGCCACGACGACGACCACGAGTCCGCCGACGGCGACCACGACCGCTGCACCGAGCGGCCCGACGTCGTCGACCACGGGGGCCGAGACCGGCGACCCGTCGGCCGAGACCACGGTCCCGGCGACGACGACCACCACGGTTCCGCCGAAGAGCGTTCTCGACACCGGATTGCTGAAGGGTCAAGGCTACGACCGGCCCCTGGCGGTCGATCTCGTCGGGGCGGGGGAGAGCGTCGCCGTCGGGGACGCAGTGACCAGCTACGCCTCGTCGGGGTCCCTGTTCCCCGAAGACATCCCGATCGGCCGGGTCAAGACGGTTCGACCGCGGCCCGGCTCCACCTATCTCGACGTGCTGGTCGAACCGATCGCTGATCTCAGGCGCCTCAGCTTCGTACGCGTGATCAAGTACTCGCCCACCGCAGGCGGGTGACGGCGGTGGCCGTCGTCGAGCGGCCCCTGATCCGGGCTGCGGTGGTCTTGCCGATCCTGTTCGGGTTGCAGGTGTCGGTCGCCGCGGAGATCCGCCCGTTCGGGGTCGCCGGCGACCTGTTCCTGGCCTGTGCCATCACCGCCGGGTTGCTCGGTGGGCCGGTGCGCGGGGCCCGCTACGGGTTCGGTCTGGGGTTGCTCACCGACCTCGTCACCCGGCTTCCGTTCGGTATGGGCGCGCTCACCGGCGCGCTCGTCGCCTACTTCGTCGGCCTGGTGCCCGTTGGCGCGCAGTCCACCCGGCGCGCCTATGTGACGGTGGTGGCGGTCGCGACCGCTGCGGCATCGCTCTTCGCATCCGTGCTCGCGATCCTGTTCGGACGCGACGACCTCGCCGGGAGCGGGCTGGTCCGAATCACGCTGGTCATGGCCCTCTTGCACGCCGTGGTGGCCCTTCCGCTGCGAGCCCTCGGACGCTTCGTGCTGCTGCCGGACGTGATCGACCGGCACTGAGCGACCGCTCGCCGCGCCACGAGCGAGGCCGACCGCCGAGCTCCAGATGACGATCCGATGACGGCGAAGCGGGTACACGGTGGGGAAGAATGAACCCTGTGCGAGCGGAGACCAGCGCCTGGCGGTTGAGCGTGCTCGGATTGGTCGTCGTCGTGTTGTTCGGGTCGCTGTTCACCCGGTTGTGGTTCCTGCAGGTCGCAGCCGATCCGACCCTGGAGCAGCGGCTCGCAGAGGTCAAGACCCGGCGCGTCATCCTCCCGGCCACTCGGGGCCGGATCCTTGACCGCGACGGCCGGATCCTCGCCGACAACCGCCCGTCGATCAACGTCTCGGTCGACCGCGAGGTGTATCGCCGAAGCGCCGACCGAGCAGCGCTCTTCGAACGGCTGTCCCCGCTGGTCGGTGCGACCGTGGAGGAACTCGAGGAGCGCTGGAAGGACGTCAACATCGACCCCCTCCTGCCGGTTCCCGTCGCCGAGGGGGTCGACGAACCGACAGCGATCTGGCTGAAGGAACGTGCCGAGGACTATCCCGGGGTCGAGGTCGAGGAGGGCTTCCAACGCCGCTACCCCTATGCCCCGATCGGCAGCCACGTGGTCGGCTACCTCGGAAAGCTCAACGGAGACGAGTTCCGGGAACTGCGCGTGAAGGGCTACCGACTGTCGGACTCGGTCGGCAAGGCCGGTATCGAGCGGTCCTTCGAGGAGGACCTGCGGGGCAAGCCGGGTTGGGTCGAGTACGAGATCGATGCGACGGGCCGGCCGCTACGGCTAGTCGCCCAGCAGGATCCGGTGCCCGGGAACGACGTGATGCTCACGATCGATCTCCGCTTGCAGCAGTACGCGGAGCAGATCCTGCAGGTCGGTCTCGAGCGGCGGCGGCTCGTGCGGCCGTGCGTGAAGGAGAACCGCTTCGACGAGGATTGCACCGTGCCGAAGAACGCGTTCCGGGCACCGGCTGGCACCAGCGTGGTCCAGGACCCGCAGACCGGCGAGATTCTCGCGATGGCCTCGAATCCGCCGTTCGACAACCGGTGGTTCACGGCACCCCTACCGACGAAGTTGTTCGACGCAGTGTTCAAGGCCCGCGACCCGAAGGACAAAGAGGCGATCCGCAACAAGTACCCGGCGCTGCTGAATTACGCGATCCAGGGCACCTACCAGATCGGCTCGACCATGAAGCTGTTCACGAGCATGGCGGCCCTGAAGTACCTGCCCTCGGGAAGTCCGGGCAAGGTGCCCGGGACGCCCGGGTTCAGCGCCGAGGACACCTATCTCGACGTCGGACGATGGCTCCTGCCGGGCTGCGCCCCTGACGAGCCGGGCGGATGTACTCGCCGCAACGCCGGCGGCACCGTGTACGGGGAACGGAACCTCGAAGAGGCGATGATCGTCTCGGTCGACACGTTCTTCTACGAGTTGGCGTCCCGCATGTACGACGAGACGGTCAAGGGCACCCAGCCCCAGCAGACGGTGCTGGCCGAATTCGGGATGGCCAACCGCCCGCTCGGTATAGACCTTCCCTTCGAGCAGGAAGGTCTGATCCCCACCGCAGCGATCAAGCGGTCGCTCGCTGACAAAGGCGCCATCCCGAAATCGCAGGGCCGGGACTTGTTCCGCGGCGATGCGGTCAACCTGGCGATCGGGCAGGGACTCATCGGGGTGACCCCGCTGCAGCTCGCGTCCGGGTACTCGACGTTCGCGAACGGCGGCACGCTCTACCGACCCTTGATCGCTCGGGCGGTCCTGGCGCCCGGGCTGCCGAAGAAGGGGAGTGGGGTGCTCGACCTGAGCGGCGCAGCGGCCAAGGTGGTGCGGGAGTACAAGCCCGAGGTAAGGGGCGCAGTCGAGATCCCGGCGTCGATGCGCGAGCCGTTGATGATCGGCCTGCAGGGAGCGTTGTTCGACCGGGTCGAAGGCGGGTTCCAGGGCACTGCGCTGGGGGCATGGGAGAGCTATCCCTACCGGGACCTGTTCCCGGTCGCGGGCAAGACCGGTACCGCGCAGACCAAGTTCGTTGCGCTCACGGCCGAACAGCTCGCGAACAAGGAGAAGGAGCCCGACTTCTCCGAGTACGACCGGTCGTTGTTCGCCGCCTTCGGCGGTCAGAGCCTCGACAAGCCGGAGTTCACCGTGGTGACCGTGATGGAGGAGGCGGGATTCGGTGGTCAGGCCGCTGCTCCCGTGACCAAGTGCATCTTCGAAAAGCTGGCCGTCGAGTCCTTCAAGAAGGACAAGCCGGCGATGCTCGGCGGCCTGGCCGACGTCAGCCCGACGGCCGGCGAGCTCGACCGGAGCACGCTCCAAGCCGCCATCCTGCCCCGTCTCACCGACGACACGGGCTGCCTCGACTACCGGGACATCTCGGGAAGCCGCGACTGATGGCGATCGTGCACTACGGCCCCGGAAGCGATGCGATCGGGGGGCACCCCACGCTGTTCAGCCCGTTCCGGCGGGTCGACTGGACGCTGCTCGCCTTGACGTTCGGACTGATCGGCGTGGGTCTCGTGTCGATCTACGGGGCGACCGCTCCCCGTCGTGAGCTGCTGGGGCTCGAGCCGACGTACTGGGTCGAGCGCCAGTTGATCTCGGTGGGCCTCGGTCTCGTCGGCATGCTGGTGGTGATGGCGATCGACTACCGGTCGCTGCGACGGTTGGTGCCGTTGGTGTTCGTCGGTTCGCTGGTGCTCCTCGCCGGGCTCTTCGTCGCAGGAACCGACGTCAACGGGGCTCGAGCCTGGTTCGAGGCCGGTGGCTTCCAGCTGCAGCCCTCGGAGTTCGCCAAGGTGGCGCTCATCCTCACGCTCGCGGCATACGCCGCCGGCGAGCGGGGCGAGCCACTGCCGTACCACCGGTTCGTCAAGAGCCTGTTGCTCGCCGGGCTCCCGCTCGTGTTGATCATCGGCCAGCCCGATTTCGGTACCGCCTCGGCGATGATCGCGAGCGTCATGGGCCTGCTGCTCGTCGCCCGGGCCAAGTTGCTCCACATCGTGCTGATCTCGGCATTGGCCGTCGCGTCAGCCGTCGCCGTGGTCACGACCGACACCCTGGCGAGCTACCAGCAGAATCGCTTGACCTACTTCCTCGACCAGGAGGAGACGAAGGCCAACGCCGATCTCATCCGGCAGGTGAAGTTCTCGAAGCAGGCGATCACCCTCGGCCGGGTGACGGGTTCGGGCTTCGGCGAGGGCGTGCTCACCAACCGGGGCGACGTTCCCGAGCAACGCACCGACTTCATCTTCTCGGCGATCGCCGAGCAGTTCGGACTCGTCGGCGCATCGGCCGTGCTCGCGCTGTTCCTGCTGCTCGTCCTCCGGATCTTGCGCATCGCCCAACTCGCCGAGGACCCCATGGGGGCGCTGATCGCGGGCGGAGCCGTGGCGCTCGTGTCGTGGCACGTGTTCCAGAACGTCGCGATGAACATGGGCATCATGCCGGTCACCGGCATCCCGCTGCCGATGGTGTCCTACGGCGGCTCGTCCACGATCGCGTTCCTGCTCCTGCTCGGCCTGGTCCAGAGCGTCCACATGCGACGGGTCGCATGAGCCCGTCCCGGTGCCGGAACCCTGCAGCGGGTAACCTCTCGCCCCCATGACGACCGCCGCTGCCCCCTCGCTGTGGCCCCGTCTCGAACCGCTGCTCGCTCGTGTCGCCAAGCCGGCCCGGTACATCGGGTGCGAGGTCGGCGCCACCACCCCCCGCCACGACCCGGCCAAGGTGTCCTGGCTGCTGGTGTACCCCGACACCTACGAGATCGGGCTCCCCAATCAGGGTCTGCAGATTCTCTACGAGATCCTGAACGAGCGCGACGACGCCGTCGCCGAGCGCTCCTACGCTCCGTGGCTCGACCTCGACGCCGAGTTGCGCCGGGCAGGCCTGCCGTTGTTCTCGGTCGACACCCATCGGCCGGCCGGCTCGTTCGACGTGCTGGCGTTCAACCTGTCGGCCGAACTCGTCTTCACCAACCTGTTGAACTGCGTCGATCTCGCAGGCGTACCGGTCCGCTCGGAGGATCGCCGGCCCGAGCACCCGATCGTGTGCGCCGGCGGTCATGCCACATTCAACCCCGAGCCACTTGCCGACTACGTCGACGTATTCGTCATCGGGGAGGGCGAGGAGGTCGTCGCCGAGGTCACCGAGGTCGTGCGGGCCTGGAAGGCGTCGGGTCGCACGGAGGGCAGCCGCAAGCAGGTGCTGCGGGCGCTCGCAGCGGTTCCCGGCGTCTACGTGCCGTCCATGTACGACGTCGACTACGACGGTCCCCGCCTCGTGTCGGTCACCCCGCGCTACCCCGACGTGCCGGCCCGGGTGGAGAAGCGGGCCGTCGCCGATCTCGGCGAGTGGCCGTATCCCAAACGGCAACTCGTGCCGCTCACCGAGGTCGTGCACGACCGCCTGAACGTCGAGGTGTTCCGGGGGTGCACCCGAGGGTGTCGCTTCTGCCAGGCGGGCATGATCACCCGCCCGGTTCGCGAACGCCCGGCCGACCAGGTGCGCACGATGGTGCGCGACGGGCTGCGGCGCAGCGGGTACGACGAGGTGGCGCTCACCTCGCTGTCCACCGCCGACTTTTCGGGGATCGAGCGTGTGGTCGCCGACACCGTGTCGGACCCGACGGCATGCGGACAGGTGTCGGTCAGCCTGCCGTCGCTCCGGGTCGACGCATTCACCGTGGGTGTCGCTGCGCAGGTCTCCAAGGCTCGCCGCACGGGGTTGACCTTCGCCCCCGAGGCCGGCTCGTGGCGCCTGCGGACGGTGATCAACAAGCTGATTACCGAGGAGGACCTGTACGGGGCGGTCGAGTCGGCGTACTCCCAGGGCTGGTACCGGATGAAGCTCTACTTCTTGACGGGCCTGCCCACCGAGACCGATGACGACACCCGCGGCATCGTCGAGTTGGGTCGCAACTGCGTGGAGATCGGCCGTCGCCACACGAAGCGGGCGTCGGTGACCGTGTCCGTCGGTGGGTTCGTACCCAAGTCCCATACGCCGTTCCAGTGGTTCGGGCAGAACACGGTCGCCGAGCTCCAGCGCAAGATCGGCGTGCTTCGCGACGCGGCCCGCAAAGCCCGTGGGGTGGAGCTGAAGTGGCACGACCCACGTGCATCCCTCGCCGAGGGGATCGCCTCGCGCGGCGACCGGCGGATCGGTCGGGTCATCGAACGGGTGTGGCGGGAAGGTGGCACGTTCCAGGAGTGGAGCGAGTGCTTCCGCCTCGAACGGTGGACCGACGCCATGGCGGCCGAGGGCCTCTCGGTCGACTGGTACGTCCACCGGCACCGCACCGAGGACGAAGTGCTCCCGTGGGAGCACGTGTCGGCCGGGCTGCACAAGGACTTCCTTTGGCAGGACTGGCAGGCGGCCCTCGCAGGGTCCGGGCTCGAGGACTGCCGGTGGATCCCCTGCTACGACTGCGGGGTCTGTACGGGGTACGGGATCGAGCACGTGGTCGCGTCACCCACGCCGCCGGCGGGTGGCAGCCAGGGCACCGGCCAGGATCTCGGCCGGGGCAGCGAGGTTCCGGTGCGGCTGCAGGTCCGCCGTCCCGACCCGGTCGGCGCAGGCTGAGGTGCGGGTCCGGATCCGATTCACGAAGCTCGGCAAGGTGCGCTTCACCAGCCACCGTGACGCCGCACGGATCTGGGAGCGGGCCTGCCGCCGGGCCGAATTGCCCGTGGCCTACAGCGTCGGGTTCTCGCCCCGGCCCCGGCTGCACTTCGGGCTCGCGCTGTCGACCGGCCACGAAAGCCTGGCCGAGTATCTCGACGTCGATCTCGAGGACGGCCGGGCGGCTGGGATCGACGCGGTCGGATTGCCTGCAGCGGTGAGCGCCATGCTTCCCGACGGGATGGTCGCCCAGCGGGCGATGGTCATACCGCCGGGGACACCGTCACTTCAGGAGGCCGTGACGGCATGCACGTGGCGCATCGACGTCGCCGACGCCACCCCCGAGGCCGTCGGCGCAGCGCTCGAGGCCTTCCTTGCCGCTGAGGTCGTCCTTATCGATCGCGAGCGCAAGGGCGAGCGCTCGACCGACGACATCCGTCCGGCCGTCCTCGCCGCCGAGGTGGACGGTGCCGTCGAACTGCCCGATGGCCGGGCGGGGACCCGCCTGGTGGTCGAGTTGGCGACGATCGGCCGGTCGTTGCGGCCTGGCGAACTCGTCGGTGCGCTCGTGCCCGACGACCCCGACGTGCGGGTGCTTCGCACCCACCAGTGGATCGACGCCGGTGGCGCGCGACGGGAACCGATCCCACTCGCGGCGACGCCGGCCGGTGCCGGGCGCGAGGCGCCCGCAGGAGGAGCGCCATGACGGACTTTCCCGACGCCCCGGCGGCCGGTGGTCCCGGGGCCGGTCCGGACACGTCCGAGGAGACCGCCGCTGGCGGAGATGCGTCGGCGGCAGCCAAGCGTCGCCGCCGCGGCTCACGGGGTGGGCGGGGCCGCTCGCAGCGCCGCGCCGGTGGCGAGGTTGCCCCGAGCGACGACCCGCCGGCGGCCGAACCGGGTGGGGAGCAGGATCCCGCAGCCGGCGCTGACCCCTTGGCGCGCCCCCAGCGAGCGGCCCGACCGGCCCGACCGAAGCGGGCGCCGGCGCCCGAGGTCTCCGAACAACCCGAGCTGCCCGACCCGCCGCTCGAAGGCAAGGTCCGCGACGCGGCGGTCGCCGACCAGGTGCTCGTGCGGCGCCCGCGCATCGGGGATTCCCGCCCGGCACCGCCCGTCGCCCGGCCGGCCCCAGAGCCGGAGGTCGCCGCTTCGCCGAGGTCGAAGGACCGGTCTGCGGGATCGAAGCCGTCCCGCCGGGGCAGCGCCGCCCTGCGCGCCGCATCGGCAGCGCCGGCCGCACCAGCGGCCCGTTCGGGGCGCGCCCCGCGGCGGGTGGAGGTCGAACCGCCCAAACCGAAGGAACGCAACGGCCGCCCGGTGGGTCGGTACCTGATGTGCGTCCACAGCCGACCCGAACGCACCCAGATCGCCGTGCTCGAGGGCCGCAGCCTCATCGAGCACTACGTGAGCCGTGCCGCCGACGACGTGTCGCAGATCCACGGCAACATCTACGTCGGGCGGGTGCAGAACGTGCTGCCGGGCATGGAGGCGGCGTTCATCGACATCGGTACGCCCAAGAACGCCGTGCTGTACCGGGGCGACGTGCAATACGACGCCGAGGACATCGTGGAGGGCGGCAAGGGTGGAGGGAAGAACCTCCGCATCGAGCAGGTCCTCAAGGCTCGGCAGCTCATCATCTGCCAGGTGACGAAGAACCCGATCGGCGCCAAGGGAGCCCGGCTCACCCAGGAGGTGTCGCTCCCCGGCCGGTTCGTGGTCTTGATCCCGAACTCCCGTACCTATGGCATCTCCAAGCGGCTGCCGGACGACGAGCGTCGGCGGCTGCGCGCGCTGCTCGACAAGGTCAAGCCTGCCGAGCACGGGGTGATCGTGCGTACGGCGGCGCAGGCTGCTCCCGAGGACGAACTGCGACGCGACGTCGAACGGTTGCTCGAACAGTGGAACCGCATCGAGGCCGCCGCCCGGGGCGCGAGTGGGCCGACCCTGCTCTACAAGGAACCCGACATGGCCGTCCGGGTGATCCGCGAGGAGTTCAACAACGAGTACCGGGGTGTGGTCATCGATGATCGAGCGCTGTTCGAGGAGGTCCACGGCTACGTGGCGTCGATCAGCCCGAGCCTCGCCGACCGGGTGGAGTTCTACGACGCGCCGGCCGAGGGTCTCCCGCTGTTCGAGAACCACCACATCCATGAGCAGTTGCACAAGGCGCTCGACCGCAAGGTGTGGCTGCCCTCCGGCGGTTCGTTGATCATCGAGCACACCGAGGCGCTCACGGTCATCGACGTGAACACCGGCAAGAACGTGGGCTCCACGAACCTCGAGGAGACCGTCTACCGCAACAACCTCGAGGCCGCCGAGGAGATCGCCAAGCAGCTCCGCCTGCGCGACATCGGCGGGATCATCGTCATCGATTTCATCGACATGGAGCTGAAGGAGAACCGTCAGGCCGTCGTGGCCCGGTTCCGCCAGGAGCTCGCACGCGACAAGACCCGTACGCAGGTGTTCGACATCTCCGAACTCGGGTTGGTCGAGATGACGCGCAAGCGGATCGGGGAGGGCTTGCTCACCGAGTTCGCCGATCCCTGCCCGCACTGTGAGGGCCGGGGGGTCGTCGTGGATCACTCCCTGATCGCCGGTTCCTGATAAGCTCGCCGCTCGCTATGTACGCAGTGATCGCCACAGGTGGCAAGCAGGAACGAGTCGCCGAAGGTCAGCGACTGAACGTCGAGAAGCTGTCGGCTGCCGAAGGTGAGGAGGTCAGCTTCACTCCGGTGCTCGTGGTGGACGGCGATGTCGTCCTCGCCACACCGGCGGAGCTGGTCGGCGCCTCGGTAGCCGGCCGAGTGGTCGGTGCGGCGAAGGGGCCGAAGATCAACGGCTTCACCTACAAGCGGCGCACGAACCAGCGGCGGCGCTTCGGGCACCGTCAGCACTACACCGTCGTCGAGATCACCCGGATCGCCCGGGGCTGAGGAGGGCGTCATGTCGAAGACCAAGGGCGGGGGTTCCACCCGCAACGGGCGCGATTCCAATGCGCAGCGCCTCGGGGTGAAGGTGTTCTCCGGGCAGGAGATTTCGGCCGGCGGGATCATCGTGCGCCAGCGGGGCACGCGCTTCCACCCGGGCCACAATGTCGGGATCGGCGGCGACGACACGCTGTTCGCCACTGCGAACGGAGTCGTGCAGTTCGGCGAACGAAAGGGCCGCCGGATCGTCGACGTCGTCGCGTCGGCCTGATCGACAGCCTTCGTTGACGGCCCCGGCCATCGGCCGGGGCCGTCAACGCGTCCGGGCTCCGGTGACCCCATCAGGGCGTGCCGATACCCCGGGGCAACTGGGCGCGCGGCCAGTCGAGCAATCGGACCGCCTCCTGGCAGGCGAAGCGGTCGGTCATCCCGCCGACGTAGGTCACCGCCGCCCGGTAGGCCTCCGGGGTGCCGGCGGCGAAGGCCCCCCTGCTCGGGGGCAGCAGGTTCGGTCGGTCGGCAAAGGCCTCGACGAGGGCCTGGAGCACAGCGATGACCGCCCGGGCCTGCGATACCGAGGCAGGCCGGAGGTAGATGTGCTCGTAGTCGAAGCGGCGGAAGGCGGCGAGCGCGTCGGCGAGCTCGGCGCTCATGGCGATCGCGCCGAGTGAGGCCGATGTGTCGACGAGGGAACCGACGAACGCACCGATCTGCTGGCTCCGGCGCCGCCCGCACTGCTCGGCGACGTCGGCGGGCAATTGGGCGAGCGTGACGATCCCGGCAGCGACGGCGTCTTCGAAGTCGTGGCAGACGTAGGCGATGCGATCGGCCCAGGAGACGACCTCACCCTCGGGCGTGGCGGGGGCCGGACGTGACCAGGAATGGTTCCGGATGCCGTCGAGCGTCTCGGCGCACAGGTTGAGCGGGGGCAGCACGACGTCGGCCCCCCAGACGGCGTGGTCGTACCCGCCCTCCACGTAAGGCGACAGGGCGTCTTCGCTGGCGTGACCGCCCGGGCCGTGGCCGCAGTCGTGCCCGAGCGCGATCGCCTCGGCGAGTGCCACGTTCAGCCCGAGGCCCCGAGCCGCGGCCGACGCGATCTGCATCACCTCGAGCGCGTGGGTGAGCCGGGTGCGCTGGTGGTCGTCGGGGAACACGAAGACCTGCGTCTTGCCGGCCAGGCGACGGAACGCCGTGGCGTGGAGGATGCGATCCCGGTCACGCTCGAAGCAGGTGCGGTAGGTGCAGGGCTCCTCTTCGACGGCCCGGTTGCCGGCGCCCGACGCCGGGGTGGCCCGAGGGCCCAGTTGCGCCTCGCGCTCCTCGCGCCGCACCGCGTCGCCCGGCTGGCCGGCGACGGGGCTGGTTTCGTGGGCTACCCGGAAGCGAGCGTGCTCGTGACCGTGCATGGTCGAGGCCCAGCGAGCGATCCGATCCGCCACGCGACGCACGCTACCGGCGGGGTGCGGCATCGAACCGGTAGCGTTTGCGGTCCCATGAGCGGGTTCGTCGACGAGTGCGGTCTCAACGTGCGGGGCGGTGACGGCGGTGCCGGCTGTGTCGCGTTCCGGCGGGAGGGGCCGGTCACCAAAGGTGGCCCGAACGGCGGTGACGGAGGCAAGGGCGGCGACGTGTGGGTCGTGGCCGACCGGAATGTCGCGTCGCTGCTGGCCTACCGCGACCATCCGCACCGGCGGGCGTCCAACGGGGTCCATGGGAAGGGCAAGGACATGCACGGCCGGGCAGGGACCGACGAGCTCGTCACGGTTCCCGAGGGCACCGTCGTGCGCGACCTGTACACCGGCGAGGTGGTCGCCGATCTCGTCCGCCACGGCGACCGCTGGATGGCGGCGGCGGGCGGCCGGGGCGGTCGGGGCAACGCCAAGTTCCTGTCGAACCGGCGCCGGGCGCCCGATTTCGCCGAGCAGGGCGAGCACGGGGAGGAGCGCTGGCTCCGGCTCGAGATCAAGCTGATGGCGGACGTGGCCCTCGTCGGATTCCCCAACGCAGGGAAGTCGACGTTCATCAGCCGGATCTCGGCGGCCAAGCCGAAGATCGCCGACTACCCCTTCACCACGCTCGAGCCGCACCTGGGCGTCGTGCGTGACGCCGACGAGGGCCGCGAGATGGTGGTCGCCGACATCCCCGGGTTGATCGAGGGAGCCGCCGAGGGACGAGGTCTGGGCCACACCTTTCTGCGGCACGTCGAGCGGGCCCGTGTGCTCTGCATGCTCATCGACCTGGGCTCGACCGAGCAGGACCCGGCGACCCAGGAACGGATCCTGTTGCACGAGCTGGGTTCCTATCGGCCCGAGCTGCTCGAGCGGGAGCGGCTCGTCGTCGGCTCGAAGGCCGACGTCGCGCTGCACGAGTTCGACGGGCTGCGCATGTCGGCGGTGACCGGCGAGGGTGTGCCCACCGTCGTCGGGCGTCTATTCGACCTCGTCGCCGCCGCTCGCACGAGCGAGCCCGAGCCGGACGCCTTCGTGATCCTGCGCCCGGTCCCCGAAGGCGTGCGGGTCGTGCGGGAGGCCGAGCACCAGTGGCGCATCACCGGTCGGGAGGCCGAGCGGGCCGTCGCTTTCAACGACCTCACCAACCCGGCGGCGCTTGCGTTCGTGGACGATCGCTTGCGGCGGCTCGGGGTCGGCAAGTCCTTGGCGCGCGCCGGGGCGGCGCCGGGCGACGTCGTGTGGATCGGGGCATTCAGCTTCGACTACGAACCCGACGAGTGAGCGCGCCGATGTCCACGGTGGTCGTCAAGATCGGCTCGTCCTCGCTCACCCTCGACGGGGGAGCGATCGACGTCGCTGCCGTGGTCAAGCTGTGCGACGACGTGGTCGGCCTCCGTCGTGCCGGGCACCGGGTGCTGGTGGTCACCTCGGGTGCGGTCGCCGCCGGCGTCGCGGCCCTCGGCCTCGACCGGCGACCGGCCGACATGCCCACCCTGCAGGCGCTGTCGGCGGTCGGACAGAGCCGGCTCATGCAGGTGTACACCGACACCCTGGGCCGTCACGGTGCGATCGGTGCCCAGGTGCTCTTGGTGCCGCAGGACTTCTTCGTCCGCCGGCAGTACCTCCACGCTCGCCAGACGCTGCTGCGGCTGCTCGAGCTGGGCTGCATCCCGATCGTCAACGAGAACGACGCCGTCGCCGTCGATGAGCTGCGCTTCGGGGACAACGACCGCATCGCCGCGCTCGTGGCGCACCTGGTGGCGGCCGACACGCTCGTGCTGCTCACCGACACCCCCGGGCTCTACACCGCCGACCCCCGTCTCGACCCCGCCGCCGTGCTCGTCGAGGAGGTTCGGGCCGACGATCCGGTGCTCGACGTGGACGCCGGCGGGTCGGGGACCACCCGAGGCTCGGGCGGCATGGCCTCGAAGCTCGCAGCGGCGCGCATCGCCTCGTGGTCCGGGGTCCAGACCGTCATCGCCCGGGCATCGCGGCCCGACGTGCTCGGCGAGGCCGTCGCCGGCCGGCTCGGGGTGGGCACGATCTTCCGGGCCCACGACCGCCGGCTCCCCGCCCGCAAGCTGTGGCTCGGCTTCGCTTCGGCCACCGCCGGGCTCCTGCGGGTCGACGACGGCGCCCGGCACGCCGTGCTCGACGGAGGGCGGTCCCTGCTGCCGGCCGGTATCCGCAGCGTCGAGGGGCACTTCGAGGAAGGGGACGTGGTCGACATCGCCGGACTCGACGGCCGCGTCTTTGCCCGCGGCATGGTGGCCGCCGACGCGGATGGCCTGCGTGCCGCCGCCGGTCGACGCTCGGGGGAGCTGCCTGCGGGCACGCCACCGGAGGCGGTGCACCGCGACGATCTCGTCGTGCTGCCCGGCTGATGCTCCGGTAGGGGGCGGCGCCGGTTCGTGCCGGTACGGTCGGCGAGCATGACGACCTGGACGGTGATCGACGAACAGGCGGTGCACACGGTCGAGGCGGGGGAGACCCTCACGGTCGATCCGGCGCTGCTCGGCTGGCAGCGCAAGCCCGAGGGCCTGTGCCGTGACGAGGTGTGCATCCCGGTGCCCGCTGGTGTCGCCACCGGCCCGATGGACGCCGCACTGTTGGCCCGATTGCTGGGCCGGCCGCTCGTGGTCGATGTCGCCGAGCGGGTGGCCGCCTTCGGTGCGTCGGCTGCCGAGCGGGCCGACGCCCTGCGGTCCGGGTTGGCGCCGGACTTCGCGCTCCCCGACGTCGACGGGGTCGTGCACCGGCTCAGCGACTACCGCGGGCGCAAGGTGGTGCTGTACGCCTACGCCAGTTGGTGAGGCTGCCGAGCCGACCTGCCCGTGTGGCAGGCGCTGCACACCGAACTGGGCGCCGAAGGCCTGACGGTCATCACCGTTGCGATCGACGATTCGCTCGACGCGGCCCGCCCCTGGGTTCGCCTGGCCGGGGCGACGCATCCGAGCCTCGTCGACACCGAGCACCGGTTCGCCGACCTGTACCACTGCGTCAACGTGCCGACGGTGCTGTGGGTCGACGAGGAGGGCCGCATCGTGCGCCCCCAAGACGTCCACTACGTGTCGACGGAGTACGCAAGCGTCACCCGCTTCCATCCCCGTAAGCCGATCGCTGCGCTGCGAGCCTGGGTGCGCGGCGAGGCGCCGGCCTACGAGGGGTCGGTGGCGGGGGACACCAAGGTGCCGACCGAGACCGATCAGGAAGCCCGGGCGGCGTTCGCAGTGGCGTGGTGGCTCCACCAGCACGATCGAGCCGAGGCGGCCGAGCGGTGGTTCGTGCGGGCCGGCGAGCTGGCGCCGCACGACTTCACGATCCGGCGGGGCTCGATGCCGATCCGGGGGATCGACCCGGCGGGTCCGGCGTTCTTCCAGATGGTCGCCGACTGGGCCGCCAAGGGGAACGCGTACTACCTCCCGTTGCCCGACACGGCGACCAGCCCGGACGACTTCGACGTCGAGCCGGTCGAGCAGTTCACGATGGAGCAGTTGCAGGCGCGGATCGAGTCGCAGCGAGACGCCGCGGACCGAGCCGGCCACGGCGATTGATCGGCAACGAGTGAGCGGCGCCGGCTGACCGCAATGGTGATCGGGCGGGTCGCCCGCCCGATCACGACGCCGCAGGCGGCGTGGCGGCCGGGCCCGGCTCGACGGCGGGCGCCGGGGTGAGCCCGAGCTCGGCCTTCAACTGCGAAAGACGGCTCTGCGCCTCGACGTTGAGCGTCGCCTGCTCGATCTCGAGCATGCGGTTCTCGACCGTGGTCTCCTGCAGCTCTGCGGTCGCGGTGGCCTTCGCGTAGCGCGCCTCGATCTTCTGGCGCACTTCCTCCATCGTCGGCACGTCCTGGCCCACGGTCTCGGTGAGCGAGGCCATCGCCGTGTTCATCTGCTCCTGCATCTTGGCCTGGTCGAGCTGCGACAGGAGCTTCTGGCGCTCGGCGAGCTTGCGCTGCAATTGCGCCGAGTTGTTCTGCACCGCCGCCTTGGCCTGATCGGCCGCCTGGGTGGACTGCAGGACCATCTGCTTCTGCGACTCGACGGTGCGCTCGAGCTCGATCAACCGGTTCGCCAGGGCTTCGGCGGCGACGGTGAGCTCCTGGGACTTCTTCGCATCCCCCGACTTGTCGGCGTCGGCAGCCATGATCAGCGCCTGGCGGGCGTTGCCGTTGACCTTGGTGAGCTCTTCCATCGAACGGTTGAGCGCCAACTCCGCCTGCTTCTGGTTGGCGATCACGTTGGCGGCCTGCTCCTTGAGGCGTCGGTGCTGCTCCTGGGCCTCGGTGATCGCCTGCTCGAGCTGCACCTTGGGATCGGCCGACTCCTCGAACTTCCCGCTCAGCTTGGCGGTCATGTACTTCCACCACTTCGCGATCACCTTGAACATGGGCGGCGAGCCTACCGAGCGTGCAGGCGCAAACGGATCGCAGCCTCCCGGAGTTCGGGGGCGCGCAGCACCACGAGACAGACCAGGTAGACCGCCACGCCGAGCGGGACCCCGACGACGAGCCGGGCCAGGGCAGCACCGCCGGTCGGGCCGCCGAAGCTCGACGTCGCGAGCCAGACGATCTCGGCCATGACGAGCGCAGCCAGGCCGAGGCGGCCGGCGCTGCCGAGGACGCGGCGCACCGGCACGCCGGGAAGCTTGCGGGCGAGGATCGCGAGCGCACCGACGGAACTGATCCCGTAGGCGATCGTGAAGGACCAGGCGAGTCCGGGAACGCCGAACGTGCCGACGAGGGCGACGCCGAGGATGATGTTGAGCGCGTTCTCGAACGCGTTGATCACGAACGGCGTCCGGGTGTCGGCGTGGGTGGTGAAGCCGCGCAGCACGAACAGGTAGGCCGCGACGGCGCCGACGCCCCACGCAAAGCCCGTCAGCGTCGCACCGGTGATCTCGGCGTCGGCGGCGTCGAAGGCGCCGGCCTGGAGCAGGGTCGACACGAGCGGTCGGGCGAGCACGGCCAGTCCGAAGCCGGCGGGGAGCATCACGGCGAGAAGCAGGCGCAGACCCTGCTCGAAACGGGCGAGGAACCGGGCCTTGTCGCGAGCGGCGCGGGCGCGCGCGAGCTCGGGCGTGAAGGTGGTGATCACCGACATGGCGAGCAGACCGATCGGCACCTGGGCCAACAGGAACGCCACCTGGTACGCCGTCACCCCGAAGCTGCCGGGCCGGGCCAGGACCGTCATCGCATAGAGGGCGAGCTGGTTCGCGACGACGTACCCGATCGTCCACCCCGACAGGCGCAGCACCTCCCGCACGGCCGGGTGGTGGCGATCGGGGCGGAAGCGGACCACGATGCCGTTGCGCCGCAACGACACGAGCAGCACCCCGGCCATCAGGACGATCCCGGCCGTCGTGGGGGCCGCGAGCAACCAGCGCAGCGTCGGATCCAGGGCGGCAAGGGCGAGATCGCGGGGCGTGGTGCCCACGACGGCCGCCAGCGCCGCCAGGCCGGCGATACCGACGACGTTGTTCGCCACCGGCGCCCATGCCGCAGCGAAGAAGTGGCCGTGCGCGTTCAGCAACGCCGAGGCGAGGAACGTCAGCGAGTAGAAGAAGACCTGCGGCAGGAACACCACGGCGAGGAACGTCATGGTGCCCACGAGGCGGTCCCGGTCCACGGTCTCCGGGCTGGTCACGGTGTACAGCCGAACCAGCAGCGGGGAGGCGATCACCGCGACGACGGTCAACACGGCCGACGCGACGGCCGCGACCGAGAACACCGCACTGGTCGCCTCGGAATCGCCGTCGGTGGCGTGCCGGGTGAACAGCGGCACGAGCGTGGCTGCGAGCACACCGCCCAGCACGAGTTCGTACAGCACGTTGGGCAGGTTGTTCGCCGTCGTGAACGCGTCGGCGAGGTCGTTGGCGACGATCTGGACCAGGAACCCGAAGCGGACCAGACCGCTCAGCCGGCTGAGCAGGGTGCCGGTGGCGACGACGAGGTTCGCGCGCGCCAGGCCGCCTCGGGCCGTCACGCCCCACCCGTCGCCGGCCGGCCGCTCGCTTCCTCGAGAGCCTGCCGGAGCGATTCGAGTTCACCGACGAGATGGTCCACGTCGGTGCCCAGCCCGGAGAGACTCGGATCCTCGCCTTGGCCGATCGAGAGTTCCACCGCACGGGCGACGAGCTCGTCGAGTCGGGCGTCGAGCAGCCGCAAGCGGGAACGGCCGTCCTCGGAGGCTGCAGCGAGCCGGGCTGCGGTGGCCAGTTGCGATTCGAGGGCTTCGAGGGTCCGGGTCGTGGATTCGCCGGGCGGCAACGCCCGAGCGGCGGCCAACTCACGGCGGACCCGCGTCGGGTCGAGCCGGCCGAGGGCGACATCGATGCTGTGACCGTGTGTCGCAACCCGGCGGCACTCCTCGACGCTCGCGTCGATGCCGTCACCGAGGGCACGCAGCCGGTCCTGCAACGGGCCGGGCACCACGGCGTCGACCGTCGAGCGGTAGCGGGCCGCAGCCGCTGCCGCCTCCACCACGAACCCCCGCCACGGCTCCGACAACGCCCCCGGACCGGGCAGTCGGGGCCGGCGCGGCGCCCGGGGCAACCCGACGAGGACTCGCAAGGACCACGCGCCGAGCGCAGCGACCACGGCGAGGTACACCGGGATCCCGACGGCGAGCGTGACCGCCGCAGCGGCGCCCGCGGCGAGGATGCCGGACGGCGCCATCATCGCCTCGGCGCCGGCGCGGGTCAGCAGCCGGTCCTTCAGTCCGATGCGGGTGGCCACGAATGCCGATCGTGTCAGAAGTTCGACACGACGGCGGTGAACACCTGCTCGATCGTCGCCGGATTCGACGCGTCGTAGGCAGCTGCGTTCGACGCCTCGGCGATCCGGCGCAGGATCGTGAGGTCGGCGTCCTTGCCGTAGCCGATGGTGAACACACGCACGGGGGTGGTGCGGGTTCCCTCCGCACCGACCTGAAGCTCCTGCACGAGCCCGTTGAGCTGGGCGGTGTCGTCGTTGCGGTTGCCGTCCTCGTTCCGGCCGTCGGTGAGCAACACCACCGCATTGATCTTCGCAGCGTCGTAGGCGTCAACCATCTTGGTGTACGCCGACGCCGTCACGTCGTAGAGCGGGGTGCCTTGCACCGGCACCAGGGCGCGGATGCGGGCACGCAAGGTCTCACGGTTGGCGCCGACCGGGTTGACGGGCACCAGGTCCAGCCATTGCTCCTGCGCGTTGCGGGTCAGGCCCGTAGAGAAGATCCGCAGGCCGACTTCGTCTTCGTCCTTGAACTGTTGGAGCGAGGTGATCGCAGCGCGTTTGGCGAGGTCGAGCTTCGATTCCGACCCACCCGGTACGGCGGGCTCCCCCATGGAGCCCGACACGTCGAGCACCAGCAGGACGCGAGCCGCCTTGCGCTGCTGGGCCCACCGGTCGAGCACCTTGGCCAGCACCGCCGGTTGCGGCACCTCGAGCACCGAATCCGGCCGGCTGGGGTCGACGCCGTTGGCGGCCACGATCGGCGCGCCGAGCGCAACGGCCGGGTTACCGGGCCGGAACCCGCCGGCGAGCACCTTGGTCTGGTTCTCGGGGCGCAGCACGAACTCCTGGAACACGCTGGCGGCCTTCTTGGCCGCCGGCGTCACCCACGGCGCGTCGAGGATGAAGAACGGGTTGTCGCTGTAGAGCGTCCCCTCTTTCGGGTAGACGGCGACGAGGGGCACCTTGGGGGGACGTGCCACCTCACCGGGATCGAGGATGCCGTCGGGGTTGCCCGAGTTGTAGTCGAGGATCGACTTCTCCTCGATGGCCACGGCCGAGGCGTAGGTCAATGCGGTGCCACGGGCGTCGGCGCGGTACCAGTTGTTGAGGAACGTGAGAGTGGTGTCGCCGTAGTGGACCACCGCCGACTCGACCCCGCGGGCGAAGGCGTCGACCTCCGGGCGGTCGAGGTCCTCTGCGGTGAGATCGCGGGACTTGCCGGTCGCGGCGTAGTACTGGGCGACGGTGAAGTTCAGCCCGCTCGTGGAGAAGTTCGGGTTGGTCTTGCCGAGCCGGAACGGGCCCCACTCGGGATGGCCGAACCGGGCCCAGCCCTGCGGATCCTTTGCGAGTTCGACGATGTCGGCGAAGCCCACCGGCGTGCCCGGATACCCGAGCGCATCGGCCATCGGCTTGGGCATCGCGATCACGAGCGGCGTGATCATGAACGGGCGGGCGGGCGGCGCGACGGTCCGACCGGTGCGCTGGTTCACGATCGCGCCCCACCCCGACGCTGCGGGCGACCACACGACCGGCTGGTTGCCGTTGGTGGCCGGGTCGGGCCACCCGTCGACCAGCAGTTGGGCCGCTGCGCCCGACGACTTGCGCTGCGGCCGGGCGACGATGCACCCCGAGGACGGCTTTGCGTCCTTGCTCGCGTTGAACGCTCGGGCGAGCTCGGTCAGGAGCGTGAACTTCTCGGGGCTGACGACGACGTCGAGCGCTGTGCACTTGCCGGCGTCGACCTTCGACAGGTCGCCCGAGCCCTGCACCGTCGCCGTCTCCGAGGTGCCGCTGCAGGCCCCGGCGGCGAGGGTGGCAACGGCGGCCAGGACGGTCCATCGGTGGCGGCGTGATGCGGTCATGGGGTCATCCCTTGGTCCAGGCCAGTTGAAGTCCGTACGCGATGTCACCCGACGGCATACCGGCAGAGGCGCTCGGCGGGCGCCCCGCTGCGGCCGCAGCGCTCAGCACCCGGCCTGGCGCCGGCCCGCTCGAGGCGACCACGACACCGGCGCGCACTGCCGGCGTCGGGACGGCGATCGGAGCGGGTGAGGTCGGCCCGGCGAGGCCAGCGACGGTGCGATAGGTGCCCGGGAACAGCGTGAGGATGTCGACCGCGGCGGCGTCCTGGTTCGGCGGCGAAGGTTTGCGCAACTTGATCCCGGCGATGCCGTCGCGCACCACCGGGTCGGTGGCACCGACCGTTGCGATGTCGGCCCCGGCGAGGCCGGTCGCGAGGGCGATCAGGACCGCCGGCCCGGCGCCGCTGGAAGCAGGGTCGTCGAGGCCGAGGCCGGGAAGGCCGGCCACGCAGGTCCAGGTCGGGGTCGCACCGCACGTCTGCACGGCGCCGAACATCGCCACGTCGAGACCCGCGACGACGGTCGACGTCGAGAGCCGGGGCAGGCGATCGGCGGCGCGGCGTCGTGCTTCGACAATCGCCGGCCACGGTTCGAGCGTCACCCAGACGATCGGGGCGGTCCCGTCGTCAGCGACGAGCCGCTCGGCCGTGGTACCTGCCGGCTCGACGAACACGGTGGCGCCATCGCTGCGCAGCGCGTCGCATGCAGCCATGACCTCGAACGCACACACCACCGGGCTCGACGCCAGCAGCGCGCCCCCTGACGAGGCGTCGGCGCCGTCCCGGCCCCGCCACCACACGGCGCCGGCGATCATGGCCACGGCGGCCAGCACGGCGGCGATGCGCTTGGCGACCACGACGTCAGGTTACGCGCCGGTGCTCACCGCACCGCCGCGGCGCGCACGTCGTCGGCCTCGAGCGTCGTCAGTTGCTCGTCGGTCGGGGCCTCGATCGTGACGAGTCGAGAGGCGTGGGCGGCGATGGTTCGCTCGAACAGGTTGCGCACGAACCGGGCGTTGCCGAAGCCTCGGCCGCGCTCGACGGCGGCGATCGTCGTGCGCACGGCGGCGAGTGCGTCGGGTGTCGGGAGGTAGCGCTGCTTGGCCCCGAGACGCTCGAAGATCGCCACCAACTCGTCGTCGGTGTAGTCCGGGAAGTGGACGGTGCGGTCGAAGCGGCTGCGCAGGCCGGGGTTGGTCTCGACGAAGGCGGCCATCTCCTCCGGGTATCCGGCTGCGATCACGGCGAGGTCCGCGCGATGGTCCTCCATGAGCTTGACGAGCGTGTCGATCGCCTCCCGGCCGAAGTCATTGTCACCGCCACGGGCGAGGGCGTACGCCTCGTCGATGAGCAGTACCCCGCCCACGGCCGACTCGATCACCTCGCGGGTGCGGATCGCGGTCTGGCCGATGTAGCCCGCCACCAGACGCGACCGGTCCACCTCGACGAGTTGGCCGCGCGAGACGACCTCCAGCGACCGGTACATCTGGCCGAGCAGCCGGGCCACCGTGGTCTTCCCCGTCCCCGGGTTGCCGGTGAACACGAGGTGATGGCTGGTCTCGACGACCGGCAGGCCCCGCTCGGCGCGCAGGTGACCGATCCGCAGCAGGTCGACGAGCAGCCGGACTTCCCGCTTCACCGGCGCGAGGCCGACGAGCGCATCGAGCTCGGCGAGAACCTCCTCGAGTGGGCGCACCGGGTCGGCAGGGGACGGTGCCGCCGGCGTCGCAACACCGGCGCCGGTCGTGGTGGTCGAGCCGCCCGGTGCTTCGGGGCGGGGTGGGGGCGCAACCCGTTCCCAGGTGTGACGCATCCGGTCGATCGCGCCGATCTCGGCCGGCGACGGCACCCGGTCGAGCGCTGCCGTGCGGTAGGCGAGCGCGAGCCCCAGGCGCCGGTAGGTCGCTGCGGCGCCGGTCCCGAGCGTGCGGTCGGCCTCGGCCAGCACCGCCAGCAGCGCCGAGGGGGCCGAAGCCCACTCGCTGCGCCCGTCGAACAGCGATCCGGCCCGCAAGTCGGCTGGCGTTGCCCGTTCGAGAGAGCCGCCGAGCCGGCCGGCGAAGGCGCCCAGGTAGGCGAGGAGCTCGTCGTCGGTGAGTCGTCCGTCGGCTGCGAGGACGCAGGCGACGAGGTCGGCGGCCTCGAGGCCGAGGTCGGCCTCGGTGATCGAGCGGCCCCCGAGGTCGGCCAGCTCGGTGCGCAGGCCGCCGACGAAGGCGGCGACCTCGGGTTCGAGCGGGCCGGACACCGACGGTGACACTAGGCGTTTGAACAGCGGTGGAACCCGACCGGTAGGGTCCGGCCATGAGTTCAGTGACCGGACAGCCGTACCGCTTCGAGAACGTCCCGGCGGTCCGCCAGGGACTCCGCGACGTCAACTACCTTGCCGACGACGGCATCTCCGGCGTCGTGTATCTCGCCGACCGGTTGGCCAAGCCGATCCTGGTGGAGGGTCCGGCCGGTACGGGCAAGACGCAGCTCGCCAAGTCCGTCGCCGACATGATCGGCGCCCGGCTCATCCGTCTGCAGTGCTACGAGGGGCTCGACGAGTCCAAGGCGCTGTACGAGTGGAACTACAAGAAGCAGCTCCTGCGCATCCAGGCCGACCGGAACTCCGAGGGCTGGACCGAGCTGCACGACGACATCTTCAGCGAGGAGTTCCTGCTCACCCGTCCGCTGCTCGAGGCGATCCGGGCGGCGGATCCCGTCGTGCTGCTCATCGACGAGGTCGACCGCGTCGAGATCGAGACCGAGGCGCTGCTGCTCGAGGTGCTCTCCGAGTACCAGGTGTCGATCCCCGAACTCGGCACCGTCACCGCGAACCAGGTGCCGCTCGTGTTCCTCACGTCGAACAACACCCGGGAGCTGTCCGAGGCGCTCAAGCGGCGCTGCCTGTTCCTGCACATCGACTACCCGACGCTGGATCGGGAGAAGGAGATCGTGCTGGCCAAGGTTCCCGGGATCACCGAGAGCCTCGCCGACCAGATCGCCCGGATCGTGCGCTCGATCCGCCAGCTCGAGCTGAAGAAGGCGCCGTCGGTGTCCGAGACGCTGGATTGGGCCCGCACGCTCGTGCTGCTCGGCATCCAGCACATCGACGCCGCGCAGGCCAAGGAAACCCTTCACATCCTGCTGAAGTACCAGACCGACATCGCCAAGGCGGCCAAGGAGCTGGCGGTCGACGCCAAGTGAGGAGCGGGTCGTGCTCGATCTGATGAGTGGCTTCATCCAGGAGCTTAGGACCGCCGGGCTTCCGGTGAGCCTCACTGAGAACCTGGATGCGATGGAAGCGGTGCAGCACATCCCCCTCGAGGATCGCGAGGCCCTGAAGTACGCGCTCGGCGCCACGCTGGTGAAGAACAACTCGCATTGGCGGGTGTTCGAGACGGTCTTCGAGGTGTACTTCAGCCTGCGCGGCCCGCAGTACAAGCTGAAGCCCGACGCGGATCCCGACGAGCTGATGCAGGCGCTCCAGGAAGCGATGGAGCGCCAAGGCGAAGGCAAGGGCGCCGGCGGGGCGATGGACCAGCTGACGCCCGAAGAGCTGATGCAGCTGCTGATGCGCGCCCTCATGGAGGGTGACGAGGCGCTGATGCGGGCCCTCGCCCGGCAGTCGGTCACCCGCTTCGCCGGCATGGAGCCGGGCCGCCCGGTCGGAGGCACGTACTACCTCTACCGCACGCTGCGGAACCTCGATCTCGAGGGCATGCTCGAGAAGCTGATGGAGAACACCCGTCAGATGATGCCGGACGGGCAGATGACGCCGCTCGAGGAGCGCCTCGAACGCGACGAGTACGACAACCGCATCGAGCAGTTCAAGCGCGAGGTCGAAGCCGAGATCCGCCGCCGGCTCGTCGCGGACCGCGGGGTCGAGGCGATGGCCAAGACGCTGCGCAAGCCGCTGCCCGAGGACGTCGACTTCATGCACGCGTCGCGCGACGAGATGGCCTCGCTGCGCAAGGCGCTCCAGCCGCTCACCCGCAAGCTGGCCGCGCGATTGGCCCGCAAGCGCCGCCACGGTCGCAAGGGTCCGCTCGATTTCCGCAACACCGTGCGCCACTCGTTGTCCTATGGCGGGGTGCCGGCCGAGCCGAAGTTCAAGTTCCCTCGTCCGTCCAAGCCCGAGCTGATGGTGGTCGCCGACATCTCCGGTTCGGTCGCGGCGTTCGCCCGTTTCACCTTGATGCTGGTGTACGCCATCCAGAACCAGTTCTCGAAGGTGCGGTCGTTCGTCTTCATCGACGGCATCGACGAGGTCACCGAGTACTTCAAGGGCTGCGAGGACATCACCGAGGCGATCCATCGGGTGAACACCGAAGCCGATGTCGTCTGGGTGGACGGCCACTCCGACTACGGGCACGCGTTCGAGGTGTTCTGGGAGAAGTGGGGCAAGGAGGTCGGGCCGAAGACCACCGTGCTGCTGCTCGGCGACGCCCGGAACAACTACCACGCGTCCCAGGCCTGGGTGGTCAAGGAGATCCGCAAGCGGGCCCGCCACGTGTTCTGGTTGAACCCCGAACCCCGCTCGTACTGGAACACCGGCGATTCGATCGTCGGCGACTACGGCGCCCATTGCGACGGCGTCTACGAGTGCCGCAACCTGCGCCAGCTCGAGGGGTTCGTCGAGAAGCTCGCATGATCGCCCGGTGCCCCCGGGTCGTGCGGGCCCTCCGGTAGGGTTCCGAGCCGCATGTTCGATGCACTGTCCGACCGGTTCGACGGGATCCTCAAGCGCCTGCGGGGCAAGGGGACGCTGAAAGAAGCCGACGTCGACGAGGCGCTGGCGGAGATCCGTGTCGCCCTCCTCGAGGCCGACGTCAATGTCCGGGTCGCCCGCATCTTCGTCAACCGGCTGCGCGAGACCCTCGTCGGGCTCCAGCTCTCCAAGGCGCTGTCGCCCGGCCAGCAGGTGGTCAAGGCCGTCCGCGACGAGTTGCGCACGATGCTCGGCGGCGAGGTGCTCAAGATCACCTACGCCCCCAAGCCGCCGACGGTCGTTCTGCTCGCCGGCCTGCAGGGCTCGGGCAAGACCACCAACGCCGGCAAGCTCGCCCGCTGGTTCAAAGCGCAGGGTCGCAATCCGCTGCTCGTCGGTGCCGACCTCCAGCGTCCTGCAGCGGTCGAGCAGCTGCGCACCCTCGGGCGTCAGGTCAACGTTCCGGTGTTCTCCGAACCGGGCGACCCCGTCACCACCGCCCGCCGGGGCCTCGAGGAGGCACGCCGGCTCGGCAAGGACGTCGTGATCGTCGATACCGCCGGGCGCCTGGCCATCGACGCCGAGATGATGGACCAGGTCCGGCGGATCTCCGAGGCGACGGGCCCCCACTACACGTTCCTCGTGATCGACGCGATGCTCGGCCAGGACGCGGTCACCGTCGCAGAGGCGTTCCACGAGACGCTCGCCATCGACGGGGTGATCCTGTCCAAGCTCGACGGTGACGCCCGCGGCGGTGCGGCGCTCAGCGTCAAGGAGGTGATCGGCCGGCCGATCGCCTTCGCGTCGACGGGGGAGAAGCTCGACGCGTTCGAGCAGTTCCACCCCGACCGGATGGCCGACCGGATCCTCGGCATGGGCGACGTGTTGACGCTCATCGAGAAAGCCGAGCGGGTCTACGAGCGCGAGGAGGCCGAGCAGGCCGCTTCGAAGCTCATGGAGGGCGAGTTCACCCTCGACGACTTCCTCGACCAGATGCAGCAGCTCAAGAAGATGGGCTCGCTGCAGAGCCTGATCGGGATGCTTCCCGGCGTGCCCAAGGAGCTCAAGCAGGCCAAGATCGACGACGCCGAACTGAAGCGGGTCGAGGCGATCATCCGGTCGATGACCGCAGAGGAGCGCCGCCGCCCCGAGGTGATCAACGGCAGCCGGCGCACCCGGATCGCCAACGGGTCGGGCACCTCGGTCGGCGAGGTCAACCGTCTCGTCACCCAGTTCCGCGAGATGCAGAAGATGATGAAGCGGATGGGCGGCTTCGGCGGGTCGAAGGCGTCGAAGAAGGCGAAGAAGTCCAAGGGGATGCCTGCCATCCCCGCCGGGTTCCCCGGGGCCGGGATCCCCGGGCTGCGCTAGTCCGGCGTCCGGCCGGGGATCGCGGCTAGCATTCCCGGGTTCTCAATTGCGAGGAGAAACAGCAGTGGCCGTGAAGCTCCGCTTGATGCGGGTCGGGAAGACCAAGCAGCCCACCTACCGGGTCGTCGCCTCGGACAGCCGGTCGCCACGCGACGGCCGGTTCATCGAGATCGTCGGTCAGTACAACCCGCGCTCGGAGCCGTCCGTCGTCGCGATCGACAACGCGAAGGCGCTCCACTGGCTGCGCAACGGCGCCCAGCCCACCGAGCGGGTGCAGAAGCTGCTCGAGACGTCGGGCGCATGGGCCGAGTACCAGGCGGGCAAGGCCAAGTGACCGAGGGCCGCACGCCGTCTGCGCCCACGGCCGTTGCGGTCGTGGACTACCTGGTCCGTTCGCTCGTCGACGACCCGGAGGCCGTGGTAATCAGCCAGAGCGACCGCCGCCGTCGGGGCCGGGGGGTGCTGATCGAGGTGCGCACCGGGCCGGGCGACATGGGCCGCGTGATCGGCAAGGCGGGAAAGACCGCCCAAGCGATCCGATCGGTCGTGCGGGCGGCCGCCACCCGCGATGGCGTAGAGGTCGACGTCGATTTCGTCGACTGAGCCGACGGGGGGCGCCGCCCTGCTCGAGGTCGGTCGGATCGCCCGCCCTCACGGTGTGCGCGGCGAGGTGATGGTGGACCTCGTGACCGATCGCCCGGAGCGTTCCCGCACGGGAGCGGCGTTGCGGACGTCCGGTGGGCGAACGCTGGTGGTCGAGCGAGCGACCAGGCACCTGAGCCGACCGGGCCACACGCGGTGGATCATGCGCTTCGTCGGGGTCGACGATCGTGCCGACGCCGAGGCCGTCGCCGGCGAGACGCTCTGGGCCGCCCCGATCGAGGACCCCACCGAGCTGTGGGTGCACGAGCTCGTCGGTTCGGAGGTGGCCGAGATCGACGGCACGGTGCGCGGCCGGGTTGTCGCCGTGCTCGAGAATCCGGCGCACGACCTGCTCGAGCTCGACTCGGGCGCACTCGTGCCCGTGGTCTTCGTCCGCTCGTGCGCCGAGGGGCGCATCACGATCGACCCACCCGCCGGGCTGTTCGACCTCGGCACCTGAGTGGGGCACCCGATGCGCATCGACGTGTTCTCGATCTTTCCCGGGCTCGTCGACGCGTTCTGCGCCGAGTCGCTGCTCGGCAAGGCCCGCAACGCGGGCCTCCTCGACCTACGCTGCCATGACCTGCGTGACGCGACGACGGACAAGCACCGCTCCGTCGACGACACCCCCTTCGGTGGGGGACCGGGGATGGTCCTGCGCTGCGAGCCGGTGTTCCGGTCCGTCGAAGCAGTCGATCCGCCCCGCCCGCTGCTGCTGCTCGGACCGGGCGGGCGGCGGTTCGACCAGCGCCTCGCCGAACGCCTCGCCGACCTCGACGGGTTCAGCCTGCTGTGCGGGCGGTACGAGGCCGTCGACCACCGGGTGCGCGAGCACCTCGTCGACGGCGAACTGTCCGTGGGCGATGTCGTGCTCGCCGGCGGCGAGTCGGCGGCGATCGTGGTCATCGAGGCGGTCGTGCGGCTCCTGCCCGGGGTGATGGGGAACGACGCGTCCGGCGTCGGGGAGTCCTTCGGGTCGGAGGGGCTCCTCGAAGGTCCGCACTACACCCGCCCGGCCACGTTCCGCGGCTGGGACGTGCCCGAGGTGCTCCGCTCCGGCGACCACGGCCGCATCGAGGCGTGGCGGCACGCGCAGTCGCTGCATCGCACCGTGCGGGATCGGCCGGACCTGCTCGAGGCCCGCGGTGGGCTGCGCAACGGTGAGGCCTATGCCTTGGAGTCGACCACGGCCGTGGAGTATCCTTCGACGTTCCCGTGAACCGCCAGGAGCTGTGCGCCCCATGAAGCCCACCGATCTCGTCGACGCCCCCCGCCTGCGAGCCGACGTCCCGGCCTTCGGCCCCGGTGACATGGTCAAGGTCCACGTGAAGATCGTCGAAGGCAACCGTGAGCGGGTCCAGGTGTTCCAGGGCAACGTGATCGGCCGCCAGGGCAGCGGGCTGCAAGAGACGTTCACCGTCCGCAAGCTCAGCTTCCAGGTCGGCGTCGAGCGCACCTTCCCGCTGCACTCGCCGATCATCGACAAGCTCGAGGTCGTGTCCCGCGGCGACGTCCGTCGTGCCAAGCTCTACTACCTGCGCGAGCGCACGGGCCGCGCCGCCCGGGTGCGCGAGAAGCGCGACAACTGACGGTCGACGCCGACGTGGGCGCCGAGGACCTCGACGACTTCGAGGCCGATCGCGAACTCCAACTTGCACACGAGTACCAGGACATCTCGGCGATGTTCCGGTATGCGGTCGAGACCGAACGGCGTTTCTATCTCGCCAACGAGGTCCGGCTCGAGGTGGTCGGCAACGGGGCGAGGCCGCTGCTCGAGGTCGTACTCGTCGACGCGTGGGTGTGGGACATGTACCGGCGCAGTCGCTTCGTGCCGCGCGTGCGGGTGCTGACCTTCAAGGACGTGAACGTCGAGGAGCTTCCCCGGCGGGAGCTGTGAGATGGTCGACCGTTCCCGGCAGGCCCGGGGCCGGTTCGGGGAGGACCTCGCGGCCCGCTGGTACGCCCAGCGTGGGTTCGAGGTCGTCGGTCGCAACTGGCGCGGTGAGGGTGGCGAGCTGGACCTCGTCGTTCACCGGCCCGGTCTGGTGGTCGTCGTCGAGGTGAAGGCGAGAGCGTCGGCGGCTTACGGCCTGCCGGCTGAAGCGGTCGGTCCCACCAAGCAGCGACGCGTGCGCCGTCTCGGGGCGCAGTGGTTGGCCGGCCCGGGTCGGGCTTATGGGCATGTCGAGGTGCGCTTCGACGTGGCATCGGTGCTCGGCACGGAGGTGACCGTTATCGAGGCCGCGTTCTGACCGGCGACCATGGCGGAGGATTCCCGTAGGGTGCCGCGGTGGCAGGACCTCGCACCCTCGCCGGCCGGGCCCGGGCGATCGCCGTCCGGCTCGCCGAGGAGTACCCGGAGGCTCGGTGCGAACTCGATCACTCGTCGCCGTTCGAGCTGCTGGCCGCGACCATCCTGTCGGCGCAGTGCACCGATGCCCGCGTCAACCAGGTGACGCCGGTGCTGTTCGCCCGCTACCCGACGCCTGCCGAGCTCGCCGCTGCGGACCCCGCCGAACTCGAGGCGATCGTGCGCTCCACGGGGTTCTATGCCGCCAAGGCCCGCAACCTGATCGGGATGGCCGCCGGAGTCGTCGACCGGTTCGGCGGGGAGGTTCCCCGGCGGCTCGAGGACCTCGTCACGCTGCCCGGCGTCGGTCGCAAGACAGCGAACGTCGTGCGAACGGTGGCGTTCGGATTGCACGGTCTCCCCGTCGACACCCACGTGCAGCGGCTCGCCGTTCGGCTCGGGCTCACGGGGGCGACCGATCCGACCGAGATCGAGCGCGAACTCGGGATCCTGCTCCCCGCTCGAGCCCGGGGTCCGTTCGGGCTGCGTCTGATCCTGCACGGCCGCCGCGTGTGCGCGGCGCGCGCACCCCGATGTGCCGAATGCGCCCTTGCCGGGCTCTGTCCGAGCGCAGGGATCCTGGGTCGTCCGCCGGTTGCGCGTCGCGTCGCGGCCAACTAACTTCCGAATTCGATCAGGTTCCCGCCACCTGATCGCAAGGCGCGGCCGGGATCCGCCGCCTGGTAGCGCCGTGCACGAGGGCCCGATGGGCCCTCGTTGCGCGTCTGAGGGCCGTTCAGTTCGCTCGCAAGGGAGCGGGCCGTCCGGTCAGGGGGCCAGGGTGCGGGCGCGCCGGAGCTGACGGACCCCTTGGCGCACCAGGCGCTCGGCGTCGAGGAGCGCGGCGACGAGGTCGTCGTGGCGACCGTCGTCGTGCGCATGGGCGAGGGCAGCCACCCGTTGCTCGATCTCCTCGAGGCTCGACGCGAGCGACGACAGCTCCGAAGCCGCTCCCGCAGGGATCGTCATGGCCGAAGTGTGCCGGACCGGTAGCCTCGCCCGTCGGCATGGAGCGCAACGGATGCTGACCCGACTCGACCTGCGCGGCGTCCGCGGTGACGTGCGCGACCACCTGCCGCGGCCGGCCGCCCCCGGCGCCGGTCCGGTGGAGGCGGTGCGGGCGATCCTCGACGCCGTGCGCGACCGGGGCGATGAAGCGGTGCTCGAGTTCAGTGCCCGGTTCGACGGCCTCGACAGCGGCCCGCTGCGCGTCCCTCCGGAACGCTGCCGGGCGGCGCTCGAATCGATGGCGGCGCCGGTGCGGACCGCGCTCGAGGAGGCCCACGACGCCGTCGCCGCCTACCACCGCCACCAGGTGACGGCGGCCCACGAGTCCTGGCACAACGGCATCCGCCTCCGATCGTTCGAAGTGCCCGTCGACCGAGCCGGCTGCTACGTGCCGGGCGGGCGGGCGGTGTATCCGTCGACCGTGCTCATGACGGCCACCCTCGCTCGCGTCGCGGGCGTCAGCGAGGTGGTGCTGTGCATCCCACCCGACCGATCCACGGGCTGGCCGGCGCAGGCCGCGCTGGCCGCCGCCGCGCTCGCCGGGGTGGACGAGGTGTACCGGATCGGTGGCGCGCAGGCGATCGGCGCGATGGCGTACGGCACCGCCTCGATCCGGCCGGTCGACGTGATCGTCGGTCCGGGCAACGCCTACGTGGCGCTCGCCCAACGCCAGGTGGCTGCCGAGGGCCGCGTCGGTATCCCGGCCTCGTTCGCCGGCCCGAGCGAGGTGGTCGTGATCGGCGACGAGACGGCACCGGTCGAGTTCGCCGCGATCGACGTCCTCGTACAGGCCGAACACGGTCCGGACGGGCTCGCCTGGTTCGTCACGTGGCGCCCCGAGGTCGCCGACGCCGTCACCGAGGCCGTCCGGCGGCTCACCCAGGCCTCGCCGCGCCGGGCCGAGCTCGAGGCGACCTTCGCCCGAAGTGGCTACGCGGTCGTCGTCGCCGGGCCCGAGCAGGCGATGGAGGTATCGAACGCCATCGCTCCCGAGCATCTCGAGCTGATCGTCGCCGACCCCGAGGCGCTGCTCTCGCAGGTGCGTCACGCCGGGGCGGTGTTCACCGGGCCGTGGTCGCCGGCGTCGCTGGGCGACTACCTCGCCGGGCCGTCGCACGTCTTGCCGACGTTCGGCTCGGCGCGGTTCGGCTCGGCGCTGACCGTGCGGGACTTCACCAAGCACGTCCACGTCGTGTCCGCCGACGAGGCGTCCTTGCGCCGCGCCGCGCCGCATGTGGCGGCGCTCGCTGCGGTCGAAGGCCTCGCCGCCCACGTCGACTCGGTCCTGCTACGCACGGGGGGTGCCCGATGATCCCGGTGCGCGAGGACCTGCAGGCCCTCGAGGGGTATCACTCACCCCAGGTGTCGGTTTCGGTGCGGCTCAACACCAACGAGTCGCCGGTCCCGCCGCCTGCGGCCTGGCGCGACGCCTGGGCGGCCGAGGCGTCCCGCATCGAGTGGCACCGGTACCCGGATCGCACCGCCGGTGCGTTGCGCGCCGCGATCGCCGCCCACCACGGGGTCGACGCCAACCAGGTGTTCGTCGCCAACGGCTCCAACGAGGTGCTCCAGACGCTGCTGCTCACCTATGCCGGTCCGCGCCGAACCGTCGCCACCTTCGAGCCGACCTACCAGCTCCATGCCCACATCGCCCGGCTGACGGGGGCAACGGTCGTCGAGGGGGAGCGCGACGCCGACTTCGGCCTCGACCTCGCCGAGGTACGCCGGGTACTGGCTGCCCACCGGCCCGTGGTCACGTTCCTGTGCTCGCCGAACAATCCGACCGGCATGGTCGAACCGGAAGCGGCGGTGCGGGAGGTGGCCGCCCTCGCCCCCGGGCTGTTGGTGGTCGACGAGGCCTACGGTCAGTTCGCGCCGTGGTCGGCGCTGGGGATGGTCGCCGAGGATCGGCCGATCGTCGTCACCCGCACGTTCTCCAAGACCTGGTCGATGGCCGCCGCCCGGCTCGGCTACCTCGTCGGGCCGTCCTGGCTCGTCGCCGAACTGGACAAGGTCGTGCTGCCCTACCACCTCGATGCGGCCAAGCAGATCGCCGGGGTGCTCGCGCTCCGGTTCGTGGACGAGATGAACGAGCGGGTCGCCGCCCTCGTGGCCGAACGGGATCGGCTCGTCGCTGCGCTGGAGCGGCTCGCCGTACGGGTGTGGCCGAGCGGCGCGAACTTCGTGCTGTTCCGCCCGGAGGGCCGCCCGGGTGCCGAGGTGTGGCAGGGGCTGCTGGATCGTGACGTGCTGGTGCGCAACTGCTCGTCGTGGCCCCGGCTCGCCGACTGCCTGCGCGTCACCATCGGCACCCGCGACGAGGACGACGCGTTCCTGACGGCACTGGCGGAGGTTCTGGCATGAGGCGCGCCGAGCGGACACGCACCACGAAGGAGACCTCGGTGCGGGTGGTCGTCGACCTCGACGGCACCGGGACGGTGTCGGCGTCCACCGGGATCCCGTTCTACGACCACATGCTCGACCAACTCGGCCGTCACGGCGGGTTCGATCTGGTCGTCGAGGCGCGCGGCGACCTGCACGTCGACGGCCACCACACCGTCGAGGATGTCGCCATCGTGCTCGGCGAGGCGTTCCGAGAGGCGTTGGGCGACAAGACCGGCATCCGGCGGTTCGCGAGCGGGCGGTTCCCGCTCGACGAGGCCCTCGTCGAGGTGGCGCTCGATCTGAGCGGTCGACCGTTCGTGGTGTGGGAGGTGGCGTTGCCCGACACGGTGCCCCTGGGTGAGCCGCCGTTCAACCCGACGATGGCCGAACATGCCGTGCAGAGCTTCGCGACCGCCGCCGGCATCACCCTGCACGTAACCGGCGTGCGGGCCCGCAACACGCACCACGTCATCGAGGCCACGTTCAAGGGTCTCGCCCGCTGCCTGCGCGACGCCGTGCGCGTCGACGGCGGCGGGGTGCCGAGCACCAAGGGCGCGCTGTGAGCCCGGGGACTCGGTGACGCCCGAACGGCCGCTGGTGGCCGTGCTCGACTATGGCATCGGCAACCTGCGCTCGGCCCAGAAGGCCCTCGAACGGGTGGGTGCCGACGCTCGCCTCAGCGCAGACCCGGCGCTGATCGCCGACGCCGCCGCCGTGGTCCTTCCCGGAGTTGGCGCGTTCGGTGCCTGCATGGAGGCGCTCGAACGCTCGGGACTCGTCGGCCCCACGCTCGACGCCGTGGCGTCGGGGCGCCCGTTCCTCGGAATCTGCGTGGGCTGCCAGTTGCTGTTCGAGGGTTCCGAGGAGTCCCCCGGGGTCGCCGGGCTCGGGGTGCTCGCCGGCACGGTGCGCTGGTTGCCCGACACCGTGAAACGCCCGCAGATGCAGTGGAACACCCTGCAGGTGCGCCGGCCGGCCCCGTTCCTGGCCGGCCTACCCGAACCGGCGTGGATGTACTTCGTCCACTCGCTGCACCCGATGCCGACGGACCCGGCAGTGGTCGCGGCCACCTGCGAATACGGGGTCACCGTCAACGCTGCGTTCTGGTCGGGCTCGGTGCAGGCGACCCAGTTCCATCCGGAGAAGTCCGGCGCGCACGGCCTCGCGCTGCTCGCCAACGTCGTTCGTCAGGCTGCGGAGGCGTGATGGAGCTCTATCCGGCGATCGATCTGCGGGCCGGCCGGGCCGTACGGCTCCTTCAGGGCGACTACGAGCGGGAGACCGTCTACGGCGACGACCCGGTCGCGATCGCCGAATCCTTCGCCGCCGCCGGCGCCCGCTGGATCCACGTCGTGGATCTCGACGCGGCTCGCAGCGGCGAGCCGGTGAACCGACCGGTGGTGGCCGCCATCTGCGCCGCCGTCGCCGGACGGGCACAGGTGCAGACCGGTGGCGGGGTCCGCGACGAAGCGGCCGCCGCGGCCCTCGCCGACGCCGGCGCCGCCCGCGTCGTGGTCGGCACGGCCGCCATGGAGCGGCCCGCCGTCGTCGCTGCGATCGCCGGGAGGCAACCCGTCGCGGTCGGTCTCGACGCCCGCAGCGGCGAGGTCGCGGTCCGCGGCTGGCTGCAGGGATCGGGCACCAACGTGCTCGACGTGCTTCCCCGGTTCGCCGACGCCGGCGTGGCGGCCCTCGTCGTCACCGAGATCGGCGTCGACGGCACCCTCGCCGGACCGGACCTCGCCGGCCTGGCCGAGGTGCTCGCCCGCACCGAGATCCCGGTCATCGCGAGCGGCGGGGTCGGCACGCTCGACGATCTGCGGGCCCTGGCCGTGCTGGAGCGGGCCGGTCGAGGCCTCGCCGGGGCCATCACCGGCAAGGCGCTCTACGAAGGTCGATTCGCGGTTGCGGACGCCCTGGCCGCCGTGGCCGGGCACCGGTGACCGACGACGAGCTGGCATCCCGCGACATCCAGGTGGTGACGGCCGGTCGTCTGGCCAGCAACGTCGGGGTGCGCCTGTGGGGTCCGCTCGTGCCGCAGCTCGCCGCCGGGTTCGGGACTTCGACCGCCGCCATCGGCGCAGCGCTGAGCGCCGGCGAGTTCGCCGGGCTCCTCGCCCCGGTGATCGGGGTCCGCGTCGACCGCTCGCGGCCCGCGCGGGTGATGGCCGGCGCGCTCGTCCTGCTCAGCGTCGGCGCGCTCGTGATCGCCACCGCGCCCACCGTGGTCGTCGTCGGGGCGGCGCTGGTGCTGGTCTCGTCGTCGAAGGTCTTCTACGACACCGCGATGGGCTCGTGGATCGCAGCGCAGGTCCCCTATGGGCGCCGGGCGCGGGTCGTCGGGCTCACCGAGACCTCGTGGGCGCTGTCGCTGCTCGTCATCGTCCCGGTGCTGCTGCTCATCGGGGCGGCATCGTCGTGGCGCTGGGCCGTCGTCGGGGTTGCGGTCGTCAACGTGACGGCCGCACTCGTGCTCCGTTCCCGCCTCGGCGGGGGAGCAACAGCGTCCGGGGCCACCCGGGTGCGCAGTCAGGTGCGGTCCGTGCTCGGAGCCTGGCCGCTGTTCGCCGGGGTCGCCTTGCTGATGACCTCGAGCCAGTTCCTGTTCGTCACGTTCTCGTCGTGGCTCGAGGACGACCACGGCCTCGCCGCCGCCGGGGTCAGCGCGGTGTCGTTCCTGATCGGCGGCGTCGAGTTGGTCGCGTCGAGCGCGACCATGGTGCTGACCGATCGGATCGGCAAGCAGGTGTCCGCCGCGCTCGGGATGGCATGCATGGTGCCCGGCGCGCTCGCCCTCACGCTCGGATCCGGTCACCTGGGCCTCGGGGTGGTCGCCCTCGCCGTGTTCATCGTCGGGTTCGAGTTCGCCCTCGTCTCGACCCTCCCGATGGTCACCGAGGTGCGACCCGAAGCCCGCGGGGCGAGCCTCGGGGTGACGATCGGGATGGGGACGCTCGGCCGCGGTCTGGCGACCCTGGCTGCGACGGCGGGCTACGACCGGTGGGGGATGACCGCCCCGTCGCTCGGGGCGCTCGTCACGACCGGGGCCGCCGGTGGCATGTACTTCGCCGGCCGGCATCGACACGGCCTCCGGTAGCGTCGTTGGGGATGCGCACCGCTCGGGTGATCCCCTGCCTGGACGTCGATCGGGGCCGGGTGGTGAAGGGGATCAACTTCGTCGGGTTGCGCGACGCCGGCGATCCGGTCGAGCTCGCCGCCCGGTACGACGCCGAGGGCGCCGACGAGCTGGTGTTCCTCGACATCACCGCGTCGTCGGACGGGCGCGACACCATGGTCGACGTCGCCCGCCGGACCGCCGAGCAGGTGTTCATCCCGTTCACGGTCGGGGGCGGCATCCGTCAGGTGGACGACGCTCGGCGCTTGCTTCGCGCCGGTGCCGACAAGGTGAGCGTCAACACCTCCGCCGTCGATCGGCCGGGCCTGATCGCCGAACTCGCCGCGGAGTTCGGGTCGCAGTGCGTGGTGTGCGCGATCGACGCCCGAGCCTGGGGCGACCGGCCCGGATGGCAGGTGGTCGTCCACGGGGGCCGCACCCCCACGGGGCTCGACGCGGTGGCCTGGGCCGAGCAGGCGGTCGCCGCCGGTGCCGGGGAGCTGCTGGTGACCTCGATGGACCGTGACGGCACCCGGGACGGCTTCGACCTCCCGCTCACTCGGGCCATAACGAGCGCCGTCGGCGTGCCGGTGATCGCGAGCGGCGGCGTCGGAACGCTCGGGCACCTCGTGGAGGGCGTCCTCGACGGGGATGCCGACGGGGTGCTGGCGGCCTCGATCTTCCATTTCGGCGAGTACCGCATCGCGGACGCCAAAGCGGCACTTGCCGCGGCCGGGATCGCCGTCCGGCCGGCCGGTCAGCCGCCGGCGTGAGCGGCGAAGGCGCCAGCCGCCTGCGCGACCGTTCGAAGCCCGCCGGCGAGAAAGTGGTCGGCCATCGGGACGGCTACCACCGAGGCCGCCGGCCAGTCCGCGGCCGCCGCCGTGACCGCCGACGCGGGGCTGAACTGGTCGTGCTCCGGTGAGACGAGCAGGACCGGTCGGCCATCGGCGAGTGCCCGGGCCGGGACGGCATCGGTCAGTGCGAGCGGCAGTGCGACCGCGACCCAGCCGGTGATCCGGGGATCGACGAGCGACAGTGCCACCGCCGAACCGAACGAGTACCCGGCGACGATCACCGGCCCGGGCGCGCCGGGGCCCCCGGTGTCTGGGTCCTCGGGCCTGGCCGCGAGCCTCGCCTCACGCGTTGCATCGAGCGCGGCGTCGAGGGCGGCCAGGACGTCGGCGCGTTCGGCGACGCCGCCGCCGTGGGCTCCGGTGCTGCGCCCCGTGCCCCGGAAGTCGAACCGCACGGTGGCGAGCCCGGCGCCCACGAAGGCATCGCACAGTGCGGTCACCACCGGGTTGGTGCGATCGCCGCCGTAGCGCGGGTGGGGATGGCACACGACGGCGGTGCCCCGCACCCGGTCGGGCAGGAGCAGGTCGGCGTCGAGACGTTCCCCGTCGGCCGTGATCACCTCGAGCGGTCGAGCACGCATCGCGGCGACCGTAGTTGAGTCCCGCGACGACCAGGGCGGTACCGTCTCGTCCGTGGCCCAGGACGGCAAGCTCGCCATCAAGATGCTGAATGATCGCTTGCTGGTCCGCCTCCCCCGGGAGGAGGGCGAGCGCCGCTCGTCGGGCGGCATCCTGATCCCAGCCACGGCGCAGGTCGCCAAGCGGCTCGTGTGGGGAGAGATCATCGGGATCGGGCAGAACGTCCGCACCGTGGAGATCGGCGATCGGGTCCTGTTCAGCCCGGAGGACCGCTACGAGGTCGAGGTCGCCGGCACGGACTACCTCATCCTGCGGGAGCGCGACATCCACGCGGTCGCAGCGTCACGGGTCGAGGGCAGCACCGGGCTCTACCTCTGAGTCGCGGAACCTGCGCAGAGGTACCGCTGCGGGATTCTGAACGTCGATCAGACTAAAGCCCAGCTGTTGTCGTCCGATCGGAACAGGGTGACCGGTCAGGCGATCTTCCTCGGGCGCCAACCGATTCTTGACCGCAACGAGCGACTCGTCGCGTACGAACTGCTGTTCCGGCACGGCCGCAGCGGGCCGGCGAGGATCGCCGACGACGGCACGGCGACGGCGACGGTGATCGCGAACGCCTTCCTCTCGCTCGGCCTCGACAACGTGCTCGGCCCGCACCTCGGCTTCCTGAACGTCGACGGCGAGACGCTGTTCTCACGGACGATGGAGATGCTGCCGCCCGAGCGGATCGTGATCGAGCTCCTCGAGACCGTCACGATCGATGACCGGGTCGTCGAACGCTGCAGCGAGCTGCGCAAGGCCGGGTTCACGATCGCGCTCGACGACGTCGCTGCGCTGGATTCGGCCCACGAGGCGCTCCTGCCGTCGATCGACATCGTGAAGCTCGACATCCTCGAGGTCGGCGACGGTCTCGGCGATCTCGTGGAACGGCTCCGCCCCTATCCTTTGCGGCTCCTGGCCGAGAAAGTCGAGGACCGCGAGCAGGTCGAACGGTGCCGGGATCTCGGCATGAACCTGTTCCAGGGGTATTTCTTCGCGTGCCCGACCGTGTTGGAGGGCCGTGTCGCCGAACCGTCCCGGCTCAACCTGGTGCGCCTGGTGGGCAAGCTCACCCGCGACATCGACGTCGACGAGATCGAGGCGGTGTTCAAGCACGACCCGGCCCTTACGCACTCGCTGCTGCGACTGGTGAACTCCGTCGCGCTCGGCCTGCGGAACCGGATCAGCTCGGTGCGCCAGGCGATCATGGTGCTCGGCCGCCGCCAGCTCCAGCGCTGGGTCCAGCTGCTGCTGTTCGTCGGCTCCGACAACTCGCAGGTGAACAACTCGCCGCTGCTGGCCATGGCGGCTACCCGGGGACGGCTGCTCGAGCTCCTCGTCGAGGAGCGGTGCAAGTACGTCAAGGGGCTCGACAAGGCGATCGCCGATCAGGCGTTCCTCGTCGGGATGCTGTCGCTGCTCGATGTCGTGCTCGCGCGGCCGCTGACCGAGCTGCTCGAGGAACTGAACCTCGCGCCGGCGATCTACGCCGCACTCCTGCGGCGGGCCGGTGTGCTCGGCGGGCTCCTCGCCCTCATCGAGGAGGTCGAGCGCAACGACCACACGGCGATCGTGGGCCGCCTCGGCGTCGAGCAGTGGCTGACCCCGGAACGCCTGCTGCGGATGCAGGTGGAGGCAGCCCGCTGGGCGTCGCAGCTCGGCGAGGACCTCGCCGCCTGAGTCCACCCGGACGGGCCCGGGGCGGCGCGCCTACCCTGGGACCATGCCGACTCCGATCCCGGCCACCGAGGAGCAACTCGCCGCCGTCCGGTACGACGCCCAGGGCCTGGTCCCTGCCGTCGTCCAGGACGATGCCGACGGGACCGTGCTGATGGTGGCGTGGATGAACGCCGAGACGTTGCGCCTCACCCTAGCCGAAGGGCGCACGGTGTTCTGGTCGCGCAGCCGCCAGGAGGTCTGGCGAAAGGGCGACACGTCGGGCGAACGCCAGTGGGTGCAGTCCGCCCACTACGACTGCGATGGGGACACGCTGCTGTTTCGGGTGCGCCAAGACGGTGCCGGGGCCTGCCATACCGGGGCCCGCAGCTGCTTCTACCGGCCGTTCGGGAGCCTGGCGTGAAGATCCGACCCACCCGTGAGGAGTTCCGGTCCCTCGCCGCGCGACACACCGTCGTACCGGTGTGGACCGAGGTGCTCGCCGACTTGGAGACCCCGGTCTCGGCCTACGCCAAGCTCGTCGGAGACGGCGCCGGGTTCCTGTTCGAGTCGGTCGAGCACGGCGAGCGCTGGAGCCGGTTCAGCTTCGTGGGTCGAGCACCGAGCGCCACGCTCGTGCTGCGCAACGGGCGGGTGGACGTCGACGGCACGATCCCCGCGTCCGTCCCGCTCGACCGGGGGATCCTGGCGGCGCTCGAGGCCCTGCTCGAGGTGTACCGGGCGCCGGCCCTCCCGGACCTCCCTCCGCTCCAGGGCGGTGTGGTCGGCTATCTCGGCTACGACGTGGTGCGAGAAGTCGAGCGCCTCGTCGACGTGCCCCGGGACGACCGCGGTCTTCCCGATGCCGTGATGAGCGTGATCGGCTCCCTCGTCGCGTTCGACCACTGGCGCCAGCGGGCATACGCGATCGACAGCGTCGCGGTGCTCGGCCTCGACGCCGACGGACTCGACGCCGCCTACGACGCGTCTGCCCGCCGGGTGATCGAGTTGGCGACCGATCTGGGGCGCCCCTTGCCGTACGCGCCCGTGGAGCCCCCGGATCCGTCCGATCCGCTGCCCGAGATCGCCTCGCCGATGGCCGGCCGTTACCAGGACGCCGTGGCCGTCGCGAAGGAGCACATCCTGGCCGGCGACATCTTCCAGGTGGTGCTGTCCCAGCGGTTCGATCTCACGCTCGACGCCGACCCCTACGACGTGTACCGGGTGCTGCGCCAGGTGAACCCGAGCCCGTACATGTACTTCCTGCGCCATCCGGAGATCACGATCGTCGGGTCCTCGCCGGAGCCGATGGTGCAGCTGCTCGACGGCAAGGTGATCTCCCGCCCGATCGCAGGCACCCGCCGGCGGGGCCGCACCGACGCCGACGACCGCCGCATGGCGGCGGAACTGCTCGAGCACCCCAAGGAACGGGCCGAGCACGTGATGCTCGTCGACCTCGCCCGCAACGACGTCGGCCGGGTCGCCAGCTTCGGCACGGTGCATGTCGACGAGCTGATGACCCTCGAGCGCTACAGCCACGTGATGCACCTCACCTCCCAGGTGTCGGGCGATCTGGTGCCCGGCAAGGGTCCGATCGACGTGCTCCGGGCCACCCTGCCGGCCGGCACCGTCTCGGGGGCGCCGAAGGTGCGGGCGATGGAGATCATCGACCGGCTCGAGCCGGTGAAGCGGGGCCCGTACGCCGGGGTGGTCGGCTATGTCGACTTCTCCGGCAACCTCGACACGGCGATCGCGATCCGCACGATGTTTGTCGGCCCGACCGGGGCTGCGTTGCAGGCCGGGGCGGGCATCGTGGCCGACTCCGACCCGGCCGAGGAGGATCTCGAGTGCCGGAACAAGGCGGCGGCGTTGCTCGCCGCGATCCCGGCGGCGCGACGGATGACGACCAAGCGGCGCGAGGCCGGCGCATGACCGGCGGCGCGTGGGTGTCCGTCGAGCGTGACGTGGTCGAGGTGCGCGGCCCCGACGCGATGTCGTTCCTGCAGGGGCAGTGCAGCCAGGACCTGCTGCGGCTCGGGGCCGGCGACAGCGCCTGGAGCTTCGTGTTGCAGCCCACCGGCAAGCTCGACCACCTCGTCCGGGTGACCCGGCAGGCCGACGACGTCGTGCTGCTCGACGTGGACGCAGGCTCGGGCCCTGCGCTGGTCGCCCGGCTGCAGCGGTTCAAGCTGCGGGTGCGCGCCGAACTGGTGCGGGACGACGGCTGGTGGGCGTCCCGGCCGCCCGCGACCGACGCCGAGTCCGCCGGACCGCAGGGAGCGGTGCGGGTCGTGGGCTGGTGGGGGCAAGGCAGCTGGTGGTTGGGTCCGGTGGCCGTCGCCGGTGCGGTCCCGCTCGACGAGCGGGACCGGATCGAGGCCGGCTGGCCGGCGGCCGGGGCCGAGCTCACGCCGGAGGTGATCCCGGCGGAGTGCGGTCTGGTGCCCCTGGCCGTGTCGTTCACCAAGGGGTGCTACACGGGACAGGAGCTCGTCGCCCGGATCGACAGCCGCGGCAGCAACGTGCCGCGCCGGCTGTGCCGCCTCGTCCCGCTCGACGGTGCCACGATCAGCCCGGGCGACCACCTCCTGCTCGACGGGGCGGAGGTGGGCTGGGTGACCTCGGCTGCATCGCCAGCCGAGCTGGTCGGCGAGCTGGTGGCCGGGCCGGGCGCCGGCGCCATCCCGACGGCCGGCGCCGTAGGGCTCGGCTACGTCGGCCGGGCCGTCGAGCTCGGGGCGGTCGTGCACGCCGGCCCCGTGCCCGTCACCGTCCTGGCCCAACGGTCGGTGCCACCGGAGGTGGCAGCGGACCGCTCGTCGGCAGGCTGACGACGAAGCGGGCCCCGCCTGCGGGTGCAGCCTGCGCCTCCACCGTCCCACCCATTGCGCTGACCAGCTCCCGCACGATGGCCAGGCCGAGGCCGGAGCCGGCCTCCGCCCGGCGGGGCGCGGTGCGCGAGGTGTAGAGCCGGTCGAACACCCGGGGTAGTGCATCGGGGGGAATGCCGGGCCCGTCGTCGTCGACGACGACCTTGGCCCGGTCGCCGGTGGTGTCCACCGAGACGGTGATCTCGTGGGCGGCGTACCGGCAGGCGTTGTCGAGCAGGTTGGCGATCACTTGCGCCATGCGGTCGGGGTCGACGACGACGGGCACCGCCGGACCGGGACCGGGCCCGACGACGCGCCGCCCGGACGGCTCGAATCCGGCGCTGACGTCGCCCGCCAAGGCCCGAAGGTCCGTCGGCCGCAGGTCGAACGTGAAGCTGCGAGCGTCGAGCTTGGCGAGGTCGAGCAGGTCGTGCACCAGGCGCTCGAGGCGCCGGGATTCCTGCAGGATCACCTCAGCGGCCCGCTCGGGATTCTGCGCCGTGCCGTCGGTGATCGCCTCGGCGAACCCGCGGATCGACGTGAGCGGCGTGCGCAGGTCGTGGGACACCGACAGCAGGAACTGCTGCTCGAGCAGCTTCGAGCGCTCCAGCGTGTCGGCGAGCGCGTTCACGTTGCGGACCAGGTCGGACAACTCGTCGCGCCCGGTGGGAGGGTCGACGGCGCGAGCCGACAGTTCGCCGAGCGCGAGGCGCCGGGTGACGGTGTCCGCATTGCGGATCGGCGCCGCCAACCGGCGGGACAGCACCAGGGCGACGAGCACCCCGACGGCCAAGGCGAGCAAGGAGGCGAGCACGAACCAACCGAGGGCGACATCGAGCGCGCTGACGGTTCGGTCGGTGGCGACGACCACGACCGTGCTGGCCGGGAAGGTCCGGGCGCCGGCCACGAACACCGTGCGGCCCTGGGAGCCCGACACCGTCTCGCTCGCTCGGAGCCGGGCGACCGCGGCGGGGTCCAGGCGGACGTTGGGTGGTAGCGGCGGGACGAACGTGCCGTTCGGTCGCAGGATCGACACGCTGACCGATTCGATCCGCAGGAGCCTGCGGATGCTGTTGAGGCGGTTGGCGAGCGCCGCAGGGCGCTGGCCCGAGGCCGACGCCTCGTCGACGTCCTCGAGCAGGATCTCCACCTGGCGCGTCAGCTCGGCCGTCGTCGACCGCTCGGCACGGACGGTGGCGATGACGAGGGTGCCCACGCCGGCGACGAGGAGGGCGACGACGACGGTGCCGCACAGGGCGAGAGCGAGCCGGAGACGCACGATCAGCCGAGCCGGTAGCCCGTGCCCCAGACCGTCGCCAGCGGCAGGTCGTCGCCGATCTTCTTGCGTAGCTGCCGGACGTGCACGTCGACGGTGCGGTCGTCACCTTCCCACTCGGGTCCCCACACGCCGTCGATCAGCTGCCGGCGCGTGAGCGCCTGTCCCCGATGCTGGGCGAGATAGACGATCAGGTCGAACTCGCGTGCGGCGAGCGGTACGGCGCCGGTCGCGGTGCGGACCTCCCGCCGGCTCAGGTCGACCACGATGCCCTCCCCGGCGCTCAGACGCTCGCCGGTCGGCGGCGGTTCACCCCGTCGCAGGATGGCCCGGACCCGAGCGACGAGCTCCCGGGGGGAGAACGGTTTGGTCACGTAGTCGTCGCCGCCGAGCTCGAACCCGAGCACCCGATCCGTCTCGCCGTCGCGGGCGGTGAGGAACAGCACGGGAACGCGCGAGCGCATCCGAAGTCTGCGGACCGTCTCGAACCCGTCGATGCCGGGCAGGCCGACGTCGACCACGACCAGGACCGGATCGTCTCGCTCGACCAGGTCGAGGCCCCGCTCGCCGGTCGGGGCCAGCAGGACCCGGAACCCGGCGTCGCGCAGGTAGAGGTCGAGCAGGTCGGCGATCGCCGGATCGTCCTCGATCACGACCACGGTCTGTTCGTCACCCGACGTGCGCACGTCGCCCATCCTGGCGCCGGAGTGTGAGGGAGTTGTGTGCAGGCGTGCGCCGGGAACCCGGACGGGCCCGGGCCGATCCGGGATGCTGCAGTAGCGTCAAGCCACCGTGGCGACCTACCTCGACCGGATCCTGGCGGCCCATCGCGCCGCCGCCGACGCCGACCGGCGTGCCCTCGACCCGCTGGTGCACGCCGCGCAGGCGGCCCCGGCGGTCCGGGAGTTCCGAGCGGCGCTGGCCGCGGCCGAGGGCCTCGCCGTGATCGCCGAGGTGAAGCGGCGGTCGCCGTCGAAGGGCGACCTGGCGGCCGGCCTCGACCCCGCTGCGCTGGCCCGGGACTACGCCGCGGGCGGCGCCTCATGCCTGTCGGTGCTCACCGACCGAGAGTTCTTCGGCGGGTCGCCCGAGGACCTCGCCCAGGCCCGCGCCGCATGCTCGCTACCGGTGCTGCGCAAGGACTTCACCGTCTGCGCGCACGACGTGTGCGACGCCCGCCTGATGGGCGCCGATTGCGTGCTGCTGATCGCCGCTGCGCTCACGGCGGCCGAACTCGCCCGCTTTCACCGGCTTGCGCTCGAGGTCGGACTCGACGTGCTCGTCGAGATCCACGACGAGCGGGAGCTCGACGCCGCCCTCGCTGCCGGCGCAACGCTGATCGGGGTGAACCAACGCGACCTCGTCACCTTCGCCGTCGACCACGAGCGCGCCGTGCGCATGGCCGGGGTGATCCCCGATTCGGTGCTCAAGGTGGCCGAGTCCGGGGTCCGCGGGCCCGAGGATGCGCGTAGTCTTTGGGCCGCCGGCTACCAGGCCGTGCTCGTGGGGGAGACGTTGGTGACGGCGCCCGATCCGGCGGCGGCCATCCGATCCCTGCGCGGGAGCTGAGACGTCGCCACTTCCGGGGAGTACCTCGCCATGCGCTTCAACCTGCCCTTCGACAAGATCCCCACGGCCTGGTTCAACGCCCTGCCGCGGATGCCCGAGCCAATGGAGCCGCCGCTGCATCCCGGCACGCGGGAACCGATCGGTCCGGCCGACCTTGCGCCGCTGTTCCCGATGGCGCTCATCGAGCAGGAGGTGTCGGGCGCACTGAGCATCGACATCCCCGGTGAGGTCCTCGACGTGTACCGGCTCTGGCGGCCCACCCCGCTCGTGCGCGCCGTCCGGCTGGAAAAGGCGCTCGGGACCCCGGCTCGCATCTACTTCAAGGACGAGTCGGGCTCGCCGGCCGGCTCGCACAAGCCGAACACCGCAGTACCCCAGGCGTTCTACAACGCGAAGGAGGGGATCACGCGCCTCACCACCGAGACCGGTGCCGGGCAGTGGGGCACGGCGCTCGCGTTCGCGACGGCGCAGTACGGCATGGAGTGCAAGGTCTACATGGTGCGCAACAGCTTCGAGTCGAAGCCGTACCGCCGGGTGATCATGGAGACCTGGGGTGCCGAGTGCGTCCCGTCGCCGGTGGCCGACCCCTCCTCGCCCGGTTCGCTCGGCATGGCGATCTCCGACGCCGTCGCCGACGCCGTCGGTCGGGAGGACACCCACTACGCGCTCGGGTCGGTGCTCAACCACGTGCTGCTGCACCAGACCGTCATCGGCCTCGAGGCCAAGGAGCAACTTGCCCTGGCCGGCGAGGTCCGGCCTGACGTGGTGATCGCCCCCTGCGGCGGCGGTTCGAACCTCGGTGGGGTCGCGCTGCCGTTCATGGAGGACCCGGCCGTGCGACTCGTCGCCGTCGAGCCGGCCTCGTGCCCGACGCTGACGGCCGGGTCGTTCGGCTACGACTTCGGCGACACCGCCGGGATGACGCCGCTGCTGCCGATGTACACCCTCGGCAAGGACTTCATGCCGCCGACGATCCACGCCGGCGGCCTGCGCTACCACGGCGACGCCCCGATCGTGTCGCTGCTCGTCAAGGCCGGCCGTATGGAGGCCGTCGCCTACCCGCAGGGCAAGGTGTTCGAGGCCGGGAAGCTGTTCGCCGTCGCCGAGGGCCGTGTGGCGGCTCCGGAGGCGTGCCACGGCATCCGGGCTGCGATCGACGAGGCGTTGGCCTGCAAGGAGACCGGGGAGGAGAAGGTGATCCTGTTCAACTACTGCGGTCACGGCTTCCTCGATCTCGCGGCCTACGACGACTTCAACCACGGCCGGTTGATCGACGCCTGAGCCCGGTCTCCGGGGCCCGTGGGCCCCGGGGTCAGGCCGCTTCGAAGACCGTGACGAGGACCTTGTCGCCGTTGCAGTCGTAGACGAGCCGGTGGACCGGGGTGGTGCGGGGCATCGTCACCACGTAGCCGGTGCCCTCGGTGACGGCGGGGATCCCGAGCTTGGTCGACACCGGCAGCAGGTTCTTGATGTTGCCGCCGGTCATGTTGGTGAGCTCGGCCGCTGCATCGCGGATCTCGTCGGGAGACATCGTGTCGGGGTCGTCGGCGAGGAACATGGCTGCGGCGAAGCGCCCGGCGGCAGCGATCGAGGTCTGGACGGCGATCGCGCCGATCCAGTCCCCGTTCACTGTGACCAGACCGGTGATCGTCGGGACGCCGGGGGGGAACAGTTCGGTGGGGACGATGCCGAGCGGATCGAGTTCGAGGCTCAGCATCATCTGCCAGATCTCGGGCGCGACGGCCACCAAGCTGCCGCGGTCGATGTGCGTCGTCATCGTTCCCCTTATCGGCACTCACCGGCTGCGGCGGAGCGAACCTCGGCGAGATCCATCACTCTTCGCGCTTGCTTGACTACAATTTGACGCAATGTCTTGGCGTGACGTTGCCGCAGCGCTGGCCTGCACCGACCAACCGTCGGTGATTGCCGGGCCGTTCGGCGTCGTGCGGTGGAGCCACCGGAGCATTCCCGAGGACCTGCTCACCCCGGGCCGGCCGCCCGAGTGGTTGGCTCGTGTGGTCCACGACGCCGGCCCGGAGCCGACCGACGTTCCGCTGAGCCTCCCGCTGCCGAGCGGTGGGGTCTCGGGCACCGCACGCGTCCGCCGGCTGTCCGACGGCCACGTGGTCGTCGTCCTCGGGGGCAGTGCGTCCGTGAGCATCGGGACCGACCCGCTGACCGGCCTCGCCGACCGGCGGGCGGTGCACGGGGCCCTCGACCGAGCCCTGCAGGTACCCGGTCGGCGCATCGCCGTGCTGTTCATCGACCTCGATGGGTTCAAGGCGGTCAACGACACCTACGGCCACGAGGCCGGCGACGACCTGTTGATCGAGGTCGCCCGCCGGCTCACCCACGAGCTGCGCCACGCCGACGTGGTCGCCCGCTTCGGCGGCGACGAGTTCGTCGCCGTGCTCGAAGGCGTCGACGACCTCGGGGTGGCCGCAGTGGCGGAGCGGGTGTGCGAGGCGGTCCAGCGCTCGGTCGCCGTGGCCGGATTGACCGTCCAGGTGTCGGCGTCGGTCGGGATCGCCGTGGGTACCGGCGGGGTGGTGAGCCCCCGCTCGCTCCTGCACCAGGCCGACCTGGCGATGTACACGGCAAAGGCCCGCGGGCGCGGGCGGGTGGCGCGCTACCACCCGTCGATGTCGCGTATCGCTCCCCGGCATGGCCGGCCCGCCGGGCGCCAGCCGGTAGCGTGACGCCCGGTGTTCGTGAAGATCTGCGGCATCACCAACGAGCAGGACGCCCTCCTGGCCGTCGCCCTGGGGGCCGATGCCCTCGGGTTCGTCTTCGCGGCGTCGACACGCCAGGTCACGGCGAGCCGGGTATACGACATCACCCGCCGCCTCCCGCCGGAGATCCTGACGGTCGGGGTGTTCCGTGACGAGCTCCCGCCGCGTGTCGTCCAGATCGCGGGCGAGGCCGGGGTCAAAGCGGTGCAGCTGCACGGCCGGGAGACTCCCGCCCAGGTCGCCGAGGTGCGCGCCGGGATCCCGCGGGTGATCAAGGCGGTCGCCGCCGGATCCGACACGTTCGACCGGGCGGGCACCTACGACGTCGAGTGGCTGCTGGTCGACTCCCCGAACCCGGGCTCGGGGCAGATGTTCGACTGGTCCGTCGTCGACGCGGTGCCAACGAACGCCAAGCTGATCCTTGCCGGCGGTCTCACCCCCGACAACGTGGCGGCCGCGATCGCCACCGTCGAACCGTGGGGGGTCGACGTGGCCAGCGGCGTCGAGGCGGCTCCCGGTCGCAAGGACGCCCGCCGGCTACAGGCCTTCATCGAGGCCGCCCGCGCCGCCGGCCGCCGTCTGAGCAATCTGCACCCGTCGATCGACGGCCAGCGCGACGGTGAGTCCCCGTACGACTGGGCCGACGAGTAGCGCCGGTCACCCAACCACGGACCGACCCGGGGCCTTCTTCACGTGCGGGCCGCGTCCCTGGCAACCTGAGGGGATGACGACGACCACGCTGATGGGGGAGCCGACGGCTCGCGGACGGTTCGGGGACTTCGGTGGGCGGTTCGTCCCCGAGACCCTCGTGCCGGCGTGCGAGGAACTCGAAGCGGCGTTCCGCAAGGCGTGGGCCGATCCGGGGTTCCGCGGGGAACTCCATGCGCTGCTCGTCGACTACGGCGGCCGGCCGTCGCCGGTCACCGAGTGCCACAATCTCGGCCGCCAGCTCGGCCTTCGGCTCCTGCTCAAGCGGGAGGACCTGAACCACACCGGCTCGCACAAGATCAACAACGTGCTCGGCCAGGCGTTGCTCGCCGTTCGGATGGGCAAGACCCGGTTGGTCGCCGAGACCGGCGCCGGTCAGCACGGCGTTGCGACGGCGACGGCCGCGGCGCTGATGGGCTTGCGCTGCAAGGTCTACATGGGGGCGGTCGACGTCGAGCGCCAAGCGCTCAACGTCTTCCGCATGAAGCTGCTCGGCGCCGAGGTCGAAGCGGTGCAGTCGGGAAGCCGAACCCTGAAAGACGCCGTCAACGAGGCGATGCGCGACTGGGTCGCGACCGTCGGCGACACCCACTATTGCCTCGGATCGGTGATGGGTCCGCACCCCTACCCGTGGATGGTGCGGGAGTTCCATCGGGTGATCGGGGAGGAGGCGCGCGAGCAGTGCCGGCGCCTGCTCGGCGGGGCCGATCCCGACGTCGTGGTCGCCTGTGTCGGTGGCGGTTCCAACGCGATCGGGATCTTCTCGGGATTCGTCGACACCGACGCCGAGCTCGTCGGGGCCGAGCCGGCCGGCGGCGCAGCGATCGGCAGGGGGGTGCCCGGCGTCGTCCACGGCATGCGGTCGTTCCTGCTCCAGGACGAGCACGGCCAGGTGCTCGAAGCGCACTCGATCTCGGCGGGCCTCGACTATCCGGGCGTCGGGCCCGAGCACAGCCATCTCGCCTCGATCGGCCGGGCCCGCTACGAGCCGGTCACCGACGCCGAGGTGATCGACGCGTTCCAGTTGCTGTCCCGCACCGAGGGAATCATCCCCGCCCTCGAGCCGGCCCATGCGCTTGCGTGGGTGGTGAAGGCGGCGCCGTCGCTCGCCGGTCACACGGTGCTGTTGAACCTCTCCGGGCGTGGCGACAAGGACGTGGCCCAGATGATGGCGCTGCTCCAGCCATGAGCGGTCTGCCGACCATGGGAGGCATGGACGCCACCTTCCGCGATTCCCGGGCCGCCGGCCGCAAGCTCCTCGTGCCGTACGTAACCGGCGGGCTGGCGGGTTGGCAGGACGCGATCCGGGCTGCGGTGGCGAACGGGGCCGACGGTATCGAGGTCGGGATCCCGTTCTCGGACCCGGTGATGGACGGCCCGGTGATCCAGGAGGCCTCGGAGCGCGCCCTACGGGACGGCGCCACGCCGATCGGCATCGTCCAGGCGCTCGCCGATCTCGACGTGGACGTACCGCTTGCCGTGATGACCTACTACAACCCCGTGTACCGGGCGGGCCACGAGCGGTTCGCACTGCGGCTCGCCGAGGTCGGCGTGGCGGCAGCGATCATCCCCGATCTCCCGTTCGAGGAGGCCGGCCCGTGGTGCGAGGCGGCGGACGCGGCGGGGATCGAAACCGTGCTGCTCGCGGCGCCCACGGCCTCCGACGAGCGACTGCGTCGGGTGGTCGCCCGGGCCCGGGGGTTCGTGTACGCCGTCGGCCTGCTCGGGGTCACCGGCGAGCGCGAACGGCTTGCGGCGACCGCGGTGGAGATGGCCGCCCGGTTGAAGGCGATCACCGACGTGCCCGTGCTCGTCGGGGTAGGGGTGTCGAACGCGGCGCAGGCGGCAGAGGCCTGCGCGGTCGCCGACGGGGTGATCCAGGGCGCGTCGGTCGTACGGCGCCTGATGGATGGGGGGCCCGATGCGGTCGGTGCGTACATTGCTGACGTGCGGCGGAGTATTGACGCAATCATCGTCCGTGACGAAGGACACGCAAATTAGCGGTAAAAGAGTTCGTCCGGTTCGCGCTCGGCACCGTAGAACAGGGAAACGGCCCGCCGGGCCGCCCACTCCTCGGAGGTTTCCCATGCGTACCCGCTCGCTCGTCGCCGCTCTCGCCGTCGGTGCGGTCTCCCTCGCCGCCTGCGGTGAGGACAAGAAAGACACCGCTCCCGACACCACGGCGGCGGCCACCACCGTCAAGGCGACGGCCGCTCCGGCGCCCACCGGGGACATCGTCGACGTCGCCGTCGGCGCCGGATCGTTCAAGACCCTCGCCGACCTCCTCACCAAGGCCGGCCTCGTCGAGACCCTCAAGGGCGCCGGCCCCTTCACGGTGTTCGCCCCCACCGACGACGCCTTTGCGAAGGTCGACAAGGCGACGCTCGACAAGCTCGGCGCCAACCCCGCCGCCCTCAAGCAGGTGCTCACGTACCACGTGGTCGCCGGCAAGGTGATGGCCGCCGACGTCAAGGCCGGCATGGTGAAGATGGTGTCGGGCGACGAGGCCACGATCGCCGTCGCGGGTGGCAAGGTCACCATCGACAAGGCCAACGTCACCAAGACCGACATCGCAGCGAGCAACGGCGTGATCCACGTGATCGACGCCGTGATCATCCCCAGCACCCTCAAGCTCTGATCGCCGCGCTGGTCTCCGCCAGCGTTCGATTCACGAAGCGCTTGCCTTCACGACGCCGACTCGGGTTCGCCCGGGTCGGCGTCGGCGCGTCAACGGCGGCGCAGCCCGTGCCCGTAGAACGCTCCTCGGGGTCGGGCGTGGGCGTGGTAATGGTCGGGGATGTTGCGCATGTTGTCGTCGACGTAGTGCTCGAAGGTGAAGTGCGTCTCGACGACCACGGCGAGCTTGGCGTGGAGCATCGCTTTCACGGCGTCGTCGGGCTTGTTGTCGTGGTTGCGCCACACGACCATCGGCACCGAACAGATCTCGCACTCGGCGATCCAGCAGTCGTCGTCCTCGTAGAACCACTCCGTGATCCGAGCCTCCTCGCACAGGTCGCACGACGGGTCCACGATGCGCTCGACAGCCATGTGGGCATCATGGCGCGCCGGTGTGGTTGGCTTCGACCATGCTCAGCGCTGGAGACAAGGCCCCCGCCTTCGCCCTGCCCGACCAGGACGGCGCCACGGTGCGCCTGTCGTCGTTCAAGGGTCGCCGGGTCCTCGTGTTCTTCTACCCGAAGGCCGACACGCCCGGCTGTACGCAGCAGGCGTGCGGGGTGAACGAGATCCTCGACCGCATCGGCGACACCGCCGTGGTGGGGATCAGCCCGGATCCGGCGGCCCGGCAGAAGAAGTTCGCCACCAAGTACGGCCTCGGCTTCCCGTTGCTCGCCGACACCGAGCACGCCGTGGCCGAGGCGTACGGCGTGTGGAAGGAGAAGTCGATGTACGGCCGGACGTATTTCGGCATCGAGCGTTCCGCGTTCCTGGTGGGGCCCACCGGCAAGCTCGAGCGGGTCTGGTACAAGATCAGCCCGAAGGACACCCCGGCGAAGCTGCTCGAAGCGGTCGCGTCGTGAGCGGCGGGTTTCCGGCCCCGGCCGAGGTGTTGCCGCATCGGCCTCCGTTCCTGTTCCTCGACGAGGTGACCGCCCTCGAACCGGGGGTCCGGGCGGCCGGGCGCTGGCGTCTCACCGGCGACGAGTGGTTCTTCGCCGGACACTTCCCGGGTCGGCCCACGTTGCCGGGCGTGCTCATGTGCGAAGCGATCGCCCAGGTCGGCGCCTACGCCGTTCTGGCCGGCGGCACCCTTCCGGGGAAGCTGCCGCTGTTCGGTGGTCTCGACGGCGCTCGGTTCCGCCGCCAGGTCGTGCCCGGTGACGTGCTCGAACTCGACGTCACCCTCGGCCGGATGTCGGCCCGCGCCGGGAAGGGCAGCGGGCGCGCCCTGATCGGCGGGGCCGTGGCCTGCGAATGCGAGTTGATGTTCGTCCTCGTCGACGCCTGAACGCCGCCGAGCCCTCAGCCGGCGTAGGGCGCGAGGATCACCGAGCCGTTGTGGCCACCGAAGCCGAAATTGTTCGAGATCGTCGGCCCCGGCGTCCACGGCCGGGGGCCGCCGACGACGAGGTCGATGTCCATGGCGGGGTCGAGCGTCGTGGTGTTCGCCGTGGGCGGGATCGCCCGGTGATGCATCGACGCCAGCACCGCGGCGGCCTCGAGTGCGCCAGCGGCACCGAGCGCATGGCCGGTGACCCCCTTGGTGGAGGTGACCGCCGGACCGGGCCGGCCGAACACGGCCCGCACGGCCTCGGCCTCGGCTGCGTCGTTCAGCGGGGTGGAGGTGCCGTGGGCATTGACCTGGGTGATCTGCTCGGGCTCGAGGCCGGCGTCGTGGAGCGCCAAGCGCATGCAACCGATCGCCCCGGCCCCGCCGGGGGAGGGGGCGGTGATGTGATGGGCGTCGGCGTTGGATCCGGCGCCGAGCACCTCGGCCAGGATCGTGGCGCCGCGGGCCTCGGCGGCACGGGCCTCTTCGAGCACGAGCACGGCGCCACCTTCACCGAACACGAAGCCGTCGCGCCCGGCGTCGAACGGCATCGAGCGGCCCGAGCTGGACAGGGCGGTCATGTTGGCGAAGCCGGCGACGGCGGTGATCGTGATCGCCGCCTCGGCGCCGCCGGTGATGACGGCATCGCACAGGTCCCAGGCGATCAGGCGGGCGGCGTAGCCGATCGCGTGGGTGCCGGCGGCGCAGGCGGTGGCGATCGTCTCGCACGGGCCCTGCCAGCCGTACCGCATCGAGATCATCGCCCCGGCGGCGTTCGCCATCATCATCGGCACCAGGAACGGCGATACCCGTTTCGGGCCCTTCTCGACCCGGACGACGACCTGGTCCTCGAGGGTGATCAGGCCTCCGACGCCGGTGGCGAAGATGACGCCACGCCGGGCCGGATCGGCGGCGGGTTCACCGGACTGCTCGAGTGCTTCGGCCGCGGCGGCGAGCGCGAACTGCTGCACTCGGTCGGCCCGCCGGACCTCCTTGGGGTTGTCGAAGTACGGCGTTGGGTCGAAGCCCTCGACTGGCCGGGTCTGGCCGCCGGTGGCGCCAGGACCGAGCAGACCCGTCCAGAACGCGTCCCGGCCCAGCCCGCACGGGGCGACGACGCCCCATCCGGTGACGACGACCCGGCGACCCGTGCCCCGCATCAGAGCTTCGACACCACGAGGTCGTAGGCCTGCGACACGGCCTTGATGCCCTCGAGTTCCTCCTCGGGCACCTCTACACCGAACTCCTCCTTGAGCGCCATGACCAACTCGACCAGGTCGAGGCTGTCGGCGTCGAGATCGTCACCGAAGGTGGCCTCAGGGGTCACGGCCGAGGCGTCGACCGACAGCACCTCGACGCAGCACTTCACGAACCGGGACCAGTTGTCGTCGCTCACGATGGCTCCTTGCGAATCGGGACCTTTTGTCTACCAGAGGGGCTCGACGGCTCAGTGACCCATCCCCAGGCCGCCGTCGACCGGGACGACGGCACCGGTGATGAACGCGGCGTCGTCGGACGCGAGGAACGCGACGACGCCGGCGATCTCGTCCGGGGAAGCGAACCGCCCGAGCGGGACGGTGGTGCGGATCGCCTCGGTGCGGTCGTCGCCGAGCGCGGCGGTCATGTCGGTGGCGACCGGGCCGGGGGCGACGACGTTGACGGTGATCGACCGGGACGCCAACTCGCGTGCGAGCGAGCGGGCGAGCCCGACCATCCCGGCTTTCGACGCCGCGTAGTTCACCTGCCCGGCCGATCCAGACAGCGCAACGACCGAGGACATGAGGATGATCCGGCCCTTGCGGGCCCGCAGCATGCCCTGCGCAGCGCGCTTCGCGACCCGGTAGCTGCCGGTCAGGTTGGCGTCGACCACCGACGTGAAGTCGTCCTCGCTCATCCGCAGCACGAGCGTGTCCTTGGTGACCCCGGCGTTGGCCACCAGGATCTCGACCGGACCGAATCCGGCCTCGACCGCTTTGAACGCTGCGTCGACCTCGGCGGCCGAGCGGACGTCGCAACGGACCCCGAACAGCCCCTCGGGCGGCGGCGAGGAGTGGTAGGTGACCGCAACCCGGTCACCGAGCGCAGCGAACCGCTGTGCGCAGGCGAGCCCGATGCCGCGCGAGCCGCCGGTGACGAGCACGACCCGTCCGGTCACGTGCGTCCCCAGCGGATCAACGACGCTGCGCCGGTCATCCCGGCTCCGAACCCGGCGAGCAGCACCAGGTCACCGTCAGCGACGCGCCCGGCGTCGACGGCGTCGACCAGCGCGAGGGGGATGGACGCCGAGGAGGTGTTGCCGGTGCGGTCGAGCACGATGGCCGTGCGGTCACGCTCGACGCCGAGCCGCTGGCACGCAGCGTCGATGATCCGGATGTTCGCCTGGTGCGGCACCACGAGCGCGACGTCCTCGATGCGCACGCCGGCCTCTCGCAGCACCTGCTGACCGAGGTCGACCATGATCCGCACGGCCCGCCGGAACACCTCTTTGCCCTCCATGACGATCGTCGAGCCGATGTCGGCGTGGAGGATCATCTCGGCGGTGCCGTCGGCGTCGATCGCCCAGGACAGGATGTTGCTGGGACCCTCCTTGGCCTCGAGCACCGCCGCCCCGGAGCCGTCGGCGAAGAGCACGGCGGTGTTCCGGTCATCCCAGTCGGTGATGCGCGACAGCGTGTCCGTGCCGATCACCAGCGCCCGCCGTGCTCCGGTGGCGATCATCCCCTGTGCGGCCACGAGGCCGTAGACGAATCCCGAGCAGGCGGCGTTCAGGTCGAACGCGCCGCACCGCAGCCCGAGCGCCGCCTGCACCGCAGCCGAGGTGCCGGGCACCTGGCGATCGGGCGTGGTCGTCGCAAGGATCAGGACGTCGATGTCCTCTGGGGCCAATCCGGCCACCTCGAGCGCCCGGCGTCCCGATTCGACCGACAGGCTCGCCGTGGAACCGCCGACCCGCCGCTCCCGGATGCCGGTGCGCTCCCGGATCCACGCGTCGTTGGTGTCCATACGGGCGGCGAGGTCGTCGTTGGTGACGATCTTGTCGGGCAGGGCGATGCCCCAGCCGGTGACCGCGCAGCCGGTGACCCCGTCGGGAACCCGCGGCATTCAGGCCGTCCTCAGCCAGGCGAGGGGTTGGCGGGCGGTGACCCGCTCCCCGTCGACCGCGATGTAGGCCTGGAACACGCCCTCGAACGGGGAGCGGACCTCCTGACCGGCCACGGTGCCGATCACCTGTCCGGTGATGATCGGGGCCCCGTCGCCGAGGCCCGCCAGCGGGGTGAACACCCCGGCCGCCGGCGAGACGACCAATCGCTCGGACGCGAACAGGTGCTCACCGACGGGCCCCGCCGGCGTCGGCGCCCGGCGCACGGCCACGAAGTCCAACAGCTTGTCGAGATCCTCGGGCACGGCGATCGACAGCGTGCGGGCCTGCGGGAGGGTGCGCTTGGCCATCCCGGTGAGCACCCCACCCGGGCCGAGTTCGAGCAGTTCGGTGCAACCGGCCTCGCCGAGGGTGAGCAGGCAGTGCTTCCATCGCACCGGCGACGAGAGCTGCGCCGACAGCAGCGCGGCCCATTCCTCGCCGCGGGCGTGGGGGAGCGCGTCGACGTTGGACACGACCGGGACCTCGGTGTCGCGGGGCGTGGCCGCCGCGATCGCCTTGCGGAGACGGTCACGGGCCGGGGTCATGAACGGCGTGTGGAACGCACCCGCGACCTGCAGCGGCATCACCTTCTTCGCGCCGAGTTCCTTCGCGTGGCGCGAGGCTCGCTCGACGCCGTCGGCGGAACCGGCGATCACCACCTGTCCGGAAGCGTTGAGGTTGGCGACCCAGACATCGGCGTCCGCGAGGCGGCACGCGATCTCGACCTGGTCGTCGTCGAGGCCGAGGACCGCCGCCATCGTGCCCGGCTGATCGCGGCCTGCGACGTGCATGGCGTCGGCCCGCTCGCACACGAGGCGGACCCCGTCGTCGAAGCCCAAGGCGCCCGTCGCGGTGAGCGCGGTGTACTCGCCAAGGGAGTGACCGGCGCAGAAGTCGGGCTCCACCCCGAGGCGCTCGACGGCGTCGAGGACCATCAAGCTGGTGACGAACGTGGTGAGCTGGGCATTGCGGGTGTCGCGCAGCTCCTCGGCATCGGCGTCGAGGAGCAGTCGGGCGACGTCGCGGTCGGCGACCGCCGACGCCTCCTCGACGAGCTCCCAGCTGTCGTGGTCGGCCCACGGGCGGCCCATGCCGGGCCGCTGTGAACCTTGTCCGGGGAACATGAACGCGAGCATCGGCGGGAGTGGCCTCCTACGGTCCGCTGTCAGGTTAGGCCCCGGGGGATCGGGGGCACGACCTTCGGCGCCCGCAAGGCCTGCGGCGGTGCGCGCTACGCTGCGGCGCTTCGAGCCCCGGTATCCCAATCGGCAGAGGAAGCGGCCTCAAAATCCGTCAAGTGTGGGTTCGAGTCCCACTCGGGGCACGCTCGACCATCTCCTGGTAGTACTCCGGCGGTTGCGGGCGGCCGAAGAGCCAGCCTTGGGCGTCGTCGCATCCGAGGACTCGGAGCCGTTCGGCCTGTGCCTCCTGCTCGACCCCCTCGGCGACCACCGAGAGACCGAGCCCGTGAGCGAGTCGGGTGATCGCCGCGACGATGTTGCCGCCGCGTCCGCCGTCGAGCATCCCGGCGACGAAGCTGCGGTCCACCTTCAGCTGCTCGACCGGGAAGTGGCTGAGGTGACCGAGCGAGGAGTAGCCGGTGCCGAAGTCGTCGATCGACAAGTGCACACCGAGCTCCCGGAGCCGATGCAGGACCTCGGTGACGTGGGAGGTCTCGTCGGCCAGCGCGGTCTCGGTGATCTCGAGCCACAGGCCGTCGGGATCGACGCCGGTCTCGGCGATCACCTGCGTGACGTCGTGGATCAGCGTCGGGTGCCCGAGCTGCCGAGGCGACAGATTGACCGCGATCTCGACCTGATGGCCCGCGGCCTGCTGGCTTGCCAACCATGTGCACGACTTGTGCAGCACCGCCAGACCGAGCGGCACGATGAGGCCGCTGTCCTCTGCGATCGGGATGAACTCGCCCGGGGTGATGGGGCCGGACTCCTCACGGTTCCATCGTGCGAGCGCTTCGAAGCAGAGTCGTCCCGGGCGTGACAGGGGCACGATCGGTTGGAGGTGCACCTCGATCTGGTCGCGGTCGATGGCGCGGCGCAGCGCCTCGCGAACCTCGAGCAGGCGTTGGGCGTCCTCTCGCTGCCCGGCGTCGAAGAGGACGACCGACCCTCGACGCTGCTGCTTGGCCGTGTACATGGCCACGTCCGCGTCTCGCAGCAGCGAGGCCGCGTCCGTCTCGTCGCCCGGCTTCACCGTGGCCACACCCACCGACGCGCCCACCACGAGATCGACGGTCCCGTGGCTGGTGTCGATGAGCAGGGGTTCTTTCAGCGACAGCACGATCCGCTCGGCGAGATCCACGGCGTGCGAGCGGTCCTTGAGGTGCTCGCAGATCACGACGAACTCGTCGCCGGCGAGCCGGGCGATCACGTCGATGGCGCGCAGCGAGGTGCGGAGGCGCTCCACGACGGCCCGCAGGACCCGGTCGCCCACCTCGTGGCCGAGCGAGTCGTTGATCACCTTGAACCGGTCGAGGTCGATGAACAGCACGGCGGCGAGGTCCCCGTCGTTGCGCCGGGTCCGCCCGATCGCCTCGCCGATCCGCCACGTCGCAAGCCGGCGGTTCGGCAGACCGGTGAGGGCGTCGTGGGTGGCCTGGTGCGACAGCAACGCCTGGGTATCGCGCACCTGGGCCAGGGTTTCGCCGACCTGCCGTTCGATGGCCGCGAGCTCGTCGGAGCCCTCCAGGTGCAGCACCGAGCCGCTCAGGTCGCCGCGCCCGGCCGCCTTGAGCGCGTCGAGGATCCGCTGCACCGGGTGGAGCACCGAGGTGGCGAGCGAAGCGAACAGGTACGCCGCAAGAACGATGCACAGCACGGCCACCCAGATGGCGGCCGACCGCTCGGTCGGCAAGCCGTCGATCCGTTCCACGAGGAGTCGGTCGAGCAGCGGGGCGAGGGTCCGCCACTGCGCCTCCACCGCCCTCACGTGGGCCGCTCGTGCGTCGGACGGCTCGATCGGTGGTTCGGCCACCGGCTCGACGGCCAGATCGGCGCTCTGGGCGGCAACCTCGGCGACGACGGCACGACGCGAGTCGTGATCGGCCCGAAGCGCCGCTTCGGCCCGTCCGAGCGATTCACTCAGGCGATGGTGCTCGGCCGCGACGACGCCGTACACCCCGGACGTGTCGTCGCGGGCCCGGTCGAGAGCGTCGGCGCCGAAGGTCGCGATCGAGGGGAGCCGAAACTGCAGCGCGTCCATCAGGTAGTAGGTCTTCACCTCGGGGTCGAGGGTCAGGTTCGACCGGTCGCCGACGGTGACGATCAGATGGCTCAGCTCACGGGCGAGTGTCGAACGCTCGGCCTCCTGGGCCCGTAGGCGGCGCTCGAGGCCCGACCAGTCGTGCTGCAGGTCGAGCGCTCGCAGGTCGACGGGATCGACGCCCCGCAGCGCTGCGTCGAGATCGCGGCCAGGATCGAGCACGGCGAACAGCACGCCGACGAGGTCCTCCTGGGCGCGCAGACCGACGCGCTCATGATCGGAGAACCGAATCTGGTCGAGCTTGTCGGAGGCGTAGGCCTGCGCGAGCCAGACCAGCGGTGAGGCCAGTACGGCCGCCACGATCAGGAACTTCGTCGCCGAGGAGAACCGACGCAGGAGGCGCTCGCCCGGGCGCACCACGGCAGCCGCCACCCGACGCACCACCTCGGGGTGCCGCGGAGAAGGGACGCTCGGTCGGCGCAGCATCGACGGCTGTATCGGACGACGTGAACTATGGCTAAAGGCCACGACGTCGGCTTCTGCTTCGCGTTCCGCCCGGTTCACGCCCGGACTGCGCCCCCGTGCAGCCCGATCTCAGCCGGCTGCGTCCGGGAGGGCCGGCGCGTCCCGGCGCCCCGACCCGCGCAGGGCGGCCAGCGCCCGGCGGGCCACCGGATGGTCGGGGAGGTCCTCGAGGGGCACCGGGAGGGGCAGGCTCCAGTTCGGGTACTGCGTCGTCGTGCCCGGGAGGTTCACCCGGTCGGGTGTCGCGACGAGGTCCTCGACGCCGGTCGTGACGAGCAGGGCCGGCCCCGCTCCGAGCTCGCCGTGGGCGGCGACCACGGCGTCGACGACCGACGCCGTCGGGGCCAGACCCGTGCGGGCGGCGAACCGGTCGCGCAGCGCTCGGGTGTGCACCGCAGTGGCATGGTCGCCGGTCGCAGTGCGGTCGGCGGCTTCGCGCCCGGTCCAGATCCCGGCGACCGTCGGCAGGTCGTGGGTGGTGATCGTGCCCAACACGCCGGGTCGAGCGCCGTCCGGCCCGGCGTCGTCGAACCAGGCGACGTGCGTCCCGAGGATCCGGCGCTCGGCGAGTTCGGCCCGGACCCGAGGTTCCACCGTGCCGAGGTCCTCGCCGATGACGAACGCACCGGCCCGGTCCGCTTCCAGGGCGAGCAGGTCGAGCAGGTCGTCGGCGGGGAACGCCACGAACGCCCCGGCGGTCGCCGGTGCCTCCGGGGGGATCCAGTACTGGCGGAACAGGCCCATCACATGGTCGATCCGCAGCCCGGCACCGTGGGCGAAGGAGCGCCGGAGCAGCTCCCGCCACGAGGAGTAGCGCTCGGCCCGCAGCTTCCACGGCGTGAACGGCGGCAGCCCCCAGTCCTGGCCGTCGGCGGCGAACTGATCGGGCGGCGCGCCGATCCGCACGCCGGGCGCCAGCAGGTCCTGGAAGCGCCAGGCGTCGGCTCCGCCCGCGGCGAACCCGACGGCGAGGTCGTGGACGAGTCCGGCGCCCGCGACGGCAGCGCGGCCGAGTTGGCCGTCGAGGAGCCACTGGCACCAGGCGTGGAACCGGACCCGTTCGGCCAGGGCGGCGGCGATCGCCTCGACCGCAGCGCCCCGTGGCTGGCGCAGCTCGGCAGGCCAGGTCCGGTAGTCGGGGCCGTGGCGCTCGGCGAGGGCACAGAACCGGGCGAAGCTCTCGAGCCCGTTGTCCTGCTCGGCCCGCCACCGGTCGAAGTCCTCGCCCGGCGGGGCGGCGTCGAAGATCGCGCCGAGCGCGTCGAGCTTCAGGCGGGCGACGGCGTCACGTTCGAGGCGGGCCGTCGCGTTCAGTGCCCGACCCTCCCGGTCGAGCGCCGTGATGCGGTCCCCGAGCCGCTCGGCGCCGGGCACCATGGGGATGCGCAGGTACAGCACGCTGCGCCACAGCCGGCTGGAGGGGTAGTACGGGCTCGGCTCCTGCGGCAGCACCGGGGTGCTGGCGTGGAGCGGATTGAGCACGCAGACCGACGCCCCTTCGGCCCCTACCCACGCCGCCAAGCGGCGGAGGTCCTCGAGGTCGCCGTGCCCCCAGCTGGTCGTGGACCGCAGGGCGTAGAGCTGGGTGGTGACACCCCAGCCCGCACGCGCCTGCGGCGCCCGGCCGGGCGTGACGACGAGTTCGGTGACCGGGCCACCGTCCGTGGGCGCGAGGCGGTGGTAGCCGAGCGGCAGGTCCGGCGGCAGTTGGGCGACGACTCCGAGTTCGGTGCCGTCCTCGAGGGTGAGCGCACAGAGTCCGAGCAGGCGGTGCGCCTCCCCCGGACGGACGAACCACAGGGGTGGGGGAGCAGGGGGTCCGTCGCCGTGCGCGCCCATCGCCGCGTGGAGTGCGGCTGCGGTCGCCTCGGCGGTCCGATGCCAGCGACCGGCGAGGTCGGCGTACCCCTCGGTGACCGACCAGGCGTCCACCCCGCCATCCTGACCCATACGATGACCCCCGTGTTCGCCCGCTCCCCGCAGCGCCGGTTGCGCCGGGTGGCCGAGCGGCTGGTGCGGGTGCGCGCCGAGCTTGGCGAGGTCGAGGCCCAGTACCGCCAACTGGCCGACGACGCCGACGACGCCGGACGCGATGCGCTCGTCGCCGGTGACCGCTGGTCGGCGCATCTCGCCGCCGAGGACCGTCGGCACGCCGATGCCCTCGACCGGCGGCGCCGGGACCTCCTCGGTGAGCTCGCCCGGCTCGAGGCCGACCAGGACGAGTTGCTCGACCGGTTGAACCAGCTCGACCCGCCCGGACCGGGTCGGTGATTGAATGCCTCCCGGTCAGGGCCGCGCGGTCCGTCCCGGTCCCCCCCCGAACCCGCAAGGAGCGCATCGTGCCGATCCGCGTCGTGATCGCCGAGGACGAAGGGATCATCCGCCTCGACCTTCGAGAGATGCTCGAGGAGGAGGGCTACGAGGTCGTCGGCGAGACCGGACGGGGTGACCAGGCGGTGGCGCTGTGCCGGGAGCTGCAGCCCGACGTCGCCGTGCTCGACATCAAGATGCCCGGACTCACCGGGATCGAGGCCGCCCGCGAGCTGTCCGCGGACAAGGTGTGCGCCGTCGTGATCCTCACCGCGTTCAGCCAGCGCGACGTGATCGCCCAGGCCACCGAGGCGGGCGCCCTCGCCTATCTCGTGAAGCCGTTCCAGAAGAACGACGTCGTGCCGGCGATCGAACTGGCGCTTGCGCGCCACCGTGAAGTCGTCGAGCTCGCCCGAGAGGTGCAGAGCCTCGAGGAGGAGCTCGAGACCCGCAAGGTCGTCGACCGGGCCAAGGGTGTCCTGATGGACCGCCACGGGATGAGCGAGGCCGACGCGTTCGCCTGGATCCAACGGCGGGCGATGACCGAACGGGCCCGCAAGCGGACCGTGGCCGAGCGGATCGTCGCGGGCGAGTTGCAGCCGTGAGCCGCCGGGTGTTGCTGCTCGACGGCAACTCGCTCACGTACCGGGCGTTCTTCGCCCTGCCGGCCGACATGGCGACGGCGTCGGGGCAGGTCACCAACGCGGTCTTCGGGTTCACCTCGATGCTCATCAACCTGTTGCGCGACCACCCGAGCGATGCGGTCGCCGTCGCCTGGGACCGCCCGGAGCCGACGTTCCGCCACGAGGCCGACCCGGCCTACAAGGCCCAGCGGGAGCAGGCCCCCGACATCCTGCGCCAGCAGCTCGGGCTGGTCCGCCAGGTGCTCGACGCACTGGGGATCGCGCAGCTCGAACTGAGCGGATTCGAGGCCGACGACGTGATCGCCACGCTCGCCGACCGGGCCGTCGCGCGCGGCGACGACGTGCTCATCGTGACCGGCGACCGGGACAGCTACCAGCTCGTGGCCGATCCGCACGTGCGGGTCCTCTACAACCGCCGGGGAGTCAGCGACTACGCGCTCTACGACGAGGCGGGGATCGTCGAGCGCACCGGGGTCCACCCGTCGCAGTACGTGTGGTACGCCGCGCTGCGCGGCGACCCGTCGGACAACCTTCCCGGGGTGCCCGGGGTGGGGGAGAAGACAGCAGCGAAGCTCGTCAGCACCTACGGGGACCTCGACGGGATCTATGCCCATCTGGAGGCCCAGACCCCGAAGCTGCGGGCGGCCCTCGGCGAGCACGAGGAGCGGGCCCGGCGCAACGCCGAGATGATGGTGCTGCGGCGCAACGCCCCCTTGCCCGAGGGGGCCGATGCGGCGGCGTGGGGTCCGCAGGATCCGGCCGAGCTGAAGCAGCTGTTCGATTTCCTGGAGTTCCGCAGCCTGTACGACCGGCTGCGCGAGGTGATCGCCACCCCGCTCGTCTCGGAACCGGCAGGCCAGGTCCTCGAGGCGGAGCTGGTCGTGCTCGACGATCCTTCGGCGGTGTCCGCAGCGATCGACGGGCTTGCCGTGCTCGACGTCGCCGGCGCCTGGGTGGGCGCCGCAGGCCGCACCCCGCTGCGCGCCATGGCCGTCGTGGTCGACCCGGCCGGCGCCGAGGTGCTCGTCGTGCCGGTCGCGGCGCTGGCCGACGGGGCGGTCCGCAGCTCCCTGACCGGCCGGATGCTGCGTTCGCACGATGCGAAGCCGTTGCTGCGGTCGCTGCTCGATCTCGGGATCGACGCCGGGGGTGCCCTTGCGCTCGACACGGCGATCGCCGCGTACCTGCTCGACCCGGCCGAGGCGTCCTACGGGATCGCCGAGGTGCTGTCGCGCTACACCGGCGATCGTCTCCCGGACGACGGCCCGCCCGCCGGGCAGCTCGACTTCGGTGCGGGCGGCGGCGACGATCACGAGCTGCGGCGGGCCGCCCGGGCGGCGCTCGCCGTGGGCCGGCTCGCTCCGGCGTTGCTCGATGCGCTCGAGGCCCGTGGGCAGCGATCGCTCTACGAGGAGGTCGAGAACCCGCTCGTGCCGGTGCTCGCCCGCATGGAGCACGTCGGGGTCGGCGTGGACGTCGGCGAACTGCGACGGCTGCGCGACGAACTCACCGCCGAGTGCCGGCGCCTCCAGCAGGAGGTGTGGGCCGTCGCGGGGCGCGAGTTCAACGTGAACTCGACACCGCAGCTGCGCCAGATCCTGTTCGAGGAGAAGGGGTTGGCGCCGTCGAAGAAGACCAAGACCGGGTTCTCCACCGATGCGCAGTCGCTGGAGAAGCTGCGCGATCAGTGGCCGGCGTTCATCGATCCTCTGCTGTCCTACCGCGAGGTCGAAAAGCTCCGCTCCACCTACGGCGAAGGCCTTCTGGCGGAGGTCGCCCCCGACGGGAGGATCCACGCGACGTTCAACCAGACCGTCGCCCGTACCGGTCGGTTGTCCTCGGATCAGCCCAACCTGCACAACATCCCGGTTCGGTCCGACGAGGGCCGCCGGTTCCGGCGTGCGTTCGTGCCCGCCCCAGGGTTCGAATTGCTCGTGGCCGACTACAACCAGATCGAGCTCCGTTGCATCGCCCATCTCGCCCACGATCCGGGGCTGATCGAGGCCTTCGCCGCCGGCCGTGACATCCACACTGCGACGGCATCGCGCGTGTTCGCCGTCGCACCCGCCGAGGTGACCCACGAACAGCGAGCCAAGGCGAAGATGGTCTCCTACGGCCTCGCCTACGGCATGGAGGCCTACGGTCTGGGCCAGCGCCTCAACATCCCGACGTCCGAGGCGGCCGGGATCCTGGAGGCGTACTTCGCGGCCTTCCCGGCGGTGCGGTCCTACATGGAACAAACGGTCGAGGAGACCCGCCAGCGGGGGTACACCGAGACCCTCTTCGGTCGGCGCCGGCCGATCCCGGAGCTGTCGAGCCCCAACCTGCGCATCCGCCAGGCCGGGGAGCGTCAGGCGATGAACGCCGGCATCCAGGGCCTGGCGGCCGACATCTTCAAAGTGGCGCTGGTTCGCCTCGATGCCGCCCTGCGGGCGTCAGGGTTGCGGAGCCGGATCGTGCTGCAGGTCCACGACGAGGTCGTCGTCGAGGTGGCCGACGGTGAGCATGACGAGGCCGAGCGGCTCACCGTGGCCACCATGCAGGGGGCGGCCACGTTGTCCGTTCCACTCGCCGTGAATCTGGCGTTCGGTCCCACCTGGGCCGACGCCAAGGCATGAACGCCCCGGCCGCGCCTCCCGGGTTGACCGGGCAGTCGATGGTGGCGCCGCTCACCGCCGTCCTGGTGAAGCGGCCGGGCCGGGCCGGCGCGTCGGATTGGGCCGAGGCCGGCTGGCACGACCGCCCCGTTCCCGACCGGGCCGAGGCTGAACACGCCGCCTTTCGGCAGGTCCTGCTCGAAGCCGGCGCAGCCATCGTCGAGCTGCCCACCGACGCCCGCACCGGAGCCGATTCGATCTATTGCCACGATCCCTGCCTCGCGACCGACGACGGCCTGTTGCTGCTGCCGATGGGCAAAGCGTCGCGACGATCCGAGTCCGTGGCGCTCGCCGATGCGGCCGAGGCGCTCGGTATCCCGATCGCCGGCTGGCTGCCGGGATCGGGCACTGCCGAGGGGGGCGACCTGGTGTGGCTCGACCGGTCCACGCTGCTGGCCGGCCGGGGGTTGCGCACCGATGCGGCGGGGATCGCGGCCCTGCGGGGCTGGTTCGAACCCCGGGGGGTGGAGGTGGTCGAGGTGCCCCTGCCGTGGGGCGAGGGCCCCTCCGCCTGCCTGCACCTGATGTCGCTGCTGTCGATGCTCGACGACGACCTCGCGGTCGTCCACCTCCCGCTGCTCCCGGTGCCGCTCGTCGAGTTGCTCGAAGCCCGCTCGGTACGCCTGGTGCCGATCCCGGTCGAGGAGTACCCGACGCAGGGCTGCAACGTGCTCGCCGTGGGCCCCCGCAACGTCGTGCTGCTCGACGCCAACCCCCGCACGGCCGACCGGCTCGCGGCCGCAGGGTGCCGGGTCCACACGATCGCCGGGGCAGAGATGGCGATGAAGGGAGATGGCGGGCCCACGTGCCTGACCCGGCCGGTCTGGCGCTCGGTCTCTCCGCCGGCATGACCGCCGACCATTGGTTCGAACCGGTGGCCGAGCACCTCGGGGCGGCCTACCTGCGGTATTCGTTCACAAAGGGGACCGTGCAGGAGGTCGACGCGCTCGTCGAACACCTGGACCTGCGTCCCGGGATGCGGGTGCTCGACGTCGGGTGCGGCCCGGGACGCCACGCACACGAGCTGACCCGCCGCGGCCTGGTCGTCCACGGGATCGACATCAGCGCCCGATTCGTGGAGCTCGCCCGGGCGGGCGCCCCCGCAGGGGCCACCTTCGAGCGGGCCGACGCCCGCCGCTGGCGTGGCGACGGATCGTTCGACGCAGCGATCAGCCTGTGCCAGGGGGCGTTCGGACTGCTGCGTGCCGATGGGGAGGACGAGACGGTGCTCGCGGCGATGACGGCGGCCGTCCGACCGGGCCACGGCCGGGTCGCCGTGAGCGCGTTCAGCGCCTACTTCAGTGTCCGCTACCAGACCGAGGCGGATTTCGACGCCGACGCCGGCATCGCCCACGAGCACACCGAGGTGCGGTCCGAGACCGGCGCCGTGCTGCCCGTCGAGCTGTGGACCGGGTGCTACACCCCTCGTGAGCTGCGGCTCCTCGCCGAGCGGGTCGGCCTGCGGGTCGACGCACTCTGGTCGGTCGAGCCCGGGGCGTACCGCCCCGCCCCGCCGACCATCGAGTCGCCGGAGTTCCTTCTCCTCGCAACCCGGATCTGACCGGTGCGCCGGTCGCTGCGGTGTCGACCGGCGCATTCCGACGGTGGGTGCCCGCACCGCAACTGCGCTGGGACGACCCGGTGCTACGCTTGCGTGTCCCCGGTGCGCCCGGGGCCGTTCCTGTCCCTTCCCAGAACGCCCGAAAGCAGTTCCCTTGTCCGACTCCACGCTCGCCCCGTCGCTCGGTACCGTCGCCGAGGACGGCTCGTACATCCCCCGCCAGATCATCGCCGACGATCTGGGCATGTCGTTCGCCGAGGCGATCGACGGAACGCTTGTCGACGTGGAGGACGGCCAGATCGTCAACGGCCGGGTGGTGAAGATCGACAAGGACGAGGTGCTGCTCGACATCGGCTACAAGTCCGAGGGGGTCATCCCGTCGCGCGAGCTGTCGATCCGCAACGACGTCAACCCGTTCGAGGTCGTGAAGCTCGGTGAGGAGCTCGAGGCGCTCGTCCTGCAGAAGGAAGACAAGGAAGGCCGCCTCGTCCTGTCCAAGAAGCGGGCCCAGTACGAGCGGGCCTGGGGCACGATCGAGAAGAAGAAGGAGAACAACGAAGTCGTCGAGGGTCCGGTGATCGAAGTCGTCAAGGGCGGCCTCATCATCGACATCGGGCTTCGCGGCTTCCTCCCGGCCTCGCTCGTCGAGCTGCGGCGTGTCCGCGATCTGGCCCCGTACGTGGGCAAGGTCGTACAGGCCAAGATCATCGAGCTCGACAAGAACCGCAACAACGTCGTGCTCTCCCGGCGGGCCTACCTCGAGGAGACCCAGAAGGAAGCGCGCGACGAGTTCCTCGCCAACCTGCGCCCGGGTGAAGTCCGCCGCGGTGTGGTGTCGTCGGTGGTGTCGTTCGGCGCCTTCGTCGACCTCGGCGGCATGGACGGCCTCATCCACGTGTCGGAGCTGTCCTGGAAGCACGTCGATCACCCCGGGTCGGTCGTGCAGGTCGGCGACGAGGTCACCGTGCAGGTCCTCGACGTCGATTTCGACCGGGAGCGAATCAGCCTGTCGCTCAAGGCCACCCAGCAGGATCCGTGGCAAGAGTTCGCCTCGACCCACCGGGTCGGCGAGCTCGTCTACGGCCGGGTCACCAAGCTCGTCCCCTTCGGTTCGTTCGTCCAGGTGGGCGAGGGCATCGAGGGCCTGGTTCACATCTCCGAGATGTCGGCCCACCACGTCGACGCGCCCGAGCAGGTGGTCACCCCGGGCGAGGAGCTCTGGGTCAAGATCATCGATCTCGACACGCAGCGGCGCCGGATCAGCCTGTCGATCAAGCAGGCCGCCGAGGGTGGCGAAGTCGCCGAGGAGTACCGCGAGGCGTTCGGCGCCCATGCGTACGACGACCAGGGCAACTACATCGGCGGTGCCGACGACGCCGAGCGTGAGGCTGCCTGGCGCGAGTACTACGAGCAGTACGGCGACGGGACCGCCCCCGAGGCCTGAGTCCCTTGGGCCGGTGCGGCCGGCCTGACAGACTGACCCTGCACGTTCGCAGGGGGGTCCCATGATCGATTTCACGTTCCCGCCCGAGGTGGAGGAGATCCGCCGCAAGGTGCGGTCGTTCATGGACGACGTCGTGCGTCCCCGTTGGGCCGACGTGCCCGACGGGGATCGGCGCGAGACGGTGCGGGCCATCGTCGAACTGCGCCGGGCCGCACGGGAGGACTGGGGCCTGTGGCTGCCGCACATGCCACCCGAGTGGGGAGGCATGGGCCTCGGCCCGACGGCGATGGCGGCGGTGTCGGCCGAGGCCGCGAAGGTGTCGATCGGGCCGTTCGTCCTGAACGCACAAGCTCCCGACGAGGGCAACCAGCACACCCTGCTGCACTGGGGCACGCCCGAGCAGAAGGAGAGGTACCTCCGACCGCTCTGTGAGGGCACCGCCCGGTCCTGCTTCGCGATGACCGAACCGGAGGTCGCCGGTTCGGACCCGACGCTGATCAAGACCTTCGCCTACCCCGACGGCGACGAATGGGTCATCAACGGGCACAAGTGGTTCATCTCGGGGGCGCGCGGGGCGAAGTTCGCGTTGCTGATCGCCCGGACGGAACAGGATCCCGACGTCCCGCAGGCGAGCAACTCCTGCTTCATCGTCGACCTGCCCGCCGAGGGCTGGAACATCGTGCGCGACGTGAAGACGATGTCCGGCTCGCACAACCACTGCGAGATCCTCATCGAGGATCTACGGGTTCCCGCAGCGAACCTGCTCGGTGGTCGAGGCCAGGGCCACCTGCTCGGCCAGTACCGGCTCGGCCCCGCCCGTCTGGCGCACTGCATGCGGTGGATCGGGCAGGCGGAGATCGCGCTCGACATGATGGTGCAGCGGGCCCTCGAGCGTTACAGCCACGGCAGCGTCTTGGCCGAGAAGCAGGGGATCCAGTGGTTGATCGCCGACTCGGCCGTCGAGCTGTACCAGTGCAAGCTGATGGTGCTGCACTCGGCCTACAAGATCGAGCACGGAATGGATTTCATCGCCGAGGTGTCGATGGCCAAGCACTTCGTGGCGAACAGCCTGTGGCGCATCATCGACCGGGCGATCCAGGTACACGGGGCGCTCGGCTACTCGACGGACACCCCGCTCGCGCACATGCTGCAACAGGCGCGGTGGTCGCGCTTCGCCGACGGCGCCGACGAGATCCACCAGATGCGCATCGCCCAGCGGACCATCGCCGCCTGGAAAGACACCGGCTCCACGAAGAAGGCCACCGGGGAGCTCCCGCTGTGATTCCCAAGGGGCGCAAGGAGGAACCGTCGTGAGCGACGTCTTCCCGGACCGCTCCATGGAGCACCGGGACAAGATCGCCTGGATGATCGAGACCGAGGGCTGGGCGATCGAACCGGTGCCTGCGCGCCTCGACATGACCCCACCCCAGCCGCCCTACGCCTACACGATCGGGATCGAGGACAGCTTCGGCTTCCCCGAGATCGTGGTGTTCGGCTTGAAGCCCGTGGCGGCCAGGGGGTTGATCGGGCTCGTCGTCGACGTGCTCCGCCAGGAGGTGGAGATGCCCGTGGGGGAGTTGTTCACCGGGCTGCTCGACCACGATCTGCGCGCCGTGCTCCTGCCGATCGATCTCGATCGGTACGGCGGGTTGTTCGCCTCGGCGGCGGGCTGGTACGGCGAGGTCGGCTTCCGGGTCGTGCAGTTCGTGTGGCCGGACCGCAATGGCTGGTTGCCGTGGGAGTCCGGGTTCGATCGTCAGGTGCTCGGAGCGCAGCCAGTGATCGGGGCCGGGTCGGCCTGATCGTTTGGCGGGGCCCCGACCAGGGCGTCGTGGCGCCGCTGGGCCCACAACAGCACCGTCCAGGTGGCCAGGCTCAACACCGTCTCGCTCGCCAACGTCGCCACCGCTGCACCCTGCCAGCCCCAAACGGGGGATGAAGGTCAGGTAGAGGATGAGGCTCAGGCTCGCGCTGAGGGTTTGCAGGATGGCCCGCAGGGCGAGCCGACCGAGACCGAGCAGGCCGGTCGTCGGCCTCGCGGACGCCCGTCGGTCCGATCACGGCTGGGCGGAACAGGCACGAGCAGATCCACGTGTAGTCGCCCATCGTGAACAGCTGCCGGATGAACGAGGTGCCGGACTGGACCTCCGGCGGACGGAAGCTGGGCGCGGCCTGCAGACCGGCTGCGTCGAGGATGGTGCCTTCGGCGTTGCGCAGGCACCGCAGCGCCGTGGCGAACGCCGCACCGGGCACCGAGGCGGGCGCCTTGACGAAGGGTCGCAGGCTGCCCGGCAGCAGTTCCTCGTCGTCGAACAGCACGAGGAGGTAGTCGGCGTCGGTGCGCTCGAACGGCCGGGAGATGTTGCGGAATCGACCCTGTTGGTCGGGCCATCGGTCGAGGCGAACGCCGTACCGGGCACGGACGGCCTCCGGCAACCAGTCGAGCGCCGGACCGGCGAGGGGCGTTCAGCCCAGAGCCATTCGGGCAGGAGCGTGTGCTCCGGCACCCTGCGCGCGATTCCTCCTCCCCAGGGCGTCACGAATCCGACCCCTACACGGCGAATCGTCAACGAATCGCCGTGTAGGGGGTCCGAGAGGGGGCAGAGGCCGGGAGGGGCGTCCCGACCGCGGTCAGGCGCCGGCAGCCTCCAACGCCCGGCGGGTCAACACCTTGGCCAGATGCGCCCGGTACTCCGGCGACGCGTTCA